>Ga0155345_134_pt1 | contig 418063 bp, 400 predicted proteins | sample RifCSPhighO2_02_FD_106313 | JGI IMG/M metagenome (GOLD analysis project Ga0155345, IMG submission 106313) | Rhodobacterales bacterium RIFCSPHIGHO2_02_FULL_62_130
ATGCGATCTGCGCGTTCAACTTCCTGCATCTTGTGGACGATTTCGAGCGACCGCTTTCAGGACAAGCCGACAGGTTGCCCGATGACCGCTCAGGGCCGAACGCGTTGTCTTCGGCCCTCCCGACAAGCGCTCTTGCGATCTGGACAGAGTTCCTTGCACGGTAGATTCCTTGTATTGACCGTTGTCCCGCCCATCGATGTTGCAAGGAAGCTTAAGTCCTTTGATCCCAAGGTTCCCGCTCCGACCCGACCCTGTTCCCCGCGAGACGGTGCCGTCTTTCTTGTCGCGGTTTGCGGCGATGCGCCTGACCCCAATGGTAGAATTCGCGCAAAACATGGGGTTTTCGTTTCGGCGTATCCTGGATGGCGACCCGGAAGCTCTGGATAGCCTTGCCCATTGGGGCGGTTTGACCGCAGCAGGGATCGAGGTGCTGCAATCCTGGTCCGGTATGCCCATCGGTGACGTCCGGATGCGCTTCCGGGGTGAGGTTTTCATTTCTCGGGCCCTTCGTAATCCAACACTTCGGGGCTGCCCGGTGTGCCTTCGCGAGGACGCCCTCGCGCATTCCGGCGATCCGGCGGATGCCATGGCGATGCGGGGCGATTGGCAGTTGCGCGAGGTGACGCTTTGCCTGAAGCATCGGCACCTTCTTGTGCCACTCTGGACCGCGGACAATCGATATGCGCGATACGATTTTGCGCTTCGCTTCAAGGGAATTGGGGTAGATCTTCTGGCGGGAACCATGGATCGCCCCGTTTGCGATCCCACGGAATATGACCTTTGGCTGGATCGCCGGCTGGAAGACGGGGAAGATCCTACTTGGCTGGCCAATCACGGGCTCTATCCCGCCACTGCCTTTTGCCGGTTGCTCGGGATGGAACTCCTGCGCCTTGAGGCTGCCCCAGTTCAGGAAGAAATCCATAGGCTGCGGGCAGCGCAGCAGGCTGGGTTTGCCGTGGCGCGGCAGGGTGAAGCCGCGATTTCTGCGGCGTTTATGGCTTTGGTTCAGGCCGCTGGTGGCAAGCGCGAGGAGCCGAAAGCGGTCTTCGGGCATCTGCACGCAAAGCTTCGGACCGATTACGCGAATGATTCTGCTTTCGATCTGTTCCGTCATCTTTTGCGCGAATGCATCCTGTCGGTCTGGCCAGTGGCCGCGGGCGAGACCGTTCTGGGCGAAGTGCAAAGCGAACGCCGCCTGCATTCCCTGTACAGCGCGGCGAGGGACTTCGGCGTGTCCGAGGAATTGCTGGAGCCTTTCCTGATCGAGGCTGGCGCTTTGACCGCCGGCGATCCGCGGTATTCGAACCGTCGGGTCTTCAGCGCCAAGGATCACGTCGCTTTATTGGCAGAAATTCCCACCTTGGTCAGCTTTCATACCCTGAAGAGCCAGATCGGGATCAGTCGGACTGAATTGGCAAGGCTGGTGGTCGAGGGACTTTTGACGCCGCGCGTGCAGAACGAGGCGGTTCATTTGCGTTGGAGCTTGCCTCAGGCGAAGGATCTGTTGGCCAGTCTGATGGCAAAGGCCCGGCAGATTGCGCCCTCTGATAGCGGATGGGAACCGCTCTTGACGGCAAGCCGTCGGTGCCGCCAGCCGATGTCGGCCATGATCGATGCGGTGCGCAATGGTAAGCTTGCGATCGGGGCGGCCGGTGCAGGGTTTTCGGATTTGCGGCTGCTCTCGGCGGAAGTGGATCGGCTTGCCCATCCGGAAGAAGTTCCGGACGCGGAGGCCCTTGTTACGGCGAGCGTCTTTGGCATGTCTGTAGGCATCAAGGACAAAGGGCGCTTCCGCGCCTTGATCGATGCTGGGCATACACCCGCGACCTCCTTGAGAAATCCCAAAACCGGGATGGCAAATATCTTTGTGACTGCGGCCGACATTGCGGCTTTTCATCGGCGGTTCGTGACCATGCGCACGCTTTCGGCCGAAACGGGGCGGGCGATTCCGGGGCTTCGCGTGCAATTGAAGCGGGCAGGGGTGGCGGTGTTCTCGCCCGACGGGCAGGATTTTGGGCACCTGTACCTGCGGGCAGAGGTTGAGGCGGCCTTGAGTCGGTAAAATCCGCGCAAGATGTGAAACTCGGCATGCTTGGTCGAAATGGGCCGTGCAGCCCGGATACTGCCTGATTTGGCGCCTATGAAAACCGTTACTAATCAACAGCATGCGTGGATATCCACAGGGTTCTTTCACCTCATCAACAAAACCCTCTTGACTGGGGTGAGCACGAAAAACCCCCAAAACGAGCACGCTTATGGTATTTCATCAAAAACACGAAGCAGATGGTAGGTCCGGAGGGACTCGAACCCCCAACCAAGGCGTTATGAGCGCCCTGCTCTAACCATTGAGCTACAGACCCATCCTGTCTGTGCCTACCAGATCGGGCTTGCGCGTCAAGATGCAGGCAAAAGCGCGGGCTTGCGTTGCGAAGCGGGGCAGGATGGCTTATGGGGGCGGAAATCGCCTTATAGCCTTGGGGAATCTGCCTATGACCACCGGACACAATGGCCTGACCTATGCCGACGCGGGCGTGGATATTGATGCGGGAAACCTGCTGGTCGAAAAGATCAAACCGGCGGCCAAGCGCACGCAGCGGTCGGGCGTCATGTCGGGGCTGGGTGGCTTTGGCGCATTGTTTGACCTGAAGGGCGCGGGCTATGTTGATCCGATTCTGGTGGCGGCGACGGACGGGGTCGGCACCAAGCTGCGGATCGCGATTGATACAGGAAATGTCGATACCATCGGCGTCGATCTGGTGGCGATGTGCGTCAACGATCTGGTCTGCCAAGGTGCGGAACCGCTGTTTTTCCTGGACTATTTCGCCACCGGCAAGCTGAACGTTGAGGAGGCCACGCGGATCATCAACGGCATTGCGGCGGGTTGTGAAGCCTCGGGCTGTGCGCTGATCGGCGGCGAGACGGCGGAAATGCCGGGCATGTATCACAAGGGCGATTTCGATCTGGCCGGTTTTGCCGTGGGCGCGATGGAGCGCGGCGCGGACCTGCCTGCGGGCGTGGTCGAGGGCGATGTGCTGCTGGGTCTGGCCTCGAACGGGGTGCATTCAAACGGCTATTCCTTTGTCCGCAAGGTGGTGGAAGTGTCGGGTCTGGGCTGGGATGCGGCCTCGCCCTTCTCGGACGGCAGCTTGGGGGCGGCGCTGCTGGCGCCGACGCGGCTTTATGTGAAGCAGGCGCTGGCGGCGGTGCGGGCAGGGGGCGTGCATGCGCTGGCCCATATCACCGGCGGCGGTCTGACCGAGAACCCGCCGCGCGTGATCCCCGAGGGGCTGGCCTGCGAGATTGACCTGTCGGCGTGGGAGCTGCCTGCGGTGTTCCGCTGGCTGGCGACGACCGCGAATATGAGCCAGCCGGAGCTGTTGAAAACCTTCAACTGCGGTATCGGGATGATCGCCGTGGTGGCGGCGGATCGCGCGCAGGCGTTGGCCGATCTGCTGCGGGCCGAGGGGGAAACCGTGGTGACCTTGGGCCGTGTGGTTGCGGGCGAAGGTGTGATCTACAAGGGCAAACTGCTGTGAAGCGGGTCGCCATCCTCATTTCGGGGGGTGGGTCGAACATGCTGGCCTTGGTCCGCGATATGGTCGGGGATCATCCGGCGCGGGCGGTGCTGGTGGCCTCGAACGATCCCGAAGCGGCGGGGCTGGCGCGGGCTGCGGCGCTGGGGGTTCCGGTGGCGGCGGTGGATCACCGTGCTTTCGGGAAGGATCGGGCTGCCTTCGAGGCGGCGTTGCTGGAGCCTGTGCTGGCGGCCCAACCGGATATTCTGTGTCTGGCGGGGTTCATGCGGGTTTTGACTCCTGCCTTTGTCGCGCGGTTCGAGGGGAGGATGCTGAATATCCACCCGTCCTTGCTGCCGAAATATCCGGGGCTGCACACCCATGCGCGGGCCTTGGCGGCGGGGGATGCCGAGGCGGGGTGCACGGTGCATGAGGTGACGCCGGTTCTGGATGCGGGGCCGGTTCTGGGGCAGGCGCGGGTGCCGGTGCTGGCGGGGGATAGCGAGGCCGATCTGGCCGCAAGGGTGCTGGTGCAGGAGCATCGGCTGTATCCTGCGGTTTTGCGGCGCTTTGCCAGCGGTGATCGGACTCCGGTTTATCTTTGAGATGGGTGGTCCCGGCTCGGGACTGTTTTGATCCTATTGAAATCAAGGGGTTGAGGGGGTGTCGTTCAGACATTCTTAACATTTCGCCATAGGTTTCCTTGAAGGTGGGGCTGTCGTAAGGGGCATCGAGCCCCTTGCGACAGCTTTGGTGCGGCGCGGCGGGCATTCGGCTGATGTGGCGGGCGCGGGACTGTTTGGCCGCTGGCGGGTGCCTCCGGCGGGGATATTTGGGAACAGATGAAATGTGGGGGGCGTGGCTTTTTCGCAGCTTGGAGGGCGCGGGGCTGCTTGGCTGCTGGCGGGTGCCTCCGGCGGGAGTATTTGGGCCAAGGTGAAATCTGAGGGGTAGGGTGCGTGATTTTCACGCACCTTTGGCGGGCGGTTTCTGGGCGGGTGTGTGGTTTTGCAGGGTGAAGCCTTTCCTTGGGCGGCAATGCCGCCTATAGCGGTTGGGCGGGATGCCCCCGTGAGCCCCTTGCGAAAGACGCTTTGCATGCGAACGATTACCACGACCGACGATCTTGCCGTTTTCTGCCAAGCCGCCAAATCTCAGCCCTATGTCACCATCGACACCGAATTCCTGCGCGAGCGGACCTATTGGTCGAAGCTGTGTCTGATCCAGATGGCGCTGCCCGGCAAGGATGGCGAGGCGGTTCTGATCGATCCGATCGAGGGCGCGGACATGAGCCTTGAGCCGCTTTATGATCTGTTCCGGCATGAGGCCACGGTCAAGGTGTTCCACGCCGCGCGGCAGGATCTGGAGATCTTTTTCGTCGAGGGCAATGCCTTCCCCAAGCCCTTGTTCGACACCCAGATCGCCGCCATGGTCTGCGGCTTTGGCGAGCAGGTCGGCTATGAAACGCTGGTCAAGAAGATCGCACGCGAGAATCTGGACAAGACCTCGCGCTTTACCGATTGGTCGCGGCGGCCCTTGTCGAAAGAGCAAAGCGATTATGCCATTGCCGATGTGACGCATCTGCGGGTGATTTATGAATGGCTGGCGGCGCAACTGGCCAAGAACGGGCGGCGGTCTTGGGTCGAGGAAGAACTGGCGATCCTGACCGATCCGGCCACCTATACCGTGCATCCCGAAGAGGCGTGGCTGCGAGTGAAAACGCGCACCACCTCGGGGCGGTTTCTGGCGGTGGTCAAGGAGTTGGCGCGGTTCCGCGAGGAATATTCGCAAAGCCACAATGTCCCGCGCAGCCGCGTGATGAAGGATGATGCGCTGCTGGAGTTGGCCTCGACCCGCCCTGCGACGGTTGAGGAATTGGGCCGTTCACGTCTGTTGATGCGCGAGGGGCGCAAGCCCGAGATTGCCGACGGGATTCTGGCGGCGGTCAAGGCAGGGATGGAGATGCGGCAGGAAGACCTGCCAAAGCCCGATCTGTCGAAAGACCAGTTGCAGGTGAACCCCGCGCTGGCCGATCTTTTGCGGGTGCTGCTGAAGGCCAAATCGGAATCGCTGGGCGTGGCCCCGCGTCTGATTGCGGCGGCCTCTGATCTGGATGCGATTGCGGCAGGGCAGCGCGATGTCGAGGCCTTGAAGGGCTGGCGCGCCGAAGCCTTTGGCGATGATGCGATCCGGCTGTGCAAGGGCGAGATTGCGCTATCGGCCAAGGGCAGCGAAGTGCGCGTGGTCAAGATCTGATCAGGGCCGCGCAGGGAACGGCAGCCGCTCCCTGCATGCGCCGTTTGCGGATCAGCGCCGGCTGGAGCGGGCGTTATTCGCCCCCTGCACAACGATCTGCGTGATGGCGGCAAGCTTGATATCGGACAGGCTGGTTGCCACATTGATCTCGCGCGATTGCGGGGTATTGGCGTCCATCGGGATCACCGGCGGGAAGACGTAGAAATCGAACACCTGCACGCCGTTTTCGTCCAAGGGACGGGCGACAAGTTCGGCCTCCCAATAGCCTTGGGTCGGGGGCAGGCCGCGGGCGCGGATGATCGCACCGCCGGGGTATGGCTCTACCGTCAGGTCAACCACATCGGCCACCAAAGACCGCGGGTCCGAAGGCGTTTCGGCCACTGTGCCCATCATCAGGCTTTCTTCGGACTTCTTGAACCAGTTGAATGGATTGAGCCGCGAGTCGCGCATCGACCCACAGGCCCCCAACACGGTTACGGTGATCAAAGCGGCAGTCAGCGTCCGGCGCATCTGGGTTGTCCCTTGCTTGGTTTCTCTTGGGTAGCGGAAGCTGCGGCTTTTGAAAAGGCCAGATGGGCTGGACCTTGCCGCCTTGGCGCATTAGCGATGGGGGAAGTTGAGGGAGACTGCCATGGCCACGCCCGCCTTTGAGGAAATTGCCGAGACGTTCGAGTTTCTGGACGATTGGGAAGACCGTTATCGCCACGTGATCGAGTTGGGAAAGGCGATGCCCGCACTGGACGACAGTTTCAAGGTGCCGGCGCTGAAGGTGGATGGCTGTGCCTCGCAGGTCTGGCTGCGGCCGGTGATCGAGAGCGGACGGTTCGATTTTCAGGGCGAGTCGGATGCGATGATCGTCCGCGGGCTGATCGCGGTGCTGCACGCGCTTTATTCCGGCCTGCCGGTGGCAGAGGTTGCCAAGGTGGATGCGGTGGCCGAGCTGGGGCGGCTGGGGTTGAACGAGCATCTGTCGGCGCAGCGGTCAAACGGCGTGCGCGCGATGGTCGAGCGTATCCGCAAGGTGGCGGCGGCGGCGGTGTAACAGCGCCTCTGCGAAACCTGCCCCGAAGGGCGGGGTTTCGCAGAAAGCTGGTATCAAAGCGGCGCGCAGGCCTGTTGGCACCATGCCAGCGCTTCGATGGACAGGCGCGGGGCCAGTTTTTCCAGCACCTCGGCATGGTAGGCGTTGAGCCAGTCCCTTTCGCCCGGTGACAGCATGTCGCTGCGGATCAGGCGGCGGTCAAAGGGAACGAAGGTCAGCGTTTCAAAGGCGAGTTGCTCGCGCTCGGGGTCGCCGCCTTGCAGGGCGGGGGCGGGCTGCACCACGATCAGGTTCTCCAGCCGGATGCCGAAAGCGCCCTCGCGGTAATAGCCCGGCTCGTTCGACAGGATCATGCCCTGCTCCAGCGGCACTTCGGAAATCCGCGACAGGCGCTGCGGGCCTTCATGCACCGAGAGGAACGCCCCCACGCCATGCCCGGTGCCGTGGTTGAAGTCCTGCCCCGCCAGCCACAGCGCATAGCGCGCCAGCGGGTCCAGATCGCGCCCCGCAAGGCCCTTGGGCCAGCGCACGCGGGAAATGGAGATGGTGCCTTGCAGCACGCGGGTATAGCAGATCCGCGCGAAATCGCCCGGATCATCCACGGCCACGGTGCGGGTGATGTCGGTGGTGCCGTCCAGATACTGCGCCCCCGAATCAACCAGCAGCAATTCATCCTGCCCAATGGCGCGGTTGCTTTCGTCGGTCACGCGGTAATGCATGATGGCCCCGTTCGGACCCGAGCCGCAGATGGTGTCAAAGCTGATGTCATGCAGCGCATTGGTGGCGCGGCGAAAGCCTTCCAGCGCGCGCACCACGTCGATCTCGGTCAAGCCGCCCTTGGGGGTGATCCCGTCCAGCCAGGTCAGAAATTCGACCATCGCCGCCCCGTCGCGCAGATGCGCGTCGCGCATGCCCTGCACCTCGGCGGCGTTCTTGCGGGCCTTGGGCAGACGGCAGGGATCATCACCCCAGACGACCGTTGCCGCGCCTTTGCCGATCTCTTGCGAGACGGCCAAGGGCGCGGTCTGCCGGTCCACCCGCACCGCACCGGTCATCCCGCGCAAGGCAGGCACGAAATCTTCGGGCGGCAGCAGAGAGATGCCCTCGTCCAGATGCGCTGCCGTCGCGGCATCGATCTTGTCCGCATCGACGAACAGCACAACATCGCCATCCGCCTCCAGCACCGCCAAGCCATGCAAAATCGGGTTGCGCGGCACATCGGCTCCGCGCAGGTTCAACAGCCAGCAGATCGAATCCGGCAGGGTGATCACCGCCGCCGACTGCCCCGCTGCGCGCAGGGTTTCGGCCAGACGCGCCCGCTTTTGCACGCTGGTTTCGCCTGCCAGAGCGTCAGGATGCACAAAGGCGCGGCCCTTTGGGGCCAAAGGCTGGTCCGGCCAGATCACATCGACGAAATTCTGTTCTGCGCGCAGGGTTACATCATGGCCTTCAAGTGCCGCCTCAAGCTTTGCGACCTCGTCGGCGGTGTGCAGCCAAGGGTCGAACCCAATAACCCCCTGCGCCAGATGGTCCCTGATCCACGGACCCGCCTGCACATCCGGCCAAGGCACGGGGGTGAAATGCGCCAGATCGACCTGCCCCTTGACCTGCGTGCGATAGCGTCCGTCGATGAACACCCCCGCCACCGCAGGCAGCACCACCGCAAAGCCGGCCGAGCCGGTAAAGCCGGTCAGCCATTGCAGCCGCTCGTCCCGCGCCGCGACATATTCGCCCTGATGCAGATCAGCACGCGGGATGATGAAACCGGCCAGCCCCGAAGCCCCCAGCGCCGCCCGCAAAGCCGCCAGTCGTGCCGGACCTTGGGCGGGAGAGGCCTGCGTGTCAAAGCTCTGGAACATGTTCCTTCATCCTCTTTGCATAAATATCCTCGGGGGGGACCGCTTCGCTTGCGAAGCGGTTGGGGGGCAGAAAGCCCCCCTTACCCCGCCCGATCAGCCAGCCCGCCGCAGACCCGCCGCGCGGGCGCGTTTCTTGGGATCGGCGTCGAACAGGCCGGCAAGCTGTTCGGTCATCGCGCCCGCCAGTTGTTCGACATCGGTGATCGTCACGGCGCGCTGGTAATAGCGGGTCACGTCATGGCCGATGCCGATGGCGATCAGTTCCACCGCGCGTTTGCGTTCGACCATGGCGATCACGTCGCGCAGGTGTTTTTCCAGAAAATTCGCGGGGTTGACGGACAGGGTGCTGTCATCGACCGGCGCACCATCGGAAATCACCATCAGGATGCGCCGCGCCTCGGGACGGGCCAGCATGCGGCGGTGCGCCCATTCCAGCGCCTCGCCGTCGATGTTTTCCTTCAGCAGGCCCTCTTTCATCATCAGGCCAAGGTTGGGGCGCACGCGACGCCACGGGGCATCGGCGGATTTGTAGATGATGTGGCGCAGATCGTTCAGACGCCCCGGTTGCTGGGCGCGGCCCTGTGCCAGCCAGCGTTCGCGGCTTTGTCCGCCCTTCCACGCGCGGGTGGTAAAGCCCAGGATTTCCACCTTGACCGAGCAGCGTTCCAATGTGCGCGCCAGCACATCGGCGCAGATGGCGGCGATGGAAATCGGACGCCCCCGCATCGACCCCGAATTGTCGATCAGCAGCGTCACCACGGTATCGCGGAATTCGGTGTCTTTTTCCTGCTTGAACGACAGCGGTGTGGTCGGGTTGGCCACGACGCGCGCAAGGCGGCCCGCATCCAGCGTGCCTTCTTCCAGATCGAACAGCCATGAGCGGTTCTGCTGCGCCTGAAGGCGGCGTTGCAGCTTGTTGGCAAGGCGGCTGACAGCACCCTTCAGCGGTTCAAGCTGTTGGTCCAGATAGGCGCGCAGCCGTTCGAGTTCTGCCGGTTCGGCCAATTCCTCGGCGCGGATTTCCTCGTCGAAATCAGTGGTATAGACGGCATAGTTCGGATCGGCATCCGAGAAGGGCGCGGGTGGCGGCGGCTCTAACGGGGCCTCGCCCTCGGGCAGTTCGGCCTCGTCGCCCTGCTCCATATCGGCTTGGTCTTCCATCGTGACCTGCGCCTGCGACTGGTCCTGCTGATCCTCTTGGGATTGCTCGGGCGAGGCTTCGGAGTCTTCGGACTCCTGTTCTTCCGAGCCGTCAGACTCGGGCTGGTCCTGATCTTCCTCGGCCTCGTCGCTGGCGTTGTCGTCATCGGGCTGGTCGGGGTCATCGCCCAACTGGTCGCCATAGCCAAGGTCCGCGATCACCTTGCGGGCAAGGCGGGCGAAGGCGGCCTGATTGTCCAGCACGGCATCGAGATCTTCCAGCGTGCCAGCGGCCTGTTCCTCGATAAAGCCGCGCCACATTTCCATGACGGTGGCAGCACCCTTGGGCATCGGGCGGCCCGTGGCCAGATGGCGCACAAGGTATCCGGCGGCGACAGACAGCGGCGCGTCCTCGCGTTTGACAAGGCCGGAATAGCCCTTGCGGTCGGCCTCATGGGCGATCTTGGCGTCGATGTTGCCAGCGGTGCCGGGCATGGCGCGCGCACCCACGGCCTCGCAGCGGGCGGTTTCCATCGCCTCATAGATTTCGCGGGCAAGGTTGCCAGTGGGGGCGTATTTGGTGGCTGTGGCCTCGTTGTGGAATTTGCGGCGCAGCGCGAAGGCGTCGGCGGTGCCGCGCGCCAGCAGCACCTCGTCGCGGGTCATGCGACGGCTGACCTGCGGCAGGCGGATGCCTTCCTTGTTCATCCCCGCCGGATCGACCGAGTAGGTCACCACCATCTCGGGATCATTGGCCATGGTCTTGGTGGCCTCGGCCAAGGCTTTCTTGAACGGATCGGCGGGGTTGTCGGTGGGTTTGGTCATGATCCGTCTCGTATCATCAGGGGTAGGGTGCGTGATTTCACGCACCTTTCCGGGCGGGGTGCGTGGAGACCACGCACCCTACACTTTTACTTCATCGCCATGCTTGCTGCCGATTCCGGCAGTTCTTCGGCAAAGCAGCGCTGGTAGAATTCGGCGACGGTCTGGCGCTCCAGCTCATCACACTTGTTCAGGAAGGACAGCCGGAACGCATAGCCCACGTTGCGGAAAATCTCGGCGTTTTGCGCCCAGTTCAGCACGGTGCGCGGCGACATGACGGTGGACAGATCGCCGTTCATGAAGGCGGTGCGGGTCAGGTCCGCGACGGTGACCATCTGGGAAATGGTCTTGCGGCCTTTTTCCGTGTTGTAATGCGGTGATTTCGCCAGAACGATGGCGGCTTCGGCGTCGTGGCTCAGATAGTTCAGCGTGGCCACAAGGCTCCAGCGGTCCATCTGGGCCTGGTTGATCTGCTGAGTGCCGTGATAGAGGCCGGTCGTATCGCCAAGGCCCACGGTGTTCGCGGTGGCGAACAGGCGGAAGGACGGGTGGGGGGTGATGATCTCGTTCTGGTCGAGCAGGGTCAGCTTGCCGTCATGCTCCAGCACGCGCTGGATCACGAACATCACATCGGCGCGGCCTGCATCATATTCGTCGAACACGATGGCGACGGGGTTCCGCAGCGCCCAAGGCAGGATGCCTTCGTGAAATTCGGTGACTTGCTTGCCATCGCGCAGCTTGATCGCGTCTTTTCCGATCAGGTCGATCCGGCTGATGTGGCTGTCAAGGTTGACCCGCACGGTGGGCCAGTTCAGCCGCGCGCCGACCTGTTCGATATGGGTGGATTTGCCCGTGCCGTGATAGCCTTGGATCATCACGCGGCGGTTATAGGCATAGCCTGCCAGAATCGCCAAGGTGGTGTCGGGATCGAACTTGTAGGTCGGGTCAATCGCCGGAACACGGTCGGTCGGTTCGGCAAAGCCTTTGACCTTCATGTCGGTGTCGATGCCAAAGACCTCGCGGACCGAGATTTCTTCGGTGGGTTTCATAATCGTGTCTGGCATTGCCCGGCGTCCATATCAAAACTGGCGGGCCTCGCCCGCGATCCTGCCCGCAGTTGTGGGGCATATCGGGCAGGGCTGCAAGGGGCGCGGGCGACAGGTTTGGGTCTTGGGGCGGCGCTTTGAAACTTTGTCACAGGGCGGGGCGTATGTAGATTGGACTTACCCGAAGCCGAGGGAGATCTTCATGCTGCGTCGTCATTTTCTGGGCAGCCTTGCGCTGTTGCCTTTTGCCAGCGCTGTGCGGGCCGAAAGCTTTGAAATCACCATGACCGAGGCCGAATGGCGCGCGCGGCTGACGCCCGCGCAATTTGCGGTGCTGCGGGACGAAGATACAGAAGCCGCAGGTTCAAGCCCGTTGAACACGGAACATCGCAAAGGGGTTTACCACTGTGCGGGCTGCGATTTGCCGCTTTATGCGTCAGAAACCAAATATGAGTCCGGCACGGGGTGGCCATCCTTCTGGCAGGCTTTGCCACGGGCGGTTGCCACCAAAGACGATTCCAGCCTGTTCAGCCGCCGCACCGAAGTGCATTGCCGCCGCTGTGGCGGGCATCTGGGCCATGTCTTTGACGATGGTCCCGAACCCACCGGCAAACGCTATTGCATGAATGGTGTGGCGCTGCGATTCGTTCCGGCCTAGCCGATTTTGCCCGTGGATTCATGGACAGGTAAGGCTTGTGGGGTTAGGCATGGTGTCATGCTTGTTTTGATCCGCATGGAGGTCTGACTTGGCCATGATGAGGGATGGCCTGTGGCCATGGCGGCGGGCTGTGCGGGTATGAACGCGCGCAACGCCGCGATCTGGTATGCACAGGACGGGTTTGATCCGGCGGCGAATGGCATCAACGGGCGACGGGTGGCGGGCGAGTCCTTTCTGAAGGGCTTTCTGCGTCATGCGGCGGTGGATGAGATTGCGCTGATCTCGAAAGCGCCCGACGAGATCGCGCCTGTGCGGGATCTGGCGGCGGCGCTGCGACCGCAGATGCGGCTGCGCCATGTGCCGCTGTCACGTCCGATGGCGGTGGCGCCAGTGCAAACGGTGTTCTTTCCCAGCCCGAATTTCACCGCCGAGGCGTGGCGGCGCGCGCCCTACGGATCGGCGGCCTGGGCGCTGTGCGGGATTACCCATACCACCTCGACCGCTGCGGTGATGCAGGGGTTTTTCGATCTGCGGATGGGTCCGGTCATGGCGTGGGATGCGGTGATCTGCACCTCGAATGCGGTGCTGGGGTCTGTCACGCATCAGATGGAGCTGATCGACGACCATTTCGCGCGGCATTTGCGGGCGGTGCCGCCGCCGCGCCCGATGCTGCCGGTGATCCCCTTGGGTGTGCATTGCGATGACTTCACGCCCGATGCGGGTGCCGGTGCGGCGTTGCGCGCGCAACTGGGGGCGGGGCCGGAGGATGTGGTCTTCACCACCATCGCGCGGCTGACCCCGCATGAGAAGTTTGACCCTTTGCCGATCTATCTGGCGATGCAGCGGGCGCAGGCAGAGCTGTCGGGTGTCAGGCTGTTTGTGGCGTTTTGCGGCATGTTCCGCGACAATTATAGCCGCAAGGTCTTTAGCGAAGGCGCGGCGCGGCTGATGCCGGATGTGGGCTTTGCGCTTTTGGACGGGGCGGATGCGGGGCAGCGCAAGGCGGCGCTGTCGGGGGCGGATGTCTTCCTGTTCATGATTGATAACATTCAGGAAACCTTTGGCCTTGCGCCGATCGAGGCGATGGCGGCGGGGCTGCCCTTGCTGGTGTCGGACTGGGACGGGATGAAGGACACGGTCAGCGCGGATGTGGGCTTTCGGGTGCCGACGCGGATGCTGTCGCCGCAGCATCTGGCCTCCGAGGCGCTGCGCTATCAGGGCGGCATGGACAATTATGTGCAATATTGCGCCTCGACCTCGGCCTTGACCGAGGTGGATATGGGCGCGCTGGTGGCGCGGATTGTCGATCTGGCGGCGGACAAGGGGTTGCGGACGCGGATGGGGGCGGCAGCGCAGGCGCGGGCGCGCGCGGTCTATGACTGGGCGCGGATCATCCCGCAGATGCAGGATCTTTGGGCCGAACAGGATGCGATGCGACGGGTCGGAACGGGCCTGCGCTATGGCGCGCATGCGTTGCCGGTGGCGCCTTCGCCCGCGGCGCTGTTCGGCGGCTATCCGACCGAGCAGGCCCGCTTTGGCGCGCAGGTCTTTGCGGCGACCGGGCGGGGCGATCTGGCCGAACTGCTGCGGGTGCGGAATTATCAGGGGCTAAAGCGGATGTTCGCCGCCCCGGATCAGATTGCCGCTGTGCTGGCTGCCACCGGCAGGGGGGCCGATGTGGCGCGGATTGCACAGGCGGCGGGTGTGCCGCCAATGCAGGTGGAGCGGATTCTGATCTGGCTTTTGAAGTATGACCTCATCCGCCGGATCTGATCATTCCTTGAAATAGCGGCTGTCCTTGATCTGGTCCCAAGCCCAGACCACCTCTTGCAGACGGTCCTCGTCGCTGCGGTCGCCGGCGTTCATGTCGGGGTGCAGATCCTTGACCAAGGATTTGTATTGCTTGCGAATCTCGGTCTTGGTCCATGTATCGCGGGCCTCGAGGATTTCCACGGCCTTACGTTCGGTGGGCGGCAGTTTGCGCGTGGCGTTCGAGGTGGGCTTGCCGGGGTTTTGCGTGGCCTTTTCGCCCAGCAATTGCAGCGGATCATCGACGCCCAGCCGGTGCCATGCGTTGCCGTCATCCTTGCGCGAGAAGGGTTTGGTTTCACGCTCCCACAGGCGGTCTTTTTCCAGAAGCTTCTGGAATTCCTCATCCGTGGCGGTGCCGAAGAAGTTCCACTTCAGGTTATATTCGCGCACATGATCGCGGCAGAACCAGAAGAATTCATCCAGATGGTCGGGCGATTTCGGGGCGCGGTAGGCACCCTTGTCCTTGCAGCCCGGAAAATCGCAGGCTTTGGTCGAGGTATCAAACGCCCCTGACATGCCACGGCGCCCTGTCTTGCGCTTGGCCTTATCCGAGGAAACCCGGATATCGAATTCAAAGGGGGGACGACTGGACATATCTGCTGGCCTTTCCGACTCGGAGGCGAGAGTTTAGGGCATTACGCGGCGGATTGAAGGGGGTTCGGGGCAAAATGAACGTGAAGGACGAAATGAAAGCGCGGCTTGAGGCGGCGTTTCAGCCGGAAGTGCTTGAAATCGTGAACGAAAGCCACAAACACGCCGGACATGGCGGCGATGATGGTTCGGGCGAGAGCCATTTTCATGTGCGGATTCGCGCCGAAGCCTTGGCGGCGATGACGCGGGTGGCGCGTCATCGTGCCGTTCATGCGGCCTTGGGCGATCTGAACACGCGGGTTCACGCCATCGGGCTTGACCTGGGGTAGTCGGCGCGACCAACCCCCACCCACACATGTAGGGCGCTGTCCCGCAGCTTCATCTTGGCCCAAATACTCCCGCCGGAGGCTCCGACACTGCCCCCGGCGCAAGGCCAGCGGAATTTACCCCGCCTGCGCGGCTTTCAGCTCCAGCCGCCGCGCGTGCAGTACGGGTTCGGTATAGCCCGAGGGCTGTTCGGCGCCTTTGAACACCAGCTCGCAGGCGGCGCGGAACGCTATGCCGTCAAAGCCGGGGGCCATCGGGTGATAGGCTGGGTCGCCCGCGTTCTGGCGATCCACCACGGCGGCCATTTTCTGCAGCGCGGCCATCACCTGCGCGTCGGTCACAACGCCATGATGCAGCCAGTTCGCCAAGGCTTGCGAGGAAATCCGGCAGGTGGCGCGGTCTTCCATCAGGCCGACATCATTGATGTCCGGCACCTTGGAACAGCCCACGCCCTGATCGATCCAGCGCACCACATAGCCAAGGATGCCTTGGGCGTTGTTTTCCACCTCGCGCAGCACTTGGGCTTCGGTCCATTTGCGATAGGTGGCCAGCGGAATATCCAGAAGCGTATCGACATAGGCGCGGCGGCCCCCTGCGGCCAGACGATTCTGCACCGCGAACACGTCGATCTTGTGGTAATGCAGCGCGTGCAGGGTTGCGGCGGTGGGCGACGGCACCCAAGCGCAATTCGCGCCCGATTTCGGATGGTCGATCTTTTGCTCCAGCATCGCGGCCATCAGATCGGGCATGGCCCACATGCCCTTGCCGATCTGCGCGCGGCCCGACAGGCCACATTCGAGGCCTATATCGACGTTCTGGTTTTCATACCCCGTGATCCACGCCTTGCGCTTGATGAAGTCCTTGCGCGAGAACGGGCCAGCCTCCATCGAGGTGTGAATCTCATCCCCGGTGCGGTCCAGAAAGCCGGTGTTGATGAAGGCCACGCGATGCTGTGCGGCGCGGATACATTCTTTCAGATTGACGGAAGTGCGGCGTTCCTCGTCCATGATGCCCAGCTTGACGGTGTGGCGGGGCAGGCCAAGGATGGCCTCGACGCGGGTAAAGGTTTCATCGGCAAAGGCCACTTCTTCCGGCCCGTGCATCTTGGGTTTCACCACATAGACCGAGCCAAGCACCGAGTTCCGCAACCCGTCTGTTTTCTTCAGATCGTGCATGGCGATCAGCGTGGTGATCAGCGCATCCATCAACCCCTCGGGCACTTCGGAGCCATCGGGCAGCAGGATCGCGGGGTTGGTCATCAGATGGCCGACGTTGCGGACCCAGAGGAGGGCGCGGCCCTTGAGCGTGACCGTGCCACCATCGGGGCCGGTATAGCTGCGGTCGGCGTTCAGGCGGCGGGTGATCGGCTTGCCGCCCTTGTCCATCTGCGCGGAAAGATCGCCTTTCATCAGGCCCAGCCAGTTGGCATAGGCGCCGACCTTGTCCTCGGCATCGACACAGGCCACCGAATCCTCGCAATCCATGATCGCGGAAACGGCGCTTTCCATCTGCACATCGGCCAGCAAGGCCTGATCGCGGCAGCCGATGAAATGGGCGCGGTCGAACACCAGTTCGACATGCAAGCCATTGTTCTGCAACAGGATCGCATCGGGGGCCTTGGGATTGCCCTTGTAGCCCACGAATTTCGCAGGCGTCACCAGCGGCAGATCATCCACCAGCAGCGCACCGTCCTTGACGTAATAGCGCCGCACATCGGCGTGGCTTGCCCCGGCAATCGGAAAAGCTTCGTCGAGAAACACCCGCGCGCGGGCCACAACGCGCGCGCCGCGCCCGCGCTCGTACCCGCCCGAGGGTGGGGCGCTGCCCATGGCGTCGGTGCCGTAAAGGCAATCATAAAGGCTGCCCCAGCGCGCGTTGGCAGCGTTCAGCGCATAGCGGGCGTTGGTGACCGGCACCACAAGCTGCGGGCCGGGGATCAGGGCGATCTCGGGATCAACGTTGGCGGTGTCGATCTTGAAATCCGGCCCCTCGGGCAGAAGATAGCCGATGTTTTCAAGGAAGGCGCGATAGGCCTGATGGTCATGCGGTGCTGCGCGATGGGCGCGATGCCATGCGTCGATGCGGGCCTGCAAATCGTCGCGCTTGGCCAGAAGCGCGCGGTTTTTCGGGGCCAGATCGGCCAGAAGGGCTGCAAAACCGGACCAAAGCGCATCGGCCTGAACGCCGGTTCCTGGCAGGGCCTGGGCTTCGATGAACTCTGCCAAGCGGTGATCCACCTGAAGACCATGCCGATCGCTGCGGGTCATGCTGTGCTTCCTTTGTGTTCTGCAATTGTGTTCTGCAATGCGTTACCGATAACAGAAGCCCCCCAAGCCGCAAAGCGCGCTGCGGGGTTGTTTTCCAGAAATAGGCGAAAACACCTTTCGGGTTTGATTGCGAATAAAACTTAGCGTCAAGGCTAAGTTTCTGCTTTGCACAGTATCGTTGCCATGTTACTTAGTGATATGGCTAAACATGACCCCGACCTTTCGCTGATCTTTCAGGCGCTGTCTGATCCGACCCGTCGTGCCATGCTGGCGCGCATGGGGCAGGGGGCGGTGCCGGTGTCGGAACTTGCGCGGCCGACGGGCTTGGCGCTGCCGACGGTGATGCGCCATCTTGCGGTGCTGGAAGAGGCCGCGTTGATCTCGACGGAAAAAACGGGGCGTATAAGGATGTGTTCTGCCCGCCCTGAAACCCTTGCCGCCACCGCCGACTGGCTTGCGACCCAGCGCGCAATCTGGGAGCAGCGGACCGACCGGCTGGAAGCCTATGTTGCAACTTTGATGAAGGATGCCAAAAAATGAATTTGGACCCGACGCTTGATCTTGTGCTGACCCGTGACATCGATGCCCCGCGTGAGGTGCTTTACGCCTGCTGGACGCAGCCCGAACATCTGGTGCATTTCTTCGTCCCCAAGCCGCACCGCGTCACCGCCTGCACGCTTGATGTGCGCCCCGGTGGTGCCTGCAACACCACCTTCGACGTGGACGGAACCGAGATGGAGAATAACGGCGTCTATCTTGAGGTGATCCCGAACGAAAAGCTGGTGTTCACCGATACCTATACCGCAGGCTGGAAGCCCGCGCCGGAACCCTTCATGACCGCGATCATCACCTTTGAAGACATCGGCAATGGCCGCACCCGCTATACCGCCATCGCCCGCCACCGGAACCCCGAAACCGCGCAAACCCATAAGGACATGGGGTTTTATGATGGCTGGGGCACCGTGGTCGACCAACTTGAAGCCTATGCAAAGACGCTGTGATGCAAAACCGCCAGATCACCCTGACCCGCCTGATCGCCGCCCCGCCCGAAACGGTCTGGCGCTGCTGGACCGATCCTGCGATCCTGCCGCAATGGTTCGGACCCGAGGGCTATCACTGCACCACCAAGGAAATCGACCTGCGCGAGGGCGGGCTTTGGCGGTTTGACATGATCGGGCCGGATGGCACGGTCTGGGCCAACCGCCACCGCTTTACCCTGCATCATGCCCCGCAGCGGATCGAATTCCTGATGGATGCCGACAGCGATGACGACACCCCCTACGAGGTGGTCGTCACCCTTGCCCCCGAACAGGGCGGCACCCGCCTGACCCAGACCATGACCTTCCCCACGCAGGAGTCGCGCGACGGGGCGCTGGCCTATGGGGCAGACCGCTTGGGCCAGACCACGCTGGCCAAGCTTGAGACGCAGGCGATCCTGCTTCTCCCCCGATCCTCTTCGTAAAAATATCCTCAGGGGGTGAGCCCGTCAGGGCGAGGGGGGCCGAGGCCCCCCTTTCTGCATCCGGCAGCGGTCAGAGCAGTATTTCACCTGATCCCAGACCTTCTCCCATGCCTTGCGCCAGACCATCGGACGCCCGCAGGCGGCGCAGGGTTTCACCGGCAGATCGGATTTCTTCCGCATCTTGCTCATAGGTCAAGGCTCAACTGCCCGTAGCTGGGCTGCACCATGCGGCGGGGGCTGCGCGAGGCGTGACGCTCGATGATCTCGACCACCTGCGCGCGGGCGGCGGGTTTGCGGCGCAGGCTCCAGACAGCATCGCGTGCCGCGCGTTGGGCGGTGGCCACATCCACCACCGGTTCGGGATAGCGCCGCCCCAGCACCGATCCTGCCCCCGACCACCGCCACGGGTTTTGCAGAAAGGCATCCGGCACGGGGGCCAGTTCGGGTAGCCAGCGGCGGGTGAAGGCACCGGTCGGGTCTTGGTCCCAGCCCTGTTTGACGGGGTTGTAGATGCGGGGCGTGTTCATGCCGGTGGTGCCGGATTGCATCTGCACCTGCGGCCAGTGAATCCCCGGCTCGTAATCGGTAAACCGCCGCGCAAGGATTGCCCCCGTCGCGCGCCAGTCCAGCCAGAGGTGATAAGAGGCGCAGGCCATCACCATGGCGCGGGCGCGAAAGTTCAGCCAGCCTGTCGCCGCCAGATAGCGCAGGCAGGCATCAAGAAAGGGCAGGCCGGTTTCTCCCTTTTCCCATGCCGCAAGCCTTGCGGCATCGGACTCGCGCGGGCGCAGGCGTTCTGCGGCGGCTTGCAGGCAGCGGGTTTCGATATCGGGCTGGTCTTCCAGCTTTTGCAGGAAATGGTCGCGCCATGCCAGACGGCTTTGGAAACTGGCCAGCGCCCCACCCCAGCGGCCCGCCGCAGGTTCATCCTGACGGGCGGTGGTGGCCTGCACCACCTCGCGCAGCGACAGGCTGCCAAGCGCGATATGGGGCGACAAGCGCGAGCAGGCGCGTTCTGCCGACAGCGGCGAAGACATCGCGCTGCGATAGGGTTCGCCGCGTGTGTTCAGAAAAGAATGCAGCAGATCAAGCCCTTGGCCGCGTCCGCCGCGTTGGCGATGCGGGCAGGGATCATCGGACAGGCGCAGTGCGCGGGCCTGCGGAATGGCCCCCGGTTCAACCCCCGGCAGGGCGCGCAGGGTGGGGGTGTCCAGTTGCGGCGCGGCCATGAAGGCGTCGCGCTGCGACTGCCAGCCGTTGCGACGGGCAAGGCGGCGCACCACGCCCGATTGCGGCAATTCCTCCCACACGATCCCGTTGGCCCGCGCCCAAGCCGCGACACGGCGGTCGCGCGCATAGGTCCAGCCGTTGCCGGTTTCTTCATGGCTGAGGATATGGCGGATGCCATGCTGGCGGCACATCCGCTCCAGCACCTCAACCGCATCGCCGCTTCGCACCACAAGCGGCGCGCCGATGCGGGCGGTCTGGTCGCGCAGATCGGCAAGCGCCTCGGCCAGAAAGGCGAAATGGCGGGCCGCGGTATCGGGGAGGCGCCAATAGTCAGGCTCGACAATATAGATCGGCAAGACCGGTCCCAAAGCGGCGGCTTTGGACAGGGCAGGGTGGTCCTGCACCCGCAGATCGCGTTTATACCAGACGAGAACATTCATAGAACACAGATGTAGCAAGCTGCAGGGATTCGTAAAGACCCCAAACGGCGGGATTTGGATGTGCCGCGCGGATCTTGCGGCAGGGCGATGCCACAGAACCTAGCGCGGGCGGGGCTAAGGCAAACCACAACTTGCCCTTCGCAAGCAATTCTTTGCATTCAGCGGCCTCTGGCTTGGCGATACTGCGGCGGAAAGGCAGGGAACGGTTGTGGGGTCGTGTCGCGGGCGAAAAATGGCGAAGATCAAGAATAGCTTTGTTGGCGGGGGCTGGGGTGCGGCGGCGGCTGTCGTGGAAGACCGCAATCCGGTTAATCCCGATGATCTGGTCGGGGTTTTATGCTTGCGGGCAGGTGACTTGGGCGCTGCGTTCCGGTGTGGGTTGAAGGCGGGGATGGATTGTCATGTGATGTTCGGGGGGCGTGGCGCATGGCGACGGGCTTTTACAGCTTGGTCAGGGCTGCTGATGTTTTTGCGGGTTGAGATATGGAAAATCTGGCGGAAAAGCTGAAAGAAATCCTTGGGGAAAAGGGTTGGGTGACGGGGGCCGGCGCGGCGCCCTGGCAGCGCGACTGGCTGAACCGCTATGGCGAGATGCCTTTGGGCGTTGCGCGGCCCAACTCGACGGCACAAGTCGCGCAGGTGATGGCGGCGTGCCATGCGGCGGGGGTGGTGGTGGTGCCACAGGGCGGCAATACCGGATTATGCGGCGCGGCGGTGTTGGGGGCGGCAGGCGGGGTGATCTTGCAGATGTCGCGGATGGCGGCCATTGCCGCGCCCGATCCGGCCAGTGGCACGCTTCTGGTCGAAGCGGGGGTGGTTCTGGCGCAGGTGCATGCGGCGCTTGAGGCATCGGGACAGATGTTTCCGCTGCATCTGGGGGCGGAGGGCTCGGCGCAGATCGGCGGGCTGATCGGCACCAATGCGGGAGGCAGTCAGGCGTTTCGCTATGGCATGATGTCGGATCTGGTGCTGGGGCTTGAGGTGGTCTTTGCCGATGGCACGGTCTGGGACGGGCTGCGGGCGGTGCAGAAAGACAATGCGGGCTATGCCCTGCGGCGGCTGTTTTGCGGGGCCGAGGGCAGTCTGGGCATTGTGACGCGGGCGGTGTTGCGGCTGCACCCCGAACCGGCACAGCGCGCGACCGCCCTGCTGGCCTTGCCCGACATGGAGGCTGCGGTGGCGCTTGGCCTGCATCTGCGTGCCGAGATGGGCGAGTTTCTGGCGGGGCTTGAGTTCTTTTCCGATCTGGGTCTGAGCCTTGCACTAAAGCATGTGGCGGGGCTGGCGCTGCCGCTGCAAAGTCGCGGTGGCTGCTATCTGCTGGTCGAGGTGACCGCAGGCTCGGCGCGGGTGCCGCTGGAGGATATTCTGGGGGCGGCGCTGGAATGGGGGATGGAGGCGGGGCTGGTCAGTGATGGCGCCTTGGCCACCTCCGAGGCGCAGCGGGCGGCGTTCTGGCGGCTGCGCGAGGAACAGCCCGAGGGCCAGCGGCTTGAAGGGCCGCAGTTGAAGCATGACATCTCGGTGCCGCCGGGGCGGATTGCCGCCTTTGTCTCGGCGGGGGCAGTGATCTGTCAGGCCTTGGTGCCGGGGGTGCGGATCAACCCGTTCGGACATCTGGGCGATGGCAATATCCATTATAACCTGACCCCGCCCGAAGGGGCCGCCGACTTTGCCGGACAGGCCGGGGCTTTGGCGTTGCAACTGGCGCGGCTGGCCACCGGAATGGGGGGCAGCTTTGCGGCTGAACATGGGCTCGGACGGGCAAAAATCGGTCTTGCCGATGCGTTGCGGCCCGCCTCGGAACGGGGGGCGATGCGGGCGATCAAGCGCGCCTTCGATCCGGCGGGACTGCTGAATCCGGGGGTGATTCTGGCTGAGATTGACAAGTAAAACTTGTCGATGGCCTGCAATTCTTGGTTTCGTTCCGGCGGTGCTGCGGGCAGGATGTGCCATAATCGGATCGGTCGGCGCACAGGCGTTTTTCGCGCGGCACCACAGGCGGGAAGGACGAAGATGCAAAACGGCGGTCAAGTGCTGGTAAAATCGCTGCTGGCTTTGGGGGCGACCAAGGCCTTCGGGGTGCCGGGGGAAAGCTATCTGGCGGTGCTGGACGCCTTGCATGACACGCAGGGCCAGCTTGATTTCGTGCTGTGCCGCAACGAGGGTGGTGCGGCCTTCATGGCTGCCGCCTGGGGCAAGCTGACCGGCACGCCGGGGATCTGCATGGTGACGCGCGGGCCGGGGGCGACCAATGCCTCGATCGGGGTGCATACGGCCATGCAGGATTCCGCGCCGATGATCCTGTTCGTGGGGCAGGTTGGCTCTGACATGAAGGGGCGCGAGGCGTTTCAAGAGGTCGATTACCGCGCCGTATTTGGCACGATGGCGAAGTGGGCGGTCGAGATTGATCAGGTTGACCGTATCCCCGAAATTCTGGCGCGGGCCTGGACGGTGGCCACGACGGGCCGGCCCGGCCCCGTCGTGATTGCGCTGCCCGAGGATATGCTGACAAGCCTGACAGATGCGGTCCCGCTGGTGGCCCCTGCGCGCGTTGCCGAGGCCGCCGCCGATGCAGGGGCCGTTGCCGAGGCGCGGGCGATGCTGGGGCAGGCCAAGCGGCCGCTGATCCTGATGGGCGGGAGCAACTGGACCGATGCGGGGCGCTGCGCCTTGCAGGGCTTTGCCGAAGCCTCGGACATTCCGGTGCTGGCGGCCTTCCGGTTTCAGGACCAGTTCGACAATTTCTCGCCCGTCTTTGCGGGTGAGGCGGGCGTGGGGATGCTGGCCCATGTCAAGGCGATGATCCGCGAGGCCGATGTGATCCTTGCCGTCAACGTCCGCTTTGGCGAGATGACGACGGATGGCTATACGCTGCTGTCGGTGCCGGTTCCGGCGCAAAAGCTGATCCATGTGCATGGGTCCGACCGCGAGATCGGCAAGATTTACCAGCCTGCCTTGGGCATCCATGCCGGACCGAACGGCTTTGCCGCTGCGCTGTCGCCGGTGCGGGGTGATTGGGCCGGATGGCGGGCTGCGGGCCGTGCGGCCTATGAGGCCAGCTTTGATGCGCCGGTGCAGCCTTCGCCGGTGGATATGGTCGCGGCGATGGCGCATCTGCGCGGGCTGTTGCCCGAGGATGTGATCCTGACCAATGGCGCGGGGAATTTCACCGTCTGGCCCAACAAATTCTTCAAGTTCGGCCCGAAAGCACGGCTTTTGGCACCGCAATCGGGGGCGATGGGCTATGGTGTGCCTGCGGCGATTGCGGCCAAGGTGGCGCATCCTGACCGCACCGTGGTCTGCTTTGCCGGAGACGGTGATTTCCAGATGAATTGCCAAGAGCTTGGCACCGCGATGCAGGCAGGCGCGCAGCCGATCATCCTGATCGTGAACAATGGCATTTACGGCACGATCCGCGCCCATCAGGAGCGCAATTATCCGGCCCGCGTTTCTGGCACCACGATGGTCAATCCCGATTTCGTGGCCCTTGCCCGCGCCTATGGCTATCACGCCGAGCGGGTGGCCCTGACCGCAGAGTTTCCGGCGGCTTTTGAACGGGCGCTGAACTCGAAAACGGGGGCGGTGCTGGATCTGGATATCTCGCCCGAGGCGATCACGCCGCGCCAGACCCTGAGCCAGATGCGCGCGCAGGCTCAGGCTGCAAAGGACAAAGCATGACCTCCGCTCCGATCCGGCTGGGGGCCGATATTGGCGGCACTTTCACCGATATTGCGTTGGAATGCCGTGGTGCGCTGTTTTCCACCAAGGTGCTGACCAATTACGCTGCGCCGGAACAGGCCATTCTGGACGGGATCGCGGTGGTGCTGGAGCAGGCCGGCATCGGGCTGGGTGATCTTGATATCATCATCCACGGCACGACTTTGGCCACCAATGCGCTGATTGAACGGCGCGGCGCGCGCACGGCTTTCGTGACGACCGAGGGCTTCCGTGATGTCATTGAAATGCGGACAGAAAACCGGTTCGAGCAATATGACCTGAACCTGCGCCTGCCGCAGCCGTTGATCCCGCGCGAGGACCGTTTTGCGGCGGGTGGCCGGATCGGCGCGCAGGGGCAGGAGTTGCAACCGCTGGACGAGGCAGCGGTCGAGGCGATTGCCGACCGGATCGCAGCCGAAGGTTTCGGCGCTGTGGCGATCGGGTTCATCCATTCCTACATGAACCCCGCCCATGAGGCGCGCGCGCGGGCGATCATCGCGCGCAAGGTGGCGGTGCCGATCAGCATCTCCAGCGAGGTTTCGCCGCAAATGCGCGAATTCGAGCGGTTCAACACGGTTTGCGCCAATGCCTATGTGCGGCCGCAGATGGCGGATTATCTGGCGCGGCTGCAGGTGCGGCTGAAGGATCTGGGCGCGGTTTGCCCTGTGTTCATGATCCATTCCGGCGGCGGGTTGATCTCGGTGGAAACGGCGTCGGAATTTCCGGCGCGGCTGGTGGAATCGGGGCCTGCGGGGGGCGCGATCTTTGCCGCCGATGTGGCGCGGCGCTTCGGGCTTGACCGCGTGGTCAGCTATGACATGGGCGGCACCACCGCCAAGATTTGTCTGATTGAAGACTACGCGCCGAAAACTGCGCGGACCTTCGAAGTGGCGCGGACCTATCGTTTCTGCAAAGGCTCGGGGATGCCGATTTCGATTCCGGTGATCGAGATGATCGAGATCGGGGCGGGCGGCGGGTCGATGGCATGGGTTGATGCCTTGGGGCGGATTCAGACCGGACCGGAATCGGCAGGATCGGAACCCGGACCGGCCTGCTATCAGCGCGGCGGGGTGCATCCGGCCATTACCGATGCCGATCTGGTGCTGGGCAAAATTGATGCCGACAATTTTGCGGGCGGCGCGATCAAGCTGTCGGCAGCCGATGCAAGCGGGGCTATCGTGCGGGATGTGGGGGGCAAGCTGGGCCTTGGGGCCGAGGCTGCGGCTTTCGGGATCTGCGAGGTGGTCGACGAGAATATGGCCAATGCCGCGCGGGTGCATGCGGTCGAGAATGGCAAGAACATCTCGGACAATATGATGATCGCCTTTGGCGGGGCCGCACCTTTGCACGCGGCAAGGCTGTGCGAAAAGCTGGGGATTGAGCGCTGCCTCATTCCGGTGGGCGCGGGCGTGGGGTCGGCCATCGGGTTTCTGAAAGCCCCCTTCGGCTATGAGGCGCTGGCGTCGAATATCCTGCGGCTGTCGGCGTTCGAGGCGGGGGCGGCGAATGCGCTTCTGGCCCGCTTGACGGCGACGGCCGAGGGCTTTGTGCGGGCTGGCACCGAGGGGGCGATCACGCGCGAGATCACGGCTTTCATGCGCTATGTCGGGCAGGGCTGGGAGATTCCGGTGCCGCTGCCGGACCGTGATTTTACCGCCGCCGATGTCGATATGCTGCGCCATAACTTCCGCGAGAACTATGCCCGCTTTTTTGGCCGCGCGATTGACGGGCTGGACGGGCTGGAAATTGAAATCGTCACATGGTCGGTCAAGGCACAGGACCAGCGCGCCACCCCCGACCGGATCGCACTTATCCCGGATGGGGCAAGGGTCGGGCCGCTGCTTTCACGCCCTGTCTTTGACCCCGCCCGGGGGGAGTTCCTGCCAACCGCAATTCTCGAGCGCGGCAGCCTTCAGCCGGGCGCGCGTGTGGTCGGGCCTGCGGTGATCGTGGAACGGGAAACCTCGACCGTCGTGACCTCGCCTTTCGATGTGGTGATGCAGGCTGACGGCAGCCTTCTGATGATCCGCAAAGGGGCCATGCTATGACCGACCAGACCCGCGATATACGGATGCAGGTGATGTGGAACCGCCTGATCTCGGTGGTGGAGGAACAGGCGCTGACCCTGCTGCGGACGGCATTTTCGACAAGCGTGCGCGAGGCGGGCGACCTGTCGGCGGGGGTGTTCGACCCGCAAGGCCGGATGCTGGCGCAGGCGGTGACCGGCACGCCGGGCCATGTGAACACGATGGCCGAGGCGGTGCTGCATTTCATGGCCGAAATTCCCCGCGACCAGATGTTTGCGGGCGATACCTATGTCACCAACGACCCGTGGAAAGGCACGGGGCATCTGCACGACATCACGATGGTTTCGCCCTCGTTTCTGGGGGATGAGCTGGTGGGCTTTTTCGCCTGCACCGCGCATGTGGTCGATGTGGGCGGGCGCGGGTTCGGGGCGGATGGCAAATCCGTCTACGAGGAAGGCATCCAGATCCCGATCATGAAATTCGCCGAGCGGGGCGTGGTGAATGCCGATCTGGTGCGGCTGCTGCGCGCCAATGTGCGCGAGCCTAATCAGGTGGTGGGCGATTTCTATTCGCTGGCGGCCTGCAACGAGGTTGGCCATCGCCGCTTGATCGACATGATGCAGGAAATCGGGCTGACCTCGCTGGATGTTCTGGGCGCGTTCATCTTTTCGCGCACCCATGCCGCGACGCTGGAGCGTATCCGTGCGCTGCCGCAGGGGGTTTGGTCGAATACGCTGCTGACCGATGGCTATGACGTTCCCGTCAGGCTGGCGGCGACTGTCGAGGTGCAGGGCGACAGCGTGAATGTCGATTTCAGCGGCAGCGATCCGGTCAGCCGCTGGGGCATCAATGTGCCGATCATCTACACCAAGGCCTATGCCTGCTATGCGCTGAAATGCGTGGTGGCGCCGGATATTCCGAACAACTGGGCTTCGCTGGCGCTGTTCACGATTTCCTCGCCGGTGAATATCCTGAATGCCGAACGGCCCGCGCCGGTGTCGGTGCGCCATGTGATCGGCCATATGGTGCCGGATCTGGTGCTGGGGGCGCTGGCCAAGGCGCTGCCGGGGCAAGTGCTTGCGGAAGGGGCGGCGGCGCTGTGGAATATCCATATGTCTGTGCGGCCCGTGGCCGGGGCGGCAGGGCGGCGGGCCGAGATTCTGATGTTCAACTCGGGGGGGATGGGCGCGCGGCCAGAGCAGGACGGGCTGTCGGCGACGGCCTTTCCATCGGGGGTGATGACCATGCCGATCGAGGCGACCGAGCAGACCGGCCCGATCGTGATCTGGCGCAAGGAACTGCGGCCCGACAGTGGCGGCGATGGCACCTATCGCGGCGGCCTGGGCCAGATTATCGAGATCGAACCGATGGCGGGGCATGAGTTCGATTTCTCGGCCATGTTCGACCGCGTGAACCATCCGGCGGCGGGCCGCGATGGTGGCGGGGCGGGGGCTGCGGGCAAAGTGGCGCTGGATGACGGCACGCCGCTGCGCCCGAAAGGCTGGCAGCATGTGCCGGCGGGGCGGCGACTGGTGCTGCATCTGCCGGGCGGTGGCGGCTATGGCGACCCTGCCGCACGCAGCGCCAATGACCGTGCGCGCGATCTGGCCAAGGGCTATGTGACGGAGACTAAAGCATGAGCTATGTTGCGGACCGCTTGGCGGCGGTAAAGCCTTCGGCCTCGATGGCGGTGTCGATGGCGGCCAAGGCGCTGCGGGCGCAGGGCGTTGATGTGATCGACCTTGGGCTGGGAGAGCCGGATTTCCCGACGCCGGCCCATGTGACCGATGCCGCCTTCAAGGCCGCGCTGGCGGGCGAGACGCTTTACACCGCGGCGGCCGGCACGCCTGCCCTGCGCGCGGCTGTAGCGGAAAAGTTCCGGCGCGAGAACGGGCTGGATTATGGTGCCGATGATATTGTGGTGGCCAACGGGGCCAAGCAGATCATCTTCAACGCGCTGATGGCAACGCTGAACGAGGGCGACGAGGCGATCCTGCCAGCGCCCTATTTCGTGTCCTATCCTGAGATGGTCAAACTGCTGGGCGGGGTGCCGGTCATGCCGGTGTGCGGGGCCGAAACCGGGTTCCGGCTGACGCCTGCGCTGCTGGAGGCCGCGATCACCCCGCGCACGAAATGGCTGTTTCTGAACATGCCGGGCAATCCGTCGGGTGCGGTCTATGCGCGGGCGGATTTGCAGGCGCTGGGCGCGGTGTTGGCGCGGCATCCGCAGATCCTGATCCTGTCGGACGAGATTTATGAGCATATCCTGTTCGACGGGCGCGCGTTTGTGTCTTTCGGGCAGGCTTGCCCCGAATTGCGCGACCGCAGTCTGATCGTGAACGGTGTGGCCAAGGCCTATGCGATGACGGGTTGGCGGGTTGGCTATGCGGCGGGACCGGCACCCTTGCTCAAGGCGATGAACACGGTGCAAAGCCAAAGCGTGACTTCGGTGGCTGCTCCGATGCAGGCGGCGGCGCTGGCGGCTTTGACGGGGCCACAGGACTGTGTCGCAGACTTCCGCACCGCATTCGAGCGCCGCCGCGATCTGGTGGTGGCGGGGGTGGCGGGTATTCGGGGGCTGACGCTGGCCCCGCCGGAGGGCGCGTTTTATGCCTATATCGGCTGTGCCGCGCTGATCGGGGCGCGCACCCCGAAAGGCGAGGTGCTGGCCGATGACACCGCCGTGACACAGTATCTTTTGACCGAGGGCCGTGTGGCGGCGGTTCCGGGGGCGGCCTATGGGCTGTCGCCGTTCTTCCGCATCTCGACCGCGACCTCGGATGCGGTCCTGACCGAGGCGATCCGCCGTATCGCTGCCGCTGTGGCCGCCCTTAGCCTTGGAGAAACCGCATGAACCCGCGTTTTGACACTTTGCTGATTACGGGGGCGGCGGGCCGGTTGGGAAGCCAGTTGCGGCAGGGTCTGGCCCCCTTGGCGCGGCGCTTGCGGCTAAGTGATATGGCCGAGATCAAGGATGTGCAGCCCAACGAGGAGGTGGTGATCTGCGATCTGGCCGATGAGGCGGCGATACTGGCGCTGACCGAAGGCGTGGATGCCATCGTGCATTTCGGCGGTGTGCCGCTGGAACGATCATGGGATGCCATCCTGAACGCCAATATCCGGGGCAGCTATCATATCTATGAGGGCGCGCGGAAAAACGGGGTCAAACGGGTGGTCTATGCCAGTTCGGTCCATGCCATCGGCTATCACGGCCTTGAGGATCAGATCGACGCCAACGCGCCGCATCGGCCCGACGGGCTTTATGGCCTGTCGAAGTGCTTTGTCGAGGATCTGGGACGGCTTTACTGGGACAAGTTCGGGATCGAGACGGCGGCGCTGCGGATATTCTCGTCCTTCCCCGAACCTGCGGATCGGCGGATGCTGTGGTCATGGCTGTCGTTTGACGATTGCATCCGTCTGGTCACGGCGGCGCTGACCGCGCCGCGCGTGGGGTTTACGCTGTCTTTCGGGCTGTCGGATAATGCGGTCAGTCCGGTGGATAACCGGCTTGCGGCGCATCTGGGGTATCGCCCGCAGGACAATACCGAAGCGTTCCGCGCCGCGATGGAGGCGAGAACCCCTGTGCCTGACCCCAAAGCCCCTGCCGTGCGCCATCTGGGTGGCTGGTTCGTCGATCTGGGCCATCCTGATGACGAGGCTGCAACATGAAATCCAGCTATGATGTGGTGATCGTCGGAGGTGCGGTGATCGGGTCGGCGGTGGCCTATTTTCTGACGGCAAACCCCGATTTCAACGGCTCGGTTCTGGTGGTCGAGCGTGACCCGACCTATGCCAAAGCCTCGACCTCGCTCTCGTCGTCGTCGATCCGCACCCAGTTTTCCAATCCGATCAATGTGAGGATCAGCCAGTTCGGATCGGCCTTTATCAAGGGCTTTGCCAAGACCATGCAGGTTGCGGGCGAAGCGCCGCCCGATCTGAACTTCCATCAGGGCGGCTATCTGTTTCTGGCCAATAGCGCCGAACAGGAGGCAACGCTGCGCGAAAACCATCAGGTGCAGGTGGCTTGCGGCGCGGATGTGGTGCTGTGGGATCAAGAGGCGCTGCACCGCGCCTTTCCGCATCTGAATGTCGAGGATATCCGGCTGGCAAGCTATGGCCAATCGGGCGAGGGCTGGTTTTCCAACACCGGCCTGATGAACGGCTTCAAGGCCAAGGCGCGTGAACAGGGTGCCGACTATGTGACCGACGAGGTGGTGGCGATTGGCCGGACGGGCGATAACGTCACCTCGGTCACGCTGAAATCGGGGGCGGTTGTGCAGGCGGGAACGGTTGTCAACGCCTCGGGTCCGCGCGCGGCGTTGACGGCGCGGATGGCGGGGCTGGATGTTCCGGTCGAACCCCGCAAGCGCACGCTGTTTGTTTTCGATTGCGCCAAGACGCCCGAAGGCAGCGCCGGGGTGAATGGCGGGCGGTTGCCTTTGATGATTGATCCGTCGGGTGTGTTCTGTCGTCCAGAGGGGCGGTTCTTCCTGTCGGGGGCGGCGCCGGTCGAAGATCCGGCGGTGGATTGGGACGATTTCGAACCGCGCTGGCCCGAATTCGAGGATATAATCTGGCCCGCACTTGCCAATCGCTCGGCGCAGTTCGAGGCGATCAAGGTGGTGAACCAATGGGCGGGCCATTACGATTTCAACACGCTGGACCATAACCTGATCGTCGGGCGGCATCCGCAGGTGACGAATTTCATCTTTGCCAACGGCTATTCCGGCCACGGGTTGCAGCAAGGACCGGCGGCGGGGCGCGGGGTGGCGGAACTGATCATCTATAACGGCTATCGCAGCCTTGATCTGACCGAAGTCGGCTATGAGCGTATCCTTGAAAACCGGCCCTTCCTTGAGAAAGCGGTGATCTGAAATCGACCACGCGACCCTTCCTGTGCAACGGGTGCCAAGATGACGGAACGTCCGTTCCGGCTGCCGCCGTTGAACGCGCTGCGGGTGTTTCACACCGTGGTGCGGCACCGCAGTTTCCGCTCGGCTGCGGACGAGTTGCGGGTGACCCCGCAGGCGGTCAGCCAGCAGATCAAGCTGCTGGAGGACACGCTGGGGCTGGAGTTGTTCGAGCGCAAGGGCCGCGCGATCGAACCGAACGAACATGCGATCCTGCTGGCCCATTTCATTCAGGCGGGGTTCGAGGAATTTGCCGAAGGCGTGCGGCGGGTGTCCAAGACCGGCCAGCGCAACCGTATCAACATGAATGCCAGCCCCTATTTCGCCACGCGCTATTTGCTGGACCGTCTGGCCCAGTTCCGCGACATCATGCCGGATGCCGATCTGCGTCTGACCACGATGGTCGAGTTGCCGGATTTCGTCAGCGATGATGTCGATGTGGCGATCCAATGGGGGTTTGGCACGTGGAAGCAATATGATCAGGTGCTTTTGCTGCGCGATATCAAGGTGATCTGTTGCACGCCGGATATTGCCAAGACCTTGCAGACCCCTGCCGACCTGCTGGACCGCCCTTTGCTGCATCCGGTGCTGTCCGAGCGTCTGTGGTCCAACGTGTTGCGGCATCTGGGGGTGGAAGGCACGCCAAGGCTGGGGGAGATCCGGTTTCAGGATGCCGCGACAATGCGGCGGGCAACTTTGGCGGGCCTTGGCGTCGGGCTGATCTCGACCATCGATGCGGAAGAGGATCTGACCTCGGGCAAGCTGGTGGCGCCCTTCGGGCTGGATGTGATGCCCAGCATGCCCGAGACCCAGATCCCCGGCTTTTATCTGGTGCTGCCCAAGGCGCACCGCCGCATGAAACCGATCGCCACCTTCTGCGGCTGGGTCGAACAGGAGGACTGGTCGGCCCCGCCGCACCGAGAATTCTAGGCTGTCTTGGCCGGTTTCGGGGCAATCAACCAAAGCTTGTCGATGGGCCGAATTTCTTGATTTGGGTGTGCGGTATCATCGGTCAGGTTTCTATCAGCAAAAGGAGCAGGCATGGCGCAGGCAGTCGTAACGGGGGCAACAAGCGGGATCGGGCAGGCTATCGCGCTGGCGCTGCAGGCGGCGGGCCATGAGGTGATAGCACTGGGGCGCAATCGCGCGGCGCTTGCGGCGTTGACGGCTGCGGGTCTGCGCGGCATTGCGGTGGATGTCACGGATGCGGCGGCGCTTGATGGGGCGCTGGCGGGGCTTGCGCCGGATATTCTGGTCAACAATGCCGGCATGATGCCGCCGGTGCGGCATTTCTGCGATGCGGAGGCTGGCGATATCGATCTGGCGCTGGCGGTCAATCTGGGCGCGGTGCTGAAGCTGACGCGGGCGCTGGCACCGGGGATGCGGGCGCGCGGGCGCGGGCATATCTTCTTTACCGGATCGACGGCGGGACATGCGCCCTTTGCCAATATGGCGGTCTATTGCGCGACCAAGGCGGCGGTGGGCGGCTTTGCTCAGGCGCTGCGTCTGGATATGGCTCCGCATGGGGTGCGGGTGACGGAAATCGTCGCGGGTCGGGTGGAAACCGGACTTTACAAGGACTTGCTGTCGCCCGAGGCGCGGGCGGCAATGTATGCAGGGCATTCGGCGGTGCAACCGCAGGACGTGGCGGCGATGGTGCTGGCGGTGCTGGCACTGCCGCAATCGGTGGATGTTGCCCGCTTTGATATTCTGCCCACCCATCAGGCGACCGCGACCGGCGCCTCCAACAAGGACAAATAGGATGAAAGATCTGACGGTGGTGATCGTGGGCGGTGGCGCGGGTCTGGGCGCGCTGCTTGCCGAGATGGCAGTGGCCGAGGGCGCGGCCGGAATCGGGATCATCGATCTGAACGCCGAGGCCGCCCATGCTGCCCTTGCGCCTGCCCGCAAGGCCGGTGTGAAAGCGGTGGCGGCGGCCTGTGATATTCGCACCGCCGATGCCGCCCATGCGGCCTTTGCCGCGGTTGCCGCAGAGTTGGGGCGGGTGGATACGCTGATCAATTCGGCCGCCATTTACCCGCGCAAGCCGATCCTTGAAATTCTGGATGCCGATTGGGATGCCTCGAACGCGATCAACGTGAAAGGCACCTATCACATGATGGTGGCGGCCATCCGGCAGATGCGCGCGCAAGAGCCGATCGGCCATATCCGTGGCCGGATTGTCAACATCACCTCGGTCGATGCGTTCAAGGCGCATCCGCAAAACGCGCATTACGCCGCAACCAAGGCCGCCGTGGTCAGCCTGACCAAAAGCATGGCGCATGAGGTGGCCCCCGACGGCATCCTTGTGAACTCGGTGGCCCCTGCGGGCATGGCGACGGAGCGCGCGCGCGAATTGGGCTTTTTGTCGGAACTGGCAAAGGCCAGTCCCTTGGGGCGCGGTGGCGAGCCGAAGGAAATGGCCGAATGGGTGCTGATGGCCGGAGGGCCGCGCAACACCTATATGACGGGCGAGAATATCATCGTCTCGGGTGGCTATATCTACGCCTGATCTCTGCCTCTGGGAACACCGGCCTGACTGGTGCATTCCTTGTGCCGTGGTGCGACCAAGGTGATGGCGCATAACGCGTTGGCCCTGACCGGCCTGACAGATGCCGACGGGGGGGCGATCTGCGTTCCGGCCGGAACCTCGACCGGGACGCAGGTGGCCTCGTATCTTTAGCCTGTCGGCGTCACGATGGAACTGGTTGCCATTGGAAAGTCCGAGGAACTGGAGGCCGCCTATTTCTCGGGCCGTTGCGAACCCTATGCCCAGTGGGGACCGGTTCTGGCGATTGCCCGCTCTGTTTCGGAGGCCCATAAGCTGCTGCCCGATGTGCTGGCACGGAAGCCGGAACTGATGATCATGCGTCGGGGCGATGACAACTGGGTCGGTATCGCCAACAGGGCGCTGAGCGCGCTGCTTTTCGTCCCGCTGATCGGGCCTTGCGTGGGCTGCGCGGAGTCCCGAGCAATGCGCCTGCGCGGGCGGTCTGTGGCGAGACATTCTGCTGATTTTGCAGATGCTTTTCCGGTATTCGACGCCGACGCAACTGCCAAGTCTGCGGGCTGCCCATCGTCTGGAGATTTATCTGTCTGGGCTGAACACCAGCCAAGGGGGGGCGGCGGTGCTGGTCGGGCTGTTGTGATCTGGCGGGTGATCCATTGGGCCATACTGACGGCGACATTTCCGGTCGTGGCCGGACAGGAATATTGTCGCGCGGCGGGCGGGGCGTTCTGGTCGATCCTCGCAAACCGGTGGCGGCTGATCCTGCCCTTATGAAGAACAGTGGCACTTGGCCTTGGCCTGTGGCGTGGTGATTGCGGTGAGTTTGCTAAGTTGCCTGCCGCAGTTTTGGACGCCTGACCGGATCAGCGTGACCCACGAGATCGGCTTTGCGCGCAAGGTGGCGGATCGGGTGGTCTTTATGGAGCGCGGCGAAATTCTCGAGGAAGGTCCGTCCGAAGCCCTGTTCGCTGCGCCCCGGACTGAGCGCAGGGTCCGTTTCCTGTCGCGGGTTCTGGGGCATTAACCCGTTGCTGTGGGCAGTGGAAAGATCACGTCATAGGCCCAGTTGAAGCAGAAGGCATAGATCAGGTAGAAACCTGCAAAGGCCGCATCCATCACAAAGGCGTCCCACAGGCTGACGCCCAGATACCACGCGATGAAGGGCATCAGGATCGCCAGAAGTCCGCCCTCGAACAGAATGGCATGGGCGACCCGCAGTGCCACGGTTTTCGCCACCGTGCCGCGCAGGCGCAGCAGGGCATGGTCGAAGCCCAGATTGTAGATGTAATTCCAGCCGGTTGCGATGGAGGCGCTGACAAGGGCGACCATGCCGATGTCAGAGATCGGATGCCCGAAGGCCAGCGCGCCCAAGGGTGTGACAAGCAAAAGCCCGATCACCTCGAAGGACAGGGCATGGCGGATACGGTCGGGGGTGCTACGCATGGGGCGGCCTGTTTCTGGTCGGGGCGTCCCGAGTTCTTGCCCGTCTGGGGGAGGTCGTCCTCACCGCGCCCGACATAGGCAAAGACCCAAAGCGGGGCAAGGCGGCGCGATGCAAATGGATAGGGTGGTTGCCATCCGGCATCAGGTGGCGGCGATGGGGGAGTCGGGGTGAACCCCGACCTAAGGGCGTGGATCTGCCGCCCCTTGCGCGCAAGGATGTTTGGCATAGCTTGGGCGCAACAGGAGAACACCATGACCGACGACGCCCGCACCATCCGCCTTGCCGATTACCAACCCTATCCCTTTGTCGTGGACAAGGTGGCGCTGACCTTCCGGCTGCACCCCAGCGCCACGCGGGTTCTGGCGCGGCTGCATCTGTCGCCCAACCCTGCGCGGGAAGGCCGCCATGATCTGCGGCTGGATGGCGAGAAACTGGCGCTGATGTCCTGCCGGATCGACGGGATTGATGCTGTCGTGACCGCCGACGCCACCGGCCTGACGATCCCCGCCGCCTTGCTGCCGCGGGGGGCTTTCCTGCTGGAGACCGAGGTCGAAATTGCCCCCGAAGGCAATACGGCTCTTGAGGGCCTGTATATGTCCAAGGGCATGTATTGCACCCAATGCGAGGCCGAGGGCTTTCGCAAGATCACCTTCTACCCCGACCGCCCCGATGTGATGTCGCGGTTTTCGGTGAGGGTCGAGGGCGATCTGCCGGTGCTGCTGTCGAACGGCAATCCGGTGGCCGCAGGGCAGGGATGGGCGGAATGGGATGACCCTTGGCCGAAACCGGCCTATCTTTTCGCGCTTGTGGCAGGCGATCTGGTGGCGCATTCCGCGCCTTTCACCACCGCTTCGGGCCGTGCGGTCGATCTGAATATCTGGGTCCGCGCCGGTGATCAGGACCAATGCGCCTATGCGATGGACAGCCTGATCCGCTCGATGCGCTGGGATGAACAGGTTTACGGGCGCGAATATGATCTGGATGTGTTCAACATCGTGGCGGTCGACGATTTCAACATGGGCGCGATGGAGAACAAGGGGCTGAACATTTTCAACTCGCGCTATGTTCTGGCCAGCCCCGAAACCGCCACCGACGACGATTATGCGCGCATCGAGGCGATCATCGCGCATGAATATTTCCACAACTGGACCGGCAACCGCATCACCTGCCGCGACTGGTTCCAGCTTTGCCTGAAAGAGGGGCTGACCGTGTTCCGCGATCAGCAGTTTTCGGGCGACATGCGGTCCCATGCGGTGAAGCGCATCGAGGATGTGCTGATGCTGCGCGCGCGGCAGTTCCGCGAGGATGGCGGTCCCTTGGCGCATCCGGTGCGGCCCGACAACTATATCGAGATCAACAATTTCTACACCGCCACTGTCTATGAAAAAGGTGCCGAGGTGATCGGGATGCTGAAGGCGCTGGTGGGGGATGCCGCGTATGCTCGCGCGCTGGACGCCTATTTCGACCGCCATGACGGGCATGCCGCAACCATCGAAGACTGGTTGAAGGTGTTTGAGGACACCACGGGCCGCGATCTGACCCAGTTCAAACGCTGGTATACCGAGGCCGGAACCCCGCGCGTCAAGGTTTATGAGGCATGGTCGGATGGCACCTATTCGCTGACGCTGGTGCAGGAAAATCCGGCCACCCCCGGCCAACCCGACAAGGCGCCCAAGGTGATCCCCGTGGCCGTGGGCCTGCTGAACCCCAACGGCGACGAGGTGGTGCCGACGACGGTGCTGGAACTGACCGAACCTGTGCAGTCCTTCAGCTTCACGGGATTGGCGGCGCGGCCAACCCCGTCGATCCTGCGCGGTTTTTCCGCGCCGGTGATTCTGGAGCGCGAGGTGCCTGCGGGGGAACGCGCTTTCCTGCTGGCGCATGACACCGACCCGTTCAACCGCTGGGAGGCGGGGCGGGCGCTGGCCAAGGAGGTGATGGCGCGGATGGTGGTCGAGGGGGCCAAGCCCTCGGGCGAATTGCTGGACGGCATGGCGCGGGTGGCCTTTGACGATGCCCTTGATCCGGCCTTCCGCGCGCTGGCGCTGCGGCTTCCGGCGGAAGATGACATGGCGGCCACCCTGCATGCTGCGGGCCATGTGCCGGACCCTGACCGCATCCACCGCGCGCGGCGGGATCTGCATCTGGCCTTGGCGCAGGCTGTGGCACCGCGTCTGGGCGGGCTTGAGGCTGCGATGCGCGTGGGCGGGGCCTATTCCCCGGATGCGACGGCAGCGGGCAAGCGGGCGCTGCGGCTGGCGGCGTTATCGCTGTTGTCGCGGCTGGATGGAGGCGCGGCCGCGCGGGCGGCCTATCGGTCGGCGGATAACATGACCGAAAGCTTTGGCGCGCTGGCCTGTCTGCTGGACAACGGGCAGGGCGTGGCAGAGCTGGACTGCTTTGCGGCGCGCTGGGCGGAGGACCGGCTGGTGATGGACAAGTGGTTCTCGGTGCAGGTCGCCTTTGCCGCGCCCGACAAGGTTGCCGAGGTCGTGCGCGCCCTGACCGCGCGCCCCGATTTCGACTGGAAGAACCCCAACCGGTTCCGGTCCGTGTTGGGCGCACTGTCGGGCAATCACGCGGGGTTCCACCACGGCGCGGGGGCGGGCTATGCGGTGCTGGCGGATTGGCTGATAAAGCTGGACCCGCTGAACCCGCAAACGGCGGCGCGGATGTCCACGGCCTTTGAAACATGGCCGCGCTATGATGCCGACCGGCAGGCGTTGATGCGGGGGGCTTTGCAGCGGATCATGGCGACGGACGGGCTAAGCCGCGATCTGTCGGAAATGGCGGGGCGGATGCTGGGCGCGTGATCTGATGGCGCCGCTTGCGCGGCTGGTCTTTGAAGCAGGGACAGCGGGCAAGCCCGCCGCCCCTGCGAAGATGAGTATTTAGGCCAAGATGAAGCCGTTCAGCGGCAGTAGCTTTGCGATGAGGTCCAGGCCGCGATCTCGGCGCGTTCCTTGGCTTTGCGAAGCGGCATCCAGTCGCGGCCAACGCCTTGGCGGCCATTGCCCGCCACAACCCCGTCTGTTCCAACCGCATGGGCCATCACCTTGACCGAACATTGCAGATTGGCCGCGCCATCCTTCAGGGCGGCGGCGGATTGCGCGTCGCAGCCGTGTTGGGCGGCGGTGCGGGGCGAAAGTTGCATGATGCCCAGATAGCGCCCGCCGCCACCTGAGGCCGCGGGATTCCAGCTGCTTTCGTATTTTGCTACCGCCGACAGCAGCCCTGCCCAGAAGGCGCGGCGTTCGGGCAGCGAGGCTTTGGCATAGTTCGGGCAGAAAGTGGCGATATCGGCGGGAATCTGGCCAGCCAGCGCATCGTCGCGGGCGGCGACGGCTGTCAGGGTGGCTTGAGTCCAGTCGGAGGCCTCGGGGCGGTGATCCCAGCGCATCGCGGGCATCATGGCGGCCAGATCGGGCATGGCAACGGGGGTGCAGGCCGAGAGGGCAAGGGCCATGAAGGCCGGAGCAGCAAGGGTTTTGATCCGCATGGGTCCGTTCTGGGTGGCATCACACCTTTGTGTGCGACGGGCGGGTTAGGCCTTGGATCGGGCTTTGCGGCAAGGAAAGCTGTGCGGCTGTGGCCTGCATCGGCTGATTTCCGCCGCCCATGCCCTTGCCCCGCGCGCGCGTCCTGCCTAAACAGGCGCAAGACCAAACGGAGGCCACCATGCTTGATCTGACCTATGAAGCGCCGAAACCCCGCGTGATTGCGGGTGTCAAGCATGACTGGGAACTGGTGATCGGGATGGAAATCCACGCGCAGGTGTCCTCGAATTCCAAGCTGTTTTCGGGGGCGTCCACGCAGGTGGGGGCAGAGCCGAACTCGAACGTCGCGTTTGTGGATGCGGCGATGCCGGGGATGCTGCCGGTGATCAATGAATATTGCGTGGAACAGGCGGTGCGGTCGGGTCTGGGGCTGAAGGCCAAGATCAACCTGCGCTCGGCCTTTGACCGCAAGAACTATTTCTACCCCGATCTGCCGCAGGGCTACCAGATTTCCCAGCTTTACCACCCTATCGTGGGCGAAGGCGAAGTGCTGGTCGAAATGTCGCCCGGTGTGGCGCGGCTGGTGCGGATCGAGCGTATCCACCTTGAGCAGGACGCGGGCAAATCGATTCACGATATGGACCCGACGATGTCTTTCGTCGACTTCAACCGCACCGGCGTCGCCCTGATGGAGATCGTCAGCCGTCCCGATATTCGCGGGCCGGAAGAGGCTGCGGCCTATGTCGTCAAGCTGCGCCAGATTCTGCGCTATCTTGGAACCTGTGATGGCAATATGCAGAACGGGAATTTGCGGGCGGATGTGAACGTGTCGGTCTGCCGCGCGGGCCAGTACGAGAAATATCAGGCGACGCAGGATTTCTCGCATCTGGGAACCCGCTGCGAGATCAAGAACATGAACTCGATGCGGTTCATCCAGCTTGCCATTGACTACGAGGCGCGGCGTCAGATTGCCATTCTGGAGGACGGCGGTTCGGTCACGCAGGAAACGCGGCTTTACGATCCTGACAAGAACGAGACCCGCAGCATGCGGTCGAAGGAAGAGGCGCATGATTACCGCTACTTCCCTTGCCCCGATCTGCTGCCGCTGGAGATCGAACAGGCTTGGGTCGATGATATTGCGGCCTCGATGCCGGAACTGCCCGACGCCAAGAAGGCCCGCTTCATGGGCGATTTCGGGCTGACCGATTACGACGCCAACGTGCTGACCGCCGATCTGGAATCGGCTGGTTTCTTTGAGGCCGTGGCGCAGGGGCGCGATGGCAAGCAGGCGGCGAACTGGGTCATCAACGAACTTTTCGGGCGGCTGAACAAAGAGGGCAAGGCGATTGTCGATAGCCCGGTTTCGGCGGATCAGTTGGGCGGCGTGCTTGACCTGATGGCCAAAGGGACGATCAGTGGCAAGATGGCCAAGGATCTGTTTGAAATCCTGTGGACCGAGGGCGGTGATCCGGCTGAGGTGGCCGCAGCGCGCGGGATGCAGCAGGTGACGGATACCGGTGCGATCGAGGCGGCGCTGGATGCGCTGATCGCGGCGAACCCCGATCAGGTGGAAAAGGCCAAGGTCAATGCCAAGCTGGCGGGCTGGTTCACCGGGCAGGTGTTGAAGGCCACGGGGGGCAAGGCCAATCCGGCGGTGGTCAACGCTTTGGTGGCGCAAAAGCTGGGTCTGTAAGGATAAAGGGTAAGGTGCGTGCCAGCACGCACCCTACGCCTAGGTGTTCAGGTCGGTGCAATACGCTATAGATTGCGCTGTGGCGAAATCCGCGCGTAATGCGGGAAAACCCTTTGATGGCTTGGACTTGCGCGCCGAATCTCCATAAACTGGTCAAGACCGAACAGGAGCCTGCCCATGCCGCGTTATGAGTTCAAAGTGATCCCCGCCCCCCGCAAGGGCGAGAAATCGCGCGGGGTAAAGACGGTCGAGGATCGCTTTGCCTTGGCCCTGACCCATCTGATGAACGAACAGGGCCGCGAGGGATGGGACTATGTGCGCGCCGAGACGCTGCCGGTGGATGAGCGGGTGGGCTTTACCGGCACCAAGACCACCTTCCAGAATATGCTGGTGTTTCGCCGCGAGTTGACCGCCGATGCCGCCAGCCCCGCCCGTCTGCTTGCGGTCGAGGATGTGCCTGCTATCGCGCCGCGGCTTGGTCCGGCGGAAACGCCTGCGGGTGTGGCACCTTCGGTCGGCCCTGCGACGGGCCTTGCCGCCGAGTGATCAGGCCAGCGCCGCGATCACCTGCGGCAGTGTTTCGGCAAAGGCGTCCAGCGCGGCATCATCGCCAAGGCTGACGCGGATGCAGCGGTCATGCGGGGCCACGCCGGGCATCCGCACAAAAATCCCGCGCGCGACCAGCCCTGCCAGCACGGCGCGGGCATAATCTCCGCCCCGTCCGCAATCCATCGTGACGAAATTGGTGGCCGAGGGCAGCGGATCAAAGCCGTTATCGCGGGCGATGGCGGACAGCCTTGCGCGGGCTGCGGCGGCGCGGGCAAGGGTTTGCGCCAGATAGGCCTGATCCTGCAAGGCCGCCAGAGCGCCCGCCTGTGCGATCCGGCCCATGCCGAAGTGATTGCGGACCTTGTTGAAGGCATCCGCCAGCTCGGGTGCTGTGATGGCATAGCCCACCCGCGCGCCCGCCAGCCCATGCGCCTTGGAAAAGGTGCGAAAGCGGATTACGCGCGGGTCATCGGCGGCGATGCGCGGCGCGGTGCCTGCGGGGGCAAAATCGATATAGGCCTCGTCCAGCACCAGCAGCGTGCATTCCGGCAGCGCGTCGATCAGGGATTCGAGCGTTTCGGCAGGGTGGTGGCTGCCCATCGGATTGTCGGGATTGGCCAGATATAGCAGTTTGGCGCGGGTTTGGGTGGCAAGGGCCAGCAGCGCCTCGGGGTCTTCATGGTTGGCCTTGTAGGGCGCGCGGTGCAGCGTGCCGCCAAAGCCTGCAACGTGGAAATTGAAGGTCGGATAGCCGCCAAGGCTGGTCACCACCGGATCGCCCGCTGCAATCGTCAGGCGGCACAGATAGCCCAGCAGCCCGTCAATGCCTTCTCCTACAACGATATTTTCGGGTCGGCAGCCGTGATGCGCTGCCAGCGCCGCCTTCAGGTCATGGTTTTCGGGATCGCCATACATCCAAGCCTCGGCGGCCGCGTTTTGCATGGCGGCAATCGCGGCGGGTGAGGGGCCAAAGCCGGATTCATTCGCACCAAGCCGGGCGAGAAAGGCAAAACCTTGCGCGCGCTCTTGCGTCTCGGGTCCGACAAAGGGGACGGTGGAGGGGAGCGAGGCGGCAAGCGGGGTGAGAAGGGCGCGTGTCATCCGTCGATTTGGCGGGATTTCGGGGGCGGTTGCAAGGGGGGCGGCGCGGTTGCTATTTCAGAAACTTGCGGCGGGATTCCTCGGCAATGGCCTGACGCATTTCAAGCCGCGCCAGTTCGGCCATCGCCGCCTTGCGGGCGGTCTCATCCGTCAGGCTGGCCAGATGGGCGCGTTGCGCGGCCACCTGTTTCTTGAGCGTGATCTCTTCGGGCAAAACCCCTGCCTCGGCCATGATGCGAAAGCCAACCGCATCACCTGCGCTGACAAAGGCATCGCCGGTGCGGTCGGGAAGCGGTTCACCCTCCCCCTTCAAGCCCTGCAACTGCCCTTTGGCGCGGGCCTTGGCGATCTGGCGTTCGGCGAGTTTGTTCAGCCACGACATGACGCGGCCCTCCTACCGTCAATGTAGGGAGGCGGGGCTGCTGTGGAAAGGGGGGCGTCTGCCCCCCTCGGTGCGTTGCACCTCACCCCCTGAGGATATTTAGGAACAGATGAAAGGGTTTCATCTTGGCCTAAATACTCCCGCCGGAGGCTTCTGCGGTTTGATCCGCGCGGCGGTCAGCCGATTTCTGCCAGCCGTTTCAGCGCGGCTTGCAGTTTGGCGGCTTCGTCCTCGCGGGCCTCAAGGTTGGCGCGGGCCTCGATCACCACGTCTTCGGGGGCCGAGGCCACGAAAGCGGGGTTGTTGAGGCGGCCTTTCAGCCCGCCGATTTCCTTGGCGAGCTTGTCCATGGTCTTGGACAGGCGGGCCTTTTCCTCGGCGATGTCGATCACGCCTTCCAGCGGGATCGCAAAGGACGCGCCTTCGACTGCGACACTGATCGCACCTTTGGGGGCGGGGCCTTCGGTCAGGGACTCGATGCGGGCGAGGCGTTTGATCAGCACCTCGTTGCGCGCCCATGCCGCACGGGCGGCATCAGTCAGACCGGTGGCGACCATGTCCAGTTTCAGCCCTGCCGGAACATGCATCTGGGTGCGGGCCGAACGGATTTCGTCGATCAGACCGGTGGTCCAGTTCATTTCCTGATCCGCAGCCTGATCCACCAGATCAAGCCCATAGGCGGGCCAGTCGGTATGCACCAAGAGTTTGGCGCGGGTTCCGGTGGTGGACCACAGTTCTTCGGTGATGAAGGGCATGATCGGGTGCAGCAGGATCATCGACTGATCCAGCACCCAAGCCATCGTGGCGCGCGTCTCGGCGGCGTGTTCGCCGTCGAACAGGGGTTTGGCAAATTCGACATACCAGTCGCAAACCTTGCCCCAGACGAACTTGTAAAGCGCATCCGCCGCCTGATCGAAGCGGTAGTCGGTCAGGGCCGCGTTCACTTCGGCCAGCGTCTTGGCGGTTTCGCCGATGATCCAGCGGTTGGCGGTGGCGGTTGCGGTGGGCGGGGTAGTGGCGGTGGCATAGCCCTCCCACACCCCGTTCATCTCGGCAAAGCGGCAGGCGTTCCACAGCTTGGTGCCGAAGTTGCGATAGCCCGCGATGCGCTGGGTATCGAGTTTCAGCACCCCGCCAAGGCTGGCCATCGCGGCATTGCCAAAGCGCAGCGCATCGGCCCCGAACTCGTCGATGACCTCCAGCGGGTCAACCACGTTGCCCAAGCTTTTCGACATCTTCTTGCCCTTGGCGTCGCGGACAAGGCCATGCAGGTAGACCGTCTTGAACGGCACCTGATCGACCACGGCAAGCTGCATCATCATCATGCGGGCGACCCAGAAGAAGATGATGTCGGCCCCTGTGATCAGGGTCGAGGTGGGGAAGTATTTCGCCAGTTCAGCGGTTTGGTCCGGCCAGCCCAGCGTGCCGATGGGCCAAAGGCCGGAGGAGAACCATGTGTCAAGAACGTCGGGGTCGCGCCAGACCGGATAGGTCAGGTGGGTCGGGTCTTGGCTGATCGCGTAATCGGCTAGCGAGGCCGCCAAGGCCGACACGGCGGCATGACGGTCTGCGACCTCGACGATGCGCGCTGCGTTCAGCGGGTGGGGCAGGGCTGCCAGATCATCGCGGAACCGCTCGGCCACGGCGTCAAGATCGGAGGCGCAGTGGTGGCGCGCCTCGCGGTCAGTATGGCCGCCGTCACCAAGGATGCGGAGGATTTCCACCTCATCCAAGGCGTCGTCGCCTTCGTCATCGGTGAAATCGGCCACATCGAGGTTCAGGCCATACCACACCGGAATCTGATGCCCCCACCATAGCTGACGGGAAATGCACCAAGGCTCGATATTCTCCAGCCAGTGGAAATAGGTCTTTTCGCCCGACTCGGGGATGATCTTGGTGGCACCAGAGCGCACCGCGTCCAGCGCGGGGCCGACGATCTTGGCGGTATCGACGAACCACTGATCCGTCAGCATCGGCTCGATCACCACCTTCGAGCGATCCCCGAACGGCTGCATGATCTTCTTGGCCTCGACCACCGGCTCGCGCCGCAGGTGTTCGGAACCGGTCTCGGGATCAATCTCCTTGACCAGAACCGAGACCGACAGGCCAAGCGCGTTGATGTCGGCAATCACCGCCTCGCGCGCGGCAAAGCGGTCAAGCCCGCGATATTTTTCCGGCACAAGGTTCAGCGCATCGACTTCGTTTTCGTTGGTCGGGCTGCCAGCGGCAATCGCGCGCGCGCGGGCCACGGCTTCGGCATAGGGCGCGCCATCGGCCCGCATGTGGCCGCGTGTGTCCATCAACCGATACATCGGCAGGGTGTTGCGCTTGGCCACCTGATAGTCGTTGAAATCATGCGCGCCGGTGATCTTCACCGCGCCCGAGCCGAATGCGGGATCGGGGTATTCGTCGGCGATGATCGGGATAAGGCGGTCACACAGCGGCAGATGCACCATCTTGCCAATGATCGGCGCATAGCGCGCATCCGAGGGATGCACCGCAACCGCGCCATCGCCCAGCATGGTTTCGGGGCGGGTGGTGGCGATGGAAATGTAATCGCGCGTCTCGCGCAGGATCACATTCCCGTCTTCGTCTTTCTCGATATATTCATAGGTCTCGCCGCCCGCGAGCCGGTATTTGAAGTGCCACATATGGCCCGCGACTTCGATATTCTCGACCTCCAGATCGGAAATCGCAGTCTCGAAATGGGGGTCCCAGTTGACCAGACGCTTGCCGCGATAGATCAGGCCCTTGTTATACATCTCGACGAAGACCTTGATCACGGCGTCGTGGAAATTGCCTTCCTCGCCCGCAGGCGCGCCTTCCGCCCCCGACATGGTGAAAGCCTCGCGGTCCCAGTCGCAAGAGGCGCCCAGCCGCTGCAACTGCCCGATGATGGTGCCGCGCGATTTGGCCTTTTGCTGCCAGACGCGGGAGATGAAAGCCTCGCGCCCCATTTCGCGGCGCGTGGGTTCCTTGTTGGCGGCCATATCGCGTTCGGTCACCATCTGGGTGGCGATGCCGGCATGATCGGTGCCGACCTGCCATAGCGTGTCATGCCCGCGCATGCGGTGCCAGCGCACCAGAATATCCTGCAACGTGTTGTTGAAGGCATGGCCGATGTGCAGGCTGCCGGTGACATTCGGCGGCGGGATCATCACGGAAAACGCCTCGGCCCCTGCAACCGCATTTGCCCCCGCGCGACCGACCTTGCGGTCGATCCAGAGTTTCGAGATGCGGGCCTCGGCTTCGGCGGCGTTGAAGGTCTTTTCCATCGGCATATGCGGGTTCCTTGAAAGCACTGCCTTCCTCTACCCAAAACCACGGGGAAGGCCAAGCGCCGCCTGCATAGTCCCCGTGGCGAAAATGCCCCGCAGCCCCGCCGGACTGGCGCTAGGCCGGACCCACCAGCGCAAAGCGGCCGCCGCGCCCGTCATGGCAATGGGTGACAAAGGCACCGCCCGGCACCTCGGCGGGATCATGTTCCACGCCACCTCCGGCGGATTTGACCGTCGCAACCGCCTGATTGATCGAGGCGGCCCCGAAATACACGCACCAGGCGGGGGCGGTGACACTGGCATCGTTGAAGATGCCGCCGATGTCGCGGCCCTTGCAGGCAATGATGTTGTAGATCATCTCCGGCCCCATCGGCTGCGCGCGCGATACCGTCCAGCCAAAGAGCACGCCGTAAAATGCCAGCGCCGCCTGCGGGTCTGCCACGCCCAGATCATGCCAGTTGCCATGCCCCGATTTTTGCTGGTCAAACGCGCCGCCCATCCCGTCGGGCAAGGGTTGCAGGATCGCGAAACTTGCCCCTTGGGGATCGAGCATCACGGCAAAGCGCCCCGTGTCTGGAATATCCGAGGGCGGCACGATCACTTGCGCGCCAAGTGCGGCCGCTTGGGCGGCAGTCGCATCGGCATTGTCAACCGTGATGTAAAAGGTCCAGCCCGTTGGTTGTTCCGGTTCCGCCTTGAACAGACCGGCGACCATGCTGTCTTGGGCCGAGGCGATGATATAGGTCATGCCCGCCATGCCGCTGTCGGCAAATTGCCAGCCCAGCAGGGCGGCATAGAAGGGCTGCACTGCCGCAGGATCGGCGGTGGCAAGTTCATACCAGCAGGGAAGACCGTGTTCAGACATGGGACACCTCGGTTACAACACTGCCGTCATGCTGCGCCTTTCCTCGCATTTTGGCAATCGCGCCCCGCTGCAAAGCGCCAACCCCGCGGGAAGGCAAAACCGCTGTCCGCCTCTTCATCTTGGCCGAAAATACTCCCGCCGGAGGCACCGGCATTGCCCGCCAACCCGCCCTGTCAGGTGCAGACCCGCGACAGCGGCGGGTGCGGCCCCCTCGATGGGGGCCAAGCCCGCGCCCCTTGATCGGTCAAACCGACAGCTCAAACCGCCCGATCGAGCCGTGTGGACAGGTGGATCAGGCTTTCCGACGATTTCACCCCGGTCAGCGCGCCGATCTGGTCCAGCACCTGATCCAGCACCTGCGTATTGCTGGCCGCGATCTGCAACAACAGATCGAAGCGGCCGGAGGTGGTGAAGACCCGCTCCACCTCGCTGATTCCCTTCAGCCGTGTCAGGATCGCCGCCTGTGACCGCGGCTCGATTGTCAGCAGCACCGAGGCCCGCAAACGGCCCTGCCGCGCGGCCTCGCCCAGTTTCAGCGTGTATCCGGCGATGATTCCGCCCGTCTCAAGCCGCTCCAGCCGCGCCTGAATCGTGGAGCGTGCCACCTTCAACCGGCGGGCTAGGGTGGCCACCGACATGCGTGCATCCGCCCCCAGCAGCGTCAGAATGTTACGATCCAGCTCGTCCATGCAATGTGTATCCTCTTTTCGTCATTATAACGAAGAATTGCGGCGAATATATAGTTTTGTTCGGTGAACTTGTAGCCCATATGCGGCATCCTCAGTTGCAGGAAAAGGGCGGCTCATACGCACCTGGCCTGGTTGGAAAAACCTCGCAGGTGCCTTGCCCAGACCAATCGAATTTGGCGGCAACGAAGGGGGACTTGCATCTTGTTGGCAGAAAGGAATACGCCGATGGGACTGTCCAAAACGATCTGGACCAATCCGACCGAATATCTTCGGGCTCAGGCTCCCGAGACCCCGGTGCTGTTTTTCGCACCGACGGCTGTGCAGGCTGTTGCACGCCGCTTCCTGACGGGCTTTCCGGGCCTTGTGACCTATGCGGTCAAGTCCAATCCGGGCGAAGAAATGGTGGAAAACCTTGTTGCCGCTGGCATCAAGGGCTTTGACTGCGCCTCGCCCTTCGAGATTGATCTGATCCGTCGCTTGGCCCCCGATGCCGCGATCCATTACAACAACCCCGTGCGGTCGCGTGCGGAAGTCGCCCATGCGGTGGCACGGGATGTGATGTCCTATTCGGTGGACAGCCATTCCGAACTTGCCAAGCTGATCGAGATGGTTCCGGCGCAAGGCCGCGAGATTTCGGTGCGCTTCAAGCTGCCGGTGGCGGGGGCTGCCTATAACTTCGGGGCCAAGTTCGGCGCCACCGAAGATGTGGCGGTGGAACTGCTGAAAACCGTGGCGGCGGCGGGCTTTATCCCGTCGATCACCTTCCACCCCGGCACACAATGCACCGATCCGGCGGCTTGGGCGTCCTATATCCGCGAGGCTGCGGTGATTGCCAAACGCGCAGGTGTCAAGATTGCACGGCTGAATGTCGGCGGCGGTTTCCCGAACCACCGTGCGACCGGCGTGATGCCGCAGCTGGAAGCCACCTTCGACACCATCGACCGCGTTGCGACCGAGGCTTTCGGGGCTGACCGGCCCGAGTTGATCTGCGAACCGGGCCGTGCGCTGTGCGGTGACGGCTTCTCGCTGGCGGCGCGGGTCAAGGCGGTGCGCGACGATACCCATGTGTTCCTGAACGACGGGCTTTACGGCTCGCTGTTCGAACTGGGCCAGATCGGCATCATCGACCGCATCGAAGTGCTGTCGCCCGAAGGCGTGCGGCGCACAGGGCCGGTGCATCCGCGCATCTGCTTTGGTCCGACCTGCGATTCCGTGGATCGTCTGCCGGGCGACGTGCCGTTTCCTGCCGATATCGCCGAAGGGGATTTCGTGATCTTCCACGGCATGGGCGCCTATTCCACCGTCACCAACAGCCGCTTCAACGGCTTTGGCGAATTGGGGATGGTCACGGTTCTGTCGCTGAAGCTCTGAACTTTCCTAGCTGCTAAACACACGCCCCCGCTGGACAAACTCCGGCGGGGGCGTAGTTGTTTGTGCAGAAGGTAAAGGTGCGGCATGGCAGGGATCTGGCAAACAACGGGCAAGGGGCGGAACGGGGTGCCAAGGCATGCCCTGCGCGGCCTGTGCAAGGGCAGTGATCCGTTGACACCGGCGCGCAAGCCGCCCGGCAGGCAGGAGGCGCAGACTGACCCTGTTTGACCGCCTTCGCAAATGGTGGCGCGGGCATCCCGTTGCCACCATCGAACCCGCCGCCCCGCCGGAGCCGGGGCGCAAGCGCGGCATTGTAGATCATGTCATCATCCTTGACGGCACGCTCTCGACGCTGAAGCCGGGACAGGAAGGCAATGCGGGGCTGCTGTTCAAACTGCTGGCCGAGGGCGGGCCGCGCGTGCATCGCACCGTCTACTACGAGCCGGGGCTGCAATGGCAGGGCTGGCGCTATGGCATGGATCTGGTGCAGGGCAGAGGGCTGAACCGCCAGATCCGCCGCGCCTATGGCTGGCTGGCGAGTCACTACCGCGATGGCGACCGGATTTTCCTGTTCGGCTATTCGCGCGGGGCTTTTGCGGTGCGATCCTTGGCGGGAGTGATCGACCGCGTGGGGCTGCTGACCCGCGAGAACGCGACCGAGCGCGCCATCGTGCAGGTCTACCGCCACTATCGCGGCAATCCCGACAGCCCTGCCGCGCGGGCCTTTGTGGCGCAGTTCTGCCACCCTGCGGCCCCGATCCAGATGGTCGGGGCTTGGGATACGGTCAAGGCTTTGGGCATCCGGTTGCCGCTGTTGTGGATGCTGACCGACAAGAAACACGCCTTCCACAACCACCATCTGGGGGCGTCGATCCGGCATGGCTTTCATGCGCTGGCGCTGCATGAAACGCGCGCTGTGTTCGAGCCTGTGATGTGGGAAAGCCTGCCCGGCTGGCCGGGAAACGTGCAGCAAATGTGGTTTCGCGGCGCGCATGGCGATATCGGCGGCATGATCGGGCATCATGCGGAATCGCGGCCCTTGGCGAATATCCCGCTGACATGGATGCTGGAGCGCGCCGAGACGGTGGGGCTGGCGCTGCCCGACGGGTGGCGCGACCGCTATCCTTGCGATGCGGCGGCCCCGATGGTTGGCACCACGCGCGGTTGGGGCATGTGGTTTCTGCTGCGCCGCAAGCGCCGTGTCGGGCGCGATCCGTCCGAGGCGATCCACCCCAGCGCCGAAGCCGCGCCGCGGGGGCGGCGCTGGCTTTTCCTGCGGTCCTGATTGTGGCTTAAGCCCCCGTCACCCGCCAGATGGCATTGCCCACATCGTCGGCTACCAAAAGCGCCCCGTCCTTCAGGGTGACACCGACGGGCCGACCGTAAGAGGTCTTCTCGTCCGCCGACAGGAAATCGGTCAGAATGTCGCGCGGCGGGCCAGAGGGTTTGCCATCCACGAACGGCACGAAGATGACCTTGTAGCCTGACAATTTGCTGCGATTCCAAGACCCGTGCTGGCCGATCACCATGCCATCGGGAAAGCCGGGCAGGGTGCCTGCGGGCATCCAGCACAGGCCAAGGCTGGCGGTATGGCCCCCCAGCGCATAGTCGGGCTGGATGGCGCTTGCGACCAATGCGGCATCTTGCGGCACGCGGTCATCGACGGTCTGGCCCCAATAGCAGAAGGGCCAGCCATAGAACCCGCCCTCTTGCACCGAGGTCAGATAGTCGGGCGGAGTTTCATCGCCCAACCCGTCACGCTCGTTCACCACAGTCCAAAGCGCGCCGGTTGTCGGCTCCCACGCAAGGCCAACGGGGTTGCGAAGGCCGCCCGCGAAGATGCGCGCCTCACCGCTGTCCAGATCGACGACATGCACGGCAGCGCGGCCCACCTCGGCCTCGAACCCGTCATCGCCGATGTTCGAGAGCGACCCGACGCCAACGTAAACCTTTGACTTGTCTGGCGAAAGCAGCAGGCTGCGGGTCCAGTGACCGCCCGGTTTGAAGCTGGCGATATGGCGGCCCGCTGCGGTGATTTTCGTGTCGCCCTCCGTGTAGGGGAAGGCCAGCAGCGCATCGGTATTGCCCAGATAGAAGGTGTCGCCGCGCAGGGCCATGCCGAAGGGCTGGTTCTGGCCTTCGAGGAACATGTGGCGTTCCTCGGCCACGCCGTCACGGTCGGCATCGCGCAAAAGCACCACGCGATTGGGGCTTTTGCCCACGGCAGCGGCGCGTTTCATGGTGGAATACATCGCCAGATCGAAGGGCGTCTTGATGCCGCCGGGGGTGAACATCGCCTCGGCGGTCAGCACGTCGCCATTCGGCAGCACCTCGATCCAGCGCGGATGGTCAAGGCCGGTCGCAAAGGCATTCACCTTCAGCCCCGCTGCCGGAGTCGGCTTGTGATCGCCCACCCAGCCGCGCGCGGTGGGCATTTTCAGCGTCGGGATGCCCTGCGGCTTGGCCAGCGGAATCGCCGGAGCCAGCCCCATCGCAGGGGCCGCGTCCTTGGTTCCCCAGCGCCGCAAAAAGATCATCACGCCACCGATCAGGGCGACGATTCGGCCAACAAGCGCAATCATGGCAGGCTCCTATCCGTTTCGGCGCACCTTAGCGCAAAGGCACAGACAGGGAAGGGCGCAAAGAAAAACGCGGCCCCGAAGGGCCGCGTTTCTGGAATGTCCAGCAGATCAGCGATGCTTTACGTCAACATAGTTGCGCTTGGGCGAGCCGATATAAAGCTGACGCGGGCGGCCAATCTTTTGATTCTTCTCGCCAATCATCTCTTTCCACTGCGAAATCCAGCCCACCGTGCGCGAGATTGCAAAGATCGGGGTGAACATTGAGGTCGGGAAGCCCATCGCATCCAGAATGATGCCGGAATAGAAATCGACGTTGGGATAAAGCTTTTTCGAGACGAAATAATCGTCCTCAAGCGCGATCCGCTCCAACTCCTTGGCGACTTGCAGGGTGGGGTTGTTGTGGATGCCCAAAAGCTCCAGCACCTCATCCGCCGACTCTTTCAGCACTTTCGCGCGCGGGTCGAAGTTCTTGTAGACGCGGTGGCCAAAGCCCATCAGGCGGAAGCCCGAGTTCTTGTCCTTGGCCTTGGCGATATATTCCGGGATGCGGTCAACCGTGCCGATTTCGCGCAGCATCTCAAGGCAGGCCTGGTTCGCCCCGCCATGCGCCGGACCCCAAAGGCAGGCAATGCCCGCTGCGATACAGGCAAAGGGGTTGGCCCCTGACGAGCCCGCCAGACGCACGGTCGAGGTCGAGGCGTTCTGTTCGTGATCGGCGTGCAGCATCATGATCCGGTCCAACGCCTTGGCGAGGATCGGGTTCACGGTGTAATCCTCGGCCGGAACGGCGAAGCACATATGCAGGAAGTTGCCCGCGTAACCCAAGGAATTCTTGGGATAAACAAAGGGCTGGCCCACCGAGTACTTATAGGCCATCGCGGCAATCGTCGGCAGCTTGGCGACCATGCGGATCGCAGCCACTTCGCGCTGCCACGGGTCGTTGATGTCCAGCGAGTCATGGTAGAAGGCCGACATCGCGCCGACCACGCCCACCATTGTTGCCATCGGGTGACTGTCACGGCGGAAGCCACGGAAGAAGTTGTGGATCTGCTCGTGCAGCATGGTGTGGCGCGTCACACGGCCCTCAAAATCGGCCAGTTGCGCGGCGTTCGGCAACTCACCGTAAAGCAGCAGGTAGCAGACTTCGAGATAGGAGGATTCGGCGGCCAGTTGCTCGATCGGGTAGCCGCGGTGCAACAACTCGCCCGCATCGCCGTCGATGAAGGTGATCGCGCTTTCGCAGGCCGCGGTCGAGGTAAAGCCGGGGTCAAAGGTGAACACATCAGCTTCGGCATAAAGCTTGCGGATATCAAGCACATCCGGGCCAAGGGTGGGCGAATGCACCGGCAGGTCGTAAGACTTGCCGTTCAGGTTTAGCGTCGCGGTTTTGGTAGGTCCGGCCATCTCTCATCCCCCAGATATGTGCCGGACCCGGGGCGTGCGGGGGCGGCAACTTGGTCCCTTTGGGCCGAAGGCAGCGTCAGGCCGACGCATCCTCTAGCCGCGCAATCGTTTCGTCCCGACCGATGACCAGCATCATGTCGTAAACGCTTGGCGTCGCGCTTCGCCCTGCCAGAGCCGCCCGCAAGGGGGCTGCCAGCTTGCCAAAGCCGATGCCGTTTTCGGCAGCAACATCGGTCAGGATCGGCTCAAGCGCGTCCTTTGTCCAGCTAGCAGTTTGCAGGCGCGGCGTCAACGATTTCAGTATACCACGGGATACCGAATCCAAAGCCTTTGCCGAGGCCTCATCCGGCTGCACTGGCCGCGATGTTAGCGCAAACTGAGCCTTTTCAAGCAGTTCCGGGAAGGTTTTGGCCCGATCTTTCACGCAATACAGCCCCGCTTGCAGCAGCGCACGCTGGCTCTGCGTCAATGCAGGACGTTTGGCCGCAACCAGATAAGCCTCAATTTCATGCAGCAGCGCAGCATTTTCGGCCATTGCCATGTGATGCCCGCAGGTGTTCTCAAGCTTCTTGAAGTCCAGTCGTGCAGGCGCACGCCCGATACCGGACAGGTCGAACATCTTCATCGCTTCTTCCGTGCTGAAAATCTCGGCATCACCATGCGCCCAGCCAAGCCGCGTCAGGTAATTCCGCATCCCCGCCGCCGGATAGCCCATGGCCTGATATTCCTCGACCCCCGTCGCGCCGTGGCGTTTCGACAGTTTCTTGCCATCCGGCCCGTGGATCAGCGGAATATGCGCCCAGACCGGAATATCCCAGCCCATCGCGGCGTAAACCATCTGCTGGCGCGCGGCGTTGTTCAAATGGTCGTCCCCGCGAATGACATGGGTGACGCCCATGTCATGGTCATCGACCACCACGGCCAGCATATAGGTAGGTGTGCCATCAGAGCGTAAACAAATCATGTCATCCAGCGCGGAATTCTGGATCACAACGCGGCCTTGCACCTGATCTTCGATGATCGTCTCGCCCTCACGCGGGGCGCGCATGCGGATCACATAGGGGGCGTCGGGATGGGTGGCCGGATCGGCATCGCGCCACGGGCTTTGGAACAGCGCATAGGAACCCCGCGCCTCGGCCTCGGCGCGGAAGGCTGCGATTTCTTCCTGCGTGCTGAAGCACTTATAGGCTGTGCCACGCGCCAGCATCTGATGCGCCACCTCGGCGTGGCGGTCCTTGCGGTCAAACTGGCTGACCACCTCGCCGTCCCAGTCAAGGCCCAGCCATGTCAACCCCTTCAGGATGGCGGCGGTGGCTTCGGGGGTAGAGCGTTCGCGGTCGGTATCTTCAATCCGCAGCAGGAATTTCCCGCCGCGACCACGCGCATAAAGCCAGTTGAACAGCGCGGTGCGGCCGCCGCCAATGTGCAGATAGCCCGTGGGCGAGGGGGCAAAGCGGGTGACGACGGGCTTGTTCATGCGGATTAACCTTTTGGAAACCTGAGCGGGGCTAGGATGGTCGCAGCTTTAGGCAAATGCGGGGGGCAAAACAAGGTGGCGGGGATTGGGGCTGCAGTGCTGATCCCATTGCGCGCGCTTTTGGCTGCGCGGGGTCTGCTTTTCCCTTGGGTGCCGATGTTTCTGGGGGCCGGAATCGCCATCTGGTTCGCCCTGCCGTTTGAGCCGGATCTGCGCGCCTATCTGGCGCTGGCGGTGGTCTTTCTTGTGACTTTGGGCTTTCGGCTTTGGGGGCCGGAATTGGTGCATCCGCTTGCCACTATTATAGGATGCCTAGTGGCAGGGACGCTTGCCGCGGGGGCGCGGGCGCATCTGGTGCAGGCCCCGATGCTGGAGTTTCGCTATTATGGCCCCGTGCAAGGCCGCGTGACCGAGATTGACCGATCACAATCCGACGCCTTGCGGATCACGCTGGATCAGGTTGTTTTGCGGGATGTCGCGCCTGCACGCACACCTGTGAACGTAAGGATTTCACTTTTTGACGAAGGGCTTACGCCAACTCCGGGGCAAATCGTTCTGGTCACGGCGCATCTTGCCGCGCCGGAACCTCCCGCCGAACCGGGCGGTTTTGATTTTCGCCGCATGGCCTATTTTGACCAGTTGGGCGCGGTGGGCTACGCCCGCAGTCCGGTGATGCTTTGGGCAGAACCTGCGGCGGGCGTAGCCGTGATCAACCGCCTGCGCCAAAGCCTGTCTGTTGCGATAATGCAGGCGGTTCCGGGGGACGCGGGCGCGTTTTCCTCGGGCGTGATGACGGGGGACCGCTCGGGCATTTCTCTGGACACGGTGCAGGCGCTGCGGGATTCGAATCTGGCACATTTGCTGGCGATTTCCGGCATGAACATGGCTTTTCTGACAGGATTCGTTTTTGTTCTTGTGCGTTACGGGCTTGCCTTGGTGCCGCGATTGGCGCTGCGGGTGAACACGAAAAAGATCGCCGCAGTCGGGGCATTCGGCGTGGCGTTGTTCTATTTGCTGCTTTCAGGGGCCAATGTGGCGACGACACGGGCCTTTCTGATGGTCTGCGTGATGCTGGGGGCCGTCATTCTGGACCGGCGTGCGCTGACCATGCGCTCGGTGGCATTGGCGGGGACGGTGCTGCTGCTGGTGCAGCCGGAAAGCCTGTTGGAGCCGGGCTTTCAACTGTCTTTTGCGGCGACGGTGGTGTTGATCGCAGGGTTTGGCGCACTGGACCGGCAGATGATGCGGGAGCGGGTGCCGCGTTGGGTGATGCCGTTCTTTACGCTGGTGCTGACCTCGGTGCTGGCGGGGGCGGCGACTGCACCTTTTGCAGCGGCGCATTTCAACAGGTTCACGGATTATGGCTTGGTGGCGAATCTTCTGACGGTGCCGGTGATGTCGGTGCTGATGGGGGCGGGGGCCTTGGCGGCGTTGTTGGCTCCCTTCGGGCTGGCGGGACTGGCGCTATGGGTGATGGAGCAGTGCGCGCGCTGGATTCTTTATATCGCCCATTGGATTGCTGGACTGGATGGGGCTGTCACCGCGATTGTCGCGCCGGGGCCATGGGTGCTTCCGCTGATCACTTTCGGCGGCGCTTGGGTGATTCTGTGGCGTGGTCCTATTCGTTTGGCGGGTGCCTTGCCGGTTGCTGCGGCCCTGCTGATCTGGGCGGGTGCAGACCGACCCCCACTTTTGATCAGCAGTGACGGACGACTCGTCGGCCTGTCGGGCGCGCAGGGGCGGGCATTGTCTGCGCCGCGCGGAGCGGGGTTCGCAGCCGAAAACTGGCTTGAGGATGATGGCGATCTGGCGCTTCAGGCCGACGCCGCAAAGCGCGCAGGTTTTTCAGGCCCGGCGGACGCGCGCAGGTTCAAGATCGGGGAATGGCAAGGCGTTGTTCTGTCGGGAGAAACCGCTGCCGCAGCCCTTGGTCAGGCCTGTGCCGAGGCAGATCTCGTTATCCTGCCGGCTGCGATGGAACCTGCCTTGCCGCGTCCCACCGGTTGTCTGTTGCTGGATCGCAGCGTTCTGGACGTCTCGGGTGCGCTGGCCTTGGCGGTGCAAGAAGGAAAGCTGCACATCAAAGCCGCGCGATCCGTGGCGCGTCTTTGGGTTGGCCCCCGTCCGGTTTGGTCTGAAATGCTGCTTCCGCCGCCGCTTGTGCGGACAGCGCTTCAATAGCTGCGGATCAGACCGACCAAACGGCCCTGCACCTTGACCAAGTGGTCAGGGAAAACGCGGGTTTCATAGGCGGGGTTTGCGGCCTCAAGCGCGATCATCGCGCCGCGACGGCGAAAGCGCTTCAGCGTCGCTTCGGCATCCTCGACCAAGGCCACCACGATATCACCATTCTCGGCGGTGTTTTGTTCGCGGATCACGACGATATCGCCGTCGTTGATCCCTGCCTCGATCATCGAATCGCCCTTCACCTCCAACGCGTAGTGCTGGCCATTGCCGGACAGCATCGAGCCGGGAACGGCGATGTGATGCGAGATATGCGAGATCGCCTCAATCGGGACACCGGCGGCGATGCGACCCATCACCGGCAGTTCCAAAGCATAGACGCCTTCGATCGGCAGGGCGGCGCGTGGCGGATCGACCTTGTCACCCTTGATGAGTTTGGGCGAAAAACCCGGTTTTTCCATCGCGTCCGGCAGTTTGACGATTTCCAGCGCACGGGCGCGGTGGGCAAGGCGACGGATAAAACCGCGTTCTTCCAAGGCTGTAATCAGGCGGTGGATACCGGATTTCGACCGCAGATCCAGCGCATCCTTCATTTCATCGAAGGAGGGCGGAACACCGTCTGCATCCATGCGGGTTTTGATGAAATCGAGCAGTTCCAGTTGCTTGCGCGTCAGCATCCCGACCCCCATTGCCACATGTTGTCGCAATGTTCTGCCCGTGTTCTTGGTTTGTGTCAAGCAATTTGGCTAGAGCGGGATATAATCGACCATATCGCTCGCGCGGCGGGGGGCATCGTTAACGGGGCGGATCAGCAGGGCATCGGCCTCGGTCAGGATCGACAGCAGGGCGGAATCCTGACGCTCAAACGGGGTGACGGTGGGGGCGCCGTCCACAACCGACAGCCGCGCGCGCATGAAATGGGTGCGCGGGCCGTTGGCAGGCTGATCCGACCCCAGCCGCGCGCGGCGGGTTTGCGGGGCTGTGGCGGGCAGGCCCAGCATCGCGGTCAGCATCGGCACCAGAAACAGATGCGCGCAGACGATGGCCGAAACCGGATTTCCGGGCAGCCCCAGCATCGGCACACCCAGAACACGCCCTGCCATCAAGGGCTTGCCGGGGCGCATGGCGATTTTCCAGAAGGCGCGTTCCAGCCCCAGATCGGCGGCAACCTTGCCGACCAGATCGTGGTCGCCCACCGAAGCGCCGCCGATGGTCACGATCAGATCGGCCCCTTCGGTCAGCGAGAACACGGTGCGAAGATCGGCCTCGGTGTCGCGGGCGATGGGCAGCATCCGCGCCTCGCCGCCTGCAGATTCGATCATCGCCGCCAATGCGAAGGTGTTCGAGGCGATGATCTGATCGGGGCGGGGCGTCTCGCCCGGCATCACCAATTCGTCGCCGGTGGCGATCAGGGCGACGACGGGGCGACGGGTGACGGTGACCTGCGGCAGGTTCATCGCAGCCAGCAACGCGAGATCGTTCGGGCGCAGGCGGCGGGGGCTGGGCAGCGCGGTGCCTTCAGTGAAATCCTGACCGCGCGGGCGGATATTGTCACCGACATGCGCGGCGGCGTTCAGGGTAATCTTGTCGCCGGTAGCCGCGACATCTTCCTGAATGGCAATGGTCACGGCACCTTCCGGCAAAGGCGCGCCGGTAAAAATGCGGGCGGCCTGATCGGGTGCAAGGCGGCCTGCAAAGGCATGGCCCGCGCCTGCCTCGCCGATCACGGTAAAGCTGTCGCCCTTGGTGGCGGCAGACCCCAAGGCATAGCCATCCATAGCCGAGGCGGCAAAGGGCGGCTGGGTCAGGCGGGCCACGGCGGGCGCGGCCATCACGCGGGAATTGGCATGGCGCAGCGGGATGGTTTCGGTGGACAGAGGGGCCGCAAGGGCAAGGCAACGGGCAAGCGCCTCTTCAACCGTTATCATCACTTCGCCTCGTATCTACCGGATTTTCCACCATCTTTCAGGATCAGGCGGATGCCTTCGATGGTCATGGATTTCTCAACCGCCTTGACCATATCGTAGATGGTCAGGCAGGCGACGGACACGGCGGTCAGCGCCTCCATCTCGACGCCGGTCTGGCCGCCGGTCTTGACGGTGGCCTGCACGCGGATGCCGGGGATGGTCGCGTCAGGCACCAAATCCAGCGAGACTTTGGTGATTGGCAGCGGGTGACACAACGGAATCAGATCGGCGGTTTTCTTCGCGCCCATGATCCCCGCCAGCCGTGCCACGCCCAGCACATCGCCCTTTTTCGCGCGGCCCTCGGTGATCAGGGCCAGCGTATCCGCCCCCATCCGCACCATACCTTCGGCCACGGCCAGACGGTCTGTCGCCGGCTTGGCCGAGACATCGACCATATGGGCCTGACCTTGGTCGTCGAAATGGGTGAGGCCCCCACTGTCCTGATTGGCGGTCATGCCCCGCCCTCTGCCGTCAGCGGGCGGGCAAGGATGGCGCGGGTGGCGGCGGCCACGTCGTCTTGCCGCATCAGGCTTTCGCCGATCAGGAAGCAGCGCGCACCATAGCGGGCCACATCGGCCAGATCAGCAGGGGTGAACAACCCGCTTTCCGACACGATCAGACGATCCTCTGGCACATGCCGCGCCAGTTGGCGGGTGGTGTCCAGCGTCACTTCGAAGGTGTGCAGGTTACGGTTGTTGATCCCCATCAGCGGCGATTTCAGGATCGCGCCACGGTCCAACTCGGCACGGTCATGCACTTCGATCAGCACATCCATGCCCCATTCAAAGGCGGCGGCCTCAAGCTCCAGCGCCTGCGCGTCGGACAGCGATGCCATGATGATCAGGATGCAATCGGCGTTCAGCGCGCGGGCCTCGGCGACCTGATAGGGGTCATAGAGGAAGTCTTTCCGCAGGCAGGGCAGTTTGGTCGCCTCGTGTGCTTGCAGCAGAAACGCATCGGCACCCTGAAAGGAGGGCGCGTCGGTCAGCACGGAAAGGCAGGTGGCACCGCCCGCCTCATAGGCGCGGGCAAGGGCGGGCGGGTTGAAATCGGCGCGGATCAACCCCTTGGAAGGGCTGGCCTTTTTGATCTCGGCGATCAGGCCATAGCCCGAAGCCGCAGCCTCGGCCAAGGCGCGGGCAAAGCCGCGCGGGGGGGAGGCGTGACGGGCCGCCTCTTCGACAGCGGACATCGGGCGCAGCGCCTTGCGGGCGGCGATTTCTTCCAGCTTGTAGGCTTTGATGCGATCTAGAATGGTGCTCATGCGACAGGACTAGCCAAACTGGGGGCGGAAGGGAAGGGCGGTTCAGGCGTTGGTCAGGCGCTGAAGCGCAGTGATCTTGGCCTTGGCGGCACCGGAATCGATCGAGACGCGGGCGCGCTCGACGCCGTCTTTCAGATCGGACGCCACATCGGCCACCACAAGCGCAGCGGCGGCGTTCAGCAGCACGGCATCGCGGTAAGCGCCCTTTTCCCCGTCCAGCAGCGCGCGAAACGCGGCGGCGTTTTCGGCAGGCGTGCCGCCCATGATCGATTCAAACGCATGCACCGGCAGGCCCGCGTCTTCGGGGTGCAGGGTGAAGTCGCGGATCGCACCGCCTTCAAGGGCCGCCACGGCGGTCGTGGTGGCAATCGAGATTTCGTCCGTGCCATCGCCGCCATGCACCAGCCACGCTTTCTCCGACCCCAGCGCGCGCAGGGTTTCGGCCATCGGGCGGATCAGGGCGGCGGTAAAGGTGCCGGTCAACTGCCGTTTCACACCCGCCGGATTGGTCAGCGGGCCAAGGATGTTGAATATGGTGCGGGTGCCAAGTTCAATCCGAATGGGGCCGACATGGCGCATCGCGGGGTGATGCATCGGGGCCATCATAAAGCCGATACCGGCCTGATCGAGACAGCGCTCCACCACTTCGGGGGCGATCATCACGTTCAGACCCATCTCGGTCAGCGCATCCGCAGCGCCCGATTTCGACGAGAGATTCCGGTTGCCATGTTTGGCCACCACCACACCGGCCCCCGCCACCACAAAGGCCGTCGCGGTGGAAATATTCAGCGTGCCTTTGCCATCGCCGCCGGTGCCGACGATATCCATCGCGCCTTCCGGCGCGCGCACGGCGTTGCATTTGGCGCGCATTACCGTCGCGGCAGCGGTATATTCATCCACCGTCTCGCCGCGCGTCCGCAGCGCCATCAGGAACCCGCCCATCTGGGCAGGGGTGGCAGCCCCTTCGAACAGTGCGGCAAAGGCGGCCTCGGCCTCGTCCCGTGTCAGCGCGCGGGTGGCGGCAGTGCCGATCAGGGGTTTGAGAATATCGCTCATGCCGGAACCCGTTTGGCCGAGTCGAGGAAGTTCTTCAGCAGTTGATGCCCATGCTCCGACGCGATGGATTCGGGGTGAAACTGCACGCCCTCGATCAGCTTTTCCTTGTGGCGCAGGCCCATGATGGTGCCATCTTCCAGCCATGCCGTGACCTCAAGGCAATCGGGCAGGCTTTCGCGTTCCACCACCAGCGAATGATAGCGCGTGGCGTTGAACGGCGAGGGCAGGCCACGGAACATGCCCTTGCCCGCATGGTGCATCGCGCCCATCTTGCCATGTACGATCTCGTGGCAGCGCACGACCTTGCCGCCAAAAGCCTCGCCAATGGTCTGATGTCCAAGGCAAACCCCCAGCAAGGGAATATCTGCCGCCGCCGCCGCCTTGGTCAAAGGAATGCAAATCCCCGCCTGCACCGGATCGCAAGGACCGGGCGAAAGCACGATCAGTTCGGGCTTCATTGCCACCGCATCCTGCACCGTCAGCGCATCATTGCGGCGCACGACCACATCGGCCCCCAACTCGCCCAGATAATGAACAAGGTTGTAGGTAAAGCTGTCGTAGTTGTCGATCAGTAGCAGCATCTTGCACGTCCGGTCGGAAAGGGGGTGAAGGCGCGCGCGCCTCGGTCTATAGATGGGACTAGCGGCAAAGGGGCGTCAAGGGCAAGTGGCGTCGGAAGAGGGCGGAGGCGTTTGGTGATCCGGAATTTCGTGGCAGGTCTGGTCTGGGGTGCAGTGGTCGCTGGCGTCGGTCTTGGTGTCATCTCGCAGGTGGCACCGATGCCCGCGCGGATGGCTGCGCCGCATGAAGCGGCGGCCAGCGATACGGCCCTGCCCGAGACTGTCATGCCGCCTGATGCGCTTGATCCCGCAGCAGAGCCGGAAACGGTCGTGACCCAGACCGTAGCACCGCAAGAGGTTCCCGTGGAACCCGTTGCGCCTGACGCTCTTGCCCAGTCTGACACTCTGACGGAGGCGGCGCCAGAAGCCGCCCCCGCAAGGCCCGCCACGCAGACAGCCCAGCCCGCGCCGGAACCCGCAGCCCCGCAACCGGCACCGCAAGCCGATGCGCCAGCCGCGCCTGCCACGACAGAGGAAACCCAGCCCGCGCCCAGCCTTGCGGGCGATCAATCTGCGCCTGCGCTGCCCATGCCCTCGGCACAACCCGACTCCCAAACCAGTGATCCGGCCCCCACTGCGCCCGATCTTCCGCCCCCCGCACCGGTCGAGACCGATGAGGCTCTGCTTACCCCCGCGCCTGCACCGGCGGCCCAGCCCGAACCTGCTCTGGTCACTCCCGATGCGCCGCCCGCGCCCGAGACCCTGTCGCCCGATACATCTTTGCCCAAACTGGTTGACGGCGTCACCACGGGCCGCTTGCCCGCCATCGGCGAAACCGACCCGCAGCCCGAAACCGAAGCAACCGCAGCGTCGCAGCCCCCGATTGACCGTTTTGCCCGCCCCTTCGAAAATCCAACCGCAAAGCCGATGTTCGCCCTTGTGCTGATGGACAGCGGCGCGCCCGATCTTGATCGGGCAAGGCTGGCGGTGCTGCCGTTTCCGGTGACCTTCGTGATCGACCCCGCCGCGCCCGATGCTGCCACGGCCGCCCAGATTTACCGTGCGGCGGGCCAGGAGGTGGTGATGCTGGCCAGCGGGATTCCGGCAGGGGCCACCGCCTCCGATCTGGAACAGACCTTCCAGTCCCATGCCATGACCTTGCCCGAAGCTGTGGCCGTGCTTGATCTGGCAAGCGATGGCTTTCAGGACAACCGCCCGCTGGCCACCCTTGTGGTGCCGGTGCTGAAATCCCAAGGCCGTGGCCTGCTGACCTTTGACCGTGGCCTGAATGCCGCCGATCAGGTCGCCCGCAGGGATGGCGTCCGCGCGGCCACAATCTTCCGCATCCTCGACAGTGAAGGCGAGGAAACCCCGCTGATCCGCCGCTATCTCGACCGCGCCGCCTTCAAGGCCGCGCAGGAAGGACGCGTTGTGGTCTTGGGCCAGACCCGCGCAGAAACAGTGGCGGCCATCCTTGAATGGACGGTCGAAGGCCGCGCCTCGTCCGTCGCCCTTGCCCCCCTCACGGCTGTGCTGATCACGCCAAACTAGACCGGACCGGCTTCCGACATCCCCTTTGCATAAATATCCCGGGGGTGAGCGCGGTACGCGCGAGGGGGCTGGCCCCCTGTGATGCAGGTCCCTTATGATGTCGACAAGACCCGCCACCAAAGGACAGGGGGTAGGGTGTGTGCTGGCACGCACCCTGCTTTTGGTCAGAGATTGCCGCGCCGGGTGAACATGCCGGCATCCTCGGCAGCACGCCGCAGGGCGCGGGATTTGTTGACGGTTTCCTGATATTCCGCCTCGGGATCGCTGTCATAGACCACGCCACCACCGGCTTGGATATACAGTGTCTCGTCCTTCAGCACGGCAGTCCGCAGGGCGATGCAAAAGTCCATCTCGCCATTGGCGGCGAAATAGCCGACGCCGCCGCCATAGACGCCGCGCTTTTCCGGCTCCAGCTCGTCGATGATCTCCATCGCGCGAACCTTGGGCGCGCCCGATACGGTTCCCGCAGGCAGGCCCGCCAGCAGGGCCGACAGCGCGTCCTCGCCATCTGCAATCTGGCCCACCACGTTCGAGACGATATGCATGACGTGGCTATAACGCTCGATGATGAATTGATCGGTCGGGCGCACGGTGCCGAGTTTTGCCACCCGGCCCACATCGTTGCGGCCAAGATCCAGCAGCATCAGATGCTCTGCCAACTCCTTCTTGTCGGCCAAAAGGTCAAGCTCCAGCGCCTTGTCCTCTTCCGGTGTCGCACCCCGTTTGCGTGTGCCTGCAATGGGGCGCACCGTGACTTCGCCGTCGCGCAGGCGCACAAGGATTTCAGGGCTGGCCCCGATCACCTGAAAGCCGCCGAAGTTGAAGAAGAACATGAAGGGGCTGGGGTTGGTACGGCGCAAGGACCGATAGAGCGCAAAGGGCGGCAGTTCGAACCGCTGCGCCCAGCGTTGGGAAGGGACCACCTGAAAGATATCGCCCGCGCGGATGTAATCCTTGGCCTTTTCCACCGCGGCCTTATAGCCGTCATGGGTAAAGTTCGACCGCATCTCGCCCACGACTGCCACCTCGCCCAGATCGCGGGCGGCAGCGGGGGCGCGGTCAAGGTCGCGCAGGGCGTCCATCACGCGCTCGGCGGCTTGGGCATAGGCGGCGCGCGCGGTCAGGCCAGAGGTGGCCCAAGCAGGGGCCACCAGCGTCACTTCGCCCTTCACCCCGTCCAGCACCGCCACCACCGAAGGCCGCATCAGCACGGCATCGGGAAGTCCCAAGGGATCGGGGTTCACATCGGGCAGATGTTCCACCAGACGGATCATGTCATAGCCCAGATAGCCGAACAGCCCCGCGGCAATCGCAGGCAGACCTTCGGGCAGATCAATCCGCGATTCCGCGATCAGCGCACGCAAGGTGTCAAGCGGATGCCCCTGCACCGGCTGGAACGCTTGGCTGTCAAAGCGGGCCTCACGGTTGATCGCGGCGGCCTCGCCGTGGCATTTCCAGATCAGATCAGGCTTCATGCCCACCACCGAATAGCGCCCGCGCACCTCGCCGCCGGTCACCGACTCCAGCATGAAAGTGTCGGTCCGCGCTTCGGCCAGTTTCAGCATCAGGCTGACAGGCGTATCCAGATCGGCGGCCAGACGGGCATAGACGACCTGATTTTTCCCTTGCGACCATGCCGCCTCGAAGGCCTCGAACGAAGGCTCAAGTTTCATCGGGCGGCTCCTTTTCTGGTCTTACTGGAACTGGGCATGGACCGCGTTGATCGCGGCCTGATCCAGAGTGATCCCTGCCTCGGCGGTCAGGGCCGACGTGAACAGCGTGAAGGCATCCTGCGCGATGGCCTGTGCGGCTTGGGTTTGCAGCGACTCGCGCAGCGCAAGCGCATCCTCACCTTCGGTCACGGCGGGGGCGATGCTGTCAAGCTGCACAAGCGCGGTAAAGCCGGGGGCTTCGATCACCTGCAACGCGCCGACGGCCATGCCAAATACCGCAGGCAACAGCGTATCGGGCGCACCTTCGACAAAGCCCTGACGGTCAATCGCCGAGGTCACTTCAACGATGCCATAGGCCCCCAAGGACGCCCCGCCCTCGACCGCCGATTTCGCGGCAATGGCATGGGCCGACAGCGCTTTGTCCAAAGTCTCGTCGCGCCATGCGGCCACCACCTTGTCGCGGACATCGGCCAAGGGTTGCGGCATCGGCGGGACGATTTCTTCCAGACGCAGGATCACCAGACCACCATCATCCAGCAGGATGGCTTCGGGGAAATCGCCTTCGGCAATCGCGGCAGCCGCCTTGCGGAAGGCCGGATAGGCGGCAATCTCGGCGTTGTCGTCGGCAGCTTCGGCATAATCGGTGGTGGCGATGGTCAGCCCTTGTTCCTTGGCGACATCTTCCAGCGTGGCTCCGCCTGCCAGCAGATCATCCACCGCCTCGACCTTGTCGGCAATGGCGCGGCGGGCGGAATCGGTCTGCATTTCGGCGGCAAGGGCTGAGCGGGCCTCATCAAAAGTGGTTTCCTGAGCGGACAAGACGGCGTTCATGCGGAACAGCGCCGGTCCCAGATCGGATTGGAACGGGCCAACCACCGCCGGTCCTTCCAGCGCGAACACGGCGTCACCGGCGACGCCCAGTTCCTCTTTCGAGACATCGCCCAAGTCGATGTCTTCCAGCGTCAACTTGCGCTCGACCACCAGCGACTCGAAGGTCTCGCCCGCATCAAGACGGGCTTTGGCGGCGGCGGCATCGGCTTCGGTGCCGAAAACCAGCCGCTCGACCAACCGCTTTTCCGGGATCACGAATTCGGAAATGCGGGTCTGATAGAGGTCTTTCAGCGCTGCCTCATCCACCGGCATATCCTTGGCCAGGGCATCGGGCAAAAGCGCTGCATAGGTCAGCCGTTTTGCCTCGGGGCGGGTGAATTGGGCAATGTTGGCATCGTGATAGGCGGTCAGATCAGCCTCGGTCGGTTCCGGCAGGGGGGTGGGCAGATCGGCTTCGGTCAGGCGCAGCATCGAAAAGCCGCGCCGTTCACCCGACCATGCAAAGAGCGTATCGGTCAGCGCTGCGGGGGCCTGAAATCCGCCCACAACAGCGCCCTGCAGCAACGACCGCGCGATGTCACCGCGCAGACCGGATTCGAAATCAGCCTCGGTCAGGTTGTTCTGTTGCAGGGTAAAGCGATAGGTTTCGCGATCAAAGCTGCCGGTCGTGCCTTGGAACGAGGCCATCGAGGTGATTTCCGAGGCCACAACCGCATCCCCTGCCGAGACGCCGATGCGGGCGGCCTCGTTGTCAAGGGCGGCGCGGGTGATCACCGATTGCAGCACCTTGCGGTCAAGGCCCAAGGCCTGACCTTGCTGCAGGTTGATCTGCTGGCCGAACTGCGCGCCAAAGGCGGTCAATTCCTGTTGCAGCGCGCGCGCATATTCGTTCGTGCTGATCTCTTTGCTGCCGACCTTGCCGATCGAGGTGATCCCGCCGCCAAAGTTGGTAACGCCAAAACCGCCAAGCCCACCGATGAGCATCGCCATCAGCACCCATGCCAGCACGGATGCCCCGCGGCGTTTCTTCGGCGTATCAGTTTCGGGCGCTTTGGACATGGGTGTGCCTGTCGGTAAAGGGTTTGCGCGTCTGTCTATGCGGTTGCAGCCAAGGGGGCAAGAGAAGGCTCAGCCCTGAAACGCCGCCAGCCTGCGGAACATTTCCGCAATGCCCGCCGCATCGACATTGGCAAAAGCGATGCGAATCTGGCGTTTGCCATCTTCTGACCCTTCGGGCTGAAACATCGTGCCGGGCAGCATCAGAAGCCCCGCCTCGGCCACCAGACGTTTGCACAGCGCATCCGAGGCAATGGGGAAGGGGTGTTCGACATAGGCAAAATAGGCACCGCAGCCCAGCAGCTTCCAGCCTGTCAGGGCAGAAAAGCCATCCTGCATGGCGCGACGGCGGGACAGGATTTCATCGCGTTCCCCCGCCACCCATTGCGAGAGGTTCTGCATCCCCCAAAGCGCCGCGATCTGGCCCAACTGGCTGGGGCAGATCGCGACGGTATCAAGGAACTTTTCCACCTCGGCCAGACGGTCTTCGGAGGCGACGATAGAGCCGACACGGTGGCCGGTCAGCCGGTAGGCCTTGGAAAAGCTGTAAAGCTGGATCAGCGTATCGGCCCAGTCAGGATCGGTGAACAGATCGTGCGGGCGGCCCGTCCTGCTGTCGAAATCGCGGTAGGTTTCATCCACGATCAGCGCAAGGCCATGGGCGCGGGCCAGATCGCGGAAATCGGCCAAGGTCTGTGCAGGATATTCCACCCCGCCCGGATTGTTCGGGCTGACCAGCACGATGGCGCGGGTTTTCGGCGTGATCAGCGCCGCCGCATCAGCGGCACGCGGGATCAACCCTTCGCCCGCCTTCAGCGGCACGCAAGCAACGCCCTGCATGTCGAGCCACATTTTATGGTTGAAATACCATGGGGTTGGCAGGATCACCTCATCCCCCGCACCGGCAAGGGTGGACATCACGGCAGTGAAGGCCTGATTGCAGCCTTGGGTGATGGCGGTTTGCGTCGGCGTAATCGTGCCGCCATAGGCCGCCGACCACTGCGCCGCGATCTCGGCCCGCAGGGCGGGCAGGCCCAGCACGGGGCCGTAAAGATGCGCGTCGGGATTGTTCAGTGCTGCATCAGCCAGCGCTTGCCGAAGGCCCAAGGGGGGGCTGTCCACGGGGGCCGCTTGGCTCACGTTGATCAGCGGGCGTTCGGGCGGGAAGGTAACGCCCGTCAACCAGCGCCGCGCCTCCATCACCGGAGGGGCAAAGGTGGCGGCCATGGCGGGGTTCAGCGGATGGGTCATCGGTCTCGCTCCTTGACAGGGCAGGGTAGGCTGGGGGGCAGACCGGGGGTTTCACACCCCCAAGCCTGTGTTTTCTTTAGAAAACACAGGCCCCCCGTGGGATATTTTCACGAAGAGGATCAGGGGATCAGTCTTGACCGCGGAAGGGCTGCACATATTGCAGCGCCATGTCCCACGGGAAGAAGATCCAGGTGTCCTGGCTGACCTCGGTGATATAGCTGTCGACCATCGGCTTGCCCGAGGGCTTGGCGTAAACCGTGGCGAAATGCGCCTTGGGGTAAAGGCGGCGCACCAGTTCCAGCGTCTTGCCGGTATCGACCAGATCATCGACGATCAGAATGCCGGTGCCATCGCCCATCAGATCGGCCTGCGGGGATTTGGTCACCACGGCGTCTTTCTGCGACTGGTGGCTATAGCTTTTCACGCTGATGGTATCGACGACGCGGATATCCAATTCGCGCGAGACGATCATCGCAGGCACTAGGCCGCCGCGGGTGATGCCCACCACGGCCCGCCAAGCCCCGTCATCCGGTCCCTTGCCATCCAGCCGCCACGCCAGCGCCCGTGCGTCACGGTGAATCTGGTCCCAGCTGACGTGAAAACCTTTTTCGTGCGGCAGGCGGTCGGTCATGATCTTTCTCCGGTTGTCCCGTCAGTTTACTGCATTACGGCGATTTTCACGCCAAGAAGCGCCAGCATTCCGCCAAAGCAGCGGTCGATGGTGGCTTTCAGTCCAAGATAGGTGCGGCGCGAGGCATCGAGCGAGAAGATGCGCGCCACAAGCGTGTTCCAGATCGCCTCGTTCAGGAACACCACGACCATCAGCGCGGCAATCACCGCCCAGTTGGTGCCGGGCGGCACGGTGCCGATGAACAGTGAGGAAAACATCACCGCAGCCTTGGGGTTGGAATATTGCGTCAGCACCCCCAGCCGGAAGGCCGACCATGCCGAACGCGGGTTACGGGCGGTGCCATCCTCGGTGATGTCAAGCGGCTTGGCAGCATCGCGCCACATGTGCCACGCCATCCACAACAGATAGGCTGCCCCCACCAGTTTGATCGCGGTCAGCGCGAAGGGGGCGTATTCGAACAGCAGCGACAGGCCGAACATCGCCGCCATTGCCCAACTGACAGCACCCACCGCAATGCCGCAGGCCAGTGCCATGCCGGTGCGAAAGCCTTCCGTCACGCCGATGCGCGCCGCCATCAGCACGGCAGGGCCGGGGCTGATGGCTACAAACAGATGCAGCACGGCGACGGTCAGGAAGGCAGCGAGGGTCACTCTTTGCGACCCGTCACAACGTCGATGTCGGGCGCGTCCACCGCCTTCATGCCGACAACATGATAGCCCGCGTCCACATGAAGATTCTCGCCCGTGGTGCCCGACCCCAGATCGGACAGCAGATACAGCGAGGCCTTGCCCACCTCTTCCTGCGTCACGTTGCGGCGCAGCGGCGAGTTCAGCTCGTTCCACTTCATGATATAGCGGAAGTCGCCGATGCCGGATGCTGCCAGTGTCTTGATCGGGCCAGCCGAGATCGCGTTCACGCGGATGCCGTCCTTGCCCAGATCTTCGGCCAGATACTTCACGCTCGCCTCAAGACCGGCCTTGGCCACGCCCATCACATTGTAATGCGGCATCACCTTTTCCGCGCCGTAATAGGTCAGCGTCAGCAGGCTGCCGCCCTCGGGCATTATGGCGGCTGCACGCTGGCAAACGGCGGTAAAGGAATAGACGGAAATATCCATCGTCATCAGGAAGTTGGCGCGGCTGGTGTCAACATAGCGACCGCGCAATTCGTTCTTGTCGGAAAAGCCGATAGCATGGACCAGAAAGTCGATCTTGCCCCACAGCTTTTGCAGATGGGCGAAAAGGGCGTCGATCGAGGCCTCGTCCGAGACGTCACACTCGACAAATTCCTGCATCCCGATCGAGGCGGCCAGCGGCTCGACACGCTTTTTCAGCGCCTCGCCCTGATAGGAAAACGCGATCTCTGCGCCTTGGGCCGCGAGTGCCTGTGCGATGCCCCAAGCGATAGATTTGTCGTTGGCAAGCCCCATGATGAGCCCGCGTTTGCCTTGCATAAGTCCGGTTGACATTCAGTCTTCCCCGCCCACCTTGATTGTTAAAATGACGTGTAGGCGAGTTGTGCGCCTGCATCAAGGGCGCGGGCGCAGCATGGCCCGCGGTAAGGGGATCAGGATGGACAGAACAGGTATTTTCGCGGGCGACGACCCCTTTGCGATTGCAAAGGCATGGCTGGCCGAGGCCGAGGCGCAGGAGATCAACGATCCAAATGCGATTGCGCTGGCGACGGTGGATGCCGATGGCCTGCCGAATGTGCGGATGGTGCTGCTGAAAGATATCGAGGACGCGGCTTTTGTCTTTTACACCAACTACGGCAGCAAGAAGGGGCAAGAGATCACCGCCAGCGGCAAGGCGGCCTTCGTGATGCACTGGAAATCGCTGCGGCGTCAGGTGCGGGTGCGGGGGCTTGTGGTGCGCGAAGAGGGGCCGCAGGCCGATGCCTATTACGCCTCGCGCAGTCTGAAATCGCGGCTGGGGGCTTGGGCCTCGGATCAGTCCAAACCGCTTTCCTCGCGTACACATCTGATGGCCGAAGTGGCAAAAGTCACCGCGACGCACGGCATAAATCCCGCCCGTCCGCCGTTCTGGGGCGGTTTTCGCATTATCCCTTTAGAGATAGAGTTTTGGGCCGATGGCGCCTTCCGGTTGCATGACCGTTTTCGCTGGAGTCGCGAAGTGCCTGAAAAGGCTTGGGAAATTACCAGGCTTAATCCGTGAATTTCGCGCTTCGTGAATGGAAGGGTGCCGAATAGCCGTAAAAAATGCTCTTGCATAAGGGGGGCGATTACCTGCATCACCTGCGCCATGGGGCTTATTGTGGGGAAACGGCCTTACCAATGGAAGAGCAAGAAAAGGCTGAGGACATCGTCCACGGCCGCGTAAAATGGTTTGATCCCACCAAGGGATTTGGCTTCATCGTTGTGGACGACGCGCAGTCCGACATTCTGTTGCATGCAAATGTGCTGCGGAATTACGGACAAAGCTCGGTCGCGGATGGGGCTGGTATCGCGGTCATCGTGCAGCAAACGCCGCGCGGTGTCCAAGCTGTGGAAGTGGTCAGTATCGAGCCACCTCCCGGGGGGGCTTTCCCCTTGGGCGAAGAAGAAACGCAGGCAACGCCGGAAGAATTGGCCGCCCTGCCGCTTGAAGCCGCACGGGTAAAGTGGTTCGATAAGGGTAAGGGCTTTGGCTTTGCCAATGTCTTTGGTCTGCCGGATGACGTGTTCATTCACGTTGAAGTGTTGCGTCATTCCGGCTTTGCGGACTTGCAGGCGGGCGAAGCTGTGTGTCTTCGTATCATCGAAGGTAAACGGGGCCGGATGGCCGTACAGGTGTTGTCATGGGAAGCTTCGGTTCGGGGCTAGGTTTGGGTTTTGCAATCTGGGTGCAGGCGGGGATCGGTTTCGCCGCCTGCGCTCCTGATGGTCTTGATCTGCGTGGCCCCGGTGGGCAGCAGCATTTTACTGTCGAGGTCGCCGATGAGGCGGCAGAGCGGTCACAGGGGCTGATGTTCCGTGAAAAGATGGCCACATCGGCGGGGATGCTCTTTGTCTATGAACAGCCCGTTCACGCGAAGTTCTGGATGAAGAACACACTGATTCCGCTGGATATGATCTTTGTGGATGCGGCAGGGCGGGTTACACGTGTCCATCCGAATGCGGTGCCGCATGACGAGACGCCGATCGACGGTGGCGAGGGTGTAAGTTTCGTTCTGGAAATCAACGGTGGCCTTGCACAGCGCATGGGCATCGTGGAGGGCGCCGAGATGCGCCACCCCGCTATCGCACAAACTGGGGCTGTCTGGCCCTGTAATGGCGAGTAGCGGCTTTTCAATCGCTGCAAAGCAGCGTATGCAGCGCTTAGTCGGGGCGTAGCGCAGTCTGGTAGCGCATCTGGTTTGGGACCAGAGGGCCGGGGGTTCAAATCCTCTCGCCCCGACCAATTTCCCGTATATCCTTGTTCCGTGTGGGCTTTGGCACCATATTCGGGCCAAGCTATGGGGATGCCATGACCTTTTCCTTTGACAACAGCTATGCCCGCGATCTGCCCGGCAGCTATCTTCGGCTTGAACCAGCGGTGGCGCCCGCGCCGCAGCTTAGGGCGTTGAATCTATTTTTGGCCAAAGACTTGGGGCTTGATCTTGATGTGTTGCGCGAAGGGGCTGCAGGCTGGTTTTCCGGTGCCGTGGTGCCGGACGGGGCCGATCCGATTGCGCTTGCCTATGCGGGGCATCAATTTGGCGGCTTCTCGCCGCAACTCGGCGACGGGCGCGCGCATCTTTTGGGCGAGGTGCTGGACCGCAGCGGCGCGCGCCGGGACATCCAGTTGAAAGGATCAGGCCGCACGCCGTTTTCGCGCGGCGGCGATGGCAAGGCGGCCCTTGGCCCGATGCTGCGCGAATATCTGATTTCCGAGTCGATGGCAGCTCTTGGTATCCCGACCACGCGCGCGCTGGCGGTTGTGACCACAGGCGAACATATCCTGCGCGATCAGGGGCTTTTGCCCGCTGCGGTGCTGGCGCGGGTGGCGGCCAGCCATATCCGCGTCGGCACGTTCCAGTTCTTTGCCGCGCGCGGGGAAACCGACAAACTGCGCGCCTTGATGGATTACACCATTGCACGGCATTATCCGCAGGCGGCGCAGGCCGAAACCCCTGCGCTTGCGCTCTTTGATGCCGTCGCGGCTCGGCAGGCGCGCTTGATCGCGCAATGGATGGGCGTTGGTTTTATCCACGGCGTGATGAACACCGACAACATGGCGCTGTCGGGCGAGACGATTGATTATGGTCCCTGCGCCTTTATGGAAGGTTACGATCCGGCAACCGTGTTTTCCTCGATCGACCGGCAGGGCCGCTATGCCTATGGCAATCAACCCCTGATTCTGGGCTGGAATCTGGCGCGACTGGCCGAGGCTTTGCTGCCCTTCTTTGATGCTGATCCCGACAGGGCGGTTGATTTGGCCAATGCGCGGCTTGAAGCCATCGCGCCCGCCTATCAGGCGGCATGGGTCGAGGTGATGCGTGCAAAGCTGGGACTGGCGGGCGCGCAGGCTGAAGATGCAACATTGGCCGAAGATTTTCTGAAGGCAATTCAGGGTGTTGACTGGACGACTGCATTCCGTCGTTTGGCGGGCGCTGTCACCGTGGACGCGGGGGTAGTGGGAGATGCGGCAGCGCTTCGGGCGTGGCTTCCGCGTTGGCGCGCGCGGTTGCGCCCCGATGCCAAAACCGCCCTTCTTGCAGCCAACCCCGCCGTCATTCCGCGCAATCATCTGGTCGAGGCGGCACTGGCTGCGGCGACCGCGGGCGATATGGCCCCTTTCGAGGCGCTGCTGGCCGCAGTCCGTGACCCTTTCGGCGACACGACGGGGCGCGAGGGCTTTTCCTTGCCTGCGCCGCAGGGCTTTGGCGATTACGTCACCTTCTGCGGAACCTGATCCGGTTGACGCAAGGCGCGGACGGTTGCAAAGTCGGGCTATGAACCCGCGATCAGACATCCATGACCGTTTGGCCGCGTCGCTGCGCGATGCGCGCAAGACGCGCGGTCTGTCGCTGGATGCGGTGGCCAAGCTTTCGGGCGTAAGCCGATCCATGGTCAGCCAGATCGAGCGCGGCGAATCCTCGCCGACCGTGGCGACTTTGTGGAATCTGACGCAGGCATTGCAGATTGATTTCGCAGGGCTTCTGGAAGGGCGCACCGCGCCGGGGATCGAGGTTGTGCGTGCCGAGGCGGCTCCGGTGATCGGCGGGCGCGGGCAGGGTCTGACCATTCGCATTCTGTCGCCCGCAGAAGATGTAGGCGAGAACGAGGTTTACGATCTGCGTTTTGCAAGCGCGGGCCGGCTGGACTCGGAACCCCATTCCGCCGGATGCCGCGAGCATCTGACGGTGATCGAGGGGCTGGTCAGGGTGACATCGGGTGACGAGGATTCGTTATTGGGACCGGGTGATACGGCCCGCTATCCCGCCGACCGCCCGCATGCTCTTGCCGCCGAGGATGGACCCGCGCGGGCCTTGCTGATCGTGCAAGATAGCTAGGGCGGAAGGGGGCTTTGCGCCCCCGCCATGTTGGCAGGCCAACATGGCCCCCCCGCAGAGTATTTGGGCCAAGATGAAATCCGTTATAGCGGAATATAATCCGTTTTATTGACGGTCCGGCTGTTTTACTGCAATATCCGCTAAATTGGAGGTATTTCTGCCATGACGGACAAAGCCTTTCTGACCCATCTGCGCAATGTTCTGGCCGGCATCGAAGCCGAAGGACTGACCAAGCGTGAACGCCAGATTACCAGCGCGCAAGCGGCGTATGTCACGGTTGGCGGGCGAAGGCTGCTGAACCTTTGTGCCAATAATTACCTTGGCTTGGCGGACGATCCTCGGCTTATTACGGCAGCCAGGGCGGCGATGGACAGCCACGGCTATGGCATGGCCTCGGTGCGATTCATCTGTGGCACGCAAGAGCTGCATCGCGCACTGGAAGCGCGGATTGCGGCCTATCTGGGTATGGAGGATTCGATCCTGTTCGCCGCCTGTTTCGATGCCAATGGCGGGCTGTTTGAGCCGTTGCTGACGGATCAGGATGCGATCATCTCGGACAGCCTGAACCATGCCTCGATCATCGACGGGGTGAGGCTGTGCAAGGCGCGGCGCTATCGCTTTGCCAATAACGACATGGGCGATCTGGAGGTGCAACTGCTGACCGCGATCAAGGATGGCGCGCGGTTCATCCTGATTGCGACGGATGGTGTTTTCTCGATGGATGGCAGCTTTGCGAACCTGCCCGCGATTGCCGCGCTGGCCGAGAAATATGGTGCGCTGACGATGGTGGATGATTGCCATGCCACGGGGTTCATCGGGCCGCAGGGGCGGGGGACGCCGGCGCTGGCGGGGGTGAAGGTGGATATTCTGACTGGCACTTTGGGCAAAGCGCTTGGCGGGGCCTTGGGCGGCTATATCGCGGGGCCGCAGCCGGTGATCGACCTGCTGCGCCAACGTGCGCGGCCCTACCTGTTCTCGAACGCCCTGCCGCCTGCGGTGGTGGGGGCGGCACTGGCGGCCTTTGATATTGTCGAGGGTGCCGATGATCTGCGGGCAAAGCTGGAGCATAACGCCGCCTATTGGCGCGACGGGTTGCAAAGCCTTGGGTTCCGGCTGCTCCCCGGTGAGCATCCGATTGTGCCGGTGATGCTGGGCGAGGCCCCGATGGCGCAGGCCTTGGCAAAGGCACTGGAGGCGCGGGGGGTGATGGTCTCGGCCTTCTTCTACCCTGTCGTTCCGCATGGCGGCGCGCGCATCCGCACGCAGATGAGCGCCGCCCTGACGACGGATGATCTGGATTTCGCGCTGGAGGCCTTTGCCTCTGCCGCCAAAGAGGTGAGGGCAATCCGATGAAATGCTTGGTCAAATCCCGCGCCGAGGTGGGGCTGTGGATGGAAACCCGCCCCATCCCCGAAATCGGTCCCGAGGACGTGCTGATCCGCGTGAAGAAAACCGGCATTTGCGGCACCGACATTCATATCTGGAACTGGGACGACTGGGCCGCGCGCACGGTGCCGGTGGGGCTGATTACTGGCCACGAATTTGCGGGCGAGATTGTGGAGATGGGCGCGCAGGTTGAAGGGTTGGCCATCGGGCAGCGCTGCTCGGGTGAGGGGCATCTGATCGGCAAACACTCGCGCCAGTCGCGGGCGGGCAAGTTCCATCTTGATCCGGCGACACGGGGGATTGGCGTCAATGAACCGGGGGCTTTTGCCGAATACCTGCGCCTGCCTGCCTTCAACGTGGTGCCGCTGCCTGACAGCATTGATGACGAGATCGGGGCGATTCTTGATCCCTTGGGCAATGCGGTTCACACCGCGCTGTCCTTTGATCTGGTGGGCGAGGATGTGCTGATCACGGGCGCGGGGCCGATCGGCATCATGGCGGCGGCGGTGGCCCGCCACGTTGGCGCGCGGCATGTGGTGATCACCGATGTAAATCCGGCACGGCTGGCGCTTGCGGCAGAGGTGGCGGATGTGACGGCGGTGAACGTCGCCACCGAGGATCTGCGCGAGGTGATGGCGCGGCTGAAGATCGTGCAGGGCTTCGATGTGGGCATGGAGATGAGCGGCAATCAGGCCGGTCTGGACCAGATGATCGACGCGCTGGTGATGGGGGGGCGGATTGCCATGCTGGGTATCCCGCCCGGCAAATCGCCCGTGGACTGGAGCCGCATCGTGTTCAAGGCCATCACCATCAAAGGTGTCTATGGCCGCGAGATTTTCGAGACTTGGTACAAGATGATCGCCATGCTGGAAAACGGCCTCGACGTGCGGCGGGTGATCACGCACCGGTTCAGGGTTGATGATTTCGCGACGGGGTTCGAGGTGATGCGGTCTGGGGCGTCGGGGAAGGTTGTGTTGGAGTGGTAGTCGGCGGAGCCAGATGCGCAGAGCCAGAGTCGGGGTTAACCCCGACCTACGGCTTGGCGATTGTTTTGGATTACCTTTGGAGGCGGGTATCGGAATCGAACCGATCTACATGGATTTGCAATCCAGCGCATAGCCTGCCTGCCCACCCGCCTCGTTGCTGTTTCCATTAAGTTTTGTCCTTCCCCGCGTCAAGCCATATCAGTCGGTTTATCAAATCTCATTTTGTGCCGTATCTGTTCCATCCCACTTGACGCGGGCTGATCGGGCTTGTGTCACCTGCCGGGCAATGCCCGCATATTGCCGGATCATCGCCTTTGAGGCATGGCCGCTATACGCTGCGATTTCGTCATCGCTGCACCCGGCCCACGCCAGCTCCATTACGCCGCGATAACGCAGCCCATGCAGGTCATAGGCATCTAGGCCAAGCCGCTTGCGCTCTGCCCGCATAATCGCGGCCATGGCCTCATAGGTCATAGGCTGGCCATAAGTGTTCCGCAGGATTGACCGGCTAAGGTCGCACGGATCAGGGCGCACAGCGTCCAGCGCCGCGCGCAACGCTTCCGTGCAGGGCAAGGTTAGCGCCTTGCCGGTCTTGCCTTGAACAACCCGCAAGCTGTCCCCGTCATAGTCGCCCCACTTGAAGCGCGGCCAATCGCCCGGCCTCTGGACGCTGCCCACGCCTATTTCAAAGATCAGGCGGGGCAGGGGCTTTGCCAGCTCTCGCCACGTCGCCACCGCCGCATCTGTCCAAGGCACATGCGCCCGCCGCTTGTCCGCAGGCGTCTTGATCCGGCGCGCGCCCTTGGCCGGGTTGGTATCCAGCCACCCCAAATCTATCGCATGCTCACACAGAACCGACATGACTTGCGGGATATAGTTGGCAAATCGCACCCGGTCTCGGTTGGCTTCCATCGCCGCCAGCACGTCCGCGCGCTTGAGCTTCGGCACTTCCCTCCCGGCGTTCTTTTCTAGGACGTAATCAATCACCCGCTGATAATCCCGGCGTGACACCGGCCCGAGGTTGGCCCACCGATCCGAGGCTTGATAACTCAGCACTAGCGCGGCCCACGTCCTACGGCTGGCCGGTGCCTTTCCGCCCATGATCGCCCAATATTCGATGTCAAAGGCTTGGGTGCCATATTCGGCCTTAATGCGGATCGTGCGGCCATGGCGCCGGAAATACCATGCGCCCGCGTAAGGCGACCAAAGGTAACGCTTTGGCTTCACCATTGCATAGCCCCCCCGCCCGCCACATCGCCCCGGATCACGCGCCGCAGCTCGTCCACGTCGAACCGCTCAAGCTGGCCGATCCGCTTGGGGGGCGGAAGGTTGCCCGCCGCCACCTGCTCGCGCAGCTCCGTCGCCTTCATATCCAGCAGCGCCGCCGCCCGCGCCTCCGTTGCAAAGATCGGGTCAAGCTTCATTTTCGGCCACTTTCAAGGCTTGCCAGTAGGTATCCACCACCCGCCCGAACATGGCTTGCGCGTCCCGGTCCACATCGGTTTCGCCGCGCATCTTGAGAACACGCTTTAGCGCCGCCTTGTCGTAACCTTCGGATTTGGCGCGGTCGAAGTCGGCTTTGATAAGGTCGCCCAGCTCCGCCTTGCGCTCAAACTTGCCCTCTAGACCTTCGACAATTTCCAGCAGCCGCGCGCCCGCATTTTCCAGCACCGCCGCCGTCACGGCCATGTCGGCTTCGGTTTCCTTCATGGGGGTTTTCTTGCTCATGCTGTCACCCCTTGCTTGACGTATGGCTCACAAAGCACGGCCCGCACCCGATCCGCTTCCCGCGACCGCTGCAGGGCGTTCCACTTGGCGGTCGATCCATCTTCGCTTTCATCCGACACGCCTTCACCGCAGCCGCATTGGACATAATGGGTTTCGCGGCCAGCGCCGTATCCGAACCAGCCTTGATCTGGCTTGCCCGTGCCGCAGGCGCAGGCCCACAGGTGGCCATGGGTGATGCCCGCGCTCATGCCGCGCCCCTTTCATCGTTCCAGCGCATCACTGCGCCCGCATCGGTCGCCGCCCAAGACCCGATAGCCCCGCAGCCTGAATTACCGCAGGCAATTCGCCATGCTGCCGGATACCCGGCGCGAACCTGATTGCAGATCAGTTGGGCGCTATCATGCCCGCAGCCGCGACAAGCGCGCGCCACCACCTTTACAAAGGTCATGCCGCCGCCCCCCGATCTTCGCCGCGCTCGGGCTGATCGCGGGTCAAGTCCCGTTCCAAGCGCGACAGAATTTCTGCGTTCATGCTGCGCCGATTTACCCGCGCCGCTTCCAATACTTTCGCGCGCAGGCTTTCAGGCCAACGCAGTTGGGTGACAAAGGTATTCATAGGCCTATCCCTTTATATAGTTGCATGGTGCCACTAGATGCACGATGCAACTATTGACTGTCAACCCGCAACCGATCTTTTTCGCGCAAAAGGGGAATTGGAATGTCAGACCTAAGACCGGGACAAGGTGCCGAAAGCTTCAACGTCCGACTGCCCGCAGGGATGCGCGACAGGATCAAGGTTGCCGCCGATCTAAACGCCCGCAGCATGAATGCCGAAATCGTCGCCACTTTAGAGGAACGCTATCCGGCCACGTCTGTTGACGTGCGCGCTGTCGATAGCCTGTTGCATTACATCGCCAACGCGACCACCCCCGGACAAGTCCTTGAACGGATTGCCGAGGTAAACGCAAAATTTGAGGCGGTTGGATCACCCTTGCGGATTGAACAGGGGCGGGAAGGCAAGCTAACGATAGTCACCGAATTCTAACCCGCAAAGGTTTTGCCATGTCTATTTTGAATATCATTGTCGGCCTCGTCGCCATCGCATTCGCTGTTTATTCCTTATTGATTTTCAAGGTGGCTGCGGGCGGTATCCATGAAGTCTATGGGGCGGTCATGCTAGGGTCTGGCGGCATCATCTTTGCAATCGCCGCACTGATCCTTGCGATAGAGCGCCGCCCCTAGCTAAACATCGCGTCAAAGATTTCCGGTGTCAGCTCTTGCAGGGGCGCACCGGCCCCGCCCTTTGCCTGACATTCCAGCCAACACCCATCTAGGGCGCGGATCACATCAATATGCCGCAGCTCAAGGGGCAGGCCCATCGCCTCGCCTTGCTCCCTGATTTCCGCAAGGGTCAGGGGTTGCGGCCCGTGGGCATGCCAGCCGCGCCCCGGCGATATGGCAGCGAACACCTGCCACAGCGCGACCCCGGCCAAGGGCATGGCGGGCGGCTTGCCCGTGGTCATATGCCGCCTCATGGCTTCCACCATCAACCTTTTCAGCCCGTTCATTCCAGCACCCCTGCCACTGCCTCAAGCTTCCCGTTTGCACATTGCCGCCCGGCCTTTTCCGCCGCCGCCGCGCGGATCAGCTCACCCTCTGTTGCGGGTGCCTTGCCGATCCAGCCGGGGCAGGGCGTCAGCAAATCGGGCGGCACCGTTGCCGGATCACGGCCACACCCGGCCAGCACTATCGCGCAGATAATCAGACAGCCCCGCATTTGCCCCCACCCCTTCCGCCAAAACCCGATCCAGTTGCGCCGCCGCCCGATCCGCCGCTTGCTGTCGCACCCGGAAGCGGTCGGCTTCCCGATACCCCTCAAGCGCCGCCGCCTGCGCGCGCAGCTCGCCCCGGACAGCAGACAGCCGCCACGATTGCCAGCCAAGGCCAAGCCCTAGACAGACCAGCACCACCAGCCCGGCGCGGATCATGTCACACCCGACAGGCACAGCGCCCGCTCCGATGCGCGGCGATTGGTTAAGCCCCGGATCACCCGCCCGTTGTCCTTGTTCCACCGGGGCAGTTGATCGCAGGCCGCGCGCAGCTCGCCCCGGTTCAGCAGCTTGAACAAGGTCGAGGCGCAAGCCGCCCGCACCCCCACGTTGTAGGTGAAGGACAGCGTGGCCAGATAGACAGGATCGGGCAGGGCGTCGGGCTGTCGCAGACATGCCACCATGCCCGCCTCATGCTGCACCATGTCTCGCGTAAACATCACGTCACAATCCGCCGCCGTGGCGGTGTCACCGATCCGCACTCCAAGCGTCGATCCCCGACAGATCGTCGGCACCCCGCCCCCGTCCAGATAGGCCGCCAGCGACAGCCCTTCCCACCCGCCGACAAATGCCAGGGCGATTGCTGCCACCGCGCCGCCTTTCGCCACCCGGTTCATTTGGCCCACCGCTTGCGGGCATAGCCTGCAATCTGGATTGCCAGCCACAGCGCCGACAGGATCGGCACAAGATGCGCCGCCGTGTTGGACGCCTCTGCAAGCGTCGGCATCCATGCAGGCATCGTCACCCCGCCAACCGCCACGCCATTCGTTGCCCGCATCGTAAACCCCTCGCTTGTCATTTTTTTTGCCTCAATCCGGTTGCGGAAGAACGTAGGGCGCTGGCCCCAACTCAAACGCCGCTTCATAAATCGCCCGCCCGTGGGCTTCCGTGTCGGAATGGTCCGCCGTGAACTGCATCCAGCCCCACACGGGAAAATTGACCTCGCAGTCAATCCGCCCGTCTATCGTCCAAATCGCGTTTCTGATTTGCATCATGCAATCCTCACCCACATCGTTGCCAAGTTTGCCGATTGGCTCGGGCTATTGTTCTGCATATGCCCAAGACACTCCCACGTTCCGCTTGGTGATACCGTCGAAAGCACCGTCCCACTCATGCCTGCATATTTCAGGGCGCTTCCGGCCTTGGTGGTGCCAGCCGTGGCAAAGGTGGTCGAAATGGCTACGCTTGCGCCAAGGAACGCATAGGAACCAACGGCACCGACAGCCATGGCTGCAACCCGCGCACCAACCCAAGAAATGCCTTCAGCCGCCACAGTGGTATCCAGCGCAGCATCCACAAGGCGCGGCGCACCCGATACCCCGGCAAAACCGGCCTCCCAGTTTTCAAACCACCGCCGGAAATGGTCCGCTGTTCCCGGCGCATCCGGCGCGTATTCGCTCACAGTGTAAGGGGTGTAAGTTGGCATGATTCAAATCGCCCTATAAGGTTCGTCGCCGTTCGACATTTTCAGCGTTGTGCTGTCGCAGGCATAAAAGCCGCGCGCCCGTTGCGCCGCGCTTGACGCGGCATAGGTCGGGCGGGTGTTTTCGGTCGCGTATCCGTAGCGCCCCGTAAAAGCATAGGCTTGCGCTATCAGCTCAATCTCATGCCCCGGCACCGGCTCAGACCGCCCGACGATCTGGACAGGCACCGCCACGCCGCGCCCAACTTCATCCTGCAACGCCGCCGAAGTAATCATTGCCACATCGGCCAAGCCGATTGCGGTATCCTTGGCGTCCAGCCTGATACGGTATCGCACCGGCGCAAGCCGGAACCGATTGAGCAACCGCTTTGACAGGACAACGATTTCCCCATCCGCCCCGTCATTGAACCAGCGGCAAAAGATTTTCCGCGCCCGCGTGTCGCCATAGGCCCGCGCCGACTTGGCTTCAAAGTCATAGGTGCCGATCCCGCGCGCATAATTGCTGGCATCGGTCGCGCTTTTCGTCGGGTCGAGCTGCACCGAAAAGAACACAACTTCTGTTAGCCGGGTGCTGTTCTGATCCTCTGACGAAATTGCCTTGATATTGTTGCGGTCTGAAAGGTCGTAAACCGTGTCGCCATCGGGCGGGCGGTTGACCTTGAGAACAAGCTTTGAGCCGGTCACATCTGGGAAAAGTGAAAAGCCTAAAACTGTCAGCTCGCCTATCAGCTTTGCCACGCCGGTCGGCTGGCAAATATTGGTCCGCAGCAGAATTTGCGGCATCCAGCGGCTAACCTCTGGCGACCACTCTGCCGCCTTCGGGATCGCACTGGACGGAACATTGCCGAACCCGCAAAGGATTTCCACCGCATCATCTATCCGCACACCGTCAAACCACAGCACTTGTTGAAACGTATCTCCCGCCGCGTGGCTGGCCGCGACTGTCTTTGCCACCCCGCGCCCGGTCAGCGTCACCACGTCACCCGCGCGGGTATAGCTGACAATCTCAGAACCACCGATGCAGGCCCGCCCCGCAGCCGGATATTCCGCCGCCCCGATTCCGGCAGGCGATAGCGTCAAGGCGGCATCGGTTGAGGTGATCGCCGCCACCAGGACGCCCGAGCTAGGCTTGGGCGCAAGGGCGCGGTCGTTGCCGATCAGGTCAAGAAGGTCGCTTGCCTCAAGCTTGACGCGCCCGGCATCATCCGGCCCGGCCCAATCGGTCAGCACATAGTTGCGCGTCACGACACCCGACAGCGCCCCGCCATCTACAAAGCCTTGCAGCACCCGCAGCGGTCGCCCGGTGTAATAGGGCCAGCGCGCCCGCAGCTTGCCGAAGAAGGTTCCGCGCGTGGCCGGATCATAGCCCGCCTCGTCGATTTGCGCCGCCCCGCTGATCCGCTCCGCTTGGTAAGGATCGGTCAGCCGGTCGTGATAAGGGAAGTCCAGCAGCTCCACCGCCACCGTTGCCCGCCGCCCCAAGCTGCCCGAGCTGGCATCCGTCCCGGCAATGTTCACCGTCGCGGCATATTCCGAAACGCTGGACAGCGCCGGGAATATGGTTTCGCCCTTGGGCAGATTGGCGCGCGGATCGGCAAAGCGAAGGGTTTTCATCACCGGCGAAAAGGCCGCTTTCGCCTTGCAGGTGGCGAAGGTGTTAAAGCACTTCCGCACCACCGAACCGCCAAGCGCCGCTGTGCAAGCGCCAACCCCGAAGGCCAGCGCGCAGCCTTCATAATCCATCTCTACGATTGTAATCGGTTCACGCGGCATAGCCATCTACCTCAAGCCCGAAATCTGCCCACAGCCCGCCCGAGGCAATCGCCGGGCGCAACTCGCCCGCGCCTTCCGCGCGCCGCAGATAGCCCACGTCGCTCAGGTCATAGGCCGGGCTGGCCAGCCACAGAAACGGCAAGCCGCTGTCGTAATGCCGGGCAAAGGCGGGCAGGCTGGACGCCATCCAAGACCGCAGCACCGGGTTAAAGCGGATCGAGTTTTGCACCCCGCGCCGCTTCACCCGGCTGTCAAACACCTGCCCGCCAAGGCTCGATCCTGTCAGCAGCTCCACCCGCGCGGCAAAGGGCGTGGGCGTATAGGGCGCGACCACGTTTGCCGGGATCACCAGCCGTTGCCCCACCATCGCCACGCCAATCGCAGGCACCACCGCACCAGTCAATTCCAGCCGCCACCGTTGCGCCGACACCGCCCCGAAGATCAGCGCAAGCGGGGTATCATCCCCCGGCGTGATCGTCGCTAAGGTCACATAGGCCGAAACCGCCGTAGCCGAATACTTCACCACCAGCGTTGCGCCCTTGCTGCCAAGATCATGCGCCACCAGCGCAAGCGCGTCGAAAGTCTCAGCCGCCGCAAGGGTAAGGGTCAGATCGGCGGGAAGGGCGGTTGGCTTCCAATAGTCAAAGGTCGCAGGCCCGACGATATTTGCCGCCGCCCCGTCCGCCACCGCACTGGACGCCGCTAGGGTGCCACGCGCAAAGGCGTTGTCAAAAAGCACCGCGGGGCTTTCGGTTTGGGCCGCACCGCTCAAAAGCGAAATCATTGCCCGAACTCCAAAATTAAACCACGGTTGCCAAGCTCTTTCTGAATTGCGGTCGTCAGGTCGATCAGCATTTGCCCGGTATAAAATTTTGTAGCGTCCAGCCCTTCCACAAGGAACCGCAAGGGCTGCGCTGACTGCCCACCCGGATTGCTGCCCGAGCTGTCCGCACCAGCTCCACCCGTGGCCGATGAAGTCTTGACGCTGCCGCCACCGCCAAGGGCTTTGATAATGCCAGCACCCGCGTTGCCAATCGCCGCCATAGCCGGAAGCTTTGCGATAAAGTTTAGCTTTGGATCGGCCAAAACCTGCGCCTGCGCCCGCAGCACATTGACAAAGGCCTCGCTTGCCGCCGCCACCCGATGCACTTTTGCAATCTTGCCGGTGCCGTTTGCGGTCAGGGTTGCCAGCGCGCCAAATAGGGTTTCGGCATTGGCAAGCGTCCCGGTTGCGGCATCATCCCGCAAGGCGCGCAACCGCTCCAAATGTTCAGCCTCTAGTCGCTCAAGCGCCCCATGCCGCCCGCCCACGGCTGCAAGCTGCGACTCTGTCGCGCCGTTCAAAAGCTGCAAGCTTTCGGCATACCACGAATTAAGAATTTCCCGCTCTGTTTGCAGATCGGCCAGCAAGGCTTCAATCTTTCCAGATCCGCCACCGCCCTTGCCGCTGCCCGATCCCACCGCGCCCGGCTCGCCCAATAGGGGCGGCGCACGTCTTGGCCGTGACGTGCTGCCGGGTGCCAGCTTGCTAGGCGTAATCACCCGCCCGCGCGCGTCGGCATCCATCCCGCCCGCGCCAACACCATCCCCGCCGCTCACGTCCAGCCCGGCGATTAGCCCCATATTTGACAGCAGGCTTGCAGCCCATCCCACGGCATCTTGCAGCGCCGTTGACACCCGGCCCACCGCCGACACCGCCCCGTCAAGGTTCACACCGTCAATCTTGTTTGCCGTGGACAAGGCCAGCGCCGCCCGGTCGATCAGCTTTTGCATTTCCGCGCCAAGCTGATCTGCCGGGATTTTCCCGTCCTTCACTTGCGCCACAAGCGCGCCCATTTGGCCAGTAACATCCGACAGCTCTAGGGCCAGATCATCCGCGCCGATTTCCAACAGGTATGGGATTTCATTGGAAATAGTATCCGCCGCAACCGTCACCTGCGCTTGCAGCGCGTCGTATAGATAGGCCAGCTCTGCCAAGTCTGCTTTGGATTTTTCCAAGGCGGTCGAATTTTCCGCAAGCGCATTGGCCAGATCGGCCCCTAGCAAATTCTCTGCCGCCCCTTGTGGGATAAGATCGTCCAGCCGGTCGAACATGCCGAAAAACTCAGCCGCCGAAATCACGCCAGACTTGAATATTGCGCCGATCCGCTGGCCCACCATGTCAAACTTGTCGTCAAGCTCTGCCGCCTTGCGGATCATCTCAGCATCTATAACCCCACCCGCTGCCCGCGCGTCGGCTATCATGCCATCAATGCCAGCGCGGCCCTCGCTCATGGCCAGCACCATCGCCTTGCCACCGCGCCCAAAGGCTTCTGTTACAAGCGCCATCTTTTGCGCGGCATCGGGTGAATTTTTCACAACTTCCGCATAGTCGCGCAGTATGTCCAAGGTCGCCCGCATCTTGCCGTTGCTGTCGGTCAAGGCCACGCCAGATTGTGCCATCACCTGCGCCAAAGTGCCTTGGCCCTTGGCGGCATCCCCAAGCCGATCGGTAAAGGCTTGCAAGGCGTCGGTTGCCTCGCTGGCATCCACCCCGGCCAGCTTTAACCCTTGCTGCAATCCTTGGAAACTTTCCACATCCATGCCAACCCGGTCGGCCACGTCCGCTAGGTCGGCCATGCTGGCCACCGCCGCGCGCGCTGCACCGGCCACGCCACTAAGCGCAGACACCGCGACACCCCCGGCGAAAGCCTTGGCAAAGCCGCCGATTTGACTATGCACCGTCGCAAGGGCTTGATTGATCCGCGCCGCCGCCCGCATTGCGTCGGCCTCCATCGCGCGCGTTGCCGCCGCCGATCCGCGCTGCAACCCGGTATAGGTCCGCGTCCCGCGCCGTTCCGCCGCCATCATGCGCTTTTCAAACTCGGAAATCCGGGCTTCAAGCATCACCACTAGCCGCTCGTCTGCACTACCTTCCGCCATGGTCAAGCCGTCCACATATCATCAGAGAACCACGCCGCCTCAGTGGTGAACCGATCACCACCCGCCGCCGCTCTTGCCACGGCCATTGCCGTTGCCACCGCCCCGTCAATCTTGTTTCCGCTCTTGGCCTTGTGAAACATCCGCACTCCGGCCTTGTCGGTTTCAACTTGGACGTTTTCGAAATTCCAGCGCAGGACAGGGTGCGCCCCGTGGCGGAACTGCCCGGCCAAAATCACCCGCTCAAGCTCTTTCACGGCTGGCCCCATCGACACCCAACCCTGCCGAAATTCGACAGCGGGCAGACCATCGCCCACAAGATCGGCCATCATTGACCGCCCGAATGTCGGGTCAAAGGCAATCTCTTGGACATTGAACCGGGCGCACAATTCGCGGATATGGGTTTCCACCACGCGCAGATCGACAGTGTTGCCGGGCGTCGGGATGATATGGCCATCCTCTGCCCACGTCACATAGTCCACCCCGTGCCGATCCCCGCGCGAGCGCAAATTATCTTCCGGGCAAAAGAAGTAAGGGTGAACGGCATAGCCGCCATTCTCATCCCGCCACGCGCAGACAACTGCTGTTAAGTCCTCGTTTTTCGACAGGTCAACGCCGATCCAGCAAGGGGATTGGGCAATCTCCAAATCCTCCAAGTCAACATCATGCCGCCCCCGGTCGTAAACGTGCATTTCCACAAACGGGCTTGTCGAGCTGTCGAGCCAGTAATTCAGGTTGAACTGTTTGAAGCTGTCGCGCTCGAAGGGCGAATTGACCGCCTTTTGCACAATGTCCCGAAACGCAGCTAGGTCCGGGTAGCCATATTTGAGGCCGGGATTGACGCCATACCATACCGCCTCATCCGCCCAATCGTCCTCTGGCTCTGCCATGAAGATTACGGGCAGGGTGGCCGGGTCGCTGATCTGGCCCTTTTGCACCCGGATCGCATATTCAAACACATTCCAAGCCAGATTTTCTTGGCCGCGCCCCGCCGTGGTCAGGGTGAAATCAAGCGTTCCCGGCACCTTCACCAGCGCGGAAGTAAGGGCTTCATATTGCAGCCGGCCCTTATTGCCTGCCCAAGCGTGCAGCTCGTCCTTTAGCACCACGTTTGGCGTTTTTCCGTGCAGGGCGTTTCCGTCCGCTGCAACCGCGATATAGCGGCTTGAGGTTTCCGCATGGGCAATCCGGCTCACATACTCGCGCACGTCCAGCCGCTTCCGCAGGCGCACATCATATTGCACGATCATCGCGCATTCCCCGAAAAGCTCTAGGGCTTGCTCATGGGCGGAAGCTGCCGACACGATCAACTGTCCCGGTTGCCGCTCCGGTCCGATCAGATGTAGCAAGGATATGGCGGCACCAAGCGACGTTTTACGATTGCCGCGCGGGATAAGCATTGGCACCCGGCGCACAATCCGCCGCCCAAGATCATCGCGCGGCCCATAAATCGCCTTGATAATCGCCTCTTGCCACGGGTCCAGTTGGAAGGGGTGGCCGGGTGCAGGGTTCTTGGGGTGTTTCAGCTTGCGCAGGAAATCAACCGCCCGCTGCCCGTATCCAAACGGGTCGGGTATTGTCTCCGGGGCGTCTATCCATGCGGGGCGCAACATTGCTCAAGCCTCAAAAATCAAACAGGTCGTCAGTGTCGTCGCTGTTGGCCAGCGTCGGGCGTGATCGGGATATGGGCGTGGTGCCAAGCTCTGCCCCGATCAGGCGGGCGGTGTTCATCGCGTCCTTTTGCACTTGCAGCGCCGGGTTTTTCTTTACGCCCGTTACCACCGCTTCCCCGGTTTTCGTGATCGCATAGACCTTGATCAACAGGCCCATGCGCTGCACTTCTTCTTCGGCCTCGCGCACCTGACCCAAGGCAATGCAGTAATTCGCTACGCTAGGCAGGTTGTCGCGCGTCAGGATTTTGCGCCCTGACAGGTCCGACACCGTGTCAATCCAAACCTCTTTGGCCATCGGTGACAGCCAAGCAGGGGGCGGCACATCGGCCAAGCTGTCCCGCACAATCTGGATATAGGGCTTCGTGCCTTTCATCCCGCCGCCTCGCAATGCAGCTCAAGCCCGCGCCCCGCGTCGGCCTCGTCTATGGCTGTCAGGTTGTAGGCCGCGCCATTCCATAGCACCCGATCCGCAAGGGTCAGGCCGGGCAGGGCGCGCACCCGCCACACCATCGCCACCAGCTCGCGCGCGCCCGCCGTGGCCTCTGTCTTTTCCGCCATGCCTTCCCGCACCTTTTCCGCGCGCAAGGTGGCCAGCGTGGCCCACACTTCCACCGGCGTTCCATAGGCGTCGGGCGTCACCGTGGCGCGCTCCAACCGGATCACATGGCGCAACTTGCCCGCCCTCACAGCCCGCCCCCCGTGATCGTCGCCGCGACTGTGACAATCCCGTGTGACGTGACGCCATCAGGATCGCGGATATAGCGGGCGGTTGAGGTCCACCCGACAAGGTGGAAACCGCTTTCCAACTGGACGCGCCCAGCGCGCAAGGCTTGGCGGATTTCCCACCCGATCCGGCGCACCCCCGCTAGGCTTGGCTCCTGTTTCCATATGTGGACAGTGTGGAAAATCTCCACCGATCCGCCCGAGGCAAAGCCCCCGTCAAGCTCTTGCGTCTCGCCAAGGATGATTGACGGGGAAGGATTTGGCCGCGCGTTGCGGTCAAGGATTGCCCCTGAAGGAACCAGCGCCACCAGCTCCGCCCGCCCGATCAGCACCGCGCGCAAGGCTTTTTGCAGGGCTAGGTTGTGGCTCATTTGGCCCCCCGGATCGCCTTGGAAATCCCGCGCTTGATTTGTGCCGCCGCCTTCTTTCTGGACAGCCGAAAGCCCGGCCAGAAAAAGGGCTGCGCCGCCGCGTGGGTCGTTCCGTATTCGACCAAATGGGGATAGCGCACGTCGGTATTTCCGACAGTCACCGCCGCCGCATTGTCCGGCACCACAGCCGCGCCGCCCGGCTGGCTATAGGCCGGGGTTGCTTGGCCCGGCCCGGTGACGGTCACACTTGCCAGTAGTGCGCCTTCGTCCACCGGGGCAAGCGCGCGGATCGCGTCAGCCACCGCCTCCCCGCCCCGCAAAAGGGCAGGATCAACCGCGCGCCGCACCGCTTCCGGTATTGCCTGCATCCGTCTTTGAAAGCTCGCCAGACCCTCGCCCATGTCAAAAGGTCCAGTCCCGAAACTCGCGCAGGATTTCTGTCACCCCGAAGGGCGGTTCCCGCAGCACTTCCGCTGTCGCCTCGCGGTTCTCATACCAGTGCGCCGCCAACATCAGCACCGCCTGCCGCAGCTCGTCCGGCACCGGGTCTTGACCCACCCCGCCGAAGGTCGCGGCAAAGGTGAAACCTAGCTTGCGCTCAACAAAGCTCTCAGCCCCCGCAAGAATACGGGTCAACATGGCGTCGTCTGTCGTTCCAAGATCATCCGTAAAGGAAAGATGCGCCCGCAGATCGGCTAAGGTATTGATCGCCATGGCCTAAAAACTCCAATTCGCGCAAATATCGCGCAAGACACCCCGCGCCGGTCCCCGCCTATGGGCCAAAGTTGAGGACCACCCCCCCCCCTCTGGCCCTAGCTGGATCAGGTCGGGCTTGCGTGGGTCAGGACGATGTTACTGTTCGGCTGGATCGTGAACTTGACAGTGCCAATCTCGCCCGATGCATCATCCTCAACCCCGATCACCGAACCCACGAAAAGGCGGGTAGAGTTTTTCGGGGTCGCACCTGTCACCGGCTTATCGGCAAAGGTGAAGCGCATGGCGTAGTTGCTGATCAGCGCCTCAAAGGCCGCGCGCATAGCGAGCTGCCCTGCATCGGTCGGGTCGAGGCCGCACGTCAGCTCAAAGCTCTTTCCTTTCCGCATGATCTTGAACACGCGGCTGCGCCCATCGGTGACGTTGCCAAACTCAGCGGTAGACCATTCATCGACAGGAACGCCGAGGGTCTTAGGCTCTTTCACTTCGGTTGCAGCGGTCAAAGGTGTGGTGAAGTCAGCGGCGATAAAGTCCGCAGACTTCAAAGCCACGACAGCGCCCAGCTCAAACTTGCTGCCGGTGATAACGTAAACAGGCATGGATTAACCTTTCGCTTTGCGTTCTTCGCGCTGTTTCGCGCTGTTGTGGTGATACTGGCAAAGGCTCTGCCAATTGGTCTTGTCCCAGAATTTCACCATGTCGCCCCGGTGCGGCTCGATATGGTCCACATGATCGGCCTTGACGCCGCACCGCTTGCACCACGGATGCGCGCCAAGCCAATCCTTGCGGGCGGCTTCCCATTTGGACGTATAGCCACGGGCGCTTGAGCTTGGCCGCTTCTTATCGAACCGGGCTTTGCGGTCCCGATCCGCCGCCGCCGTGCAGGTGCAACGGGTGCCAATGGCCACCGTCTTACCGCACTTGCACAGGCGGGGCGCACGGGTTGGCATCAGTAGACAGGCCGCAGCATCGGAACCGACAGGACCACGACACCGATGATTGCCGAAGTGCCACTTGCAAGGGTCAGGGTCGCCCGGATGAAGGGCAGGTTGCCCAAGTAGCCCAAGCGATAGTTGGAACCAGCCACCAGCACCGCAGGGGCGTCGGATTGCACCCGATCCGCAGGAACATCGGCATAGGTCACACCGTCCAAGGAATGCTGCAACTTGACCCCGAAAGCCGCCGCCCCGGTGATCGCGCCCACCGAAACCAACATGGCCACAGACCGCACGTCAACAAGGTTCACCGCCGCCGCGTTGGTGGTTGCCGCCACCGCGACAGGCGCAAGGGCAACCGCAAGCTTAACGCTAGAATAAAGGTCGCGCATGATCACACCGCCATCTTGAGTTTTTTGAACTTCGCAGCCATCAGCACTTTGCCACCCACGCGCCGCCCGGCGTGAATGCGGGTGATTTTCCGCGTGGCTTGGGAATAGGGGTCCACCAGCATCGACAGCGACAGCCGATCAAGGATGCGATAGCCCGAAAAATCCGCGTAGCAGATCGGGAAGGCGTTTGCCGCCACATCGGGCATGTCGATCACTTCGATAACCGGGCGGCCCAACAGGGTGGACGGCTGGCCATCGCGCACGGAAGGCGTCCACAGATAGTTGTTGGTCGTGTCCTTCAGGGTCGAAATCAGGCCCAAGGTCGTCCCGTTCATCACCCACACCCCGGCATTGCGATAGGTCGGCGTCACGGAAAACAGGAACTTGATAAGGGCGTCAGGTTGCAGAACGGTCGCGTGGCCGTTCTTGTATTCCGCCACCGTGGTGTTGGTCATAAACCCTTCGGGCTGCGTGGTGCCGTTGCCATTGACAAAAGCCACGGTCTCTTTTTTCTCGAAATCTTCCGACAGGGCTTCCCGCACTTCCGCTTCCACGGAAGGCGCGTCTTGCATCAGCATGTTGGAAATATCGACAAAAGTGGACATGCCACGGGTGCCAACTTCAAGCTGGCCAAGGAAGCTTGTGGACGTGGTTTCCGTCTCTTGGTCAAGCTCGTCGTCCCACGTCGCGTTGCCCATTGGCTTGCGGGTCGGATAGATCACGGAAGGCCCATTCGTGCCGCGCACCGAGGCAATCGAACGGATTGGCGACATTTCCACAATATCTTTCACAATCTCGCCCGACATTTCAGCCGGTGCCAGATAGCCGCCGTTCGGATCGCTGGCCAAGGTCAGGGCCTTCAATTCGACTTCCCCAGCCATCGGCCCGCGCGTCAGGTAGGCTTGAAAAGCCTTGCGCTCCACCGACAGCTCTTGCTTGTCGTCCCCGGTGTGGCGGTTGCCCTTGGCTTCCAGCTTGTCCAGCCGCTGCACATAAGGCGCAACCGCCGCAGCCACCGCCGCGTCAAGCGCCCCGGCGTGTTTGGCCTCAATTTTGGCCAATTCCGCCTGCATTTCCTCAATCGTCATATCGTCACCCTTTCCGGCCCCGTGGGCCTTAACCGCAGCAATCCTTGCGCCGGGGTGCATCGGCACCGCGACAATCGACACTTCCACCAGCTCCACCCGCAGCAGATCGCGGCCCCCGCCAACCCGTGCCGCCTTTTTGGTGGCCAAGTATCCAATCGAAAGCCCGCCCATGGCACCCGACTGCACCAGCGCCCGCACTTCCGCAGCGCGCGCCACGTCATTAACCAAAAGCCGCCCCTTCACTTGCAGGCCGGTTGCTGTTTCGGTCAGCTCATCCCACACCCCCACCACGTCCGCAGGGTCGTGGCTGGCCAGCATCGGAATAGGCGGGCGCGCCCCGGCGAAAGCGCCCTTGTGCAAAACGTCGCCGCCCCGGTCAGCCGTGCCGAATACCGCTGCAAGGCCGGTAATCACTCCCGCCTCATCAACCGCAAAGCTTGCCTTGAACTCGATCCGGTCGGCCATCACACCGCCCCCACCACAAAGCGCCGCCGATCCGCCGCAAAGGCGTCGATCTGCGATTGCACCCACACCCCGGCGCGCAACAGCCGCAGCACATTCTCAAAGCTGAACGGCACCGGCTTGCCATCGGCTTGCACTTCCCAAGCCACCACGCACCGCGCCAAATTCCGCAGCCGCGCAAGCTCGCGGTTTTCCGCGCTCACCCGGCCTTCGAAATCCGTGGCGGCTGTCAGATCATCCACCAGCGCCAACCGCGCCCGCGCTTGGGTCGCGCTATCCGGCCCGGCCACCTTGACGCGCAACCCGGTCGGCTGACCCTTCACCGGGTCCAGCAGCTCAAGCCACGCGCCCCGGTCCTGATCTTCGGCAAAGCCTTCAATCTCATTCAGTTGCATCGCTGGCCCCTTTCGGACCGACAGGCGCGGCTGTCGGCTCTGTCGATATGTTTGGATTTTTGAACACGTTGCCGCCCGCCCGTGGGCCAAGCCCGATCCAAGACCGGGCTTCATTGGCGTTGATCGTTTCGGAAGAAATCAAGCTGTTGATCGTGGTCGCGCGGGTTTGCAGATCGGCGCGGGTCATGTCGTCCCGATCAAAGCGGATCACCAGCCGCCCGCCTTCATCCCCCAACAGGGCGCGGGTCAAAGCCCCTTCAAGGGCGCGCAGCCACGGCTCTAGGCAATAAGTCAAGAATTCCTTGCCAAGCTGTTCGGTGTTGCCCCACGTCGCCCGGTCCAGATCGAAAAGCATGGAAGGCGGCACTCGGAAGGCGCGGGCAATCTCAAGGATTTGGAATTTACGGTTCTCAAGGAATTGCGCGTCTGTCGAATTGAACGTGATCGGCACAAAGGTGGTGCCATCATACAGGATTGCTGTCTTGCCGCTTTCCCCGTCCGCCTCATGCGTGGCCCGCCAAGCCGCAATGGCCTTTTTAACAGAGGCTTCACCGAAACCAGAAGGAAACGACAAAGCGCCGGAAGGCCGCGCACCCTTACCAAACAGGTTGGCCGCGTGACGTTGCAGCACATAGGCCACCCCGATTGCCTCGCGCGCCATGGTCAAGGGTGAACGGCCAAAGGGCGCGCGCAGGTGGATCATATCGGCGGAAGGCACCGGGCGGTTATTGATCCGATAGGACGGCTCGCCCGTGTTCTGATTAACATCAACTGTCACCACACCAGACCGATAGCGGATCAGCTCTGCCGCGCGACCCTCAACCCGGTTGACCCAAACCAGCCCGCCCCGATCATCTGACAGCGCGTCAATCACAAGGTCGCGGATCAGCTCAAAGCCCGAAGTCCAGTCATTCGCCCGGCCCTTGAGCAAGGCAAGCAGCGGATGGCCCGCCACGTTGGTTTCGGTGCCATCCGCTGCCACGGCCTTGACCATCACGTCGAGACAGGCCGCAGCCTCAGAAATCACGCGGATCGCAGACCCAACCGCCGCCACGTCCAGCGCCATCGGTGCAGAAATCTGCACCCCGGCTTGCGTTGGCATCAGGCCGAAAAGGGCCAGCAGGTCCGTTGTCGGATCGGCAAGCCCCTTGGTCTCAGGCTTGAAAAGGCGGGATATGATGCGCGGTGTTTTCATCCTCAAGTTTCTGCGCCGCCACTAGGGATTGTGGCAATCCGATCAAATCCGCCAATATCCGCCAATATCCGCCAATATCCGCCAAGCCCCGCCACTAGGTCAGCCCTGTTGACGTTTCCACCGCTGCAAATCATCCGCGTGGGCGTTCCAGCGCCCCCCGATCTTGGACACCGGCAATTCAGTTTCATCTGTCACAAGCCACCGCTCTAGGGTCCGAACACCCACACCCAAAGCCCCTGCAATCGACTTCACGCCCCAAAGCCACCCGTCGTTCTGACGTTGATTAGCCATAACTGCCCCCTCAAAAAATCCTAAGCTTTAGCTCTCAGCCACTCTGCAAATCGAAGTGCGATGCGGGTGGCGGTTTCATCCCCTGCCGAGGGCGGATAGCGCCAAGGCATATCCCACCCGGTCAGCATCCCCGCCCCGGCCTTGTGGCCGATCTGGGCCAGCGCCGGGAAACCATGCGCTGCAAGCCATCCGTTCCAATCTTGCTCTTGATCCGTGCCGATCTGGACAAGCTGCGAAAGGGGGGTTGGCCTAGCACCCCCCGCCACTACGATTTTCGTAGCGGACCGAGGCCACCGCGTATGGTTCAAATTTGGTTTATCCTTATAGGGGGGTGTGGGGGGGATTTCTTCCGTGTCACCTGTTCGGGACAAGGGTGTCACCTGTTCAGGTGACTGCGCTGTCACCTGTCTAGGTGTCATGCGTGTCACCTGTTCAGGTGGCGCGGCTGTCACCTGTTGAGGGGTGCGGAAACGATAGGTTGCCTCGCGGCCCGGCGCATTGCCGCCCGCGCGCTCGATCCATCCGGCCTCTTGCAGATCGGCAAGCGCCCGCAGCACAGTCCGCTTATGCGCCGCGACAGCCTTGGACAGCGCCGCCAATCCGGGGCGGCACTCAGCGGTTTCATGGTTGGCGTAGCCTTGGGCCAGCACGGTTGCGACAAGCCGCGCCATGGGCAAAAGCCGCCCATCCGCCGCAACCGCCTTGATCCATGTCCACCGCTCTTTTGACCATCCGCCCGGCGTCTGGCCTCGCAGTTGGACAACTTTAGCCACGGCTCAAACCCTTATCAGGTTCACCATATGGCCTTGATTTGTTTCGGTAAGTTTTTGGGGTGTAACGCGTTGCAAACGCTAGGCTTTCGCCCGGCTTTGCAATCCAGCGCATAGCCTGCCTGCCCACCCGCCCCGAAGGTGAGGTTGAGATAGGGGAAAGCGGCGCGGGCTGCAAGGGGGATTTGTAAAGCTTTCCCAAGACCCTGAAAGCAAAAGGCCGCCCCAGCGGAGCGGCCTTTTTGTTTTGGAGCGGGCGATGAGATTCGAACTCACGACCCTAACCTTGGCAAGGTTATGCTCTACCCCTGAGCTACGCCCGCACTCCATAGGTGGGCTTTTAGCCAGACCGGCGCGGGGCTGCAAGAGGTATTTTTCCCTTTTTGGCCCGTATCTTCGCCGTGGTTTATCTGTAGTTTTGCTGTGGTGAATCGCGCGGGTATCGGTGGCCCAAAATGCAAAAGGGCGCCCCGAAGGACGCTTGTTTTACCGATCCAGTTGGAGCGGGCGATGAGATTCGAACTCACGACCCTAACCTTGGCAAGGTTATGCTCTACCCCTGAGCTACGCCCGCACCGTCTGGATGACGGTGAGATAAGCCGTGGGCGGCGCGGCTGCAAGGGGAAAAACGCACCGATCCACAGGAATTATCAGCTTGGGGTTTGCACTGCCTTGGCGGCGTCGATGATGGCGGTGGCGATATAGTCCAACTCGGCTTCGGTCAGGCGTGTGGGCAGGCGCACATCGCAGGCCCGCATCAGCATGGCGCGGGTTTTCGGCAGATCGGGCTGGGGGCCAAGGAACTGCCAGTTCCAGAACGCCCGCGCATTGCCCTCGGACAGGCCGAACACCTGCACGGTGATGCCGCGCGCCTTGGCCTCGGCCTGAAAGCGCAGGGCCTGCGCGTCGGTCCAGTCGCCTTTCAGGTTGAACTGGATCGAATCGGGGGCGCGTTCCTCGCGGGGCAGGGGCGGCGGCACCACCAGCCACGGGCTTTCGTTCAACTGGTCGGCCACGCGGTCATGGCCTGCGCGGCCCTTGGCGACGCGGCCCGCCACTTCGGGCAGTTGCGGGCGGATCACCGCTGCCGACAGGTTCTGCATCCGCATGTTGTAAAGCGGCAGACGGTTCTGCCACAGCATATAGCTGTTCTGCATGCCCGGATGCTTTTTCCAGTTCGATTCGTAAGCGCCCGACATGATGACACAGCGCGCGGCAATCTCGGGATCGTCGGTGATCAGGATGCCGCCTTCGCCCGCGTTCACCAGCTTGTAGGACTGAAAGCTGAAGCAGCCGACCTTGCCCACGGTGCCAATCTTGCGCCCGCCCCATACCGTGCCAAGGCTGTGCGCGGCATCCTCGATCACCGGAATATTGCGCGCATCGCACAGCGCCATGATCGCATCCATATCCGAGGTATGGCCGCGCATATGGCTGATCAGCACCGCATCGGCCCCGTCCAGTTTGGCGGCGAAATCCGCCATATCGACGCGGTAATTGTCGCCCACCTCGACCAGAACCGGCACGCAATCGGCATGCACCACCGCCGACGGCACGGCGGCAAAGGTAAAGGCGGGGATCAACACCTTGGCGCCCGCAGGCAGGTCCAGCGCCTTGAGCGACAGGAACAGCGCTGCCGAACAGGACGACACCGCCAGCGCATAGCGCGCGCCCATCAATTCGGCAAATTCGGCCTCAAGCAGAGACACCGGCGCACCTTCGGCCGCCGTGTAGCGGAACAGATCGCCGCTGGCCAAAAGCCGGTCAATCTCGGCCCGTGCGGACTCGGGGATCGGTTCGGCGTCATACACATTGGGGGCGAGTGTTTGTCCATCTGGCGCCATGATCGCAACTTTCCTGAAACTCTTCTTCAGGAAAGCATTAGACAGCCCGATTGTGAACTGCCAGTGACAATCGCTGTCAGAGAGATTTTCCGCCTATTTTCGCGGCGTCAATCAGGGGTTTTTGCTTTCATCTTGGCCCAAATACTCCGGCCGGAGGCTCCTGTCGTCAGGCCAGAGCCTCCGGCGGGAGTATTTGGGCCAAGGTGAGGCGGCAAGCTTAAAGGCTCAAGCGGTCGCGCATCGAATACCATGTCATCGCGAGCACCAAGAGCGGCCAGCGCAGCGCAATTCCTCCGGGGAATCGCGGTTGCGGCAGGCTGGCCATCAGATCGAAGCGTTCGGTTTGCGCTGCCGTGGCTTCGGCCAGAATCTTGCCCGCCAGAGTGGCCATCGCAACGCCGTGGCCGGAATAGCCCGAGGCCGACAGCATGTTCGGGGCTGGCCTTGTAAAGCAGGGCATCCGGTTCATGGTGATCGCAAGCGTGCCACCCCAGGCATAATCGATCCGCGCGTCGGCCAGTTGCGGGTAGACCTGCAGCATCGGTTTGTGGACGGTCTTGATGATGTCGGGAAAGCGGTAGCCATAGCTTTCGCCGCCGCCAAACAGCAGCCGGTTGTCCTCGGACAACCGCCAGTAATTCACCACGAATTTGGTATCGGCCACGGCCACAGGTTCGGAGAGTATTTGCGCCGCGCGGTCGCCCAGCGGTTCGGTGGCGACGATGAAATTGTTGATCGGCATGACTTTTGCCGCAACTTGCCGGTCCAGATGGCCCAAATAGCCATTGCCCGCAAGAATCACCTGATCGCAGATCACGCGGCCTTGGGCGGTGCGGACCACAGGCTTGGCACCGTGCTGGATATGGTGGACTTCTGATGTCTCGAAGATCTGCGCGCCTGCATCTGCGGCGACCTTGGCCAGACCCAGCGCATAGTTGAGCGGGTGGACATGGCCCGCATCGCGGTCAATCTCGCCGCCCTTATAGACTTTGGAGCCGATCAGGCGCTGGATGCCGCTGCGGTCCAGCGGTTCAAGATGGGTATAGCCGTAATCGCGCTGCAGCTTTTCGGCGTAATGGTGGGTGTCGCGCACCTCGGCGTCAGTCCAGCAGGCGTGCGCGATGCCGTTGTGGAAGCTGACGGGCATGGCGTGATTGTGGATGAGGGATTTGACCAAGGCCTTTGACTCCTCGGCCAGATCCCACAAGCGATGCGCGTTTTCGCGCCCCGTGGTTTTCTCGATCCAGACCTGATCCTGCCGCTGGCCGGAGCCAACCTGCCCGCCGTTGCGGCCCGATGCGCCAAAGCCGACCTTGTGCGCCTCAAGCAGCACCACAGCAAAGCCCTTTTGCGCCAGATGCAGGGCCGCCGACAGGCCGGTATAGCCGCCGCCGACGATACAGACATCGGCACGAACCTCGCCCTGCAAGGTGGGAAAGGCGGGCAGGTCGGTTTTCGTGGCGGCGTAGTAAGACGGGGGATAGACCCCCGCCTTGTCGTTGATATGCAAAAGGTTCATGGCCGCCTCAGACGTTCAGCAGCAGATGTTCGCGTTCCCACGGGCTGATGACTTGCAGGAACTCTTTGTATTCGTTGCGCTTTACCGAATCGTAGACCGAGACGAACTCTGGCCCCAGCACCTCGCACAGCGCCTTGTCCTCTTCCAGCAGGTCCAGCGCGTCGCCCATGTTTGTGGGGATATCGTCGCTGTCGATATAGGCCGAACCCGAAAACTCGGGGCGCGGGGCTTTCTTTTCCATCAGACCCAGATAGCCGCAGGCCAAGGTGGCAGCGATGCCCAGATAGGGGTTGCAATCCATCCCCGGCAGGCGGTTTTCCACCCGCCGCGCGGCAGGGCTTGAGATTGGAATCCGCAGGCCCGTCGTGCGGTTGTCGCGGCCCCATTCCAGATTGATCGGGGCTGCAAAATCAGGGACATAGCGGCGATAGCTGTTCACGTAAGGAGCAATCAGCGCAATCGCCCCCGTCAGGTGGTTCTGCATGCCGGCGATGAAATGCAGGAAAGCCTCGGTCTCGCCGCCCTTTTTGTCGGAAAAGATGTTCTTGCCGGTTTTGCTGTCCACCACCGAGGTGTGGATATGCATCGCAGACCCCGGCTCGCCCGCAATCGGTTTGGCCATGAAGGTGGCAAAGCAATCGTGGCGATGCGCGGCCTCGCGGATCAGGCGCTTGAAGAAGAACACGTCATCGGCAAGGCGGATCGGATCGCCGTGGGCAAGGTTCAATTCGATCTGACCTGCGCCGCCTTCCTGCAGGATGCCATCGATTTCAAGGCCTTGGGCCTCGGCAAAGTCATAGATGTCGTCGATCACCTTGCCATATTCGTCCACCGCCGACAGGCTGTAGGCCTGTTTGCCCGCAGCGCGGCGGCCTGAGCGGCCCATCGGCGGGATCACCGGTTGGTTCGGGTCGATATTGCGGGCGGTCAGGAAGAACTCCATTTCCGGGGCAATAACGGGCGTCCAGCCCTGATCGGCGTAAAGCTGCACGATACGGCGCAGCACGTTGCGCGGGGCAAATGGCACCAGATTGCCCTGCTGGTCTTTGGCGTCGTGGATCACCTGCAGCGTCACGTCTGCCGTCCACGGCGCTGCGGTGGCGGTGGACCAATCAGGCTCTAGCACCATGTCCGGTTCGGTGAAGGCGTCGAAGGGATTGTCGGCCCATTCGCCGGTGATGGTTTGCAGAAAGATCGAGTTCGGCAGGAAGTAGTTGGTTTGCTTGGCAAACTTCGCGGCAGGCATCGCCTTGCCACGGGCCACGCCGGCGATGTCGCCGATCACACATTCCACTTCGTCTACACGGCGGTCACCGATGTATTCGCGCGCTGCCTCTGGCAGCTGGTCGGTCCATTTGGACATATTATCACACTGTTGGTTCGGGTTGACCCCGTCGGTAAGGCGGGGCTTAGCTGCGTTTTGCCTTGAAGAAAGCAGCGATGCGCGCTGCCATCGTCTGATCCTGAATGGGGTCCTGCAACCGACTTGCGGCTGCAGCCATGACAGCGTCCGGAACCAGACCTTTGCCCCGAGTCTGCATCAAACCATCAATGAATTCGGGGCGAAATTCAGGATGGGCCTGCACTGTCAACATGCGGTCATCATACAGCAGGGCCGCATTGGCGCAAAATTCGTTGGTCGCAATCACCTTGGCGTTGGCAGGGGCCTGCACCACCTGATCACGGTGCCAAGCGTTCAGCGTCAGGGGGGCGCCGTCGAAATCGTAATCGGTCGCGCCTACGGCCCAACCGCCCTCATAGCGTTCCACCTTGCCACCCATGGCCTGCGCGATGATCTGATGGCCAAAGCAGACGCCCACCATCGGCACATGCGCGGCATAGGCCTCGCGGATGAACTGTTCCAGCGGCGGAATCCAGTCGTGATCCTCATAGACCCCGTGGCGCGAGCCGGTAATCAGCCAGCCGTCACAGTCCTTGACCGAGGCGGGAAACTGCCCGTCCACCACGCGAAAGGTGCGGAAGGTAAAGCCATGCCCTGCCAGCAGACGCGCAAACATATCCGGATAATCACCGGATTTCTCTACAAGCACATCCGGCGCAAGTCCGGTCTGCAGAATACCGATCAGCATTAAACTTCCGCTATTGTAAGGCTTACAGGGTAGCGCACCGTCCCCCCCGTTGGTCAAGGGGGGAAGGTGCAGGGATTTGGATGGCACGGGCCTGCGCGCCGGTCTTTCTGCGAAACTTCAGAGATTCCGCAGAAAGATCGCGCCGGTATCACACCGTATCAAGATACAGCTCGACCCGTTCTGTCACGGTCAACTCACCGATATAGTGGTGTTCCTGCCGCTTGGTCGAGACGAGGTTCTTGATCAGTTCCGGGTGGATAAAGCGCGACACGATAGTGCTTTGCTCCATCGCGTCGATTGCGGCTTCCCACGAGGACGGGATCTGCGGCAGATCCTCGACCGCATAGGCGTTGCCGACGACGGGGCTGGGCGGCTCCATCTGGTTTTCGATCCCGTCCAAGGCGGCGCCAAGGATGGCGGCCAGCATCAGATAGGGGTTCACGTCGCCGCCCGCGACACGGTGTTCGACCCGCCGTGCCGATGGGTTGCCCGCCGGAATACGGATCGCGGCGGTGCGGTTTTCATAGCCCCATGAAATCGCGGTTGGCGCATGTTTGCCCGGCACCAGACGTTCGTAAGAATTCTGGTGCGGCGCAAAGATCAGCGCCGAATCGTGCATCGCGTTCAGACAGCCCGCAACCGCCTGTTTCAGCATTGCAGTGCCTTTCGGGCCGCCGGAATCGAACACATTGCGGCCGTCCTTGTCCAGCAGGCTGAAATGCGTGTGCAGGCCCGAACCGGAATATTCGGGATAGGGCTTGGCCATAAAGCTGGCGGCAAAGCCATGACGCCGCGCCAGACCCTTGACCAGCATCTTGAACAGCCACGCATCATCGGCGGCGCGCAGGGCGTCGTCGCAATGCATCAGGTTCACCTCGAACTGGCCCAGACCGGTTTCCGAGGTGGTGGTGTCGGCGGGAATGTCCATCGCTTCACACGCATCATAAAGATCGGTGAAGAAGGTGTCGAAGGCGTCAAGTGCGCGGATCGACAGGGTTTCCGCCGCCTTACGCACCTTGCCCGAACGGGGCGAGGCGGGGGCTTGCAGGGTTTTGCCGGAATCGTCGATCAGGAAAAACTCCAGCTCCATCGCGCAAACGGGGGTCAGTCCGCGCTCTTTGAAGCGTTCGACCACGGCGCGCAGGGCGTGACGGGGGTCGCCTTCATAGGGCGTGCCGTTTTCGCGGAACATCCAGATCGGCAGCAGCGCGGTGGGGGCCTCAAGCCAAGGCATCGGCATAAAACCGCGCTCGGTCGGTTTCAGAATACCGTCCTGATCGCCCTGTTCGAACACCAGCGGGCTGTCGTCAATATCTTCGCCCCAGATGTCGAGGTTCAACACCGAGAACGGAAACCGCGTTCCGTCCTTGACCACTTTATCGGCAAATCGGGCCGGAACCCGCTTGCCGCGCGCTTGCCCGTTCAAATCCGCAGCGGCCACGCGAATGGTCCGCACATCGGGGTGCTTTCTCAGCCAGTCTTTCATCATCTCACATCAGGCAGGACATAATCCGGCCCACGGCGTCACCATGACGCGGCAGACAGGTTCGGATCATGCCCTTGATCCTATCCCTTTTTTGCGATCCCGGCAGCCGCCGTCGTGGCAGTCGCGCAATTTGATCAAATATAGGCTACTATCGGATCACCTGAGGACGCAAGCGAATTTTCGCGCGCATGTTCTGTGGCAAATGGCGATTCAGCCGCCGGTTCACCGCGCCAAAGCCGTAAATCACCACCAAAGTCACCAGTATGAAGTAGAAGGCGACGATGGGGTAGGGGATGAACGGGTTGAAGGTCTTGTCGGCAAAGTAGTTGGCATAATACAGCGCGTCGCCCTGCTGGCGGAAGGCAGGGAAGCCCGAGAAAAACACCAACGTCGTGCTTTGCAACAGAAAAATCGCTTCGTTGGTATAGCTGGGCCATGCCAGCCGCAGCATGGTCGGCCACTGGATGCGGCGGAATTTTTGCCAGCCGGAAATGCCATAGGCATCGGCGGCCTCAAGATCGCCCTTGGGGATCGACCGCAGCGCGCCGTGGAAAATCTCGGCGGAATAGGCGGCGGTGTTCAGGAACAAAACAATCAGCGCCCCCGCCCAAGCCTTGGTCAGCCACGAGGTTTGCACCGTGATCCCCAGCACCTCGATGCCCGAACGCGGCAGCAGCACCAGCAATTCATAGGCCAGAAAGAACTGGATGAACAAAGGCGAGCCGCGGAACACAAAGACGAACCACTCGGCGGGTTTGCGAATCCACGGGTTGCGCGCGGTCTTTGCCAGCGCAATCGCATTGGCCAGAAAGAACCCCGCCACAAGCGCCAGCGCCCCGAAATAGACGTTCCAGATCAGACCCGACCCGATCAGCGTGAATTGCTGGCACAGGGTGAAATCGGTTTTCGGCAGCAGGTTCTCGCCAATCCCGATCGAGCGCAGGCCATAGTCCTGAATGGTTTGCAGGCAGCTGTTCATATCGCGGCCTTTCGCATGGCTTCACCGGCGGCGGTGGCCTGACCTTTGGAGAGTTTCGCCGCAACCCGGCCCAGCAGAATTTCCGATCCGCGTGTCATCAGCAGGTAAAACACCAGAAGGCCAAGGAAGTAGTAAAGCCGCCAGTCGGCATGGGGGAAATCATAGGCTTGGGTCTTGGTGCCGCCCAATTCGCGGGCGTAGTAGACGATGTCCTTGACCCCCAGCAGGAACAAAAGCGGCGTGGCCTTGATCAGGATCATCCACAGGTTCGACAGGCCGGGCAGGGCATAGACCCACATCTGCGGCACCAGAATCCGGCGAAAGACCTGACGGTGCGACATGCCATAAGCTTCGCCGGTTTCAAGCTGCGCGCGCGGCACGGCCTGCATCGCGCCATAGATCACATTGGCAACAAAGGCCCCGAACACGATGGCAAAGGTGATGACGGCCAGAAAGAACCCATAGGCCTGATAGGCGAACTGCGACGCGCTGGCCAGTGGCACCTTGGCCTCTTGGCAGACGCGGAACTCCAACCCCTGCCAAGGCCACGCCGATCCGGCAGGGCAAACCATCAGGTTCTTCACGTATTCGATGCCCTGATCCAGCGCGATCACGAAGAACAGGAAGTAAACAATGTCCGGCACACCGCGCACCATCGCAGTATAGCCTTTGCCGATCCAGCGCAGCGGCGCGATCTGCGACCGCGCGGCCATCGCCCCGCCAAAGCCCATCAGCAGCGCCGAAGGGGCGGTGACCAGCAGCAACAGCAGCACCGTGCCAAAGGACCAATAGAAATCCAGATGCTTGCCCGAGGTCAGGTAGCAGGTAAGCCAAGTCAGGCCTTCAATCCCCTTGGGGTCGGCGCAAGCTGCAAGCATGGGGGTATCCCGAAAGTCTGCGGGGAAAAGAAAAGCCCCCCGAACCCGATGCGGGCGGGGGGCTTTGGGTGATCAGAACTTCAGGCCTTCAGCGCCGAAATACTTCTCGATCAGCACGTTCAGCGAGCCGTCTTCCTTCATCGCGGTGATGGCAGCGTTCAGCTTGTCCTTCAACTCGGTGTCGGAGGAGCGCAGGCCAAGGCCCACACCGCCGCCGATCGAGATGTCTTCGCCCACAAACATCAGCGCGCCTGCGGATTCGTCCACGAAGGGACGCAGGTAGTCCTTGTCGGCGAACACGGCCTGCACCTCGCCGTTACGCACGGCGGCGATGGTTTCATCCGGCGTCGGGTATTCCACCAGCGTCGCACCCGATTCCGCGACATAGGCCGCCTGAATGGTCGAAACCTGCGCCGAAACGTTGCCCTTCAGATCGGCATCAGCCGAGGCTGCAACATAGGCCGAGGCGGCCGGCGGATAGTAGTTCTGGGTGAAGTCGATGACTTCTTCGCGTTCATCCGTGATCGACATGCCGGCGATGATCACATCGTAGTTGCCCGACTGCAGGTTCGGGATGATGCTGTCCCATTCATTCGTGGTCCATTCGCAGGTCAGGGCTGCGCGTTTGCAGATCTCGTCGCCGAATTCGCGTTCGAAACCGGCCACTTCGCCCTTGTCGTCGATGAAGTTGAACGGAGGGTAGGCGCCTTCGGTGCCAAGACGGACAACCTTGTCCTGAGCGGCAGCAAGACCGGCAGTCATCGCCAGAACGGCAGTTGCAAGAAGCAGTTTTTTCATTGGTAGTCCCCTGTTGGTAGGATGGTGGTTTCTTTTTGGATCAGGCCGTGGCGGAAAGGAAGCCACGCAAACGGTCAGTTTTCGGATTTCCGAACAACTCTGCCGGTGCGCCCTCTTCCTCGATCTTGCCTTGGTGCAGGAAGATCACATGGTCGGACACATCGGCGGCAAGTTTCATGTCATGGGTCACAAGGATCATGGTGCGGCCCTCGTCGGCAAGGGCCTTGATGACGCGGACGACCTCTTGCTCCAGTTCGGGGTCAAGCGCGCTGGTGGGTTCATCAAACAACAGCGCGCGCGGTTCCATGCACAGCGCCCGCGCGATGGCGGCGCGTTGCTGCTGGCCGCCTGACAGCATCGCAGGCCAGGCATCGGCCTTGTCGGCAATGCCCACCTTGGCCAGATAGCCGCGCGCCTTTTCCTCGACCTCTTTCGGATCGCGTTTCAGCACGGTCACCGGCGCTTCCATGACGTTTTGCAGGATGGTCATATGCGACCACAGATTGAACTGCTGGAACACCATCGACAGGTTGGTCCGCATCCGCGTCACCTGATCGCGGTCGGCGGGGTGGCGGTTGTGGCCTTCACCGCGCCAGCGCACGGCCTCGCCTTCAAACTTGATCTCGCCTTGCTGGCTTTCTTCCAGAAGGTTGCAGCAGCGCAGCAGCGTCGATTTTCCCGATCCCGATGATCCGATCAGCGACACCACATGCCCGCGCTGTGCCACCAGATCGACGCCTTTCAGCACTTCGAGGTTGCCATAGCTTTTGTGCAGATCATGGATGGCGATGACGGGTGTATCGGCGGAAGAAGTGGTCAAAGGATCGGCCTTGGATTGGGATGTTGCGGAAGTAGGGCGCAGAAATCACCGCTTTGCAACGGCTTTTCTGTCCGGTTTCGGCAGTCTGATGGGCAATTTGATCAGATGTCTTGCACAATCTGGTCAGGAGGCAAGGGTGTCGGCACAGCCAGATAGTCCTCGGCCGCGATTCGCACCAGACCGCGCAGATGCAGCGCCGCGCGATCCTCGGGGGCGAGTGCGGCAATGGCGGCTTTGACGACGTCAAAGTAAAGGCCGGCATCCGCGCCCTTGCCCGCAATAAAGGGCAGCGCCGGAGTTGACGGGCGCGAGCGATCCACAACCCGAAGCTGGGCCGTCAACAGCTCCCACCTTGATAAAAGCGCCCATGTGACTGCATCGATCGCGGCCACATCCGCCCGCCCTTCGGCCACGGCCAGCGCCGAAAGCCTGTGACCCCCGCTGCGAAGATGCGGATGAAAGCAGGGCAAGCCATGGGCCGCCGCATGGTTCTGCGGCGCGGCCCATCCCGATTGCGACAGCTCTTCGTTATAGGTAAAACGTGCTGTCGCAAGGTCCACCAGCCCGCGCGGATCATCGGCGCGGGCGACGAAAACCGAATAGTAATGACCAGCGGAGCAATCTGGCAGGCCGTAATCGGGGGTTCCAATCAGCGTGACATGGTCGTGCAGCCTTGCGCGGAACGGAAATCCGCAGGTCTGCGAGAACACCAGATCAGGCGATTGCCATGCATCCCAATAGGCGTGTTCGCCGCGCGTCAGGGCATCGGGAGCCGCCAGTCCCGCTGCCCGCAAGCCATCCCTGATGCCAGCCCAAAGCCGGTCATTCGCGCCCGCAGTCTCGGCGCGGTCATACATGCCCAAAGACGCGATCATGCCAGTTCCGCCCGACGCCGCGCCAGACCCGACTCCACATCTGTCAGCCCCAGCAAGTTCGCCAGAAGCCGCAGCATCTGGTCTTCATCCGCGTCGCGCTGCCCGTCCGCCAAGGCCACGGCCCAAAGCGCCTGCATCAATTGCGCGCGATCCTCCAGCGGCACGGCGGCCTTCAGCGCGCGGGTAAAGCGCACGGTATCAGGGGCCTGGGATTCCAGATCTTCGGCCTCGGTCCGCAGGCGCGCAGCCTCGAACGGGCCGATTCTATGGTGCTGCATCAGGATTTTTTCGATCCGCTCGACCTCTTCGGCGGCATAAAGCCCGTCGGACTTGGCAACCCGCACCAGAAGGGCGGCAAGTGCCAGGCGCGCATCAGGCTCGGGCAGGCGGGGCGGGGCGGGAGCCAGAAGGCTGCGAAGGATATCTGCGATCATCGCGACAGGATAAAGCGTCACACCGGCCGCGCCAAGCCGAATGGTTGGGATACTCTGGATCGATACCGCACGGGCCTTCGGCCACCGCCGTTACAGCGCCTTGAACAAAGCCTCGATCCGCGCGGCCTCGTCCGCCAATCCGTAGGGCGGATTGATGATGAACATGCCCGAGCCTTCCATGCGATGCCCTTCGCGCGCAGGGGGGAAACGCACCTCGGAGCGCAAGCCATCGGGAAAGACGGCCTGCAACGCCTTCAGCATCGGCCCATGCGGCCCGCCTACCAGCAGCGGATACCACAGCGCCACGATCCCCACATTCCACTTGCGCGTGATATTGGCGATATGGCGCGGGATGGCGTCGTAATCCGCCTTCACCTCGTAACTCGGGTCGATCAGCATCATGCCACGCCGCGGGGTGGGGGGCGTCAGCGCGAGTGCGGTTTCAAACCCGTCCTTCTGGTAGATATGCGCGCCCCACGGCACCATGTTCGAGCGCAGCCACGCCACCTCTTGCGGGTGGAGTTCGGCCAGATGGATGGTGTCCTGTTCCCGCAGCGACAGGGCCGCAATCATGGGAGAGCCGGGGTAAGCCATCGGCCCATGCGCCGCCCGCACCTCGTTCAGACGCTGCCGGTAGGGGTGATGGGGGGGGAACCACGCTTCCGCGATCCTGATTCCAGCCTCGGCCTCACCGGTCTTGACCGCCTCCTCCGCCCCCAGATCATAAAGCCCGCGCCCGGCGTGGGTTTCGATATAGGACAGCGGTTTGTCCTTTTGCGTCAGGTAATCCAGCGTAAAGGCCAGCAGCGCGTGCTTCTGGACATCGGCAAGGTTCCCGGCATGGAAGAGGTGTTGGTAGGACAGCATGGGGGCTACTTTTCCTGTTTCTGCCAATTCGGGTCAGCGTCCGTTAGTGCACCTCGAGTTGCCATATTATGAGTCACGTTGTCAAAAACATCGCCGACCTTGGCAGTAACGCTTGAAGTCAGTTTGCGATCAAGCCACATCTTAATTGCTGCAGATGCAAAAATATATAAAAATATCAAAGACATGTATAAGATATAGTGATAATTCAGATCAATAAAGCTTGATACTAGCGGCTGGTATAACAGCAGAATGGTGCACAGCGCGCCCCAAAATACGACAAAAAGTTCAGAAACGATTTGGTTGGCTTTTGTAACGCTGACAACATTCAAATTCCGCCCCTCTAACTGTCCTGACTGGGCAAGATATGTTTTGTAAATTGGGCCTGTTACGAAATCCTCTAAAAGATCAATGTGTCTTTCCCAGTTGTCCTGCCAGAATTTTGCTCCAACTAACATTTGTGACCAAACGTAAGAAGCTGACAATCCAACATTTGCTAAGCCAAAAAATGCCAACCAAATCAATAAGTGCCAAGAAGAGTTCAGACTGTTGATTTTGTCCGCACTTCCGACAATACCTTGGAAAAAAAGGCCCAACGTTGCGAATAATACAACTTGCAAGCCCCAAAAATATGTCGATCGGCTCCAATAGGACTGAATTTCAAAATCGCGAACCTGACAGGCGCGTTGCCAAGCTGCAAATATTCTTCTTTGATCGTCGTCCCGCAATGGTTCGAGAGGATGTTCGTTGAGTATTCGGTTTAGATAATCCGACTCAACATTTCTTTGGGACATTTGCTTTCCTTACACCAACCGCGCCCCCTCCACAGCCGCCCGCACGAAATCGGCGAACAGAGGGTGGGGGGCGAAGGGTTTGCTTTTCAGCTCCGGGTGGAACTGCACGCCGATGAACCACGGGTGGTCCTTGACCTCGACGATTTCGGGCAATTTGCCATCGGGGCTCATGCCGCTGAAGATCAGTCCGCATTTCTCAAGCTGGTCGCGGTATTGGATGTCCACCTCATAGCGGTGGCGGTGGCGTTCTTCGATCACGGTTGCGCCGTAAACCTGCGCCACATGCGAGCCTGCCAACAGATTGGCGGTATAGGCACCAAGGCGCATGGTGCCGCCCTTGTCATCGCCGACCTTGCGCGCGACAACGTGGTTGCCCTGCACCCATTCTTTCAGATGATACACGACCGGCGTGAAGCGTTTCGCCCCTGCCTCATGGTCGAACTCTTCCGAGCCTGCGTTTTTAAGACCGGCCAGATTGCGCGCAGCCTCGATCACAGCCATCTGCATGCCCAGACAAATCCCAAGATAGGGGATCTTCTTTTCACGGGCAAATTGCGCGGCCTTGATCTTGCCTTCGGTGCCACGCTCGCCAAAACCGCCCGGAACCAGAATAGCATTAAAGCCTTCCAGATAGGGCGCAGGGTCTTCGCGTTCAAAGATCTCGGCGTCGATCCATTCGGCTTTGACCTTGGTCCGGTTTGCCATACCGCCATGGGTCAAAGCTTCGGCGATTGATTTATAGGCGTCCTCAAGCTGGGTATATTTGCCAACAATTGCCACGCGCACCACGCCTTCGGCATGGTTCAGACGGTCCATCACATCGGTCCAGCGCTCGAGGTTCGGTTTCGGCGCGGGCGAAATGCCGAAGGCATCCAGCACAGCCTGATCCAGCCCCGCACGGTGATAGGCAAGCGGTGCCTCGTAAATCGTTTTCAGATCATAGGCGGGGATCACACTGTCCTTGCGGACGTTGCAGAACAGCGCAATCTTTTCGCGCTCTTTCTCGGGGATCGGATGTTCGCTGCGGCAGACCAGAACATCCGGCGCAAGGCCGATGGACTGCAATTCCTTGACCGAATGCTGCGTCGGTTTGGTCTTCAACTCGCCACTGGCCGCCAGATAGGGCAGCAGGGTGAGGTGCATCAGGATCGACTGGCCACGCGGGCGTTCATGGATGAACTGGCGGATGGCTTCGAAGAAGGGCAGCCCCTCGATATCGCCGACGGTGCCGCCGATCTCGCACAGCATGAAATCCACCTCGTCCTCGCCAATGCGAAGGAAGTCTTTGATTTCATTGGTGACATGCGGGATGACCTGAATGGTCTTGCCCAGATAATCGCCGCGGCGTTCTTTCTCCAGCACATTGGAATAGATCCGCCCCGAAGAGACCGAATCCGTCTGACGCGCCGAAACCCCGGTGAAGCGTTCGTAATGCCCCAGATCAAGGTCGGTTTCCGCACCGTCGTCGGTCACGAACACCTCGCCATGTTCGAACGGGCTCATCGTGCCGGGATCGACGTTCAGATAGGGGTCAAGTTTGCGCAGACGAACGGTGTAGCCGCGCGCCTGCAACAAAGCCCCCAAGGCCGCCGATGCCAAACCCTTGCCAAGCGAGGACACCACGCCGCCGGTGATGAAGATATAGCGTGCCATGTGGCCTCCCGTGAATTGATTAAAGGGTGCGATTCGGGCGTTCAGATTCGCAGCATCACGGGGTTTGACCTATAGCCGAGACAAGCCAAAGGCGCAACCCAACCGCAAGATGCAGTCGGGATTCTGATGCGGCAATCAACGGCTAGTGGTCAGTTTTCCGCCTTGGGCGGGGTCGCGGGGGCGTCGGTCTGCGCGGGGGGCAACAGATCGCTGCCTTCCGGCAGGGCAGGGGTTTCCACGACCGGAGCAGGCGCAGTGCCGCCGATCTGGTCGATCACCGAGGTCGAGGAGGCATCGCGTGCGGCAAGAATGGTCAAGGTGATCGACGTTGCGATGAAAGCCGCCGCAAACAGCCATGTCAGCTTGCCCAAGGCCGTCGCCGCCGCGCGACCCGAGATCGCACCGCCGCCGCCGCCCGAGCCCATCCCCAGACCACCGCCTTCCGAGCGCTGCAGCAGAACCACGCCGATCAACAGCAAGGCAAGGATCAGGTGGACGGTGAGGATGACATTTTCCATCGGGACGGACTTTCTTGACTGACGCGCCTATCTAGGCGGAAGGGTGCAGCCGCGCAACCCCTTCGGCCAAGCCTTGCACCGAAAGGTGCGTGAAATCACGCACCCTACCCTTTGCTCCGGCATGTTCCGCTCATCCCCTTTGCCCAAATATCCCCGCCGGAGGCATGCGGTCGTTGTGTCTTGTGATCTTGGCGGGGATTTTCGGGGGCAAGGGCCACAAGGAGTAGGGTGCGTGCTTGCCACGCACCTCTTGCCGTGCTGCCGGAGCCTCCGGCGGGAGTATTTGGGCCAAGATGAAAGCATTAGCCCTCGGTTTGGCTGTTACAAACAGCGGAAAGCTTGTTTCCGTCGGGGTCGCGGACGTAAGCGCTGTAGAAGTTGGGGCTGTAGCGCAGGCGGGGTTCGCCTTCGTCGGTGCCGCCGTTGGCAAGGGCTGCGGCGTGGAAGGCGTCGACAGCGGCGCGGGTGGGCGCTGTGAAGGCGGGCATCGAGCCGTTGCCGATTGTTGCAGGATTGCCGTCGTAGGGGTGGTTGATCCAGAGGAGCGGGTCTGTTGCGCCGGTGGGGCCATAGCCGATCTCGGCCTCGTCTCCGCGCAGGAAATGCACGCCGATGGTCGGCATCACCGCGTCGTAAAAGCGGCGGGCGCGGGCGAGGTCATTGCTGCCAAGGGTGATATAAAGCAGCATCCTAGCCCTCGATCTCGTCTACCGAGGCTTGGCCCGACAGGCGCTGGCGCAGGATGCTCCAGGACAGGCCGATTCCCAGCACCACCGACAAAAGGAAAATCCCCAGCCACAGGTTCAGGCTGGTATTTGCCAGCGTGAGCCAGCCCCAATCGATCAGCACCCACAGGATCGCCCCGACAATTGCTGCGACCAGAATGATTCCGAAGCCGCCGATCGAGCGCAGCGTGGCCCCCACATAGACCATATATCCCACGCCCAGCAGCAGCCCCAGCAGGGTTGTCAGCGGCATTTGTGCTGCCCAGTTCGCTTCGGCCCAGCGGATGAAGTTGTAATCGGTCGGGTTGAAAGTGGCGGAAAGCAGCAGGAATGCCCCCAGCCAACGCAGAAAAATGCCCATAAAACACCTCGTTCTTTGGTCAAGGCTTGCCCGACACAGGCAGGGCTGTCCAGTCTGCCCGCACAGATCATGCGAATTAGCGGTTTCCCCCCCCGCCTGACATCGCTATAGGTCAGGCGGTTTTTCCAAAACGCAAGGACTCGCCATGGCCAACGTAGTCGTCGTCGGCGCCCAATGGGGCGACGAGGGTAAGGGCAAGATTGTAGACTGGCTTTCTGAACGCGCCGATGTGATCGCGCGCTTTCAGGGTGGTCACAATGCCGGTCACACGCTGGTCATTGATGGCAAGGTTTACAAGTTGTCGCTGCTGCCCAGCGGCATCGTGCGCGGCGGCAAGCTGTCGGTGATCGGCAATGGCGTGGTGCTGGACCCGTGGCATCTTGTGACCGAGATCGAAAAGCTGCGCGGGCAGGGGGTTGAGATCAGCCCCGACAACCTGATGATTGCCGAAAACGCGCCGTTGATCCTGCCGGTCCATGGCGAGTTGGACCGCGCCCGCGAATCTGCCACCGCTGTGGCCAAGATCGGCACAACGGGGCGCGGCATCGGTCCGGCCTATGAAGACAAGGTGGGCCGCCGTGCGATCCGCGTCGCCGATCTGGCCGACGAGACCACCCTTGCCACCCGTGTGGACCGCCTGTTGGCGCACCATGACGCGCTGCGCCGTGGCCTTGGCATTGATCCGATTGACCGCGATGCGCTGCTGGCGCAACTGCGCGAGATTGCGCCGCAGGTGCTGCCCTATGCGAAACCCGTATGGAAGGTGCTGAACGAGGCCCGCCGTGCCGGCAAGCGCATCCTGTTCGAAGGGGCGCAGGGCGCGCTTCTGGACATCGATTTCGGCACCTACCCCTATGTGACCTCCTCCAACGTGATTGCGGGGCAGGCGGCGACAGGCACCGGTCTGGGGCCGGGGGCGATCGGGTTCGTGCTGGGCATCGTCAAGGCCTATACCACCCGCGTCGGTGAAGGCCCGTTTCCGGCGGAACTGTTCGATGCCGATGGCGAGCGTCTGGGTGAGCGGGGCCATGAATTCGGCACCGTCACAGGCCGCAAGCGCCGCTGCGGCTGGTTCGATGCGGTTCTGGTGCGCCAGACCTGTGCGACCAGCGGTGTGTCGGGCATTGCGCTGACCAAACTGGACGTGCTGGACGGGTTCAAGACGCTGAAAATCTGCGTTGGCTATGATCTGGACGGGGTGCGGCTGGACTATCTGCCGACCGCCGCCGACCAGCAGGCCCGTTGCACCCCGATCTACGAGGAAATGGAAGGCTGGTCCGAAACCACCGCAGGCGCGCGGTCTTGGGCCGATCTGCCGGGGGCTGCGATCAAATACGTGCGCCGGATCGAAGAGTTGATTCAATGTCCGGTCGCCCTACTTTCCACCAGCCCGGAACGAGATGACACCATTCTGGTGACCGACCCCTTCGCGGATTGATCCGACTGTCAGGAGACGCCATGGCCCTTGCCTATAAAACCCGCCGCCGCCTTGCGCTGCTGATCCTTCTGGTTGGCCTGCCCATCTATATCGTGGCGGCGGTGTCCTTGGTGAACTGGCTGGACCGCCCCTCGATCTGGGTTGAGTTTCTGGTTTATGTCGGCTTGGGCGTGGTGTGGATCGTGCCGTTGAAACCGGTTTTCAAGGGCATCGGCCAGCCTGATCCCGACGCCTGACCCTATATCCTGAAATGAACAAGGCGGACCGGAGCGATCCGGTCCGCCTTGTTTGGGGCGCGTGGTGGCAGACCCGGCCCACTATTCCTTACCCTGCAGCGCGATCCGTTCTTGCCAGATCCGGCTCTGCTCCGGTCAAGCGGAACTGACCGCGCCGGACCTTGGCAATGCGCCCGTCACGCAGCAGCGTGCCAAAGCTGCGAAGCGTGTCTTCCAGCGTGACATCCGCCGTTGCGGGCAGGCTGGTCACGGCCTCGAACAGATCCGCCCGCGAGAATTGCGCCTGATGCAGCACCTCTGCACGGTAAAGCGCTGCGGCTTCGAGCAAAGATTCCAATCCGGTGGCGCCGCGATCCTCGGCATATTCTACAAAGCTTTTCGCTGCGCCCTCGGTGAATACATTGACAGGTTCTTCAATGTCCAGAGCAGCTTGCACTTCTGCATCGGGTGTCTCTTGTGCGGGTCGGGCTGCAAGTTGCACCGCAGACACCCGACGCGGCCGCACGATTTGCGGAGCGGGAATCGCGGCTTTCGCCGGCAGGCTGCGCGGGCGGTCAATGCGCTGTTCCGATACCAGAACCAAGGGGCTGGGCCGATCGGCAGACGGTGCTGAAACATCACCCGGTTGGCGCGGGCGCACCACGCGGTCAAGATCCGAGCGATAGGCCTCGCTGCGGGTTTCGCCGCTTTGTCCGGCATTCGGCCCGTTCAACTGGCGATCCGCCACAGTGGCGGCAACAGCGGCCTTCAGATGCGCGATTGCGGATTGGCGGCGGCGGGTTTCCGGCCCTTCCATTTCGGAATTTGTATGGGCGATCAAACGGCTGACCGCATCATCGCCCGCCTCGGCCTCAAGCCGTTTGCGGACATCCGCGACGATTTCGGTGGCAGAGGCTTGCACCACAACCGGCACGGCCTTTGACCGCGAAACCGGAGCGGAATGGGTTTCCGCCTCAAGCGCCGCAAGTTCGGCCTGTAGCGCGGCCTCCAATTCGTCCGACAAAACGGCCTGCGGCAGGGCAGATTCGGGCTTTTCGGCAATCGGTGCCGCGACAGGGGCGGCATCGACGCGGCGGATGCGGATCACGCGGGCGCGGGCGCGCTCCAGTTTTTCGGTCGGCACGGGGGCAGGGTCGGATTGGTCGGCGGCGCGTGCTGGCACCGTATCCACCTCGTCAGTGTCGTCGTCGCTGTCAACAAAGCGGGCCAGATCGGTTTCATCGGCGGCTTCTGGCTCGGCGGCCTTGGCCTCCGGCTTGATCAGCGCCCCCAGTGACGCCAGCAAAGCGTCATCCGCAGCGATTTCGGTCTCGTCGTCATCCTGATCGGCTGCGGCGATCAGGTCTTCCTCCAACTGGACATCCTGTGCCTGCGGGGCATCCAGACCGGCCAGATCGGCCAAATCCTCATCCACGTCTGCGGCAAGCCCGGATTCGGGCAAATCAGCGTCCGTCGCGGCCAGATCGACCAGAGCCACAACTTCGGGGATGGATTCGGGCAGGCTATCGGCTGCCTGATCTGCATCGGCGATCAGAAGCGCATCGTTGAAGGCATCAATATCGAATGCGTCGAATGCAGGGGCGGATTGCACCCCGGCTTCGGCGGCAGCGTGTTCGTCCTCCGAGAAATCCGACGCCAGCGCCGCAGCCTGAGCCAAAGCAGGGGCCGCTTGTGCCGTCGCCGCCCTGATCCGCGAGAGTTTTGCAGCGGCAGATTCGACCGCAGGGGCGGCGTCCGCCAGCCGCGGCGCCGGTGCCTCAGGCACCTCGTCGGCAAAGCCTGCGCGCAGCACCACGCTGTTTTCTTCGATCTTGGCATCCACGCGGCGCTGGATTTCACGCTTGGCAATCTGGTGCAGCATGGCCGGATCGGGGGTCGGCGGTTCCGCCCCGAAATAGCGGTCATCGGCAGCCAGATCACGGAAATATTCGGCGATCGCCTTCATGGTGTTGAAGGGTTCGTCGAAACCCTCCAGCGTGCAGCTGAAAGTTCCGTAGGATACCGTTAAAATTTTACTCGCACCGGTCATTCGGATGCTCGCTTTCTCACTAACTCGATCAGGTCACCATGGCGGGGCGAGCGTTCAATTCCGTGGACAGATCTGGGTGATTTGAAGGATTGATTGTGTCCATAGAACCGGCGCATTGCCTCAATTCGAAAACAGTATCGGCAGGAATCACGTGATTGTCCAATCTTCCGCAGGAATAACTTTGGTGGGCGGCGGTCCTGTTTCCAAGGCCGGACTGGCCCGCGCGCGCGCCTTTGCACCCAGACTGGTGGCCGCCGATGGCGGCGCAGAGCGGCTTTTGCGGCTGGGGGCGGAACCCGAGGCGGTGATCGGCGATTTCGATTCGATCACAGAGGCGACACAATTGCGGCTGGCAGGCCGGTTGTTTCCGATTCGGGAACAAGAGACGACCGATTTCGACAAGGCGCTGCGGTCCATTGCGGCGCCCTTCGTGCTGGGGCTGGGTTTTGCGGGGGCGCGACTGGATCATGGCCTTGCGGTGCTGACCACGCTGGCCCGCTATCCCGACCGGCGCTGTCTGATCCTTGGGCCAAGCGATGTGACCTTCCTTGCCCCGCCCGACATGACGCTGACCCTGCCCGTCGGCAGCCGCATCTCGCTCTATCCGCTGGCCCCGGTCAGCGGCCACAGCACGGGCCTGCGCTGGGAAATCGACGGGCTGGCCTTTGCCCCCGATGGCATGATCGGCACCTCGAACGAAGTGGCGGCCCCGCATGTCACGCTGCGCTTCGATGCGCCGAAAATGCTGGTGATCCTGCCGGTCAGATCACTTCGGGCAGCACTGATCGGGCTTGGCGTAGCGTTATGCGTTCACGGTGGATGATATAGAGGCCCGAGGCGACGATGATGATGATGCCCGCCCATGTCAGCGCGTTGGGGAAATCGCCAAAGACCAGATAGCCGATGGCGACGGCTGTCACGATCTCAAGGTAATGCAGTGGCGCAAGGGTAGAGGCGGGGGCAAATTTCAACGCGATGGTCATGCACAGATGGCTGGCCGCCGCCCAGAACCCCACTCCGAACAGCCAAAGCCAGTTATAACCCTGCGGCATCACCGGATCGAGTTCGACAATCCCCGTGCCATTGGCCCAGACCATCACTGGCAGGCACAAAAGCGACCCCAACACCGAGGTCTGCAACTGCTGCACCACCGGATGCATGCCGGTGGCGATGGCTTGGGTGATCAGCATGTAGAACGCGAAACAAAACGCCGAGATCAGCGGATAAAGCGCCGCCGTGCCATAGTTCATCAGCGAGGGCTGGATCACCAGCAGCACCCCTGCAAAGCCGATCACCGAGGCCGCAATCCGGCGCGGGCCGATGGGATTGCCGAACAGAAAATGCCCCAGAACCAGCAGGATGAACGGCTCGACAAACACAATCGCCAGCGCATCGGCGATCGGCATCACCTGCACACCCGCAACAAAGCCATAGGTCGAGGCGATCAGAAACGCCGCCCGCGCGGTGATCAACCCCGTCTCGCGCAGCGACAGCCGCAGGTTCAGCCGCATCAGCAAGGCGATGGGGAGCATCAGCGCCCCCTGCACCAGAAAGCGCGCCGTGGTGATCTGGCCCACCGGAATCTCGGCGGTGGCGAGTTTCGAGGCAGTGTCCAGCAAAGGGGCAAGGACACAGAAAGCAAGCATCAGCACGATGCCGGGAAGGATGCGATCATTGTTCATGGCGGTTGCGTAACGCAGCCACGGGGGTGGTGTCCGTTCTGAAACCGACCTCGGGTGGTAGGGGCGGATGCCTCCGGCGGGGATATTTTTGCAAAGAGGATCGGGGGAGCGGGTTCATCTTGGCCAAAATACTCCCGCCGGAGGCACCCTGGCCACGTGCGAGTCGGCCAAACTCCAGCGACCGAGGGCTTTCCTGAAGGCCAAGGGTAGGGTGCGTGCTTGTCACGCACCGCGCGCAGGGACGCTCTGTCAGACATCGGCCCTCCCGCCCTCTGGTGGGGGGTATTGGGGTCAAGATGAAAGGGCTTGGCCGGCGTCTGGCTGTCAGCAGTTCGGCACGTTCACCGCAAGACCGCCCAGCGAGGTTTCCTTGTATTTCTCGTGCATGTCGCGCCCTGTCTGGCGCATGGTCTCGATGCAGACGTCCAGACTGACGAGATGGATGCCATCGCCGCGCAGGGCAAGGCTGGCGGCCGAGACCGCCTTGATCGCGCCAAGGCCGTTCCTTTCGATGCAAGGCACCTGCACCAGACCTTTGACCGGATCGCAGGTCATGCCCAGATGGTGTTCCAGTGCGATTTCAGCGGCGTTTTCGATCTGTTCGGGGCTGCCACCCAGCACAGCGGCAAGACCGGCTGCGGCCATTGCGGCGGCAGAGCCTACTTCGGCCTGACAGCCACATTCCGCACCCGAGATGCTGGCGTTATGCTTGCAAAGCCCGCCGATGGCCGAGGCTGTCAGCAGGAAATCCCCGATCTTTGCGGTGGTCGCGCCCGGCACATGGTCAAGGTAATAGCGCAGCACCGCAGGCAGCACGCCTGCCGCGCCATTGGTGGGGGCGGTGACGACCTGTCCCCCGGCGGCGTTCTCCTCGTTCACCGCCATGGCGTAAAGCGACATCCAGTCGTTGATCGTATGCGGCGCGGTCATGTTCAGCCCGCGCTCGGCCAGAAGGGCATCATGGATGCCCTTGGCGCGGCGGCGCACTTTCAACCCGCCGGGCAGGATGCCGGTGCCTTCCATCCCGCGCGAGATGCAATTGTTCATCACCTCCCACAGGCGGGCGATGCCGCGGTCGATCTCGGCGCTGGTGCGGAACTTCAGCTCGTTGGCGCGTTTCATCTGGGCGATGGTCAGGCCCGACGCCTTGGCCATCTCCAGCATTTCTGCGGCGGTCTCGAACGGGTATGGCACATCGGCGCGACCCTTGGCCTTGCCTGCACCTGCCTCGGCCTGTTCGGCAGCGGTCAGAACAAAGCCGCCCCCGATGGAATAATAGGTCTCTTGCAGGATCACGTCGCCCTGAGCGTCGGTGGCCTTCAGGATCATGCCATTGGCATGGCCCGCAAGGGCGGGACCATAATCAAAGGCCAGATCAACCGCCGGGTCGAAATGCAACGGCGGCAGGCCTTCGGCATGGATGGTTTTGGTCTCGCGGATTGCGGCCAGCGTGGTCTCGGCACGTTCGGCATCATAGGTGGCGGGTTCGAACCCGGCCAGCCCCAGAATGGTGGCGCGGTCGGTGGCATGGCCCACCCCCGTAAACGCCAGCGAGCCATGCAGCGACCCTTTCACCCCCGCGAAATGGAAGGGCGAGGCGCGCATGGTATCCAGAAAGCGCGCGGCAGCGACCATCGGTCCCATCGTGTGCGAGGATGACGGGCCAACGCCCACTTTGAACATGTCAAAGACGGAAAGGAACATGGGTCAGCCTTTGGGATTTGAGAAAAAGGCACCCGACACCCCTTCGGTGCGGGCGGCGCGCAGGGCGGCGGGGCGGGTTTCCATCGCGCGGGCGATGGCATGCAGGGCGGGAAACTGCGCCGATCCGATTGCCAGATCGTCATAGGCCGGAAAAACCTCGATCCAACGCAGCAGCATCGACAGGTAGTAGGAAAAGATCGTGGCCTCGGAGGCCCAAGCAGGCTGCCCGGTGACGATCACTGCCTCAAGCACGCCAAGCTGTGTCGTCAAACGCGTATGGGCGATTTCGGCCACCGCACGGGCATGGGCCGGACCTGCAGGGCGTTCCGGGTGCAGCAGGTCCATCGCCGCGGGGTGCAGGGTGTTGGACAGAAAGAACAGCCATGACAGAAACGCGCCACGGTCAGCCGATTCCGGCGGCGGGGCCATCTTGCCATGCCGGTCCGCCAGCCACAGCAAGATCGCGCCCGTCTCGAAGATCGGCCCGTCCGGGGTTTCAAGCACAGGAATTTTCCCGAACGGATGCAGCGCCAGATGCGGGGCTTGGGTCAGCGCGCCCGCCTCATGGTCGACGCGGTGCAACCGATAGGACTGGCCCAACTCGGCCAGTGTCATATTGACGACCATCGAGGCCCAATCAGGGACATGGTGCAGAACATACATCTTGGCGCTCCCTTTCTGTCTTTATGGCCTGACCCTCTGCCGGCATACAGGGTCAAAACCGACATGATCGGCGGCAAAACGCCAAAGCTGTCACCCAAAGCGCAAGGCCGGTGCGGGGACACCGGAGGGCAAGGCCCAGAACTCGGCCGCGCCCTGCGGGAAATCCGCAAGCAACCTGTCCAGATCAGCCGCGCCGATCTGGCCACGCAGGGCAAGGGCGGTAGCCTCGATGCAGTTTGCGGGCGTCAGGTTGTGGTGCGGGCGCAGGGATTGTGCCTCGGCGGTGAGGGTGGCGCGGTCGGCAAAGGGCAGGGGCGGCGCGGGCGTCCAGCGCCACAGGAACATCGCGCGCAAGATCGCAGGCAGCAGATCGGCAAAGGCCAGTGCCTGCGGGACGGTCAGGCGGCGGCGGAAGGTCTGGAACACCCCGTCCACCGCCGTGTAGGTCATGTTGTCACTGTCAAGCGCCATGGCCTCGCGGGCGTCATGCAGGAAGGCCGCGAACTCGGTCTGGGCGTGGCGATAGGTATAGGGCATCGGCATGATCGTTCCCCTTTCGGGATCAGTCTAGCCACCAAGCCCCGAGAAATCCCACAGCAGTTTCAGGTTCAGCCCCACGATGACCACCGCGATCAGAATCGCCAGTGCTACCAGCCAATGGGGGGCGGCCATTGCTCCCATCTTCTTGCGGTCGGCGGTGAACATCACCAGCGGCACAACGGCAAAGGAAAGCTGCAAGGACAGGATTACCTGAGTCAGGATCAACAGCCGCCCCGTTCCCGCGCTGCCATACCAGATTGTCACCGCCGCCGCCGGCACAATGGCGATCACCCGCGTGATCAGGCGGCGCAACCACGGTTTCAGCCGGATTTGCAGGAAACCCTCCATCACCGCTTGTCCCGCCAGTGTCGCCGTGACCGTCGAGTTCAATCCGCAGGCCAACAGCGCCACCGCGAACAGGGCAGGGGCCACGCCTTCGCCCAGAAGCGGCCCGATCAGCGTATGCGCCTGATCCAGTTCCGCCACATCCGTCCGCCCGGTTGCATGGAAAGATGCCGCCGCCAAAATCAGGATCGAGGCATTGATCAGCAGCGCGAACATCAGTGCAATCGTGCTGTCAGCCGTGGCATAGCGCAGCGCCTGCCGCTTTTCCGGCAGCGTCTCGCCATAGGCGCGGGTCTGCACGATGGCCGAATGCAGGTAAAGGTTATGCGGCATCACCGTCGCCCCCAGAATCCCCAGCGCCAGATACAGCATCTCGGGGTTGCGGATGATCTCGGTTGTCGGGGCAAAACCCTTGATGACCTCGGACCAGACCGGATCGGCCAGCGCGATCTGGATGCCAAAGCTGATCGCGATGACACCAAGGAAGGTGATGATAAAGGCCTCAAGCCAGCGGAAGCCCTTGTTTTGCAGCCACAAGATCAGGAACACATCCAGCGCCGTGATCAGAACGCCCAGTTCCAGCGGGATACCGAACAGCAGGTTCAGACCGATGGCGGTGCCGATCACCTCGGCAATATCGGTGGCGATGATGGCGATTTCCGCCAGCGCCCAAAGCGGCACAGACACCCAAGCCGGAAAGGCATCGCGGCAGGCCTGTGCCAGATCGCGCCCGCTGGCAATCGCCAGTCGCGCGCAAAGCGATTGCAGCACAATCGCCATCAGGTTCGACACCAGCGCCACCACCAGCAGCGTGTAGCCGAATTTCGACCCTCCGGCCAGCGAGGTCGCCCAGTTGCCCGGGTCCATATAGCCCACGGCCACCAGATAGCCGGGGCCAAGGAAGGCCGCAAAGCGCCGCCATGTCGTCTTTGGCACCGGAATGCTGCGATGCACATCTGCCAAGGCGGCCTCGCCACGCGGGCGACGCCAGTCAAGGCCGTTCAGGTCGAAGTTTGGATTGCTATCTGACATGTTACTTTTGCTAATGAGAATTATTCGCAATGTAAACCGACGCCGCCGCCCTCTGTCAAGCGCGAAGGCGAAATTCCCCTCTCGCCCCCATCCGCGCCTTTGCCTATAAGCGAAGCCGACAGGATAGGAGCCCGCCATGACCGCCGAATTGTCCCCCATCGACAAGGCCAAGTTCGTCGCCGCCAAACGCGCGGTGGAATTCGTTGAAAGCGGGATGAAGGTCGGGCTTGGCACCGGATCGACCGCCGCATGGATGGTGCGCTGTCTGGGCGAGAGGGTCCGCGAAGAGGGGCTGAAGATTGTGGGCGTCCCGACATCGACCCGCACGGCGGAACTGGCGCGGCAGGTCGGGGTTCCGATCACCTCGCTGGATGATGCCAAGTGGCTTGATCTGACCATCGACGGCGCCGACGAGTTTGACGCCAACCTTGCGCTGATCAAGGGTGGTGGTGCCGCGCTGTTGCAGGAAAAGATCGTGGCCACCGCATCGGACCAGATGATCGTGATCACCGATGCTGCCAAAGAGGTCGCACAACTTGGTGCCTTCCCGCTTCCGGTCGAGGTGATCCCCTTTGGCTGGCAGACCACCAAGGCGCTGATCGAGGAAATGCTGGTCGGCATGGATGTGCTGAACCGCGATGTGACGCTGCGGATGAACGGCGACAGCCCGCTGGTGACGGATGAGGCGAATTACATCGTCGACCTGCATCTGAAACGCATCGGCAACCCGCGCCAACTGGCCTTGGTGCTGAACCAGATTCCGGGCGTGGTGGAAAACGGGCTGTTCATCGACATCTGCGATATCGTGGTGATCGGTCACGGCGATGGCCGCGTGGTGGTGCGCGACATCAATGCAGGCTCGGAAACCGACGGGCGCATCCTGTTTGCGCCGACCGACAATATCTTCAGCGATCTGGGCGACTGACATGGGCTTTGACTACGATCTTTTCGTCATCGGTGGCGGCTCGGGCGGGGTGCGTGCAGCGCGCATCGCCTCGGCGGAAGGCGGCGCAAAGGTCGGGTTGGCCGAGGAAAGCCGGATGGGCGGCACCTGCGTCATTCGCGGCTGCGTGCCGAAAAAGCTGATGGTTTATGCGTCGGAATTTCCCGACATGATTGAGGACGCCGCCGCCTATGGCTGGCAGGTCAAGGCGGGGGCGTTTGAATGGCCCAAATTCCGCGCCACGCTGGAAACAGAGTTGGACCGTCTGGAAAACGCCTATCGCAACACCCTGAAAAACGCGGGCGTCACCATACACGACGCCCGCGCCACCCTGCTTGACCCGCATACCGTGCAACTGGCCAGCGGCGAAACCCTGACCGCCAAGCATATCCTGATTGCCACGGGCGGGCGGCCTTTCGTGCCGGATATTCCCGGTGCCGATCTTGCCGTGACCTCGAACGAGATGTTCCATCTGCACGCGCTGCCTGCCCGCGCGGTTGTGGTGGGCGGCGGCTATATCGCGTCGGAATTTGCCTGCATCCTGCACGGGCTGGGGGTGCAGGTGACGCAGATCTATCGCGGCGCGCAAATCCTGCGCGGCTTTGACGATGAGGCGCGCGGCCACATCACCGCCGCGATGACTGCGCGCGGCATTGATCTGCGGCTGACCTGCGATGTGACGCGGCTGGATCGCAGCGGCGGCGCCATCAGTGTCACCACCACCATAGGTACGCTGGAAACCGATCTGGTGCTTTATGCCACGGGCCGCCTGCCCAATGTCGCGGGCCTTGGTCTTGAAACCTTGGGCGTGGAACTGGGCGAACGCGGCCAGATCATCGTGGACGGCTATAGTCAGACGGCGGTGCCTTCGATCTATGCCGTAGGCGATGTCACCGACCGGATGAACCTGACCCCCGTTGCCATCCGCGAAGGCCATGCCTTTGCCGATACCGTGTTCCGTGGCATCCCCACGCAAGCCGATCACAGCCTTGTCGCCTCGGCGGTGTTCACCCAGCCCGAACTTGGCACCATCGGGCTGACCGAAGAGCAGGCCATCGGAAACGGCCCGATCGAGATTTACACCGCCAGCTTCCGCCCGATGAAAACGCTTTTCGCGGGTCGTCAGGATCGGGTGCTGATGAAACTGGTCGTCGATGCCACCAGCCGCCGCGTGCTGGGCTGCCATATCGTCGGGCCAGAGGCGGGCGAGATGATCCAGCTTGCCGCCATCGCCATCAAGATGGGGGCCACGAAAGAGGACTTCGACCGCACTGTCGCGGTGCATCCGACCATGGCTGAAGAACTTGTGACCATGCGAAAGCCCGCGCGCGTGGTCTAAACGACCATCATCGGCTTGATTTTCCGCGCGGACTACCCAAATTCAAGAACAGAGCAAAAAGACGAAAGGTTGATCAATGACGGGGAATGGTGGCCCATGGGGCAGCGGTGGCGGCTCTGGAGGCGATGACCAGAACGGCGGCAAGGACCGTCGTGGCACAGGGCGCAAGCCCGGTGATGGTCCGCAAATCCCTGAAATCGATGCGCTGATGAAAAAGGGCCAAGAGCAGTTGCGCGTCCTGATGGGCGGCGGCAACGGCGGCGGGCGCAGCACCCCCCCCGGTGGTGGTGGCAACCCCGCAGGCGCGCTTTTCACCCGTCAGGGGCTGGTGTTCGGGGCAATCGGTGTTGCGCTGCTCTGGTCCTACATGTCGTTCTACACCATCAAGCCCGAAGAAAAATCTGTCGAACTGTTCTTGGGTGAGTTTTCCACCATTGGCGAGCCGGGCCTGAACTTTGCGCCTTGGCCTCTGGTCAAAGCCGAAATCGTGCAGGCCACCGGTGAACGCACGACCGACATCGGCACCGGCGCGGGCGGCGATATGGACACCGGCCTGATGCTGACCCGTGACCAGAACATCGTGGACATCGAATTTCAGGTGGTCTGGAACATCTCCGACCCTGCGAAATACCTGTTCAACCTTGCCGATCCGACCGATACCATCCGCGCCGTGGCCGAAAGCGCCATGCGGGACATCATCGCGCGGTCCGAACTTTCCCCGATCCTGAACCGCGACCGTGGTGTGATTGCCTCGGATCTGCTGGCTGCCGTGCAGGGCACGCTTGATAGCTATGACGCCGGTATCAACGTGGTGCGTATCAACTTTGACCGCGCTGACCCGCCGCGTGAAGTGATCGACAGCTTCCGCGAAGTGCAGGCCGCCCAGCAGGAACGCGACCGGCTGGAAAAAGAGGCCGACGCCTATGCCAACAAAGTCACCGCAGGCGCGCGCGGTGAAGCCGCGCGTCTGGGCGAAGAGGCGCAAGCCTACCGTGCCCGCGTGGTGAACGATGCCGAGGGCGAGGCCAGCCGGTTCCTGTCGGTCTATGGCGAATATGTCAAAGCCCCCGATGTGACCCGCAAGCGGATGTATCTGGAATCAATGGAAAAAGTCTTGGGCGGCATGAATAAGGTGATCCTTGACGGTGTGTCGAATGGCGAAGGCGGGCAGGGCGTTGTGCCGTTCCTGCCGTTGACTGAAATCATGCGACCCGCAGCCGCTGCCGGAGGGACGAACTGATGCGCGCGACCGCTTATATCCTTCCCGCCATCGCTTTGGTCGGGGCTGCCGTGCTGTCTTCGGTGTTCATCGTGGATGAACGCGAACGCGTGCTGGTGCTGCAATTCGGTCAGGTCAAACAGGTGATTTCCGAGCCGGGTCTGGGGTTCAAAATCCCGCTGATCCAAGAGGTTGTGCGCTATGAAGACCGCATCCTTGGCCTGCCCACGCAGCCCTTGGAAGTGACGCCTCTGGATGATCGCCGCCTTGTGGTCGATGCCTTTGCGCGTTGGCGTATCGTCAATCTGGAAACCTTCCGTCAGGCCGTTGGTCCGGGTGGGGAACAGGCCGCGCGGGATCGCCTTGACCGCATCATCAACGCCTCGATCCGTGAAGTTCTGGGTTCGGTGCCATCGCAGCGCGTGCTGTCCGAAGACCGCACCAGCCTGATGAACCAGATCCGCAATATTGCGCGGCGCGAGGCTGTGGCGCTGGGGGTGGATGTGATCGACGTGCGCCTGACCCGCACCGATCTGCCGGAACAGAACCTTGAGGCAACTTTCGCCCGGATGCGGGCCGAGCGTCAGCGCGAGGCGGCGGATGAAATCGCGCGCGGTGGCGAAGCCGCACAGCGTGTCCGCGCCGCAGCCGACCGCACCGTGGTCGAACTGACCTCGCAGGCGCGCAAAGAGGCCGAGGTGATCCGCGGCGAAGCGGATGCACTAAGCAACGCGATCTACGCCCAGGCCTATGGCAAAGACCCCGAGTTTTTCGCCTTTACACGCTCGCTCACCTCCTATGAACGCGCGCTGCAATCAAGCAACTCGTCAATCGTGTTGTCGCCCGACAGCGCATTCTTTGACTACCTTGGCTCTGAGGAAGCCCCCGTCGCAGACGCCCCCGCTCCATGAGCTGGCTGCTGCTGGGCCTTGGCCTTGTCTGCGTGATCGAGGGGCTGGTGCTTGCACTGGCCCCTTCGCGTCTGGAACAGGTGCTGGCGCTGATTATTGCGATGCCGCCGGACCAACGCCGCCTGCTGGGATTGACGGCGATGGCGGTCGGGGTGGGGCTGGTGGCGCTGGCCCGCGCTTTTGGGGCCTGATCCGGTTCTGGAACGGTCTGGCCCCGTGTGACGGCAAACCAAGACCGAAAACGGCAGATCTTGGGGCAATCCGGTGCTGCACGCCAAACACAAACCGCCGCAAAGCCGCGCAAGCCGAACTTCACTCTTGCCCGTCCCCCCGCTTTTGCATGACAGTGCCGTTCACAAGCGTTTGACCCCGCGCGAGCGGGTTTGCATTGCACAAATTGCGACTTAAATGATGATGCGGACGTGATCCGTTCCGGGGCCGACAGGCTTGGCCCCATACGTAACCAAAGGAGTTTGAACGTGCTTCACCGCCCCGCTGCTCTTGTCCTGACCCGCCCGCGTATGTCGGGCCTGCTTCCCGCGATGGGGCTGGGTCTTGCCCTTGCGCTGACGCCCGCCCTTCATGTCGAAGCCCGTGGCGCCCCTGAAAGCTTTGCCGATCTTGCCGAACTGGTCAGCCCCTCGGTTGTCAACATCACCACCTCTGCGCTTGTCGCTGCGGCTTCCGATGGCGCGCCGATGGTGCCGCCCGGATCGCCCTTCGAGGAATTCTTCAAGGATTTCATGGATGAAAACGGCCAAGGCGGCAACGAGCCGCAACGCTCCGAGGCGCTTGGTTCGGGCTTTGTGATCTCGGCTGACGGCTTTATCGTCACCAACAACCATGTGATCGAAGGGGCCGATCAGATCGAGATCGAGTTTTTCGGTGGCAACCGGCTTGAGGCCAAACTGGTCGGCGCCGATGCCAAAACCGACATCGCGCTGCTCAAGGTCGAAAGCCCCGAGCCGCTGCCCTTTGTGGCCTTTGGCAATTCCGACACCATGCGCGTCGGCGATTGGGTGATGGCGATGGGCAACCCGCTGGGGCAGGGGTTCTCGGTCTCTGCGGGCATTGTTTCGGCCCGTGGACGTGAATTGTCCGGCACCTATGACGATTTCCTGCAAACTGACGCCGCGATCAACAAAGGCAACTCGGGCGGTCCGCTGTTCAATATGGACGGTCAGGTTGTCGGCGTGAATACCGCGATTCTGTCGCCCACGGGTGGCTCGATCGGCATCGGCTTTTCGATGGCATCGAATGTGGTCACCAAGGTTGTGGATCAGTTGAAAGAGTTCGGTGAAACCCGCCGTGGTTGGTTGGGTGTGCGGATTCAGGATGTCACGCCGGACGTGGCCGAAGCTATGGGTCTGACCGCTGCGACGGGCGCGCTGATTACCGATGTGCCGGATGGTCCGGCCAAGGATGCGGGCCTGCTTGCGGGCGATGTGATCCTGTCCTTCAACGGGGCCGAGATCAAGGATGTGCGCGATCTGACCCGTAACGTCGCCGATAGCCCGATTGGCGAAGATGTGCCGGTGGTGGTGCTGCGTTCCGGTGCAGAAGAAACCGTGCAGGTCAAACTTGGCCGCCGCGAAGAGGCCGAGGCTGAAACCCAGCCCGCCGCCGTTCAGCAAACCCCCGAAGAACCCACGCAGACCGAGGTTTTGGGCGTGACCGTTGTGCCGGTGGATGACACCGTGGCGCAATCGCTGAAACTGCCTGCAGGCAGTCAGGGGCTGGCCGTCACCCATGTGGACCCTTCCTCCGAAGCCGCTTCTAAAGGCGTGGCCCCCGGTGACGTGATCGTCGAGGCCGGTCAGCAAAAGGTCGTGCAACTGTCCGACCTTGAGGACCGCATCACCGAAGCCAAGGATGCAGGTCGCAAGTCGATCCTGCTGCTGATCCGCCGCGAAGGTGATCCGCGCTTTGTGGCGCTGTCGGTCGAGTAAATCCGGCCACATCAAATTCAGGGCGGCGGGGCAACCTGCCGCCCTTTTGCTTTGCGCCTTAGCCGATCTCGGACAACAGACGGGTGCGGAAGGACATCAGCCAGTCGGCGCGTTCCTCGGCCATGGCGCGGCCCGGTTCGGTCTGCATGGTTTCGGGCAGGCGCAGCAGCTTGGTCTGCAAATGGTCCAGCGCAAAGCGGCGGTCATCCAGCCCGCGCTGCAGCGCCATCGGGTCATCGGCATCAAACAGGCCACCGCCCATCTGTCCCGCAACATGGAACATCCGCGCAATGCCGATCGCCCCCAGCGCCTCAAGGCGGTCGGCGTCCTGCAGGATGCGGGCCTCTGGCGTCTCGGGCGCGATGCCAGCCGAAAAGCTGTGCGCCGCAATGGCATGGGCCACAGCATCCAGCTTGGCCACCGGAAACCCATCGCCGCGCAGAAACGCCACCGCCGCCTGCGCTGACAGGGTCGAGGCCTCGGCCCGGTTCGGCGCATCTTTTGGCAGATTGACCAGATCGTGAAAGAAACAGGCCGCCATCAGCACTTGCGGGTCCGCAGGCACATCCATCGCAATCAGCCGCGCGGTTTTCCAAACCCGGCGCAAATGCCCCAGATCATGCGCGCCATCCGCAGGCTGTGCAGCCCAGACGCGGGCCACCTCGGCCTCATAGCGGCTTTGCGTCATAGCTGATCCAGCCCCGTGCTGACGATGCCCAATTCCTGCGCCGCTGCCAGCGACAACGCGGGGCTGTCCAGCCCCCGTTCCGCCTGAAAGCGGCGGATGGCGTCGCGGGTCGGCGCATCGATCACGCCCGACAGAGGCAGCAGATACAATCCGCGCGCCTTCAGCGCCCGCTGCAAGGTCGCCACGAAATCCATATCCATCGTATCGGGGCAGGGCGCACGGAACCACACGGTTTCGCGGTCTTGCACCATCCTTTGCCGCGTATCGGTGCGGAAACTGGCAGGCGTTGTCACCCGCCCTGCCTCATCCCGGATTTCCGGCGTGACCAGCACCTGTTCCGTCACGGTTTCGATCACCGCAGGCGTCACATCACTGGCCCAGCAGGCATCCTTTGGCCCTTTGGGCGGGCCATCGCCACGCAGCCGCAGCACTTCGATCCCCAGATCGGCCCGCGCGGGGGCCTGCACGGCCACAGGACCACAGCCCGCAAGCATCAGCGCCAGCGCGCAGCCGGAAAGAAGGTGTCGTGTCATGCCTTGCCTGTCTGTCGGCTGCCTTGGCGCAGCCTTTGACCCAGCATAGCGGCAAAACCTCCGCCTGCAAAGGTCGCCTCCGCGCCCCGCCTCTGGCAAATCCCGCCGCACTCGCCTATCTAGGGGCCAAGCGCGCAAGGGCGCAGGCGAAACAGGAAAAGAAGCATGGCGAAGATCACTTATGTCGAACACAGCGGCAAAGAGCATGTCGTGGATGTGGCCAACGGGCTGACCGTGATGGAAGGCGCGCGCGACAACGGCATTCCGGGGATCGAGGCCGATTGCGGCGGCGCCTGCGCCTGTTCCACCTGCCATGTCTATGTCGATGCGGCTTGGGTTGAAAAGCTGCCGAAGAAAGACGCGATGGAAGAGGACATGCTGGATTTCGCATGGTCTCCCGATCCGGTCCGCTCGCGTCTGACCTGCCAGATCAAGGTGACCGATGCGCTGGACGGTCTGCGCGTGCAGATGCCGCAAAAGCAGATCTGACCAGACCGGATCAGGCAGGGCGCGCAATATCGCTTGGCACATGGCGCGGTTGGGGTAAGCTGACCACAGCTTTTCCAAGACCAAGAGATTTTCCATGCGCGCCCCCTCGATCCGCGATCCCGGCAAACTGCCGGGTTTTGACGGAGACATAAACCTTTTCGTCGCCCCCGAGGCTGACAGCCTAAGCTGGTTCGACACCCGCCGACGGGTGATTTTCGTCAATGGCATGGCCAATTCGCCCGAGGATCACGCCAGTTCCGCCCGCGCGCTATCGCTGTTGCAGGGCTGTCCGGTGATCGGGGTTTATAACCAGTCTGACGGGCTTTGGCCCGATCTGGGCCAGTGTATCACCGACAAGGCCGCACTTTCGGGCGTGCAGGCGGGGACGATGATGTCCTTCGACGCATGGGTGCTGACCTTCAACATCCTGTTCGCCGCCGCGTCCGCGCTGAAACCGGGGCTGAACAAGGTCGATTTCGTCGCCGATATGATCGCGGGCAACCCTGCCACCAAGGCGCTGTTCGGGCTTCTGGCGGGGGATGGCGGCCTGCCGCGCCTGCAGGTGCCGATCTACTGCCATAGCCAAGGCAACCTTGTGACCTCGAACGCGCTGACCGGCGTAGCACTGGCCTTGGGCGCGGTTTCGATTGCCGGGATGGAGATCAACAGCTTTGGCTCGCCCTGCCGCTATTGGCCCCCCGGCATTCAGCGCCAGAACAATGCCTTTACCTTCGATCCGGTCAGTTGGCTTGACCTGCGCTCGGATATGGACAGTGCCAAGGTCGGCTTTGTCGCGGGCCACGCCTTTACGCTCTATATGGAGAAAGACGCCGAGTTTGTGGTGAATCGCTTTCGCTTCGGCTCGTTTTCGATGACCACCGATATGGATGAAGACGGCTTGGCGAAATTCATGGTGCGGATCGGGATGAACCCGCCGCGCCTGAAGCGCATCTTCGAACGGCTGCGCGAAAAGCACTTTACCGACAGCGACGACGTGGCGCTTGCCTTTGTGCAACGCGCGCCCAACCGCCTGCTGCAATCGCTGAAACTGGCCGATCCTTCGGTGATCAACCTGATCATCGAGCTGTTGGGCGCAGGCTGGACCTCGGGTGAGGAACAGGACGCGATTGATTTGCTGAAACGGCTTTAGTTGGTCTTGCGCGCGGGCATGAAGGGCAGGGGGGCGACGGGGATGCCATCTTCAATCAGCGCCCGTGCCTCGTCCGGTTTCGTCTCGCCATAGATGGATCGTTCAGGCGCAGCACCTTCATGGATGGCGCGGGCCTCGGCAGCAAAGTTCATGCCGACATATTCCGAGTTCTCCTCGACCTTGCGGCGCATCTCGGCCATCGCAGCCTCAAGATCGTTCTGCGGGCTGGCCAGAGGCTTGTCTGCCACCGCGCGCGCGGGGCGCACCGAAGGCGCCATCAGAGATTTTTCTACCTCGCCCGATCCGCAGACCGGACAATTCACATGCCCTGCCTTCTGCACAGCGGAAAACGCCTCGGCAGACTGGAACCAGCTGTCGAACTCATGCGCTTTGTCACATTTCAGGCTATAGCGGATCATCTTCGGCCAAAGGGTTACAGCGAACACCTAAGCAACCTGCGCCGCTTTTCAAGCGGGGGCAAGACCCGGCGCAGGCACTTCTTGCGGCGGCGTATGCGCCAATGCAAGGATCAGGCTCCGCAACCCGGTTTCGGCGACCTTGCGCGCGGCTTTCTCGGCCGAAAACCACTTGCGCCGACGTTCCTTCCTCTCGGGAAAGCGGTCTTTCAACGCCTTGACCCGCAAGGGAAAAACATCGACCGAACAGGCAATCGGCGGCTTGGGTGCCATTGCCTTGTCATAGGCATAGCTGCCCAGCCGCAGGCTTTCGGTTTCGCCCTGAACGCCTGCCTCTTCCCAAGCCTCGCGTGCGGCGGCCTGAGCGGGGGTCATGCCCTTCATCGGCCAGCCCTTGGGGATCACCCAACGCCCCGTATCGCGGCTGGTGATCAGCAAGACTTCGACCTTGCCACGGTGTAACCGCCAACACAGCGCGCCATATTGCGGCGCACAGACCGCATCGGGCGGGGAAAGGGGAAGCGTCTGGTTCATCGAAATCACGCCTGCACAAACTTACATCACACCCTCTCTGGCGGAGGGCTTCCTGTTATGCCTCGTCTATCGCATGGTTTGCCCTGATCTCCTATAGGGTCACGGATCACGCTTCTGCGTTTTGTGACAGTTTTATGACAGAAATGTTTCATCCCTGTGAGAATAACAGGCAAAAGGCGGAAAATGCGGCAATCCAATATCGGTCCGCTGTTCATAGGCTCGGAAATCTATCGCGGCTCGTCCTATGGCGCGCGCCATCCGCTGCGGGTGCCGCGCGTGCCTGTGGTGACAGACCTTGCCCGCGCCTTGGGCTGGCTGCCCGCAGATCAATTCCGCACCAGCCCGCGCGCCAAACCCGCCGCCCTGACCATCTGGCACGAGCCGGCCTATATCGCTGCCTTGCAACAGGCCGAAGCGACTGGCGCACTTCCCGCCGATCTTGCCGCCCGCCACCAGATCGGCACGCTGTCCAACCCGATCTTCCCCCAGATATACAGCCGCCCGGCCACCGGGGCAGGGGGTGTGATGCTGGCGGCGTCCTTTCTGGCGCAAGCGGATACCGGCGCGATCCACGTTCCCGGCGGTGGCACCCATCACGGTTTGCCTGATCGCGCCAACGGCTTTTGCTATCTGAATGATCCTGTGCTGGGCATCCTGACCCTGCGTGCCGCTGGCCTGCGCGTGGCCTATGTCGATATTGACGCCCATCACGCCGACGGAGTGGAACACGGGCTGGCAGGGGCCGAAGAGGTGCTGCTGCTCTCGGTGCACGAAGAATTGCGCTGGCCCTTTACCGGCCCACTTGGACGGGTGGGCAACTGCATCAACCTGCCCGTGCCGCGCGGCTATAACGACAGCGAATCCCGCGCCGTCCTGCACGGTCTGATCCTGCCTGCGGTGCAATCTTTCGCGCCGGATGTCATCGTGCTTCAGGCCGGAGCGGATGCCCTGACCGAAGACCCGCTCTCGCGCCTGTGCCTGTCCAACAACGCCTACCGCGAGGTGCTGCGCGAACTCCGCCCGCTTGCCCCGCGCCTGCTGCTGCTGGGCGGTGGCGGCTATAACCCGTGGAGCGTGGGGCGCTGCTGGGCCGCGCTTTGGGCGGATCTGGCGGGATATGACATCCCCGACACCCTTCCCCCTGCGGCCCAAGCCGTTCTGGCGGCCCTTGACTGGAATGGCGGGGGCCGCCCTCCACCCGATCCGCATCTGCTGACAAGCCTTTGCGACCCGCCCCGCGAAGGCCCGGTCCGCCCCGAGATCACGACCCGCCTGCGCGCCTTCGCCTAGATCTGCGGCGGTCGCTTGGCGGGCCAATCCGTTGCCAGATGATAGGCCTGCCCCATCGCCAGCACCGCCGCATCCGCCCCGACGCGGCCCGCGATCTGCATCCCCATCGGCAGCCCTTGCGCGCCAAAGCCCACCGGCACCGACAGCGCGGGCAGCCCGATCAGCGACACCGGAATCACCACCTCCATCCAGCGGTGATAGGTGTCCATCGCCACACCGTTGATCGCCTGCGGCCAGCGCCATTCCACCGGAAACGGCCAGACCTGCGCTGTCGGCAGCACAACGGCATCGAACCGTTCAAACAGCCGCGCCATATGCGCGTAATACCGGCTGCGGATCACGCTGGCCTCATAAACCGCCTGCGCCGATAGCCCGCGCCCCTGCTCGATCTCCCAGACCGATTCCGGCTTGATCTGCGCCCGCTTCACGGGGGCATCATAAAGCGCCTTCATGCCGCCTGCGTTCAGCATCGCCCGCAAGGTCACCCAAGCCTGCCACAGCTTTTGCGCCGGAAAGGGTGGCGCAATCGCCTCAACCTGCGCGCCAAGATCGGTGAACACCTGCAAACCGGCCTCGCACAGTTCCAGTATGCCCGGCTCGATCTGATAGGCCCCGCCCCAATCCCCAAGCCACGCAATCCGCTTGCCGCGCATGTCCACGTCCAGCATCGCGCCGAAATCGGCACCCGCGCGCCCGAATGGCACTTCGGGATTCTCGCCCGCCTGCACCGACAACAGCCGCGCGACATCCTCGACTGTGCGCCCCATCGGCCCTTCGGTCGCCATCGTGGCCATAAAAGTATCGCCCTCGGCATCGGCAGGCACCAATCCCCATGAGGGCCGAAAGCCGTAGACGTTACAAAACGCCGCCGGATTGCGGAGGCTGCCCATCATGTCGGACCCGTCCGCCACCGGCAAGATCCGCGCAGCCAACCCCGCCGCAGCCCCGCCCGAAGACCCGCCCGCCGTGCGCGCCAGATCGTAAGGATTGCGCGTCACCCCATGCACGAGGTTGAAGGAATGGCTGCCATGCCCCCATTCCGGCGTATTGGTCTTGCCGACAAAAATCGCCCCGGCGCCCCGCATCCGCGCCGCCAGAAGATCATCCTTCACCGGCACGAAATCCGCAAACAAGGGCGATCCCCATGTCGTCCGCAGCCCCTTGGTCGCGCATAAATCCTTGACCGCAAAAGGCATCCCGTGCAGCCAGCCCGCACTTGGCGCATCATCCGCCGCCCGCGCCTCGGCCATCAGCTCATCAGGATCGCGCAACGACACAACCGCATTGATCGCCCCGTTCACCGAAGAAATCCGCGCCAGATAAGCCGCCATCACCTCGGACGGAGCCACCACCTTCGCCGCAATCATCCGTGCCAATTCCGAGGCAGACAGCGCACAAAGCCCCATTCCCCTGATCCTCTTCGTAAAAATATCCTCGGGGGGGCCCTGTTGGCCTGCCAACAGGGCGTGGGGGGCGAAGCGCCCCCGTCGCGCGCGCAAGCGCTGAAAGGAATGATGCGGGGGAACTTCCCCCGCATCACCGTCAGATCACTTCTGCAATTCGGTCCAGATCGCGGTCACGTATTCGGTGGCCTTGGCCGAGCAGACCGGCAGGAACTTGCCCGCTGCCTTGAACTCTTCCGGCGTCACCACTTCCGGTGCGGTCTTCATGTCTTCCGGCATGAAAGCGTCCGATCCGGCAATCCCGTTTGCATAGCGCGCAAAGGACGAGATCATCGCGGCGTTTTCCGGGATCATGATGAAATCGAGGAACTTGTAGGCTTCCTCGACATTCTGCGCGTCAGCCAGAAGCGCCACCGAGTCCATGAACAGCGGGTAGCCTTCCTTCGGGTAGCCATAGGCCACGTCAGGGTTCGCCAGACGCGCGCGCATGGTCGAGCCGTTCCAGTTCACCGAAGCCGCCCAGTCGTTGTTCGACAGCTTCTCGGTGGCGCCGTAATCCATCGAAATCCAGTCTGCCTTGGCCGCCACCAGCGCATCACGCGCCTTCTTCAGCACTTCGGTATCCTCGGTGCAAGGCTCGCCGCCCGCCCACATGATCGCAAGGTTCACGATGTCGTTCATTTCCGGAACGACGTTGATCTTGCCCTTCAGCTCTGCCGGCACGTTCAGGAACACTTCGGAAGTGTTGATGTCGCCGCCGTAGACCTTTGTGTTCACCGCGATGCCGGTCGAACCCCACTGCCACGGAATCGAATAGGCGCGGCCTTCATCCCACGGCACGTTCTGCCATTCGGGGGCGATATTGCCCTTGTTGGCCAGCTTGGCATTGTCCAGCGGCACGATCAGGCCCTTTTCGACCCAGATCGGGATATAGTTGGCCGAAGGCACCACTAGGTCAAAGCCCGAACCGCCGGCCTCAACCTTGGCCAAGGCCGCGTCGTTGCTGTCGTAATCGGTGACGGTCACCTTGATGCCGGTTTCGGCCTCAAACTTGGCCAGCAGCTCGGGGCTGGTGTAGTTGCCCCAGTTGAACAGTTGCAGCGTGCCTTCGGCCGAAGCCAGCGACGAGGTCGCCATCAACAGCGCCGTTGCGGAAAGCAGTTTTTTCATTCTGGTAGTCTCCCTGTTGGTCTTGTTTGGTCAGTCATTCTTGCGCGTCAAAAGGAAGAACGCGGTCAGCAGCAGCACGGTCAGCGCCAGCAGAACGGACGATATGGCATTGACCTCGGGCGTCAGTGCGCGGCGCATCTGGCCCAGCATATAGGTGGGCAAAGTGTCCTGCCCGCCCGATTTCACGAACTCGGTGATCACCACGTCATCAAGGCTGATGACAAAGGCCAGCATCGCCCCCGCCATGATGCCCGGTGCCAGCAACGGCAGCGTGACACGGCGGAAGGTCTGCCAGCTTGACGCGTAAAGATCCGCCGCCGCCGTCTCAAGGCTCAGGTCCATCCCTTCCAGCCGCGCGCGGATCGGCAGATAGGCAAAGGGGATACAAAACGCCGAATGGGCGATGATCAGATAGCCCAAGCCCTGATAGCCCGTCGCCACTTTGATCGAGGCGAAAAAGATCAGAAGCGCCACCGCCGTTACGATTTCCGGCACCATCAGCGGCTGGTTGATCATCACATAGATAAAGGTCTGGCCCTTGAACGCCTTGCGCCGCGTCGTCCCAAGGGCTGCCATGGTGGCCGCCGCCGTGGCGATGATGCTGGCGCATAGCGCAATCCCCAAAGACCGCAGCGTCGCCGATTTCACCGCGTCGTTGGCCCATGCATCGACATACCATTTCAGCGAGAACCCTTCCCACACCGCAACCGACTGGCCCGCGTTAAAGGAGTAGACCACCAGCGTGATGATCGGCAGATACAGCGCCACAAAGACCACGATGGCGATGGTGGAAAAGCCCGGCAGGCGGGCGACGGAAAAGCCGCGCTCAGCCATTTTTCTTCTCCCCGTTCGCGGCGCGCACATAAAACAGCAGCGCCACCATCACCACGAACAGCAGCGTCATCGACAGCGCCGCCCCCAGCGGCCAGTTGCGGCCCTGCCCGAATTGCAGCTCGATGAAGTTGCCGATCATCATGTTCTTGCCGCCCCCCAGCACGCGCGGGGTGACATAGGCCCCCAGTGACGGGACAAAGACCAGAATCGATCCCGCCACGATCCCCGGTTTGACGATGGGAAGGATCACACGGCGCAGCACCTGCATCCGGCTGGCATAAAGATCATAGCCCGCCTCCAGCAGCTTCATGTCAAAGCGGTCGATCGAGGCAAACAGCGGCAGCACCATCAGCGGCAGATAGACATAGGCCATGCCGATGAACACGGCGGTGTCGGTGTAGATGATGCGGATCGGCTCGCTGATGATCCCGCTCCACAGCAGCACGGTGTTCATCAACCCTTCGTTGCGGATCACCTCGTTGATGGCAAAGGTGCGGATCAAGAGGTTGGTCCAGAACGGAATGGTGATCAGGAACAACCACAGCGCGCGGGCCTTGGGGGGCCGTGTGGCGATGAACCATGCGGTCGGAAAGCCCACGGCAAAGGTGATGATCGTGGTCAGGAACGACAGTTTGATCGACCGCCAGAAGATCGACATATTCGCATCGGCCAGCTTCAGCGTCTCGTCGAAGATGTCTTTCGTGTAAAGGATGCCAATCCAGCCATCGAAATTCAGCGCCCATTCGACGTTGCCATAACGCCCCGGCGTGAGGAAAGAATAGACCAGCACGATCAGCAAAGGGCCAGCGGCGGCAAAGGTCAGGATCGCAAGGGCAGGGGCCGACAACAGCCAGCCGTTGCGGGTTGCGGTTGCGGCTTGGGCGTCTTCGGCGGCGCTCATGCCCTTAATCCTCCAGCACTTGCACGGCACCTGCCGCAAAGCGGAAGGCCACCTTCTGGCCCTGCGCCAATGCCGCCTCGCCCGTGGCGCTGCTTTGCAGGCGGGCGACAACCTCGGTCCCGTCGGCCAGCGCCATGTGGCAATGGGTATCGGTGCCGAAATAGACCAGCGATTGCACGGTGGCAGGGATTGCGCCTGCTTCAGAGGCGTCCACCAGCCGCACCTGTTCGGGGCGCACGGTGACTGTCACCGCGCGGCCCTCTGGCACGCCAGCGGGTAACTCGATCAGATGGCCTTCGCCCAGCCGCAGCGCATCGCCGTCACGCCGCGCGGGCAGGAAGTTCGTCTCGCCGATGAAGCTGGCGACAAAGCGGTTCACGGGCTTGGTGTAAATCTCGCGCGGGGTGCCGATCTGTTGCAGCTTGCCCGCCGACATCACGCCGATACGGTCGCTCATGGTCAGGGCTTCTTCCTGATCGTGGGTGACGAAAACAAAGGTGATCCCCGTCTCCATCTGCAACCGCTTCAATTCGATCTGCATTTCCTTGCGCAGTTTCAGGTCCAGCGCGGACAGGGGTTCATCCAGCAGCAGCACCTTGGGCGCAGGGGCCAGCGCACGCGCCAGCGCCACCCGCTGTTGCTGCCCGCCCGAAAGCTGGCTGGTCTTGCGGTTGGCCATCGGCTCCAGCTTGACCAGCGCCAGCATCCGGTCAACGGTCGCCTTCACCTCGGCGCGCGGGCGGCCTTGCATCTCAAGGCCGAAGCCGATGTTCTGCGCCACCGTCAGATGCGGGAACAGCGCATAGGACTGGAACACCGTGTTCACGGGGCGCTTGTTCGGGGGCAGATAGGTGATATCGGCCCCCTCCAGCAGGATCGTGCCGGATGTGGGCATCTCGAACCCCGCGATCAGGCGCAGAAGTGTGGTCTTGCCACAGCCAGACGGACCCAAAAGCGTAAAGAACTCGCCCTTGTTGATCTTGATCGACACATCGTCCAGCGCGCGGACGGATGCTTCGCCCTGCCCAAAGGCTTTGACGGCGTTGCGGGCCTCGACGGCGGTAACTTCGGTCAAGGTGACTCGCTCCCTGTTGTTTTGATCATATTGCGCGCGCGTTTGGCGTGGGCGCAACAGAAACCTTTGTTGAGGGCGCAGAGTCGGGGTGAACCCCGACCTACGGGGCGGTTGGGGGAGGTGCGATGGGGGAGATGTGGGGCGCCTCCGGCGGGAGTATTTGGGTCAAGATGAAAGGATTGGCGTGCATCTGGCATTATCCGGCCATTGGGGCGCGCCTTGCAGCCCAGGGGGCGGCGCGCTCAAGTTCTGCACAAAGTGCGATCAATTCTTCATCCTGTCCGAAAGCCGCAGCCAGATGCACGCCGACCGGCAATCCGCCCGCCGACATCCCCATCGGCAAAGACGCCGCAGGCTGGCCCGAGGCATTGAAGGCCGCACAGAAGGGCGAGTAGGCAAAAATGCCATTTGGTCCAATGCGGTAGCCGACGTAATCCTCGGTGGCATGGCTGAACCGGCCCACCTGTGCCGGCGGCTCTGCCAGCGTTGCCGACAGCAGGATATCCGGCCCATCGGCAAAAAACTGCGCCATCTGGCGACCAAAGGCATGAATCTCGCCCACCGCATCCAGATAGCGCGTCGGGTCCAGCGTTGCGGTATGGGCAATCGCGCCGCGCGACACGCCCTCGACATCGCCGGTGGTCAAATCCCGCCCGCGCAGGGCCTTTTTCACCGACAGCGCCGTGCCGACCGCAACGATATCGGTCCAGGCCCGCATCATCATCCCCACATCCGCGCCCGCCGGATAGCCCGCCTCGACATGGTGTCCCAGACCTTCCAGCAGGCGACCCGCGCCGCGCACCACCTCGGCCACGTCCGGGTCAATCGGATCGCCGGTCAGCGTGGTATCGCAAATCGCCACCCGCAACCGCCGTGGCGGGCGCGAGATCGCCGCCGCATGGCCTCGGCCCAGAGCGGGGGCCGCATAGGGCGCACCCAGATCGGCGCCCTCGCAGGCGTCCAGCATCACCGCCGTATCGCGCACCGACCGCGTCAGGAACCCGTCAATCGCCATCCCCGCCCAGCCTTCGCCCGCGTAAGGCCCGTCGGGCAGGCGCGCCCGCGTCGGCTTGAACCCGAACAGCCCGCAGCTTGACGCAGGGATGCGCACCGATCCGCCGCCATCCGATCCATGCGCAAAGGCCACGATCCCCGCCGCCACCGCCGCCCCCGAACCGCCCGACGATCCGCCCGGCGTATGGTCCAGATTCCAAGGGTTGCGCGTCGGGCCGCCATAGACCGCCGCCTCGGTCGCAGCACCAATGCCGCCCTCGGGGCTGGTGGTGCGGCCAAAGGTGACAACGCCCGTGGCCCTGATCCGTTCATAGATCGCCGAATCGCGGCCATAGCGGGTATTGGCGAACAGGCGCGATCCGTTATGCGACGGAAAATCCCGCGCCTCGCAGCCCAAGTCCTTGATCAGAAACGGCACGCCGCGAAAGGGACCATGCGGCAGACCATCGGCAATCGCCTTGCGCGCAACGCCTTCCTGCATCAGCACCACCGCATTGATTGCCGGATTGCGGGCCTCTACCGCAGCCAGAGCCGCATCCAGCAATTCGCCCGCGCTGACCTGACCGCTGGCCACCAGCCCCGCCAGTTCCGTGGCATCCTTTGCCCCCAGATCACCTATCATGTCCTACCTCCGCCATTTCACGCCAAGAACACGCCGAAACCGCGCAGGGGTCCATCCCGCAGGCGTCGCTTTGGCGTCGCAATCAGCCCTGTGACAGATGCGGTGCCAAGGCCGCGGCAAGGCTGGCAGGGCTAAGGGGTTTTGCGACATAGCCGTCCAGCCCCTGCTCCAGATAATGCCGGCGATGTGCCTCGGTTGCATCGGCTGTCATCGCCACCACCGGCAGCGATTCGGACAGCGCGCGCAGCAAGCGCAGAGTCTCAAGGCCGTTCAGGCCCGGCATGTTCATATCCAGCAAGACCAGATCAGGCTGCCGTGCCTGCGCCACTGCCACGGCCTCGGCCCCAGAGGCCGCTTCGGCAACTGCGGCGCCCATCTGCCGCAAATGCGTTGCCGCGACAAAGCGGTTGGTGGCTATGTCATCGACAACCAAGATCAACCGCCCACCCAGATCAAGCGGGGCGATGCGGGGCGGCAGGGCAGGGGCCGTCACCGTCACACCGTCCTCCAGTCGCCCCAAAGCCACCGTCAGACGAAACCGCGCGCCGATGGCGGAGGGCAGCAGTTCCAGATCCCCGCCCATCCGCCGCGCCAAGGCCCGGCTGATCGAAAGACCAAGCCCGGTGCCGGGTTCCTGACTGGGGCCGCGCTGAAACGGTTCGAACATTGCATCCAGCACGTCGGGGCTGATGCCGCTGCCGGTGTCGGTGACGGTCAAAGCCAGCACACCCATCGGGTCTTGCCGCGCGCAGATCGTGGCTCCGCCCTGTTTTGTGTGCTTCAATGCGTTTGACAGCAGGTTTGACAGGCATTGCCGCAGACGCTGTGCATCCAGCAGCGCGGCTTTCGGCACATCGTCGGCCATGTGCAAAGTCAGGCTTAGTCCGGCTTGGGTGAACAGCAACCGGTAGGTCGCCGCCGTGCTTTCCAACTCGGCGCGCAGATCGCTTGGCGCGCGGCGGATCGGCAAAAGCCCCTGCCGGATTGCCGACATGTCCAGAATATCATCCAGAATCACCCCGAGGCTTTGCGCCGAAGCCACCAGAATCTCCAGCCGTTCCGTGGTATCGGGATCGGTCGCCAGCGCAAGTTCCGCTTGCCCCATGCCCAGAATGGCGTTCAGCGGCGTGCGAAGTTCGTGGCTCATCTGCGCCAGAAAGCGGCTTTTCGCCTCGTTCGCGGCTTCGGCCGCCTTGCCGCGCCGCATCAATTCGGTGTGCAGCCTGTGGTTCGACCGCATGGCGGTATAGGTATAGGCAATCGCACCGCATGCCGCGAGGCTGGACAAAGCCAGCCCATGCAGATCACCCAACCCCAGCCAGTACACCCCGTTGCCCAGCAAGGTGACAACGCCCACCACCCCCCACCCCATCAGGCCATAGGGCAGATGGATCGCCCGCACGGTGGTCAGTTGCAGCAACGTCATCGTCACGGCCCCGATTGCAATTGCCTTGGCAAAGGGATGCTCCATCTGCCAGATCAGCACCGGCGGCAGGGTGTAGCACGCTTCCATGACCCCGACCGAAACCAGCGAGGCCAGATAGCGCCGCGGCATGCGGGCAGGGTCCAGACCGCGCATAAGGTGAAGGCCCATCCGCTCCATCACCAGATCACAGATCATGGCCAGAAACGGAATCCACACCGGCAGGAACATCGACATCATGCCATAGGTAATGCAGGTGGTTATGGTGCGAACCCATTCCACCCTGCTCAGCAACGCAAATTGCCGGGCGATTTCATCGGCTTGATCCGAAACGGCGACAGGATGCGTGTCGGCGGTCATGGGCTTTCCCTATATAGGCACAGCAGACCGCGCCACACCGCTGCGGTCAATGCCAAATCAGGGCGCAGCCGGCAGGGTGACTGCGATCTCTTGTACCAAGTCCCCTTTGGCCGAGAAGATCAGGATGCGCCCGTCCTTGGTCGTCACGCCAATCCAGCCCGGCCCTTGGGTGATCGCCATCGCCTCGGTCCCCGCAGGCAGGGCAAGGCTTGCAGGCAGGGCGGGGATGCGCCCGTCCGGCATGCGGGTGACAAGCAGGCCAACGATGGTTATGACACCCCCGATCATGGTGATCATCAGCACGATCACCAGCCATTTCAGGAATCGCAGCGCAGGCGGCAGCTCTGGCTGAACAGGAGTATCGGTCATGACAACGTCCTTTCTTGCGGATGCGCCCACGCTGACCATCACGATCGACGAGGATGCCCCTGCGCGTCTTGATAAGGCGCTTGCGGCGGCGGTGCCAGAGGAAGCGGCGCTGTCACGCTCGCGTCTGATGAAGATGATCGACGAGGGCGATGTGCTGCTGGATGGCGTTGCGGTGACCGACCCCAAGACCAAGGTGAAGGCGGGGCAAGCATATACCCTGCGCCTTGCGCCTGCGGTGGATGTGGAAACGCTGGCCGAGGATATCCCGCTGTCGGTGATCTGGGAGGATGGCGATCTGATCGTGATCGACAAACCTGCCGGCATGGTGGTGCATCCCGCCCCCGGCACACCTTCTGGCACGCTGGTCAACGCGCTGCTGCACCATTGCGGCGATACGCTGTCAGGGATCGGCGGCGAACGGCGTCCGGGCATCGTCCACCGCATCGACAAGGACACCACCGGCCTTCTGGTCGTGGCCAAATCCGACCGCGCCCATCACGGGCTTGCCGCCCAGTTCGAGGCGCATACGGTGAACCGGCACTACCTTGCCGTCGTCAATGGCGTGCCATCGGCCTATGACCCCCGCCTGCGCGGGCTGAAGGGCATCAGCTTTGAGGCGGGCGGCATCCTGAAAATCGCCACCCATCTGGAACGCCACAAGACCGACCGCCAGCGTCAGGCGGTGGTGTGGAACTCGGGCCGCCATGCCGTGACGCGGGCGCGGGTGGTCGAGGATTTCCGCGGCGGTGCTGCACTGATGGAATGTTGGCTGGAAACAGGGCGCACCCACCAGATCCGCGTGCATATGGCCTATGCGGGCCACGGGCTGATCGGGGATCAGACCTATGGCGGCAAGAAAAAAGTTTCTCCGAAACTTTTTGGCGCGCCGGTGGCCGAGATCGGCAACTCCTTCCCGCGTCAGGCGCTGCACGCGGCGACCTTGGGCTTTGAACACCCTGTCACGGGTGAAATGCTGGAGTTTTCCTCGCCGCTGCCCGCCGATCTGGAAGGGCTGATCGAGGCGCTGCGCGGCTGACATTGCTGTGATCGCGCTGACATAAATCTTATCCGCCGACGGAAGGATGCTCATCTGGCGTTAATCTGTGTATGCTAGGCCAGCCCTTGAAGCTGGCAGGATACATACCTACATCGCACGGCCCGGGGGCGAAACCGCACCGGCAAGACAGGGAGCGTCAAGAATGAGCACCTATGCAAACCTTCCGGCACCCAGCCCCGAACAGGGGCTGAACCGCTATATGCAGGAAATCCGCAAGTTCCCGATGCTGGAACCGGAAGAAGAATACATGCTGGCCAAACGCTGGGTCGATCATCAGGACGCCACGGCGGCGCATAAGATGGTCACCAGCCACCTGCGTCTGGCCGCCAAGATCGCCATGGGCTATCGCGGCTATGGCCTGCCGCAGGCCGAGGTGATTTCCGAGGCGAATGTGGGGCTGATGCAGGCGGTCAAACGCTTTGATCCCGAAAAGGGCTTCCGTCTGGCGACCTATGCGATGTGGTGGATCAGGGCCAGCATTCAGGAATATATCCTGCGGTCGTGGTCCTTGGTGAAACTGGGGACGACATCGGCCCAGAAAAAGCTATTCTTCAACCTGCGCAAGGCCAAAGCCAAGGTCGGCGCGCTGGAGGAAGGCGATCTGCGTCCCGAAAACGTCGCCCGCATTGCCACCGATCTGAACGTATCGGAAAGCGAAGTCATCGACATGAACCGCCGTCTGGCCGGTTCGGATGCGTCTTTGAATGCGACCGTGGGCAGCGATGGCGACAGCACCTCGCAGTGGCAGGACTGGCTGGAGGACGAGGACAGCGATCAGGCCGGCGATTACGCCGAAAAGGACGAGTTCGACACCCGCTATGCGTTGTTGCAACAGGCGATGTCGGTTCTGAACGACCGCGAACGTGATGTGCTGGTGAAGCGCCGTCTTGCAGAAACCCCGATCACGCTGGAAGAGCTGTCGGAAAGCTATGGCGTCAGCCGTGAACGCATCCGCCAGATCGAGGTGCGTGCCTTCGAGAAGCTGCAGGAAAAGATGCGCGAACTGGCCAAGGGCAAGGGCATGGTGGTTCCGGCCTGATCTGCGGGGCGGGCACAAAAATTTTAGCTAAAATTTTTGAGGGGGGCCGTCTGCCCCCCTCGGCCGTTCCGGCCTCACCCCCCGAGGATATTTGTGCAAAGGGGATTTCGGAGGCGTTTTGCAGGGCTGATGCAATGATTTTGCGTGATGACGCCGCCTTGCGGACGGTTTTCGTTTGATCGCGGGCGCGGGGGGGGATACCACCCGCGCAAACCACCGGAGCAGAACCATGACCATGCTGGGAACCTTTCTGAAACCCATGCACCCCGAGGGCTATCGCTTTGTCGGGATATTTGCCGCGATCACGCTGGTGCTGTTCTGGCTGTGGGAGCCGCTGGGCTGGTTGGGGCTTGGGCTGACGGTGTGGTGCTATTATTTCTTCCGCGATCCCAAGCGGTCGGTGCCTTTGGGCGAGGGGCTGATCCTCAGCCCGGCTGACGGGGTGGTGTCCTTGATCGAGCCTGCGGTGCCGCCGGTGGAACTGGGCATGGGACCGGAGGCTTTATTGCGGGTGTCGGTATTCATGTCGGTGTTCAACTGCCATGTGAACCGCGCGCCGGTTTCGGGGCAGGTCACGGCGATTGCCTATCGGCCGGGGACGTTTGTGAATGCCTCGCTGGACAAGGCATCGTCGGATAACGAGCGAAATTCCTTGGCGATCCAGATTGCCGATGGCCGCCGCATTGCCGTGGTGCAGATCGCGGGGCTGGTGGCGCGGCGGATCGTTTGCTTTACCAAAGTGGGGCAGAGCTTGCGGGCGGGGGATCGTTTCGGATTGATCCGCTTCGGGTCGCGCCTGGATGTCTATCTGCCGGCAGGTGTGGCGCCGCAGGTTGCGCTGGGCCAGACCATGATCGCGGGCGAGACGGTGATTGCCGATCTGTCCGTCGCCACGCAGCGGTTGGCGCGCACAGAATGACCACGCCGAACAAGGGCCGCCGCGAGTTGCCACTGGTGCAGCTTTTGCCCAATATGATGACCGTTGCCGCGCTCTGCGCCGGTGTTACCGCGATCCGCATGGCGATCACCGGGCGCTTTGATCTGGCGGTGGGGCTGATCATCATCGCGGCGATTTTCGATGCGCTGGACGGGCGTCTGGCCCGTCTGTTGAAATCGGAATCCGAGATCGGGGCAGAGCTGGATTCGCTCTGTGATTTCGTGAATTTCGGCGTGGCTCCGGGCATCATCCTGTATCAATGGGCGCTGTTGGAGATGCCACGCGCGGGCTGGATTGCGGCGCTGGTCTATATCGTCTGCGCGCTGTTGCGGCTGGCCCGGTTCAACATCGGCAACCGCAGCCCCGAGACGCCAACGCTGTCGCATTTCGTGGGTGTGCCGTCTCCTGCGGGGGCGATGCTGGCGCTGTTGCCGCTGTTTTTGGCGCATATGCTGGAAGCAAAACCGATCGCGCCGCAACTGATCGCGCTGTGGATGATCGGTGTGGGCGCTGCGATGATCGGGCGTTTTCCCACCCCGTCCTTCAAATCCGCCACCATTTATGCCGAGCATGTGCGCTTTATCGTTGTCGGCTTCGTGGCCTTGGTGGCGGCTTTGGCCAGCTATCCTTGGGTCACGCTGGTGGCGCTGGATCTGGTCTATCTTGGTATTGTGGCCGGCAATTTGCTGTTGGGGCTTCGCAAGCCAAAGCCCTGACTCGGGCTTGCCCCTGCGCCGCATCGGCCCTACCTTCCGCGCCAACGCATCAGGGAGGGCAGGGCGATGAAAGCTGTGAAATGGGGTGTCTTGGGGGCTGCGAATTTCGCCCGCGAACATATGGCACCTGCGATCCATGCCGCCAAAGGGGCCGAGCTTTACGCCCTTGCCACCTCAAGCCCCGAAAAGGCCGCAGGCTTCACCGCCTTTGCGCCCAATTTGAAAATCCATTCCAGCTATGAGGCGTTGCTGGCCGATCCGGCCATAGAGGCGGTTTATATCCCGCTGCCGAACCATCTGCATGTCGAATGGACGCTCAAGGCGCTGGCGGCGGGCAAGCATGTGCTGACCGAAAAGCCCATCGCCCTGCGCGCGGATGAGATCGACCAGATCATCGCCGCCCGTAATGCCAGCGGCCTGCTGGCCGCCGAGGCCTATATGATCGTGCATCACCCGCAATGGCAGCGCGCGAAGCAATGGCTTGAGGCGGGCGAGATTGGCCAGTTGCGCCATGTCGATGCCGCGTTTTCCTTCCACCTCACCGATATGGACAATATCCGCAACCGCCCCGATGCAGGCGGCGGGTCATTGCGCGACATCGGGGTTTACACCTTTGGCTCGGCGCGCTTTGTCACCGGATCGGAACCCGTCGATCTGTCGGCGCGGCTGATTCTGGACAATGGCATCGACAGCTTTGCCCAAGTGTCGGGCATCATGGATGGCCCGCATGGCCGTTTTACTTATGGCTCGATGACCTCGATGCGGCTTTACAACCGTCAGGTCGTCACCTTTCAGGGTGACAAGGGTATGATCCGGCTGGAGGGCGGTCCCTTCAACGCCAATGTCAACGATCTGGCCGAGGTGGAACTGCACCGCAACGGCAATAGCGTGCTGGTCGAACGCTTCCCCACCGCCAACCAGTATGTGCTGCAGGTTCAGGCCTTTGGCCGTTCGATCCGCGAAGGCGTGGCCTATCCCTGCCCGCTGGAATTCATCAAAGGCACCCAAGCCATGATGGACAAGGTCTATGACGTGGCGGTTGAAATCTCGCTTTGACGCGCGCGCCGATCACCTTTCACGTTGCAGGATCGGTGCTGCGTGATCGGTGGCGGTTGGGGCAGTTTTACGGCCCGCTGGCAGATGGATTGCGCGCGCGCGGGGGCGATGTGCGTCTGGTCATGCATGAACGTGACAAGGTGGCGGCGCAGATCGCAGCGGATGACGGGTTTCATGTGCTGGATCACGGCCAGACCCGTCATCCGCGCGTGCTGAATTCGGGCATCGCCTATATCCTGCCGTTTCGGAACATGGACCCTTGGGGGATACGGGCGTTTTCCTCGATTGCCGCCAAGCATTTTGACCCAGCACGAATCCCGGCCGCCGCCGCCGCCAGTTTTGCGGCGCGGTTGCGGGATCGGCTGATCGGCGGGCGCAGCTCGCGCTATGTGCAGCCTGCGGATGTGCTGCCGGTCCCTTCGGGCTGTGTGGCCGTGTTCTTGCAGACGGAATCGCATCGCTTGGTGGGCGAGACCTGCTATCTGTCGCTGCGCCGGATGGTGACGGCGCTGATGGCGCGGGACGATCCGCGCCCGATCTGTATCAAGCCGCATCCGCGCGATTTTGACAGTGACACCCATGAATGGCTGCACGCGCAGAGCTTGGCCGATCCCCGTGTGCAGATTGTGGCCGCCAATATCCACGATATTCTGTCCGCCTGCGATGTGGTGGTGACGATCAATTCCGCCGTCGGAATCGAGGCGATGCTGCATGGCAAGCCGGTGGTGCTGTGCGGTCACGCCGATTTTCACCACTGCGCGGTGACGGTGAAAACCATTGATACGATGGAGGAAGGCGTGGCGCAGGCCTTGGCAGGGGACTGGCCGCACGAAGCCTATCTCTATTGGTATTTCGTCCGCCATTGCCTCTCGCCGCTGCGAAAGACGCTGGTGCAGGATTTTCTGGGCAAGGTGGGCGGCGCAGGGTTTGACGTGGCGCAGTTCGGGTTGAAGTAACCCAAGCACTTTCCAGCCTGAGCCATCAAAAGGTTAAGGAACCTCTAACGACATCCCCTAACCCCTTGATTTCCAAAGCGTCAAGACAGTCCCGAGTCGGGACCGCCCCAAACCCGCGTAGGTCGGGGTTCACCCCGACTCGAAGTCCCTTACCCCTCCATCGCCTCCAACTCGTCAATGAACCCCGCGATCATCGAAAGCCCCTTGTCCCAGAATTTCGGGTCCGACGCGTCCAGCCCGAAGGGGGCCAGCAATTCCTTGTGATGCTTCGATCCGCCCGCCTTCAGCATCTCGAAATACTTGTCCTCGAACCCCTCCAGCCCGTCCGCATAGGCCGCATAAAGCGCGTTCACGAGGCCATCCCCGAAGGCATAGGCATAGACATAGAAGGGCGAGTGAACGAAATGCGGGATATAGGCCCAGAAGGTTTCATAGCCGTCCATGAATTCAAACGCATCGCCAAGCGATTGCGCCTGCACCGACATCCACAGCGCGTTGATATCGTCGGGCGTCAACTCCCCTTCCGCGCGGGCCGCATGAAGCTTGCATTCGAAATCGTAAAACGCGATCTGGCGGACCACAGTGTTGATCATGTCCTCGACCTTGCCCGCCAGCAGGGTCTTTTTCTCGGCCGGAGTCTTGGCCTGATCCAGCAGGCGGCGGAAGGTCAGCATCTCACCAAACACCGATGCGGTTTCCGCAAGCGTCAGTGGGGTGGATGACAAAAGCTCGCCCTGCGCCGCCGCCAAGACCTGATGCACGCCGTGGCCCAACTCATGCGCCAGCGTCATCACATCGCGCGGTTTGCCCAGATAGTTCAGCATCACATAGGGGTGGGCGGTGGTCACGGTCGGATGGGCAAAGGCGCCCGGGGCCTTGCCGGGTTTCACCCCCGCATCGATCCAGCCCTTGGTGAAGAACGGCTCCGACACCTCAGCCATGCGCGGATCAAAGGCGGCATAGGCCTCTTGCACGGTGCGCCGCGCCTCGTCCCAGCCCACCAGTTTCGGGGTGTCGATCGGCAGGGGGGCGTTGCGGTCCCAGACCTGCAGCGTTTCCAGCCCCATCCACTTGGCCTTGAGCCGGTAATAGCGGTGCGACAGTTTCGGATAGGCCGCGACCACCACATTGCGCAGCGCCTCGACCACCTCGGGTTCGACGTGGTTGGACAGGTGGCGGCCATGCTGCGGGCTGGGCATCTTGCGCCAGCGGTCATGGATTTCCTTTTCCTTGGCCAGCGTGTTGTGGACCCGCGAGAACAGCTTGATGTTCTTGTCAAACACCACCGCCAAAGCCCGCGCCGCCGCCTCGCGCTTGGTGCGGTCGGTGTCGGTCAGCAGGTTCAGCGTGGCTTCAAGGTTCAGGTCTTCCTCTTCGCCCGCGACGCTGAACATCAGCCCCGCCATGGTTTCATCAAACAGCTTGTTCCACGCGCTGGCCCCCACAACGGATTCGTCGTGCAGGAACGTCTCCAACTCATCCGACAACTGGTAGGGGCGCATGGCGCGCATACGGTCGAACACGGGTTTATAGCGTGCAAGGGCTGCGTTTTCGGCCAGCAGGCGGTTCAGGTGGTCATCCTCCAGCCGGTTGAACTCAAGGCTGAAGAACACAAGCGGCGTTGTGAAGGTGGTGATGCGGTCCTGCATATCGGCCATGAACTTGGCGCGGTCACTGTCCATCGTGTTCTGGTAATAGCGCAGGCCCGCATAGGACATCAGCTTGCCCGCCACCGTCTCGATGGACTCATAGGTCTGCACACAGGCGAGCAGTTGTGCCGCAGTCTGGTCCGCCAGCTTGCCTTTGTAATCAGCCTCGAACGCTACGACGGTGGTTTCGACATAGGCAAGGTCGGTCTCCACCTCGGGCGCTTCGGGGCTGGTGTAAAGATCGGTCAGATCCCACTCGGGCAGATCGCCAAAGCTGTTGGAGCCGATGCGGGCGTCGAAAACCGGGCGGGGCAGGGAAAGCGGCATTGGGAACCTCGTATAAATCTTTTCCCCATCTAGGGGCTTGGGTGGGGGGGCTGCAAGGGCGCGCCGCCGGAACGGCGTGTTTGCCCAAGTTTTAGGCAGATGCCCGATTATTCCCGCAGATCGGGGTGTAAACCCTTTACCTGCCCGATCCACGGTTCTTTACTGACCCTATTCACGGTGCGAGGGCGGCCTATGACGACCTATTTCAACGAAATGTTTCAAGATGGCCGCGTGCGGGCGCCATATGCGGGGCTGGAAGGGTGGACCAACGATATGCCCGCCGACCGCCGCCTTGCCAAACAGGCCGAGGCCGAGGCGCTGTTCCGCCGGATTGGCATCACCTTTGCCGTCTATGGCGAGGGCGGCGATCCCGACCGTCTGATCCCCTTTGATATGTTTCCGCGCGTGTTCACGGGGGCGGAATGGGCGCGGCTGGAAAAGGGCATCAAGCAACGGGCGCGGGCGCTGAATGCGTTTCTGGTCGATGTCTACGGGCGCGGCGAGATTGTGCGCGCAGGGCTGATCCCCGCGCGACTGGTCTATCAGAACGAGGCTTACGAGCAGGCCGTGTCCGGCTTTACCCCGCCCAAGGGGGTCTATTCGCATATTGTCGGCGTCGATATCGTCCGCACGGGGCCGACTGATTTCTATGTCTTGGAGGACAACTGCCGCACGCCCTCGGGGGTGTCCTATATGCTGGAATCCCGCGAGATGATGATGCGGATGTTCCCTGACCTGTTCCGCGAAAACCGGATCGAACCCGTGGACAACTATCCCGAAAAGCTGCGCCGCACCCTTGCCAGCGTGGCGCCGCTGAAATGCGAAAAAGACCCGACCGTGGTGATCCTGACCCCGGGGCATTTCAATTCGGCCTATTACGAACACAGCTTTCTGGCCGATCTGATGGGGGTGGAACTGGTCGAGGGGCAGGATCTGTTCGTCGATGGCGCGTTTGTCTATATGCGGACGACGCAAGGGCCAAAGCGGGTCGATGTGATTTACCGCCGCATCGATGATGCCTTTATTGATCCGCTGTGCTTCCGCCCCGACTCCATGCTGGGGGTGCCGGGCTTGATGGATGTGTATCGCTCGGGTGGCGTGTCGATTTGTTCCGCGCCGGGGGCAGGGGTGGCCGATGACAAGGCGGTTTACACCTATGTGCCGGAAATGGTGCGGTTTTATCTGGGCGAAGAGCCTATTCTGAAGAACGTGCCGACATGGAAATGCGCCCAAAACGATGATCTGAAGTATGTCACCGAAAATCTGGCCGAGTTGGTGGTGAAAGAGGTCCATGGCTCGGGCGGATACGGCATGCTGGTGGGACCGAAATCGACCAAGGCCGAGATCGAGGAGTTTCGCGCGCGTATCATGGCCGATCCCTCGAACTACATCGCCCAGCCGACGCTGGCGCTGTCGACAACGCCCACCTTTGTCGAGGAAGGCATTGCGCCGCGACACGTCGATCTGCGACCCTATTGCCTTGTGGGGGAAAGGATCGAACTCGTCCCCGGCGGGCTGACACGGGTGGCGCTGCGCGAGGGCAGTCTTGTGGTGAACTCGTCCCAAGGCGGCGGCGTCAAGGATACCTGGGTGTTGGCGGAGTAGACCGATGTTGAGCAGAACCGCAGACAACCTTTACTGGATCGCCCGCTATATGGAGCGCGCCGAAACCGCCGCCCGCCTGTTGGAGGTTGGCGCGCGCATCTCGCTGTTGCCAACGGTGGGCGGCTATCGCAATGACTGGGACAGCCTGCTGCGCGCCAGTGGCAACGCCACGGGCTATGCCGCCAAATATGGCGCGCCGGCACAGGCGCAGATCGAAAGCTATCTGTTCTTTGACCGCGACAACCCCAATTCCGTGGCCTCCTGCCTGACCTCGGCGCGTGAAAGCGGGCGGATCGTGCGGACGGCCCTGACAACGCAGGTCTGGGACGCGCTGAACACCGCGTTTCAGGAACTGCGCCAGATCGAATCCGCGCGCGGTGTGCAGGAACTCTCGCGGCTGACCGATTGGGTGATGCGGCACACCGCGATGGTGCGCGGTGCGATTGATGCCACCCTGTTGCGGAACGACGGCTATAACTTTCTCAATCTGGGCTACTATCTGGAACGGGGCGACAGCACGGCGCGTCTGATGGATGTGAAATACTACGTCTTGCTGCCGCGCGCCGATTATGTCGGTTCAGGTCTGGACAATGACCAATGGTCGATGCTGCTGCGGGCAATGTCGGCGCATCGTGCATTCCACTGGGCCTATGGCGGCGAGATCACCTCGGCCAAGATCGCGGATTTCCTGATCCTCAACCCGCAATGCCCGCGGTCGCTGATCACCTGCGTTGCGGGGATGAACAACCATATCGGGCGCTTGGCCAAGCACTACGGCCAGACCACTCCGGCCCAGGCGGCGGCGGCGCGGATGCTGTCGGAACTGGAGAGGCTGACGGCAGATGCGATCTTTGATGAAGGACTGCACGAATTCCTCTCCCGCTTTATCCGCGAGACGGCGGGATTGGGCGGAGTGATCCATGACAGCTATCTAAGCGGAGATATGCACTGATGCTGCTGACAGTCGATCATGTAACCCGCTATCGCTATGACCATCCTGTGCGCGGCGTTGTGCAAAGCCACCGGCTGATGCCGTCCCGTTTTGACGGGCAAAAGGTGATCGACTGGCAGGTGACGGTGGCGGGCGGTGTCGCGGGCGGGGCGTTCCGCGATGGCGCGGGCGATTGGGTGCAGGGCTGGACAGTGGCGGGGCCAGTGTCGGAAATCGAGGTGCGGGTGACAGGCACGGTCGAGACCACCGATCTTGCGGGCGTGCTGAAAGGCCACCGCGAGACCGCGCCACCCGAAGCCTATCTGCGCGCGACGGCGGCGACAGAAGCGGATGCGGCGCTGGTGGAACTGTCGGAACTGGTTACGGGGGCCGAGAACGTGCTGGCCGGATGCCATGCGCTTGCGGCGGCAATATCGGAGGCGATTGCCTATGTGCCGGGGTCCACAACCGCCGATACCACCGCCGCGCAAGCCTTGGCCCAAGGCGAGGGCGTGTGCCAGGACCATGCCCATGCCCTGATTGCGGCGGCGCGGGCGGCGGGGTTGCCTGCGCGTTATGTCTCGGGCTATTTGCAGGCGGGAACCGGCGTTTCGGACGAAGCCGCCCATGCCTGGGCCGAGCTTTATGTCGCGGGAATCGGCTGGATCGGTTTTGATCCGGCCAATCGCTGCTGCCCGGATGCACGCTATATCCGGCTGGGATCGGGGCTTGACGCCGAAACTGCCGCGCCGATCCGTGGCACCTCGCGCGGGGGCGGTGCGGAAAGTCTGGCTGTGACGGTTGCGGTCCAGATGCAGGAACAATAGGGTCCATCCCGCACAGACGGAGGGGATGATGACCTATTGCGTAGGCCTTTTGCTGAATGATGGCATGGTGTTGCTGTCCGATACCCGCACCAATGCGGGCTTGGACAACATTGCCACCTATCGCAAGATGTTCCACTTTGAAGTGCCGGGAGATCGGGTGATCTCGATCACAACGGCCGGAAGCCTGTCGGTGACGCAAACCACCATCGCACGGCTGCGCGAAGCGGCGGATGACCCGGACGCGACCGAGGAAACCTCGATCCTGAAGGCTCCGACGATGCTGAAAGTGGCGTCGATCATCGGCAATATGCTGTGCAAGGTGCGGCAAGAGATCGACGAAAAGCTTTCGACGATGAAGCAAGGCGCTTCGGCCAGCATGATCGTGGCGGGGCAAAGGAAAGGCGGCGCGATGCGGCTGTTCCTGATCTATCCCGAAGGCAATTTCATTCAGGCCACCGAGGACACGCCGTTCCTGCAAATCGGCGAGCATAAATACGGCAAGCCGATTCTGGATCGGGTGGTCAAGCCTGCAACCTCGCTGGCAGATGCGGAAAAAGCGGTCCTGCTGTCGATGGATTCGACGCTGCGCTCGAACCTGTCGGTCGGGATGCCGCTGGATCTGGCGGTGATCGAGGCGGGCGATCTGCGCCTGTCACGCACCCGCCGGATCGAGGCGGGCGACGAAAGCTTCCGCGCCATGTCCGAAGGCTGGTCCCGCGCCCTGCGCGACGGCTTCGCGCAGATCAAGCTGTAAAGGGCGTCGGCGTTCATCTTGGCTTAAATACTCCCGCCGGAGGCTCTGTCGCGGGCGCGCAGGGTGCCTCCGGCGGGAGTATTTAAGCCAAGATGAAATGCAAGGCCGTTCAGCGGTGTTTGCTGAAAAGCTCGGCTGCGCTGTCGAAAAAGCGGGCGCGGGTGGCGGGGCGTTCCATGATGACCTCATGTTCCGCGGCAGGGTAAAGATCAAGCCGCCCATCCGGCCAACGCGCCATGCGGGCGTGGATCGGGCCGACATCGACGATCTTTTCCTGCGTTCCCAAGGCGACAACGGCCGCAACGGCGGGTGAGGGTTCCAGCATCAGCGCATGACATTCGCTGAGTGCAGCCTTGAGCCAGCCCAAAGACGGGCCGCCCAAGACCAGATCGGGTTGCGCCATCGCCTGTTGGCGCATGTAATCCCACATCTCGGCATCGGTGGTCAGCGAATTGCCCAGAAAGGGGGAGTCCAGCACATAGGTCTTGGCTCCGGTTCCCGGTGCATAGCGGCCATCGAAGGAAAACCAGCGCGAGGCGGTGGAAAGCGCCACGGCCAGCGGGCGCATCCATGCCGCGATCAGAATCCCCCACATCGGGGCGGAAAACATCGCCGCCTGAAAGGGCAGGCCGCGCAGCAGTGCCCGCAGCCCGATGCAGCCCCCCATCGAATGGGCCATCAGGTAATAGGGTTCGGGCAGACCTTGCGCGCGCGCATAGGTCAGAACCGCATCCAGATCGGTCTGGAATTCCGCAAAATCATCGACATGACCGACAAGGCGGTCGGGCAGGGCGCGGGCTGCAAGGCCTTGGCCGCGCCAGTCCAGCGTCAGCGTGGCATAGCCGCGCTGGGCCAGATCGGTGGCGGCGCGGCCATATTTTTCGATATATTCGGTGCGGCCGGGCAGCAGGAATACGGTGCCATGCGTCGCCTGCGGGTTCCACAGACCGGCGCGAATTTTCACGCCGTCGGCTGCGGTCAGCCAGACCGCCCGCCCGCCCTGCGGCCCCTCGGCTACGGCGTTGAAAAACGGGGCGTCGGTCACGCCAGCGCCGCGCCAAGTTGCATGGCAAGTCCCATCGAGCCGTCAACCGACAGCTTGCCGGTCATGAAGGCGGTGGTCGGGTTCATATTGCCCTCCAGCATGGCCTGAAACACCTCGGCACTGGCGGTCAGGGTGACATCGGCGGGATCGTCGCCCACGCGCACGCCGTCACTGTCCACCATGATCGCGCCCTCGCCGGTGATCACGAATTTCGCCACACCGTCAAACGATGCCAGCTTGGCCGCCAATTTGGCGGCGGCTACGGTGATCACATCGCTCATCTCTATCTCCTTCGTGAACATCGCACGGCTGGTATTTCGCGCCCCATGCGTTACCTTCCCCGTTATGAAAGTCCTGCACGCGTTTCACAATCATATCCTTGCGGCACTTGTGCTGCTTTTCGCCGGTTGCCTGCCTGCCACCGCGCAGACGGCCAAGTTGGACGATCTTTTCGCACAATTGCTGACAACCGATGAAGAAGGCGCCAAGGATATCGAGGCAGAGATCTGGATCGAGTGGTCGAAATCCGGATCACCTGCGATGGATCTGTTGCTGGAGCGCGGGCGACAGGCCATGGCCGAAGGCTATCCCGACATTGCCATCGAGCATTTCACCGCCCTGATCGACCATGCCCCCGAGTTTGCCGAAGGCTGGAACGCGCGGGCCACGGCCTATTACAACACCGGCGATTTTGGCCCCTCGATTGCAGATATTGGCCATGTGCTGACGTTGAACCCGCGCCATTTCGGGGCGATGGCGGGTCTGGCCGCGATCTTTGAGGAACTTGACCGCCCCGAACAGGCACTTGAGGTTTATCGCGCCGCCCTTTCTATACATCCGCAGCAACCCGACGTATTGGACGCCATCAAGCGGCTAGAGTCCGATCTGAAGGGCCAAGACCTGTAAGGGCAAACAGATATGAACGCGACCCACAAGGTCACGGGGCAGGTTACGGCGGTCCTTGGGCCGACCAATACCGGCAAAACCCATTACGCGATCGAGCGGATGCTGGCCCATCGCACCGGCGTCATCGGCCTGCCGCTGCGTCTTTTGGCGCGCGAGGTCTATGATCGCATCGTGGCCACACGCGGGCCTTCGGTGGTGGCGCTGGTGACGGGCGAGGAACGCATCGTTCCCGACCGCGCGCAGTATTGGGTCTGCACGGTCGAGGCGATGCCGCTGGAGATCGGTGCGGATTTCGTGGCGGTGGACGAGATCCAGCTTTGCGCGGATCTGGACCGTGGCCATATCTTCACCGACCGTCTGCTGCGGGCGCGCGGGTTGCACGAGACACTGTTTCTGGGTGCTGAAACCATGCGCGGCGCGATTGCGGGGCTGATCCCGAATGTGCAGTTCTACAAGCGGGATCGCCTGTCAGAATTGACCTATACCGGATCGAAAAAGATCAGCCGGATGCCGGAACGCAGCGCCATCGTCGGCTTTTCGGTGGAAAACGTCTATGCGATTGCCGAATTGATCCGCCGCACCAAGGGCGGTTGCGCGGTGGTGATGGGCGCGCTGTCGCCCCGCACGCGCAATGCTCAGGTGGCTTTGTATCAGAACGGCGATGTCGATTATCTGGTGGCCACCGATGCCATCGGCATGGGGCTGAACCTTGATATCAAGCACATCGCCTTTTCCGCTACGGCCAAGTTTGACGGCCGTCGGATGCGTGGACTTTATCCGCAAGAACTGGCGCAGATCGCAGGACGGGCAGGGCGGCACACCCAGAACGGCACCTTTGGCGTGACGGGCGAAGCGCGGCCCTTTGATGAGGACATCATCGAGGCGATTGAGAACCACCAGTTCGAGCCGGTCCGCAAACTGCAATGGCGCAATCATGAACTGGAATTCGGCACGGTAGAAAAGCTGATCCGCAGTCTGGAATACCCCACCTCGAATCCGTGGCTTTCGCGCGCCCGCGATGCCGATGATCTTCTGGCGCTGAAGCACCTGTCGCAATTGGCCGAAGTCATTGACAAGCTGACCAGCCCGCAACGGGTGCGGCTGTTGTGGGATGTCTGCCGCGTGCCGGATTTCCGCTCGTCCTCGGAAACCGAACACACGGCCCTTCTGGCGCGGTTGTTCGAGTTTCTTACGGGCAGGGGGCTGGCACAGACGCGAATCCCCTCGGACTGGATGGCAAAGGCTGTTGCGCGGATCGATAAACCGGCTGGCGACATCGAAACCATCTCGAAACGTCTGGCCTATATCCGCACCTGGACCTATGTTGCACAGCGCAAGGGCTGGGTTGAGAACGAAAGCCATTGGCGCGACGAGACGCGCGCTGTAGAAGACCGCCTGTCAGATGCGCTGCATGCAGCCCTGACGCAAAGATTTGTTGACCGGCGCACCAGCGTTCTGCTGCGGCGGTTGAAGCAGAAGGAGACCCTCGTGGCCGAGGTGAATGACAAGGGCGAAGTGACGGTCGAAGGCGAATTCGCCGGTCGTCTTGAAGGGTTCCGGTTCCGGCAGGATGCAACCGCATCCGCGGATGAGGGGCGCACGTTGCGGCAAGCGGCATTTGCCGCGCTAAAGCCCGAGTTCCATCTGCGCGCGGACCGTTTCTACAACGCCCCCGATACCGAGCTGGACTTTACCGAACAGGGCGGCCTGATGTGGGGCAGCAATGCGGTGGGCAAGCTGGTCAAGGGCGCGGAAGTGACCCGTCCGGCTGTCGAAGCCTTTGTCGATGAAGAGGCGGGCGTGGACGTGGCCGAAAAGGTCCGCCGTCGCTTGCAGCATTTCATCGACCGCAAGGTGGCCGCCCAGTTCGAACCGCTGCTGGCCTTGGGCCGCGATGAAACCCTGACAGGTCTTGCCAAGGGCTTTGCCTTCCGCATGGTCGAAGGTCTGGGCGTGATCGCGCGCGAAGACATTGCCAATGAAGTCAAAGAGTTGGACCAAGAGGCCCGTGGCGCGCTGCGGAAACATGGCGTGCGCTTTGGTCAGTTCACCGTGTTCCAGCCTGCGCTGCTGAAACCCGCACCGACGCGCTTGCGTCTGGTGCTGTGGTCGCTGTGGAACGGGCTGCAAGAGTTTCCCGAAAGCCCGCCTCCGGGTCTGGTGACCATCCCGAACATCACCGAAGTGCCGAAATCGCACTACACTCTGGCGGGTTACCATCCGGCAGGCAGCCGTGCGATCCGCATCGATATGCTGGAGCGTCTGGCCGATATCCTGCGGACCAAGGACAGCCGCGCTGGGTTCGAGGCCACGCCGGACATGCTGTCGATCACCGGCATGACGCTGGAGCAGTTCAGCGACCTGATGGGTGGTCTGGGCTATAAGGGCGAGAAGGCCGAACGCGCCAAGGTCAAGGCGGCGGCTCCGGTGCCTGTGGCCGTTGATCCCGACGCCCCTGTGCAGCCGATCCCCGAAGGCGAATCAGCCTTCGTGCAGCCCGATCCCGAAGCGGCCCCCGAAATGGAGTCGTTCTACACCTTCACCTGGGCGCCGAAACCGCGCCCGCGTCCAGAACGCCCCGCGCGGCCTGAACGCGCGCCCCGCAAAGAGGGCGATGCCCCGCGTGGCCCGCGCCAAGACCGTGGCCCCCGCAAGGAAGGCGAGGCCCGTAAAGAGGGGGATGCGCGTCCTGATCGTGGTCCGCGCCCCGAGGGCGACAAGGGGCCGCGCCGTGACGGCGATAAAGGCCCGCGCCGCGAAGGTGGCTACAAGGGCAATCAGGGCGGCAAGCCCGGCGGCAAGCGTGATGACCGCGACAACAAGCCCAAGGCTTTCGAGGCCCGCCCGCCGCGTCCCGAAAAGCCGATTGATCCTGACAACCCCTTCGCCGTGTTGATGGCGCTGAAGTCCAAGGGCTGATTGGCCGGCCCGGGCGCAAAACCTAATCCCTTTGTCCAGCCCAAGCTGCGGCTGGACAAATGGCTTTGGGCGGCCCGCTTTTTCAAGACCCGCGCCCTTGCCGCCGATGTGGTCGAAGAGGGCCATCTTCGGATCAACGGCCAGCGCTGCTGGAAACCCGCGCACGGGGTCGGGGCAGGGGATGTGCTGACCTTTGCTCAAGGCCGCCGCATCCGCCTGATCCGTGTGCAGGCGCTGTCGGAACGGCGCGGTCCTGCGGGTGAGGCGCAGGCACTTTACACCGATCTTGACCCGCAACCGGACGATCCCGCCGCTTCCCCCCTTGAATGATCCGCGCGGCTTGACTAGTCAGGCACCGCGAGGACTAGAGGAATTCAGCATGACCTATGTGGTGATCGACAACTGCATTGCCTGCAAATACACCGACTGCGTCGAAGTCTGTCCGGTGGATTGCTTTTACGAAGGCGAAAACATGCTGGTCATCCATCCGGATGAATGCATCGACTGCGGCGTGTGCGAACCCGAATGCCCCGCCGACGCGATCCGCCCCGATACCGAACCGGATATGGAGGAATGGGTGTCCTTCAACCGCAAGTATTCCGAAATGTGGCCGGTGATCGTCACCAAGAAAGACCCGCTGCCCGAAGCCACCGAGCGCGATGGCGAAACCGGCAAGCGCGCCAAGTATTTCTCGGAAGAGCCGGGTCTGGGCGGTTAAGGCCATTTGGTCGATTCGTGAACGCTGCGTTCACGAATCAGGCAGTTTGTGAAATTTCTTGCGTTTTCAGGGGGCAAAGCCGCCTTCCTTGATTCTTGTTGCAGTTGGAATCACGTCATTTTTGTGTTATACAATGCACACAAACAATCACGAACGCCTGACACCCCGCTTGGTGCTGCTCGCCCAAGCAGGATTTTTTGTCGAAATAAGGACCAAATCGCTGGGGCCGTTTTTCCCCAGTCGGTCATTTTTCGTCTGAAAAGGCCTTCTGACCGAGGAACCGACTGAATGACCAAGACCAAGAAGCCTGATTTCCGCCCCAACGAGTTTGTGGTGTATCCCGCGCATGGCGTGGGCCGGATCATCTCGATCGAAGAACAGGAAATCGCGGGCATCCAACTGGAGCTGTTCGTGATCTCGTTCGAAAAGGACAAGATGACGCTGCGCGTCCCGACGCATAAGGCGACCGAAATCGGGATGCGTCAACTGTCCTCGCCCGATGTGGTGACCAAGGCTCTGGACACGCTGAAGGGCAAGGCCCGCGTCAAGCGTGCGATGTGGTCGCGCCGCGCGCAGGAATATGAACAGAAGATCAACTCGGGCGATCTGATGGCGATTGCCGAAGTGGTGCGCGACCTGCACCGCTGTGACGATCAGCGCGAACAGTCCTATTCCGAGCGTCAGCTTTATGAAGCCGCGCTGGAACGTCTGACCCGCGAAGTCGCCGCCGTGTCGTCTCTGGACGAGGCGGGCGCTGCCAAGAAGGTGGATGAAGTTCTGGTCACCCGCGCCGCTTGATCTTCGCTTAAATCGGGCAAACGGCGGCCCCTCGGGCCGCCGTTTTGCATTTCACAGGCTTGCCGCTACTAACAGAACCGCCGCCTCGGCCAGTTGTTGCGAGGCTCCCAGAATATCGCCGGTCTGCCCGCCGATCTTGGCCTTGGCATAGGCCCCAAGGCCCGAGGCCGCCGCCGCCGCCAGCAGCGCCATCGGGACTGCCGCCCATCCCGCAAACACCAAGGCCAGCACCACGGCCAGCGCCCCCGCCGCATAGGCTGCGCCCTGTGACGGTTGCCCCACCATCGCAGACAAGCCGCTGCCGCGCGCGTTGGGCAGGGCGGCCATCAGCGCCGCCATCGGCACCCGGCTGATCGCCCCCGCTGCCAGCACCGCGCCCCAATGCCCCGCTGACAGCACCGCAGCCAAAGCCGACCAGCGCAGCAGCGTCACCAGCAGCAGCGCCAGCGTGCCATAGCTGCCGATGCGGCTGTCCTTCATGATCTCCAGCCGCCGTTCCTTGTCGCGCCCGCCGAAAAGACCGTCGGCGGTGTCGGCCAGCCCGTCCTCATGAAGCCCCCCCGTCAGCAGCGCCTGCACACCCAGCACCAATGCTGCAGCCGGTCCCGCCGGAACACCACAACCCATCGCCACCGCGCCCGCAACTGCCGCAATCCCCGCCACCGCAAGCCCCACCACCGGCCAGCCCCAACAGGCATCGGGGCGTGGCGCGCGCGCAAGCGGCACCGGAATACGGGTCAGCAGGCCAAAGCCGCCCACCAGATCGGCAAGGAGAGGGGTGCTGTCGCGGCTGATCATCGCGGTGTCCTTTCTGGGATGGTCAAGGCGGTCCGCAATCGGTAGCCAAGCGCATCACGGATCACAACCGAAAGAACCGCCATGACCGCGCCCTTTGCAAGCCTTGATGATTTCGCAGCCCTTCTGTCGAACCTGCCCGCACGCGACGCGGCGGCGGTTGAAGCTGCCCGCGCGCGCAATGGCCAGTTGACCAAGCCGCCGGGCGCCTTGGGCCGGCTGGAGGATCTGGCGATCTGGGTGGCGGGCTGGCAGGGCAATGGCCGCCCGTCGATCAAAGCCCCGCAAGTCATCATCTTCGCCGGAAACCACGGCGTCACCGCGCAGGGCGTTTCGGCCTTTCCGGCGGAAGTGACGGTGCAGATGGTCGCCAACTTCAAGGCGGGCGGTGCGGCGATCAACCAGTTGTCCAAGACATTCGGCGCGGAGATGTCGGTTCATGCGCTGGATCTGGATACCCCCACCGCCGATTTCACCCAAAGCCCTGCGATGACCGAGGCCGAGGTTGTTGCGGCGCTGGCGACCGGCTGGAATGCCGTCAACTCCGACACCGATCTGCTGGTCGTGGGCGAGATGGGTATCGGCAACACCACCGCCGCCGCCGCGATGGCGACCGCGCTGTTTGGCGGCGCGCCCGAGGAATGGGTGGGCCGTGGCACTGGCGTTGACGATGCGGGGCTGATCCGCAAGGCAAAGGTTGTGGCGGCAGGCGTGGCGCTGCATGCGGCGCTGCTGTCCGACCCGTTGCAAGTCTTGCGCTGCCTTGGCGGGCGCGAGATTGCGGCGATGGCCGGTGCGATGGCGCGCGCGCGGTTGCTGGGCGTGCCTGTGATCCTTGACGGCTTTATCGCCTGTGCGGCGGGCGCGGTGCTGCACCGCGCAGTCCCCGGCGCGCTGGATCATACCATCGCTGGCCACCAAAGCGCCGAAGCCGCGCATGGCCGCTTGCTGGCGATCTTGGGCAAGGAGCCGCTGCTGTCACTCGGCCTGCGGCTGGGCGAAGGGTCGGGGGCCGCGCTGGCCATCGGTATCGTGCAGGCGGCAGTGGCCTGTCATTCCGGCATGGCAAGCTTTGCCGAGGCGGGCGTTTCTGACGGCTGATCGGCAAGCTGACCGGATGGCGGCTGATCCTCGGCCGCCATCGGGCGCACCTGATAAAGCTCGTCGATCAACGCGGTTTCCATGTCGGCCTCAAGCTGTTTGGCACGATCGACATAGGCGGCATTCAGATGGACGGGCTGACCCGGCACCCAAACCTCGGCCAGATCGCGCATCGCGGCGCGGTCCACCCGCCAGAAGGTCTGCGACAGCTTGGAGGCTTCGTATTCCGAAAACCCCATGTTTTCCAACACATAACGCCCCGCGCGGACCGAGCTGTCGAAGGTCTCGCGCACGGTGTCATTCGCCCCTGCCTGATACAACTCGTAAGTATGCACACGGTCGCGGGCGCGGGCGACAATGTGGATGTCGGGGCGGACAGAGCGCGCGTATTTTACGATGCGCGTGGCGTTATCGGCATCATCCACCGCCACCACCAGCACTTGTGCGTCGGACAGGCCCGCCGCCTGCAGCAGTTCGGGGCGTGACGGATCACCGAAAAAGCCTTTCACCCCAAAGCGGCGCATGGTTTCGATGGTGGTCATATCGCTGTCCAGCACCACCGTCGGCACGCCCGATGTCCGCACCAGCCGGTTGACCACCTGCCCGAACCGGCCGATCCCTGCGATGATGACCTGACCCTTTTCGTCGATCTCGTCCGGCGCAACCTCTTGCCCGCGCGACGAGAAACGCTCGGTCAGCTTGTCATAGGCGATGAACAGCAGGGGGGTCAGCAGCATCGACAGGCTGACCACAAGCAGCGCCATCTGCCCCGCCGCCAGCGGCAACGCCCCTTCGCTGCGGGCAAAGCTGACGATCAGAAAGCCGAACTCGCCGCCCTGTGCCAAGGCCAACGAAAACAGCCAGCGGTCGTGGCGTTTCAGACGGAACACAAAGGCGATCCCGGCCAAAATCGCGGCCTTGAGCGTCATCATGCCCAGCGTCAGGCCCAGCACCACAAAGGGTTCGCGCAGCAGCATGGCAAAGTTGATACCAACACCGACGGTCATGAAAAACAGGCCCAGCAGCAGACCCTTGAACGGTTTCAGATCGGCCTCAAGCTGATGCCGAAACTCCGAGTTGGCCAGAACCACGCCCGCCACAAAGGTGCCAAGCGCGGGCGACAGACCTACCAGCATCATCAGAAACGCGATGCCCAGCACCATCAGCAACGAGATGAAGGTGGACATTTCGGGCAGCTTGGCCGCGTGGACAAAGCGGAAGATCGGGCGGCTTAGGTAATTGCCCGCCAGCACGATGCCCGCCACAATCGCCAGCGTCAGCAGCGTCGCCGCCCAGCCCGGAAGTTGCTGCACGATGGTTAGCAGCGGTTCGGCGGCACCTTCGACGGTGGGGGCCACTTCGGGATTGGAGACGCCGAACTGATCCGAAGTTGGCCCCTGAATTTCGGGCAGCGACATCAGCGGGATCAACGCAAGCATCGGGATCACCGCGATATCCTGCGTCAGCAGCACCGACAGCGCCGACCGCCCCCCAGCCGTTCGCATCAGATTCTTTTCTGTCAGCGTTTGCAGCACGATAGCCGTTGATGACAAAGACACCAGCATCCCGCCCAGCAAACCTACGCTGAATGTCTGCCCCATCCACATCAGAAACCCGGTCACCGTCGCCGTGGTCAGCGCCACCTGCGCGCCGCCCATGCCCAGCAGGCGATGCCGCATCTCCCACAGCGCGCGCGGTTCCAGCTCCAGCCCGATCAGGAACAGCATCAGCACCACGCCAAATTCGGCAAAATGCTGCAGATCCGCAGTTTCGGCTCCCGCAAGACCAAAGACCGGACCCACCAGAATACCCGCCGCCAGATAGCCCAGCACCGAGCCTAACCCAAGGCGGACAGCCAAAGGCACCACCAGAACGGCAGTCCCAAGGTAGATCGAGGCTTGCAGCAGAAAACTTTCCATCGGCGGCTTTCAGAACTCAGGTCGGCAGGGGGGCATCGGATTTCAACTGGTCCATCACGATCTGGCTTTGCACCCGCGCGACGGCAGGGTGGGGCAGCAAAAGCTGATGGATGATGCGGTTCAGGTCGGGCAGATCGGCGCACCAGACCCGCAGCAGGTAATCCGCCTCGCCGGTCAGGGTCCAAGCCGAAATGATCTGGGGGCAGGTGGACAACAGGCTGCCAAAACTGCGCGCGGCGTCCGGCGAATGGGTGGCCATTTGCACCTGCACAAAGGCCTGCACCGAAAGCCCGATCTTGGCCGGATTCAGCCGCGCGGCATAGCCGGTGACAAAACCATCCTGCTCCAGCCTTTGCCTGCGCCGCGCGGCCTGGCTGGGCGACAGGTTCAACCGTTCACCCAGATCTTGGGCTGTCAGCATGGCATTGGCCTGAATCTCGGCCAGCAGGCGCGAATCGGTGGCGTCAAGCATGCGGGTTTCTCGCGCAAATGGATGGATTGGCGCGACTATTGCGCGCCCAACCCCCGATCACAACCCAACTACGCGCAAATCCCGTGTCACATCTGCGTTATTCTTTTTCAGCATCAGTCAGGAGAGTCTTATGGGTCCGTTTCCGCATTCCGCCCCCCGCGCCGAAATCAACGCGCAGAATCCGGCTGGCACGGACGGGTTCGAATTTGTCGAATTTGCCCATCCAGATCCGCAGGCCTTGCGGGAGTTGTTCGGGCAGATGGGCTTTGCCCTGACCGCGCGACATAAGACCAAGGCGATCGAGCTGTGGCAGCAGGGCGACATCACCTATGTGCTGAATGACGAGCCGGATAGTCATGGCCGCCGCTTTGTGGCCGAGCATGGTCCCTGCGCGCCTTCGATGGGTTGGCGGGTGGTGGATGCAGATCACGCCTTTGCCCATGCGGTTGCCAGCGGGGCCACACCCTTTGCCGGATCAAAGGCGCTGGAGGTTCCGGCGATTGTCGGGATCGGCGGATCGCTGATCTATTTCATCGACCAGTATGGCGATGCCAGCCCCTATGCCGATTTCACCTTCCTGACTGCGCCAAAGCCTGCGGGCGTCGGCTTTCACTATCTGGATCACCTGACCCATAACGTCCATCGCGGCAATATGGACAAGTGGTTCGACTTCTATGGCCGCATCTTCGGCTTCAAGCAGATCCGCTTCTTTGACATCGAGGGCAAATTCACCGGCCTTTACAGCCGCGCGCTAACCTCGGCCTGCGGGCGCATCCGTATCCCGATCAACGAGGACCGTGGCGAGACGGGGCAGATCGTGGAATATCTGCGCCGCTATAATGGCGAGGGCATCCAGCATATCGCTGTCGGCAGCGAAGATATCTATGCCGCCACCGACGAGATCGCCGCCCGCGGACTGCGCTTTATGCCGAAACCGCCGATGTCCTATTACACGCTGTCGCAAACCCGCGTGGCAGGCCATCAGGAACCGCTTGAGGCACTGGCCAAGCACGGCATCCTGATTGACGGCGAAGGTGTGGTTGGCGGCGGCGAAACCCGTATCCTGTTGCAAATCTTCTCGAAAACCGTGATCGGCCCGATCTTTTTCGAGTTTATCCAGCGCAAGGGCGATGACGGTTTCGGCGAAGGTAATTTCCGCGCCTTGTTTGAATCCATCGAGCAGGACCAGATTGATCGCGGTGTGCTGGTGGGCTGATCAGCCCCAGTCCCTAGCCCTGTGGCAGCGCAAGGGTCAGCATCTTTGACCCTTTCTGATAGCGCAATTCGCTGGCGGTGATTGCCGCGACCTTGCCACCGTCGATGCTGTCACCGACTCTGACCTTTTTGTATTTGCCATTGGCCTGCCGCACCAAGGCATAGCGATTGGACTGGGTGCCATAGACGCCGATCAGGTTCACTTTTGACAGGTTGATCGCGTTCTTGAAGGTTGCCTGCTTGGCGACCGAGGCACTTGTGGGCAGTTTCGGGGCGGCAGAGGCGGTTTCGGGTTCGTTGTCGGCCTCGGGGGCCGCGTCTTTGGCGGGGGCCTCGGGTTCGGGCGCACGCACGGCGGCGGCCACGGCAGCCTCGACCGCGCGGGACAGATCGGCAGGGCGGGCAGCGGGCTTGCGGCTGATGGCGACGGCCAGCGGGCTGGCGGTGGGATCATTCAGCGCCGCCGCCGCAAGCGAGGCATTCTGCACAGCGGTTTCAGCCGCCTCGGTGGCGGTGGCAACGGCCAGAATCGCGGTGGGGCGCGGTTGCGGGCGCAGGCTGGCCACCCGCGTTCCGGCCTCGGGGGCAAGCGAGGCGTCATCCTCGGGCGTTGCCGGAGCAGCAAGACCGACAGGGCGGGCCTTGGGACGTTTGTCTGCAAGCGCGGGATCAGAGGGGAACTCGGCCTCGGGTGCGGTCACGGCAGCATCGACGGCGGTTTCACCCGCGTTGACCGCATCGGGGGCTGCAGCCAAAGTTGCGGGGCGTTGCGGCGGCAGCAAGGGCGGTTTGCCCGCAATAAGCAGAACGCCCTCGGGAGTGATGATCCCCTCGGGCGTTGGGCGGATCAGACCATCCGCGTCGAACTGATATACGGTGCCAAAGGGAGGGGGGGCAGGCTGGGCCGCAGGCAGCGGATCACCCCGCGCATCCGGTTGCGGCAGGCTGAGCGGATCGGGCGCATTGGGGGCCGCGTCCATTGTGGCCAGAAAGATTTCGTCCTGCGGGTCGGCAGCGGGCGCGCTGCCCGACGCCGTTTCGGTGGCAACCTCGGTCGCAGGGGCCGCTGCAAGGTCTTGCGGCACGTCTGTGGCATCCGTCGTGGCCAGATCGGCGGGCGGCAAATCGACCGGATCGCCTTCGGTCAGGGCAAGATCACTGCCAATTGTGTCAATCGCGGCACCGTCGGCAATCGCCTCGGGGTCTTGCATGTCGGCCAGCATTTCATCTTCAGGGGCTGGCACATCCGCGCCAGAGTCGACCGCTGCTGTCTCGATGCCGGTATCGCTGCCCTGCCACGAGGACAGCGAGAATGACGACCACGCCGCGACAAGTGCCAGCAAAAGCAGCAAGATCCCCGTCAGGATCAAGCCGAGATGGCGCGGCTTGCCCCGCACGGGGGCAACACGGCCGCCCAAGCCTATGCCCGGACGTTGCGCGGGATTTGCGGTCTGGTCCGTCTTGGGTGCCGTGGGTTTGGGCGTATTGCCTGCAACCGGTGCGATGCGGGGGTCCGGCACCGTCGGCGGCGGCACGGACTTGCGGGGCTTGCTGCCTGCAATGCCGGGGGCCGTGACCAAAGCCCCCAGACCGCGCAGCGCTTTGGTGGCCGCGGCGGTCTTCGGTTCATCGCCAAAGCTCAGGCGGGGCGGGATGGCGGGGCGCGGGGCCGTAACGCCGGGTGTGGCCGGAGGCAAAGGTCGGGCGGCAGAGGGACGCGCGACAATCTTCGCAGAAGGCGCTCCGCCAAGCACCGGAGGCTTGGCCGCCGCGGCGGTGCGCGGTTGCGCGTCGGCACCGCGTCGGCTGGAAAAGGCCATCTGCAGGGGCGAGGCCACGGGCGGCGGAATGTCATCCGCGATCGTGGGATCAATCACCGGCACAGACGCGACAGGAACAGCGCCTTCGGACAAGGGCTGTTCTTCTTGCACCACGTCCAAGGCCATCGGCGCTTCTTCGGCCATTTGCACGGCCGCCATAGCCGCGCTGATGGCGGGCCTGAGATCGCGGTCGGGATAGCTGACCGGAGCCGGATCGGAGGCCGGAATCTCGACGGGCGGCGGGCTGAAAAGCGGCAGATCCTCTGGCACAAAGACGGGCGCAGGCGGATAGTCCGGCTCGGGCAGGGGGGCTGGCAGCTCTTGCGGGGCCGGCTGTGGTTCCGGCTCTGGCTCATACTCCGGTTCCGGTTCGACTTCCGGTTCGGGTTCAGGCTCGGGCAAATCCAGCGGCGCGTTCAAGGCTGTGGCGCTGACCTCATCGCCAAACTCCTCGGCCAGAATTTCTTCCGGCTCGCGCGCCTCGGGGGCCACGGTTTCGACCGGCTCCGGTTCCGGCATGGCAGGCACGGGGGCAGGTTTTGCAGGTTCAGGCGCAAAGCTGCGCTGGATCACCTGCACCGGATCTTGATCGCGTTCAACCTTTTCACCCGGTGCCAAAAGCGAGGGCGCCAGAGACGAAGGACCAAACCACGGCTCGCCCTTGAACGTGCCATTCTCGGGGGCGGCAACAAAGGAGACCGGATTGAAGCGGTTATCGGCGGCAAAGGCCTCGGCCTCGGCCAGAGTTTCCTTTGCGATGACCGCCACTTGCACGTCGGGGCCATTTCCCCACCAGTCAAAGACCAGATCCTTGACTGCATAGGGGGTGCGCCCCTCAAGCGCCGCCTTGATCTGCGACCGCCGTTTGGCTGCATCGGGACCGGGGGCGTGAACCTGCGTATAGAGGATCTGATCGTTCGGGATCACCAGTTTTGTGGAAATCCCGCGCGGCGACAGACCCAGCGCGGTTGCGCGCAGATAGCCCAAAGCCTCGGTCAGATCGGGGGCATCAAGAGAGACTTGGCCAACCTCCTGCCATCCGGCACCCGTGCGGTGCAGAAGGCGGACGGTCGTGTCGCGGAAGTCGAGTGCAAAAGCTGGTTTCATCACACGGGTCTAGCACAGGAAAAGGGGCAGCGGAAACGCAGCCCCCAAGGTTCGGCCCTTCCTATAGCAGGTTTTTGCCGAAAGAAAGAAAAAGCCAAGTGTCACCCAAGCTTTACTGGACGACCCGCGTCTTATGTTTGAAGCATACGGCGCATTTTCAAGGAGGTTTCCATGCGTGTTCTGACAATTCTGGCGATGACGGCGGCTTTGGCACTGCCAATGGCGGCCCCGGCCTTGGCGCAGGATGCCGCAATCGTGACCGTGACAGGCGAGGCCACCGTCGAAGCCACGCCCGACAGTGCCACGATTTCGCTGGGCGTCACCACCGATGGCGCAACGGCCGCCGAGGCGATGGCGGCCAATTCGGCTGCGGTGCAGGCCGTGATTGACCGGCTGAAACTGGCGGGGATCGAGGACCGCGATCTGCAAACCTCGAACCTGTCGTTGAATCCGAACTGGGTCGGCTATGATTCGGGCCAGACCCCGACGATTTCGGGCTATATCGCCTCGAACATGCTGACGGTGCGGGTGCGTGTGCTGGAGAGCCTTGGTTCGGTGCTGGATGCGGTCATCACCGATGGCGCGAATACGCTGAACGGGCTGACCTTCGAAGTGGCCCAACCGCGCCCCGTGCTGGACGAGGCGCGCAAGCAGGCGGTGGCGGACGCAATGGCCCGCGCCACGATTCTGGCCGAGGCTGCGGGCGGTCGTTTGGGCAAGGTGATCTCGATCACAGAAAACGCAGGCTATGGTGCGCCGGTGCCGATGTTCCGCTCGGACGCCGCTGCCGCACCGGTGCCGGTGGCAGGGGGGCAGATCGGGCTGATGGCCTCGGTCACCGTCACCTACGAGATTGCCGAGTGATCTGACAGGTTTTGCAGGGGGGCCGTCGCCCCCTTGCGGAACCCTGTGGCGGGGATAGGCTGGGCAGGCTTACAGGAGCCTGCCCATGCCAACCCCGTTCCACCTTGCCATCCATGTCCACGACCTTGACGCCGCGCGCGGATTTTATGGCGGGGTTTTGGGCTGTGCCGAGGGGCGCAGCACCGCAACTTGGGTGGATTTCGATTTCTTCGGCCACCAGCTTAGCCTGCATCTGGGCCAGCCTTTCACCAATACGCCGACGGGCAGGGTGGGCGACCACATGGTGCCGATGCCGCATTTCGGTGTGGTGCTGCATCTGCCCGACTGGCAGGCCTTGGCCGACCGCCTGACCGCCGCCGGAACCGCGTTTGAATTGGCACCTTCGGTGCGGTTTCAAGGGCAGGCGGGCGAACAATGGACGATGTTCTTCCGCGACCCATCGGGCAACCCGCTGGAGTTCAAAGGATTTCCGACGCTGGAGGGGGTGTTCGCGCGTTAAGGGGGGCTTTAGGCCCGTCGCGCCCAATTATTTTTGCGGCTTTCGCAAAACGCCACTATTCCGGCTGACCGAGGCCATGGCCGAGGTCACACGCCGCGCCAGCCGCAATCCAAGCCGGCTGCCCAAAGCCACCGGCCAGCGCACGTTCTCCGGGCGCTTATCGCCCGCTAGGGCAGGCGCGGGCTTATGTCGTGCTTGATGGGCAAAGTCGGATTGTGGCGGGATCACTGCGGGTGGGGAAAGGCAGTGCCATTCCTTATCCGCCCGAACGAAGGCGGTTTCCGGCTTGCTCGGAACGAGCTGACCGCGGCAGATGCCAGTATATTCCTGAAACGCCCCCTACAGCCCCAGCCGTGGAATCTCGATCGCAGGGCAGCGGTTCATCACCACATTCAACCCCTTGGCGCGGGCGGTCGCTGCCGCCGCCGCATTCACCACGCCCAGTTGCATCCAGATCGTCTTGACGCCTGCAAGCGTCAAAGCCTCATCCACCACTGGCCCGACTTCCTCGGAGCGGCGGAAGATATCGACCATATCGACCGGCCCTTCGATATCCGACAGCCGCGCCTGCACGATTTCGCCCAATGCCTCTTGCCCTGCAAAGCCCGGATTGACGGGAATCACCCGATAACCCCGCGCCGCCAGATAGCGCGCCACGCCATTGCTGGGGCGGTCAGGCTTGGGCGACCAGCCGACAAGCGCGATGGTGCGGGTGGTGGTCAGAATGTCACGGATCAGGTCGTCGGTCATGCTGGCGTCAGTCATGCTACCCCCAATAAAAAGGCGCCCAAGCCGATGGCCGGGGCGCCAAGGTGTGGAACGAGGGACAGTGAACAAGGGCAGCGGGGGTTCCAGACCCGTCGCCTGTCACTCTCAGATGGGAAGGATAATATCCGGTTAAAGGGGCCATCGCGCTTTCGTGATTGTTTTACCGTGTCGAGGCCGCATAAAGCCCGACCGCCGCCGCGTTTGACACGTTGAGCGACCCGAACGCCCCCGCAAAGGGAATGCGCGCGATCACATCGCAGGTCTCGCGGGTTTTCTCGCGCAGGCCCGGCCCTTCGGCCCCCAGCACCAAGGCCACCGCCCGCTTGCCCGCATCGGCAAGTGCTGCCCCCAGATCAACGGTGCCTTCGCCGTCCAGCCCGATCAGCACATAGCCCATGGTTTTCAGCTCATCCATCGCCTCGGCCAGATTGGTGACCTTGAGGTAAGGCTGCCGTTCAAGCGCACCGCTGGCGGTCTTGGCCAAAGCGCCGGTTTCGGGGGCGGAATGATGACGCGGCGCCACAACCGCCCGCGCGCCGAACACCTCGGCTGACCGCAGCACCGCGCCCACGTTATGCGGATCGGTCACCCGGTCCAAGAGAACGATCAGCGGCAGGCCCTCGCCCGAAATCGCCACATCGGCCAGCTTGCCCCAGTTCAGCGGCCTGACCTCCATCGCGGCACCCTGATGGACCGAGCCTTCGTCGATTGGCACATCGAACCGGCGCGGGTCGGCGATTTCCGGCTCGATCCCCGCAAAGGCCACGGCCTCTTCCAGCTTGTCCAGCGCGTTCTTGGTCACCACCAAGCGCAACTTTTCCCGCTTGGGGTTCATCAGCGCATCGCGCACCGCATGCAGCCCGAACAGCCACACGGTTTCCTTGGCTTCGGCCCGCCGGTTGCGTTCCTTGTCCACCACCCAAGACGGTTTCTTCGCGCCCGACATGCCCAAACCCCTTCATTAGACCGCGCGGACAATGTGTCAGCCCGCCCGCACAGGCAAGCAGAAATCCCGTTTCATTTTTTTCCGGTTTTCGCCTTGACGCCCCCTGAGGGCTTCGGTAATCACCCCCTCAGTGGGCGATATGCTGCAAGGTGCGGCAGCGGACTGTAACTCCGCCGAGGCGACTCATGCTTGGTTCGATTCCAAGATCGCCCACCATCTTCTGACAGCGTTGAACAAACAGACTGGAGAAGATTATGAAATCATTCACTTTTAGCCATGCCATCACGCGCAAGCCCTCGGGCAGCATCGTGGCGGGCCTGCGCGCGGTCGATACCGGCACGCCCGATCTGGGGCTGATGCTGGCGCATCATGCCGACTATATCGTAGCCCTGCGATCCACCGGTGCCACCGTGGTGGAACTGGACGCCGCCGAGGCTTTTCCGGATTCGGTTTTCGTGGAAGACACCGCCCTTTGCCTGCCCAAAGGCGCGGTCGTGATGCGCCCCGGCGCGCCCACCCGTCTGGGTGAGGCGGCGCTGATGGAGCCGAACCTGCGCGCGCTTTACGGTCAGGTTCTGCGCATCGAGGGTGCGGACAGCTATATCGAAGGCGGCGATATTCTGGTGACCGAGACCGAGGTTCTGGTTGGCCGTTCGGCCCGCACCAACGGGGCAGGGGTGGCCGAACTCGCCCGCCTGATCGCCCCTTGGGGCCATGATGTGCGCGAGGTTTTCACTCCGCCGGGCGTGCTGCATTTCAAGACCGACTGCTCGCTGCTGGACGCAGAGACGATTCTGTCGACGCGGCGTCTGGATGCCTCGGGCTGCTTTGCAGGCTACCGCGTGATCCATGTGGCTGATGGCGAAGAGGCCTGCGCCAACACCATCCGCTTCAACGATCTGGTCATCATGCCCGCAGGCTTCCCGCGCACCCGCGATCTGCTGGTGCAGGCGGGGTATAAGGTGCAGGAAATCGGCAATTCCGAATGTGCCAAGCTGGATGGCGGCATGTCCTGCCTGTCCTTGCGCTTTACGCCCAAGCCCTGACAGCCCTATAGTCGCGCCCAGATCGAAGCGATTTTCAGGACCAGACATGGCCAGCCCTTTCAACATTCTGGCCGTGGTGCAAAATGGCCGCCTGCAGTATGAAGCCCTGCTGCTGGCGGCCTCCCTGCGCGCCACCAACCCCGGTTTTACAGGCACGCTCTATCTGGCAGAGCCGCAAAAGAATGATCTCTGGCCACGCAACCCCGCCGTGACCGATCCGGCAATCCGTGCGGCACTGGAATCCCTTGGCGCGGTGTTCCTGCCCTTCGAAAACAAGGTCTTCGGCCACAGCTATCCGCACGGAAACAAGATCGAGGCCCTGGCACATCTGCCAGAAGCGCCCTTCCTGTTTCTGGACACCGACACGCTTATCACCGGCCCGCTCGACAGCATCGGTTTCGATTTCGCCTACCCTTCGGCCTCCATGCGCCGCGAAGGCACATGGCCGCAGATCGAACTCTACGGACCGGGTTATGACGAGATATGGAAGTCGCTTTACGACCGCTTCGGCCTCGAGTTCGCAGCCTCGCTCGACCTTTCGCAGCCCGATGGCTACTGGCAACGCTATATGTATTTCAACGCAGGCTGGTTCTTCCATGAAAGCCCGAAGGCGTTCGGGGACCGCTTCCTGACTTTCGCCCGCGAGATCCGGGACAATGCGCCCGAGGAACTGGTCGTTCAGGAACTCTACCCCTGGCTTGACCAGATCGCCCTGCCGCTGGTGATCCAGTCCCTCGGCGGCGGACGCCCCACGCCCGACCTGGCAGGGCTGGACGGGGACGTCACCTGCCACTACCGCACCCTGCCACTCCTTTACGCCCGCGAATCCGACCGCGTGGTCGAGGTGCTCGAAGAGGTCGCGGCCCAACAAGACCTCCGCCGCCTCTTGCGTGACTACGAACCCGCCAAAGTCCTAATCTACCAGAACCGAGGCAAGAAAATCCGCACCCTCTTCGACCGCAGCAACCTTCCCCGCCGCGAACAAGTAATCCGCCAGACCATCAAGAAAGAGGGCCTCTGGCTGCGCTAGCCAGGGTGCGTGCAAAGCACACACCCTACCCTCTGGCCTTCATCTGTTCCTAAATATCCCCGCCGGAGGCATCCGCCGCATCTGGAGGAAGCCTCCGGCGGGAGTATTTTTGCCAAGATGAAGCCCAAGGGTAGGGTGCGTGGTCCCCACGCACCTTAGCGAGCGGCTTTTTCCGCAATGCCGGAGGTGCCTTCGCGCCGCGCGAGTTCCGCTTCGACATCGGCCAGCGTCACATCGCGCGCGGCGAGCATGACCAGAAGGTGATAGATCACATCGGCTGCCTCGGCAGTCAGTTTGGCGCGGTCGCCCTTGACCGCTTCGATGATCGCCTCGACAGCCTCTTCGCCGAATTTCTCGGCGCATTTCTCGGGACCTTTGGCCAGCAGTTTCGCGGTCCACGAGCTTTCGGGATCGGCGGATTTACGGGCGGCAATGGTGTCGGCAAGGCGTTGTAGGGCGGTCATGTCAGCCTCATCGGGATGCCGGCTGCGGCCATATGGGCCTTGGCCTCGGCAATGGTGAAGGTGCCGAAGTGGAAGATCGAGGCCGCCAGCACCGCCGAGGCGCCGCCTTTGGTCACGCCTTCGACAAGGTGATCCAGCGTGCCCACCCCGCCCGAGGCGATGACGGGGACCGACACTGCATCCGAAATCGCGCGGGTCAGGGGCAGGTTGTAACCCTGATGCGTGCCGTCGCGGTCCATCGAGGTCAGCAATATCTCGCCTGCGCCCTTGGCAACGACGGTGCGGGCAAATTCCACCGCGTCGATGCCGGTCGCCCGCCGTCCGCCATGGGTGAAAATCTCCCATTTGCCGGGGCTTACGGTTTTGGCATCTATGGCCACGACGATGCATTGGCTTCCGAAGCGGTCGGCGGCTTCGGCCACCACATCGGGGTTGGCGACGGCGGCCGAGTTGAACGACACCTTGTCCGCCCCTGCCAGCAGCAGCGCGCGCACATCCTCATGTGTCCGTACGCCGCCGCCCACGGTCAGCGGCATGAAACAGGCCTCTGCGGTGCGGGTGACCAGATCGAACATGGTGCCACGGTTTTCATGGGTGGCGTGGATGTCGAGAAAGCACAGCTCGTCAGCGCCCGCCGCATCATAGGCGCGAGCGGCCTCGACCGGATCACCGGCATCGCGGAGTTGCGTAAAGTTCACGCCCTTGACCACACGGCCATCGGCGACATCAAGGCAGGGGATCAGGCGGGTTTTCAGCATGGGTTACCCTAGCGTCTTGGGTCAGGCGGGGGAAGGGGAAGAAGAGAGGGGGCCAGCCCCCTCGGCCTTTCGGCCAAGCCTGTGTTTTCTGAAGAAAACACAGGCCAACCCCCGGAGTATTTGGGCCAAGATGAAATCAGGCCTTCAGGGCATGCAACGCCGTGGCCAGATCAATCGCCCCGTCATAAAGCGCGCGGCCCGAGATGGCACCCGCGATGACGCCAGTATCGCGTAGGGCGATCAGGTCGGCCATTGTGCTGACGCCGCCGGATGCGATCACAGGGATCGAGACGGCACGGGCAAGCGCCTCGGTCGCCTCGATGTTCGGGCCTTGCATCGCACCATCACGGTCGATGTCGGTGTAGATGATCGCGGCCACGCCTGCATCTTCAAAGCTGCGGGCAAGATCGGTGGCCTGAATGGTGGTCTCGGTCGCCCAGCCTTTGGTCGCAACAAAGCCTTTGCGGGCATCAATGCCCACGGCCACCTTGCCCGGAAAGGCGCGGGCGGCCTCGCGCACCAGTGCCGGATTCTCCACCGCCACCGTGCCAAGGATCACACGGGCCAGCCCTTTTTCCAGCCACATCGCAATGGTTGCCATATCACGGATGCCGCCGCCAAGCTGGGCGGGAACCTTCAGCCGCGCAAGGATCGCCTCGACCGCCGCCCCGTTCACCGGCGCACCTGCGAAGGCCCCGTTCAGGTCAACCAGATGCAGCCATTCACAGCCCGCAGCCTCGAATTTCAGGGCCTGTGCTGCGGGATCATCGCCGAAGACCGTCGCCGCCTCCATCTCGCCGCGCAACAGGCGCACACATTGGCCGTCTTTCAGATCGATGGCGGGGTAAAGGATCATGGCGGCCTCCGGTGTCATGTGGGCGCGGTCATACGCAGGGGGGCGGGCCTTGCCAAGGGGGGCGCGACCCCACGTCATGCTTGATCGGTGGGAATTTCCGAGGAAACCTGCACAGGCCTTGAGGGAGGAACCCAAGAATGAAGATGTTTGCGATCGCCGTGGCGATGAGCTTGTCGGCGGGGGCTGCCCTTGCGGCAGACCCGGTGGAAGGGGTCTGGAAAACCAAACCGGATGACAATGGCAACTATGGCTATGTCAAAGTGGTGCCATGCGGCACGGCCTTTTGTGGCACGCTGATCAAGGCGTTCGACAGTTCGGGGGCAGAAAAGGCCAGCGAGAACATCGGACGTGCGATCATCTGGGATATGGTTGCCTATGGCGACGGTGCCTATGACGATGGCAAGATCTGGAGTCCTGATCGGGACAAGACCTATAGCTCGGACATGCAGTTGACGGGCGACAAACTGGCTGTGCGTGGTTGTGTTCTGGGAATCTGCCGCGATGGCGGAACATGGAGCCGCGTGAAATAGGCGCAGCTTTCGGGTTGCGGGGGCGGGGTGTCTGGCGCTTCATGGCGTCGAACCACGAGGCCGCGCGATGAGTATCAAAGACTGGACAAGATTGATCGGCCTGTCCCTGCTCTGGGGCGGGTCTTTCTTTTTCGTGGAAATCGCCGTGCGGGGCTTGCCTGCGCTTAGCATTGTTTGGGGACGTGTGGCGTTGGGGGCGCTGTGTCTGGCGCTGATGCTTCGGCTGAGCGGGGCGGGATTGCCGCGAGGGGCGGCAGAGTGGCGCGCGCTGTTGGGCATGGGGCTGCTGAACAATGTCATTCCCTTTACCTTGTTTGTGCTGGCGCAGGGGCAGATCAGCGGCGCGATGGCCGCAATTCTGAATGCAACCACACCGCTCTGGGGCGTGGCTTTGGCGCATGTGTTCACAGCCGACAAGATCACGCCGCGCAAGGCTGCAGGGCTGCTGGCGGGGTTTTGCGGGGTGGTTGTGATGATGGGCGGCGCGGCGCAAGGCGATCTCTGGGCGGGGCTGGCCTGTCTGGGGGCGGCCTTTTCCTATGGTGTGGCCGGAGTTTGGGGGCGGCGGTTCCGGTCGTTGCGGGTGGCGCCGTTGCAGGCGGCCTTCGGACAGGTGGCCTGTGCGGCGGTGCTGATCACACCCCTGTGGCTTTGGCTGGACCAGCCTTGGCGATTGGCGGTGCCGGAGGCAGAGGTGATCGGGGCGCTGGTCGGGATTGCCGTGCTGTCCACCGCGCTGGCCTATCTGATCTATTTCCGGCTGCTGGAGTCTGCAGGGGCGGCGAACGTGCTGTTGGTGACATTTCTTGTGCCGGTTTCTGCTGTGGCCTTGGGGGTGATTTTTCTGGCCGAGGCGTTGGCATGGCGGCAGGTGGCGGGATTTGCCCTGATAGCATCAGGACTTGCGGCCTTGGATGGCAGGGTGCGGCTATGGCGTTAGATCCTGGCCATGCGCCGGATGAGGCAGAATGGGCAGATCTGCTGGCGCGGGCCGCGCGTGCAAGTCTCTATGCGGTGGTAACAACGGGCATTACCTGCCGCTTCGGTTGCCCGTCCCGCACGCCGTTGCGGCGGAATGTGCAGGTGTTCGGATCGCTGGAGTCGGCTCTGGCCCAAGGGTTCCGACCCTGTTTGCGGTGCAAACCCTGATTGGCCAACGCCAAGGTGCGTGAAATCACGCACCCTACCCTTGGCGTTCATCTTGGCCCAAATACTCCCGCCGGAGGCACCCGCCGCATCGGGGAGAGCCTCCGGCGGGGATATTTGTGCAAAGGGGATGAAGGGAACCTGCAGAAAGGAGGGTAGGGTGCGTGATTTCACGCACCTTCCTTGCCGACGGCAGACTAGGGCTTCCATCGCAGGAAATTGGCGATCAGACGCAGGCCGATGGCTTGGCTTTTCTCGGGGTGGAACTGGGTGCCGACCATGGTGTCGCGCCCGATGATGGCGGTGATGTCGCCGTCATAATCCACATGGGCCAAGCGCTCTGCCGGATTGTCGACGCGGAAATGGTAGGAGTGAACGAAATAGGCATGATCGCCGGTTTTCAGCCCTTCCAGCACGGGATGGGAATGGTCGATCACCAGATCGTTCCACCCCATATGCGGCACCTTGAGCGCGGGGTTGCGCGGGGTGATCCGCACCACCTCGCCGCCGATCCAGCCGAAACCGGGCGTGTCCTGATACTCGCGCCCCCAAGTGGCCATCATCTGCATGCCGACACAGATGCCAAGGAAAGGGCGGGCGCGGATGGTGACTGCCTCTTCGATCGCCTCGAACAGCCCGCCAAATGCACCCAAGGCACGGCGGCAGGACGGAAAGGCCCCGTCACCGGGCAGCACGATCCGGTCGGCGCGGGCCACGTCTTCGGGGCGGGACGACACCAGCACCTCGCCTGCACCGGTTTCCTGCGCCATGCGCTGAAAGGCCTTTTCAGCCGAGTGCAGGTTGCCGGAATCGTAATCTACAAGGACGGTCAGCATCTTGTCACCCTTGGCGCGGCGGAGGCGGTGGGAGCCTCCGGCGGGGATATTTATGAACAGATGAAAGGCTTAGAGCGCGCCTTTGGTCGAGGGGATGGCCGAGGGCGCGCGCGGGTCGGGTTCTACTGCGGCGCGCAAGGCGCGGGCAACCGATTTGAACGCGGCTTCGGCGATGTGGTGGCTGTTGAACCCGTGGATCAGATCGACGTGCAGGGTGATGCCGCCGTGGGTGGATAGCGCCTGAAAGAACTCGCGCACGAGTTCGGTATCGAATGTGCCGATCTTCTGCGTCGGGAAGGGCAGGTTCCAGACCAGAAACGGGCGGCCTGACAGATCGAGCGCGCAGGCAACCTGCGCGTCATCCATCGCAAGGTTGAAATGGCCATAGCGGCGGATGCCCCGCTTGTCGCCCAAGGCGCGCAACAAGGCCTGACCGATGGCGATGCCGCAGTCTTCAACCGTGTGGTGATCATCAATGTGCAGATCGCCACTGGCCGTCAGGGTGATGTCGATCAGCGCATGGCGGGCCAGTTGGTCAACCATGTGGTCGAAAAATCCCACGCCGGTCTTGATCTGTGACTGGCCAGTGCCATCCAGATTGATCGAGACGGTGATCGCGGTCTCGTTGGTTTTGCGGGTGATCTCGGCGCTACGCATCGGCGGCTCCTTGCGGTTTGCGGCCTTATAAGGCGGGGGAGCGGTTTTGGAAAGCCGGTTGGGGATGGACGCGCGGGGGCGTCTGGCTATCCTTGCACAGCAATGCCCGAAGGAGTGCGACGTGACCGACCTGACCTGTTTCAAATCCTATGACATCCGGGGCCGTCTTGGGGGCGAGTTGAACGAAGGGGTGGCGGCGCTGGTCGGGCGCGCTTTCGCGCAAGCACGGGGGGCAAGGCGGGTGGTCTTGGGGCGCGATTGCCGCGCCTCCTCCGAAGGGCTTGCGGCGGCAGTGGCGGCAGGTTTGCGGATGGCGGGGGCCGAGGTGCTGGATCTGGGGCTCTGCGGCACCGAGGAGATGTATTTTGCTGTGGACCATCTGGGGGCGGATGGCGGGATCGAGGTGACGGCCTCGCACAATCCGATGGATTACAACGGCATGAAGCTGGTGGGGGCGGGGGCCGCGCCGATTGCCGATCTGGGGCCGATCCGCGCCTTGGCGGAAAGCGGTGCCTTTGTGCAGGTCGTGCAGGGAGGCATACAGAATGTGTCCACGACCCGCGCGGCCTATGTAGATCGGGTGCTGTCCTTTGTGAATATAGGCGCGCTGCGGCCCATGCGGATTTTGGTGAACGCAGGCAACGGCGCGGCGGGGCCTACTTTCGATGCGATTGCAGAGGCCTTGGCCGCGCGTGGCGCGCCGTTCGAGTTTGTGCGGATGCATCATGAGCCTGACGGGCGCTTTCCAAATGGTATCCCGAACCCGTTGCTGCCTGAAAATCAGCCCGCGACCGCCCGCGCGGTCCTCGAGGCTGGGGCGGATATGGGCGTTGCATGGGATGGCGATTTCGACCGCTGCTTTTTGTTTGATGCCAATGGGGCATTTGTCGCGGGCGAATATATCGTGGGTCTGCTGGCGCAGGTGTTTCTTGCCAAAGAGCCGGGGGCCACGATCATCCACGATCCGCGCGTGATCTGGAACACGCAGGATGTGGTGGCGTACGCGGGGGGACTGTCCGTGGCCGCACCTACCGGCCATGCCTTTCTGAAACGTGCCATGCGCGAGACGGGGGCCATTTATGGCGGCGAGATGTCGGCGCATCACTACTTCCGCGATTTCATGGCCTGCGATTCGGGGATGATTCCGTGGCTGCTTGTGGCCGAGCTGATCGGGCGCTCTGGCCAAAGCCTGTCGCAACTGCTTGCGGCGCGGCGGGCGGCGTTTCCCTCCTCGGGCGAAGTGAATTTTCGGGTGGCCGATGTCAGGGCAATGGTGGCCAAGATCGAGGCCATTTATGCCCCGCAGGCACTGGCGCGCGAAAGCCTTGACGGCTTGGGTCTGTCCTTTGGCGATTGGCGTTTCAACCTTCGGGCGTCCAATACCGAACCACTGTTGCGGCTGAACGTGGAGGCACGGGGTAAACCCGATCTGGTGGCCGAGAAACTGGCCGCCCTGTCGGCCCTGATCAGCGCCGGATAGCGCGCAATGCCGGAAAAGCCGCGCGGCCCCTATACCTGTCCGCGACCTTGCTGATATACAGCCCCGAACGACACAACGCCCCCGCTGGGGCGGCGCATGATGAGGTAACCCATGTCGCAAGACGATCTCGAGATTGACCTTGATGCCATTCAACGCCGCATGGATGGCGCAATGAACGCATTGAAAGCCGAATTTGCCAGCCTGCGGACCGGTCGCGCCTCGGCCTCGATTGTCGAGCCGATCATGGTTGACGCCTATGGCCAGATGACTCCGATCAACCAGCTTGGCACCGTCAACGTGCCGGAACCGCGCATGGTGGTGATCAACGTCTGGGACAAGGGCATGATTTCCAAGGTGGAAAAGGCCATCCGCGAAAGCGGTATCGGCATCAACCCGATCTCGGACGGCCCGCTGATCCGCTTGCCGATCCCGGAACTGAACGAAGAGCGCCGCAAGCAACTGTCCAAGGTGGCGGCGGGCTATGCCGAGAACACCAAGGTTGCGATCCGCAACGTGCGCCGCGATGGCATGGACCAGATCAAAAAGGCCAAAGCCGCCGGCATGGGCGAGGATGACCAGAAGATGTGGTCTGACGAAGTGCAAGAGCTGACCGACAAGGCGATTGCCGCCGTGGATCGGGCGCTGGAGCATAAACAAGCCGAAATCATGCAGGTTTGACGCCCGCGCAGCAGGCGAAAAATTTTCGCAGAAAATTTTTCTGGTTCCGGCGGCTGTCAGGACATCAGGCAAGGGGTGGGGCGTGGGCCTAGGCGATAAATCCGATCCGAAAAGCCCCCGCCCTGCGGAGCATGTTGCCATCATCATGGATGGCAACGGGCGCTGGGCGACCAATCGCGGCTGGCCGCGTCTGGTGGGGCATCGCAAGGGGGCAGAACGGGTCAAGCAGATCGTGCGCTGCGCCCCCGATCTGGGCATCCGCTGGCTGACGATCTATGCCTTCTCGACCGAGAACTGGAAACGCTCGACCGAGGAAGTGCTGGGTCTGATGAGCATTTTCGCCCGCTATATCGAACGTGAGGCCGACCGTCTGGCGGCGGAATCCGTGCGGGTGCGTTTCATCGGGGATCGCAGTCGACTGGACCCGAAACTGCAACGCCTGATGGCCGGGATCGAGGCGCGCACCGCACCCTTCAGCCGTCTGAACCTGACAGTGGCGATCAACTATGGCGGGCGGGACGAAATCCTGCGGGCGACAAAGGCGATTGCAGCAGAGGTCGCGGCGGGGCGGTTGTCGCCCGCCCAGATCACCGATGATCTGATTTCCGCGCGGCTTGATACCGCCGATCTGCCCGACCCCGATCTGGTGATCCGCACCAGCGGCGAGACTCGGACCTCGAATTTCCTGCCGTGGCAGGCGGCCTATGCGGAATACGAGTTCACCGAAACGCTCTGGCCCGATTTCACGCCTGACGCCTTGGCCGAGATCGTGAAACGGTTCGGCAACCGCGAGCGTCGCTTCGGCGGTGTGGTGTCGGCATGAGAGATTCGGGCCAATGGGGTGATCTTAAGCCGCGGTTGATCTCGGCGCTGGTGATGCTGGCGGTGGGGGCGGCGGAAATCTGGATCGGCGGCTTGCCGTTTCTGGCACTTGTCACGGTGCTGACGGCGGTGATGGTGTGGGAACTGGCGCGGATCACCGCCCCTGATGCCCGCGGCATGGCGCTGGGCCTTGCGGCCTTGGCGGCGATGCTGATGCTTGCCGACGAAGGTTGGCCCTCGGTTTCGGCGTGGTATCTGTTTCCCCTGATGCCCTTGGCGTTTCTGGTCACCCCGCGCTTGCAGCCCAAGGTTGCGGCGGTGATCGTGCTGGCCTTGATGGTGGCGGGGCATGGGTTGTTTGTGCTGCGCGACGAGGCCGGACGCGGGGCGATCCTTTGGGTTGTCGGTGTGGTGATCGTATCGGATGTGATGGGCTATTTCGCCGGGCGCACCTTGGGCGGGCCAAAGTTCTGGCCAGCGATCAGCCCCAAGAAAACATGGTCCGGCACTGTGGCGGGCTGGATCGGCGCGGCGGGCGTGGGCCTGATCTATGTCGCACTGGGGCAGGGCGGCTGGCTTCTGGTGCTGCTGTCGCCTTTTGTCGCCTTTGCGGGCCAGATGGGCGACATCGCCGAAAGCTGGATCAAGCGGCGGACCGGCGTCAAGGACAGCTCTGCGCTGATCCCCGGTCATGGCGGGCTGTTGGACCGCTTTGATGCGCTGGTGGGGGCGATGGTGCTGGTGCTGACGCTGATGCGGCTGATCCCCTTGCCGATCGCAGGCTGACCCATGCGTTCTATTTCGGTGTTCGGGGCCACAGGCTCTATCGGGGAAAGCACCTTTGATCTGGTGATGCGCGCGGGCGGGCCTGCGGCGTTTCGCACGGTGGCGCTGACCGGCGGGCGCAATGTGGCGCGGCTTGCCGAAATGGCGCGCGCCCTGCAGGCCGAGATTGCCGTGACCGCGCATGACGATTGCCTGCCTGCCCTGCGCGCGGCCTTGGCCGGATCGCGCATCGCCGTGGCCGCGGGGGCCGAGGCGATTGCAGAGGCCGCAGACCGTCCCGCCGAATGGGTGATGAGCGCGATTGTCGGGGCCGCAGGTCTGGTGCCGGGTCTGCGCGCACTGCGTCGGGGGGCGATCCTTGCGCTGGCCAACAAGGAATCGCTGGTGACAGCGGGGCCGCTGCTGATGGCCAGTGCCGCGCGGCACGGTGGCACCATCCTTCCGGTGGACAGCGAACATTCGGCAATCTTTCAGGCGCTGGTGGGCGAGGATATGGCTGCGGTCGAGCGTATCATCATCACCGCCAGCGGCGGCGCGCTACGCGATTGGCCGCTGGAGCGTCTGGCCCATGCCACGGTGGCCGAAGCTTTGGCGCATCCGAATTGGGCGATGGGCGCGCGGATCACCATCGATTCGGCCTCGATGTTCAACAAGGCCTTGGAAGTCATTGAAGCGCGCGAATTTTTCGACGTAAAGCCTGATCAGATCGAGGTCATCATCCACCCCGAATCGATCATCCATTCGCTGGTCGGCTTCCACGATGGCGCGGTGATGGCGCATCTGGGCGCGCCCGACATGCGCCACCCTATCGGCTATGCCCTGAACTGGCCCGTGCGAAGCCCGCTGCCCGTCGCGCGGCTGGATCTGGCGGCGCTGGGGCAACTGACCTTCCGCGCGCCCGATCTGGCCCGCTATCCGGCCTTGCGTCTGGCGCGTGAGGTAATGGCAGTGCGCGGTCAGGCGGGGGCGGCCTTCAATGCGGCCAAGGAAATTGCGCTGGATCATTTCATGGCCGGAGCCATCGGTTTTCAGGACATGGCGGCGGTGGTCGAAGACACGCTTGCCCGGATTTCGGCGGAGACCCGCCTTGGAAATGCCGTCTCCACCCTTGAGGATGTGCTTCATATGGACCATCTGGCAAGGGTAAGGGCTGCCGAAGCGGCAGGACAACGTTCAAAAGGCAGGTAACAGTTGGATATTTTGGCGATCCTTTCGGGTGCGGGCGGCGTGGCTTGGACCGTGGTGTTCTTTGTGCTGGCGCTGGCGATCATCGTGGCGGTGCATGAATACGGCCACTACATCGTCGGTCGCTGGTCGGGCATCCATGCCGAGGTGTTCAGCCTTGGCTTTGGCCCCGTCCTGTTCACCCGCACTGACAAACGTGGCACCCGCTGGCAGATCGCTGCTCTGCCGCTGGGCGGATATGTGAAATTCCTTGGCGATGCCAATGCTGCCTCGGGCAAGGATGCCGATGCGATCTCTGGCCTGTCCGCAGCCGAGCGGCGTCACACCATGCACGGCGCCCCCCTTTGGGCGCGGGCGGCGACGGTGGTGGCGGGGCCGGTTTTCAACATCGTGCTGACCGTGGCCGTCTATATCGGCATGATCGGCTACACTGGCATTGCAACCGATCTGCCGGTGGTGGGCAAGATGCCCGCCATGCCGTTCGAGGGCCAAAGCCTTGAACCGGGCGACCAGATATTGGCGCTTGCCGGCACCCCGACGCCTGATCTTACAGCCTACATCACGGCGGCAAGTGAACTTCCGCCCGCTGCACGTGTGGCCTATACGGTTGATCGGGCTGGCGCAAAGATCGACGTCGAAGGCCCGCACCCGCTCCCGCCGCTGGTGGATTCGGTGCATCCCAAGAATGCCGCGATGGATGCTGGGATTCAGCCCGGCGATGTTATTTTGCAGGCCGGTGGCAAGGATGTCACCGCGTTTTCCGAACTTCCCGTCATTGTCGAGGCTTCGAACGGCGCGCCGATTGCGCTGAAAATCTGGCGTGCGGGCGAGGTGATCGACCTGACGCTGACGCCGAACCGCCGCGATATTCCCAATGCCGAGGGCGGTTTTGATACGCGCTGGCTTATCGGGCTGTCGGGCGGGCTGCTGTTCGAACCCGAGGTTCGCAACGCAGGCCCGCTTGAGGCTGTGGGGCTGGCGCTGGAGCAGACGTGGTATGTCACCAAAACCTCGCTGTCGGGGCTGTGGCATGTGGTGGCGGGCAAGATCAGCTCTTGTGCGATTTCCGGCCCGATCGGCATGGCCGAGGTGATGGGGGATGCGGCGCGCTCTGGTCCCGAGGTGTTCTTGGGTATGCTGGCGGCGCTGTCGCTGGGAATTGGCCTGCTGAACCTGTTCCCGATTCCCGTGCTGGACGGTGGCCATCTGGTGTTCCATGCCTTCGAGGCGATCACCGGCAAGCCGCCTTCGGATCGCGCGCTGAACCTGATGATGACGGTCGGACTGGCCATCGTGCTGTCTTTCATGGCCTTTGCCCTGACCAATGACATGATGTGCAGTTAACTTTGCGGGCCATTATATAGCCATATTCCATTGCTAACCCTCTTCTGCGCTGGATGAAGAAGAGGGTGCCGCAATGCAGTTGGTCATGAATGGATATAAAGGCCTGTCTCTGCTGGTTTGGTTGAACTGGGACATTGTTTTCACGCTTGGAACTGTGGTTATCGGCCTGCTGGCGGGGGCTTTCTTCGGCCATGCCATTCTGAACCCGCTGAACTAGGGCAATTATCCACAGATTGTTGTGACGCCCGTGCCATGTTCCGCAAATGCGCTTGGACTGCCTTTTGACAATCCCTGCCATTCCCGTTAGTCAGAGACACAGGATTTTGTGGGACGTGGGAGCGTATTATGCACGGAACGGCAGGCGCAGGTCAGGCGCGCAAGGCAACGGCCCGGAACATTTTGCGCCCGGCGCTGATGTCAATTCTGCTTTCCACTGCAATGGTTTCCGCGCCGTTCTTCACACCGGCCTATGCCGAAACCTATAGCTTTTCTCAGCTTGTGGTTGAGGGGAATGAACGCGTCGATGCCACGACGATCCTCTCCTACGCGGGAATCGCCAAAGGGGAGTCGATCATCTCTGGTGCGTTGAATGATGCCTATCAGCGTATTGTCGATGCCGGATTGTTCGAAACGGTCGAACTGATCCCGCAGGGCGGCACCTTGCTGATCCGCGTGCAAGAATACCCGATGCTGAACGTGGTCGATTTTCAGGGCAACAAAGCGCTGAAGGATGAAAATCTGGCCGAAGTCGTCAAATCGCGCTCGCGTCTGGTGTATTCTCCCGCGCAGGCCGAGGCGGATGCGACAAGCATCTCTGAAATTTACCGTGTGCAGGGTCGCCTTGCGGCCTCTGTGACCCCGCGCATCATTCGCCGTGACGACAATCGCGTGGATCTGGTGTTCGAGATTGCCGAAGGCAAAGTCGTCGAAGTTGAACGGTTGTCTTTTGTCGGCAACCGCGCCTTTTCGGATCGCCGCTTGCGGCAGGTTCTGGAAACCAAGCAGGCGGGCTTTTTGCGTCAGTTGATCAAGGGTGACACCTTTGTCGCCGAACGGCTTGAAGTCGACAAGCAGATGCTGCGCGACTTCTATCTGTCGCGCGGCTATGTCGATGTGCAAGTGCTTGATGCTTCTGGCGAATTGGCGCGTGAAAGGGACGCGTCTTTCGTGGCCTTCACCATTCGCGAAGGCCAGCAGTTCAAGCTTGGCAAGATCTCGACGGTATCCGAACTCGAAGGCGTGGATGTTGCCGAATTCGTCGATGTGCAAAAACTGCGCTCAGGCGTGGTTTACTCGCCCGCGATCATCGAAAACAACATCGCCCGCATGGAAAGCCTTGCGCTTCGCAAAGGCCTGAACTTTGTCCAGATCGAGCCGCGGATCACCCGCAATGAGCGTGATCAGACGCTGGACATTGAATTCGTGCTTAAGCGCGGCGAGAAGATCTTCGTTGAACGTATCGACGTCGAAGGGAACACCACCACTCTGGATCAGGTGGTGCGGCGGCAGTTCCGCACGGTGGAAGGCGACCCCTTCAACCCGCGCGAAATCCGCCAATCGGCAGAACGTATCCGCGCCCTTGGCTTCTTTGCCGATGCCAAGGTTGAGTCGCAGCCCGGTTCGGATGGCGATCAGGTTGTCGTCAAGGTCGATGTCGAAGAACAACCCACCGGATCGCTGTCCTTTGGCGCGTCTTATGGCCTGTCATCGGGCGTCGGCCTGAACATCGGCTTTTCGGAAAGCAACTTCCTTGGTCGTGGTCAGGGGCTTTCGCTGAACATCACCTCTGGCACTGACAGCAACGAGGGCAGCCTGACCTTTGTGGAACCGGCCTTCCTTGGCCGTGATCTGAAGCTGAAATTCTCGGGCTATTACCGTGAGACAACGCAGGCAAGCGCGTCTTATGACACGTCGAATATTCTTGTCAGTCCGGCATTGGACTTTCCTGTAAGCGCCAATAGCCGTTTGGAAGTGCGTCTGAAGTACTTCCAGGACACGATGACGAACTACACTGGTGAGTCCGACCTGTTGCTTGGGGAAGCGACCGGTTCGATGGCGGGTGCCGGCATCGGCTACACCTATTCCTACGATACCCGCGTGAACGGGATGAACCCGAACGGCGGCATCCTGTTGCGCTTTGGTCAGGATTTTGTGGGATTGGGGGGTGACATCAAATATTTGTCCACCTCTGCACTTGCCTTGGCAGAAACCAAGATCTTCAACGAAGAAGTGACCGTGCGGACCGTGTTCGAAGGCGGCATGCTGAACAGTTTCGATGGCTACCAAACCCGCGTGACGGACCGCTTCTTCGGGAATGGCAAGGTGCGTGGATTTGAAACCAACGGCTATGGCCCGATGGATGGCAACCCTCTTAGCCCCGAGGCTGTCGGGGGGAACGTGTTCGCCGTCGCCAAATTCGAAGCTGATTTCCCGCTGGGCCTGCCGGAAGAATATGGCATCAACGGTGGCGTTTTCTTTGATATCGGGTCCGTCTGGGGCTTGGACAATACCGATGGAACCGGGCCTGACCCGATTGATGACAGCTTCAAGCTGCGCTCGGCGGTTGGTTTCTCGGTGTTCTGGAAAACTCCGATCGGGCCGCTTCGCTTCAACTTCTCGAAGGCATTGCTGAAAGAGGTTGATGACAAAGAGCAGACCTTCGACCTGACCATTTCGACGAAGTTCTGATGCGCGCCCTTGCCGGCTGGGGATGGTTCAGGCAGGGGGCCATGGCCCTTTGCCTGCTGTTTGCGACGGTCGGTCATGTGGACGCGCAGCAAAAGGCAGCGAACATGGTGCCGATTGCCACGCTGGACCAAGAGCGGTTCTTTAACGAGACGCGGTTCGGCAAGGCGGTCTTGGCGGCGTTTCAGTCTGACACGGATGCGCTGATTGCCGAAAACCGCAAGATCGAGGCCGATCTTGAGGCTGAAGAGCGGGATTTGACCTCTCGCCGTGCCACAATGGGCGCGGAAGAGTTTCAGACCTTGGCGGCTGCCTTTGATCGCAAGGTTGAAGATATCCGCACCGCCCGCGATGCGACGTCGCAGGTTTTGTCCAAACGGCTGGACGAAGACCGCGCCCGCTTTTTCGATGCTGCCCGTCCCGTGCTGATCGCGCTGATGGCCGAACGGGGGGTGCTGGCGATTATCGACAAGCGCGCTGTCCTGTTGGGGTTCGATACGATCGATCTGACCGAACTTGCCATAGCGCGTCTGGACGAAACGCTTGGCGACGGGGCTGCAACGCCGCCCTATGCCAGCCCAACACCTTGACGCTGCGTAACAATCGCAACCTTGTTTCGCCCCTAACTGCTTGCTACTGAGGGGACAGGTTCCGTAAAGAGAACCGCCCAGGAGGAGACAACATGACCGACCAAAGCCCCGCCCCGCTGCCGGTAGAGGCCGATATTGCGCTGATACAGCGCATTATTCCGCATCGCTATCCTTTCCTTCTGGTCGACAAGGTGCGTGACATCGTGCCGTTCAAATCCTGTATCGGGATCAAGAACGTCACCATGAACGAACAGGTGTTTCAGGGCCATTTCCCCGGCATGCCGATCTTTCCGGGGGTGATGATCATCGAGGCGATGGCGCAGACCTCGGGGATTCTGGTGGGATTGTCGGTCGATCTGATCGACAAGAATGCCAAGGTGTTCTTCATGTCGGTGGATGGAGTGAAGTTTCGCCGCAAGGTCGTGCCGGGCGATGTGATGGAATTGCATGTCGTCGCGGTGCGCGGTGGTGGCAAGGTCTGGAAATTCGAAGGCCGCGCCATGGTGAATGGCGAATTGGCCTGCGAGGCCACCTTCTCGGCCATGTTCGATCTGCCGAAGGCCTAAGCCCATGACCATCTCGCCCGAGGCCCGCATCCACCCTTCGGCCATCGTCGAGGCTGGCGCCGTGATCGGCGCGGGCGTCACGGTCGGCCCGTTCTGCCACATCGGGCCAGAGGTTACCTTGGCCGCCAATGTGGTGGTGAAAAGCCATGCCGTCGTGACGGGCTGGACGGATGTGGGCGAGGGGACGGTGGTGTTTCCCTTCGCCTCGGTTGGCGAAATCCCGCAAGATCTGAAGTTTCGCGGTGAACGCACGCGGCTGATCGTCGGCGCGCGCTGCCGTATCCGCGAAGGGGCGACGCTGAACACCGGCACCGAAGGCGGGGGCGGGCTGACGCAGGTGGGGGATGATTGCCTGCTGATGACGGGCGCGCATGTCGGCCATGATGCGATCTTGGGCAACCGGGTGATCCTCGCCAATCAGGTGGCGGTGGCGGGGCATTGCCAGATTGGCGATGACGTGATCATCGGCGGGTTGTCGGGGATTCACCAGTTTGTCCGCATCGGGCGCGGGGCGATCATCGGGGCCATCACGATGGTGACCAATGACGTGATGCCCTACGGGTTGGTGCAGGGGCCACGCGGCGAGTTGGACGGGCTGAACCTTGTCGGGCTGAAACGTCGCGGGGTAGATCGCGCCGATATTCAGGCGATGCGGGCGGGCTATCAGGCATTGGCGCAAGGCGAAGGCACCTTTCTTGACCGCGCCCGCCGTCTGGCCGAGGATTCCGACAGCGCCTTCGTGCGCGAGATGACGGATTTCATCCTTGCCGCCTCGGACCGCAGCTTTCTGACCCCGAAATGACCCGCAGAGCGCTTATCTGTGGCAACGGGGCTTTGCCTGCTGCCTTGGTCGCGGCCATGCCCGAGCGCCCGCTGATTTGCGCGCTGGACGGCTTTGCGCCCGAAGGTCTGGCGGTGGATCAAGTCTTTCGCATCGAACGGCTGGCGCTGTTCATCCGGCATTTGCAGGATGCGGGGGTGACCGAGGTGGCCTTTGCCGGTGCTGTGGCGCGTCCGCGTCTGGACCCGGCGCTGTTCGATCCGCAAACCGCGCTGATCGTGCCGCGCCTGTTGTCCGCGATCCATGCGGGCGATGATGCGGGGCTGCGGGTGATTATCAGCCTGTTTGAGGAAGAGGGGCTGACCGTGCGCGGCGTGGCCGATCTTGCGCCGGATCTTTTGGCGGGGGCAGGGGTACTGGGGGCGGTTGCGCCCAAAGCGCAGGACGAAACCGACGCCTTGCGTGGCCGCGCGATCCTGTCGGCGTTGGCTCCGGTCGATGTGGGGCAGGGCTGTGTTGTGGCCGCTGCCCTGTGTCTGGGGGTCGAGGCGATCTATGGCACCGATGCGCTGCTGGCCGATGTCGCCAGCCACCGCGCGCAACGTCACCCCTCTACAGGCGGCGTCTTTGTGAAATGCGCCAAGGGGGGCCAAGATTTGCGCGTCGATCTTCCCACCATCGGCCCCGACACCATCGACCGCTGCATTGCGGCTAGCCTGTCCGGCATCTGCCTGCAGGCGGGCCATGTGATCGTGCTGAACCGCGCTGTGGTCATCGCCCGCGCCGATGCGGCGGGTCTGGCGCTGTGGGCGCAGCCATGAGGCTGTTCCTGATCGCCGGAGAACCCTCGGGCGATCGGTTGGGTGCGGCCCTGATGGCGGGCCTGCGGCAGTTGGTGCCGGATGTGACCTTTGAAGGCGTCGGCGGCCCCTTGATGCAGGCGCAGGGTCTGGCCAGCCTGTTCCCGATGGAAGAACTCTCGATCTTCGGCATTGCCGAGGTGCTGCCGAAGTATTTCCACCTGAAACGGCGGATCAGGCAAACCGCCGAGGCGGCGTTGGCCCGCGCGCCTGCTGCGGTCATCACCATCGATAGCCCCGATTTCTGCCTGCGCGTGGCTGCGATTGTGAAAGCCGCCCGCCCCGACCTGCGCACGATCCATTACGTCGCGCCGTCGGTCTGGGCATGGCGGCCGGGTCGCGCTGCGAAAATGGCGCGGGTGATCGATCATGTGCTGGCGCTTTTGCCCTTCGAGCCGCCTTATATGACTGCTGCCGGTATGAGTTGTGATTTCGTGGGCCATCCAGTCGTGACCGAAGCCCTGGCGACGCCCGAAGAAACCTCGCTGATGGCAGGCGAAGGCCCGCTGATCCTGACCCTGCCCGGATCGCGCAAGGGCGAGGTTTCGCGCCTTGCCCCGGTGATCGGGCAGGTGCTGGCGCAGGTGAAGGCCGTTCACCCGAAGGCCCGCGTCGTCCTGCCGACGGTGCGCGGTGTGGCGGATCTGGTGCGGGACCTCACCGCAGATTGGCCCATCACCCCGCAGATCATCCAAGACCCCGCCCTGAAACGCGCGGCCTTTGCCGCAGCTGATGTGGCGATTGCCGCCTCTGGCACGGTGTCGCTGGAACTGGCGGCCAATGCCTGCCCGATGGTGATTGCCTATGACATGCACCCCGTCTCGCTGTGGCTGATGCGGCGGGCGGCGCAGATTGATACGGTGACGCTGGTCAATCTGGTGTCAGACACCCGCGCCGTGCCGGAATTCATCGGCGAACGCTGCCGCGCCGATCTGATCGCCCCCGAAGTCTTGCGCCTGCTGGCGGATGGCGGTGCACAGGCCGAAGCGATGCGGATCACGATGCAGCGCCTTGGGGCAGGGGGAGAACCGCCCGGCCTGCGCGCTGCAAAATCCGTCCTGTCAGTGCTGTAGCCCGAAAAATTTTCGTCCGGCCTTAGCGCCCCTTCCAGATCCAGCCACCCCCAAAGACGCGGCTGCCTTCGGGGGCATAGAACACGCAGGCCTGCCCTGCCGAGACACCATCCTCGGCATCCAGCAATTCCACCTCGGCCTCGGTTGCCGATAGCGGCCGGATCACAGCAGGGCGTGGCGGGCGGGTTGACCGCACCTTGACGTTCAGATGCCATTCAGGGCGCGAGTCGAACGGCTCATCCCCCAGCCAGTTGATCTCGCGCAGCGGAATCACGCGGGTTGACAGCGCCTCTTTCGGCCCCACGATCACCCGCCGCGTCGCTGGATCGAGTTTCACCACATAGATCGGATCGCCCAAGCCCCCGACACCAAGACCCCGCCGCTGGCCGATGGTGTAATGGATCACGCCGCGGTGGGTGCCAATCACATTGCCCGCCATATCGACAATCTCGCCCGGATCGGCAGCACCGGGGCGCAGCTTTTCGATCACGGCGGCATAGTTGCCATTCGGCACAAAGCAGATGTCCTGACTGTCGGGCTTGTCCGCCACCGCCAGCCCGTATTTCGCCGCCAGCGCCCGCGTTTCGGCCTTGGACGCCAGATGGCCCAGCGGAAAGCGCAGGTAATCAAGCTGTTCCGGCGTGGTCGAGAACAGGAAATAGCTTTGGTCGCGGTTCGGGTCGGTCGCCATGTGCAACTCGGGCGCCTCCCCCATCTTGCGCTGGATGTAATGCCCCGTCGCCATGCAATCGGCGTTCAGGTCTTTGGCGGTGGCCAGCAGGTCCTTGAACTTCACCCGTTCATTGCAGCGGATGCAGGGCACCGGCGTCGCCCCCGCAAGATAGGCGTCGGCGAATTCCTCGATCACCGCCTCGCGGAAGGTGTTCTCGTAATCCAGCACATAATGCGGAAAGCCCATCGTCTCGGCCACACGTCGCGCGTCGTGAATATCGCGCCCCGCACAGCAGGCACCCTTCTTGGCCAGCGCCGCGCCGTGGTCGTAAAGCTGCAGCGTCACGCCCACCACATCATAGCCTTCCTCGGCCAGCTGCGCCGCTACGACCGAGCTGTCAACGCCGCCCGACATCGCCACAACGACCCGCGTTTCCGAGGGCGGTTTGGCGAATCCAAGCGAATTAAGGGGATGGTCAAACGACATGGGGTTCTGCTTTTGCGGGGATTATTCTGCTGCAATATAGGAAAATGCTACGCACTCTCAACCCCTGCACTTCATCGATGCTTAAGGACGTTGCGCCATGATGCCCCACAGGTTTGAGGGAACGCCCATGTATCTGAAAAAAGTCGACGGGCCGCGGCAGGTGACACTGCCCGACGGCAGCATCCTGACCCGCGCCGATCTGCCCCCGCCGGAAACCCGGCGCTGGGTGGCCAGTCGCAAGGCGGTGGTGGTCAAGGCCGTGCTTTACGGCCTGATGTCACAAGCCGAAGCGATAGAAAGATATGATCTGTCTGAGGAAGAGTTCGCCTTGTGGCGCGATGCTGTTGCCACCCATGGCGAAAAAGCCCTTCGTGTGACAACGATTCAGAAATACAGACAACTTTAAGTTGTTTTTGCGATTCCTTCTGGCAGAGTAACCGTCAGTTAACCATTGGCCGCCACAGTCATTAACGAACCTGGGCCTCTGACGGAGTTTTACGATGCGGATTTTGCTGGTTGAAGATGATCCCACCACCTCGCGCAGCATCGAATTGATGCTGACCCATGCGAACCTGAATGTGTTTTGTACCGATATGGGCGAGGACGGGATCGATCTGGCCAAGCTATATGACTACGATCTGATCCTGCTGGACCTGAACCTGCCGGATATGAGTGGACATGAAGTCTTGCGCCAACTTCGCCTTGCCCGCATCGAAACGCCGATTCTCATCCTGTCAGGGGCCGATGATACCGAAAGCAAAATCAAGGGCTTCGGTTTTGGCGCGGATGATTATCTGACCAAACCCTTCCACCGCGAAGAGTTGGTGGCCCGCATCCACGCGATCATCCGGCGCTCCAAGGGCCACAGCCAGTCGATGATCCGCACCGGACAGGTGAACGTCAACCTTGATGCCAAAACCGTCGAAGTTGCGGGCAAGACCGTGCATCTGACTGGCAAGGAATACCAGATGCTGGAACTGCTGTCGCTTCGCAAAGGCACCACGCTGACCAAAGAGATGTTTCTGAACCATCTTTACGGTGGCATGGACGAACCGGAGTTGAAAATCATCGACGTGTTCATCTGCAAATTGCGGAAAAAACTGGCCGAGGCGACGGGTGGTTCGAATTATATCGAAACCGTCTGGGGCCGGGGTTACGTGCTGCGCGATCCGGGGGCAGCCGATCTTCCCGCGCGTCTTGCGGCAAGTGCCTGACTTGCCCTCGCACCCTGCGCCGCTTACCTTTGGTGCGGAACATGGGGGCGGCGATGGCGGATATACCTGTCGATCAGATGACAGAAGCGCAGGCACGGGTGGAACTTGGCACTTTGGCTGCGGCGATTGCACAGGCCAATCGTGCCTATCACACGCTTGATGCGCCCGAGTTGAGCGATGCTGCCTATGACGCGCTGAAACGGCGCAATGCCGCAATCGAGGCGCGCTTTCCGACCCTGAAGCGGGGCGACAGCCCGTCAGATCGTATTGGCGCACAAGTAGGCGAGGGATTCGGCAAAATTGCCCATTCCGTGCCGATGCTGTCCTTGGAAAACGCCTTCGAAGACAGCGATGTGGCCGATTTTGATGATCGTGTGCGGAAATATCTGGGGCAAGAGACCACCATTTCCTACACAGCCGAGCCGAAAATCGACGGTCTGTCCCTGTCTTTGCGCTATGAAAACGGGGTTCTGCTGCAGGCCGCGACGCGTGGCGATGGCGAGGTGGGCGAAAACGTCACCGAAAACGCCCGCACCATCGCGGATATTCCGCAGCGCCTGTCAGATGCGCCCGACGTGCTGGAGGTGCGCGGCGAAGTCTATATGAGCCACGCCGATTTCGCCGCCCTGAACGAACGGCAACTGGCCAAGGGCGAGAAAACCTTTGCCAATCCGCGCAATGCCGCCGCGGGCAGCCTGCGCCAATTGGACGCCAGCATTACCGCGGCCCGCCCCCTGCGTTTCTTCGCCTATGCCTGGGGCGCGCTGTCGAATCCGCTGGCGCTGACGCAGGCCGACTCGATCTCGCGGCTTAACAGATTGGGATTTCAGACAAATCCCTTGACCGTTCTTTGCAGCGGCCCATCGGACATGCTGGCCCATTACCGTCTGATCGAGTCGCAGCGCGCCACTTTGGGCTATGATATCGATGGCGTGGTCTACAAGGTGAATGACCTTGCCCTGCAGGCGCGGCTTGGCTTCCGTTCGACCACGCCGCGTTGGGCGATTGCCCATAAATTTCCGGCGGAACTGGCTTGGACTTGGCTGGAAGCTATCGATATTCAGGTCGGTCGCACGGGCGCCTTGTCACCCGTGGCGCGACTGGCTCCGGTGACGGTGGGGGGCGTGGTCGTGTCAAACGCGACGCTGCACAACGAGGATTACATCGCGGGCCGTGATGCCAAGGGCAACCCGATCCGCGACGGCAAGGATATTCGGATCGGTGACTGGGTGCAGGTCTACCGTGCCGGTGACGTGATTCCCAAGATTGCCGATGTTGATCTGGAAAAGCGCCCTGATGCCGCACAACCCTTTGAATTTCCGCATATCTGCCCCGAATGCGGGTCCGAGGCGGTGCGGGAAGACGGCGATGCGGTGCGCCGCTGCGTCGGTGGCTTGATCTGCCCCGCGCAGGCGGTTGAACGGTTGAAACATTTCGTCGCGCGCGGGGCTTTTGACATCGAGGGGCTGGGGGCAAAACAGATCGAGCTGTTCTTCAACGACCCCGATCTGCCGGTGAAAACCCCTGCCGATATCTTCACCCTTGCCGCGCGGGATGCTGCCAATGGCCTGAGAAGGCTCAAGAACCGGGATGGCTTCGGTGAAAAATCCACCACCAATCTCTTCGCCGCGATTGAGGCCAAGCGCCTCATCCCGCTGGATCGCCTGATCTTCGCGCTTGGCATCCGTCATGTCGGCGAGGCGGCGGCGGGGCTTCTGGCCCGCCACTACAGCACTTGGGAAAATTTCGAATCCAACATCACCCGTGCGGTTGAAGGCAGCCCCGAATGGGCCGATCTGACCGCGATTGACGGGGTGGGGGCGGTGCTGGCGGGCAGTCTGGTCGCGGCCTTCCAGACCGAGGCAGAACGCGCCGCGATTGATGCGCTGGTCGCGCATCTGTCGGTGCAGCCGGTGGTGGCGCGCGCGCCGGTGGACAGTCCGGTTGCCGGTTTGACCGTCGTTTTCACAGGCACTTTGGAGAAAATGACGCGCGCCGAAGCAAAGGCGCGGGCCGAGGCTTTGGGGGCCAAGGTTGCAGGCTCGGTCTCTGCCAAGACGAACCTGCTGGTCGCAGGGCCGGGGGCGGGGTCCAAGGCCAAAGATGCCGAAAAACACGGCGTCAAGGTCATTGACGAAGACGCGTGGCTGACCCTGATCGGCGCGACATGAGCCGGCCCGAGCTGCTTTATCCGCTGTTTGCCGCGCTTGATACGCTGGAGGGGATCGGCCCGAAAACCGCCCGCGCGCTGGCCGGTCTGGGGGTGGAACGCCCCAAGGATCTGCTGTTCCTGATGCCCCATTCCGGCGTGGATCGGGCACGAAAATCATCCGTGCGCGACGTGGTGCCGCCCGTCACCGTGACCGTCGAGGTTGAGATCGGCGCGCATTTCCCGCCGCGCGGCAAGGGACCATATCGGGTAATGGTGCGCGATAGTGCCTTGGAATTCCAGCTTGTTTTCTTTCATGCCCGTGGCGATTTCCTGCAAAAGCTGCTGCCCACCGGACAGCGCCGCCTTGTTTCGGGGCGGGTGGAACTGTTCGATGGCGTCGCACAGATGGCCCATCCCGATCATATCCTGCGCCCTGAAGAGGCGGGCGAATTGCCAGCCTTCGAGCCGGTTTATCCGCTGGTCGCCGGTGTCACGCAAAAACTGCTGGCGCGTTCGGTCGCAGCCGCCATCGCGCGTGCGCCGCAGTTGCCGGAGTGGATCGACGCCCCCCTGAAGGCGCGTGAAGGCTGGCCCGATTGGCACGATGCCCTACGTGCCACCCATGCGCCCCAAAGCAACGCCGATCTGGCGATGACGGCCCCCGCCCGCCAACGCCTTGCCTATGACGAGCTTTTTGCCCACCAACTGACGCTTTCACTGGCCCGACTGACGCTGCGACGGGCCAAGGGGATGATCTCGCGCGGCACAGGCACCCTGCAGGCCAAGGTGCTGGCCAGCCTGCCTTACGCCCCTACCGCCGCGCAAACCCGCGCCATCGCCGAAATTGCGGGCGATATGGAATCCCCCCTGCGGATGAACCGGCTGCTGCAAGGCGATGTGGGGGCGGGCAAAACGCTGGTGGCCTTCATGGCGCTTCTGGTCGCGGTCGAGGCGGGCGGGCAGGGCGCGATGATGGCCCCGACTGAAATTCTGGCGCGGCAACATCTGGAAAGTCTGACGCCTCTGGCCGAGGCGGCGGGCCTGCGGCTGGCGCTGTTGACGGGCCGCGACAAGGGGGCAGAGCGTGCCGCCAAGCTGCGAGATCTTGCTTCGGGGGCCATTCATGTCTTGGTCGGCACCCATGCGGTTTTCCAGAAAGACGTGCATTTCCAAGATCTTCGTCTTGCCGTTGTGGACGAACAGCACCGCTTTGGCGTGGCGCAACGGATGGAGCTGGGGGCCAAGGGCGCGGCGGCGGATGTGCTGGTGATGACCGCCACGCCGATCCCGCGCAGCCTAGCGCTGGCCAGCTATGGCGACATGGATGTGTCGGTGCTGGATGAAAAACCTGCTGGCCGCAAGCCGATCAAGACCGCGCTGATCACCTCGGACCGCATTGATGAGGTGGTGGCCCATCTTGCCCGCGCCGTGGCCGAAGGGCGGCAGGCCTATTGGGTCTGCCCCTTGGTCGAGGATTCCGAACTGATCGACTACACCTCTGCCGAGACCCGCTTTGCGTCCTTGCGCGCGGCCTTGGGCGAAGGCGTGGTCGGGCTGGTCCACGGCCAGATGCCGCCCGCCGAAAAAGATGCCGCCATGGCGCGGTTCGTGGCGGGCCAGACCAAGGTTCTGGTGGCGACCACCGTGATCGAAGTGGGCGTCAACGTCCCCAATGCCAGTATCATGGTGATCGAGCGCGCCGAGATTTTCGGCCTTGCCCAGTTGCACCAGTTGCGCGGGCGGGTGGGGCGTGGGGCGGCGCAATCGACCTGCCTTCTGATGTATCAGGCCCCCTTGGGCGAAACCGGCAAGCGGCGGTTAACCGTGATCCGCGACACCGAGGACGGTTTTCGCATTTCCGAAGAAGACCTTGCGATGCGCGGTGCGGGCGATCTGATCGGCACCGCACAATCCGGCCTGCCGCGTTTTCGCGTCGCGGATCTGGAGAGGCAAGCCAACCTGATGGCCATCGCCCAAACCGATGCCCGCCGCCTTCTGGCCGATGATCCCGCCCTGACCAGTCCCCGCGGAGCCGCCGCCCGCCTGCTGCTTTGGCTTCTGGATCAGGACCGCGCCATCCGCCTGATCTCGGTCGGCTGACCCTTTCATCTTGGTCCAAATACTCTGGGGGTGCGGGGGGAAACCCCCGCGACTCACGCTTGATCTTGATATGTTCTCAGATGTTCTTAAAAAGTTCTTTACAGATCGCCCTTGATATGAGAACAATTCAGCAACAAGCAAGCGGAGGTCAAGATGTTGAAGGAATTCAAGGAAATCGTCGCCCGTTCCCAAGCCACTGTTGTGGAGGATACTTTGGGGGTGGTTGCTCTCTTCGTTCTGCTGTTTGCCGGTCTCAGTTTCCCCGGCGCCTAGGTTCTGCCTGCGGTCTTCGTTGATCGGGTGATCTGCATCTGTCCCCCAGTGTTGCAACAGGCTGCCCGGCCTGTAACCCGAAGAAGAAACGCCCCTTGCCGCCGCCATCCCTGCGATGCGCGGCGGTTTTTTTTATGCTGCGGCCTCGGCCTGTGCCGCCGCTTCGCAAGCGGCCTCAATCGCCAGCAGAATCGAGGCGTGCCGATTTTTATACTCGCGCGCGGGGGTTAAGACTTCGTAACCGTGAAAGGGGGCCGCAGGCACGGGGCCGCCTTCCTTCAGCATCGCCCGCAGCGCGTCGCGCGCGGACTCCAACTCGACACGGCTGCGCCCCAGCACCACCGCCCCCAGCACTGAGGCCGAGGCTTGACCCAGCGCGCAGGCCTTCACATCCTGCGCGAAGTCCGCCACGCGGCCATCCCGCATCACCAGATCGACCGTCACGGTCGACCCGCACAAGGGCGAGCGCCGCCGCGACGTCCCCGACGGGGCCGCCAGCCGACCCAGATGCGGAATATCCGCCGCCAGCGCCAGAATCCGGCCCGAATAGAGTTTCACAAGATCGCTGTCGCTCATGGCTTTTCCTCTGCTTGGGTCCAAGATAGGACCACAAGGCAGCGACGCCAAGGAGAAGAGCATGGGATTCGATCCGGCAAGCCTAAAGTATGACGCAAACGGGCTGATCCCCTGCATCGCGCAGGATGCGGTCTCGGGCGAGGTGCTGATGTTCGCGTGGATGAACGCCGAAAGTGTCGCGCGCACGGTGGCGACGGGGCGCGTCACCTACTGGTCACGCTCGCGGCAAGCATTCTGGGTCAAGGGCGAAAGCTCGGGCCATGTGCAGGAACTGGTCGAGTTGCGGATCGATTGCGACCGCGATTGCCTGCTGGCCTTGGTGTCCCAGACCGGCCCCGCCTGCCACACCAACCGGCGTTCTTGTTTCTACACGGCGGTGCGCGGCGATGAGGTGGTGATTTCCGACCCGCTATAGCCCGACCATCGCGCGGATATCGGCGGGGGTGGCACCTTCGCTGCGATATTTCGACAGCGCACGCGCATCGTCGCGTTTTGCCAGCCGCTTGCCCGCATCGTCACGGATCAGGCGGTGATGGTGGTAAATCGGGGTCGGCAGACCGAACAGGCGTTGCAGGATGACTTGGATCGGGGTGAAGTCGAACAGATCCTCGCCACGGATCACATGGGTGATGCCCTGATCGGCATCGTCAAAGGCTGAAGCAAGGAAATAGGCCACGATATTCTCGCCCTTGCGCGACAGGACGACATCGCCGATGTGCTGGCGGGCGGTGTTGGGGTCGATGGGGTGCAGGCCCGCATGGGTGGGGCCGGTTTCGGAAAAGCTGGCGGCGCGCATCTCGGGCCGCGCCAACGCCCGTGCCAGATCAAGCCGCAGCGCATCGCCCGCGCGACGGTCAGCCATCGGGCGGCCACGGCAGGTTCCCGGATAGACGCTATGCGGCACGCCTTCCTGCGGCGCGGCAAGGGCGGCGCGTATATCGCCACGGCTGCAGGAACAGGGATAGAGCAAATCCTGTGCCGCCAACCCGTCAAGGCGGGCGTTATAATCGGCAATCCGGGGCGCTTGCCGGTAGACCGGCCCATCCCAAACCAGACCCAGCCAGCGCAGATCGTCCTCGATCAGCGCCTGCCATTCCGGCTTGCACCGCTCAAGATCGGTGTCCTCCATCCGCAACAGAAACGCGCCGCCCGCCGCCCTTGCCAAGTCATGCGCCAAGATGGCAGAATAGGCATGGCCCAGATGCAAAGGGCCGGTGGGCGAAGGCGCGAAGCGGGTTACGAAAGCCATGCCGTGAAGGACTCTTTCGCGCGGTCGGTATAGGCTTTGTAGCGGTCTTTGCGCCCCTTACGCCCGCCACGCGCGTCAATCGGGGGGAACAGGCCGAAGTTGACGTTCATCGGTTGGAACGTCTTGGCCTCGGCTCCTCCGGTGATATGGGTGATCAAAGCACCCATCGCGGTATCAGGCGGTGGTGGCAGCAAGGTCCGCCCAAGGATTTCCGCCGCCGCCATCCGTCCCGCCAAAAGCCCCATCGCGGCGGATTCGACATAGCCTTCCACGCCGGTGATCTGACCCGCAAAGCGGATACTGGGCCGCGATTTCAGCCGCATCTGATCGTCCAGCAACGTGGGCGAGTTGATGAAAGTGTTGCGGTGGATGCCGCCAAGGCGCGCGAAACTCGCGTCACGCAAGCCGGGAATCATTTTGAAAACAGCGGTTTGCGCGCCGTATTTCATCTTGGTCTGGAAGCCCACGATATTGTAAAGCGTGCCAAGCTTGTTATCGCGGCGCAGTTGCACCACGGCATAGGGCTTTTGCGGGTTGTGCGGGTTGGTCAGCCCAACCGGCTTCATCGGACCAAAGCGCAACGTCTCGCGGCCGCGTTCGGCCATCACTTCGATCGGCAGGCAGCCGTCGAAATAGCCTGCGGTTTCGCCCTCGTGAAACTCGGTCTTTTCCGCCGCCAGAAGCGCATCGATGAAGGCGTAGTATTCGTCCTTCGTCATTGGGCAGTTCATATAGGCGGTCTGTTCTTCCTCGGTCTCGCCCTTGTCATAGCGCGACTGCATCCATGCCACCGACATATCCACGCTTTCGGCGTAAACGATGGGGGCGATGGCATCAAAGAAGGCCAGCGCATCGGCACCCGTGGCCGCGCGGATGCTGTCGGCCAAGCTGCCCGAGGTCAGCGGCCCCGTGGCGACGATCCAGTTGCCCGTAGAGGGAAGCTCGGTAATCTCTTCAAAGCTGGATGAAATCAGCGGATGCGCGTTCAGCCGTGCGGTGACGCTTTCGGCAAAGGGATCGCGGTCAACCGCCAGTGCACCACCCGCTGGCAGACGGTGCTGATGCGCCATCTCCATGATCAAGCCGTTTGCTGCCCGCATTTCCCAATGCAGCAGTCCAACCGCATTGCGTTCGTCATCGTCCGAACGGAAGGAATTGGAGCAGACCATCTCGGCAAAATTGCCGGTGCGATGGGCAAAGGTGGCCACAGCGGGCCGCATTTCGTGGATGACCACCGAAACGCCCATTTCGGCCGCCTGCCAGGCCGCCTCTGATCCGGCCATGCCGCCGCCGATGATGTGAAGTGTGTTGTCCATGCCTGCGATGTAGGGCGTTTTCGCGGCTTTGGAAAGGGTCGGGCGGCGCACACCGCCGCCCGAAAGCCAGTCTCAGGCCTTGTCAACGGCCAGCGCGCCAGCGCCCTTGCCGAAGATCATCAGGAAACCGCCAGCTATGGCGAAGTTCTTCATGAACATGATTTTCTGGATGCCATAGACGTCAGCCGGATCGCTCCAGTTGCCGTGATACAGCACAGCGGCAACCACACAGAAGGCGGCCCCTGCCAAGGCGGCAAAGCGGGCCTGAAAGCCGATGATCACAGCCGCGCCGACCGCGATTTCGAACAGGATGGCCGGCCAAGCCAGAAAAGCGGGCAGGCCGCCCATTTGCATGTAGCCGGCAAAGCCCGCGACATCGCCCAGTTTCGAAAGGCCCGAGAGCAGGAAGAAGCCGCCGATCAGCACACGGGCGGCGAGCGGGGCAAGGTTGGTCAGTTTTTCCATTTTGGTGATCCGTTTAATTCTGTTTTTCCAAGATCCCGCCCGCCAGACGGCCGGAATTGCGCGCAAGTTAGCCGTGGCGCTATTGCGGGAAAACGCCGATGCACGCATGGTCGCTCTGCACCCATGCACAGAAATGGCGAAAATTCCTGTTGGTTAGCCTTGTGCGGGACAGGTCTCGCGCATTCTGTCCAAATTGCGGAAAACGGTCTGCTTTGCCTCAACCGGCGGGCGGGATGGAAAACAGGCGCGCCCGTTCCACTGCGACCCAAAGCGCCGGGTCGCTGCCGTCATAGCGGCCCAAGGCCGCGGCCTTGTCGAAAAACCCCTGCGCCGGAAGCCCGTCCGCCAGCCGCCCCATGCACGAGGCCGCCCGTAAAGGGCGGCCTTGGCTTGTGTCGATTTCCATCAGCGCTTCAAGCGCTGCGGTCAGTTTGGCGATGGCCCCCGGACCGGGGATCGCCAACTCGCGCGCCAGATCGCCATAGCTGATCGTCTGCCCAAGGGCAGCCAGTTCGGCCAGCCGCGCCTCAAGCCTGTTCATCGCCCTGTTCTGCCACGCGCGCGACCGAGACAACCTCTTCATCGCCGCCAGTGTTGAACACCTTGACCCCGCCAGCAGAACGCGACCGGAACGAGATTTGCGCCACCGGCACGCGGATCGACTGACCGGTCGAGGTCGCCAACATGATCTGGTCGGTCAGATCAACGGGGAAGGACGCCACCAGCGGCCCGCCACGCATCGCGCCATCCATCGCCTTGACGCCCATGCCGCCACGCCCGCGCACGGGGTAATCGTGGCTGGAGGACAGCTTGCCAGAGCCAGAGGTGGTGATTGTCAGGATCAGATCCTCGGCGGCAGACATTTCGGCATAGCGTTCGGGCGAAAGCTGACCCGCCTCGACGGTGGCTTCTTCCTCGTCCGATTCCACCTCATCCACGGCCCCAGCCATCAGGCGGCGCTGTTTGAGGTAAGCCTCGCGTTCGGCAGGATCAGCGTCAAAATGGCGGATGATCGCCATGGACACCACCTTGTCACCCGCGCCCACGCGGATGCCCCGCACCCCCGTCGATCCGCGCGATTTGAAGACGCGAATCTCGGTAGTAGGGAAGCGGATGGCGCGGCCAAGCGCGGTGACCAGCATCACGTCGTCGTTCTCATCCGCAATCGCGGCGTTCACCAAGGACACGCCTTCGGGCAGGTTCATCGCGATCTTGCCATTGCGCTTGACGTTGACGAAATCCGACAGATCGTTCTGGCGCACATCACCGTCAGAGGTGGCAAAGACGATCTGCAAGTTGTCCCAATCGGCCTCGGGCGCGTCCACGGGCATCAGGGCGGCAATCGAAATCCCCTGCGCGATCGGCAGGATATTGATCATCGCCTTGCCCTTGGCGGTGCGCCCTGCCAGCGGCAGCCGCCACGTCTTCAGCTTATAAACCATGCCATCGGTGGTGAAGAACAGCAGGTTGGTATGGGTGTTTGCGACAAAAAGCGTCGTGACAACGTCATCTTCCTTCGTCGCCATCGACGAAAGCCCCTTGCCGCCACGGTTCTGCGCGCGGAATTCGATCAGCGGCGTGCGCTTGATATAGCCGCCCGAGGTGATGGTCACGACCATATCCTCACGCTCGATCAGGTCTTCGTCTTCCATGTCGCCGGACCAGTCGACGATCTCGGTGCGGCGCGGCACGGCGAAAGCGGCTTTCACCTCGCGCAATTCGTCCGAGATGATGCCCATGATCCGTTCGCGCGAGCCCAAAATCTCAAGGTAATCCTTGATCTTGGCCGCCAGATCTTCCAGCTCGCCGGTGATTTCGGCCACGCCCATCGCGGTCAGGCGTTGCAGGCGCAGGTCCAGAATGGCGCGGGCCTGAATTTCCGACAGGTTATAGGTGCCGTCCTCGTTCACCGGATGGCTGGGATCGTCGATCAGCTTGATATAGGGGATGATATCCCCCGCAGGCCAGCGCCGCGTCATCAGCCGTTCGCGCGCCTCGGCCGGATCGGCAGAAGATCGGATGGTCGCAACCACCTCGTCGACGTTGGACACCGCAACCGCCAGACCGCACAGGATATGGCTGCGCTCGCGCGCTTTACGCAACTCAAACGCAGTGCGGCGGGCGACCACCTCTTCGCGGAAGGTGATGAAATGGCGCAGGAAATCGGCCAGCGTCAACTGCTCGGGGCGCCCGCCGTTCAGTGCCAGCATGTTGCAGCCGAAAGAGGTCTGCATCGGCGTAAAGCGGTAAAGCTGGTTCAGAACCACATCCGCTGTGGCATCGCGCTTGAGTTCGATCACCACGCGCACACCGATCCGGTCGGATTCGTCTTGCACATGGGCGATGCCCTCGATCTTCTTTTCCCGCACCTGTTCGGCGATGATTTCGATCATCCGCGCCTTGTTGACCTGATACGGCACCTCGTCGATGATGATGGCCCAGCGGTCCTTGCGGATTTCCTCGACCCGCGTTTTCGCACGGATGATGACCGAACCGCGCCCTTCCAGATAGGCTTTGCGCGCGCCTGAACGTCCCAGAATTGTCGCGCCCGTGGGGAAATCAGGGGCGGGGATGATTTCCATCAACCGCTCCATCGAGATGTCGGGGTCGTCGATCATCGCAAGAGTGCCGTCGATCACCTCGCCAAGGTTATGCGGCGGGATGTTGGTGGCCATGCCGACGGCAATACCGCCCGCGCCATTGACCAGCATGTTCGGGAACCGCGCCGGAAGAACGGTCGGTTCCTTGTCCTTGCCGTCGTAATTGTCTTGAAAATCTACGGTGTCTTTTTCAATATCGGCCAGCAGGAAGGCGGCGGGCTTGTCCATCCGCACCTCGGTGTAGCGCATCGCTGCCGCACTATCGCCGTCCATCGAGCCGAAGTTGCCCTGGCCGTCCAGCAGCTTCACGCTCATTGAAAACGGCTGCGCCATCCGCACCAGCGCATCATAGATCGCGCTGTCACCATGCGGGTGGTATTTCCCCATCGTGTCGCCGACGGGGCGGGCCGATTTGCGATAGGCTTTTTCGTGGGTGTTTCCGGTTTCGTGCATCGCGAAAAGGATGCGGCGGTGAACCGGTTTCAGACCGTCGCGCAGGTCGGGAATGGCGCGGGAAACGATCACGCTCATGGCGTAATCAAGATAGGCGGTCTTCATCTCGGTGGAAATGTCGATCTGCGGGCCATCATGGGCCATGCGCGTCGGGATTTCGTCCAAGATTTCAGGGGTTTCCGGTGTATCGCTCACGTAACGCCGCCTTGTTGCAAAGGTCTAGATATTGGTGCGCCCTATCTACACCATTCTAGCCTTGGTATGCAAGCAAAGGGGGCGTTTTCGCCCCCTGCACGTCAGGCCGCGCGCAGCAACATCCCGAAAAGATCACGCGGATCATTGGGGTCTGCGATCATGTCGAGATTGTCGAAAAGCCCCGTCTCGGCCAGCTTCGATTTCACATAGCGCAGCGCCGAGAAATCCTCGATGGCAAAGCCCACGGAATCAAACAGGGTGATCTGGCGCGCATCCGTGCGGCCTGTGGCGGTGCCTGCGATCACCTGCCAAAGTTCGGTGACAGGGTGATCGGCGGGCAGTTGCTGAATCTCGCCCTCGATCCGCGATTGCGGCGGATATTCCACGAAGATGCCCGACCGCAGCAGGATATCGCGGTGCAACTCGGTCTTGCCGGGGCAATCGCCGCCCACCGCGTTGATATGCACACCCGCACCGACCATATTGTCGGTCAGGATAGTGGCGTATTGCTTGTCCGCCGTGACGGTGGTGATGATCTGCGCGCCCAAGATCGCCTGTTCCGGCGTGGTGCAGGCCACGGTTCTAAGGCCGCGACCGGCAAGATTTTCCACGCATTTCGCGGTTGCCGCCGGATCAATGTCGTAAAGCCGCACCTCGGTAATGCCGCAAACCGCCTTGAAGGCCAGCGCCTGAAATTCCGCCTGCGCGCCGTTGCCGATCAGCGCCATCGTGGTGGCCCCCGCAGGTGCCAGCCATTTCGCCGCCATGGCACTGGTGGCCGCCGTCCGCAGTGCTGTCAGGATGGTCATTTCTGACAAAAGCACCGGGTATCCCGTCGCCACATCGGCCAAAAGCCCAAAGGCTGTAACGGTTTGCAGCCCGTTTTTCATGTTGCTGGGATGGCCGTTCACATATTTGAAGCCATAGGTCTCGCCATCCGAGGTTGGCATCAACTCGATGACGCCGACATCGGAATGGCTGGCTACACGGGCGGTTTTGTCAAACTCTGGCCAGCGGCGGAAATCGGCTTCGATCTCGGCCACGAGGTCCAGAAGCACACGCTCGATCCCCAGCGTCAGCACCAGTTTCATCATCTTGTCGACCGAGACAAACGGCACATAGGCGTGATGCGAGGGGGTCATCATTGGCGGTTCCGATCAATAGCTGCGGGTGGGGCGGTCGAACACTTTGCGGCCCATCAAGGAGCCGACCAGTTCCACCATCAGTTTCGCGGTGCGCCCGCGCTCGTCGAGAAAGGGGTTCAGTTCCACAAGGTCGAGCGAGGTGACAAGGCCGCTTTCGTGCAGCAGTTCCATCACCAGATGCGCCTCGCGGAAGGTGGTGCCGCCCGGAACGGTGGTGCCAACTGCAGGGGCGATCGACGGGTCAAGGAAATCGACATCCAAGGACACATGCAGCATCCCGCCCGCATTGCGCACCTTGTCGAGAAACTCGCGCAGGGGGGCGACGATGCCGCGCTCGTCCAGCACGCGCATGTCGTTGATCGCCAGATCATGCTTGAGCAGCGCCGCATGTTCCGCCGGATCGACCGAGCGGATGCCATAAAGGCAAATGCGTTCGGCGGGGATGACGGCAGGGAAGGGCGGGAAGGCGTCAAAACCCTCACGCCCGGCGATATAGGCGACGGGGGTGCCATGCAGGTTGCCGCTGGTGGTGGTCAACGGCGTGTGGAAATCGGAATGGGCATCCAGCCACAGCAGAAACAGCGGGCGGCCCGCGCGTTCGGCAAAACCCGCAGCGCCCGCGACAGAGCCAAGCGCTAGGCTGTGATCGCCGCCAAGGATGATCGGCAAGCCGCCTTGCGACAGCGCATCATCCACCTTGTCGGCCAGCACTTCGGTCCAGCCCAGAACCTGCGGAAGCGAATGAACAGCGGGGTTCGGACAGGTGGCGTCACGCAATTCGGGCAGGGTGACATCGCCCCAGTCGTCCACGCCATGCCCCAGATCGGCAATCGCAGCCGCCAGCCCCGCCACTCGATAGGCGGTCGGACCCATGACACAGCCCGCGCGGCGCTGGCCTTCGTCGATGGGGGCTCCGATCAGGATGGTGTTGGGCATGGGTATCTCCGTTGTTAAGACAATCTCTTTCCGACTTGCGGCGAATCCTAGCTGCATTTAGGACGTTTTGCATAAGACTTTTCGCATATCGGCAGGAGATATGATCATGTTGGACGATATCGACACAAGGCTGATCGCCGAGTTGCGCCGCGACGGGCGGGCCGCGCTATCGGATCTGGCGGAACGCATGGGCCTGTCGCGTGCCACCGTCCGCGCGCGGATGGAGCGGTTGACGGCCAAGGGCGAGATTGCGGGCTTTACCGTGCTGACGCGCGGCGATGTGCAGGCGGCGCCGGTGCGCGGGTTGATGATGATCGGGATCGAAGGGCGCGGCGGCGAAAAGGTGATGGCGCGGCTGACGGGGATTCCGGCGGTGATGGCGGTGCATTCCACCAATGGCAAATGGGATCTGATTGCGGAACTTGGCACCCAGACCCTGCTGGAACTGGACGAGGTGATCCACCGCATCCGCAATATCGAAGGGGTGATGACCTCCGAGACCAACCTGCTGCTGTCCACCCGCAAGGCGGGGCGGAAGTAGGTCAGGCTCCGCGGAACTTGGCCGCGCGCTTTTCCAGAAACGCCGCAACGCCTTCGCGGAAATCAGCCGTCGCGCCCGCCTCGCCTTGCAGCCGGGCCTCAAGCGCCAGTTGGGCCTCAAGGTCATTGCCGAAAGATGCCCGCAGCGCGGTTTTCACACCAAGGTAAGCCACGGTCGGTCCCTGTGACAAAGCCTGCGCCCGCTTGCGCCAATGCGTCGCAAAATCCGCGTCCGGCACAGCTTCATAGATCATGCCCCATGCGGCGGCCTGCGCGGCGCTGATCCTGTCGGCAAACAGCATCGCCCCCATCGCGCGGGCCATGCCGATCTGACGTGGCAGCCAAAAGCTGCCGCCTGCATCCGGCACCAGTCCGATCCGCGTAAAGGCTTGAATAAACGCAGCACTTTCCGCCGCGATCACCACATCCGCCGCCAGCGCCAGATTGGCGCCAGCCCCCGCCGCCGCACCATTGACGGCAGAAATCACCGGAACGGGACTTTCGGTAATCGCGCGGATCAGCGGCACATATTCGGCGTTCAGTACCGCCTCAAGGTCCAACGTCTCAAGATCGACATCCAACAGATCCTGCCCCGAACAGAAGGCCCGCCCCGCGCCGGTCAGCACGATCACCCGCGCCTCGGCCCGCGCGCGCAGGATCGCGGCCAGCAATTCCGCCCGCAGGGCAGAGGAAAGTGCGTTCATCACCTCGGGCCGGTTCAGCGTGATCACCGCCACGCCATCGATCAGATCGTAGCTTATCGTGGAATACATCTGCGCCCCCTGTTTCGGGTGCAGGATAGCAGGGCAGGGGCCGCAGAAAACCCGAAACCCCGCGTCACTCTTTCAGCAATTCCGCCAGACGGGCGCGATCTGCCTCGGTCAAAGCCTCTGCTTCGGGGGCGGTAGCGCGCTTGCGGGTGGTGGCATAGGCAATGCCCAACCCCGCCAGCAGCATCGCAGGGCCGGCCAACCAAAGGATCAGGCCGGACCCGTTGCTGCGCGGCGTGAACAGCACAAATTCGCCATAGCGCTCGACGATGTAATCCACCACCGCCGCGTCGCTATCGCCCGCCACCAGCCGCTCCCGCACCACCAACCGCAGGTCGCGGCTGATCGGGGCGCTGGAATCGTCGATGTTTTCGCCCTGACAGACCGGGCAGCGCAGGTTTCTGGAGATCTCGCGGGCGCGGGCCTCCAGCGCCGGATCGGGCAGCACCTCGTCGGGCTGCACGGCAAAGGCGGGGCTGGCGATCAGCGCCAGCGCAAGGATCGCCGCGCGCATCATTCTGCGGCCACCGCATCTGCCGCGCGCTTGGCCCCTGCCGCCACGCGGAAGCGCCGGTCCGAAAGGGACAGCAGCCCCCCGATCGCCATGATCAGCGCCCCACCCCAAAGCCAGTTGGCAAAAGGCTTGATATAGCTCCGAACGGCATAGCCGCCACCATCCTGCGGATCACCGATCACCAGATAAAGGTCACGGAACAGCCCGTAATCAATCGCGGCCTCGGTCGTGGGCATGGCCGCCACCGGATAAATCCGCTTTTCGGGATAAAGCGTTACCACAGCCGCGCCAGCCTTCGTCACCCGCATCTCGGCCATGGTGGTGCTGTAATTCGGCCCCTGTTCATCGTGAACCTCGGCCAAAGTTACCTCATAAGGGCCAAGCGCAAAGCTTTCGCCCACCCGCAGCACGCGGATATCTTCGGTCACCCAAGCGGTCATCGCGGCCACGGCAAAGACCGTGATGCCCAGCCCGCTATGGGCCGTGACCTTGCCCCAATCGGCGCGGGGCAGGCGGGTCAGACGCGCCAGCCTTGCGCCCGCAGGCCCGCGCCCGCCGCGCTGCCACAGATCGATCATAGCCCCCAGAACCACCCACAGGCCCAACCCCGCACCCACCGGACCCAAGGCCGAAGTGCCGGTCTGCATCGCATAGATCAGCGCCACCAGCGCCACCGACAGCACCGCCGCAGGGATCAGCGGGCGGAAAGACCGGCCCAGATCGGCGCGTTTCCACGGCATGATCGCCCCCACCGGCAGGATCAGCGCCAGCAGCACCATGAAGGGCGTGAAGGCCGCGTTGAAGAAAGGCTCGCCTACGCTCAGCTTGCGCGCCCAGACCAGTTCGGCCACCAAAGGCCAGATCGTGCCGACAAAGACCACCAGCGCCGCCACCGCCAGCAGCACGTTATTCGCCACCAGCGCGGATTCACGGCTTACCATGGCAAAGACGCCCTTTGCCTCCAGCGCCCCCGCCCGCAGCGCGAACAAGGCCAGAGAGCCGCCCATGAACACGCCAAGGATCATCAGGATGAACACCCCCCGCTCGGGGTCATTGGCAAAAGCATGCACGGAGGTAATCACGCCGGAGCGCACGATGAAAGTGCCGATCAGGCTGAAGCCAAAGGCAAGGATCGCCAGCAGAATTGTCCACGCCTTCAGGCTTTCGCGCTTTTCCACCACGATGGCGCTGTGCAGCAGGGCGGTGGCGAACAGCCACGGCATGAACGAGGCGTTTTCCACCGGGTCCCAGAACCAGAAACCGCCCCAGCCAAGCTCGTAATAGGCCCACCACGATCCCAGCATGATGCCGATGGTCAGGAAAATCCAAGCCGCCAACGTCCAAGGCCGCACCCAGCGGCCCCAAGCCGCGTCAATCCGGCCCTCGATCAGGGCGGCGACGGCGAAAGAGAAACTCATCGAAAGGCCGACATAACCCAGATACAGGAAGGGCGGGTGGAAGGCCAAGCCGGGGTCTTGCAGCAGCGGGTTCAGATCCTCGCCATTCATCGGCGGGGTCTCCAACCGCAGGAACGGGTTCGAGGTCAGCAGCATGAAGGCCAGAAAGGCAACCCCGATCAGCCCCTGCACCGACAGAACCCGCGCCTTCAGGGTGGCAGGCAGATTGCCGCCGAACCACGCAGCACAGGCGCCAAAGCCCGACAGTGCAAGCATCCACAGCAGCAGCGACCCTTCATGGTTGCCCCAGACGCCCGCGAATTTATACAGCATCGGCTTGTCGGTATGCGAGTTCAGCACGACCAGACGCAGCGAAAAGTCCGACACAACAAAGGCATAGGTCAGCGCGACAAAGGCAAAGCCGACCAGCAGGAATTGCGCCACCGCCGCAGGCTCGGCCACTGCCATCAAGCGCCCATCGCGCCGCTGCGCCCCCCACATCGGCAACACCGATTGCAAGAGCGCCACGGCAAAAGCCAATATCAGCGCGAAATGTCCAAGTTCGACGATCATTCGGTGTCTCCTGCCACTGGCGCGGACATTAGGCTGAAATGTCCGCGCTTCCAATGGCCTGCGCGCCGATGTCGCGCAGTTGTGTGGCCGCTTGGCTTACGCTCCGCGCGACAGGGCCGCCACGCCGGTGCGCGCAATCTCGCGCAGACCCAGCGGACGCATCAGCTCGGCAAAGCTGTCGATCTTTTCCGGCGTGCCGGTCATCTCGAACACGAAAGATTCCAGCGTGCTGTCCACGACATGGGCACGGAAAATCTCGGCCAGACGCAGCGCCTCGATCCGTGCCTCACCCTTGCCTGCCACCTTGAACAGCGCCAACTCGCGCTGCACCGACGGCCCTTCGACGGTCAGGTCATGCACCTCATGCACCGGCACCATGCGGGCAAGCTGTGCCTTGATCTGTTCAATCACCTGCGGCGTGCCGGTGGTGACAACCGTGATCCGGCTCATGTGCGCGGCATGGTCGGTTTCGGCAACGGTCAGGCTTTCGATATTGTAGCCGCGCCCCGAAAACAGGCCGATCACCCGCGCCAAAACGCCGCTTTCGTTATCGACCACCACGGCCAGCGTATGCGTCTCGATCACTTCCGCATTGGGGTCGCGCAGATCATAGGCCGAATGGCTCGTGGAGCCTTTTTTGATATTGAGCGGAGACATGTCTGCTCCCTTTCATCTGTTCTTAAATATCCCGGGGGTGCGGGGGCTGGCCCCCGCCTCCGCCAACTCAGACCAGCACAGCGCCTTTGGAACCGATCACCCCTTGGGTATCCGCATCGCCCAGCAGCATCTCGTTATGCGGCTTTCCGCTCGGGATCATGGGGAAGCAGTTTTCATGCTTTTCCACGCGGCAATCGAAGATGAAGGGGCCGTCATAGCGGATCATCTCCATGATCGCGTCATCCAGATCCTTCGGGTCAGACACCTGAATGCCCTTGCAGCCGAAAGCCTCGGCCAGTTTCACGAAATCTGGCAGGGATTCCGACCACGACGAGGAATACCGCTCGCCATGCAGCAATTCCTGCCACTGGCGCACCATGCCAAGGCGTTCGTTGTTCAGGATGAACTGCTTGACCGGCGCGCGGAACTGCATGGCCGTGCCCATTTCCTGCATGTTCATCAGCCAGGACGCCTCACCCGCGACGTTGATCACCAAGCTTTCAGGATGCGCGATCTGCACACCGATGGAGGCGGGCAGGCCATAGCCCATCGTCCCCAAGCCGCCAGAAGTCATCCAGCGGTTCGGCGCCTCGAACCCAAGGAACTGTGCCGCCCACATCTGATGCTGGCCCACTTCGGTGGTGATATAGCGGTCCATGCCCTTGGTCAGCGCCTCAAGCCGTTCCAGCGCGTATTGCGGTTTGATCACCTTATCGCTGTTCTTGTAGGTCAGGCATTTCACCGCCCGCCATTCCTCGATCTGTTTCCACCACTTGGCCAGACCGGCCTTGTTCACTTTGCGGCCACGCGCTTTCCACAGCCGCAGCGCGTCTTCCAGCACATGGCCCACATCGCCCACAATCGGCACATCGACGCGGATCACCTTGTTGATCGACGAGGGGTCAATATCGACATGGATTTTCTTCGAATGCGGGCTGAAATCCTTGATCCGGCCCGTGATGCGGTCGTCAAAGCGCGCGCCGATGTTGATCATCAGATCGCAGCCGTGCATCGCAAGGTTGGCCTCATACAGCCCGTGCATCCCCAGCATGCCCAGCCAAGCCTTGCCGCTTGCCGGATAAGACCCCAGCCCCATCAGGGTCGAGGTGATCGGGAAGCCCGTTGCCTCGACAAACTCGCGCAAAAGCTGGCTTGCGGCGGGGCCAGAGTTCACCACACCGCCGCCGGTGTAGAACACGGGGCGTTCAGCGGTTTCCATCAGTTCAACCATGCGGGTGATCTGGTCGATATCGCCCTTCACCACCGGCTGGTAATGCGAAACCTTGGCCTTTTCCATCGGCGTGTAGATCGACTGCGCGAATTGCACATCCTTGGGAATATCGATCAGCACGGGGCCGGGGCGGCCCGAGCGTGCGACGTGGAACGCCTGATGGATCGTCTCCGACAGCTTGGCGGTGTCTTTCACCAGCCAGTTATGCTTGGTGCAGGGGCGGGTGATGCCCACGGTGTCGGCCTCTTGGAAGCCGTCGGTGCCGATCATGAACGTGGGCACCTGACCCGACAGCACCACCAAGGGGATGCTGTCCAGCAGCGCATCGGTCAGGCCGGTCACGGCATTGGTGGCCCCCGGACCGGAGGTCACCAGCGCCACGCCCACCTTGCCGGTGGACCGCGCATAGCCCTCGGCCATGTGGATCGCGCCCTGTTCGTGGCGCACCAGCACGTGGCGGATGTCGTTTTGCTGGAAAATCTCGTCATAGATCGGCAGCACAGCCCCGCCCGGATAGCCAAAGACCACCTCGACGCCCTGATCCTTCAGGGCCTGAACCACCATTCTTGCGCCGGTCATCTGACGTGTCATCGGTCTTTCCTTGCACTTCGCATTTGCCAACAAAAAGCCCCCGGGGTGTCTCGGGGGCGCATGGGAACCAGAAAGGGTTTTCCGTTACCGGCCCATACGCCTTTTTCCTACGACGACTAGAATGACAGACATTCCAAACCCCTTTTCGGCCTTGGGCGGAAACTAGGGCGGCGCTTTGGGGGCGTCAACCGCAAATCGACGCGAAAAATGTCGCAGGGGTGCGGTTTTTTGAACATTTCTTGCGATTGCTGCGCTGTAGGCGCAATTTTCGCAATTCGGCACCGCATCTGCCCACCCAAACAGACCGAGTCGCCCCGCATTGGCGACGTAACGTAACCTGCGGCGCGAAGTGCCGCTCAACCGCAACAAAACTGTTCTCAACTGGGGATTTGCTGGTCTAGGCTTGGACATTCAAAGCCGCGCTTCGCTGATCCGGCGAGGCTGCGTAAAAAGAGGGAGTGCTTTATGGATCGTCGTTCTTTCCTGACCAAAGCCACCGTGGGCGGTGTTGCCGCTGCGGGGGCTTCGGTGCTGGCAGCACCTGCCATAGCCCAAACCGCGCCCAAGATTACCTGGCGTGTGACGTCTTCCTTCCCCAAGGCGCTGGATACCATCTTCGGAGCCGCCGAAACGATGGCAAAGCATGTCTCCGAAGCCACGGACGGCAATTTCACCCTGCAAGTCTTTCCGGCGGGCGAGTTGGTTCCCGGTCTTGAGGCCGCCGATGCCGTCGCCGCCGGCACGGTCGAGGCTTGCCATACCGCCTCGTATTACTTCTGGGGCAAAGACCCGACCTATGCCTTGGGCTGTGCGACGCCCTTTGGTCTGAACTACCGCCAGATGAATGCCTGGCTTTACTATGGCGGCGGCATTGACCAGTTGAACACCTTCTATGCCACGCAGAACCTATACTCGTTGCCCTGCGGCAATACCGGCGTGCAGATGGGAGGGTGGTATCGCAAGGAAATCAACTCGCTGGCCGATCTGACCGGGTTGAAGATGCGGATCGGCGGCTTTGCGGGCAAGGTGATCGAAAAACTGGGCGTGGTGCCGCAGCAGATCGCGGGCGGCGACATCTATCCCAGCCTTGAGAAAGGCACGATTGACGCCGCCGAATGGGTCGGCCCCTATGACGATGAGAAACTGGGCTTCTACAAGGTCGCGCCCTACTACTACTATCCCGGCTGGTGGGAAGGTGGGCCGACGCTGTCGACCATGTTCAACCTTGCCAAGTGGAACGAATTGCCGCCCGCCTATCAGGCGGTGCTTCGCGCGGCTTGCGAGGCGGCAAATTCCAACATGATGGCATCTTATGACTTCAAGAACCCTGCGGCGCTGCGCTCGCTTGTGGCCAATGGCGCGCAACTTCGGCCCTTCCCGCAGGATGTGCTGTCGGCAGCCTTCGATGCCGCCCAAGCCACCTATGCCGAGATTTCCGCCACCAACGCACCCTTCAAGGCCATTCTGGAAAGCCAGAACGCCTTCAAGCGTGACGCCTACCTTTGGGCGCAGATCGCGGAATACAACTATGATACCTTCATGATGGTGCAGCAGCAGGCAAACAAGCTCTAAGCCGCTTGCCCAAGCAAATGGCCCCGAAGGTAACTTCGGGGCCATTTTTCATTGATCGCCGCCCGTGTTCAGGGATTGATCACCGGCGCGCCCAGTTTCGGCGCACCCAGCACAGGCGCCCCAAGCACGGGCGCTCCCAGATTTGGCGCCCCGCCAATGCCGCCGCCGTTCAGGGTTGGCAGCGCGGGCATGGTGATCTCGACCGCGGCGGGGTCCACCGTGACGCCCTTGTAATGCATGACCAGCCCCGGAAAGGCGATGACCACCCCCACCATCACCACCTGAATGACCACAAAGGGAATCGCCCCCCAGTAGATCTGGGCGGTGGTCACGGGGGCCATCCGCAGGCCTGTCACCTTGTCGCTATAGGGCTGTTTGGGCGCAACGGATCGCAGGTAGAACAGCGAAAATCCGAACGGCGGGTGCATGAAAGAGGTCTGCATGTTCACCCCCAAAATCACCCCGAACCAGATCAGATCGATCCCCAAGGCCTGCGCGGGGGCAACCAGAAGTGGCACGATGATGAAGGCCAGCTCAAAGAAATCGAGGAAGAAGGCCAGCAGGAACACCAGCAGCGACACGAAGATCAGGAACCCCGTCTGCCCCCCCGGCACGGCAACCAGCAGATGTTCCACCCAGATATGGCCGTTCACGCCGTAAAACGACAGCGAGAACACCCGCGCGCCGATCAGGATGAACATGACAAAGGCCGACAACCGCGTCGTCGATGCCAAGGCCTGCCGGATCACGCCCATGTTCAGCCGCCCCTTCAGCGCGGCCAGCAACAGCGACCCCACGGCCCCCATCGCGCCGCCTTCCGTCGGGGTGGCTATGCCCAGAAAGATCGTCCCCAGCACCAGAAAGATCAGCGCAAGCGGCGGGATCAGCACCATAATGACCTGCTGCGCCAGCCGCGACATCAGGTTCAGCCCCGTGGCCTTGTCCAGCAGGGCCGCGATATAGATCATCACGATACCGATCGTGGCCCCCAAGATATCGGCATTGGCCCCGTAGATCGGAAACAGCGCCACATGGGCCGCATATCCGATGCCAATCACCGCCGCGATAGCCACCAGAAGCGAGGTCACCCCATGCCCCAGGGTCCGCGCTTCGGGCGGCAGGGCAGGCACCCATTGCGGCCGCCACATCGAGATGACGAAGACATAGCCCATATAAAGCGCGGTCAGCACCAGACCGGGGATCATCGCACCCTTGTACATATCCCCGACCGAACGACCCAACTGATCGGCCAGAACGATCAGCACCAGTGACGGCGGAATGATTTGCGCCAGCGTGCCACTGGCCGCTATCACCCCCGATGCCACCCGCCGATCATAGCCATAGCGCAGCATGATCGGCAGCGAAATCAAGCCCATGGCGATCACGGATGCCGCAACCACGCCTGTCGTCGCCGCCAGCAGCGCCCCCACGATGATCACCGCATAGGCCAGACCGCCGCGAATCGGGCCAAACAACTGCCCCACAGTGTCCAGCAGATCTTCGGCCATGCCCGACCGCTCCAGCACGATGCCCATGAAGGTAAAGAACGGGATCGCCAGCAGCGTCTCGTTTGACATCACCCCCCACAATCGCTGCGGCATGGTGAAAAGCAAGGGCCAGTCCAGCGTGATGGTGTTTTCCGAATAGGGGGCAAGCCACACCCCGATGGCAAAGAACACCAGCCCGTTGGCCGCCAGCGAAAACGCCACCGGATAGCCGATCAGCAGGAACACCACGAGGCTCAGGAACATGATCGGCGCCATGTTCTGCGCGATAAGTTCCATCATTTGCGGGCCTCCTCTGCGGCAAGGCGGGCGACTTCGGCAGCAAGCGCCGCACCCTCCAGTTCTGCCGCCTTATGCACCGAGACAAATTCATGCGGATCGTCGATCAGCCCCCGCATCACCGCGATTTTCTTCACGATCTCGGCCAAGGCCTGCGCCACCAGCAGCACGAACCCCGCCGCAAGGATCGCCCGCGCGGGCCAGATGATCAGACCGCCCGCATTGGTCGAAATCTGCCCCGACTGGAAGGCAGCCCAAGCATAAGGCACCAGCATCCACGCCATCAGCACCACGAAGGGCAGCAGGAAAAACACATGCCCCAGCAGATCGATCCAGTTCTGCACCCTGCGCGAGAAGGCCCCGTAAACGATGTCGATGCGGATATGTTCGTTCTGTTGCAGCGTATAGGCTGCAGCCCCCATGAAGGCCGCCCCGAACAGATACCACTGCAATTCCAGCCATGTGTTGGACGACATGTTGAAGGCCTTGCGGACAATGGCATTTCCCGCACTGACAAGGATGGCCAGCAAGATCAGCCAGGCCACGCCCTTGCCAACCGCCGCACTGGCCCGATCTACCGCGCGGGCAAGCGCCAAGAGTGGTTGCATCCCATTCCCCCCAGTTTCGCGCGCCTTGGTGGCACTTGATCGGCCAGCAAAAAAATTGCACCGGCCTTTGCAGGGATCATGCTGCGGGGCTTGGGCTTGCGTCAACCATGACGTTGCTGCGGAGGATCACTCGCGACGTGTACGGGCCTCGGGCAGCGCGATGCGCGCGACCTGTTCGGCAATCGGGTCTACCGACAAAGGGTGCAATTCGGCGGAATGGTCGTCAGGATCGCCCAAGGGCTGCCACTGGCCGCCCTTGTAAATCTCGACCGCCGAGAACCCGGCCTTATAGCCCATCTTGCGGCTGCCCGGCACCCAATAGCCAAGATAAACATAGGGCAAACCCGCCTCGCGGGCGATGGCGATATGGTCAAGGATCGCAAAGGTGCCAAGCGAAAGATGGGTCAGATCCGGGTCGTAAAAGCTGTAGACCATGCTGAGGCCGTCATCGAACACATCGGTCAGCGCCACCACCGCCAGCGACCGATCGGCACTGTCCGGCCCTGCAGGGCGGGTGTATTCTATCACGCGGCTTTTGATCGGGGTTTCCTCGATCATCGCGGCAAATTCGAATACATCCATATCCGCCATGCCGCCATCGGCGTGGCGCGCGTCCAGATAGCGGCGGAACAGGGTGAACTGGTCTTCGGTGGCCCAGGGACTGGTGGCATTGCGGCGCAAATGGCTTGCCGCCTTCATGATCCGCTTTTGCGTGCGCGAGGGCGTGAAATCCGCGACCCTGATCCGCGCCGAGATGCAGGCCGAACATTCCGCGCAGGACGGCCGATACAGCACATTCTGGCTGCGACGAAAGCCCTGCTTGGACAGCGTGTCGTTCAGCCGTTGCGCCTGCTCGCCCTGAAGGGCCGTGAACAGCTTGCGCTCCATCCGCCCTTCCAGATAGGGGCAGGGCTGCGGGGCCGTCACATAGAACTGGGGCGCAATCGGAAGAGTGTGGCGCATCGGGTCTGCTATCAAGATGGGAATAGCGATACCCTAGCAAGGCCCGTGCCAATCGCCAAGTGTAATCAAAGCGACATGAATATGTGTTTAGGCTGGGGGTTTGCCCCCCGCCTTGCGGCAGGGGGCGGGGGATCAATACTCGCCGGGGCGGGCGATCTCTGCCGCAGAGGCGGTGACGGCAGCCTCACGGGTGGCGCGGGCGCGGTCCTCCATAAAGCTGTCGAATTCCGATTTGTCCTTGGCCTCGCGCAGGCGCTGCAGGAAGGATTCGAAGGCGGTCTGCTCGTCTTCCAGACGGCGCAGCATATCGGTCTTGTAGGCATCAAAGGCAGCATTGCCCGAAGAACGATACGCCCCGTGATGCCCGAAGTGATGGGCATGGCGGGCAGCGCGCCGCTCGGCGCAGGAAGAACGGTTAAACATGCGTTTGCTCCAGATCATATAGGCCAGAAGGCCAAGGCCCACCGGCCAGACAAAAACGAAACCCGCGACCATGGCCGCGATCCAAGCGAATTTCCCCCGCTCGTCCAGCCAGCTTTCGGCGCGGCGCAGCCAAGAGGTGATCCCGCCAGAAGGGGCGGAGGCAGAGGCGGTATTCATCGGCGGTCTCCCGTGTTGGTTGATGTGAATGTCTTTCACATGAGCCAAGATGACCCCGCGTGCCTTCGCAATCAAGGGGTAATGTGAAAGATATTTACATTCCTGGATCGATCACCCGCAACCCGTTGTGAAAGATCGAGATTTTCAGGAATCAGGCGGTGAAGGCTGCAATTTTTGCCCCCGTCAGCGCCAAAAGCGCATCCGGGGCGATGGAAAACAGATGGCGCGGGGTGCCAGCGGCGGCATAGATCAGCGCAAACTCCGTCAGCTTCTGGTCCAGCCACAGCGGCGTTGGCGTCAGATGCCCCACAGGCGACACGCCGCCAATCGCAAATCCGGTCACCCGCCGCACCGTATCGGCGTCGGCCCGCCCCAAAGCCTCACCGGCCAAGGCGCTGGCCTTTGCGGCATCAACCTGATTGCCGCCCGCGGTCAGAAACAGGTAAAGCCGCCCCGTGCTGCCCTGAAACAGGATCGATTTCACAATCTGGTCGATGTCACAGCCCGCCGCCGTTGCGGCTTGCGGCGCGGTGCGGGTCTCAGAAGGCATCTCCAGTACCTCGGCCTTCACCCCCGCCAAAGCGACCTTCACCCGTGCCAGTGACTTGCTCATCCTGCCCTCCATTTTGCCCGCATAATCGTCAAACGACACCGCAGCGGCAAGCGGAGGCGTTGACCCCGCGCGCGCCGCACCGCAAATTGGCGGCATGACACAAGATTTTGCCTCCCGCCTCACCCGCCAGCCCATCCCCTTTGATCGCGAAGCGGGGGCCGAGATTCGCCGCAGCTTTGCCGACCTTGCGCCCGAACTGGCCGGATTGCTGGAAGGCACCGCCGGATGCAGCCCCTATCTGCGTGGCTTGATGCTGCGCGAGGGCGACTGGCTGCGTGCCGCGCTGGCCGGAAATCCTGAAAAGGCTTTTCAGAAAATTCTCGCAGCCCTTGAACCTGTGGCTGTGGACGCCCTGTCAGACGCGCTGCGCCAAGCCAAGCGCCGCGCCGCGCTGCTGACGGCGCTGGCCGATCTGGGCGGGGTCTGGCCGCTGTTGCAGGTGACGGGCGCGCTGACCGACCTTGCCGACCGCGCGGTTGACCTGTCGATGAAGCGTCTTGTCGCCGAGGAAATCCGGCGCGGCAAATTGCCCGGTGCTGGGGCCGATGATGCCGAAACCGCAGGCGGCATGGTCAGCCTTGCCATGGGCAAGATGGGCGCAGGAGAGCTGAATTATTCCTCTGACATCGACCTTGTCTGCCTGTTTGACGAGACCCGCTACGCAGGGCAGGAACAAGAGGCCCGCGCCTCTTTCATCCGCGTGACCCGCCGTATGACGGCGCTGATGTCGGACCTGACGGCGGGCGGCTATGTGTTCCGCACCGACCTGCGCCTGCGCCCCGATGCGGCGGTGACGCCGGTGTGCCTGTCGATGGCCGCCGCCGAAAGCTATTACGAAAGCGTCGGCCGCACGTGGGAGCGTGCCGCCTATATCAAGGCTCGCCCCTGTGGGGGTGACATCGCCGCCGGAAACCGGTTCCTGAAAACCCTGACACCCTTTGTCTGGCGCAAACACCTTGATTTTGCAGCGATTCAGGATGCCCATGACATGCGCCTGCGTATCCGTGACCACCGAAAGCTGCACGGCCCCGTCACGGTCGAAGGCCACAACATGAAACTGGGCGTTGGCGGCATTCGCGAGATCGAATTCTTCACCCAGACCCGCCAGTTGATCGCAGGTGGCCGTGACCCCGACCTGCGCGACCGCACCACCTTGGGCGGTCTGGCCGCCTTGGCGGAAAAAGGCTGGGTGCCGCCGGAAACCGCCGCCGAGTTGACCCAGCTTTACCTTGACCACCGCGAGGTCGAACACCGCCTGCAAATGGTGAACGACGCGCAAACCCATGACATGCCGACCAGCGCCGAAGGTGTCGCCCGCATCGCCGCTTTCTGCGGCACGGATGATACCTCCTTCCGCGCTGGCCTGCTGGACCGCCTTGCCCGCACCGACCGTCTGACCGAAGGCTTTTTCGCCCCCAATGCCGCCGAAGATGGCCCCGACCTGTCGGACGAGGCCCGCGCGATTGTCGAAGGCTGGTCCTCATATCCCGCGCTGCGGACCGACCGCGCGCAAGGCATCTTCCGCCGCCTGCGCCCCACACTGCTGAAACGCCTGTCGCGCGCCGCGAACCCGCAAGAGGCGCTGGTGGCGCTGGACGGGTTTCTGTCGGGCCTGCCCTCGGGCGTGCAGATATTTTCCCTGTTCGAGGCCAACCCGTCCTTGGTCGATCTAATCATCGACATCGCAGGAACCGCGCCGGCGCTGGCCCGCTATCTGTCGCGCAACGCCTCCGTGTTGGACGGGGTGATCGGTGGCTCGTTCTTCGCGCCTTGGCCGGACAAGCCGGCGCTGGTGGCCGAACTGTCGGCCCGCCTTGGCGACCTGACCGATTACGAAAAGAAACTCGATTCCGCGCGGCGCTGGATGAAGGAATGGCACTTCCGCATCGGCGTGCATCACCTGCGCGGCCTGATCGACGGGTTCGAAGCCGCCAAGCAATATGCCGATCTGGCCGAGGCGGTGATCGCCGCACTGTGGCCCGTGGTCACCGCCGATTTCGCCGCCAAGCACGGGCCGATGCCGGGGCGGGGTGCTGTGGTCTTGGGCATGGGCAGCCTTGGCGCGGCACGTCTGAACGCAGGCTCCGACCTCGATCTGATCGTGATCTATGACGCCCAAGGCATTGAAACATCAGAGGGAAAGCGCCCGCTGGCGACGCGCCCCTATTACGCGCGGCTCACGCAAGCCATGGTCACCGCCATGTCGGCACAGATGGCCGAGGGGCGGCTTTACGAGGTTGACGTGCGCCTGCGCCCCTCGGGCCGTCAGGGTCCGGTAGCGACCTCGATCGAATCCTTCCGCAGCTATCAGATGACCGAAGCCTGGACATGGGAACACCTTGCCCTCACCCGCGCGCGGGTGCTGGCGGGCGAGCCTGCATTGGCCGCCGAGGTGGAAACCTTCCGGCGCGAGGTGCTGGCGGACAAAGGGCAGGGCGCAAATGTCCGCGCCGATGTGGCCGAAATGCGCGCCCGCCTTGCCGCCGCCAAACCGGGGGCAGGGTTATGGGATGCGAAATTCGGTGCAGGCCGCTTGATGGACATCGAACTTTTGGCGCAAACCTTTGCGCTGATCGGTGCCAGCCCTGCGCGAAACGTCGAACGCCAGATCGCTGCGGGCGTAAAGGCCTGTAATCTGTCGCTTCCGGACCAGACCGCGCTGCTGGATGCCTACAGGCTGTGCTGGCGGCTGCAGGCAAGCTTGCGGCTTTTGTCGGATACAGTGGTTGATCCTGCTGCACTTGGGATCGGCGGGCGCGCCTTCGTGCTGCGCGAAACCGGTGCCGGATCGGTGCAAGACCTGTCAGACCGGCTGGCGCTGGCGGCAAGCCTTGCCGAAGCGGTGATCAACGCCCATCTTTTGGGGTAAGGCTATGGGGAGACGCGCGATGCAACTGACCGAGGCAGACCCGAAAGGGCTGGTGCGCGAAAGCTATGCCATTGAGGGCATTACCTTGGGCGAATGCCGGTCGATCTTCATCGACTGGGTTCTCAGCCTGCCGGTGAACGCCGACACCCCCGACGCGCTGCGGTCGCTGATCGCGCATTACGGCACGCCCGAACCTGATCACCCGATGACCGGCGTGCTGACCGAGGCTTTGCTGGCCCCCGAAACACCCAAGCGCCGGGGTGGCCGCGCGGCCCGTCTGGGTTACTGAGCGGCGGCCTCAAGTGCCGCAATATCCAGCTTTACCATCCCCATCATCGCCTGCATGACGCGGCCTGTTGTATCCGATTTCAGCAGGCGCGGCAGCGCGCGCGGGATGATCTGCCATGACAGCCCAAAACGATCGGTCAGCCAGCCGCAGCGGCTTTCGCTGCCACCCTCCAGCAAGGCGGACCAAAGCCGGTCAACCTCGGCCTGCGTATCGACATGAACGCTGATCGAGGCGGCGGGCGTCAGCGCATAATATGGCCCGCCATTCAGCCCCCAATAGTGCTGCCCCATCAGGGTGAAGGCGACGGTAAAGGCCCCGGCAGCCGGATCGCCGCCCTTGTAGAAGATCTCGGTGATCTCGGAACCGTCAAACAGGCTGCAATAAAGCCGCGCGGCGGGTTCGGCCTGATCGTTGAACCAAAGACAGGTGGAAATGGAAGGCGCGGGCATGGGCTGCTCCTGTCGGATGAACCTTCAGGATGCACCCGCGCCTGCGCCCACGCAAGTCTTAGCGCAGGGCTGCGGCCTCGGCGGCCAGCGTGGTAATCGCGGCCCAATCGCCGCGCGCCATCGCATCCTTGGGCGCAACCCAAGACCCGCCCACACACAGGATATTGGGCAAAGTCAGGTAATCCCGCGCGTTTTTCAGGCCGATCCCGCCGGTGGGGCAGAACTTCACCTGCGGGATCGGCGCGCCGATCGATTTGAGATAGGCCGCCCCGCCAGCCTGCTCCGCCGGAAAGAACTTCAGCGTAGTAAAGCCCATCTCCAGCAGCGCCATGATCTCGGACGCGGTTGCGGCCCCGGGCAGGATCGGCAAGTCATACTCTGCACAAGCGTCCAACAGCCGCTGCGTCGCCCCCGGCGAAACACCGAACTTCGCCCCCGCCGCCTTGGCCGCCTTGACATCGGCAGGCGTCAGCAAGGTGCCTGCGCCCACAACCCCGCCCTCGACGTCCGACATCGCGCGGATCGCATCCAGCGCGCAAGGCGTCCGCAGCGTCACCTCCAGTGCGGGCAATCCCCCCGCCACCAAAGCCTGCGCCAAAGGCGCGGCATGGGCCAGATCGTCGATCACCAGAACGGGAACGACAGGGGCAAGACGGCAGATTTCGGCGGCTTTGGCGGATTGTTCGGCGGGGGTCATTTCAGGCTCCTTTGCCCCGAATGGCGGGGCGGTGGTTGAGTGCGGAAGCCTCCGGCGGGGATATTTAAGCGAAGAGGATGTAAACGGACCCTTCCCCTGATCCTCTTCGTGAAAATATCCCCGCCGGAGGCCCCGAGTGATGCGGGGCGCACCGTCGGAGGTTAAAGCACCACCGACGCGCCGGTTTCCGATGTGCCGACATTGCGGCGGAAAGCCTCGAACAGCTCGCGCCCGATGCCGTGGCGGTTGGCAGACAGGTCAGCCTCCACCGGCGTGCGCGTTTCAAAATCCGGCGCCAGCACTGACAGCGTGCCGGCCACCGCGTCCAGCCGCACGACATCGCCATCGCGCAGCCGCGCCAGCGGGCCGCCCTTGGCTGCCTCGGGCGAGACATGGATTGCGGCTGGCACCTTGCCCGACGCGCCCGACATGCGCCCGTCGGTGACCAGCGCCATCTTCAGCCCGCGATCCTGCAGCACCGACAGCAGCGGCGTCAGCGAGTGCAGTTCCGGCATGCCATTGGCCTGCGGGCCTTGGAAGCGGACCACAACCACAGTGTCGGTGGTGAACTCGCCCGCCTTGAACGCGCGTTTGACCTGTTCCTGATCGTGGAAGATGCGGGCGGGGGCCTCGATGATATGACGTTCGGGCGCCACGGCCGAGACCTTGATCACGCCGCGCCCCAGATTGCCGGTCAGTTGTTTCAACCCGCCCGAGGTGGCAAAGGGAACAGCGACCGGACGCAGAATCTTTTCGTTCAGGGATGCAGACGCCCCCGCCTCCCACGCCAGTTTGCCGCCCTGCAGTTTCGGCTCTTTCGCGTAGGCCGCAAGCCCGTCGCCCGCCACGGTCTTGGCGTCGGGATGCAGCAGGCCTGCGCCCAGCAATTCCCCGATCATGAAGCCGATGCCACCTGCGGCATGGAAGTGGTTCACATCGGCCAACCCGTTGGGATAGACCTTGGCCATCAGCGGCACGACATCGGAAATATCGTCGAAATCCTGCAAATCCAGCAGCACGCCCGAGGCCCTCGCCATCGCGGGCAGGTGCAGCACAAGGTTGGTCGACCCGCCCGTGGCCATCAGCCCGACCAGCCCGTTGACATAGGCGCGCTCGTCCAGCACCTCGCCTGCTGGGGTGTAGTCGTTCCCCAGTGCCGTGATCGCGGCGGCACGTTCCACGGCAGCGGTGGTCAAGGCCTCGCGCAGCGGCGTGTTCGGGTTGACAAAAGCCGCACCCGGCAGGTGCAGGCCCATGAACTCCATCAGCATCTGGTTGGTATTTGCGGTGCCGTAGAAGGTGCAGGTTCCGGGGCCGTGATACGAGGCCATCTCGGCCGCCATCAGCGCCTCGCGCCCGACTTCTCCGGTGGCAAAAGCGTTGCGGACCTTGGATTTTTCATCATTGGGCAGGCCGCTTGTCATCGGCCCCGCCGGCACGAACACGGCAGGCACATGGCCGAAGGTCGCCGCCGCCATCACCAGACCCGGCACGATCTTGTCGCAGACGCCAAGGAACAGCGCCGCGTCAAAGGTGTTGTGAGACAGCGCCACCCCCGCCGCGAGCGCAATCACATCGCGCGAGAACAGTGACAACTCCATCCCCGGCTGGCCTTGGGTCACCCCGTCGCACATCGCCGGAACCCCGCCCGCCACCTGCGCCGTGGCCCCCGCCTTGCGCGCCGCAGCGCGGATTAGCTTGGGGTAATCCTCATAGGGTTGATGCGCCGACAACATGTCGTTGAACGCCGTCACGATCCCGATATTGGGGCTGCGCGCGGCCGCCAGCGCGTCCTTGTCCGCCCCCATCGCGGCATAGGCATGGGCCTGATTGCCGCAAGCCAGATGCCCGCGCGCAGGCCCGTCACGTCCGGCCTGACCAATTCGGGCCAGATAATCGGCACGCGTGGCCGCAGAGCGGGCGCGGATACGGTCGGTCACACGGGCAATTTGGGGATGCAGGGTCATGGCGGCTCTGTCTGTCAGGAATTTGCGCTGTTCTAGCAGATGTTGTTAGCGCTAACAACCCCATGTCAACTCTTGAAGGCCATGAGGCGTGCAGGCGGCGGGGCAGGGTGGAATGTGTCAGGATATAGCCCGAAATCCCCGCAAATGCACGGGAAATGCACCGGATTGACCGTAATGCGGCCATATTCATCCGTCATCAAGGGGATCAGATTTTTGGGGAACACCCCGGAGGTATCCAGATGATGACCGCAAAAACCCTGACTGCACTGGCTCTCGCCCTCGGGCTTTCGGCCTGCGCCCAAGTCGACACGCCCAGCCGTGGCGCTACGGCAGACCTGCCGATGATGCCGACGCAGATGAATCTGCTGGCCGACACCGCAGGGGTGCGGGTGCTGCATGCCCAATATGATGTCGAGGCGATCACTGTCTTGGTGCCGCGGGATCTGAAAGTCTCCGAAGCCAATACCTTCTACCCGAGGGCCGATATCGTCTGGCGCGGAGAGCCGCGCGGCGACCGCTATCAACAGGTTTCGGCAATCTTCACCGAAGCGTTTGCGCGCGGCACCGCGACCATGGTTGCAGGGCGGCAGGTTGCCGTCGAGGTCGAGATTCTGCGCTTTCACTGCCTGACCGAGAAAACCCGCTATACCGTCGGCGGCACCCACTCGCTCAAGTTCAATTTCACCGTGCGGGATGTGGTGACGGGAGAGGTGATCGACGGTCCGCGTCTGGTCGTGGCGGATATTCCGGCGGCGGGTGGCGCGCGTGCCATTGCCGAGGATCAGGCAGGGCGCACCCAGCGCATTGTGGTCGTGGAACGTCTGGCCGAGGTGATCCGGCGCGAACTGTCCGCCCCTGCCTCGCCCGATATGGTGGCGCGGTTCGAGTCTGGTCTTATGCTTACCCCTGCTGGCCTCGGGCAATAGCCCGGCCTCTTTTCACAGACCACAGAACACAGTATGGGGGTGCGATGAGCGCCCCCATTCCCCATTCCCCCGCCGAAGATGCCGATGAACCCGTTCGCGGCCGCCCCGTTGTCCGCCTGAAGCCCAAGGCCGAGGCCCGCGCGCTGCGCCATGGCTTCCCTTGGGTTTATGCGGATGAATTGGTCACCGACCGCCGCACCCAGAATCTTGCGCCCGGCGCGCTGGCGGTGCTGGAAGATGGCGACCGCCGGCCTTTGGGTCTGGTGACGGTCAACACCAAATCCAAGATCATCGCCCGCATGCTGGACCGCGACCCCGAAGCGCAGATCGATCAGGCATGGTTCGAGGCGCGGCTGTCACGGGCGCTGTCCCTGCGCGCCCGCCTGCATGACGCGCCGTTCTACCGTCTGGTCCACGCCGAGGCCGATCTGCTGCCCGGCGTTGTGATCGACCGCTTTGGCGATGTGGTGGTGATCCAGCCCAACGCCGCTTGGGCCGAGGCGTATATTCAGGCTCTGGCCGCGGCCGTGGTCGCGGTGACGGGTGTTGCGACCATCATCAAGAACGGCACAGGCCGCTCGCGCGGGCTGGAAGGTCTGACCGAGGAAACCGCCGTGCTGCGGGGTGGCGTCGATGCGCCGATCCCTGTGCCGATGAACGGCGCCACCTATATGGCCGATGTGATGGGCGGGCAGAAAACCGGCCTGTTCTTTGACCAACGCCCGAACCACGCCTTCGCCGCCCGCCTTGCGGCAGGTGCGCGGGTGCTGGATGTGTTCAGCCATGTTGGCGGTTTTGCGCTGGCGGCGCTGGCGGGTGGGGCCACGTCGGCGCTTGCCGTTGATGCCTCAGCAGCAGCGCTGGCACTGGCGGGGCAGGGGGCTGCGGCCTCGGGCTTTGCCGACCGCTTTGCCACGCGACAGGGCGATGCCTTTGACGTGCTGGAGTCCTTGGGGGCCGAAGGCGCTCGGTTCGATCTGGTGATCTGCGACCCACCCGCCTTTGCCCCTGCCAAACCGGCACTTGAGGCGGGCCTGCGCGCCTATGAACGCGTCGCACGGCTGGCGGCACCCTTGGTCGCACCGGGGGGATATCTGGTGCTGTGTTCCTGCTCGCATGCTGCCGATCTGGCGTCCTTCCGCAACGCCTGCGCGCGCGGCATCGGGCGCGGCGGCCGGCGCGGGCAACTGCTGCACACCGGTTTTGCCGGACCGGATCACCCGATGCTGCCGCAACTGGCCGAGAGCGCCTATCTCAAGGCACTGTTCTTCCGGCTTGACGGGTGAAAGCGGTCCTTGACGCCTGCGTCCTCTTCCCCACCGTCCTGCGGGAAATCCTGCTGGGCGTAGCGGGGAAGGGGCTGTACGAGCCGCTCTGGTCCGACCGCATCCTGCGCGAATGGGTTCTGGCCACGGCCAAACTCGGGCCGCTGGCACAAGTGCAAGCCGAAGGCGACGCCACCCTGCTGCGCACCGCCTTCCCGCGCGCCTGCCTGCGCGACCGCCCCGAGATCGAGGCCCGCCTGCTGCTGCCCGACCCCAATGACGTGCACGTGCTGGCCGTGGCCATCGCGGGCCACGCCGATGCCATCATTACCTTCAACGCCGCCGACTTTCCCCGCCACATCCTTGCCGAAGAAGGCATAGACCGCCGCGATCCCGACGGGTTTCTGTGGCAACTCTGGTCCTTCCACCCCGCCGAAGTCTCGCAGGTTGTCGCCGCCGTTCACGCCACCGCCGAACGCATGGCAGGCGCACCCCTCTCTGCCAAATCCCTGCTCAAACGCGCCAAACTCCCGCGACTGGCCAAGGCCCTTTATCCAGTCGCGCCCTAGGTGCGTGCAAAGCACACACCCTACCCCCATCCTGACGCGACGGGGCTTCATCTTGGTTCAAATACTCCCGCCGGAGGCTCTGACGTAGCGGCAGGGAGCCTCCGGCGGGAGTATTTGAACCAAGATGAAACGCAAAGGGTAGGGTGCGTGCTTGTCACGCACCTTTGCTCACATCACCGCGCCGATCTGCCACGGCACAAATTCCGCGCCGCCAAAGCCTAGCTCTTCGGACAGCGATTTTTTGCCTGACGCCACCGCGATGATCTTGTCCAATATCTCGGCCCCCTTGTCGGCGATGCTGACCCCGTCCGTCAGGATGTCGCCGCAGTTGATGTCCATATCCTCGGCCATGCGGGCATACATTTCGGAATTGGTCGCAAGTTTGATGCAGGGGCTGGGTTTGTAGCCCGACACCGATCCGCGCCCGGTGGTAAAGACGATCATCGTGGCACCCGAGGCGATCTGGCCCGTGACCGAGCAGGGGTCATAGCCGGGGCTGTCCATATAGGTGAAGCCGGGCGTGGTGATCGGTTCGGCGAATTTGTAGACGCCGACCAAGGGGGCGGTGCCGCCCTTCGCCACAGCCCCCAGCGATTTTTCAAGGATCGTGGTCAACCCGCCCTTCTTGTTGCCGGGGGAAGGGTTGTTGTCCATCTCGCCGCCGTTGCGGGCCGTATAATCTTCCCACCATCTGATCCGCTCGATCAGTTTCTCGCCGACCTCACGCGACACGGCGCGGCGGGTCAGCAGGTGTTCGGCACCATAAATCTCGGGCGTTTCCGACAGGATCGTGGTGCCACCCATCTGCACCAGCAGATCCGAGGCATGGCCCAGTGCCGGATTGGCGGTGATGCCGGAATAGCCGTCGGACCCGCCGCATTGCAGCCCCACCACCAGTTTCGACACCGGAGCCGGAGCGCGGGCGGTTTTGCTGGCGACCTCTGCCATTTCGCGCAGCACCTTCAGCCCCGCCGCGATGGTGGCGCGGGTGCCGCCGGTTTGCTGGATTGTCATGTAGCGGAAATTGCCATCGGGGCGCAGGCGGCCTTGGCCCACCAGATCCGGCACCTGCATCACCTCGCAGCCCAGACCTACCAGCAATATCCCGCCGAAATTCGCATTGCGCGCATAGCCTTTCAGCGTCCGCATCAGGGTGTCGTAGCCCTCGTTCACCCCCGACATGCCGCAGCCGGTGTTATGCACAATCGGCACAAATCCGTCGATATTGGGCATCCCCGACAGATCGGGGTCCTTCTCGGCGGCCTCGGCGATAAAGCGCGCGACCGAACCCGAACAGTTCACCGAGGTCAGGATACCGATATAGTTGCGGGTGCCGACTTGCCCGTCGGCGCGGTGATAGCCCATGAACTCACGCACGGGCAGCGCGGGCAGGGCGCGGCTTTCCGATCCTATGGCATAGTCATCGCTGTGCGGACCCATGCCAAGGTTATGGCTGTGGATATGCGCGCCCGCCGGAATATCTTCCAGTGCCTGCCCGATGATCTGGCCATAGCGCACCACCACCTGACCCTTTGCAATCGCCACCGAAGCGATCTTGTGGCCACGCGGCACCGCCTGTATCAGCGTCAGGCCCAGCCCCGCAGGCGCTGCCCCCGCCTTCAGATCTGCCAAGGCGATCACCACATTGTCCGCCGGATTAAGCCGGATGATCGGGTCCGCTCCAAGTGACATCGCTTACGCCCTTTCCTTGATCTCGCTGGCGGCATGCGCTAACATGTTAGCATGTTACAGCCGCATGATACCGCATCACAAGACCCGATCTTGACAGAACCGCGCCTGACGCCCCTTGACCGGCTGGCCGGATCTTTGGGGCAGCGGGTCTACCTGACGCTCCGCCACGCCATCCTGTCACTGGCGTATCGGCCCGGTGAGATCCTGCGAAAGCCGGAAATCTGTGCAGAACTGGGGGTTTCGCGCAGCCCGGTGTCGGATGCCGTCGCCCGTCTGGCCGCCGAGGGGCTGGTCGATGTGATCCCGCAGGCCGGCACCTATGTTGCACGCTTTTCGATGGAGGAAATCCGTGAGGGCGCCTTTCTGCGCGAAGCGATCGAGGTTGCGGCGATTGAACTGGTCGCGCGGACCATCACCGACGAACAACTGGTGATTCTGCGCCGCAATCTGGTGGTGCAGGCGGCGCTGCTGGCCGACAATGATTTTGCGGGCTTTTACAAACTTGATGGCGAGATGCACGAACTGCTGCTCTCCTTCACCGGCTACCGCAAGCTGGCTGCGGTGTCGGATACGGCTTGGGCGCATGTGAACCGCGCGCGTCAACTTGTTCTGCCTGTGCCAGGGCGGGTGGCGGCCACGCTGGCCGAACATCGTGCCATTCTGTCGGCGCTCGAGGCGCGTGACCCCGACGCCGCGCGGAGCGCGATCCGCAGCCATCTGCGCCAGTTGGTCACCTATCTGGAGCCACTGGAGCGCAGCCATCCCGACCTGTTCAACCCCTGAGGCCCAATGACCCGTCCCAATGCCCCCCGCTATGCCGCCCGCCTGAATGCCTTCAAGGTCAAGGGCGGCTCGGTGGCCGACATGATCGCAGGGGTGGGACATGTGGGAGGCATCTCGGCCGCCGATCTGAACTATCCCGATCATTTCGAGAAACATAGCCCCGCCGCTTTGGGGCGGATGCTGGCCGATCAGGGCATGGTGATCAACGGGTTGGCGATGCGCTATTACACCGAGGCCGGGTTCAAGCTGGGGGCCTTTACCCATCCCGACCTGTCAGTGCGCCGCGCGGCGATCGACCTGACCAAGCGCGGGATTGATGTCTGTGCCGAAATGGGCGGGGCGCTGATGACGCTTTGGATGGGGCAGGACGGATATGATTATTCTTTCCAGATCGACTACGGGCGGGCTTGGGAAGATACCATCGCCGCGATTGCCGAAGTGGCCGACCATAACCCTGCCGTCGATATTGCCGTCGAATACAAACCCGACGAGCCGCGCGCCTTTGCGCTGATGCCCGATATGGCAACCACGCTTCTGGCCCTGCGCGAGGTGAACCGCGCCAATACCGGCGTGACGCTCGACTTCGCGCATGTGCTTTACGCAGGCGAGATGCCCGCCTATGCCGCGACCCTTGCCGCGCGGCACAGCCGGATCTTGGGTGTCCATCTGAACGACGGCTACGGCAAGCGCGACGACGGGCTTATGGCAGGCACCGTGCATCCGGTGCAAACGGTCGAGTTGTTTATGGCACTGGACCGTGCAGGCTATGACGGTGTGATCTACTTCGACACCTTCCCCGATCAGGCAGGCCTGAACCCCGTGCATGAAACCCGCGCCAATATCGCCCTGACGGATCGTCTGCGCGCCATCGCCCGCAATCTGGCGCAAAACCCCGATCTGGCCGCCGCCACCGCCCGACAAGACGCGGCCGCCGTCTCGCTGATCGTGGCAAACGCGCTTTACCGCTGAGCCTTCCGACAAAGGTGCGTGGCAAGCACGCACCCTACCCCCGTTCTGCACGGCACCGGCTTTCATCTTGGCTCAAATACTCCCGCCGGAGGCTTCCGCCGCAAGCAGATGGAGCCTCCGGCGGGAGTATTTGAGCCAAGATGAAGCACAAGGGGTAGGGTGCGTGCTTGTCACGCACCGCGCGGGTTGGGTCAGCGTTCCCGCCACCAGTCTTGGGCCTGCAGTTTCCAGTAGGTCAGTTGGGCTGCGGCAAGGCCGAAGGGGCCGCCGGCCCATGTCAGCCCGAAAGGGGTGAACATTTTGATGCGGTCGCTTTGGCCCAGCATCGCCTCGGCCAGCACTTTGCCTGCGATGGCCGTCGTGTTCAGGCCGTGGCCGCCGAAGGCTGTGGCATGCCACACGCCTTGCTGCATCTGACCGATTTGCGGCATCAGGTGGCGGGCATAGCCCATCAGGCCGGACCAGCTTTGCTCGGTTTTCAGATCGGCGAGTTGCGGGAACACCCCGACCATCTCGCGGCGGAGTTCGCGCGCCACCCCTTCGGCACTTGCGGCGCGGGTGGTGATGCGGCCGCCCCAGAGCAGGCGTTTGCCGCCATCGACGACGCGGTAGTAATCCGAAGCGCGGCGGTCATCCAGAACGGCTTCGGTGGTCTTGATGGCAGATGCGATCAGATCGGGGGCGGGTTCCGAGATCATCATATAGGTGGCAATTGGCAGCACGGCGCGGTTCAGGCGCGGCACCAGAGGCCCTGTGTAGCCGCCTGTCGCAAACACCACATCCTGCGCCCGCAGCATGCCCTTGGCCGTGCGGATTTCCTTGACCGCTCCGCGCAGCGCGGTCGCGGTGGCGGGCGAGGATTCGTAGATCACCCCGCCCAGCCGTTCCACCTCGGCGGCCACCGCGCGCAGGTAGTTCAGCGGGTGAATGTGGAAGGCGCGCGGGTCTGACAGGCCGTGATAATAGCGGTCGGTCGCAAGGCGGGCGCGGATGGCCTCGCGGTTCAGATAGGTGAACTCATAGCCGAAATCATTCGCAAATTCGGCGGCATAGGCGTGCAGATCATCCGCCTTGTCAAAGCGGCGCAGATTCAGCAGGCCCGCCACCGGGTCGGCCCCCGTGATCCCCAGATCGGCAATCGTGGCCCGCAGGCGTTCCACGCCTTCGATGGTCAGGCGGTGCAGCGCGCGGGCGGCCTCGCGCCCCACCCGCGCCTCGATGGCTTCACCGCCACAGGCGAAGGCAGGCGAGACGATACCGCCGTTGCGCCCCGAAGCGCCCCAGCCGACCGCCTGCGCCTCCAGCACCGCCACCCGCTTGCCGCCGCGTGCCAGTTCAAGTGCAGTCGTCAGCCCTGCCAAACCGCCGCCGACAATTACACAATCGGCCTCTTCCACGCCCGACAATGCAGGCCGCGCGCGGATCTCGGTCAGGCTGCGGGCGTAGAAGGTGTCGGGGTAAAGATCACGCATCAAGGCTGATCCAGATCGGCACATGATCGGAAGGCTTGTCGCCCGCGCGCACCTGTTTGTCGATCTGCACATCGCGCAGCAAATCCGCCGCCTGCGCCGACAGCAGGTGATGGTCGATGCGGATGCCGTTGTTCCGCTCCCAAGCCCCGGCCTGATAGTCCCAGAACGTATACTGCCCCGGCGAGGGATTGCGCGCGCGGAAGGCATCGGTCAGGCCAAGGTGCAACAGCCGCCGGAACGCCTCACGCGATTGCGGCAGGTAGAGCGCGTCATTCAGCCAGACTTCGGGCTTGGCGGCGTCCATCGCCTGCGGGATCACGTTGTAATCGCCGCAGAACACCAGCGGTTCCTCGGTGGCCAGAAGTTCGATCACGCGGGCGCGCATTCGCTCCATCCATGCCAGTTTGTAATCATATTTCGGCCCCGGTGCAGGGTTGCCATTGGGCAGATACAGCCCGCAGACCCGCACCGCGCGGGTGCCGATCACGGTGGCCTCGATCCAGCGCGCCTGTTCGTCACTGTCATCACCTGCAAGCCCGCGAGTCACGTCCTCCAACGGCAGTTTCGACAGGATCGCCACGCCGTTAAAGCTTTTCTGGCCATGGGTTTCCACGCGGTAGCCCATGTCTTCGAACAGCCCGCGCGGGAAGCCTTCGTCCACCGATTTGATCTCTTGCAGGCAGACCACATCCGGCTGGGCAGCGGTTAGCCACGCAGGCAAAGCCTCGATCCGCGCCTTGATGCCGTTGATGTTGAAGGTGGCGATTTTCATGGGCGCGCTCCGGCAGGGTGTCCCGATTTCATAGGCCTGCACCCTGCGCCGCACAAGTCAGAACCCCGCAGCCGCCATCCACAGCGCATCCAGCGCGTCAAGTTCGGCGGGGTCGAAACGGTCGGCGACCTCCCAGTAACGCCCCGAGGCGACCATGTAGCCAAGGGCAGCCTCACGGGCCAAGGCGGCCTCTACCGCTTGCGGATCAAAGGCCACAGGCTGCACGCCTGCCAGATCGCCCAACCCCACCCGCGGAAACACCAGCCGCGACGGCCCGTCCGACAGATTCACCATCGCACAGCCCGCCCGTGCCGCCAGCACCATCAGCCGCGCCGATTTCGCCTCAAGATTACGCAGCGTGATATCGGGGCGTAGGGGGTCTGGCGTGCCGGTGCCATAGAAATGGGTCGGGCCGCTGGCGGGATAGTGCATGTCACAGCCAAATGCCGCGATCACGCGCGGGCGCAGGGCGTGCAGCGCCCAATAGGCGGCGGTAAAGGCCATGGTCGCGCCCGCATAGACAAAGCCGCCAAAGGTGTTCTGGGCCGGAACGAAATCATCCTCGGTGACAATCTGCTGACCCGCGCCCGCCTGCGGCACCCGAACTGCTGGAAAATCCCACGGATGGATCATCAGATCCCAGTCGGGCCGCAGCAGATAGGCGTTGTTGATGGCAAGGATGCGGTCAAAGCCCGCCTTCGGCCACTCACGCGCTTGAACCGCCTGCGGACCAGAGCCAAGCATCAGAAGTATCGACATAATCCGGCCCCTTCATTCCAGAAAGGGCAGTTAGGGCGCGCCTCAAGCAAAGCCAGAGGTCAGATCGAGAAAGACGTGCCACACCCGCAAGAACTGCTGGCATTCGGGTTTTCGATCACAAAGCGCGCGCCGATCAGCTCTTCGGTGAAATCGATCACCGCATTGGCCAGAAACGGCAGCGACACCGCATCCACCAGCACCTTTTGGCCCGCGCCCTCCAGCACCAGATCATCCGCCGCCGGATCATCCAGCCGGATGTCATACTGAAATCCCGAACAGCCGCCACCCTCGACCGCGACGCGCAGGGCCTTTTGCTCGCCCGTCAATTCGGCAATTTCGGCCAGCCGCGCAAAGGCACGGTCGGTTACACGCGGGGGCAGGGTCAGGTTCATGGCATTTCCCTATCCAATCGGGGGTTTTCTCGAATATAGGGGAGGGGAACGCCTTGAACAAGAACGGTTCCTGAATGCTTGCCGCCTTTGCCTGCCTGCCCGAAACCTCACGCGGGCGCCTTTACCCCGAACGCATGTCGTCCTTCCGTTCGCCGTTCCAACGCGACCGCGACCGCATCATCCATTCCTCGGCCTTCCGGCGGCTGAAGCACAAGACGCAAGTCTTCGTCGAACACGAAGGCGATTACTATCGCACCCGCCTGACCCATTCGATCGAGGTGGCGCAAGTGGCGCGCACCATCGCGGGCGTGCTTGGGCTGAACACCGATCTGGCCGAAGCCATCGCTCTGGCGCATGATCTGGGCCACACCCCCTTTGGCCACACCGGCGAGGATGCGCTGGCCGAGTTGATGCAACCCTATGGCGGCTTTGACCACAACGCGCAGGCGCTGCGGATCGTCACACGGCTGGAACGCCACTACGCCGATTTCGACGGGCTGAACCTGACATGGGAGTCGCTTGAAGGCATCGCCAAGCATAACGGCCCCGTCACCGGCCCCAATGCCGACGCAAAACATGCTGGCCCGCTGCCCTATGCCTTGGCCGAGGTGAACGCGCTTTGGGATCTGGAACTGCACACCCACGCATCAGCCGAGGCGCAGGTGGCCGCCATCGCCGATGACGTGGCCTATTCACACCACGATCTGCACGATGGCCTGCGCTCGGGCCTGTTCACCGAAGCCGATCTGATGGAATTGCCCGTCACCGGCCCCGCCTTTGCCGAGGTGGACGCGCTTTACCCCGGCCTCGACAAGATGCGCCGCAGGCATGAGGCATTGCGCCGCGTCTTTGGCCGCATGGTCGAGGATGTGATCGCGGTGGCCAAGAACCGCCTTGACGCCGCCCAACCCAAATCGGTCGAGGAAATCCGCCACCTTGGCACCACGGTGATCCGGTTCTCGAAACCGCTTTATCAGGAACTCAAGGCCATCCGCAGCTTCCTGTTCACCCGTATGTACCGCGCGCCTTCAGTGGTGGTGATGCGCAAGCAGGTAACCGAAGTCGTAAACGGCCTGTTCCCGCTTTACCTCGCGCAGCCCGATCTGCTGCCTGTCGAATGGCGGCAGGACATCGCCGCCGCCACTTCGGAAACCGAACTTGCCCGCATCGTTGCCGATTACGTCGCCGGCATGACCGACCGCTTCGCGCTGCAGGAGGGCACCCGCCTGCTGGGCTAAAGCCCATTCACCTTGGCAAAAATACTCACGGGGGTCAGGGGGCAGTCGGCCCCCTGCGGCCAGCCGTCCTCACAACCCTCACGTAGGTCGGGGTTCACCCCGACTCCCTCGACCGTGCCCCTAAGCCTTACGCGCCGCCGCCAGCCACACAACCGCCAGCCCCACCGAGACGATGCCGTTCCACCCCGCCATCGAAATCCCCAGCATCTGCCATGCTATCGCATCACAGCGCACCGGCCCGCCGACGCTGACATCGGTGTTCAGCAGATCCGTCGCCGACACGCCCTCCAGCGCGTTGACAGTGCAAGACGCCAGACCTTCCCACCATGTCTGCTCCACGCCCACATGAAACAGCGCGATTGCCGCCGTGGTCAGCGCCGCCAGCGCCCCCAGCAGCGGCCAGATCCGCCCACCAAGGCTGATCCCCAGCGCGCCAAGCAGCACCGCCGCCGCATGGGGCCAGCGCTGCCACAGGCACAGCACACAGGGCAACAGGCCGCCGATATACTGGAACGCAAACGCCCCCAGCAGCATCGCAAGCGACCCCGCTGCCGCCAGCAGGATCAAGCCATTCCGTGTCATCATCCCATCACCTTCAATCCGACCCAGACCAGCACCACCAGCCCAAGCACCGCCAGCCCGATCAGTGCCATCCGCTTTTCGATGAACACCGCCATCGCCTGCCCGTAGCGCTGCAACAGATAGGCCAAAAGATAAAACCGACCGCCCCGCGCCACGATGGCCGACAGGATGAACCATTTCAGATCGAATGACACCAGCCCTGACAAAATCGTGACCACCTTCATCGGCGGCAGATGTGTCAGCCCCGATGTCACCAGCATCACCAAAATCGCCGTATCGCCGGTCTGTGACTTCAGCGCATCAAACGCCGCCATCTTGCCGTAAAACTCCAGCAGGGGGGCTGCTACCAGATCAAAGGCGTAATGCCCGATCATCCAGCCGAAAACCCCGCCCAGCACCGATGTCACCGTGGCAATCAACGCAAAGCGCCACGCCTGATCGGGTTTCGCCAGCACCATCGGAATGAACAGCACATCCGCCGGGATCGGAAACACCGAGCTTTCCACGAAACTTACCGTCCCCATCGCCACAGGCGCATGGCGCGAGCCTGCCCAACGCAGTGTCCAGTCATACAGCTTGCGAAACATCGCGGTCTCCTGATCCAGCGCGGTCCTTTGGCCACGGCGCGCAAGCGCGGTCAAGCCGCATCGCCACGGCCTGCAACAAGATTGTGCTTCGCCCCCTGCGCGGTATGCTAGGCCTGATGATCTTGAGGGGACGCGTGGGATGGAATGGCGCGGGCGTCGCGGCAGCGGCAATATCGAAGATCGGCGCTCTGCGCGCGGGACCGCGCGGGCAGGGGGCATTGGCGGGCTTGGCCTGATCGCGGTGCTGGTGATCGGCTATTTCCTTGGAATCGATGTGACGCCTTTGTTGCAGGATACCGCCGCACCTCCCCGCAGCGGCCCTGTCGAGATGACCGCACAGGATCGCGCAGCAGGAGAATTTGTCTCGGTCGTTCTGGCGGATACCGAAGACATCTGGGCGCAGGTATTTGCCGACCAGATCGGGCGCAGCTATGATCCGGCCACACTGGTGCTCTACAAGGGCGTCACGGCCTCGCCCTGTGGCAATGCTTCGGGGGCGACGGGACCGTTCTATTGTCCGGGGGATCGCAAAGTGTATCTGGACACCGATTTCTTCACCACGATGGAACAGCAGCTTGGCGCGCAGGGCGATTTTGCCATGGCCTATGTTGTCGCCCATGAAATCGCCCATCATGTGCAGGACGAACTTGGCATTCTTGGTCAGGCCAACGCGGTGCGCGCCCGCGTCTCGCAGGCCGACAGCAACCAGATTTCGGTGCGGATCGAACTTCAGGCCGATTGCCTGTCGGGGATCTGGGCGCGGCAGGTGTCCAAGACCTTCGGCACCATCCAGAAGGGCGATTTCGAAGAGGCCGTGAACGCCGCCCGCCAGATCGGCGACGATACCCTGCAAAGGAACGCAGGCCAGCGCCCGATGCCGCACACCTTCACCCATGGCACTGCGGCCCAGCGGTCGGGCTGGTTCCTGCGCGGGCTGAAATCGGGCGATCTGGGCGATTGCGACACCTTCGCCGCCAAAAAACTGTAGCGATTGCAAAAGGCGGGGCGCAGGTGCTTGACTTCCCCCCCATGCCTCAAATATCCACAGCGCCGAGCGGGCGTGGCGGAATGGTAGACGCGACAGACTCAAACTCTGTTTCCTCACGGAGTGTCGGTTCGAGTCCGACCGCCCGCACCAGATCCGGCCAATGACGCCGGACCCTTTTCCAAGAACTTGTTTCGCGCTGTGTCTGTTTCGCTGGACGGCGCTTTCGCCCTTATAAAACCGCCGCCCGCGCAGGGCTTGGCCGTGATGCGGTATCTAAAGTGATTCGGTGTTTGTTAGGGTTAACAGTGCTTTGCCCGACGACGGAGCACCCGAAAACATGGAATTGGTATCAAATGGGAAACATAATTTTCCCGATTGCGGCATGAAAATGGCAAGACCGAGACGCAGCGTTAATCGGCCGCAGCAGCAAGGCTTTGTATCATATTGGGATACGATGCAATTGCACGGCCCTGACCGGAAATATCGGAAGAAGTAATGTTCCTTGGGGTTTGCGATGCGTTCTTGCCAGATCGCCATGACCAAAGCCGCAACAATCCATCCCCTTGGCGGGATTTTCCGTCCTCAAACTTGGGGTGTAGAGCCGGCTCTTTGCCCCAAGGGTGGCGAGAATACGATGTTTTTTGCTTCCCGTCGGCCTTCACGGGGGGTATTCATGAGGTGTTCCACTCTGTGGGGCAATTGTGGCCGTGGGGGCGGTTGTTTTGTGGTGTCGCGCGTCAAAGCGCGGATGAGTGAGAAGAATGCTGCCAAATAGCCCTGTCGAAAGATAGGGTGCCTATTTTCTGGTTCACGGAATCAAGGCGGGGCGCCTTTGCCCCATTTGTTTGCATATCCTTGCACACCCTTTCGACAGGCCATCATGGTGTCGGTCCGGTTTTTCCGGTCGCGCCCATGCGGTCGGGCCGTGGTTTTGGCCCGTCGGGACGAGGATCGGACGAAGGCGGGGAACCGGCCTTCTGAATAACGAGGATGATGACCATGCCAGTTTTCGCGCTTTACAATCTGGACGACGCCGGAACCACCGCCAATGACAGCGCCGCTGGAAACGGGGCGCAGAACGGTGTCTACATGAACGGCGCGGATTCGGACGGATCGCGGGTGGTGTTGGACGGTGTGAACGACATCGTGAAAATCTACCCCGATGACAGTTTCCAGATGGATCGCGGCACGCTGGCGATTGATTTCACCTTGTCGGGCGAACCGCTTGACGGCACGCAAACCGTGCTGTCGCGGGATTCCATCGGGCAAACGTCCGGTGGCTATCACATTGATATTCTTGCCAACGGTTCGGTGGTGATTAGCCATGAAACCGCGACCGGCACGCAGACCTTTGGCACGGCGGCCGGTTTCGCCAGCCCCGGCGATCATATCTCGCTTAGCTATTCGTGGGATCAGACAGGCTCTGGCGGGGCCTTGGCGATTGACAACCTGACCGATGGCAGCAGCTTTAATCAGGACGTGCCGAACACCCTGACAATGGATATGGGCCTGCAAAACCAGCCTTGGATCATCGGCGCGGGCCAACCCTTGTCGAACCCGCTGCAATTGAACGACATCAATCAGCATTTTTCCGGCACGGTCACGACCTTCTCGCTGTCGGACACTGTCGATAATTGCAGTGACGAGACCGACGACGACGCGCATGACGAAGATGAAGACGACGACCATCACGGGCATGACGACGACAAGGACGGTGACGACGACCACGAGGACGACGACGACAAGGATGGCGACGACGACCGCGAGGACGACGACGACAAGGATGGCGACGACGACCACGAGGATGACGACGGCAAGGACGGCGACGACGACCGCGAGGATGACGACGACAAGGACGATGACTGCGACACGCCAAAGCGGGACGGGATTGTCAACGGCACCACAGCGGGCGATCTGATCAACGCCGCCTATCTGGGTGACAATGACGGCGACCGTGTCGATGCGTTTGACGCGCTTCTGGCCGGCGATGCCCCCAATGACGACCGCATCCTTGCGGGCGAAGGCAATGACACCATCTTTGCCGGTCTTGGTGATGACTCGGTGATGGCTGGCACGGGCAACGATTACGCCGCTGGCGGTCTGGGCGATGACTCGATCTGGGGTCAGGACGGCGATGACACGCTGATCGGCAGCGAAGGCAATGACTTGCTGAAGGGCGAGGATGGCAACGACTATATCGACAGCCGGGGTGGTGGCGTGCTGCCCCTGCCGGATCTGGGCTATCCCCTTCTTTACCCCTCCGATCTGAACCCGTCGAACGATCTGGATACGGTCTATGGCGGCTCGGGTGTCGATACGATCCTGACCGGCGATGATGCGGATGTGATTTATGGCGGCGCGGGTGCCGACGTGATCGACGCAGGCTTTGATGCCGACACGGTCTATGGCGATGACGGCAGCGACACCATCATCGGGGCCGAAGGCTCGGATCTGATCGATGGCGGCGAGGGCGGCGATCTGATCTATGGCGGCTATGGTCCCGACGTGCCGGATTCGGTCAATTTTCTGGACGCCACCGATCTGCGCCCCGAAAATGGCCGTGACACGATCCTTGGCGGCGCTGGCAATGACACCATCCTGGGTCAGGACGACGATGACAGCATCGACGGCGGGACCGGCGATGACGTGATCGATGGCGGCATCGACGAAGACGTGATCCGTGGCGATGCGGGCCATGACGCGATCACCGGCGGGGCCGGGGCAGACGTCTCCTATGGCGGCGCTGACCGCGATACGTTCCTTGTCGGATCGGCCGCAGATGGCGCGGGCGATCAGGTCTATGGCGGGGCCGAGGGCGATGACTTTGACAGCCTTGACCTGACCGGCGCAGGCCGTCACCGCATGGTCAATGTGGTGACCGACAGCGATGGCAACGGCATCGATGGCACCGTTGAATTCCTTGACACCGATGGCAATGTTACCGGCAGCCTGAACTTCAACAATATCGAAGAGGTGATCCCCTGCTTTACCCCCGGCACGCTGATTGCGACGCCGAAGGGCGAGGTTCCGGTGGAATCGCTGCGCGCAGGCGACCGCATCATCACCCGTGACAACGGTATTCAGACCATCCGCTGGGCGGGTCAAAAGGCCATGAGCCGGGCCGATCTGGCCGCTAATCCGCATTTGAAGCCGGTGCTGATCCGGGCTGGCAGCCTTGGCAACGGCCTGCCGGAACGTGACATGATGGTTTCGCCGAACCACCGTATGCTGGTCGCCAACGACCGCACCGCGCTGTATTTCGATGAACACGAGGTGCTGGTTTCGGCCAAGCATCTGATCACATCGGCAGGGGTGCAGACGGTGGATAGCCTTGGCACCACCTATATCCACTTCATGTTTGACCGCCATGAAGTCGTGTTGTCGAACGGGGCCTGGACCGAAAGCTTCCAGCCCGGCGATTTCACGCTCAAGGGTATGGGCAACGCGCAGCGCGGCGAAATCTATGATCTGTTCCCGGAGTTGAAAACCGAAGCAGGTCTGCAGGATTATGCCGCCGCCCGCCGCACCCTGAAGCGCCACGAGGCTGTGCTTCTTGCACGCTAGGCTTACAGCCCTGCGGGGCGCATGATCGACCTAAAGGGGCTTTGTTTCAAAGCCCCTTTATGCTGTGCGGTGCCGCAATCCGGCCCGATTCCATCCCGAATAAGCCCCAGAGCGCCCGCCTTTTGGTCATGAACTTTCGTTAGGTATCAAGATCAGGCCCCCAACCGCGTATCGGATCGGGGAAGATTTTGGTTGGTGACGGCGGATGCAAAGATCGCGGCACATAGCGCAAAGACCGGAGCGGCCACCGCGGGCCTTGTCCGGTTTTCGCCGGTGCCCCACAGCGCCAAGGCCCCCTATCGGGCAATCAGGCGGCGTGAAGGGGTAAGTCATGGCAACGGCCACAGAGCTTTCCGTCAACACCGCTGCCTCTGCCCTAGATATGGCCGAGGCTATTTTCGGCAGCGGCATTCAGGTGGTGACGGCGACCTATTCGGGATCGACCGTTTCTTCGGGCATCTACACAGTGGCCTCCACCACCCTTGCCGGAATTTCCCCGACCGATCATGGTGTGATCCTTTCCACCGGCAATCTCGCCGATTTCACCAATGCCAGCGGCACCTCCAATACCAACACCTTCAGCGGCACCAGCACGAATACCACGGGCGGAGTGGATGGCGACGCGCAACTGACCGCCATCGCGGGCGTGAATACCTTTGACGGCGCGATCCTTCAGGCCGAATTCATCCCCGACGGTGAATTCCTGACGATGCGCTTTGTGTTCACCTCGGAAGAATACCCCGAATATGTCAACGGCGGGGTGAATGATGCCTTTGGCGTCTGGGTCAACGGCAGTTTCGTTCCGGCCACCATCACCACCAAGGGCGAGATCGCCATTGATACGGTGAACGGCACCAGCAACCGGAACCTCTATATCGACAACACCGCCGACCAGTATAACACCGAGATGGACGGCTTTACCCGCGTGCTGACCATCAAGGCGCATGTCAATCCGGGTGAGGTCAACAGCATCAAGATCGGTATCGCCGACGGTGGCGACGCCATCTACGATTCCAACCTGCTGATCATGGGCGACAGCATCCAGACCATCGCCTTGGCATTTGACGATCAGATCACACTGGCCCCGAACTCCAGCCGCAGCTTTGACATTCTGGCCAATGACATCGACCAGACCGAGAGCGGTCTGACCATCACCCATATCAACGGCACGGCGATCACGGCGGGTCAGACCGTCACCCTGCAAACCGGCGAGCAGGTGCGCCTGAATGCGGATGGCACGGTGACGGTGTTTTCGGATGGCGATACCGGAAAATCCAACCTGACCTATACGGTCGTGGACGGGGACGGCAATGTTGATGACGGCTTTATCAGCATCATCACCAAAACCGGCACGGCCTTGGATGGCATCGTGCAAGGCAGCGCTGGCAGCGACCTGATCGATTTTGCCTATCTGGGTGATCCGGACGGAGACAAGATCGACCATAACGACGCCACCGGCGCGGGCGGCACCACCGGTGATGCCGATTATATTCTGGCAGGCGCAGGCAACGACAGCATTGTTGCGGGCGCGGGCAATGACAAGATCTTTGCGGGGGCCGACAATGACTCGGTCTATGGCGGCGCGGGCAATGACTGGGCCGATCTTGGCAGTGGCAATGACCTGTTCGGCACCAACGGGACCGACTCGGCGGGCAGTGATACGGTTTACGGCGATGCGGGTCACGACGCGATCCTCGGCGGTGCCGACAATGACCTGCTATATGGCGGCAGCGGCAATGACACCCTGTCGGGCGGGTCCGGTGCGGATGTCGTCTACGGCGGTGCGGATGCCGATCAGTTCGAGGTCAATGACGACCACGGCACCGAACTGATCGACGGTGGCGAAACCGGACTGGACCGCGATACGATAGATTTCGGCACCAGCCTGACCAGCGCCGGTGTCACTGTTACCTTTACAGGGGCCGAGGCGGGCAGCTATGCCTTTGCCGCTACCCCGACAGCTTTGCCACAAGCCAGCGGAGACTTTACCGCCATCGAGGCGATCGACGGCACAGGCTATGCCGACACCATCGACGGCAGCCTGAACAGCGCCGCAATGACCGTCACGGCCGGAGCGGGCAATGACATTGTGACCGGTGGCTCTGGCAATGATACCCTGACCGGCGATGCGGGGGCTGACAGCCTGTCGGGAGGCGACAATGCCGACCTGCTTTACGGTGGCACCGGCGATGTGATCGACGGCGGCGAAGGTGGCACCGACAGCGATACGCTGGTGGCCAGCGGCGTCTATTCTGTCGCCTTCGATCCGGAAAATTCCGAAAACGGCACGCTCACCTTTATCGACAATTCCACCCTGACCTTCTCGCATATCGAGAAACTGCTGCTGAACGGCGGCAATCCGGATGGGATCATCTGGGGAACGGGCGGGGCAGACAGCATCGCTGTGGGCTATGTCGATGCCAATGGCGATATCGTCGATGGCAATGACGCGCTCTTGCCCGCTGCGGGTCCGAATGACGATCTGATTTATGCGGGCGGGGGGGCCGATACCATCATTGCGGGTCTGGGCAATGACCAGATCTTTGGCGGTGCCGACAATGACAGCATTGCCGGCAGCACTGGCGCGGATGTGCTGAAGGGCGAGGCGGGCGACGACACCCTGCACGGCGACGACGGGGCCGACAGCCTCTATGGCGGCGCGGGCAATGATACGATCAGGGGCGGTGAGGATGCCGATTTCGTCAGTGGCGGCGATGATCGGGATGTCATCTTCGGGGGCTTGGGCGATAGCGTCGATGGCGGCGAAAGTGGCGATGACCATGATGTGCTGGACCTGACCGCCTTTGGCCACCCCGCCACCACCATCCACTACGACGCCGACAATCACGAAAATGGCACGGTCGACTTTCTTGATGGCACAGGTGCTGTGACAGGCTCGATGGCGTTTCAGAATATCGAAAGCATCATTGCCTGTTTTACGCCGGGCAGTCTGATCCTGACCGATAAGGGCGAAGTGCCGGTTCAGGATCTGGAACCCGGCGACATGATCCTGACCCGTGACAGCGGCTTTCAGGAATTGCGCTGGATCGGGCGGCGCGATCTGTCGGCGCTGGCCTTGGCGGCCCAGCCGCGCTTTATTCCGGTGCGGATCGGGCGCGGTGCCTTGGGGCTGAACCTGCCGGATCGGGATATGCTGGTCTCGCCGCAGCACCGCATTCTGATCACCGGCCCGCGTGCCGAGTTGTTGTTCGGTGAACACGAAGTTCTGGTGGCCGCAACCCATCTTGTCGGACTGCCGGGCATCGAACGCGTGGTTCCGGCGGGTGTCAGCTATATCCACCTGCTGTTTGATGCCCATGAAATTCTGTGCGCTGACGGGGCTTGGTCGGAAAGCTTTCAGCCCGCCGTGCGAACACTGGAAGGTCTTGAAAGCGCGCAACGGGATGAGGTTCTTGCGCTTTTCCCCGAGCTTGCGACCAATCCGGCAAGTTTCGCCGCCGCCCGCCAGACTTTGAAGGCGCATGAGGCCCGCGTTCTGCTGCGACTTTAGCGGGCCTTGCGCCACGCGGCCCAGTCCTCGGGCGTGTCCAGATCGATCAGGGCGCGCTGATCGGGCAGGGCGATCAGATTGATGCGCGCCGCATTGGCCTGCAACACTGCCCGCGCGCCCGCATCGCCGCGTAGGGTGGCGAGTTCAGCAAAGTCTTGCGCCGGAAAGATCACCGGATGGCCCGCGCGCCCGTCCATCGCTGCACCTCGCCAGATCCGGTCGGGGGCCGAGTCAAATCCGGCGATAACCGCGGCCAGATCATCGGCCTGCAATTCGGGCATATCGGCAGGCAGCATCATCAATCCCGCCGCCCCGTCGGCCCGCGCCACACCGGCGCGGATCGACGCCGCCATGCCTTCGGCGGCATCCGGCACGATGAAAAGATCGACCGGAAACCCCGCCAGCGCCTCTGATCGCGCGGGTCGATCAGGCGGCAGGGCAACCAGCACCCGCGCGCCCGTTGCCAAAGCGGCCTGCACGCTGCGGGCCAGTTGCGGCACTCCGTCAACCACTTCAAGCAGCTTGTCGCCGCCCCGCATCCGCGAAGAAGCCCCCGCCGCAAGGATCAGGATTGCCGGTTTCATGGCCCCAGCCTGTCAAAAGCCAAAGCGCCGGTCAATGACCGGCGCTTTGCTGCTTTGGTCGCAGATCGGTCCTGACTCTTCAGCCGCGCATCCGCGCGCCATCGGCGTCGAACAGGGGCGTCAGATGGACGGTGGCGCGGCGACGTTCGCCCAAGATCTCGATCTCGCATTCCAGCCCGTCGCGCACCTTGTCGGCAGGCAGGAAGCCCTGCGCCAGCGATTTGCCGGTGAAATGCGAGAACCCGCCACTGGTACAGAAGCCCACAACCGCGCCGTCAAGCCAGATCGGCTCCCACGCCACAACGTCCGCGTCATTGGCATCGACGATGAACGACACCAGTTTCCGCTTCGGCCCTGCGGCCTTTTCGGCGGTCGCGGCAGCCTTGCCGATCCAGTCAGCGTCCTTGTTCCAGCGGATGAAACGGTCCAGTCCGGTTTCGCAGGGGGTGTAATCGGGGCTGAACTCGCGCCCCCAAGACCCGAACCACTTGTCCAGACGCAAGCTCATCATCGCCCGCATCCCGAAGGCACGCAGGCCCAGATCGGCGCCGGCGGCGTTCAGCGTGTCCCACAGATGCCGGACCGACATGTGGTCGCAGAAGATCTCATAGCCCAGATCGGCGGTGTAGCTGACGCGCTGCACGATGCAGTTGGCCATGCCCACCGTCATGCGTTTCACATCCATGAACTTGAACGCATCGCCCGACACATCGCTGCGCGTCACCCGCGCCAGCAACTCCCGCGCCTTCGGTCCCGCAATCTGGAAGCCCGACCGCGCGTCCGAGACGTTTTCCACCGTCACCCCGTCCATCGCGTTCTGTTCAAACCAGCGGTAATGCCAGCCCTGCGCGCCATAGCTGGCGGTCAGCTGGAACTCGGTTTCCGACAGACAGGACACAGTGAAATCGCCGATGATCTTGCCGGAATGGGCCAGCATCGGGGTCAGCGACAGACGCCCCACCTTCGGGATCGCCCCCGCCATGATCCGGTCCAGCCAAGCCCGCGCGTTCGGCCCCTTGACGATATATTTGCCGAAATTCTGCAATTCGTTGATGCCGACGCCTTCACGCACCGCCATAACCTCCTGCCGCGTCGCCTCCCAGGCGTTTGACCGCTTGAACGTCGGCGTTTCATAAACCGGCTCGCCCTCCAGCGCATAGTAGTTCACCACCTCAAGCCCGTATTGCTGGCCCCAGACCGCGCGCATCGCGGTGTTGGTGTCATACATCGGCGTGGTGCGGAACGGGCGCGCGGCGGGGCGTTCCTCGTTCGGATAGCCGACCGAAAAGCGCATCTGATAATTCTCGATCACCTTCGGCACGGTATAGCCCGGCGTCGTCCAAGTGCCAAAACGCGACACATCAAAGCCGCGCGGGTCGCGTTCGACCTCGCCTTCGATCATCCATTGCGCCAGCGCCAGACCCATGCCGCCGCCTTGGCTGAAGCCCGCCATGACCGCGCAGGCCGACCAGTAGTTGCGCAAGCCCTGCACCGGACCGATCAGCGGGTTGCCATCGGGGGCAAAGGTGAACGGCCCGTGGATCACCCGCTTGACGCCAGAGCGTTCCAGCACCGGAAAGCGGCGATAGGCAAAATTCACCGAGTCTTCGATCTTGTCGAATTGCTCGTTCAGCAATTCATGGCCGAAATTCCACGGCGTGCCGTCAATCGACCACGGCTCGCAGGGTTTTTCGTAGAAACCGATGCACAACCCGCGGCCTTCCTGCCGCAGATAGGACTCGCCGCCCGGGTCCATCACATGCGGGAATTCGCGGCCCGATTTCAGGATCTCCATGATTTCGGGAATATCATCGGTGACAAGATACTGGTGCGCCATCGGCAGCAGCGGCAGGTAAACCCCTGCCATCGCGCCAATTTCCCGCGCCCACAGGCCGCCCGCGTTCACCAGATGCTCGCAATAGACCGTGCCCTTTTCGGTGACAACTTCCCAACCCTCGGCGGTGGGGTTGGTTTCCAGCACGCGGTTGTGCAGCACGATTTCCGCCCCGCCCATCCGTGCGGCCTTGGCATAGGCGTGGGTCGTCCCCGACGGGTCCAGATGCCCGTCCAAAGGATCATACAGCGCGCCGATGATGCCTTCGAGGTTAACCATGCCATCGGTGAACTTGTTGATTTCCTCTGGCCCCAGAATCTCGGTGTCCAGTCCCATATAGCGGTGCTTCGCGCGTTCGGCCTTAAGCTGGTCAAAGCGTTCCTTGTTATCCGCCAAGGTGATCCCGCCAACATGGTGCAACCCGCAGGACATGCCGGTGATCGCCTCAAGCTCTTTATAAAGCCGGATGGTATAACCCTGCAGCGCCGCCATATTGGTGTCGCCGTTCAGCGTATGGAAACCGCCCGCCGCGTGCCAAGTAGACCCCGATGTCAGTTCCGAGCGTTCGATCAGCATCACATCCGACCAGCCCAGTTTGGTCAGGTGATACAGCACCGAACAGCCGACCACACCGCCACCAATCACGACAACCCGCGTATGCGTTTTCATGGGGAAACCCTTCCTGACCCTGTTGGGCCGCCAAAACAGCCCTTTTAAGCCTAGATAATGGCTTTCCGCGCCGTCGTCGTGACAAGTGCGACCAAAACACGTCGCTTTCGTGCGATGCTATCGCCAGAAAGCCGCATCACTGGACCGCAGGGCGGCCTTGGGCTAGGCAAGGGGAAACGGCAACAGGGCAGGTGACGTGATGCGGCAGGGTGGAATTGCGACGGTCTTGATCGGCTTGGCGCTTGTGCTGATGGCGATGGTGGCGATGCGTCCGCTGCTGCCGATTGACGAAACCCGCTATCTGTCGGTCGCGTGGGAGATGTGGCTGTCAAATGATCCGGTGCATCTGACCAAGAATTTCGAAAGCTATACCCACAAGCCGCCCTTGCTGTTCTGGCTGATCAATCTGGTCTGGCTGGTCACGGGGGTTTCGGAACTGGCTGGCCGTCTTGTCGGCCCAGCAACGGCGGTGGCGATGGTGGCGGCAACCGGCGCGCTGGCCCGCCTGTTCTGGCCCGAGGCCCCGCAAATCGCCGCCCGCGCGGTGGCAATCCTGTCCGGCTTTACGGTGTTTTTGCTGTTCGGCAGCGCCACCATGTTTGACGCGCTGCTGTCGCTGGCGACCCTTGGCGGCTTGGCGGCGCTCTGGCGGATCGGAACGGGCCAAACCAGCACGGGCCAAACCAGCACGGGCCAAACCAGCACGGGCCAAGCCAGCACGGGCCAAGCCAAAGCAGGGCAGGGCGCGCGCAACTGGATTTACTTCGGGCTGGCCCTTGCTTTCGGCATCTATGCCAAAGGGCCGGTGATCTTTGTCCACCTGATGCCCGCGCTGCTGACCCTGCCGCTCTGGGCGCCGCAACCGCCGAAACTGCCCACAATCCTGCGCGGCTTTGGCCTGTCGCTATTGGTGGCGCTTGCCCTTGTGGCGCTGTGGCTGGTGCCTGCGCTGATCACCGGCACCCCTGAATTCCGCACCGAGCTTTTGTGGACCCAATCCGCCGCCCGCGTCGCGGGGGGCATGGCGCATGACCGCCCGATCTGGTTCCTGATCGCCCTGCTGCCGGTCCTGCTGTTCCCTTGGGGCTATAGCCTTGGCCTGTGGCAGTCTTTGCGCGGCGTCTGGAGTGCCGGACCCGCCACCCGCCTGTGCGTGATCTGGGGCGGATCGACCCTTATCCTGTTCTCGCTGATCTCGGGCAAGCAGGCGCATTACCTGTTGCCCGCCTTTCCCGCTATCGCCCTGCTGTTCGCACATGGCCTGCAATCGGCCCCCAAGACGCGGTCGCTGGCATGGCTGCCGCTGCTGCTGGCGGCAAGCGGCTTTGGTGCCATCGGGCTGGGGCTGATTCCGGCCAAGGCCGATCTGGCACCGCTGTCGCCGGTCTGGCCGGCGCTTGCCTTTGCGATCCTGTGCCTTGGTCTGGCCGCTGCCTCCCTGCGCCTGCCACTGATCCAAGGTCATATTCTCGCAGGGGCGGGCTTTGCGCTTGGCCTGCATGGCGTCATCGCCACCACCGCACTTTATCCCGCCTATGATGGCCGTCCCATGGCCGGGATTTTGGCTGCCAGCGCCGACGAAGGCCTTGCCGTGATCGACTACAGCTATAACGCCGAGTTCAATTTCATCGCCCGCATGACCACCCCCGTCGCCACCCCGCAAACATCCGAAGATCTTGCGGCTTGGGCCAAGGCCCATCCCAACGGCCTGATCTTTGGCCTGAAAACAAATAGTCTCCTGACAGCAGAGCCGCAGGAGACTATTCATTACATTGGGAAAGATTGGGCCATCTGGCCCGCATCCGTCATTTCTCGGGAATAAGCCCGCGCGGACTGAACCGCAGCACCAACAGAAGCACCAGCCCCAAGGTCAGCAGGCGCAAATGCGGCGCGCCTTCGATCAGGTGCGCCTTCAACGCGCCATCTGCCATCGGCTGCGTGATGATGCCCATGAACACCGGCCCCGCGTTTTCCACGATCAGCCAAAGCCAGCCGATCAGCAACCCGCCCAGAACCGAGCCCCAGTTGTTGCCAGACCCGCCCACGATCACCATCACCCAGATCAGGAAGGTAAAGCGCAGCGGCGAGTAGTTGCCGGGCGTCAACTGCCCCTCCATCGAGGTCAGCATCGCGCCCGCAATCCCCACCACCGCCGAGCCGATGATGAAAATCTGCAAATGCCGCTTGGTCACGTCTTTGCCCATCGCACTGGCCGCGATTTCATTGTCACGGATCGCGCGCATCATCCGGCCCCACGGGCTGTTCAGCGCCCGCTCCGACAGCCAGATGATTGCCAGCAGAACCAGCCCGAAGATCAGCAGATACAGCAGCTTGACCAGAATCGTCGAAGCCCCGATCGGGTCCCAGCCATAGTTTGCGATAAAGGACAGAAAGCCGGGATCTTTTTGCAGATCAACCTCGTAAGGCACCGGCCAAGGGCGCGGCAGTTCCAGCAGGTTCTTCACCCCGCGCGCCAGCCAGTCCTCATTCTTCATCACCGCCAGCACGATCTCGGCAATGCCCAGCGTCGCAATCGCCAGATAGTCAGACCGCAACCCCAACGCGACCTTGCCAATCGCCCAAGCCGCAATCGCCGCCAGCAACCCGCCCACCGGCCATGCGATCAGCGAGGGCAGGCCAAGCCCGCCGATATTGCCCGCCGTGGCCGGATTGAACGCCTCGATCGCCGAGACCGCCGGATCGAACAGCGCGCGGAAGGCAAAGAAGCCGCCGACCATGATCGCAGCCACGATCCAGTTGCGCGCCCGACCCTTTGCCATGCGGGTATAGGTGATGACCGCCGCCGCAATCGCGCCCACCCCGAAGGCCAGCGCCAACAGCAATTGCGGCCCGCCCGCAGCCCAGCCTTCCGGCACAGGCTTGCCCGAGACCAGCACCACCGCAAGCCCGCCAAGCGCGACCGACCCCATGATGCCGGTCGAGAACAGCCCCGCATAGCCCCATTGCATGTTCACACCCAAGGCCATGATGGCCGACAGGATGCCGATGTTCAGGATTTGCAGCGACAGGTTCCAGCTTTGGAACACACCGGTTGCGACGAACAGCAGGCCCACGCCTGCAAACAGAAGAAGGTTCCGTTGTGCCATCTTACTTCCCCTTGAACAGGCCGGTGGGCATGAACAGCAACACGATGATCAGGATCGCAAAGCTGACCGCGAATTTATAGTCGGTGGACAGCAGTTGCAGCAGCGCATCCGGGGCCATATCGGCAGGCACCAGATAGGTCACAACCTTTTTCCACGCATAGGTCACCATCACCTCGGAAAAGGCGATGACAAAGCCACCCGCAATCGCCCCGATGGGCGAGCCAAGGCCGCCCACAACCGCAGCCGCCGTGATCGGCAACAGCAGTTGGAAATAGACGAAGGGCCGGAAGGATTTATCCAGACCGTAAAGCGTGCCGGCAATCACCGCCAAAGCCGCTGTGATGATCCAGGCCACCTGCACCACACGGTCGGGGTTGATCCCCGACAGCAGCGCCAGATCCTCGTTATCCGAAAAGGCCCGCATCGATTTGCCGGTGCGGGTCTTTTGCAGGAACCAGAACAGCGCCGCCACACAGATCGCCGCCGTCACCACCGTCACGGCCGTGGTGGTCTTGATCGCCAGCCCTTCGGCCAGACCGGACCAATCCTTGAACGCCTGCGCCGTCAGCACAAAGCGTTCGCCATCGGCAAAGACCTGTTCTTCGGGACCGATGATGATACGGGTCAACCCGTTCATCATGAACATCACGCCGGTTGAAACGATCACCAGAATGATCGAAGCCGCCTTTTGCTTGCGGTAAAAGCGGTAGACAAAACGGTCCGTCCCCAGCAGCAAAGCCGCCGTCGCCGCAATCCCGATCGGCAGCGCCAGAAGGGCAGTGGGCAGCGGCCCTGCGGTGATGCCGATCGACTGGAACCACCATGTGACAAGGATCACCACCATGGTGCCAAAGGCCATCGTGTCGCCATGGGCAAAGTTGGAAAACCGCAGGATGCCGTAAACCAGCGTCAGCCCCAATGCGCCAAGCGCAAGCTGGCTGCCATAGGCCACACCGGGGATGAAAACGAAATTCAGAAAAGCGACCAGCGCGTTCAGGATATCCATCATTGCACCTCGCACGTGCCGGTATAAAGGCTGTCGTCATTGCCAGGCAGCCGTGCCGTCATGGTGTAGGACATGGCGGCGGCGTCCAGATCAAGGATCATCGTGATCCCGTACTGGTTGGTTCCGGTCCAGCGGAACACATCATTGTCCTCGGTGGTCTGCGTCATCGCCACATCTTCGGCAAAGGCCCGCATCATCGGCTGTGGACCATCAGGATCGGTGATCCGCACCGACCGTTCCTCGTCGCTGTTGGGCGTGCAGGCCGTGCCGTGGCACACTTCGGTCGGCATGCACCACAACTCGTAAGCCTGTGCCGGCCCTGCGGCCAAAGCTGCCATCATGATCAACATACGCATCTGTCAGCCCCCCAGGAATGAACGGCGAACCTCGGGGTCGGCCAAAAGGGCTTGCCCTGTGTCGGTGAACCGGTTGGCCCCCTGCACAAGCACATAGCCTTTGTCTGCAATATCAAGCGCTTGGCGCGCGTTCTGCTCGACCATCAGGATCGAGATGCCGGTGCGCGCCACCTCGATGATGCGGTCAAACAACTCGTCCATGACGATGGGCGACACGCCCGCCGTGGGTTCGTCCAGCATCAGAACCTTGGGGCGCGTCATCAAGGCACGACCCACCGCCACCTGCTGGCGCTGCCCCCCCGACAATTCACCCGCCGCCTGATAGCGTTTCTGCTTCAGGATCGGGAACAGGTCATAGACCTGCGCCATGGTGTCGGCGATATCATCGGTGCGGATGAACGCGCCCATCTCAAGGTTTTCCTCCACCGTCATGGTGGTGAAAATGTTGTGGGTCTGCGGCACAAAGCCCATCCCCTTGCGGACGCGGGCCTGCGGCGTCAGCTTGGTTATATCCTCGCCCTGCAGTTTCACCGCGCCCCCGCGCAGGTTCAGCATGCCGAACACCGCCTTCATCGCCGTGGATTTGCCCGCGCCATTCGGGCCGACAATCACCGCGATCTGGCCTTTTTCGACCGCAATCGTGCAGGAGTGCAGAATATCAACCGCGCCATAGCCGCCGGTCATGTTCTCGCCAATCAGGAAAGGTTCAGCCACAGCACACCCCGCCTGCCAAAGAAAATTTTTCGTCCGAAAAATTTTCGCGCCCCGAAGAATTTTCGTCCGAAAATTCTTCTACCCAAACCGCCGGAAGCTTAGACATGGGCCTCCTCCTTCAATTTGTTCTTCAGGCCGGTGCCAAGATAGGCCTCGATCACCCGCTCGTTGTTTTTGACTTCATCGACCGTGCCTTGCGCCAGAACCTTGCCCTCGGCCATGCAGATCACCGGATCACAGAGGCGTCCGATGAAATCCATGTCATGCTCGATCACGCAGAAGGTATAGCCGCGTTCCTTGTTCAGCCGCACAATCGCGTCGCCGATGGTGTTCAGCAGAGTGCGGTTCACGCCTGCGCCCACTTCGTCCAGAAACACGATCTTGGCATCCACCATCATGGTGCGCCCCAGTTCCAGCAGCTTTTTCTGCCCGCCCGAGATGTTCGAAGCGCGCTGGTCGGCCAGATGCGAGATGGTCAGGAACTCCAGCACCTCATCGGCCTTGTCACGGATGCGGCGCTCTTCCTCGGCCACTGCCCCGCGGCGGAAGCAGGCGTTGAACAGCGATTCCCCCGATTGGCGCGCTGGCACCATCATCAGGTTTTCGCGCACCGTCATGCTGCCGAATTCATGCGCGATCTGGAAGGTCCGCAGCAGGCCCTTGGCGAATAGTTCATGCGGCGGCAGGCCGGTGATATCCTCACCATCCATCATCACGCGCCCCGAGGTCGGCGGCAGACGCCCCGCGATCACGTTGAACAGCGTGGTCTTGCCCGCCCCGTTCGGCCCGATCAACCCTGTGATCGATCCGGTCTTGATCTCCAGCGATGCACCGTCAACGGCATGGAAGCCGCCGAAATGCCTGTGAAGGTTTTCGACAACAATCATCTGTTATCCCCCTGCGATGGCGCCTCTTGTCAGCGGTAACACCGCTGCGGGCTGCCTTTTCTATGGCAACGGCCCGAGGTCAAGCCCCGGGCCGCGTCCAATTTACGAACCTAGCCGAAAATTATCGGCCCGACAGTCATCGGCCCGAAGATCAACGGCCCTGCGTTCAACGGAAAGTGACGGTTTCGAACTTGCCGCCTTTGACTTCGAACTGCTTGTAACGGCCAGCGGCTTCGCCCGGTCCGATCAGCTCAACGCCCGAAGCGCCGTCATAGTCGATGTCCACGCCTTGCGCGATCAGCTCAAGCGCCTTGCCGATCTCGCCGGGCAGGATTTTCTCGCCCGGAGCGTTGGCAACGTCCAGAACCTTGTCCTTGTAGACCTTCGGATCGGACGAGCCTGCCGCCTGGATGGCCAGCATCAGCAGCGCCGCTGCGTCATAGGATTCCATCGAATAGGGCGAGGTCGCATCGAAAGTCGCCGCTGCGGTTTTGCCCATTTCGGTCAGAACAGCCGCGCCGGGCGAATCCGACTGGGCAACCTGCCCGTAGGAGCCGTCCAAAGCCGGACCGATGGCCAGCGGCAGGTTGTCGCCCACCATGCCACCCGGCAGACCGAAGGTCGTGAAGGCACCGGTGTCCAGCGAGTTCTGGATGATGCCTTTGCCGCCTTGGTCAAGGTAGCCTGCCACAACCAGCAGGTCGCCGCCCGCAGCAGCCAAAGCCGCGACTTCGGCCGAATAGTCGGCCTTGCCGTCTTCGTGCGGCACGTTGATCGTCACAACGCCGCCCTTGGCTGTGAAGGCACCGGCAATCGCTTCGGCCAGACCCTTGCCGTAGTCGTTGTTGGTATAGGTCAGCGCGATCGACTTGACGCCCTTTTCCATCAGGATGTCGGCCATGACTTCGCCTTCGCGCGCATCCGACGGGGCGGTGCGGAAGAACAGACCGTCATCTTCGGCAGCCGTCAGGGCAGGCGAGGTGGCCGAGGGCGAGATCATCACGATGCCGTTCGGGCGCGCGACGTTCTGCAGCACAGCACCGGTCACGCCCGAGCAGTCGCCGCCAACCATGCCTTTGATGCCTTCAGCCGTCACCAGACGTTCCGCCGCAGCCGTGCCGGCAGCCGCATCACCGCAGGTCGAGTCGGCACGCACCGGAACGAAAACCATCCCGTTTGCCACTTTGCCCGAAGCATTCGCTTCCGACATGGCCAGTTCGGCCGCATTGGCCATATGGCCGGTCAGCGATTCGATAGGACCGGTGAAACCGATCAGAATCCCCAGTTTGACATCCTCAGCCGAGGCAGCGCCTGCCAGCAAAGCGGTGGCTGCCGAAGCAAGAAGCAGTTTTTTCATTGTTATCTCCCATGTTGGATCGCAATCCTTCGACGAAGCTAGAGTAGCTTTTCAGAAAAGAAAAGCGCCTTGGCGACGGGCTTCTGAAATTTGTCGACAGCGTGCCGACTGGATGCAGGCGTGGACTGGCGCGGGCAGATGTGACGCTACGTCACTCTGTGCAAAAGACGGGCAGGGGGCGGCGCGTTGCCATCTTGACGAAAACCGCGCCGATCCCCACCTTTGAGACAGGCGGCTTTGGCGCCTGAAAGGGATACGATGAAGAAGATCGCTTTGATCGCAGTTCTGGCCGCTCCGTTCGGCTTTGCTGGCACGGCTGCACTGGCCGAGGGGCTTTATGCGGCCATCGCGTTTTCCCCCTCGACCGGTCTGTCCGGGTCGGGGTGGAACTTTGACACCGATGCGGACGCCGAAAGCGAAGCCGCGTCGCAATGCGGTGTGGATGACTGCTATACCGCTGTCGTGTTCCAGCAATGCGGGGCCATCGCGGTCGGTGATGGCTATGGCATGGGCTTTGCCGAAGGTGGCTCGGTTGACAGCGCCAAGGAAACCGCGCTGGCAAGTTGCGGCGAATACACCACGAATTGCCAGATCACGCAGTCTTTCTGCAACGAAGGCTTCTGATCAGGCAAATGCGGTTGCGTGTGATCCGGTTCACCGGATCACAGCCAAAGGCGTGAGCCTATAATTCCTCAGATTGACAGCCGAACCCCGATACCGGGGCTTGTCGGCATACCCTGCGCCCCGCGCTCCCGATACGGCGTGGTATTATAGTGGCTGCGATAGCATTTCGAGAAATGCGACGGGCTGGCAAATCCGCAGGCCAAGGCCACGTTGATCACACTCATATCCGTCTGCATCAACAGGTTGCGCGCCTTTTGCAGCCGCAACTCCATGTAATACCGCTTGGGGCTGCGGTTCAGATAGCGGCGGAACAATCGTTCAAGCTGCCGCGTTGACATGCCCACCTCTTCAGCCAGATCGGCGGGCGACATCGGATCTTCGATATTGCCCTCCATCATCTGGATCACTTGGCTCAGCTTAGGATGCCGCACCCCGATCCGCGTCGGGATCGACAGCCGCTGGGTGTCCTGATCGGTGCGGATGGTGGAATAGATCATCAGATCGGCCACGTTATTGGCCAGATCCTCACCATGATCCGAGGCAATGATCCGCAGCATCAGGTCAATCGAGGAAATCCCCCCCGCCGTGGACCAGCGGTTGCCATCCATCACGAAAACCGATTTCGTCAGCCGCACCTCGTCGAATTCTTCCGCGAAACCGTCCTGATTTTCCCAGTGGATCGTCGCTTTCTTGCCATCCAGCAGCCCCGCCTTGGCCAGCGCATAGGCCCCGGTGCAAAGCCCGCCAATCGCCACCCCGCGCCGCGCCTCACGCCGCAGCCATGAAATCACACCCTTGGTGGTGGTCTTTTGAATATCAATGCCGCCGCAGACCAGAATGGTATCCTCGCGGTCCACCTCATCCAGCCCGAAATCCACCTTGAAGGTGGCCCCGTTCGAGCAGGTCTTTTCCACCCCGCCTTCGCCCGCCAGCGCCCACGTATACACTGGATAGCCCATGACATGATTGGCCAGCCGCAGCGGCTCGATGGCGCCGGCGAAATTGATCATGGTAAACTTGTCGAGCAGCAGAAAGACAAAGCGGCGCGGGGCGTCGGCCTTGGTGACCGTGGTGGCTTTGCGCGGAGAGGTTGACATGATGCGACCTGTTTGTGTCGTTTATGGCGCAAGGAAACAGGAAAATCGGCGGCCCGCAAGGCCATTCCCGCCATCATCGCAGCTTTCGCCCTTTGCATTGCCGCTTATTTTTTCTATACCGCGCTCCGATACCGCTAACGGAGGGATACCCCATGACCAAGGGTTGGACGAAATCGGACTGGCGCGCGAAACCCCGTGTGCAGATGCCCGATTACCCCGATACTGCCGCACTCAACGCCGCCGAGGCGCAGCTGGCCAAGTATCCTCCGCTGGTATTTGCGGGCGAGGCGCGCAAGCTGAAAAAGCAACTGGCTTTGGCAGCCGAGGGCAAAGCCTTCCTGCTGCAAGGCGGCGACTGCGCCGAAAGCTTTGCCGAGTTCTCTGCCGACAACATCCGCGACACCTTCCGCGTGATGCTGCAAATGGCGGTCGTGCTGACCTATGGCGCGAAAGTTCCCGTGATCAAGGTGGGCCGCATGGCAGGCCAATTCGCCAAGCCGCGTTCCGCCCCCACCGAAGTGATCGGCGGCGTCGAATACCCGTCCTACCGCGGTGACATCATCAACGGCTTTGACGCCACGGTCGAGGCACGCCAGCCCGATCCGCAGCGCATGCTGCAGGCCTATACCCAAGCCGCCGCCAGCCTGAACCTGCTGCGCGCGTTTTCCACCGGCGGTTTTGCCGATATCCACCGTGTCCATTCTTGGACCCTTGGCTTTGCCGAACATGACAAGGCCGAACGTTACCGTGAGTTGTCGAACCGCATCTCTGACGCGCTCGATTTCATGAACGCCGCAGGCGTGAACGCCGAAACCGCGCATACGCTGTCCACCGTCGATTTCTACACCAGCCACGAATCCTTGCTGCTGGAATATGAAGAGGCGCTTTGCCGCGTCGACAGCATCACCGGCCAGAACGTCGCAGGTTCCGGCCATATGATCTGGATCGGCGACCGCACCCGTCAGCCCGACGGCGCGCATGTCGAATTCGCGCGCGGCGTGCTGAACCCGATCGGGTTGAAATGCGGCCCCACCACCACCGCCGACGACCTCAAGGTGCTGATGGCCAAGCTGAACCCGCAGAACGAGGCGGGACGCCTGACCCTGATCGCGCGCTTTGGCGCGGGCAAGGTCGGCGATAACCTGCCGCGCCTGATCAAGGCCGTTCAGGAAGAAGGCGCCAACGTCGTCTGGTCCTGCGATCCGATGCATGGCAACACCATCAAGGCGGCCTCGGGCTATAAGACCCGTCCGTTTGAATCGGTGCTGCGCGAGGTTCGCGAATTCTTCCAGATCCACAAGGCCGAAGGCACCATCCCCGGCGGCGTGCATTTTGAAATGACGGGTCAGGACGTGACCGAATGCACCGGTGGCCTGCGCGCCGTGCTGGATGAGAATCTGGCCGACCGCTATCACACCGCCTGCGATCCGCGCCTGAACGCATCGCAATCACTGGAACTGGCATTCCTTGTGTCCGAAGAACTGTCCTCGCAACGCGAACAGGCCCGCCGCGTCGCACTTTGATGGATGTGGCGGGGGGAACCCCGCCATACCCAAACCGACCTTTATGGCGGGGTGAACCCCGCCCTACCCCCTAAACCACCCGTATCCGTAGGGCGGGGTTCACCCCGCCTTACCCACGCCGATCCGTCCGCAATGGCAGGGTGAACCCCGCCTACGAACCAAACCGGCCCGATCACCCCTCCCGACTGCTGACCAGACGCAAATGCGGCACCCCGCGCGGCGGCCTTGGTGCTAATTCGGCCTGCACATCGCTTGGCACCACCTGCAACGGCTCGCGCACCAGACCCGAAATTGCAAAGCGTCGCGGCACCCGTCCGATCACGCCTTCGCTTGCCAGACACCCCAGCGCCAGATCAGGCTCGCCCTTCGATCCGGTCACAGGCAACAGCATCAACCGCCCTGACAGCACCCCGCGTCCGATACCCCGCTCGGCCTCAAGCCAGACATCCAGCACCGCAGGCGTGGTAAACACCGCATCCAGCGCCTCGGAGAACCGCGCGCGGGCGGCAGGCTCGAACAACGCCGTCATCGGCATCCCCCGCGCCTCCATTCCCAGCAGGTCATGCAGATGCATCCCCGCCAGCCGGAACCGTGCATGACCGGGCGCGATGCGTTCAACCAGAAACACCTGCTCCAGCGCCTCGGCAATGCCGCGCGGATCAATCTGGTCGCGGCGGGGCAGGGTGCGGCCCTCGCGCAGCGCCTCCCAATAGGCGCGCACCTCTTGGATGGCGGGAAATGCAGGCTGCGCGCCGCCACCACGCCGCTTGCCGAAATAGGTCAGCACCATATCCTTACCCCGACTTGCAGCGCCGCCCCACGTTTCCATGGTTAACTCTGCCGCAACACCTGTTACCAAGACCTTAATATACTGCAGACCCGCAAAGTTTTGCGGAAAATCTCGACAAATGGTAAACACCGCCAAACAGCGCAGGAGCCTGCCCATGACCATCTCGATGACCGGATTCGCCGCCGCCCGCGGGCAGGGCGCGGGGCATAGCTGGGCTTGGGACATCCGCGCGGTCAACGGCAAGGGGCTGGATTTGCGCCTGCGCGTGCCGGACTGGATTGATGGCCTTGAACTTGCGCTGCGCGGCGAACTCTCGCGCGCCCTGCAACGCGGCAATGTCAGCCTGTCGCTCAAGGTCGCCCGCGATGGTCTGGCCGATGGGGCCGAGGGCATGCGGGTGAACACCCCCGCGCTGGCCTCTGTTCTGGCCGCGCTGAAGCAGGTCGAAGACGCCGCGATGGCCGCAGGAGTCACGCTGGGCCAGCCGACAGGCGCCGATGTTCTGGCGGTGCGGGGGGTGCTGGACACCTCCTCCGCCGAGATCGACACCGCCCCCCTGCGCGCCGCCATCCTTGCCGATCTGCCCGCATTACTGCGTGATTTCAACATGATGCGCGCCGCCGAAGGGGCCGCCCTGCACAGCGTCATCACCGGCCAGCTTGACCGCATCGCCACCCTTGCTGCCGATGCCGCGACCGAGGCCCAGGCCCGCCGCGACGCCGCAGCCACCACCCTGCGCGACGCCCTGACCCGCGTTCTGGCCAATGCCGAGGGTGTGGACGAAACGCGCCTCGCGCAGGAACTTGCGCTGATCGCGGTGAAAAACGACGTGACCGAAGAACTCGACCGCCTTTCGGCCCATGTCGATGCCGCCCGTTTGCTTTTGGCAGAATCCGCCCCCGTGGGCCGCAAATTCGATTTCCTGATGCAGGAATTCATGCGCGAGGCCAATACGCTCTGTTCCAAATCGCAGGCGCTTGCCCTGACCCGCATCGGGCTTGACCTTAAGACGGTGATAGACCAAATGCGCGAACAGGTTCAAAACGTGGAATAAATCAATGCGCCGTGGGCTTTTGCTGATCCTCTCCTCTCCTTCCGGCGCTGGCAAATCGACGCTGGCGCGGCGGTTGATGTCGTGGGACCGGACCATCCGCTTTTCGGTCTCGGCCACCACCCGCCAACCCAGACCGGGCGAGGAAGACGGGCGCGAATATTACTTCCGTTCGCGCGAGGTCTTTGAAACCATGGTGAAAACCGGCGAGATGTTGGAACATGCCGAGGTGTTCGGCAACCTTTACGGATCGCCCAAAGGTCCGGTCGAGGCCGCGATGAAAGAGGGGCGCGATACGCTCTTTGACATCGACTGGCAGGGCGGCCAGCAGATCCGCAATTCGTCCTTGGGCCGTGATGTGGTGTCGATCTTTGTGCTGCCGCCCTCGATTGCCGAACTTGAATCCCGCCTGCGGGGCCGCGCGCAGGACAGCGATGAGGTGATCGCAGGCCGCATGGCGAAAAGCCGCGACGAAATCAGCCATTGGGCCGAATATGACTATGTGATCGTCAATCGCGATATTGATACTGCTTTCAATGAGTTGACGACCATTCTTCAAGCAGAGCGCCTGAAACGCGACCGCCAGCCTGACCTGTCGGAATTCGTCCGCACCCTGAACACCGAGTTTGCATCCCGATGATCTATTCCCTTGACGGCATCGCCCCCGAAATCGGCCCCGAAGCTTGGGTCGCCGACACCGCCGTTCTGATCGGCAAGATCGTGCTGGAGGCGGGCGCGAACATCTGGTTCGGTGCGGTCTTGCGCGGCGATAATGAGGAAATCCGCGTTGGCGCTGGATCAAATGTGCAAGAAAACAGCGTCTTGCACACCGACATGGGCTATCCGCTGACCATCGGCGCGAACTGCACCATCGGCCACAAGGCGATGCTGCACGGCTGCACCATTGGCGAAGGCTCGCTGATCGGGATGGGGGCCACGGTGCTGAATGGCGCAAAGATCGGGCGCGGTTGCCTGATCGGGGCGGGCGCGCTGATCACCGAAGGCAAAGAGATTCCAGACGGGTCGCTGGTGATGGGCAGCCCCGGCAAGGTGGTGCGAGTCTTGGATGCCGAAGCACAGGCGCGGCTTCTGAAATCCGCCGCAGGCTACCGCGCCAATGCGGCGCGCTTTGCCAAGGGATTGAAGCTGCTTTAGAAAATCAAAAGGGGGCCATGTGGCCCCCTATCCGTCGCATCTGTCGGGCAGGTTTAGCCCCAGACAGCCTTGCGGGCGATGAGGTGTGCATCTTCGGGGAAGATGCCCAGATCAAGGGCCACACGGCGCTCCATACCGGCGATCTCGTCGCGGGTGCGGCGGTAAAGCGCGCGTTTTGCAGCAGCTTCACGCAGTTGGGCAATGATCGATTTCATGGTCTTTCCTTTCGTCGTCGCGATGGTTGGCCCGAATGGCTTTCCCCTTTCGCATGGTCAGAATATAGGAATGATGCTTGCGCTAACAACGCACGATGCTGCGGTGCGGCATTGCGTCCAGCGCATAGCTTCTCGCCAAGAAAAAAAGGGCCACCCGAAGGCGACCCTTTGAAAATCCAGCGGATTATCTGTGCTTAGATCAGTTTCCCCATCGCCACAGCCGTATCAGCCATGCGGTTCGAGAAGCCCCACTCATTGTCATACCAGGACAGAATCCGAACCATCGTGCCTTCCATGACCTTGGTCTGGTCCATGTGGAATACCGACGAATGCGGGTCATGGTTGAAGTCCGAAGACACATTCGGCTGGTCGGTAAAGCCAAGAATCCCCTTCAAAGACCCGTTTGCCGCAGCACGGATGGCGTCATTCACCTCGGCCACCGTCGTTTCGCGCATGGCTTCGAACACCAGATCCACCACGGAGACGTTCGGCGTCGGCACACGGATGGCCACACCGTCCAACTTGCCCTTCAACTCGGGCAACACCAGACCCACGGCCTTGGCAGCACCCGTCGAGGTCGGGATCATCGACAAGGCAGCAGCCCGCCCGCGATAGAGATCCTTGTGCATGGTATCCAGCGTCGGCTGGTCGCCGGTATAGCTGTGGATCGTGGTCATAAAGCCGCGCTTGATGCCGATGGCGTCGTTCAGCACCTTGGCCACCGGAGACAGGCAGTTGGTGGTGCAGGAGGCATTCGACACCACAATATCAGCCGAAGTCAAAGTGTTATGGTTCACACCGTAAACGATGGTCTTGTCCGCGCCATCGCCGGGGGCCGAGATCAGCACCCGCTTTGCGCCATTCTCAAGATGCGGCAGGCATTTTTCCTTGCTGGTGAAAATGCCGGTGCATTCCATCACCACGTCGATGTGGCCCCAAGGCAGATCAGCCGGATTGCGGATTGCCGTTACCATGATCGGGCCACGACCGACATCGATGCTGTCCGCCGTGGTCGTCACGGTCGCCGGAAACCGGCCATGCACCGAATCAAAGCGCAGCAGATGCGCGTTGGTCTCCACCGGTCCCAGATCGTTGATCGCGACCACCTCGATATCGGTGCGGCCCGATTCGATGATCGCGCGCAGCACGTTGCGGCCAATACGGCCAAACCCATTGATGGCAACCTTGACGGTCATAGCAATCCTCCTGAAATCCAAGCGCGACTCACGCGCGGATGCTAGCGCTAACATCATCAAAACGACGAAAAACTCAACGGCAGTTTGTGCCGTTTAGCGCCAGAATGAAACAAATTCGATAAGGTCAGTCAGTTTTTGCAACAGAAAGAACGACGCAACAGCGTCGTTCAGCGTCACATCAGCCAGAATTGCGGCCGCAATCGTGGCGGCCATCACCAAAGCTATTCGGTCAGTCACGACCCCTCCGTTATTGGAGGAGCCGCCCCATCACGCCAGCCACGTCGGCCATGCGGCAAGAGAAGCCCCATTCATTGTCATACCATGCCAGAACGCGGACAAGTTTGCCCACAACTTTGGTTTGGTCAGGGGCGAAGATAGACGAATAGGACGTGTGATTGAAGTCGATCGAGACCTTCGGCTCGGGGTCGTAAGACATTACCATGCCCATGTAACCCGCAGCGGCCTCGCGCACGATCTCGTTGACCTCGTTCACGGTCACCGATTTGCCCGCCACGAAGGTCAGATCGACGGCCGAGACGTTGGGGGTCGGCACGCGGATGGCCGAGCCGTCCAGCTTGCCCGCCAGTTCCGGCAGCACCTCGCCAATCGCCTTGCCGGCACCGGTCGAGGTGGGGATCATCGCCATGGCCGCCGCGCGGGCGCGATACAGGTCCTTGTGGCGGCGGTCCAGCGTCGGCTGGTCGCCGGTATAGCTGTGAATGGTGGTCATCACGCCGGCTTCGATGCCGATGGTATCATTCAGCACCTTGGCCAGCGGGGCAAGGCAGTTGGTGGTGCAAGAGGCGTTGGAAACCACCAGATGCTCCAGCCCCAACTGGCGGTGGTTCACGCCGTAAACCACGGTCTTGTCGGCGCGCTTGGCGGGGGCGGACACCAGAACCCGCTTGGCCCCGCGCCCCAGATGGACGGCGGCCTTGTCGCGGTCATTGAACTTGCCGGTGCATTCCAGCACCACATCCACCCCGTCCCAGTCCAGTTCCTCGGGGTTGTAGGTGGACATCACGCGGATCGGGCCACGGCCAAGGTCAAGCTCGTTGCCCGACACTTTCACCACCCCCGGAAAGCGGCCATGCACCGAGTCGTATTTCAGCAGATGCGCGTTGGTCTCGATCGGCCCTGTCGCATTGATTGCCACCACCTGCACATCGTTGCGCGCGCTTTCGGCGATATGCGCCAGCGTGCAGCGCCCGATGCGTCCGAAACCGTTGATGCCGATGGTGATCATCTTGCGTCCCTTTGCTGTCTGGATAGCTTGGGCTATAGCGAAGCAGAACTGGTCGGGAAAGTCGAAAAACGACACAAATTCATGGTGTTAGCGCAAACTTGCGCTGTTTGCGCTAACTGGTTGCGCCAACACCTTGCCAAGCCGCCTTTGCCTTTGGCCCCGTCAGCCCTTACATAGACCAAAGTCAAAAACGAACGGGGCAGGGATGAGCGGATTACTCGCACTTTTGGACGATGTGGCGGCGATTGCCAAGGTGGCGGCGGCTTCGGTCGATGATATTGCGGCGGCGGCGGCCAAGGCTGGGGCCAAGGCGGCGGGGGTGGTGATCGACGATGCCGCCGTGACGCCGAAGTATGTGCATGGATTCGAGGCAAAGCGCGAATTGCCGATCATCTGGCGCATCGCGCTTGGCTCGGTGAAGAACAAGCTGGTGATCCTGCTGCCCGGCCTTCTGGCGCTGAATTACGTCCTGCCGCAGGCGATCACGCCCTTGCTGATGATCGGCGGGGCCTATCTGTGCTTTGAGGGCGCGGAGAAGGTCTATCACGTTCTGGCCCCGCATGGCGATGCGGCGGTCGAGGAAGATTACGACACCAAGGACGCTGCCCATCTGGAAGAGGAAAAGGTCGCAGGCGCGATCAAGACCGATTTCATCCTGTCCGCCGAGATCATGACGATTGCGCTTGCCACCGTCGAAAGCCCCAGCTTCTGGATGCAGGCGGTCACGCTGGCGGTTGTCGGCATCTTCATCACCGCCGCCGTTTATGGCGCGGTTGCGCTGATCGTGAAGATGGACGACATCGGCCTGCACATGGCCGCCAACCGCAAAACCGCCGCCGCCCGCGCCTTTGGCCGGGGCCTTGTCGTCGCCATGCCGAAACTGATGAGCCTGCTCTCCACCGTCGGCACGCTGGCGATGTTGTGGGTGGGCGGCAATATCGTCATCCACGGCATGGAGGTGCTGGGTCTGCACGAGCCTTACGGCACCATCCACAATCTGGCGGTCGCGGCAGCGGCGCTGGTGCCGCAGGCGGCAGGATTTGTCGAATGGGCCGTCACAGCGGCTTGTGACGGCGTGCTGGGGCTGATCCTTGGCGTGGCGCTGATCCCGCTTGCGACGCGGGTGATCGGGCCGGTTCTGGCGGCGGTAACGGGCAAGAAAAAAGCCGCGCATTAAGCGCGGCTTTTGGGTGGGAGTCGGGGTGAACCCCGACCTACAAGCGCGTCGTAGGGCGGGTTCACCCCGCCAGATCCCGCACCACCCCGCCATACAATCTCACACCGCACCCGTAGGGCGGGGTTCACCCCGCCACTATTTGTTTCGCGATCATCGGGCGCAAAATGGCAACGGCCGCGCGGGTGGCGCGGCCGTTTCGGATGAGTCGGGGCGAACCCCGATTACGCGTGGATTGCGTTGGGTGGGAGTCGGGGTGAACCCCGACCTACGCCAACCGATCACCCCGCCAAACGCGGCCCTTACAACAGCGACTTCACCGTCGCGACGGCATTCTCTGCCGTGATGCCAAACTCCTTGTAAAGCCGCTCCATCGGGGCCGACGCGCCAAAGCTGGACATGCCGACAAAGCCTGCCTTGCCATCGCGGCCACGCTCGCCCAACAGCCAGCGATCCCAGCCCTGACGCACGCCCGCTTCGATTGCCACGCGCACGGGGCCTGCGGGCAGCACCTTCTTGCGATAGGCTTCGTCCTGCGCGGCAAACAGCTCCATGCAGGGCATGGACACCACACGGGTGCCAATGCCTTCGGCCTCAAGCGCCTCACGGGCCTTCAGCGCGATCTCCACCTCGGACCCCGTGGCCATCAGGATCACCTGACGCTTGCCCGTGGCCTCGGCCAGCACATAGGCCCCCTTGGCCGAGAGGTTGGTATTGGTATGAACCTTGCGCACCGTCGGCAGGTTCTGACGCGACAGCGCCAGCACCGAAGGCGTGGTTTTCTGCGTGAAGGCAATCTCCCAAGCCTCGGCCACTTCGACCAGATCGGCAGGGCGGAACACCAGCGTGTTCGGAGTCGCACGGCTGATCGCCAGATGCTCGACCGGCTGGTGCGTCGGGCCATCCTCGCCCAGACCGATGGAGTCATGCGTCATCACATAAACCACCGGCACACCCATCAGCGCCGACAGACGCATGGAAGGCCGCGCATAGTCGGTAAAGCACATGAAGGTGCCGGAATAGGGCCGCACGCCGCCATGCAGCGCCATGCCGTTCATCGCCGCCGCCATCCCGTGTTCGCGGATGCCGTAATAGACATAGCGGCCCTTGCGGTCCTCAACGCCAAACACGCCCAGATCGGCGGTCTTGGTGTTGTTCGATCCGGTCAGGTCAGCCGATCCCCCGATGGTCTCGGTCAGAATCGGGTTCACCGCTGCCAGCACCTTTTCGCTTGCCGAACGGGTCGCCAGCTTGGGCGCATCCGCCGAAGCCGCCTTCTTCACCGCGCGCACGGCACCGGCCAACTTTGCCGGCGCGTCACCTGCGAAAATCCGCGCAAATTCTGCCTGCTTGGCCGCTGACAGCGCGCCCAGACGGGCCTTCCATTCCGCATGGGCCGCAGCGCCCCGCGCGCCAAAAGCCTCCCACTGCGCCTTTACATCAGCGGGAATTTCAAACGCCGCATAGGGCCAGCCGTAAGACTCTTTCGCGGCCTTCATCTGCGCCGCATCGGTCAGCGCGCCGTGGCCCTTCGAGGTGTCCTGCGCGGCATGACCCAGCGCGATATGCGTCTTGCAGTCAATCAGGGCAGGGCGCGGGCTGGCCTTGGCCGCCGTGATCGCGCGGTCGATATCCACCGGATCATGGCCGTCACAGGAGAACACATCCCAACCCGAGGCCGCAAAGCGCGCGCGTTGGTCGGTGATGTCCGACAGCGACACCTTGCCGTCAATGGTGATACCGTTGTTGTCCCACATTACGATCAGACGCGACAGCGCCTGCTTACCCGCCAAAGCGATGGCTTCCTGCGAAACACCTTCCATCAAGCAACCGTCTCCGGCGATGACATAGGTGTAGTGATCCTGAATCTTCGCACCCCAACGCGCGCGCAGGTTTTCCTCGGCAATCGCGAAACCGACAGCATTGGCAATGCCCTGACCCAGCGGGCCGGTCGTCGTCTCAACGCCTGCAACGTGACCATATTCCGGATGGCCCGCCGTGATCGCACCCCACTGGCGGAAGTTCTTGATCTGCTCCAGCGTCATGTCGGCATAGCCGGTCAGATACAGCAGCGAATAGATCAGCATAGACCCATGCCCCGCCGACAGGATGAACCGGTCGCGGTCTTCCCAGCGCGGGGCCTTGGGATCAAACTTCAGATGCTTTTCAAACAGAACCGTTGCCACATCTGCCATGCCCATCGGCATGCCCGAATGGCCGGAATTCGCCGCCGCCACCGCGTCAAGCGTCAAGGTGCGGATCGCGCAGGCGCGCATCCAGTGATCGGGGTGGCTCGCGCGAAGGGATTGAATGTCCAAGGCCGTGATCCTGTTCCTGAAGGGCTGGGGTTGCGGCTGCATAGCACCCTATGCGGCAAGATCAAGCACGCGCGGCAAGCTGTTGTTCGGAAAGGGGCGGTCAGCGCCGCAGCATTGCGCTAAGATCAACTTCAGGACGGTCTGCGGCGATTCGCTTTGCGGGCCTTGACGTGACTTGGACGACAGAAAGGGCGAAAGCCGATGCAGCAGATCGCGGAACTTGAACGACGGATCACAGCCGCGCTGGAACGTATCGGGCGTGGGGTGGACGGTCTTGCCGCGCAACCCGGACCGATCACCGGCATCGACCCCGAAGACGTCGCCCGCCTGAACGAGGCGCTGGACGAAGAACGCATGGCCAACGCGCAACTCTCCGAACGCCTGCGCGCCGTGCGCGACAAAGAGGCGGAAACCAAAGCCGCGCTGAACGCCCGCATCGCCGATCTGACCCGTCAGGACGAAGAGCGCGGGTCCGAGTTGAACCGCCTGCGCCGCACCGTCGCCCATCTGACCGACGAAATTTCCGCCCTGCGTGCCACGGCTCAGAGTGGTTTGGCCGATCCTGCCCAGATCAACCGCGCGCTTCTGGCCGAACTTTCGGCCCTGCGTGCCACCCGCGCCGCCGAGGCTGCCGAACTGGCCGATATCGTCGCCGCCCTGAACCCGCTGATCGAAGAGGCCCGCACCCATGCCTGATCTGGAAATCACCATCGGGGGCCGTGCCTTCTCGGTTGCCTGCCAGCCCGGCGAGGAACATTTCCTGCGCTCTGCCGCCCAGATGCTGGATACCGAAGCCCAACCCCTGCTGGCCCAGCTTGGCCGCCTTCCCGAAGCCCGCATGCTGCTGATGGCGGGTCTGATGCTTGCCGACAAGACGGCGGCGGTCGAGGATGAGAATCGCACGCTGAAGGCCAAGGTTGCCGAACTTGAATCGCGGCCGGCGGTCGAAAAGGAAAAGGTCGAAGTGCCGGTGATCCCGCCCGCCGTCACCGAAACGCTGGCCGAAATCGCAGCCCGTGCCGAGGCGCTTGCCGCCAAACTGGAAGAATCCCGCGCCTGAAACAAAAAAGGGCCGCATGAAACGCGCGGCCCCCTTAACCTTAATTCTTCCCCCGATCCTCTTCGTAAAAATATCCCGGGGGGAAGGCTGTGTTTTCTGCAAGAAAACACAGGCTGGGGGGCTGGCCCCCCGACACGGCCTCACCCAGCGTTGGCCTCACGGATTTTCTCGGCGGCCGCCTTGTCATAAGCCACGCCATTGGCCTCGAACAGCGCATCCAGCTCGCCCGAAAGCGTCATCTCGGTGACAATGTCGCAGCCGCCGACGAACTCGCCTTTGACATAAAGCTGCGGGATCGTCGGCCAGTCCGAGAAATCCTTGATGCCCTGACGGATTTCCGCATCGGCCAGCACGTTCACATCGGCGAACTCGACGCCCATGTAATTCAGCACGCCTGCGACGCGGGACGAGAACCCGCATTGCGGCATCATCTTGGTGCCTTTCATGAACAGCACCACATCGTTCTTCTGTACAGTCTCGCGGATTTGGTCCTGCGCGCTCATCTTTTTATCCTCGGGGTTCGGTGTTTCGTCGAATGTCTTAAACGGCGGCAAATATCTGGAAGGGCAGGGCGATCAGACGACCCAGATCGGCACCGCCCTGACCCAGCCAGATCAGCATTGCCGCCCATGGGTCAATCTCGACCATGGCTATTCCGGCGCTTTGGTGGTCAGCGCCAGCGCATGCAACTCGCCATTGGCCCCGTCCATCTTGCCCTTCAGGCTGGCATAGACCGCGCGCTGTTGCTGCACGCGGTTCATGCCCTTGAAGCTGGCGTCGATCACTTCGGCGGCCCAATGGTTGCCGTCGCCCGCAAGGTCGGTGATGGTGATGCGGGCTTCGGGGAACGAAGCACGGATCAGGGCTTCGATGTCGCGGGCTTCCATAGCCATGACCGGATTCCTTATCGTTATGCTTGGGAATGTAAGGCGCAGGGCAGGGGGCCGCAAGACCCCGATCAATCCCATCTGCCTAGCCGCGCCGCGCCAGCCACTCATCCCGCAACATGCCAAACAGCATCAGATCCACGGCGCGCCCCAAGACAGGCCGATACCAATGCCCGCGCAAGCGCCCTTCCAGCGTAAAGCCCGACCGCTCGTAAACCCTTTGCGCGCGCGGGTTTTCCGAACTGGCATCCAGCCACAGCCGCTTGGCCTGCAACTGCTGGAAGGCAAAATCGATCATATCGTCCAGAAACTGCCGCCCCGCGCCCGAACCGGCCTGCGCCAGCGCCAGCCGCCGCAACTCGATCCGCCCCGACGGATCACCGATTTCACAATAAAGCGCAAAACCGGCGGCCTGTCCGTCCTGCTCCCAGATCAGCAGCCGGTGCGCCGGATTGGCCAGATGCGCGGCCAGCGCCGCCTCGTCGTCGTCGCTGATAAAGGGCGCATAGTCGGGCCGCTGCGCCAGCCCGCGGATAAAGCCGAAATCGGCAAAACGCGCGGGCCGCAGGGTCATGCCACCGCTGCCGCGAAGGCCCCGCGATAGAGCACGGACAGATCGGCCAGTTTCGCAACCGAAGCGCCCAGCCGCACATCCGCGCCGCCAAAGCTGCCGACCCGCGCCACCGGCACGCCCGCAGCCACACCCGCCGCGATCAACGCCGCCGCTTGGGCTTCAGATGCCGCCACCAGATAGCGCGCCTGATCTTCGCCGAACAACTGCCCGATGTCGGCACTGTCCAGCGTCAGGCCCACATTGCCCGCATCCGCCATCTCGAAGGCCGCCAGCGCAAGCCCGCCGTCCGACAGATCGGTGATCGCGCCAATATTGCCACGGTTTGCCAGCACCAGCGCGCCCGCAGCCGCCTCTGCCGCCAGATCAACCGCAGGCGCATCGCCCGCTTCGATCCCGAAGGCCTCGGCCAGCAGCGCCGACTGTCCCAGATGGCCCGCCGTTGCCCCGATCAGCACCGCGACATCGCCCGCCTTGGCCAGACCGGAAATCAGCTCGTCGATCTTGCACAGACCCACGGCACCAATCGTCGGCGTCGGCAGAATGCCCGTGCCATCGGTCTCGTTATACAAAGACACGTTGCCCGACACGATCGGCATATCGAGTGCCGCCACAGCCGCGCCGATGCCCTTCACCGCGCCCACCAACTGCCCCATGATCTCGGGCTTTTCGGGGTTGCCGAAGTTCAGGTTGTCGGTGGTCGCCAAGGGCCGCGCGCCCACGGAAATCAGGTTCCGGTAAGCTTCCGCCACCGCCTGCTTGCCGCCTTCAAACGGGTTCGCCTTGACATAACGGGGCGTCACGTCCGAGGTGAACGCCAGCGCCTTGTCGGTGCCATGCACCCGCACCACGCCCGCGCCCAGACCCGGCGTGCGGATGGTGTCGGCGCCAACCTGACAGTCATACTGCTCATAGACCCAAGCCTTGTGGGCATAAGACGCCGACCCGATCAGCGCGCGCAAGCCATCGATGGGATCAATCGCCGGAACCGCGCCCAAGGGGGCGGCGGCGGGGGTTTCCACCCAAGGCCGGTCATATTCGGGGGCCGAAGACGACAATTTCGACAGCGGCAGATCGGCCTTCACCTCATTGCCCAGCAGGATCAGGAAGCGGTCTTCGGGGATGGTTTCGCCCACGATGGCGAAATCGAGATCCCATTTCACAAAGATCGCGCGGGCCTCGTCTTCCATTTCCGGCTTCAGCACCATCAGCATCCGCTCTTGGGATTCCGACAGCATCATCTCGTAGGCGGTCATATTCTGTTCGCGCTGCGGCACCGCATCAAGGTTCAACTTGATGCCCAAGCCGCCCTTGTCGCCCATTTCCACCGCCGAACAGGTCAGGCCAGCCGCCCCCATGTCCTGAATGGAAATCACAGCCCCCGATGCCATCAGCTCAAGGCACGCCTCAAGCAGACGCTTTTCGGTGAAGGGGTCGCCAACCTGCACGGTGGGGCGCTTTTCCTCGATGGTGTCGTCGAACTCGGCAGAGGCCATCGTGGCCCCGCCAACTCCGTCACGCCCCGTTTTGGCCCCCAGATAGACCACCGGCATCCCCACGCCCGAAGCCACCGAGTAGAAAATCTTGTCCGCATCGGCCAGACCCGCCGCAAAGGCGTTCACAAGGCAGTTGCCGTTATAGGATTTGTGGAAGCGCACTTCGCCCCCCACGGTCGGCACGCCAAAGGCATTGCCGTAACCGCCCACGCCTTCCACCACGCCCTTGACCAGATAGGCGGTCTTGGGATGCGACGGCACGCCGAAAGACAGCGAGTTCATCGCCGCAATCGGGCGCGCGCCCATGGTGAACACATCGCGCAAAATACCGCCAACGCCGGTGGCAGCACCCTGATGCGGCTCGATATAGCTGGGGTGGTTGTGGCTTTCCATCTTGAAGATGACAGCCTGACCGTCGCCAATATCCACAACGCCCGCGTTTTCCCCCGGCCCGCAGATCACCTGTGGACCCGTCGTCGGCAGGGTCCGCAGCCATTTCTTCGACGACTTGTAGGAACAATGCTCGTTCCACATCGCCGAGAAGATGCCCAACTCGGTATAGGTCGGCTCGCGTCCGATGATCTCCAGCAAACGCTGATATTCGTCGGGCTTCATCCCATGCTGGGCAACAAGCTCGGGCGTGATTGCGGGTTCGGTCATGGCCATCTTCCCCAAATGTAAGCGGATTGCGCGCGTCATAGGGCAGAAGGTGCGCGCGGGAAAGGGGCGCTGGCCGCCTTGCCCGATTTTTTCGCGCGATGCGGGTTTGCAGCGACTCGGCCGGTTGGCGGCATCATCTGCAATTTGTGGCCCGCCGGAATTGCAGGCAAATCCAATGAAAACCTGCCCTTGGCGCGGCAAAACAACAAAACACCCCCTGAAACCAAAAAAAAGGCCGAGCTTTCGCTCGGCCAAGTCCAACAGGGAGGTATGAGATACGAGAAAAAGCTCAATCGCATCTCGAGGCCTATTTAGGCGTTGGGGGTGATTCCTGCAACCGCAACAACGCTGCACGTGCAGCATTGCCGCCATGCGCCTGACGCATGGCTGGCGGCTAACACGCTGAATCTAAACTTGGTGACGCTTGCGGAAGGCCATGATTTCGTCGGTGACGAATTCGCGGAACGCCTGCACCCGCTTGGAGTGGCGCAATTCTTCGGGATAGGCGAGGAAGACCGGCACTTCGGTCGACTCTGTTTCCGGCAGCACGCGCACCAGATGCGGGAAATCCTCGGTGATGTAATCGGGCAGAACCCCGATGCCCAGATGGTTCAAAACCCCCTGCAACACCCCGAAATAGTTGTTCACCGTCAGCATCGACGGAATATCAAAGCTCATGATGTCGGCCACAAGGTTTGCACCCGCCGCCACCTGCGCCGTGCCGGAATGCTGGCAGATCAACCTGTGCTGGGTGAAATCTTCCATCTTGGACGGCGTTCCCGCCTCGGCCAGATATTCCGGCGTCGCGTAAAGCCGCATCTTGATATTCATCAACCGCTTGCGGATCAGATCGGCTTGGCTGGGTTCCTTCATGCGGATGGCCACATCGGCCTCGCGCATCGGCAGATCCAGCACCCGTTCCTCCAGCATCAGGTCGATTTTCAGACTGGGATATTTCTTGTACAGCGCAGGCAGACGCGGAGCCAGCCACAGCGTGCCAAAGCCCGTCGTCGTCGTGACGCGCAATTCGCCGAACACCTCGTCCTCGGAATCCCTGATCCGCGCCGCCGTGGCGTCCAGCCGCTTGACCATCTGCTGCGTCGCGTCAAACAGCAATTCGCCCTGTTCAGTCAGGATCAACCCCCGCGCATGGCGGTGGAACAACGTCACAGACAGGCTTTCCTCAAGCGCGCGGATCTGGCGGCTGACCGCCGATTGCGACAGGTGCAACACCTCGCCGGCATGGGTCAGACTGCCCTTGTCGGCCACCGCATGAAAAATCCTCAGTTTGTCCCAATCCATCTGCCCAGCCTTTTTTTTCTTGTCGCAACCTATCACGAAGGGTCGTTACTTAAGCAGTAAAATACGGCTGTAAATGCGTGAAACGCATAAATACCTTCGGCGCCCGCCTGAAATAAAGGCCTTTGTCGCGCAAACAGGCTGTTTCCCGACGCGCGGGCCGGTGCCACCCTTGCCGACGCGCCGCGCAACCTATGCGCTTTCGCCCGCCCCGCTTCCGTCCTATTATCACGGCCACGAAGTCGAGGCGAAATACAAAACCCGGTAAACGGAGGGCGTTATGGCAGTTGGTGTATTCGATTCCGGCCTTGGTGGCCTGACCGTTCTGGACGCCCTGCGAAAGCGTCTGCCCGATGTGCCGTTCGTGTATTTTGGCGACAACGCCCATGCGCCCTATGGCGTCCGCACCCATGACGACATCTTCAACCTGACCTGCGCCGCAACCGAACGCCTTTGGGCCGAAGGCTGCGATCTGGTCATTCTGGCCTGTAACACCGCCTCGGCCGCCGCGCTGAAGCGGATGCAGGAAACATGGCTGCCACCGGGCAAGCGGGTGCTGGGCGTGTTCGTGCCGCTGATCGAGGCGCTGACCGAACGGCAATGGGGCGACAATTCCCCCCCGCGCGAGGTGGCTGTGAAACATGTCGCCCTTTTCGCCACCCCAGCCACCGTCGCCTCCCGCGCCTTCCAGCGCGAACTGGCCTTCCGCGCCATCGGTGTCGATGTCGAGGCCCAGCCCTGCGGTGGCGTCGTCGATGCCATCGAACAGGGCGATGAAATTCTGGCCGAAGCCTTGGTCCGCAGCCATGTCGAGGCGTTGAAGCGCCGGATGCCGCATCCGCAGGCGGCCATCCTTGGTTGCACCCATTACCCTCTGATGCAGAAAACCTTTGCCGAGGCGCTTGGCCCCGATGTCAAAGTCTATTCCCAAGCCAATCTGGTGGCGGAATCGCTGGCCGATTACCTGACCCGCCGCCCCGAAATGCTGGGGTCCGGCACGCAATCGAAATTCCTGACAACGGGCGATCCGGTCTCGGTTTCCAGCAAAGCCACGCAGTTTCTCCGCAAGCAGGTGGTTTTCGAGGCGGCCTGACAGGCGCGCGCGCCACAAGGCAACAGCCTGCTCAAGCCGCACCGGCGGTATCCTGACTCGCTTTGGGATGTTTGGGCGATAGTCCGAATATACGACATCTTATCGAACGATAGGATGCAGTTGCATGATTTGTTGTGTCACTTGGCCGCATCGCAGGCGTCCTGCCCGACTTCGTGAAAGCGGGCTTGGCGTCTTTGTGATCGCCAGCGAATGGGCCTCCTGATGTGCAACTTTTCTACAGCCGCTACCTGCGTGTCCCATAGAATCGCCAAGGCAGTTCTCGACATGGTGACCGCGCCCCGCATTCAACCGCAGGATCAGCTTTTGGCCGTTCTTGATGCCGCATTGGCGGATGTAAGCTGTGTTGTCCGCTGTGACACCGAAACCGACGCGCCGGCAAAATGCACCGCCATTCTGCAAGCCATGCGGGACAAGCTGGCCCTGCATGCAGCAGGCAACTGCACTGGCTGATCCAGATCATCCGGCCTTGCCCCCGTGCGCGCCTGCTGTCTGGTCATGTGGCCCTGCCGAACTGCAGAATTTGCTCCCCCTGCAACCCTTCCACGACCCGCCGCCGCGCAATCCCTTTCAAGGCCCGCGCTTTGGTCAGCTATCGTGCCGGAGACAGGGCAGCACAGGCCCGATTTTCTTGCCTGTGCTGCGGCAAGTGTTAATAATGTGTGAATATAACAGGGTAAGATATTGAAATATAATGACTAAAAAAGGTCCCGCGTTGGGACGCCTGCTTTGCTTCCCCGCTTGCCCGCGCGCGCAGTCCGGTCCATCCTGATCCGGATGAAACCGGAAGGCCGCCCATGATCCCGCTCGACCAGCACCGCCAAGCCCGTCTGACCGCCCTTGCCGCCGAGGATGGCTGGCTCAACCTGACCGACCGTGTCGAGATCGCCCCCGGCCCGCAAACCGTGGGCAGCGATGCCGGAAACGGGGTGCAGCTTTCCCGCGGCCCCGCATATCTTGGCACCCTGAACGCCACGCCCGCAGGCTACAGCTTTCAAACCGCCGCAGGCACCACAGCCGCTTTTGTCGCGCCCCCCGAAGCCCCGCCGCAGTTGCGCGTCGATCCCTTCCTGCTGGAAATCCACACGGTCGGCGACCAACCCGCCCTGCGGGTCCGCGACCTGACCCTGCCGCGCAACGTCCTGCTGCGCTATTTCCCTACCGATCCTGCATGGATCATCCGCGCCCGCTGGCAAGCCCTGCAAACCCCCGTCGCTCAGGCCATCGACCAGAAGGGCGGCACCGCCACCACCGTCACCCTGACCCACACCGCCCATTTCACCCGTGACGGCCAAGACATCACGCTGCTTGCCACCCACTGGAAAGGCGGCAAGCCCATGTTCGTGATCCGCGACGCCACATCGGGCCGCGAAACCTATGCCGCCTCGCGCTTCCTGATCGGCGAGGACGCGACCGACAGCGAAATCACCCTCGACTTCAACCGCGCCTTCAACCCACCCTGCGCCTTCACCGATTTCGCGATCTGCCCGCTGCCCCCGCGCGAAAACATCCTGCCCTTCGCTGTCGCCGCCGGTGAATTGAAACCCTGACGGTTTCATCTTGGCCCAAATACTCCCGCCGGAGGCTTCCGGCCTTGCAGCAAAAGCCTCCGGCGGGGATATTTTCACGAAGAGGATCGGGGGGGCCACAGCCATGCAAAAGGCCGCCCCGATCAAGGGCGGCCTTTTCATGCGATAGAGGCGCAGATCAGTCCTGCGCGCGGCCTTGGTAGGAGTAATCCTCGGTGTTGATCACGATGCGGGTGCCTGCGCCGATATGCGGCGGCACCATCACGCGGATACCGTTCGAGCAGGTCGCGGGCTTGTAAGACGACGAGGCGGTTTGCCCCTTCACCACAGGCTCGGTCTCGGTGATTTCCACGGTGACTTTCTGCGGCAGTTCAATCGCAATCGCCACGCCGTCATAGGTTTTCAGGTAGACCTTGATGCCTTCGGTCAGGAACACCTTGTCATCACCCACCACATCGGGATGCACGGCGAATTGCTCGTAGGTGGTCGGCTCCATGAAGTGATAGCCTTCGCCGTCCTCATACAGGAAGTCATACTCGCGCTCGTCCACGTTGGCCTTTTCCACCATCTCGGTGGTGCGCCAGCGTTCTGCCACCTTCACACCGTCCGAAATGCGGCGCATATCGACCGAAGTCGTCGGCGTGCCTTTGCCGGGGTGGAAGTTTTCCGCCTTGAGAACGGCATAAAGTTTGCCGTCCATCTCGACGACATTGCCTTTGCGAAGGCTGGAGGCGATGACTTTCACGGGTCGTTTCCTTGTTCTTGGGCGACAGCTTGGCTCTGGCGCGCGGCGTCTTGCGGATATATCTGGCGCGCCTCTATCCTATCTGTGCAGGAATCTCCAGATGAAAGCCGACAAATCCGATCTTCCATGGTGGGACGCCACCCGCCACGCCGACCGCCGCCCAGCACTTCTGGCGCGCAACCGGATTCAGGCGGGGATACGTGGCTGGCTGGCAGCACAGGATTTCATCGAGGTGGACCCGTCCGCCTTGCAGGTCAGCCCTGGCAACGAGGCGCATCTGCATGCTTTTGGCACGGATGCCATCGGCAATGACGGGGTGCCGCGCCGGATGTATCTGCACACCTCGCCCGAGTTTGCGATGAAAAAGCTGCTGGCGGCGGGTGAGGTGCGGATTGCCGCATTCGCCCATGTCTGGCGCAACCGCGAGCGTGGTGCGCGCCATTCGCCCGAGTTTACCATGCTGGAATGGTATCGCGTCGGGCAGGGCTATGAGGTGCTTATGGCCGATTGCATGGATTTCCTGCGGCTCGCCGTTACTGCGGCCGGGGCCACGCATCTGCTCTATCGCGATCTGGCCTGCGATCCTTTTGCGGAACCCGAGCGGTTGTCGGTGGCTGATGCCTTCCAGCGCTATGCGGGGATTGATCTGCTGGCCACAGTCGATGCGACAGGCGTGCCGGATGCGGTGGCGCTTGCCGCGCAGATGGCGCGGGCGGGGATGCGGTTGGCGGATGATGACACATGGTCTGACATGCTAAGCCGTGTGCTGGTCGAGCGGGTCGAGCCTCATCTTGGCATGGCCTGCGTCACCATCCTTGACCGCTATCCCATCGCCGAGGCCGCCCTTGCCCGCCCCGCCGCCGATGACCCGCGCGTTGCCGAACGGTTCGAGCTTTATGCCTGCGGGGTGGAGCTGGCCAACGGCTTTGGAGAGTTGACCAACCCCGCAGAGCAGCGCATCCGTTTTCAGGCCGAGATGGCCGAAAAAAGCCGCGTCTATGGCGAGACCTACCCGATTGACGAGGATTTTCTAGCGGCCCTTGCCCATATGCCCGATGCCAGCGGCATCGCCATGGGCTTTGACCGGCTGGTGATGCTGGCGACCGGCGCGCCCAATATCGACGATGTGATCTGGGCGCCAGTTGGCTGAAACGGGGGTAGGGTGCGTGATCCTCACGCACCTTTGCGCGCAATCCGCTTGCATCGCGCCCCTGTCCGTTTCAAACACGGGGCCAGTTTGCAAAAGGGGGCCGTCATGAAGCACAGGATCGCCATTCTCGGCGCGTCGGGATATACGGGGGCAGAACTTGTCCGCCTGATCGCCACACATCCTTCGATGGAAATCGTGGCGCTGTCGGCTGACCGCAAGGCCGGTCAGACCATGGCCGAGGTGTTCCCCTTCCTGCGCCATCTTGACCTGCCGCGCCTGCAAAAGATCGACGAGATTGATTTCTCGAATGTCGATCTTGCTTTCTGCGCGCTGCCCCATGCCACCACACAAGTCGTCGTCTCGGCCCTGCCGCGCGATCTGAAAATCGTGGACCTGTCGGCAGATTTCCGACTGCGTGACGTGGCCGAATATGAAAAATGGTATGGCCAGCCCCACACCGCCCCCGACCTTCAGGCCGAGGCGGTTTACGGGCTGACAGAGTTCTACCGCGACGAAATCCGTACCGCGCGTCTGGTCGCAGGCACGGGCTGCAATGCGGCCACCGGCCAATACGCCTTGCGCCCGCTGATTGCGGCGGGGGTGATTGATCTGGACTCTATCCTGATCGACCTTAAGGCAGGCGTTTCGGGGGCGGGCCGCAGCTTGAAGGAAAACCTGCTGCACGCCGAACTTTCAGGCGGGACACACAGCTATTCGGCGGGCGGCAAGCACCGGCACTTGGGCGAGTTCGATCAGGAATTCTCGAAAATCGCCGGTCGCCCCGTGCATGTGCAGTTCACGCCGCACCTCTTGCCGATGAACCGCGGGATTCTGGAAACCGTCTATGTGCAGGGCGATGCCAAGACCGTGCATCAGACGCTTGTGGACGCCTATAAGGACGAAACCTTCATTCAGGTGCTACCCTTTGGCGCACTCCCCTCGACACGCGATATTGCAGGGTCCAATTACTGCCATATCGGGGTGATCGGGGATCGTATTGCGGGGCGGGCGGTGGTTGTGGCGGTGCTGGACAACCTGACCAAGGGGTCTTCCGGCCAAGCGATCCAGAACGCGAACCTGATGCTGGGGATCGAGGAAACCGCAGGGCTGATGCTAGCGCCGGTTTTTCCGTAAGGGGTTGATATGGCAGGCATGCAGGGGCTGAAAAAACGGCGACGCATACAGGTGATCCTGTTTGCGTTTCTGGGGTTGGTCGTGGCGACGGGGCTGATCGGCTATGCCATGCAGGACGGGATCAACTTTTTCCGCTCGCCCACGCAGGTGGTGCAAGAACCACCTGCAACGGGCGAGGTGTTCCGCATTGGCGGGTTGGTGGAAACCGGTAGTCTAGTGCGCGGGCAAAGCGAGACTGTGACCTTTTCGGTGACCGATACTACCACTTCGGTGCCGGTCAGCTTTACCGGTGTGCTGCCCGATCTTTTCGCCGAAGGGGCCGGGATGGTCGGCACGGGGTCAATGCAGGACGGCACCTTTGTGGCCACCGAAATCCTTGCAAAACATGACGAATCCTACATGCCCAAAGAGGTGGTGGACGCGCTGAAAGAGCAGGGCGTTTATGTGGAACCTGCCAAGACCGAGTAGGCCGCGCGCCGCAATCAGCGCAGATTAACGGATTTGGCCCAGCATGACCCTTGGGAAACCGATGGGGCATGCGATGAAATCAGTGCAGGATCTGGCCGCCGAGATTGTCGCCCGCGAGGGTGGCTTTGTGAATGATCCCGATGATCCGGGCGGGGCCACGAACCATGGCGTCACGCTGGGAACGCTGCGCCGTCTTGGGATCGACATCAACCGTGACACGCGGATTGACGTGGCCGATGTGCGGGCGCTGACCCGCGCACAAGCGGTTGATATTTATGTGGAACACTATTTCACCCGCACAGGGATCGGCGCGCTGCCGCAAGTGTTGCAGGCTTCGGTCTTTGATATGTATGTCAATGCGGGTGGCAATGCCGTGAAGGTGTTGCAGCGGTTGCTGGCGGATATGGGCTATCCCTGCGATCCTGACGGGCAGATCGGACCGCAAACCATCCGTGCCGCACAGATGGCCTTTGACGCGGCCCCGTCTCATCTGGCCGACGCTTACGGCATTGCGCGGCGGAACTACTATTACGCGCTGGCCGATGCCCGCCCTGCCAGCCGCAAATTCGCGCGCAGGCGCGATGGCGGCAAGGGCGGCTGGATCACGCGGGCCGAGGAATTCATCGCCCCGCGCTATCATCTGAGCGAGGCACAGCATCAGGCGCGGGTGGCGGCATGGGCTTGATCGGCAATCTGACCGGCGCACCTGCCGCCGTTACGGCTCTTGGCGATGCCGCGCGGGGTGTGGCCGAGGTGTTCGTGCCATCTGCCACCAAGCGGATGGAGTTGTCAGCCGAGGCGCAGATGGCGGCGCTGCGGCAATTGGGGGCGGAATATGACAACGCCCCGACAGGCTGGTTTGACAGTCTTGTGAACGGGCTGAACCGGCTGCCACGGCCCTTGCTGGCCTTTGGCACCATCGGGCTTTTTGTCTATGCGATGGCCGATCCGCAGGCTTTTGCGCTGCGGATGGTGGGGCTGAACGCGGTGCCGGAACCGCTGTGGTGGCTTTTGGGGGCGGTGGTGGCCTTTTACTTTGGCGCACGCGAAACTTATTACTTCCGCAACCGTCCCGTGCAGATTCCGCCCGCTTTGGCCGAAAATCCCGTGAAAGCCGAAGAAAACCCCGCTTTGGCCGACTGGCGGGCGGGGCAGGGTGCGGGCTGATCCTTGACCTGTCTTGCCGCCTCTGGCATTCCCGATGGGGTAAGACAGGAAATGATCAAATGAACCTCTTTGCCGAAATCCGCAGCCTTGTGACCGCCAGCCTTGATGCCCTTGTAACCGAGGGCGTGCTGCCGCAGGGTCTGGATTACGCCCAAGTCGCGGTGGAACCTCCGCGCGATGCGGCGCATGGCGATATGGCGACCAATGCCGCGATGGTGCTGGCGAAACCCGCAGGCATGCAGCCGCGCGCCATCGCGGATGCACTTGCCGCGCGTCTGGCAACCGATCCGCGCGTGACGGGGGCCGAGGTGGCGGGGCCGGGCTTCCTGAACTTGCGGCTTTCGCCTGTGGTCTGGCAATCGGTGGTCAAGGCGGCGCTGGTCGAAGGCACGGGCTTTGGCAAATCGACGCTGGGGCAGGGCAAGCGGGTGAACGTCGAATTCGTGTCCGCCAACCCGACGGGTCCGATGCATGTGGGCCATGTGCGTGGCGCGGTGGTGGGCGACGCGCTTAGCCGCCTTCTGGCCTATGCGGGCTGGGATGTGACGCGGGAATATTACATCAACGACGGCGGCGCGCAGGTGGATGTGCTGGCGCGGTCGGCCTTTGAACGCTACCGCGAGGCCAACGGACTGGAGCCTGAAATCCGCGAGGGGCTGTATCCCGGCGATTATCTGATCCCCGTAGGCGAGGCGTTGAAGGCCAAATACGGGACCAGCCTGCTGGATCAGCCGGAATCGGTCTGGCTTGCCGATATACGTGAATTCGCCACCGAAATGATGATGGAGGAAATTCGCGGCGATCTGGCGCAACTTGGCGTCAAGATGGATGTCTATTCGTCGGAAAAGGCGCTTTATGGCACAGGCCAGATCGAGGCCGCCATTCAGGCGCTGCGCGATATGGGCCTGATCTATGAAGGCGTGCTGGAGCCGCCGAAAGGCAAGACCCCCGACGATTGGGAGCCGCGCGAGCAGACCCTGTTCCGCAGCACCGCGCATGGCGATGACGTGGACCGTCCGGTGATGAAATCGGACGGGTCATGGACCTATTTTGCGCCCGATATTGCCTATCATTACAACAAGGTGCAGCGCGGCTTTGATGAGCTGATCGACATCTTCGGCGCCGATCACGGTGGCTATGTCAAGCGCATGAAGGCCGCCGTTTCGGCGCTTTCGGGTGGTCGCGTGCCGCTGGACATCAAACTGGTGCAACTGGTCAAGCTGTACAAGAACGGCGAGCCGTTCAAGATGTCAAAGCGCGCCGGCACCTTCGTGACCCTGCGCGATGTGGTCGAGCAGGCGGGCGCGGATGTGACCCGCTTTATGATGCTGACGCGCAAGAACGATGTGACGCTGGATTTCGACTTTGCCAAGGTGCTGGAGCAGTCGAAAGACAATCCGGTGTTCTACGTGCAATACGCCAATGCGCGGATCAACTCGGTGATGCGGAAGTCGGTCGAGGCCGGTATTGATTGCGGCGATGCGGCGCTTTCCGGCGCGGATCTGGGTATCCTGACCCATCCGGCCGAGATTGAAATGGCCAAGAAAATCGCCGAATGGCCGCGTCTGGTGGAAATTGCTGCCAAGGGCAACGAACCCCACCGCATCGCGTTTTACCTGTTCGAACTGGCCTCGGAATTCCATGGGCTGTGGAACAAGGGCAACGACGATACCAGCCTTCGTTTCGTGCAAGAGGGCAATGCCGCAACATCTGCGGCAAAAATTGCACTCGCCCGTGCCGTCGGCGTTGTGATTTCGGCGGGCTTGGGTATCCTTGGTGTCACTCCGGTTGAAGAAATGCGCTGACAAGGCGTCGTGACCAGATGAGCAGGCAAGAAAAAGCGGGGGGTGGCACGCATCGCGCCCTGCACATGAGGCAAAGCATGGCAGACGTGGAATTCGATGATTTCGGAGGCGGTTATGCTACAGGCAAAGCCGGTCAGTTCAGTCGTGTGGTCAACCTTGCCGGGGCTGTTTGTTCGCTCGCGCTGATCGCGGGGCTGGGCATCTGGGGGTATAAGCTGGCGGTGCGGGATGTCACGGGCATTCCGGTGATCCGCGCGCTGGAAGGGCCGCTGCGGATCGCGCCGGAAAATCCGGGCGGCGAAGTAGCCGATAATCAAGGGCTTTCGGTGAATGCCGTCGCGGCGGCTGGCACGGCCTTGCCGCTGCCCGAAACGCTGGTGCTTGCGCCGCGTCCGGTCGAGTTGGCGGTCGATGACGGGGCGGGGTTGATTGATCCGGATGCCCCCGTAGCGGTTGCCGAGCCGACTGACCTTGGGATGGAGCCTGCCGCATTGCCCGATGTGGTGGCGAATGACGCGGCCCCGCAAACCGAAGCGGATGCTGTGGCGCTGGCCTTGGCCGAGGCTTTGGCTGAAGGTGCCGAACCGCTGACCCCGCTTGAAGACGATGACACAGCATTGGCGGCGATGGAGGCAGAGGCAGATCCCGGCAACGGTCTTGCCAAATCGCCGCGCCCGATGCCGCGTCCGCGCAGTTTGCCCGCCGAGGCCGCGCAACCCGCTGCTGCCTCTGTTGCCGCTCCGGCCGAGATTGACCCAACAACCATTGCCGCCGGCACCCGCCTTGTCCAACTTGGGGCTTTCGACGATGCCGAAACGGCGCGCGCGGAATGGGCCAAGTTGCAGGGGCAATTTGGCGATCTGATCTCCGGCAAGGCGATGGTGGTGCAAAGCGCCCAAAGCGGCGGGCGCACGTTCTACCGCCTGCGCGCGCATGGCTTTGCCGATGAGGATGAGGCCCGCCGTTTTTGTGCTGCCCTTCTGGCAGAAAATGCCGCCTGCATTCCGGTCGCGCATAGATGAGCCTGCTTGGCACGGGCGCTGCGATCTTTGGCTGTGAAGGTGCCGTGCTGGGGGCGGATGAGGCGGCGTTCTTCCGCGATTTCGATCCGCTTGGTTTTATCATCTTCGCCCGCAACGTTGAAACTCCCGACCAGTTGCGCCGCCTGACCACCGATTTGCGCGCCTGTGTCGGGCGGGATGCGATGATTCTGGTGGATCAGGAGGGCGGGCGGGTGCAACGCCTGCGCCCGCCTTACTGGCGGGAATGGCAGCCACCGTTGGATACGGTGCGGCAAGCGGGCCAAGGTGCCGCGCGGGCGATGTGGCTGCGATCCCGCCTGATTGCAGATGAATTGCGGGCCGTGGGGATCGATGCCAATTGTGCGCCCGTGGCCGATATTGCGGGGCAGCTGACCCATCCGTTCCTGCGTAACCGCTGCTATGGCCAAGACGTGGAAACCGTGGTGGAGATCGCGCGCGCAGTGGCGGATGGCCATCTGGCGGGCGGGGTTTTGCCGGTGGTCAAGCATATGCCGGGGCATGGCCGGTCACAGAACGACACGCATCTGGACCTGCCGACCGTCGCGGTGGATCGGAATACGCTCGGCCTGACAGACTTTGCGCCGTTCAGGGCGCTGGCCGATCTGCCGATGGCGATGACCGCGCATATCGTGTTTTCGGCCTATGACAACCGCCCCGCGACGCAATCGCCTGCGATGATCCGGATGATCCGTGACGAGATCGGCTTTCAAGGCCTGCTGATGACGGATGATCTGAACATGCAGGCGCTGTCGGGCGATCTGGGCGCGCGCACGGCGCTGTCGATGGCGGCGGGTTGCGATATTGCGCTGCACTGCAAGGGTGATCTGGCAGAAATGCAGGCTGTTGCAGAGGCGGCTGGCGCGATGACGCCTGCCGCGCTGTCCCGCGCCGCCGCAGCCTTGGCGCAACGCCGCGCCCCCGAAGCCGTTGACATCGCCGCCCTTGAGGCCGAGTTTTCAGACCTGATGCAATCTGACCTTGGGCAACCAAATGGCTGAACCCGGCGACGATTGGGGCAACCCCGAGCGTGTCTCTCCGGCGGAACGGCTGGAAGGCGAGGCGTTGATTGTCGATGTCGATGGCTTTGAAGGGCCGCTCGATTTGCTGTTGACGCTATCGCGCACGCAAAAGGTCGATCTGCGGCGGATTTCCGTGCTGCAACTGGCCGAGCAATATCTGGTCTTCGTGGAACGCGCCCGCGCGCTGCGGATCGAACTGGCGGCGGATTATCTGGTGATGGCGGCGTGGCTGGCCTTTCTGAAATCCCGCCTGCTGCTGCCGCCCGAACCGGGTGAGGCGGGGCCATCGGCCGAGGATCTGGCCGCGCATCTGGCCTTTCAGCTCGAACGCCTGTCGGCCATGCGTGAGGCCGCTGCGCGGCTGATGGCGCGCGATCAGTTGGGCCGCGATTTCTTTGCGCGCGGGGTGCCGGAAGAGGTCGCACGCAAGACCAGTGTGACCTATTCGGCCACGCTGCTGGACCTGATGCGGGCCTATTCCCGCATCCGTACCCGAGATGAATTCCGCCCCTATGCCTTTGACCGCAAAGATGTTTACACGCTGGCAGATGCGCTGGCGCGGATGCGCGGGCTGCTGGGCTATGCGGGGGAATGGTCTGATCTGACCAGCTTTTTGCCCGATGGCTGGGAGGCGACGCCCGCGCGGCGACGGTCGGCGACTGCTGCCCATTTCGCTGCCGTGCTGGAAATGGCCAAGCGCGGGCAGGTGAAGTTGAAGCAGGGCGAAACCTTTGCGCCGATCATGATCCGGCGGGTGGACACACCATGAGCGAACCGACCGAGAAAAGCCTGTTTGACGCCCCGCCCATGGGCGAGCAGGAGCGTATGGTCGAGGCGATCCTGTTTGCCTCTACAGAACCCGTGACACTGGCGGAACTGCTGTCGCGGATGCCGCATGGCTGCGACCCTGCCGAGGCTTTGGTGACGCTGCGCCGCCGCTATGACGGGCGGGGGGTGCAACTGCTGAAGGTGGGTGATGCCTATGCCTTCCGCACCGCCGCCGATCTTGGCTATCTGATGCAAAAAGAGGTGACCGAGGCGCGCAAACTGTCACGCGCGGCGATCGAGACTTTGGCGATCGTGGCCTATCATCAGCCGGTGACGCGGGCGGAAATCGAGGAAATCCGAGGGGTTGCGGTCAGCCGTGGCACGATTGACCAGTTGCTGGAACTGGACTGGATCAGGCTGGGTCGGCGGCGGATGACACCGGGGCGGCCCGTGACTTTCGTGGTCACACCGCATTTTCTGGATCATTTCGGCCTTGAATCCGCCCGCGATCTGCCCGGTATCAAAGAATTGCGCGCCGCAGGGCTGCTGGACAGCCGCCCCTTGCCGGGCGGACTTGGCGGACCTTCGGATGAGGACGAAGCCACAACCGGCCAAAGTGAATTGTTCGAGGATTGAGGGGAAGCAGATGGACTTGAACCGGATCATCCAGATGATCGTGAACAGCGTGATCCGAAAACTGGTCGGGCGCGCGGTGGATCATGGCATCGACTATGCGTCTCGGGGTGGCAAAGACCCGTCCGAGATGACGGAGGCAGAACGCGACCAGTCCCGCTCGGCCAAGGATCTGGCGAAACGTGCGCGGCAGGTGTCGCGGCTGACGCGGCGGTTCTAGAGCCGGAAAAAGATCCATGGGGCGGTTTTTGCCGCCCCATGGGTAAGATCGGGTTCTTAGCCGCGCGAACGACGCCCGCCACGGCGGCCCGAGGTGGCTGCCGATGCTGCGGTCGAGGCTTCGGCAAAGGTCAGACCACCTTCGACGGCTTCCAGCACTTTGGCAAAGCGAATCCACTCACCACCATTGGCGTCATGGTTCATCAGGAAGTTGGCTGCGCGGATGGCCTCCATCTCGACCTGACGCACGGGGTTCATAATGGCCGAAGTCATGCCCGCGCCAATCGCCATCGGCAGGAAGGCCGCGTTGATGCCGTGACGGTGCGGCAGGCCGAACGAGATGTTCGAGGCACCGCAGGTCGTGTTCACGCCCAGTTCTTCACGCAGGCGGCGCACAAGGGCGAACACCTGCTGACCAGCCGACCCCATAGCGCCCACCGGCATCACCAGCGGGTCCACCACGATGTCATGCGCGGGAATGCCGTAATCGGCGGCGCGCTGCACGATCTTTTTCGCGACTTCAAAGCGCACGTCGGGGTCTTGGGAAATGCCGGTGTCGTCGTTGGAAATCGCCACGACCGGCACGTTGTATTTCTTGACCAGCGGCAGCACCAGCTCCAGACGCTCTTCTTCACCGGTGACCGAGTTCAGCAGCGGGCGGCCTTCGCAGGCCATCAGACCGGCTTCCAGCGCACCCGGAACCGAGGAGTCGATGCACAGCGGCACATCCACAGCCTCTTGGATACGCAGGATCAACTCGCGCATCAGCGGCGGTTCGACAAAGTTGTTGTCGGCATAGCGCGGGTCTTCGGCCATCTTGTTGGTGAACACAGCGCCCGAGTTCACGTCCAGAACGGTCGCACCGCAGGTAACCTGCTCGATGGCGTCCTTCAGCACGGTTTCGAAATTGCCAGCTTCCAGTTCAGCCGCCAGTTTCTTGCGGCCAGTCGGGTTGATCCGCTCGCCGATGACGCAGAAGGGCTCGTCAAAGCCGATGACGACGGTTTTGGTTTTCGATTCGATGACAGTCCGTGTCATGGGGTGCAGTCCTTATGCTTGATTGGCCGGAACGCCCGAAGCGCCGCCGTTTTCGGTAACCCAAGTGGCGTTGGTCTTGATGCCGCCAAGGGGGAAGAAGTGGACCTGTTCGATGCCGAAGGCCGGATTTTTGGCCTTATGCGCGGCAAGGGCGGCAACAAACTCGGTCGGCTCGTAGGGCAGCAGCAGTTTGGTCACGTCCATCGCGCGCTTTTGCAGCACGCGCAGGGATGCGCCCACACCGCAGGAAATCGCAAACTTGATCAGGGTTTGCAGCTTGGCGGGGCCAGCCACACCGATATGCACCGGCAGCTTGACGCCTTCGGCGGCCAGACGGTCCACCCATGCGATCACCGGATCAGCCTCAAAGCAGAACTGGGTGGCCATGGCGATCTTGGCATCGGTGCGTTCCGAAAACGCCGACTTCCAGCGTGCGGCTTCCATCACCGCGCGGTCCGATCCATCGGGGTCGATGTCCTTGTTACCTTCGGGGTGGCCTGCGACGTGCAGACGGTCAAAGCCGTCAAAGGCACCGCTTTCCAGAAGCTGCATCGAGGAATGGTAATCGCCATGCGGCGTGGCCACGCCACCAGCTAGCAGCAGGCCTTGGCGCACGCCGACATCCTTGTAGCGGCCAACCCAATCGGTCAGCGTCGCCTTGTCCTTGATGATGCGCGCGGGGAAGTGCGGCATCACGTCATAGCCCTCGGCCCCGATACGCTTGGCGGTGGCGACCATCTCTTCGATGGGCGTGCCTTCGATATGGGCAATATAGACACGGGTGCCTTTCGGCAGCAGGGCGCGGAAGTCTTCGACCTTCTCGGCGGTGCGCGGCATCACCTCGATCGAGTAGCCTTTCAGGAAGGACTCGAGAGCGTCGCTGTTGCCAGCAGGTTTGGTGTCTTTGCGGAAGAAACTCAGGGCCATTGGGGCCTCCCTTGCATGGTCAGGCTTGCGCCCAGCCTTCGGCGTTGATCAGCGCCTTCAGGCGCTCGGTGTCGTATTCGGCGTCAAGGCGGGCGGCCTCGGATTTGGCAATCTCGGCAGGCTCGCCCTCCACCGCATAGGGGGCGGCTTTGCGCCATTCGGCCAGATAATCATCGGCATCCTTGGCGCCGATCTTCATGGCGCAACGGTCAATCGCCTGTTCAAAGCGTTCGGGCAGTTGCACCTTCGATCCCGACCGGCCTTTTCCGACGATCACCTGCGCCGGAATATCACGCCAAAAGACCACTGTTACATCCGGCATAGGCCTGATTCCCCGCTGTTTGCTTGTCATTCGTTTTAGCGCCCATCCCCGACAGGCAGTGTCGGATTTCGACATGGAATAGGTCGCTTGCGACCCCGCTTGCTTGGTAGCGACCAAAGCAGGCTTGCACCATCCCGCATGGATGGAAAACTTCTCATACAAAACATGAAGAGCCGGCAAAGAGCAGGGGCGCGTCGGTCCTTGTCAGCGCACGGCATCACGACTACCTTGGGGATAACCACCTATGGAGGGCGATCATGGCGCCCGAGCGTCCCCGGGGGGCGGACGCGATACATGCTGCGGTCGAGGCGCCTTTCGGTGCCTCCTTGCAGTCCCCGTCGGTCCCCCCCGCAACAGGGTCAGGGCAGCTTTATGCGGCCGTGGACCTTGGCACAAATTCGTGCCGGATGCTGATTGCCCAGCCGCGGGGCAGTCAGTTCTCGGTCGTGGACAGCTTTTCCAAGACTGTCCAGCTTGGCGTCGGGCTTGAAGCCTCGGGGCGGCTTTCGCGTGCCTCGATGGGGCGCACGATGCAGGCGCTGCGGATCTGCCAGAAGAAGATCGAACAGCATGGCGTCAAACGGATGCGGCTGGTGGCGACCGAAGCCTGTCGGCGGGCGAAAAACTCGCGCGAGTTCATGAAACAGGTGCGGCGGGAAACCGGCCTGCAGGTGGAAATCATCGCCGCCGAAGAAGAGGCGCGGCTGGCAGTGATTTCCTGCGCGCCGCTGGTCTCGGCCAAGACCGAACAGTTGTTGGTGGTCGATATTGGCGGCGGATCAACCGAATTGGTCTGGGTGGATCTGTCCGGTGTGGCCCCCGATGATCGCGCGCGGTCGATCATGCGGCTGCATCGCGGCTTTAGCGGCCAGCCCGAAGGTGGGGCGCGGGTGGTAGACTGGATTTCGGTGCCGCTGGGGGTGGCGACGCTGAAGGACCAGTTTCAGGATGTAGAGGACGACGGTGCGCGCTTTGCCTTGATGAGTTGGTTCTTCGAGGAAAACCTGTCCAGCTTTTCGCCCTATAATTCCGCGCAGGCGCGCGAGGGGTTCCAGATTATCGGCACCTCCGGCACGGTGACGACGGTGGCCGCATCCTATCTGGGCCTGCGCCGCTATGACCGCACCAAGGTGGACGGGTTGCAGATGACAAGCGACCAGATCGACCTTGTGATCCGCGATTACCTGTCGCTTGGTCCCGAAGGCCGGCGCACCGATCCGCGTATCGGGCGCGACCGGCACACGCTTATCATGTCCGGCGCGGCTATCCTTCAGGCGCTGATGCGGATATGGCCAACAGATCGCCTTTCGGTGGCCGACCGCGGCCTGCGCGAGGGCCTATTATATGCACAGATGAGCGCTGATGGCGTTCTAGAGGACGGACCGTTCCAATGACCGAGAAAAACACCTCAGGCCGGGGCCAGCGCGAGCTGCGCGTTCGGGTGAAAACCGCCAAGGGGCGCAAGCTGTCGTCGACGCTGTGGCTGGAGCGGCAGTTGAATGATCCTTACGTGATCCGCGCCAAGAAGGAAGGGTTTCGCGGCCGCGCGGCCTATAAGATTTCCGAACTGGATGACAAATACGGCTTCCTCGTGCCGGGCGCGCGGGTGGTAGACCTTGGCTGCGCGCCGGGGGGGTGGTGTCAGGTGGCGGTCAAACGGGTCAACGCCTTGGGCGATAATCCGAAAAAGCCGATCGGCACCGTTCTGGGCATCGACCTGCAAGAGATCGAACCGATTGCAGGCGCGCAGATCCACCAGCTTGATTTCCTGTCGGATGAGGCCGACGCGTTGGTCAAGGGCTGGCTGGGCGGGCCTGCCGATGTGGTGATGTCGGACATGGCGGCGGCGGCCTCGGGGCATAAAGGCACCGACCACCTGCGGATCATCGCGCTGATCGAGGCGGCTTTGGCCTTTGCCTTTGACGTGCTGGAAGAGGGCGGCACCTTTGTCGCCAAGGTTCTGGCAGGGGGCGCGGAAAACGAGATGCAGGCGCAGTTGAAAAAGTCGTTCAAGAAGGTCGCCAATGTCAAACCGCCCGCAAGCAGGGCCGACAGTTCCGAGAAATTCGTGGTGGCGCAGGGCTTCCGCGGCAAGGCTACGCTGACCGGATCGTTCAAGCCCTTGGGAGATGACGAGCAGGAGTGATCGCCGGATCTAAACAATGCCGATCCGTCAAAACCACAAAAGGCGCCCGAGGGGGCGCCTTTTTGCATAAAACTTTAGGCGTAGTCGAAACGGTGATCAGCCGCCCCAAGTCCGAACGGGGCCGCAATCCATATGGACGAAGTTGGAGCGGGGATAGTGGCCGACGCCACCTGCCGAGCATGCCTCGGCTGCGCGAGCCATCTGGCTGACGCTGCGCGACTTCAACCGCAGGTCCGCCGCCTGACCTTTCATGTGCAGCGAATTCTTCGCCACACCGCGCGAGTTCGACCGCAGCATCGCGTTGGTCGCGGGGCTGCGATAGCCCGACAGCAGCATATAGGGTTCGTTAACATCCAGCAGACGGTGGGCAGCCGCAATAATATCGAAGTTGCCCGCATCCATCTTCATCACCTCATCCGAGCGCCAGTCGCGCATGAAGTGGTTGATTTCCTTCAAAACTTCGGGAATGTATTCGCCTTCGACCCAGTAGATCGTGTCAATGCTTTCGCCGGTGCGGCCCGAATACATCCGGATGCGGCGGATGTCGCCTGCGCCTTTCAGCAACCCGAAGGCGTTCGAATAGGTGGGGGCTGCAACCAAAGCCGTGGCCGCAAATACGCCCAGCAGTCCACGCCGCGTGATCCCGGTAGAGTTTGTGTTCGACATTCTGTGCGCCTGTCCCGTCGCTGGTCTTTGACCGCCTGTTCCGGCGGATTAATTCTGCCACTTCATCCCCAAGTGCATCCACGTTATTGCACAAGGCGTGCCAAAGCCCAACAGAAGAAACCCGATCCGCGACTCACTCTGGCAGCAATAGGCAAAAAATTGCTGAATGCGGCTTTGCCAAGCGGGGGATTCCGCGCGCGGCGATTGCGTTGCGGAATTGCGACAATCCGGCCCTCATGGCCGCCGCCGCACCCGCCCCCCTGCGCGAGATCGGTTTACACTTTCCGTAATTTAAGGAAATGATGGGGAAATGTGACAAGGCAACTGCCGCCCGACACAAGGAAGTGTTTGTCCGATGCGTGTTTTCGCGATTTCTTGCAGGCCGTTGCGCCTGATGACGGCGGCCTTGGCGCTTGGGGTGTTCCTGCCGCTTGCTACGCCGCTGACAGCGCAGGTGTCCTCCTTTGCCCGCTCGATGGCCGAGGCCGCCTCTGAGGATGAGGTGGTGGCGGCGTTCTACCGCAACCGCAATTACCAGACGCTTTGGACCGGCCCGCAAGATCAGGCGCGGCGCAATGCCTTGCTGACGGCCTTTGCCGGGGCATCGCTGCACGGCCTGCCCACTGACCGCTATGATGCAGCGGCACTGACGGCGCGCTTTGCGGCTGCGGTGACAGAGGGCGATGTCGGTCGGCTTGAGGTTGATCTGACCCGCGCGTTTCTGGCCTATGGCCGCGATCTGCAATCTGGCGTGCTGGAGCCGCACAAGGTCGATGCGGGCATCCTGCGGGAGCCGGTACGGGTAGACCCCGCGCTGTTGCTGGCCGGGGTGCAAACCTTGGATACGGCAGGGTTCTTGCGCGATCTCGCACCGAAAGCGCCGGAATATGCGCGGCTGATGAAGGAAAAGCTGCGGCTGGAAGGGCTGATCGCGACTGGCGAGACTCCGACTTATGTGGCGGGCAAGCTGCAACCGGGCGATAGCGGCCCGCAAGTGGTGGCGCTGCGCGACCGTCTGGCCGAGTTGGGCTTTCTGGGTCGCACCGCCACGCAGGACTATGACCGCCTGATTGTCAGCGCCGTGCAGCGCTTTCAGCTTGACCAAGGGCTGAATGCCGATGGTGTGGCGGGCGAAAGCACGGTCGATGCGCTGAACATGTCGGCGCAGGATCGGCTGCAATCGGTCGTCGTGGCAATGGAACGGTTGCGCTGGTTTGGCGATACCCCGCGCGGGGCGCGGCATATCTGGGTGAATCAACCCGATTTTACTGCCAAGATCATCGATGACGGCTATGTCACCTTCCAGACCCGCGTTGTGATCGGCAAGAACGTGCCGGATCAGCGCAGCCCCGAATTCTCGGACGAGATGGAATATATGGTGGTTAACCCTAGCTGGGGTGTGCCGCGCTCGATCATCGTCAAGGAATATCTGCCGCTATTGCAGCAAAATCCAAATGCGGTTGGGCATTTGCAGGTGGTCGATTCACGCGGGCGGGTTGTGCCGCGCGGGTCGGTCAATTTTGCGGCCTATTCGGCGGGCAGCTTCCCCTTCGGTCTGCGCCAGCCGCCTTCGGATGGCAATGCGCTGGGGAAGGTAAAGTTCATGTTCCCGAACCCGAACAACATCTACCTGCACGACACGCCCACGAAAAACCTTTTCGCCAATGAGGTGCGCGCCTATAGCCATGGCTGTATCCGTCTGGGTGATCCGATGGATTTTGCCTATACGCTGATGGCGCCGCAATCCGATGATCCCAAGGCCGAGTTTCAGGCCGATCTGGACACGGGCCGCGAAACCAATGTCAGCTTTGACACCCATATCCCCGTGCATCTGGTCTATTTCACCGCCTGGCCCACGCCCAAGGGCGGGATTGCCTATCGCCGCGATGTCTATGGCCGCGATGGCCGGATATTTGAGGCTTTGCAGCAGGCAGGGGTAGTGCTGGACGGGGTTCAGGGCTAAATCTTTGCCCTTAACCGGCCGGAGATTGCCCATGCCTTATAGCATCCGTGACATCGCAACTGCCTTGGGGGCAGAGGCCGAAGGCGATCTTGATATCACCGTCAGCGGTGCGGCAGAGCCTGCTTTGGCTAGCGCAAGCCAGTTGGCGTTGGCGATGGACCCGAAATATGCGCCGGGCTTGTCCAAGGGACAGGCGCAGGCGGCGCTGCTATGGCTGGGGGCGGATTGGCGGGCTTTGGGGCTGAAGGCGGCGATCTTTGCGCCGCGCGGGCGGCTGGCGATGGCGGGGCTGTCGGTGATGCTGGACCCCGGACCGCAGATTGCGGCGGGGGCGCATCCGATGTCGGTGATCGATGCAAGCGCGCAGATCGGCGACGGGGCGGCGATTGCGCCTTTCGTGACCATCGGCGCAGGCGCGCGCATCGGGGCGCGGGCGCGGATCGCAAGCCATGTGTCGATTGCAGAAGGCGCGGTGATCGGGGATGACGCGCTGATCCTGCAAGGCGCGCGGATCGGTGCGCGGGTAAAAATCGGGGACCGGTTCATCTGCCAACCGGGGGCTGTGATCGGGGCTGACGGCTTTTCTTTCGTGACGCCCGAGAAGTCAGGGGTTGAAGAAGTTCGCGCAACCCTCGGGCATCGTGATGAAATCCGCAAACAAAGCTGGTCGCGGATTCATTCTTTAGGGGCGGTGACGCTGGGCGATGATGTGGAAATCGGCGCCAATTCGGTGATCGATCGCGGCACCATCCGCGATACGCTGATCGGGTCCGGCACCAAGCTGGATAACCTTGTCCACATCGGTCACAATGTTCAGGTCGGGCGCGATTGCCTGCTCTGCGGGCAGGTCGGCATTGCCGGATCAGCGCGGATCGGGGATCGCGTGGTGTTGGCGGGACAATGCGGCGTCAATGACAATATCTTTGTCGGCGATGATGTGATTGCCGGCGGTGGCACCAAGATTTTCACCAATGCGCCGGCGGGGCGGGTGCTGCTGGGCTATCCGGCGGTCAAGATGGAAACCCATGTCGAGTTGCAAAAGGCGCTGCGCCGCCTGCCGCGTCTGGCCACTCGGGTGGCAGCCCTTGAGAAGGCGCAGGGCGAGGGTGACATTCCCTTGTCACAAGACCGCGATTAGGGTCTGCCCAAAGCGCAAAGGAAGCCGTGCATGAGCCAATCAATTCAGGAACAAGTCATCGCCATTCTTGCCGAACAGGCGGTTCTGGATGTCTCGGACGTGTCGCTTGACGCCACGCTTGCGGCGCTTGGTCTGGACAGTCTGGGGCTGGTCGAGACGATTTTTGCCATTGAGGAACGCTTTGACATCTCGGTTCCGTTCAACGCCAATGATCCCGCGCAATCGGGTTTCGATCTGTCCTCGGTGGCGTCGATCATTGCGGCGGTACAGGCGTTGATCGCCGCGAAAGCATGAGACGGGTTGTCATCACCGGGGCTGGCACCGTCAACCCGCTGGCGCAGGATGTAGAGGGCAGCTTTGCGGCCCTGAGCGAAGGGCGTTGCGCCATCGCGCCGCTGGATCTGCCGGATGTGGAGCGTTTGGCGATCAAGATTGGCGCGCAGGTGCAGGGCTGGCAGGCTGAGGCGCATTTCACCCGATCCGAGATCGCGCTTTATGACCGCTTTACCCAATTCGCGCTGGTGGCGGCGCGGCAGGCTGTCGCGCAATCGGGGCTGGTGTTCGCAGGCGATTTGGCGGCGCGGTCAGGCGTGGTGCTTGGCACGGCAGGGGGCGGGCTGACGACACAGGACGACAGCTATCGCACCGTTTATGCCGAGGGCAAGAACCGGGTGCATCCCTTCGTGGTGCCGCGCCTGATGCACAATTCCGCCGCCGCGCAGATTTCCATCGCGCATGATCTGCAGGGGCCGGGGTTCTCGGTGGCCACGGCCTGCGCCAGCTCCAATCATGCGATGGGGCTGGCGTTCCAGATGGTGCGGTCAGGTATGGCGCCGGTGATGCTGACGGGCGGGGCCGAGGCGATGCTGTGCTTTGGCGGATTGAAAGCGTGGGAGGGGCTGCGGGTGATGTCGCCCGATGGCTGCCGCCCCTTCAGCGCCAATCGCAACGGCATGGTGATGGGCGAGGGGGCTGCGGTCTATGTCTTTGAAGACCATGACCACGCCCGCGCCCGCGGTGCGCCCGTGCTGGCCGAGGTGATTGGCTTTGCGATGGGATCGGATGCCTCTGACATCGTGATGCCCTTGCCCGAGGGGGCTGCGCGGGTGATGCGGGCGGCGCTGGCGGATGCGGGGCTGCCCCCTGATGCGGTGGGCTATATCAACGCGCATGGCACCGGCACCGCCGCGAATGACCGCAGCGAGGTCGCCGCAATCCGTCAGGTCTTTGGCGATCACGCCGACCGCCTGCTGGTCAGTTCGACCAAATCCATGCACGGGCATCTGATCGGGGCTGCCGGAGGGGTAGAGCTTCTGGCATGCCTGCTGGCGCTGCAAGGCACAGTCGCGCCGACCATTAGCCACCAGATTGCAGACCCCGAATGTGCGCTGGATGTGGTGGCGAATGTGGCACGGCGGGCCGAGATCGAGGTGGTGATGTCGAACGCCTTTGCCTTTGGCGGGATGAACGCGGTGCTGCTGCTGCGCCGCCCCTAGAAAGACAAAACCCCGCCGTTTCGGGCGGGGTTTGCAAAGCGGATGTTTGACGGCTTATTCAGCCGGTTTCTGCAGGGTCAGCGCCACGGCTTCAAAGCCGGCAGTAAACCCTTTCAAAGACACGTCCAGATTGACCTTTTGATCGGGGGCCACGGCGGGAACGATGGTAAGCGTAGCCTTGTTGCCCTTTTTGAACTGGTCGATCTCTTCGGCCGTGAAGCCGACGCGCGCAACGCAGCCAATCGCGGCGCAGAAGGTAAAGGGGTAAAGCTTGGGCTTGTTGGTGTCGATTGCGATGGTCAGATTTGCGGTCAGCAGCGTTTCTAGCGGCACGATCACGGTGGCACCGGCAGCGGCTTCACCGGCGTCGGCCAGCGGGAACATGCTGATCTCGGCAACGGCATTGCCGCTTCCGTCTTTGAGCAGTTGGTAAAGCTGGCAAGGGTCCGAACCATCTTCGGTTTTCACACAGCGCTGTTCCCAGGATTCGAAGGTTGCGGAAACGTAGTTTGTCCCCACGCCGCCTTCCGCTGCCGCTTCCTGGGTTCCCATCGACAGGTTATCCGTCGTCGGTGCATCGGCTGCCACCGGCGGTTCAGTCGGTGTGGTGGTTTCCTGACCATAGGCCAAAGGCACAAAGGCAAAGGCCGCAAGGCCAAGCGAAAGCATAAGTTTGCGGGAAAGGGCGGTCATCGACATTGCTGTCTCTTTCATCGTTGAGCGGGTATCGTTGTGCTGCGAGTGCCTCTAGCACGGCGCGGGGGCCAAGTCAGGTGCGAAAAACGTGACCCCTCCGTGGCTTTTGGCAGGAACCCGCCGATGCGGCAAAGCCCTGTGATCAAAAGAAAAAGGGCCAGTCACCTGGCCCTTTTTCATTGTATTTTTTTGCTCCCTGTCGGACTGGCCGACTTGATGGGCAGACGCTACGGCGGTTTGGAAGACTCGTCAACAGGGATTTTTCATGGCTTTGTCACAGAAAAACATGAAAAAAAGCCGCGCCATTTTACCGGCGCGGACAGTCTGACAGGGAGGGTGACACGACACGGTGCCGAATGCGGCTCCGGTCAAGATCAAGACTGGCAGGAATGGGTTAACAATGTATTTTGACGGCGGGGCGGACTGCAAATTGCTGTGGCGCTGCGTTTTTTCAATCGGTCGGAGTTGGCAATGGGCGAGACGATTTTTGTCGGCGGTGGTGGCGAGGGTTATGGGCTGCCGCAAAACCTGTTGCTGAAATATGGCAACCGTCATGGGCTGATTGCGGGGGCAACCGGCACCGGCAAAACGGTTACGCTGCAAGTGCTGGCCGAGGGCTTTTCCGCCGAGGGCGTGCCGGTGTTCATGGCCGATGTGAAGGGCGATCTGTCGGGGTTGGGGGCTTCGGGTTCCGCCAGCCACAAACTGCACGAGGCCTTTTCCAAACGCGCCGCGACCATCGGCCTTGATCTGCATTACCGCGCCTTTCCAGTGACGTTCTGGGACATGTTCGGCCAGCAAGGCCACCCGATTCGCGCCACGGTGGCCGAGATGGGGCCGCTGTTGCTGTCGCGCTTGCTGGAACTGACAGAACCGCAAGAGGGCGTGCTGAACGTGGCCTTCCGGCTGGCGGACGAGGAAGAACTGCCGCTGCTGGATCTGAAAGACTTGCAAGCGCTGCTGGCCTTTGTGGCAGAGCATGATTCCGAGATTTCGGCGCGTTACGGGCTGGTGTCCTCGACATCCATCGGCGCGATTCAGCGCCGCCTTCTGGTGCTGGAGAATCAGGGCGCGACGCAGATGTTTGGCGAACCGGCGCTGGATCTGGCCGATCTGATGCAGGTAGATGAAAGCGGGGCAGGGCGGATCAACATTCTGGCCGCCGACAAGCTGATGAACAGCCCGCGGCTTTATGCGACCTTCCTGTTGTGGCTGCTGTCGGAGCTGTTCGAAAACCTGCCCGAGGTGGGCGATCCCGATAAACCCAAGCTGGTGTTCTTTTTCGACGAGGCGCATCTTTTGTTCACCGATGCCCCCAAGGCCTTGGTTTCAAAGGTGGAACAGGTGGCGCGGCTGATCCGGTCCAAAGGGGTGGGCGTCTATTTCATCACGCAGAACCCTGCCGATGTGCCGGAAATGATTCTGGGGCAACTGGGGAACCGCGTGCAGCACGCCCTGCGCGCCTTTACCGCCAAAGATCAGAAAGACCTGCGGCTGGCCTCCGAGACCTACCGGCCCAATCCGCGCTTTGCCACCGATGACGCGATCCGCGATGTGGGGACAGGCGAGGCCGTGACCTCGTTCCTTGAGGCAAAGGGCATTCCCGGCATTGTCGAGCGCACGCTGATCCGCCCGCCCTCGTCACAACTGGGGCCGATCGATCCGGCCTTGCGGGCGCAACTGATGGCTGGATCAAGGCTGGGTGCGAAATATACCACCACGATTGACCGCGACAGCGCCTATGAACGGCTGCGCGCGCGTGCCGAGAAAGCCGCGCACGAGGTGGCACGGACCGAGGCCGAGGAAACCCGCCGTGTTGAGGAAGACCGCGAGTTCCGCAAGGCGCGGCGTTATGATGGCGGCACGGCAGAAGGCGCGGACGCCCCGAAAAAGCGCACAAGCTCCAGCCGGTCGGATTCCATCGGCGAGGCCTTTGCCAAAAGCTTTGCGCGCCAGTTGGGATCGCGCACCGGGCAGGCGGTGGTGCGCGGTGTGCTGGGATCGATCTTTGGCAAACGCTAAAGCGGGCGCAGCTTGATCTTGGTCAGGCGGTTTTCGCGGCGCTGCGCCACTTCAAACCGAAAGCCGTGAAAGCTGAAGGCCATGCCTTCGGTGGGAATCATCTGCGCTTCGTGAATGACAAGGCCCGCAAGCGTGTTGGCCTCGTCATCGGGCAGCCGCCAGTCCATCGCGCGGTTCAGATCGCGGATCGTGGCCGCGCCATCGACCAGATAATCCCCCGACGCCGTGGGTTTCAGCGCCGAGGACCGATCCACCACGTCGAATTCGTCGGTGATCTCGCCTACGATTTCCTCAAGGATGTCTTCCAGCGTGATCAGACCTTGCAGCGCGCCATATTCATCGACGACCAGCGCGAAATGCGCGTGGCGTTTCAGAAATTCGCGCATCTGTTCATCCAGCGCGGTGGTTTCCGGGATGAAATAGGGTTTCATCGCCACTTTCACGATGTCCAGCCCCGCGACCGAAGCCTCGGGTCCGCGCGTCAGACGATCCGCCTCGCGCAGAAGGTCTTTGGCATGGACGACGCCCAGAATATTTTCCTCATTGTCGCGAAAGACCGGCAGGCGGGAATGGGCCGAGGCCAGAACCCGCGTGATGATCGCATCGGGGGGCAGGTCGGCATCGATCATTTCGATCTGGCGGCGGTGGCGCATGATCTCGTCCACCGTGCGATCTGACAGATCCAGCGCGCCCAGCAGACGGTCCCGCGCTTCTTTCTCCACAGCCCCCTCGAAATGGCCCATGGCGATGGCCCCAGCGATCTCGGCCCGCAGGGCAAGGATATGGCGGTTGGGATCGGTTTTCAGCCCGAACAGCCGCAGAATCGCATCCGATAGCCCCCGCACCAGTGCCAGCAGCGGCCCAACCAGCCAGATCAACCCGCGCACGGTGGCTGCCGTTCGCAGGGCGGTGGTTTCGGGATGGGTGGCGGCAAGGGTCTTGGGCAGCACCTCGCCAAAGATCAGCACCAGAAGCGTGACAGCCAGCACCGCCAGCACGCCACCTGCCTCCAGCCCGTGTCGCAGCACAAGGCCAGCCGCGAGCACCGCGGCGCTGACCTTGGCGACGATGCGCCCCAGCAACAGCGTACCGACCATGCGTTCGTTATCCTCGATCACCGCCAGCGCCGCGACCGCGCCGCGTGCGCCCTTGTCGGCCAGTGATTTCAGCGCTGCGCGCGGTGCGGCGTTCAGGGCGGTATCGGCAGCGGAAAAGAAGGCAGACACCAGCAGCCAGAACAGGATGCCAAGGAGCGATAGCCAAGGGTCAGCAAGGGGCAAGGGCGGTTCCATCGGTCAGATCAAATTTGCGTTTCGGGCGGGATTTCGGGCAGTCAATCGGGCGGGCAATCGTGCGGGCTTTTGGATGGGCAGGCGGCAGGCGCGGCTCAGGGTTTGCGCGCCAAAGGGTGATGCGTCAGCACCAGATCTTTCAGGTGTTCGTCAAGCACATGGGTGTAAATCTCGGTGGTGGCCACATCGGCATGGCCCAGAAGGGTCTGGATCACCCGCAGATCGGCCCCGCCTGCCAGCAGATGCGTGGCAAAGGCATGGCGTAGGGTATGGGGCGTTACGGAATCGGGATCAACGCCGCCCATAGCCGCGATCTGTTTGATCAGCAGGTAGAAATGCTGGCGGGTCAGATGGCCTTCGGCCCCGCTGCCGGGGAACAGGTGGCGGGCCTGTAGCGCGGGCATGGGCGGGCGTCGGGCGCTATGGGCCTGATCTTCGGCGGCATCGCGGGCCGCAAGCCAAGCGTCAATCGCGGCGCGGGCGGGGGAGGACAGCGGCACCATGCGTTCTTTGTCGCCTTTGCCGCGCACAAGGATCATGCGCGGACTGCCCCTCACTGCAGCCACGGGCAGCGTGACCAGTTCGGAAACCCGCATCCCCGTCGCGTAAAGCAGTTCCACCAGCGCGCAATTCCGCAAGCGGTCAAAATCCGTGCGGCCAAAGCTGCGGGCGGCGTCCAGAAGCCGCGTGACATCTTCCTCGCTCAGGGTGGCTGGCAGGCGTTGCGCGGCACCCGGCCCCGAAATCCGCAGGGCAGGGTTGCTGGCGCACCAGCCTTCGTCATGGGCAAAGCGGTAAAGCTGGCGCACCGCCGACAAGCGCCGCGCGCGGGTGGCTTTGGACAGGCCTTCGGCCTCGCAGCGCATCAGGTAGGTTTCCACATCCGCGCGGGTCAGCGTCTCAAGCGTCAGCTTGTGATGGGCGACAAAGCCGGTGAAATCCTTCAGATCGCGGCCATAGGCCAGCAAGGTGTTACGCGCGGCCCCCAGATCCGCCGCCTGCGCGGCCAGAAAGGTGGAAATCCAGCCCTCCATGCTGCGCGGCGCGGCCATGCCCTAGCCCCGCCGTTCCAGCAGCATCAGTTCAAGCGCGGTGTGGCGGGCCACATCCTCAAGCCCAAGCTTGCGAAGCGCGGTCAGGCCGATGGTGACATCGGGCAGGTTGCCGCGCAGACCGCTTTCGATCCGTCCCATCGCCAGCAAGATCGCCTCGCCAATGCGGCCCTGATCGACAAGCGGGGTGAAATCCTCGGTCAAAGCCGCGCCGTCGAATGCCGGAGCAATCGCCCGCGCCATGCTGTCGGGGGCGGCCAGTCCCGCCACCGAACCTGTCGCCAGTCCGGCCAGAAACGCCGCCCGCGCATCGCCTGCGGTGGGGACATTGGCGGCAAGACGCTGATAGGCGGGCGACAGCAGGCCCAATTCATAGGAAATCCGCGCGGCATCCCCCGTCAGCGGCAGTTTCGCCAGCGCCTCGGCGTAAAGCGTGGCGAAAGGCACCTCAAGCTCCACATCCTTCATGCGGGCATAGGCCAGCGGCAGGCGCTGTTCGACGATCAGCACATCGCCCTTGGTCAGCGCCTCGTCAAAGTTCTGGAAAGCATCCACACGGTCCCAGACCCCGCCTGACGCCGCAGGGGTGCGCTGAGTGTAAAGGCCCAGCAGGACATTGGGCGCCACCGCCCCCGCCTTGGCCAGCCGCTCTGCCGCCTCGATATGGGCTTTCCATCCCGCCCGCTCGGACAATTCGGCATGGGCAAAGGCGGGCGGCAGGGTGGCGGTGGGCAAAGGTTCGCCCAAGGCATCATAAATCCGCCAGACCAGCGGTGTGACCGGCTTGGGCGGCTGTGGCATATCTTCGCCCTCGAACAGATCGGGGTCCAGAAAGCGCGACAGCAGCGCATCTTCGATCTCGGTGATATTGCCCAAAGCCTTGGCGGTTTGCAGCGTCAGTGCGGCGGCATTCCAGTCATCGGCGCGGGCAAGGCAGAACACGCGCGCGGTCAGCGTCGGCGCAAGGGACGGAATATCGCGCATCGTTTCGCAGGCGCGATCCTCGGCCCCGGTCAGCAGCGCCACGTCAAAGGCCCGTCGAAACAGTTCGGCCGAGGTGATCGGGCCTGCCGCCTCAAGCAAGGCCTGTGCCTGCTCCAGCGCGCCGATCTCCAGCAGTTTGTCAATCCGCGCGATCAACAGTGCCGAATCCGCGCCCGCATCGGCGGGGGCTTCGGACTCGGCCAGAAGCAGGGTCAAGAGCAGGGCTTGCAAGGAGGGCAGCCCCTCCAGCCGTACTGCCGAAAGCGCCGCAATCACCTCGGCGGTCTTGCCCAAGCCCCAAAGATCATGCGGAAATCCGGTGACATCGGGCGGCAGCAACCCCACAGAATCAGGCGAAGGCGCGCCCAGCACCGAAACCGCAACCGAATCCGGCAGAGCGCCATTCGTGGAAACAGCCACCTCGCCGGGGGTGGAGGGCTGATTGGCCACGCTGCCCGTGCCGTGATCCACCCCATTGCCCGCCGGGGCCGAAACCGACTGCGACAGCCAGTCTATTGCCGAAAGCGGTGCTTCGGCATGGCCTGCCTGCACGGTCAGCACCGACAGAATCAGGGCCGCCCGCAGGCAGGCAGGGTTAATCGGCATGAAGTGTCACCGGCTTGGTCACCTCTTGGGCCACAGGCGACAGATCTGCCACATAGGCAAACCCCGTCAGCCCCAGAAAGCCCAATACCGCCAGCCCCAGCACCAGTTTGATGATGCGCCCCATGCCCGTTCCGCCTTGCCTTGTGCCACCGGTTCACTCCGGCGGCAGATTTTCCTGTGTCGCCGCACCAAGCGGCGGCCTCGTTCCGATTATATATGGCATTTGCGCCAAGTTCACGCCATTCAGGGAAGAAAGATTTGCCGGTGGCAGATGCCCGCCACCAAGGGCAGCAAGACGGACAAGGACGGGAATGGTGCGGCTGAAGAAAACCGTCGTGATGGTCGGGATGATGGGGGCTGGCAAAACCGCCGTCGGCACGGCGCTTGCGCGTCAGCTTGGCGTGCCGTTCCTTGATTCGGATGAAGAGATCGTGCGGGCGGCGGATCGCTCGATCGCCGAGATTTTCGAACGTGACGGCGAGTCGTTTTTCCGCGCCCGCGAAACCGAGGTGCTGGGGCGGCTGTTGCGGGGAACCCCTTGTGTGCTGTCCACCGGCGGCGGCGCGTTTCTGTCCGAGGGCAATCGCCGTCTGATCACCGAAGCCGGAATTTCAGTCTGGTTGCGGGCCGATCTGGATATTCTGTGGCAGCGTGTGCGCCACAAGACCACCCGCCCGCTTTTGCGAACCCCCAACCCGCGCGAGACTTTGCGCGCGCTTTACGAGGCGCGACTTCCCTTCTACCAGATGGCAGATGTGGCGGTGGACTCGTCTGCTGATTTGTCTGTCGAGGATATGGCGCGGCATGTGATTGATGCGCTTGCCACGCGGACAGACGTTCTGGAAAGGGACTGAGATGGCGATGGATGGGGCAAGCATCGATGTGGTGCCGGTAGAGCTTGGCACGCGCAGCTATGAGGTGCGGATCGGGCAGGGGCTGCTTGCACGCGCCGCCACCGAGATTGCACCGCTGCTGCGTCGTCGCAAGGTCGCGGTGATCACCGATGACACCGTGGCCGCGACGCATCTGATGGAACTGGCCCGCGCCTTCGAGATGGCGGGAATCACGCTGACCGCTTTGACAATTCCGCCGGGCGAGCAGTCCAAGGGCTGGCCGCAACTGGCGCGCTGCGTGGAATGGCTGCTGGAGCAGAAGGTGGAACGCCGCGATGTGGTGGTGGCCTTTGGCGGCGGTGTGGTGGGCGATCTTGTGGGCTTTGCCTCGGCCATCCTGCGGCGCGGGGTGCGCTTTGTGCAGATCCCCACGACGCTGCTGGCGCAGGTTGACAGCTCGGTCGGGGGCAAGACGGGGATCAACACCGCGCAGGGCAAGAACCTTGTGGGGGCATTTCATCAGCCCAGCCTTGTCTTGGCCGATATCGACGTGCTGGAAACCCTGCCTGCGCGCGATTTTCTGGCAGGTTATGGCGAGGTGGTGAAATACGGTCTGCTGGGCGACGCCGCGTTCTTTGACTGGCTTGAGGTGAACGGCCCTGATCTGGCCCGTGATCCGGCCAAGCGCCAATATGCGGTAACCCGTTCGGTGCAGATGAAGGCAGGCATCGTGTCACGCGATGAAACCGAGGAAGGCGAGCGTGCGCTTTTGAACCTTGGCCACACCTTCTGTCACGCGCTGGAAAAGGCCACCGGCTATGGCGACCGGCTGCTGCACGGCGAGGGCGTGGCCATCGGCTGCGCGCTGGCGTTCGAGGTGTCGCAGCGGTTGGGCCTGTGTTCGCAAGAAGCCCCCAGCCGCGTGCGCGCGCATCTGCGGGCGATGGGAACCAAGGTTGATATTGCCGACATTCACGGTAGCTTGCCCTCGGCCGAGGCGCTTTTGGCGCTGATGGGGCAGGACAAGAAAGTTGTCGATGGCAAGCTGCGCTTCATTCTTGCCCGCGGGATCGGTGAGGCTTTTGTCGCCGATGATGTGCCGCATGACGTTGTGCTAGGCGTGCTGACCGAGGCACTGGCGGCGAAACGCTGACCGAAAAGGACGGACGGATTTCGGCCCGACCGTTTGGCGGGCGGGATGTGCCAGTGAGTGGCAGCGGCGGCAGAGTCGGGGTGAACCCCGACCTACGGGTGGGTAGCGGGGGCATTGGTTATGGGGGGCTAGGCTGCTCCGGGTTGGCGCAGGCGCAGGGCGGTATGGGCTAGGATCGCCGACAGGATCACCGCGCCTCCGGTCAGGGTCATGGCACCCGGATGCTCTCCTATCACCGCCCAGACCAGAAGCGGCCCCGCGACCACCTCCAGCATAGCGATCATCGACACCTCGGCGGCCGGAAGATAGCGCGGGCCGATCATCAAAAGCGCCGCACCGCCCGCAAGGATCACCGCGCCCGACAGCAGCACAAAACCCGATTGCAATAGGTCCAGCGGCTCTAGCGGCGCGAAGGGCAGGGCAAGGACCGAGGTCAGCAGATAGCCCAAGGCAATCGCGGTCAGCAGGCTTTGCGTCTTGGCATGGCGCAGCATCACATAATAGGTCGCCATGACCACCGCATTGGCCAGTGCCAACAGATCACCCCAAAGCCGCCCCCCGCCCGCCGACCCTGCTGCGATGATCGCCACTCCGGCAAAGACCCCCAGAATGGCAAGCGCGGTATCGCGGGTGATCCGCTCTCCCAGCACCGCCCATGACAGCAGGGCTGCCAGAAAGGGGGCCGTGGCAAGGATCAGCAGGGCATTGGCCGCCGAGGTCGCCCCCAGCGAGCCGAGGAAGAACACCGACCCCACCCCTTGCAGGAAGATCATCGCAAGCGAGGCGGGCGAGACCAGTTCGTGCCATGATGGAAAGCTGTGGCGCGCAAAGATCGCCTGCCAGCCCAGCGTGGCCACCCCGGCAGCCACCCCGCGCCACACGGCTATGGTCATGGTATCGGCCCCGATCAGCCGCACTACCAGCGCGTCGGGAATGAAGAAGGCCACCCCGATCAGGGTGATCCAGACGCCGAAGGCCTCGGGGCGCTGTGCTGCAAACCTGCTGATCCTGTACAAAACCACCCCCTCCCGTGGTGGCGCGGATATGATCAAACTTCGCCTCCCTGCCAACCCCCGATTCCGGCCGCGATTCTCCCTCTTGGCAAGCGCGCGGCTCTGGCACAGAAGGGGAGGCTTACAAGGGATCGGACCATGGCGCAGACTTTCGGCTTTACGCTTCATGCAACGGATGGCGCGGCGCGCACCGGCGTGATCAGCACCCCGCGCGGCGAAATCCGCACGCCTGCCTTCATGCCGGTGGGGACGGCTGCGACTGTCAAGGCGATGATGCCCGAAAGCGTGCGCGCCACGGGGGCGGATATCCTCTTGGGCAACACCTATCACCTGATGCTGCGCCCCACCGCCGAACGCATCGCGCGGCTTGGCGGTCTGCATAAGTTCATGAACTGGGACCGCCCGATCCTGACCGATTCCGGCGGCTTTCAGGTGATGTCGCTGGCCGCATTGCGCAAGATGACCGAAGAGGGCGTGAAATTCTCAAGCCATATCGACGGATCAAAGCACATGCTGTCGCCCGAACGCAGCATGGAGATCCAAAAGCTGCTGGGTTCCGACATTGTGATGTGTTTCGACGAATGTCCGGCGCTGCCTGCCAGTGATGCGGTGGTGGCGAAATCGATGCAGATGTCGATGCGATGGGCGCAACGGTCGCGCGATGCCTTTGGCGACCGGCCCGGCCATGCGCTGTTCGGGATCATGCAGGGCGGCGTGACGCGCGATCTGCGCGAGGAATCGGCCAAGGCGCTGACGGCAATCGGCTTTGACGGCTATGCTGTGGGCGGTCTTGCCGTGGGCGAGGGCCAAGAGGCCATGTTGGGCGTGCTGGACTATGCCCCTGCCATGCTGCCCGCCGACAAGCCACGCTATCTGATGGGGGTGGGCAAGCCCGATGACATTGTGGGCGCGGTCGAACGCGGCATCGACATGATGGATTGCGTGCTGCCCTCACGCTCGGGTCGCACGGGGCAGGCTTGGACGCGGCGCGGTCAGGTCAATATCAAGAACGCCCGCCACATGGACGACCCGCGCCCGCTCGACGAGGCTTGCACTTGCCCCGCCTGCCGCAACTACAGCCGCGCCTATCTGCATCACGTTTTCCGGTCGCAGGAAATCATCGCCTCGATGCTGATGACATGGCACAATCTGCACTATTACCAAGAGCTGATGCAGGGCCTGCGCGATGCCATCGCGGCGGGGCGTCTGGCGCAATTCGTTACGGATTTCCATGCGTTGCGCGCCATTGGTGATATAGAACCAATCTAGCGCGGGCAGGCCGATAGCACCAAATCTAACCATTTGCGCCCTTGCCGCTGTCGGATCACAGGCGCATGATTGCGATGCTTTCGGTGGTTGACACCCCTTCACCCCACCCCCAGATATGTAGGCCGAATGTGGGGAAGACTGGTGCTGCCGATGAACGGGGCGACGTCTTCCTGCCAGACAAGGAAACGCAAATGACTGACGCATTGTCCACGAGCTATCCGGTCCTGCCGCTGCGCGACATCGTGGTATTCCCGCACATGATCGTGCCGCTGTTTGTTGGCCGCGAAAAATCCGTCCGCGCCTTGGAAGAGGTGATGGCAGATGACAAGCAGATCCTGCTGTCCAGCCAAATCGACCCCTCGGTCGATGATCCGGCCACCGATGGCATCTACCGCGTCGGTGTGCTGGCCAACGTGCTGCAACTGCTGAAACTTCCTGATGGCACCGTGAAGGTGCTGGTAGAAGGCAAGGCGCGGGTCAAGATCACCGAATTTGTCGAAAATCCCTCGTTCTTTGAGGCGCGGGCCGAAAAGCTGTCGGAAACCGATGGGGACAAGGCCACCGTCGAGGCGCTGCTGCGCGGCGTCACCGATGAATTCGAACGCTATGCCAAGATCAAGAAGAACATCCCCGAAGAGGCGCTTGCCGCCGTGTCCGAGGCACGCGAACCCGCGCGTCTGGCCGATCTGGTGGCGGGGCATCTGGGCATTGACGTAGCACTCAAGCAGGACCTGCTGGAAACGCTGGACGTGGCCGAGCGGCTTGAGAAGGTTTACGGCCAGATGCAGGGCGAAATGTCCGTGCTGCAGGTCGAGAAAAAGATCAAGACCCGCGTCAAATCGCAGATGGAGCGGACGCAGCGTGAATATTACCTGAATGAGCAGATGAAGGCCATTCAGAAGGAACTTGGCGACGGCGAGGAAGGCCAGAACGAAGTGGCCGAACTGGAAGAGCGGATCAAGAAAACCGCCCTGTCCAAAGAGGCCCGTGACAAGGCGGAAGGTGAGCTGAAAAAGCTCAAATCCATGTCGCCGATGTCGGCCGAAGCGACCGTGGTGCGGAACTATCTCGATTGGTTGCTGGGCGTGCCGTGGGGCGCAAAATCCCGCGTCAAGAAAGATCTGGCGGCGGCGCAAAAGGTGCTGGATTCCGATCACTACGGTCTGGAAAAGGTGAAAGAGCGCATCGTCGAATATCTGGCGGTGCAGGCGCGCTCGACCAAGCTGAAGGGGCCGATCCTGTGCCTTGTCGGCCCTCCGGGTGTTGGCAAAACCTCGCTTGGCCGCTCGGTTGCGAAGGCCACGGGGCGCGAGTTTATCCGCATTTCATTGGGCGGGGTGCGTGACGAATCCGAAATTCGCGGCCACCGTCGCACCTATATCGGCTCGATGCCGGGCAAGATCATTCAGGCGCTGAAAAAGGCGAAGACCACCAACCCGCTGATCCTGCTGGATGAAATCGACAAGATGGGGCAGGATTTCCGTGGCGATCCGGCATCCGCGATGCTTGAGGTGCTTGATCCCGAACAGAACTCGACCTTCGTCGATCACTATCTTGAGGTGGAATATGACCTCTCGAACGTGATGTTCATTACCACCGCCAACAGCTACAACATGCCCGGCCCGCTGCTGGACCGGATGGAGATCATTTCTCTGGCCGGCTACACCGAGGACGAAAAGCGCGAAATCGCCAAGGGCCACCTGATCGCCAAGCAGATCGAGGGCCATGCGCTTAAAAAGGGTGAGTTCAGCATTACCGACGAGGCGCTGACCGAGATCATCCGCACCTATACCCGCGAAGCCGGTGTGCGGAACCTTGAGCGCGAGATTGCGAAACTCGCCCGCAAGGCGGTGACGCAGATCGTGCAAAAGACCACCAAGACGGTGGAAGTCACCGAGGACAAGCTGGAAGGCTTCCTTGGCGTCAAACGCTATCGCTATGGTCTGGCCGAGGCGACGGATCAGGTCGGTGTGGTCACCGGACTGGCATGGACCTCAGTCGGCGGCGACCTGCTGCAGATCGAGGCGCTGCGTTTGCCGGGCAAGGGCCGGATGAAGACAACCGGCAAGCTGGGCGATGTGATGAAGGAATCCATTGACGCTGCGGCGTCCTTTGTCCGCTCGATCAGCCCCGAATTGGGGGTGAAGCCGCCGAAGTTCGAAACGATGGACATCCACGTTCACGTCCCCGATGGCGCGACCCCGAAAGACGGGCCTTCGGCGGGTCTGGCGATGGTGACGGCGATCGTGTCGGTTCTGACCGGGATTCCGGTGCGTAAAGACATCGCCATGACCGGTGAAGTGTCCTTGCGTGGCAATGCGATGGCGATTGGTGGGCTGAAAGAAAAGCTGCTCGCGGCGCTGCGCGGCGGGATCAAGACGGTGTTTATCCCCGAAGAAAACGAAAAGGATCTGACCGAGATTCCCGATAACGTGAAGGCCGGTCTGACCATCATTCCGGTGTCCAACGTGCGCGAAGTGCTGAAGCAGGCATTGGTGCGTCAGCCGGAACCCGTGGAATGGGATGAGGCCGCAGAAGAGGCCGCCGCCGCTGCCCGTGCGCTGGCTGCGGGCAACGTGGCCTCACCCACCGCGCATTAAGCGTTTGAAATCAGAACAAAAGGCGCATCCAGTGGCTGCGCCTTTTGCTTTGGTCAGTGGACGCGCCGCATGGTCAGGCCCAACTTGCCATAATCTACCGCCAGATAGCCCAGCGGCAGTTTGCGGATAGCAGTCGGATGCATTACGGCCACATCCTGCGCCATCACACCCTCATAGACCGCAGAGTCACCGATATACCGGTAATGATACAGCGGCAGGCCAAGCCGCGTCGTGCCAACCCGCACCACATCGGTTTTCAGCCGCGCATCGCTGGGCGAAACCGACTCGCCGCCCGAAGTCAAAGCGGCCGCAACCACCAGCAGCAAGAGCAACGGCACGATCACACCCCCTGCCGAAGAGCTGGCGGCGGCCTCGATCACCTCAGGCTCCATGACCGGCTCGGCGACGCCTCCGGCAAGGCCGAAGCCGACAGAAAAGTGGATTGCAGCGGTGGAACAAAGAAGCAGGCGTTTCATCATTGTCTCCGATTATGGTTGCACCGGCATCATGCGCCCGCGCGGTCTTTGCGTCAAAGCTGCATTTGTCGCATAAAGTGACGCGGACTATCTTTTGTTTCTGACGCGGACAGTGCAGGCTGCCACAGTTTCCAATGTGGCAACAAACAGGGATAAGAAACGCGATGGCAACGAAAAAGACGGCTCCAAAAGCGGGTGCAGCCAAGACAGCCAAACCCGAGGCCAAGCCGAAAGCCGCCCTATCGAATGTCGTGCCGATCGCGGCCGAGCCAAGCGCGGCAGCCGTAGCTGCCACGACCCTGCGCGTGCGCGATCTGGTTGATCGTGTGGCCGAGGCGACAGGTGCGAAAAAGAAAGATGCGCGCGAGATTGTCGAGGCCACGCTGGCCGCCCTTGGCACCGCGATTGACGCGGGCGATGTGCTAAATCTGCCGCCCCTTGGCAAGCTGCGGGTCAGCCGCGCGGCAAGCGGGGAAACGGGCGCGGCCACGTTGAAACTGCGTCGTGGCGGAACGGTGAAAGCCAATGAAAAAGCAGACAAAGAGGGTCTTGCAGAGGCCGGAGAAGACAGCTAAACACCGCGCCAACGGGAGATTAGCTCAGTGGTAGAGCGCTTCGTTCACATCGAAGATGTCAGGGGTTCAAATCCCTTATCTCCCACCATCATTTCAAAAAGGCGTGCCAAACGGTGCGCCTTTTTTGATTGGGAAGGTCAGTTTCGGGCTTGAACCTTCCCCCTGTGCCGCGCTAAACGAAGCGTGTCGGGTGATTAGCTCAGTTGGTAGAGCGTCTCGTTTACACCGAGAATGTCGGGAGTTCGAGTCTCTCATCACCCACCATGAAATCAAGGCCGTGCGCGACGAAGTTGATGCGACGGACTTGGGATACTCTTCCGCTATCTGACGGTTTCGGAGCGCAGCAAGGTGCAGCGCTATGTGCCGCAGTGGTGGCTGGGATGCGCGGTATCGAATCAATGCCCCTGCGGCAATCGCGGCTTGCGGACAGCCGGTGACGCCTTGACGCTTTTCGGGCAGGCTGGGGTGATAGGCAGTCAAATTCTGTAGGAACTGCAGCCATGTCGCAGTCTGACATCGACGGCAGGCTTGTCGGATAATATCGTGAACGAAATGGAAAAGACCGCCCGTCGGGCGGCCTTTCGATCTGTGCCTTGCACATAGGTCCGGTGCGAATCCTATGCCCTGGCGCTTTTACCGGGGGTTGTTCGACGACAGCGCGGCCGCCAAAACCAACAGCAGCAGCAGCGGAACGATGATACCGCCAGCCGAGGACGAGGTTGCCGCAGCGACGACTTCCGGCTCCATCACCGGTTCTGCGATGCCGCCGGCAAAGGCGGAACCGGCGCAGAGGGTGGCTGCAAGGGCAAGGCCTGCAAGTTTCTTCATGACTATCTCCCCAAAATGAGAAAGGAATTTGCGTGATCGCGGTCTTGACTGTCGCACAGGTTTGCTAACCCGCAAGCCTGACCTGCTGGGATTTTCATGTTAAGATTCGGAAGAGTTTTTTCTGCAACAGCCATTCGGGTGCAGAAGATTGGCCGTATCTGCAGAGTATCTGTGCGGGAAAGCGCCTTGTTCCATAGCCTTTATCGACCACATTAAACCTCAAGAGCATAAGGAACACCTGAATGAGCTGGAACCCGATCCTCGACCCGTCCATCCCGATGGGCGACGCTATTGATGCCATCGAGACCGTTATTGTTGCCCGCGCCCGTGATCTGGGCGGGTTCGAGGTGCGGCGCGCGCTGCCCTCGGTCAAGAGGCAAATGGTCGGGCCGTTCATCTTCTTTGACCAGATGGGTCCGGCCGAATTCCTGACGGGGCAGGGTGTAGATGTACGCCCGCACCCGCATATCGGTCTGGCCACAGTGACCTATCTTCTCAAGGGCAAGATGCACCATCGGGATTCGCTTGGCACCGATGCCTGGATCGAACCGGGCGAGGTGAATCTGATGCTGGCGGGGCGCGGCATCACCCATTCCGAGCGCACCGATGGCGCGGTGCGGCAGGCTCCGGCCAGCCTGTTCGGGTTGCAGACCTGGCTGGCGTTGCCCAAGGATCAGGAAGATTCCGCCGCCGATTTCCGCAACCTTGCCGCCGGGGCGCTGCCGGTTCTGGAGGGCGAGGGCAAGACGGTGCGGCTGATTCTGGGCGATGCCTGGGGCGCGAAAGTGCCGATGCAACTGCCCTCGGAAACCTTTTACGCCGATGCCACCCTTGCCCCTCATGCCGCGATTCCTTTGCCGGATAATCATGAAGACAGAGGGGTTTACGTGATTTCCGGCGAGGTATCGCAGGGCGGGCAGGCCTATGGTGCAGGGACGATGCTGGTGTTTCGCCCCGGTGATGCGATCTCGGTCAAGGCGGGGGGGCAGGGCGCGCGGATCATGCTGCTGGGCGGGGCGACGATGGATGGGCCGCGCCATATCTGGTGGAATTTCGTGGCCTCGTCGCAGGACCGTATCGAGGCCGCGAAAGAGGCATGGCGGGCCGGAGATTGGGCGCATGGGCGGTTCCAGCTGCCCCCCGGCGACCATGATGAATTCATCCCCGCACCAGAACATTGAAAAAGCAGCGGAACACGTCTTGACGCCGCCGGACCCCTTGCGTAATACCCCACCACACCCGGGCAACCGGGGGACAAAAGCGCGGTGGTAGCTCAGTTGGTTAGAGTACCGGCCTGTCACGCCGGGGGTCGCGGGTTCGAGCCCCGTCCACCGCGCCACTTGTCCCCAAGATGCCCGTGATGTGAAAAGCGCGGTGGTAGCTCAGTTGGTTAGAGTACCGGCCTGTCACGCCGGGGGTCGCGGGTTCGAGCCCCGTCCACCGCGCCATTTCACTCATATACATTTTCCTGAATGTGATGTAGGGTCCGGCAAAACAACCGGAGCCATCATGTCTATTATCGACCAGATCCCGCTGAATATTTTGATCATCGCCTGCCTGACCCTTGGTCTGGCCCCGTTCCTGCCCGAGCCGCATATCTGGGAAAAGCTTAAGATGCTGGTGGCGGGAAATCTGGTGAAGCCGATCGATATCTTCGATCTGCTGATGCATGCAGCACCTTTCGCGGTGCTGGCCGCGAAACTGCTGCGCCGCGTCGTAACCGGTTAAGATCGCAGGCTTAATCGGGGAAATTGCAGCCAGATGCGCTGTATTTTCCCCGTAGCTTTGCCGTGGTGTATCCGTGACCACAGGCCAGCCCCGCCCGCGGCGTTAACCATAGCCCGCCGAATCACAGCACCAGCCGATAGCGGATATGGCCGTCGTCCTGCACAAAGCTGTCATAAAGCCTGCGCGCGGTTTCATTGCTGGCATCGGTGTTCCAATAGAGCCGCTGCCAGCCCTGTCGCCGCGCCAGCGCGATCAGATCCTCGATCAGCGCCCGCCCCACACCACCGCCGCGCGCGGCAGGGTCCACGAACAGATCCTCCAGATAACAATCATCGCCCATCACCCATGTCGAGGGATGATGCTGATGGATCGCAAAGCCCAGCACCCGATCCCCGTCCACCGCCAGCCGTGCCTTCAGCGCATTGGCAGGGTCCATCAGCCGCGCCCATGTGAACGCAGTCACCGCAGGGTCCAGAGTGACCTCGTAATAGGCCAGAAACCCGTCCCAAAGCCTGCGCCACGCCGACTCGTCCGCAGCCACGCAATCCCGTATCGTCAAGGCCATCGCCTTCCCCTTCATCTTGGCAAAAATACTCTCGGGAGGGTTCGGGAGGGCAGACAGCCCTCCCGACGCCTGCCAAGCAGGCCTCAGGCCAGCCGCGCCAGCACCCTTGCCCATGACCGGATGCCCTTGTGGAAACATTCCAGATCATATTTCTCGTTCGGGGAGTGGATCTGGTCATCGTCACGGCCAAAGCCGATCAGCATGGCGTCCATATCGAGATAGGTCTTGAAATAGCCTGCAATCGGGATCGAGCCGCCGCAGCCGACATAGGCAGCGGGGATGCCCCATTCCTCGGTCAGCGCGGCGCGGGCGGCCTCGAAGGCCGGATTGGCAATCGACATCACGCCTGCGGGGGAATTGCCGTGGCCGTCGAACTCGACGCGGCAATCGGCGGGAAGCTGGTCTTGCACCCATGTGCGGAAATGGTCGCGGATGGCGAAAGGGTCTTGCTCGCCCACAAGGCGGAACGACACTTTGGCATGGGCTTCGGCGGGCAGAACGGTTTTGAAGCCGTCGCCGGTATAGCCGCCCCAGATGCCGTTGATCTCGGCGGTGGGGCGCGACCAGATCATTTCCAAGGGCGTGCGGTCCTGCTCGCCTGCTGGCACGGACAGCCCGACATCGCCCAGAAATTTCGCATGGTCAAAGGCCAGCGATTGCCACTGGGCGCGGATCGTGTCGGGCAGTTCGGTGACGCCATCATAGAAATGCGGGATGGTGATGCGGCCTGTGGCATCGGTCATATTGGCAAGGATTTTCGACAGCACGCGGATGGGGTTGGCCGCCGCCCCGCCATACATGCCCGAATGCAGGTCTTTGTTGGGGCCGTGGATGGTCAATTCCTCACCCAGCAACCCGCGCAGCATGGTGGTGATGGCGGGGGTGGTCGATTCGAACAGGCCGGTGTCACAGATCAGTGCGATGTCGGCGCGCAGTTCGGCGGCATTTTCCTGCATGAAGGGGATCAGGCTGGGCGAGCCGGATTCTTCCTCGCCCTCAAGGAAGATCGTCAGTTTGCCGGGCAGGCTGCCATGCACGGCTTTCCAGGCGCGGCAGGCCTCAAGGAAGGTCATCAACTGGCCCTTGTCATCCGCCGCCCCGCGCGCGCGGATGACGCGGCCTGCAGGGGTGTCCTGAATTTCGGGATCGAACGGATCACGGTCCCACAGGGACAGCGGATCGACGGGCTGCACGTCATAATGGCCGTAGAACATCAGGTGCCGCTCACCTGTGCCGCCATGCGCCACCACCATCGGATGCCCCGGCGTGGGGCGGCTTGAGGCTTCGAACCCCAGCGCTTTCAGGTCTTCAACCAGCCAGTCGGCGGCGCGGGCGCAGTCGGGCTTGTAGGCGGGATCGGTGGAAATCGACGGGATTCGCAAAAGCTCCAGCAGGCGCTCAAGCGCTTGCGGAAGGGTGTCGTCGATGCGGGTTAGAACGGCCTCGAGGGTCATGGTGTCTCCGATACGGACCAGTCGTCAGATTGTGATTGGCGGGGCCAAGCCTAGCAGCAGGGTGGGGACTGTCCAGTCCGGCCCGATGCGGCTAGATTGCGCCACGATTCGATATGATAAGGAACGACGGAATGCGGGCGATGATGGCAGCGGTTTTCGGGCTTGGGCTGATGGGCGGGATCGCCGCAGCGCAAGACGTGCTGACCGAAGTGGCGACTTTGGGCGGATCGACCGTGACGTTGCATGTGCATGGCTTTCTGTCCGAACAAGAACTGGCCACTTTGCGCGTGATCGGCACCAATGAAGAGGCGCTGAAGCTGTTCGTGGTCAGCGACAAGGGCCATGCCGCGATTGCGGTGTCGCCCGAGGATGGCTTTATCCGTGACGGCGCGCCTGTGGCATCGGCCATTGCAGTGGCTGATTTGCCGGATGCCGAAACCGCCAAGGCCGATGCGCTGGCCGCTTGCGACGCAGCGCGCAATGGGGCTTCGCCTTGTGTGATCTTGCTGCAGGTCAGCCCTGCAAGCTAGGTCAGGCGGAAAACCTGTCTTCGGGGGGCGACAATTCGCCCCCTTTCGCATTTGCCATGCTTGACCCACATCAAGGCCGTCCGTTGCCCATACTGTCACAAGACCGGGCGCACGCAGGAGACCCGCTATGAATTACGACGCCGCTTTGGATACCGCGATTGCCCGTCTGCATGACGAGGGCCGCTATCGCACCTTCATCGATATCGAGCGTCGCAAGGGCCATTTCCCGCAGGCGGTCTGGCGCAAGCCCGACGGGACAGAATCCGAGATCACCGTCTGGTGCGGCAATGATTATCTGGGCATGGGCCAGCATCCCGAAGTCTTGGCCGCAATGCACGAGGCGCTGGACGCCACCGGTGCAGGCTCGGGCGGGACGCGCAATATTTCCGGCACCACGATCTACCACAAACAGCTTGAGGCCGAACTGGCCGATCTGCATGGCAAAGAGGCGGCGCTGGTTTTCACCTCGGCCTATATCGCCAATGACGCCACGCTTTCGACGCTGCCGAAACTGTTCCCCGGTCTGATTATCTATTCCGACGCGCTGAACCATGCCTCGATGATCGAAGGTGTGAGGCGCAATGGCGGGGCCAAGCGGATTTTCCGGCATAACGACGTGGCGCATCTGCGCGAGTTGCTGGCCGCAGATGATCCGGCCGCGCCCAAGCTGATCGCCTTTGAATCGATCTATTCGATGGACGGCGATTTCGGCCCGATCAAGGCGATCTGCGATCTGGCGGACGAGTTCGGCGCGCTGACCTATATCGACGAAGTGCATGCCGTGGGCATGTATGGTCCGCGCGGGGCAGGGGTGGCGGAACGTGATGGCCAGATGGGCCGGATCGACATTATCAACGGCACTTTGGCCAAAGCTTACGGGGTGTTTGGCGGCTATATTGCTGCAAGTGCGAAGATGGTGGATGCGGTGCGGAGCTATGCGCCGGGCTTCATCTTTACCACCTCTTTGCCCCCCGCCGTGGCGGCCGGTGCGGCGGCTTCGGTGCGTATCCTGAAGACCGCGCAATACCTGCGGGACGAGCAGCAAAGCAATGCCCGCATCCTGAAGATGCGCCTGCGCGGTTTGGGCCTGCCGATCATCGATCATGGCTCGCATATTGTGCCTGTGCATGTGGGCGACCCTATCCATTGTAAGATGCTGTCCGATATGCTGTTGGAAAACTTTGGCATTTATGCCCAGCCGATCAACTTTCCGACCGTGCCGCGCGGCACCGAACGGCTGCGTTTCACGCCCTCGCCGGTGCATGATTCGGAGCAGATTGACAGACTTGTGAAGGCGATGGATGCGCTGTGGCGGCACTGTGCGCTGAATCGTGCCGAAGCCTCGGCGTAAACCCCGTTCTGCACATGCAGAATCGCTTGCCCTATGTTAGCTTCTGCTCAATACGGAAAAGAATGAGTCGCCTAGATGCGGCTGGGGAATACGGGGCAGTAATGGGGCTTCATGCATGATCGGGCGGAGGGCTAAAACTCCGGCGCCAGAACTCGACAAGCCCAAAGGGTTTGACGACTTCGATCTGCGTCTGGGCGACCTGATGCGCGGAGAACGGGCGACTTTGGGCAAATCGCTGCTGGATGTGCAGCGCGAGTTGCGGATCAAGGCGACCTATATCGCGGCCATCGAAAACGCCGATGTCTCTGCCTTTGAAACCCCCGGTTTCATTGCGGGCAATGTGCGATCCTATGCGCGCTATCTGGGGATGGACCCGGATTGGGCCTTTGCGAAATTCTGCCGCGAGGCAGGGTTCGAAGTGGCGCATGGCATGTCGGCTGCGGCCTCGTCGGCTTCGGTTGCGGCGGTGCGCGCGCGGCAGAATGCGGCGGAAGGCCGTGATCCGATTGCCAATCCGCATGTGTCCTTCATTCCGCGCGGTGAAAGCCTGTTTGCGCGTGTGGAACCGGGGGCTGTCGGGTCGCTTGCGGTTCTGGTCGCGTTGATCGGAGCGCTGGGATATGGCGGCTGGTCGGTGTTGCAGGAAGTGCAGCGCGTGCAACTGGCCCCGATTGAACAGGCCCCCGCCGTGGTGGCCGAGATTGATCCCTTGGGCAACGTCAAGGGCGACGCGCCCTTGGTGCGTTCCGCCCCCGAGGCTGTGGCCGATGCCGGTGCGGATGCGCTGGACCGGCTTTATCAGCCCGAGGCGCTGGATGTGCCGGTGCTGACCTCGCGCGATGGCCCGATTGCCGCGATTGATCCGCAACTGGCTCCGACGGGCGGTGTGGCTTTGGCCGCCGGCATTGATGCTGCCGTGGCCGAGGTTGCCGATGACGCGGTGCAGGTTGTGGCAGAGGCCCCTGCCGGTGTCGAAGTGCTGGCGGTGCGCCCGTCCTGGGTGCGGGTGTCGGCGGCGGATGGCACGGTGCTGTTCGAAAAGATTCTGGATGCGGGCGAACGCTATGCCGTGCCGCCGCTGGAAGAGGCCGCGACCCTGCGCGCGGGCAATTCCGGTTCGATCTATTTCGTGGTGAACGGGCAGACCTTTGGCCCCGCCTCGCCCGGATCGCAGGTGGTGAAGAACCTTGCGCTGTCGGTCGATGCGGTCACCACGCAATATACCGTGGCCGATCTGTCGGGCGATGCCGATCTGGCGCAATTTGTGAATGTGGCCGATGCCTCGGACCCTGCTGCCGTAACCGAGTAAGGTTGCCCAAGGCGGATGGGCTGTCTATCTAGCGGGTAGACAGCCGTTTTCGGAAAGCCAATATGACCCACAATCCCGTCCGCCCTTGGCGCAATATAGACCGCCGCGTTTCGCGCCAGATCCGTGTCGGCAAGGTGCTGGTCGGCGGTGATGCACCGATTTCGGTGCAGACCATGACGAACACGCTGACAACCGATGTGGCCGCGACGATTGAGCAGATTCAACGCTGTGCGGTGGCGGGTGCGGATATTGTGCGCGTCTCGACACCGGATGAGGACAGCACGCGGGCGCTGCGCGAGATTGTGGCCGAAAGCCCTGTGCCGATCGTGGCCGACATCCATTTCCACTACAAACGCGCGATTGAGGCGGCGCAGGCGGGGGCCGCCTGCCTGCGGATCAATCCGGGCAATATCGGCGATGCCAAACGTGTGCGCGAGGTGGTGCAGGCCGCAAAGGACCACGGCTGTTCGATCCGTATCGGCGTCAACGCGGGGTCTTTGGAAAAGCATCTGCTGGACAAATATGGCGAACCTTGCCCCGATGCGATGGTGGAATCGGGGATGGATCATATCCGGCTGCTGCTGGACAATGATTTCCACGAGTTCAAAATCTCGGTCAAAGCGTCGGATGTGTTCATGGCGGCGGCGGCCTATCAGCAGCTTGCGATGGCGACCGATGCGCCGATCCATCTGGGGATCACAGAAGCAGGCGGGCTGGTCTCCGGCACGGTGAAATCGGCGATTGGCTTGGGGAATTTGCTGTGGGCGGGGATTGGCGATACGATCCGAGTCTCGCTGTCCGCCGATCCGGTCGAGGAAGTGAAGGTCGGCTTCGAGATCCTGAAATCGCTGGGTCTGCGCCATCGCGGGGTGACGATCATTTCCTGCCCCTCCTGCGCGCGGCAGGGGTTTGACGTGATCAAGACCGTTGCGGCGCTGGAGGACCGTTTGGCCCATATCACCACCAGTCTAAGCCTGTCGATCATCGGCTGCGTTGTAAACGGCCCCGGCGAGGCGCTGATGACCGATATCGGCTTTACGGGGGGCGGGGCTGGCTCGGGGATGGTTTATCTGGCGGGCAAGCAAAGCCACAAGCTTGGGAACGAGGCGATGGTGGATCACATCGTCGAACTGGTCGAGAAGAAGGCTGCCGAGATTGAGGCGGCGGCGGAGCAGGTCTGATCTGCCGCGCTTGGGGGCGGGTGGGGAGTCGGGGTGAACCCCGACCTACTGGGCTGGCGGGAATGTTTGAGAATTGATGATGGGGCGCGGAGAGTCGGGGTGAACCCCGACCTACTTTTGCCTTGCCGCCGGTGGGGGGAGCCTCCGGCGGGAGTATTTGGGCCAAGATGAACCGGTAAAGGCCACGCCCGACCGGCAGGCGGGCGCAGCTTTGCTTAGCCGCGTTCGTCGGCGACGATCTGGCGCATGCCGTCCAGTGGCACGTAGCCGCGCAGCAGGGTGCCATCGACCACGAAGGTGGGTGTGCCGGAAATGTCCAGCTTGGCGGCCAGCGCATGATTGGCGGCGATGATCTGGGACACCTCGTCGCTGTTCATCCGGTCAAGCACAGGTTGCGGATCAAGCCCCAGATCGCTGGCAAGGCGGGCCAGCGTTTCGGCATCGGGTGTGCCGCGCAGGGCGATCAGCCCGTCATGCGCCTGTTTGTAGGCCTCGGCCCCGTGCAACTGCTGCACCGCAATCGCAAAGCGGGCAGAGGCCACCGACTCTTCGCCAAGGATCGGGTATTCCTTCAGCACGAAGCGGATGTTGCCATCGGATTTGACCAGTTCTTCGACCTCGGAATAGGCTTTGCGGCAATAGCCGCAGCGGTAGTCCATGAATTCGACCACGGTGATGTCGCCATCGGGATTGCCACCGACCCAAGAGACGCCATCGTTGAAGATCACGTCCTTGTTATCCGCCAGCATTTGCTGATCCCGTGCGGCGGCGGTTTGCGCCTCGCGCTCTTGCAGCACGCTCATGGCTTCGACCAGAACCTCGGGGTTTTCCAGAAGATAGGCGCGGATCTCTTCACGGAAGGCATCGCGTTCGATGTCGGTCATCTCGCCCAAGCCACCGGCGAAGGCGGTCGAGGCCAGCAAAAGGGCAGGGGCGGCAAGCAGGGTCGAAAGACGCATCGGTAACCTCGGGTTCGGCGCGGTCTTGACGATCCTTGCGCGCGGGGGACTATGGGGCGGAACAATAGAGGCGGTGTGATGGATAGATCAAGGCGGGGTCAGGTTGATCCCTTCATTGTGATGGATGTTCTGGATCAGGCCCGCGCGCTGGAGGCGCAGGGGCGGTCGGTGATCCATATGGAGATCGGCCAACCGGGAACGGGCGCACCTGCGGGGGCGCTGGCGGCTTTGGCGCGGGCCTTGCCCGATGATCCGATGGGTTATTCGGTGGCGCTGGGGTTGCCCGCGCTTCGGGCAGGAATCGCGGCGCTGTATAAGCGGTGGTATGGCGTCGATCTGGACCCCGCGCGGGTTGTGGTGACGGCCGGTTCCTCGGGGGCCTTCGTGCTGGCCTTCACAGCACTTTTCGATGCGGGCGCAAGGGTGGGTCTGGGCGAGCCGGGCTATCCCAGTTATCGGCAGATCCTGCGCGCGCTGTCGCTGACGCCGGTGGGCCTGCCGACCTCGTTGGAAAACCGGTTGCAGCCTGTGCCTGCGGATTTTGCGGGGGTGGAACTGGACGGGCTGATCGTGGCCTCGCCGGGCAATCCTTCGGGGACGATGCTGGATCTGGCCGCGATGCGGGCGCTGATCGAGGCTTGTGCCGCGCGCGGGATTTCCTTCATCTCGGACGAGATCTACCACGGGCTGCATTATGACGCGCCTGCGGTCACGGCGCTGCAGGTCAGCGATGATGTCTATGTGATCAACTCGTTCTCCAAGTATTTCAGCATGACCGGCTGGCGGGTGGGCTGGATGGTGGTGCCGCCTGATCATATCCGCACGGTGGAGCGGCTGGCGCAGAATATGTTCATCTGCCCGCCCCATGCCAGCCAGATCGCCGCACTGGCGGCGCTGGACTGCATCGATGAGTTGGAGGCCAACCGCGCCACCTATGCCGAGAACCGCAGCCTGATGCTGGAGGGGCTGCCGCGCGCTGGCTTTACCCGCATCGCGCCGCCTGACGGGGCGTTTTATATCTATGCCGATGTGTCGGAGTTGACGGAGGACTCGCTGGCCTTCGCGGGGGAAATCCTGCGCGGGGCGGGGGTGGCGGTGACGCCGGGGCTGGATTTCGACCATGTGCGCGGGCGGCAGACCTTGCGGTTTTCTTATGCAGGGGCGACGGCGGATGTGGCCGAGGGCTTGGCGCGGTTGACCGCCTTCATGGCGGGGCGGGCTGCATAGATGTGCGCCTCCGGCGGGAGTATTTGGGCCAAGATGAAAGCGGCTTTGCTGGTGCTTTGGGCGCTGTGGGCCTTGCCTGCGGCGGGGCAGGAATTGTCGGGGCTGGCGCGGCTGGATGCGGCGGCGTCGGAAATCGACGGCGGCGAGGTGACGCTGGCGCTGTCGCAGCCGGTGCCGTGGCGGGTGCGGGTGCTGGATGATCCTGCCCGCGTGGTGCTGGATTTCCGCGAGGTGGATTGGGCGGGCCTTGCGGCCATGCCGCGCGACGGCGATGCGGTGATCGATCTGCGCGCGGGCGTCTTCCGTCCGGGCTGGTCGCGGCTGGTGCTGCTGCTGGCCGAGCCGATGCTGGTGGATCAGGCCGAGATGGTGACGGGCGAAGGTGCGGCGCTGCACCTGTCTCTGCGCGCGGCGGATGCCGCCGAGTTTGCCGCCAAGGCCGCGCTGCCAGAGCCACCGGAATGGTCCACGCCCAAGCTGGCGGAGCTGGCCGCACCCGCGCCGAAAGGCCAAGGCCCGCTGGTCGTGGTGCTGGACCCCGGCCACGGCGGGCTTGATCCGGGGGCCGAGCGCGACGGGCAGACTGAGGCCGCTTTGATGCTGACCTTTGCGCGCGAATTGAAAGAACTGCTGGTGCGCGACGGGTCTTTCGCCGTGGTGATGACGCGTGAGGATGACACCTTCGTGCCGCTGGAAACCCGCATTTCCATCGCGCGGGCGGCGGGGGCGGGGGTGTTTGTCTCGCTGCATGCCGATGCGATTGCGGAGGGCGAGGCGGTGGGGGCCACGGTTTACACGCTGGCCGAGGATGCAACGGACGAGGCGGCGGCGGCCTTGGCCGAGCGTCATGACCGCGATGATCTGCTGGCGGGGGTTGATCTGACCGAACAGGATGATCTGGTGGCGACCGTGCTGATGGATATGGCGCGCACCGAAACCGCGCCGCGTATCGACCGGCTTGCGGCGGCCCTTGAGACCGAGATCAAGGCGCAAGGCTTGAAGATGCACCGCCACCCGCGCCAGCAGGCGGGGTTCTCGGTGCTGAAATCGCCCGATATTCCGTCGGTTCTGGTCGAGTTGGGGTTCCTGTCCTCGTCCCGCGATCTGGGGCGGTTGATGGATGTGGAGTGGCGGGCCAGAATGGCGGGGGCGCTGCGGGACGGGTTGAAATCATGGGCGGCCGAGGATGCGGCGCTGGATCAATTGCGCGCGCCCTGACCTGCAGGCGATGCCTTGCCAGCCTTGGCGCAATCGCGCGCCAGTGTTTTGACCTTTGCGCGGCCATGCGTATATAAGGGGCCAAATTCGGCAGGGGTTTCAGGCGTGCTCAGGTTTATCGGGTCCTTCTTCGGGGCCATCTTTACGGCAATCACGCTGGGCATCCTGTTCGGTGCGCTGACCATTGGCGCGATCTTCTGGATCTATTCGTCGGATTTGCCCAGCCATGAAAGTCTGGCGCAATATACCCCCCCCACCATCAGCCGGATCTATTCCGGCGAGGGGCGGATTATTGACGAATTCGCGCAGGAACGCCGTTTGTTCGTGCCGATCGAAGATATGCCCGAGATGGTGAAACATGCGTTTGTCTCGGCGGAGGACAAGCATTTCTACACCCACAAGGGCTATGACGTGACTGGCATGGCGGCGGCGTTCCGTGATGCAATTGTGTCGCGCGGGGCGAATATGCGCGGGGCTTCGACCATCACCCAGCAGGTGATGAAGAACTTTTTGCTGGATGGCAGCCGGTCGGTAGAGCGTAAGGTCAAGGAGATCATCCTTGCCTCGCGGCTGGAGGAAACGCTGTCGAAGGACAAGATCCTTGAGCTGTATCTGAACGAGATTTTCCTTGGCCAGAACTCTTACGGGGTGGCGGCTGCGGCGCAGACCTATTTCAACAAGTCGCTGGCCGAGCTGACACCTGCCGAGGCTGCCACGCTGGCCTCGATGCCGAAGGCCCCTTCGGATTATCACCCCGTCACTGCCAAGGAAAAGCTGACGGAACGGCGCAACTATGTGCTGAACGAGATGTTCCAGAACGGCTATATCGACGAGGCGACCTATCAGGAAAACCGTGCAGCACCCCTGTTGTCGGTGCAGAACGGCGATTACCCGTCTTTCCGCAAGGCCTTGCCGCCGCGCGATTATTTCACCGATGAAATCCGGCGGCAGTTGTCGGGGACGTTTGGCGAGGAAGAATTCTTTGGCGGCGGTCTGACCATCCGCGCCACCGCCGAACCCGAAATGCAGGAACTGGCCGCGCGTGCGCTGCGGCGCGGTCTTGAGAAATACGACCGCAATCAGGGTGTCTGGCGCGGCACCGGCAAGACCCTGCCCGCCGATGTGCTGGGCGGTGACTGGCGTGCAGGTTTGGCCGAAGTGGTCGACCTGCCGCGTGATGTCGAAGGCTGGCATGCCGCCGTTGTGCTGGAACTGGGCGACGAGACGGCCACGCTGGGCATCGAAGGCATCACCGAAGGCGATACCACCCTGCCGGCCGAGGATGTGACTTGGGCGCGCAAAAAGCTGCCCGATGGCAAGCTGGCCAAGAAGGCGCGGGTGCCGTCTGATCTGGTTGAAGTGGGCGATGTTGTGATGGTGCGCGCCATCACCAAGGACGAAGATGGCAGCTTCGTGCGCTGGTCCTTGCGGCAGGTGCCAGAGGTGCAGGGCGGCTTCATGGCGATGGACGTGAACACCGGCCGCGTGATCGCGATGCAGGGCGGCTTCAGCTATCAGGCCTCGGTGTTCAACCGCGCGACGCAAGCCACGCGGCAGCCCGGGTCGTCGTTCAAACCCTTCGTCTATGCCGCGGCGCTGGATTCTGGCTTTACCCCCGCCACCATCGTCGTGGACGCCCCGATTGAGGTGCAGACGCCGCAGGGGCTGTGGACGCCGAAGAACGCCTCGAACAAGTTCTACGGGCCGACGCCGTTGCGGACAGGGATCGAGCAGTCGCGCAACCTGATGACGATCCGTATCGCGCAGGAAATCGGCATGGACACCGTTGCGGGCTATGCCGAGAAATTCGGGGTCTATAGCCCGATGAACACGTTCCTTGCCAACGCCTTGGGGGCGCAGGAAACCACGCTTTACAAGATGGTCGCCGCCTATGCCATGTTCGCCAATGGCGGCGAACGGGTGGAGCCGACGCTGGTGGACCGTGTGCAGGACCGCTACGGCAAAACCATCTACCGCCATGACCAGCGTAAATGCGAGGATTGCACCTCGCCGCGTCTGCCCGAAGGTGATGGCGTCACCATCGATTCCAACCGCGAACGGGTGATGGATGCGATCACCGCCTATCAACTGACCTCGATGATGGAAGGCGTTGTGCAGCGCGGTTCCGGCACAGGTGTCAGACTCCCCGTGCCGGTGGCGGGCAAGACCGGCACCACCAATGACGCCAAGGACGTGTGGTTCATCGGCTATACCTCGAACATCGTGGCGGGCTGCTACATGGGCTTTGACCAGCCGCGCAGCCTTGGGGCAGGGGCCTTTGGCGGCACGCTGTGCGTTCCGATCTTTCAGGAGTTCATGGCCGAGGCGGTGAAGAAATACGGCGGCACCAAGTTCAAACTGCCGCCGGGCGGCTATTTCCAGAAGATCGACCGCTTTACCGGCGCGAAGCTTGGCCCCGATGCCACGGGCGACAACGTGATTTCGGAATATTTCCGCGAGGGCGAAGAAGTGCTGTTCGGTCTGGATGCGCTGGTGGATGGCGGCTTTGCGATGGGGTCGAACCTGCCGCTCTTTGCCTATGGCGAAACCGACAGCGGCACGGAACAGGTGGACACTGTGACCACCTCGGACGGCAGCACCAAATCCGTGCCGAAGAAGGCCGATTTCGGCACGCTGTCTTCGGGGGGGCTTTACTAGCTCGCCCTGCCGGCCTTGCCCACCCTTGCCCGCACCCGATCAAGACGCTATCACCCGCCCCTAGACCCGTTTCAAGAAAGCCTGACCCATGCGCTCGGAAACCCAGAACAATGTGGATGCCATTGCCAAATCGCTGAAGCTGTTGGGGCAGCGGATGGATTGGGAAACGGCACCCCACCGTCTGGAAGAGTTCGACGCGATGATCGAACAGCCCGACCTGTGGAACGATCCGGCCAAGGCGCAAAAGCTGATGCGCGAGCGGCAGGGGCTGCTGGATCAGGTTTCGACCTACAAGCTGATCGATTCCGGGTTGCGCGACAATGTGGAACTGATCGAGTTGGGCGAGGCCGAGGGTGACGCCGAAATCGTGACCGAGGCCGAAACCGCGCTGAAGGCGTTGGTGGAACTGGCCGCCGCGAAGGAGCTTGAGGCGTTGCTGGATGGCGAGGCCGATGGCAACGACACCTTCCTTGAAATCAACGCAGGCGCGGGCGGCACTGAATCCTGCGACTGGGCCAGCATGTTGGCGCGGATGTATGTCCGCTGGGCCGAGAAAAAGGGCTACAAGGTTGAACTGCAATCGGAAACCGACGGGGACGAGGCGGGCATCCGCAGCGCCGCCTACAAGATTTCCGGCAAGAATGCCTATGGCTGGCTGAAATCGGAATCGGGCGTGCATCGTCTGGTCCGCATCAGCCCCTACGATTCCGCTGCGCGCCGCCATACCTCGTTCTCGTCAGTCTGGGTTTACCCGGTGGTTGACGACAATATCGAGATCGACATTCCCGACCGCGATATCCGCATCGATACCTACCGGTCATCCGGTGCCGGTGGTCAGCACGTCAACACCACCGACTCGGCGGTGCGGATCACCCACTTGCCGACGAATATCGTGGTGACATCCTCGATGAAGTCGCAGCACCAGAACCGCGAGGCCTGTATGATCGCCCTGCGCGCACGGCTGTATCAGCTTGAGTTGGACCGCCGCAATGCCGCCATCAACGCCCAGCACGAAAGCAAGGGTGATGCGGGCTGGGGCAACCAGATCCGCTCTTACGTGTTGCAGCCCTACCAGATGGTGAAGGATCTGCGGACGGGCGTGGAAACCTCGGACACCCAAGGCGTGCTGGATGGCGATCTGGACCGCTTTATGGCGGCAACGCTGGCGATGGACGTGGCGGGCAAAAGCCGCGCCGAGGCCAACGCCGAAGATTAAGGCCGCGCCCCGCTTTGGTGGGGCAAAAATACATCTTTTTCAAACCCGTATCCCCCGCTTAGGCTTGGCCCAAACGGGGGGAATGGAATGAATACCAAAGCGGCCGACAGGCCCGAAGTGCTGCATGTCGAGTTTTCCGATCTGCGGGCGGCCCTGCGGGGGGGCTGGCGCGACTTTATCACCGCCCCGCATTACGGGCTGTTCTTTGCCTGCTTTTACGTGGTGGGCGGCTGGCTGATCTGGTGGGCCGTCACCGCCAAGGGGCAAATCTGGTGGACGCTGCCCGCCAGCGCCGGTTTCCCCATCCTTGGCCCCTTCATTGCCTGCGGCATGTATGAAATCTCGCGCCGGCTTGAGGCGGGCGAGGCGCTGGACCGGCGCCAGATATTCACCGTGATCTTCCGGCAGAAAGATCGGCAAATCCCGTCGATGGCAGCGGTGATCGTGGTGTTTTTCCTGTTCTGGAACTTCCTTGCCCATATGATTTTCGCGCTGTTTCTGGGCAATGCCACGATGACGAATGTGTCATCGTCGCTGGCGGTGTTTCTGACACCGGAGGGGTTGCTGATGCTGGCGGTCGGAACGGCGGTGGGGGCGGTGTTTGCGACGCTGCTGTTTGCGCTGACGGTGGTCAGCCTGCCGATGCTGCTGGAGCGCGAGGTGGATTTTGTCACCGCGATGCTGACCTCATTCGCGGTTGTCACCGAAAGCCCCGTGGTGATGCTGTCATGGGGCGCATTGATCGGGGTGCTGTTGTTTGTCGGCATGTTGCCGGGGTTTCTGGGGCTGTTTGTTGTGCTGCCGCTGCTGGGCCATGCGACGTGGCATCTCTATCGCCATGCCATCGCATGGGAGTTGCCGGAGTAATGCAAAACGGGCGCAGCCTTGCGGTTGCGCCCGTTCTGGATGGCTGTAAAGCAGATTACGCTTCGTCGGCGGCAGGCGCGGGGGCTGCCACACGCGATTGCGCGATGGGCGCGCGGCCAACCGCAAGCGGGTCGTCCTGACGCTGCACCGAACCTTCGAAATGCGCGCCGGATTCGATGGCGATGGTCTTGTGGATGATGTCGCCTTCGACGCGGGCGGTCGAGGTCAGACGCACTTTCAAGCCGCGCACCTTGCCGATCACGCGGCCATTGACCACGATATCGTCGGCCACGATCTCACCCCGGATGGTGGCGGTTTCGCCCACGGTCAGCAGATGCGCGCGGATGTCGCCTTCGACAGTGCCTTCCACCTGAATGTCGCCGGTGGTGCGCAGATTGCCCACCACGGTCAGGTCGGCAGACAACACCGAGGCCGCAACCTTGCCCTTGGGGGCCGAGGGGGTAAAGTCCATCGAGGGTTTGTTCACTGGGGCCTCCGGCGCCTTGGGTTTATCGGCTTCGCCGGGCTTGGCACCGGGCTCGTTGATGCGGCTCTTAGAAAACATTTTTGGCTGCCTTTATGAAGGTCATCGGATTGACGGCGGACCCGCCGATGCGGATCTCATAGTGAAGGTGAGTGCCGGTAGACCGGCCCGAGTTGCCCATATCACCGATCAGATCACCGCGCGACACTTTTTGTCCCACGTCAACCCTGATCTGCGCCAAATGGGCATAGCGCGTTTCGATACCGAAGGCGTGCTTGATCTTGATCAGGCGACCATAGCCGTTTTCCCAGTTGGCGTAGGTCACAACTCCGTCAGCGGTGGCATAGATCGGGCTGCCATAGGCCCCGGCAAAATCCTGCCCCTCGTGCTGCCGAAAGCCGCGCCCCATCGGATCATTCCGGCCGCCAAAGCCCGATGTATAGCGGACAGCGGTGCGGACCGGCATGGTAAAGGGCGCCTTGAAGGCCGCGATGCGATACATGTTCATCTCGTCCAGCCCCGCCAGAATGGCGTTGGCACGAATTTCCTCGGCCGAAGGCTGCTGGCCTTTGGTGGACAGAACGATCGGAGTCAGAGGGCCGCCCTGACCGGAGTAGCCCTTGCGGACCTGATCCAACAGCGTATCCGGCGACAGGCCTGCATCTTCGAACATCTTGGACAGCGGCTCGACCGAGACGGTCAAGGCTTCTTCCAACTGGGTGAAAATCACGTCGTTGCGGGTTTCAAGCGCGCGCTTTTCGGTGGCGATCTGTTCGGCGCGTTCGGCGGCCTTTGCGGCGGCGCCTTCCATCTGGTCGCGTTCCACCGCTGTGGAGCCAAGCGCCGAGGTCAGGATTTCCAGCGTGGCGACAGTATCTTCGGCGCGACCGGCTTCGGTGTGGCTGGCCCCTGCCTGTTCGTTCAGCGCCACGGTGACGCGCGCGGCTTCGTTGCGGGCCTCGTCGCGTTCCTTGATGGTGCGGCGCAGGGTGTTCTGGATCACGTCGATGCCGGTTTCCAGCTCGCGCCGACGGTCTTCGGAACTGAGCAAGCGCGCCTGCATCTGCGCCACCTGCGCCAAGGCAAGGTTAAAGCGTTCCTGCGCGCGCACGGCCTCTTCGACCCGCAGGTCGCGGTCATCCGACAGCGCGTTCAGCCGTTCCTCATACAAGGCCTGCTGGCGCTGCACCTGTTCGCGCGATGATCCCGCCGAGATCGAATCAAGCAACAGAATCGCGGTGGCCAGCACCATCCACGCCAAGGACAGCCCGCCGACCACAACAGCCACGGCCTGCGTGGCGGGGCGCAGGCGGATAAAGCGGGTGTCGGTATCGGACTTCAGAAACAGCCGCTGCTCGGGGAAATATCCCTCAAGCACCGTGTTGATCCGAAAGGCAAGCCGCGTCAGCAAGGGTCAGACATCCGTTCCGCATTGGGGCCGCAGTCCGGCCGTGCTGTCCTGTCGATCAGGTTGCATCTACCTAGCCAGCGGTCGTCACGCTCGCAACAAATTTGACCGGATGGTGCGGAGGGGCGGGCGGAAACCGGCCCATATCGGCAAAATCTCGCCGATCGGGGGCAAGAGCGTCACGCGCTGCGGTCGGTGTCGCGACCGGACGGTTCGACCAGAGGCCAGTAGAAATCGGGCGGCATGCCAGCGTCGGCACGCTTTTCGGTGTTGAAAGGCGGTTTCAAGCCGCCGTGGAAATAGCGCCGCACAAGGCTGTGGAACACCTCTTTGGGGTCGGTCCCGTCGCGCCCGCACAGCCAGTTGAACCATTTCGATCCATAGGCCACGTGGCTGACCTCTTCAGCATAGATCACGTTCAGCGCGGCCAGCGCCTGCGCCTCACCCGCCTTGGCGAACAATTCGATCATGCCGGGGGTGACATCCAGCCCGCGCGCCTCAAGCACCATTGGCACCACGGCAAGGCGTCCATGCAGGTCGGCGGCGGTGTCTTCGGCGGCCTGCCACATGAAGGCATGGGCGGGCATGGCACCGTAATGGCTGCCTAGCGCTTCAAGACAATCGCAGATCAGGTTGAAATGCTTGGATTCTTCATCCGCAGCCTTCACCCAGTCGTCATAGAAGCCCATAGGCATCGGCTGATCGGTAAAGCGCGCGATGATGTCCCAGTGCAGATCAACCGCGTTCAACTCGATATGGGCCACGGCATGCAGCAGGGCGATGCGGCCCGTGGGCGATCCGGGGCGGCGGCGCGGCACCTCGCGCGGGGGCAGAAGATCGGGTTTGGCGGGGCGCGACGGGCGGTCGGGCGGGGCGCATTGGCCCACGACCAAGGGCGCACCCGCCGCCCGCGCGGCAAACCACGTGGCGGCATGGGCATGTGACAGGGCCGTTTTCGCCCGCCCGTCGGCGGTCGTCAGCACCTGCACCGCCATTTCCGCCAGCGTCAGATTTGCCAGCGTTTGCGTCACAGCGCGCGGACCGCGGCCAGAACCTCGTCAGCGTGGCCCTTGACCGAGACCTTGTTCCACACCCGCGCCACGACGCCTGCGCCGTCGATCAGCACGGTGGTGCGTTCGATCCCCATGTAGGTCTTGCCATACATGCTTTTCTCAAGCCACACCCCGTAATCCTCGCAGGTGCTGCCGCCTTCGTCCGAGGCCAGCACAATCGACAACCCGTGCTTTTTGCAGAACTTGTCATGCGCCTTGACGGAATCCTTCGACAGTCCGATCACGGTGGCCCCTGCGGCAGTGAAATCGGCCAGACGGGCGGTGAAATCCTGCGCCTCAAGGGTGCAGCCGGGGGTGTCGTCCTTGGGGTAGAAATACAGCACCACCTTGCCGGGCCGCAGGTCGGACAGGGTGACGGTGCCGCCGCCATCGCGGGGCAGGGTGAAATCGGGGGCGATCTGGCCTTGGGTGATCATGGGCGGCTCCTTGCCATTGTGGTCACAACCCTTTGTGATCTAGTTGCCTTCAGGCAAAGATAAAGGCAACCCCGACAAAGGCTTTGGTCTTGGGGATCGGCCTTCGGCAAGGAGCGGGAATGACGCGGCAGGACGACACCAGAGGCAGCGCGGCTATGCCGGCGACTTTGGCCGACGGGTCCGGCCCTGACAGCGTTGCATCTGCCAGCCCCAGCAAGGCCGCGCTGCGCCGCGCACGCAGGCGCAACCGCTCGGGGCTTGGGGCGCGGCTGTTCCTGCTGTTGCTGGCGGTCGTGCTGGTGGTGACGGCGATCGGGCTGTCGGGCAAGCCGATCAGCCTGCCCGTCTGGGCGGTGGCCGAGATCGAGACGCGCATCAACCGCAGCCTTGCGACCGCATTGCCGGACCAGTCGATTGCGATGGGCGGCGTCGATGTGATGCTGGACAGCGATTGGGTGCCGCGCTTGCGGCTGGAGGATGTGCGGCTGCTGAAAGCAGGCGGGCAATCCTTGGTGACATTGCCCGATCTGCGGCTGACGCTGGATGCGGGGGCATTGCTGCGGGGCAAGGTAAGGCCGACAAGCCTGCGGCTGATCGGGGCGCGGCTGACCGTGGTGCGTGACCGCGATGGCCATTTCGATCTGTCGCTGGGGGCGGGAAAGATGCCCGCGATCACCAGCTTTGCCCAAGTGTTCAACCTTGCCGATCTGGCCTTTGCCACACCGCTTGCCGCCAGCCTGTCAACCATCGAGGCCGAGGCGCTGACCATCACCCTGCAAGACCTGCGCGCGGGCAAGACATGGGAGGTGGGTGATGGCCGCTTTGCCCTGACCAACCGGCCCGATCAGCTTGCAGCCGAGTTGGGCCTGTCCTTGGTGGCGGGCGGGGCGGCTCCGGCGCAGGCGGTGCTGACGGTGGTGTCCGACAAGGGCCGCGACACCGCGCGCCTGTCGGCCACCATCAACGGTGTGGCCGCACAGGATCTTGCCTCGCAGGTGGCAGCACTGGGCTGGCTTGGCGTGCTGGACGCGCCCATCTCGGGGCGGGTTTCGACGACGCTGGGGGCCGGCGGCGTCACAGCGATGGAGGCGCGTCTGGACATCGGCGCAGGCGCCTTGCAGCCGCAGGCCGAGGCCCGTCCCATCGCCTTTGACCGCGCCGCCATTGCGCTGACCTATGATCCGGCGCAGGGGCGGATCAAGCTGACCGATCTGTCGGTGGAAAGCCCGTCGCTGCGGGTGACGGCCTCGGGCCACAGCTATCTGGTGCGCGCCGATGGCAGCCGGATCACCGGCACTCTGGTGGGGGAACTGCCCGCCGCCTATCTGACCCAGATCAGCTTTTCGCAGGTGATGATCGACCCCGAAGGCCTGTTTCAGGAACCTGTGCGCTTTTCCTCCGGCGCGCTGGATGTGCGGATGCGGCTTGCGCCCTTTGTTCTGGACATCGGGCAGTTGTCGCTGGCCGAAGACAGCCGCCGCCTGACCGCCTCGGGCAAGATCGGGGCCGATGCCAAGGGCTGGACGGCGGCCATTGATCTGGCGCTGAACCAGATTCAAAGCGACCGGCTGCTGGCGTTGTGGCCGGTGACGCTGCGGCCCAACACGCGCGGCTGGCTGGCCAGAAACGTGCAGCAGGGCAAGATCTTTGACGTCGAGGCGGCGCTGCGGATCGAACCGGGGCAAGAGCCGCGCCTGCATCTGGGCTACAGCTTTGCCAATGCCGATGTGACCTTTCTGGCCACATTGCCGCCCGTGCAGGCAGGCTATGGCTATAGCACAATCGACGGGCCGACATATACAATGGTGCTGACCCGCGGCACGGTGGTGCCACCGCAAGGGGGGCCAATCGACATGGCAGGCTCGGTGTTCAAGGTGCCGGACATCACCCGCAAACCCGCGATGGCCGAGATCACGCTTCGCACCTCCAGCAGCCTGACGGCCGCCCTGTCCTTGTTGGACCAACCCCCGTTCCGCTTTTTGCAGAAAGCCGAGCGTCCCGTCGATCTGGGGCAGGGTGAAGCGCGGCTGGTCACGGAATTGTCGCTGCCTTTGCAAAAGAAAGTGGCGGTCAAGGATGTGACCTATTTTGCCAGTGGCACAGTCAGCAACTTCCAATCCGATATTCTGGTGCCGGGTCGGGTGATCCGCGCCCCCAGCCTGACCGTCTCGGCAGATACCAAGGGCATGGCGATTTCGGGGCAGGGACAGATCGGGCAGGTGCCGTTCGACGTGACCTTCAGTCAGGGTTTCGGGGCCGAAGCCAATGGCAGATCCCGCATCGAGGGCAGCGTCACCCTAAGCCAGACCACTGCCGAGGAATTCGGTCTGGGCCTGCCCGCGGGCATGGTTTCGGGCGAAGGGCAGGGGCAGGTGGTGATCGAACTTGCCCGCGACGCACCGGGCAAGCTGTCTTTGGTGTCCGATCTGAACCGCATTGGCCTGTCGATCCCCGAGGTCGGTTGGTCAAAACCCGCAGCCAGCCGTGGAACCCTGCGTGCCGAAGTCAGCTTGGGTCCGGTGCCGCGCGTTGACCGGCTGGAGCTGCAGGCCGCCGGACTCGAGGCCAAAGGCTCTGTCACCATGCGCGCGGCGGGCGGGCTTGATCTGGCGCGATTTGAACGGGTGACACTGGATGGCTGGCTGGATGGCGCGGTTGAGATCAAGGGCCGCGGTGCGGGCAAGGATGTGGCGCTGGCAGTGACGGGGGGCAGCGTCGATATGCGGCGGATGCCCGATGCCTCGGCGCGCAAATCCTCGGGGCGGGGTGGCGTGCCGATCTCATTGCGGCTGGACCGGCTGCGCGTCACCGACAGCATCAGCTTTGACGGCTTTGCGGGCGAGTTCAGCCAGAGCGGTGGGCTGCACGGCGATTTCACCGCAAGTCTGAACGGTCAGGCCCCGCTGCGCGGCACGGTGGTGCCATCGCCCCAAGGCAGCGCGGTGCGGCTTTCGGCAAATGACGCAGGGGCCACGCTGGCGGCGGCGGGGGTGTTTTCCTCGGCGCGCGGCGGGGCGCTGGAATTGCAGCTGACCCCGCGTGATGCCAATGGCACCTATGACGGCATTGCCAAACTGACCAATATCCGCGTGAAAAACGCCTCGGTGCTGGCCGAGTTGCTGAATGCGGTTTCGGTGGTGGGCTTGCTGGAGCAGTTGAACGGTGCCGGCATCGTGTTCAATCAGGCCGAGGCCGAATTTCTGCTGACCCCTGCGGCGGTGCAGGTCCAGCGCGGGTCTGCCATCGGGGCCTCCTTGGGGGTTTCGATGGCGGGCGTCTATCAAAGCGGCAGCGGTGCCTTGGCGATGCAGGGCGTCGTCTCTCCGATCTATTTGCTGAACGGCATCGGCGCGATGTTCACGCGGCGCGGCGAAGGCGTATTCGGCTTCAACTACGCCTTGCGCGGCACGGCGGATGATCCACAGGTCGAGGTGAACCCGCTGTCGATCCTGACACCGGGGATGTTCCGCGAGATTTTCCGCGCGCCGCCCCCGGTTCTGGCCCCCGAAACGCAAGGAAATGGCGGATGAAACTGTCCGATTTCGATTTTGACCTGCCCGAAGACCGTATCGCCACAAGGCCCGCCAACCCGCGGCCTTCGGCGCGGTTGCTGCTGGCCGAAGGCGACGTAATCACGGACGCGCATGTGCGCGACCTGATCGACATCTTTCGCGCCGGTGATCGGCTGGTGCTGAACAACACCCGCGTCATTCCGGCGCGGTTGTTTGGCACCCGCGCGCGGGGGGAGGCGGTGGCAAAGGTGGAAATCACCTTGCTGGAGCCGCAGGCGCAGGGCTGGCGGGCGCTGGCCAAGCCGCTGCGAAAGGTGCATCCGGGCGAGGTGATCCGCTTTTCCGATCAGCTTTCCGCCACAGTCGCGGCCAAATCTGAAACCGACCTGACGCTGGCCTTCAACCTGACCGGCGATGATTTCGACGCAGCCCTGAACGCCGCAGGTGCGATGCCGCTGCCGCCCTATATCGCCGCCAAACGCGCTGCGGATGAACAGGACAAGACCGATTACCAGACCGTCTTTGCCCGCCATGCGGGGGCCGTCGCTGCCCCCACGGCCTCGCTGCACTTTGACGAGGCACTGTTGCAGGCGCTTGCGGCCAAGGGTGTGCAGTTCACAGAAGTGACGCTGCATGTCGGCGCCGGCACCTTCCTGCCGGTCAAGGTTGAAGACGTCACCACCCACAAGATGCATGCCGAATGGGGCGAGGTAACGCCACAGGCCGCCACCGAGATCAACGCCACCCGCAGCGCCGGCGGCCGCGTCATCCCCGTCGGCACCACCGCCCTGCGCCTGATCGAATCCGCCGCGCGATCAGGGCAGGTAGAGCCATGCTCCGGTCCTACCGACATTTTCATCTATCCCGGCTTCCGTTTCATGGTCACAGACGCCCTGATGACCAACTTCCACTTACCGAAATCGACCCTGCTGATGCTGGTTTCGGCCCTGATGGGCAAAGACCGGATGGACCGCATCTACGCCCATGCCCTGCGCGAGGGCTACCGCTTCTTCTCCTACGGCGACGCCTCGCTGCTGATCCCGCAGGGTGCGTGAAATCACGCACCCTACCCCAAGCCGCAAATGGGCTTTCATCTTGGCCCAAATACTCCCGCCGGAGGCTCCGGCAGGCGGCCATGACGCCACGCCCGCAGGATCTTCGCAGGCGGCGCGGTCAGGGGTAGGGTGCGTGCTTGCCACGCACCGCCGCTGCAAGGGCTGGTGCCTCCGGCGGGAGTATTTGGGCCAAGATGAAACGCAAAACCGAAGGCTGACGTGTGCTGGCGGCGGCGTGTCGATAACGGGCAGTGTTTGTGGTCGAACCTTGCTATGCTGCCGCCAAATCACGGAGTTAGACAAATGCTGAAAGTCCTTGCCCATTCCTGGCCACTGCTGCTTGGCGTGATGCTGTTGATGGTGGGCAACGGGGTGCAGGGGTCTTTGCTGGGCATTCGCGGGGCCTATGAGGGGTTCACCACCTTTCAGTTGTCGGTGATCATGTCGGCCTATTTTCTGGGCTTTCTGGGCGGGTCGCGGCTGGCGCCCGAGATGATCCGGCGGGTGGGTCATGTGCGGGTGTTCTCGGCGTTGGGGTCTTTGATCTCGGCGGTGCTGATCCTGTATCCGATGGTGCTGGACTGGACGGCCTGGGCGTTGTTCCGCGTGCTGATCGGGTTCTGCTTTTCCGGCATCTACGTCACCGCCGAAAGCTGGTTGAACAACACCGCCAGCAACGAGACGCGCGGGCAGGCGCTTTCGGCCTATATGATCGTGCAGATGCTGGGGATCATTGCCAGCCAAGGCCTGTTGGCTATGGGCGACCCCGAGGGGTTCGGGCTTTTCATCATTCCCTCGGTGCTGGTGTCTTTGGCCTTCATGCCGATCCTTCTGGCCGACACGCCTGCACCCACCTTTGATTCCGTCAAGGCGATGAGTTTCGTGCAATTGTTCCGCACCTCGCCTTTGGGCTGTGCGGGGATGTTGCTGACGGGCGGGGTGTTTTCGGCGATGTTCGGGATGGCCTCGGTCTATGGGGCGATGTCGGCGATGACGCTGGGGCAGATCGCGGCCTTTGTGGCGGCGATGTATGTGGGCGGGCTGGTGCTGCAATATCCCATCGGCTGGCTGTCGGACCGGATGGACCGTCGCGCGCTGATCCTGTGGATGGCGGCGGCGGGGGCGGGGGTCATGGCGGTGGCGGCGCTGATCCCGTTGCCCTTCCTGCTTGAGGTGGTGGTGGCGATGCTGCTTGGGGGCATCATCAACCCGCTTTATTCGCTGTTGATCGCGCTGACCAATGACCATTTGCAGAAAGAGGACATGCCGGGGGCCTCGGCGGGGTTGATCTTTCTGAACGGGTTCGGCGCGATTTTCGGGCCGCTGGTGGCGGGCTGGCTGATGGGGGTGATCGGGCCGAAGGGCTATTTCGTGATCATCGGGATATTCTTCGGGGCGCTGGCGCTTTATGCCGCCTATCGCATCACCCGCCGCGCCAGCCCCGTCCATTCGGGCAGCTATGCCGGCCTGTCTCCGACCGCATCATCGGTGGCTGTGGGGGCGGTTCTGACTGACGAGACCCGGCGCTGAAAGCTTCCAAAGCGGTTGCGGTGCGGGCCTGAACCTGCCACCCTGCCGCAAAGTGGAGGTGCCATGTCTGACCCGATCGAGATCCTTGACTTCTGGCTGGGCGAGGTTGGCCCGCAGGGCTGGTACGCGGCCGGAGAGGCGCTGGACGCCGATATCCGCGACCGTTTTCTGGATGTCTGGACCGCCGCGCATGAGGGCGGGCTGGAGCATTGGGTCGACGGCACGGTCGGCACGCTGGCCTATCTGATCCTGTGTGACCAGCTTTCGCGCAACATGCATCGCGGGGATGCGCGCGCCTTTGCCACCGATGCGCGGGCGCTGGCGGCGGCCAAGCGCGCGGTGGCCGAGGGCTGGGATATGGGCGCGCCGGAACCCGAGCGGCAATTTTTCTACATGCCCTATGAACATTCCGAAGATTCGGACGATCAGGCGCTTGCGGTGGCCTTGCTGACCGAACGGCTTGGGTCCGACCCCGAGATGGCGTTGCATGCCCGCGCACATCAGGCGGTGATCGCGCGCTTTGGCCGGTTTCCGACACGGAACGCGGCTTTGGGGCGTGCCTCGACCCCCGAGGAAGAGGGCTATCTGGCCGACGGGGGCTATATGGCCGTTGTTGCCGCACTAAAATCTAGCCATGCAACCAGTGCATAGGCCTGCGGCAATGCCAGCGTTGCTTGGGTTTGAAAACTAGTTTAATGGCAAACTACTTTTTCTGAGGAGGGAAAGATGGCTGCCCAGAACTTCGATGTGATTGTGATCGGTGCCGGACCGGGTGGCTATGTGGCCGCGATCCGTGCCTCGCAGCTTGGCCTGAAAGTGGCCATTGTCGAGCGGGAAAATCTGGGCGGGATCTGCCTGAACTGGGGCTGCATTCCCACCAAAGCGCTTTTGAGAAGTGCCGAGGTGTTCCACCTGATGCACCGCGCCAAGGAATTCGGCCTGTCGGTGTCCGGCGCTGCCTTTGATCTGGGTGCGGTTGTCGCGCGGTCGCGCGGCGTGGCCAAGCAGCTGTCGGGCGGCATCGGCCATCTGATGAAAAAGAACAAGGTCACGGTGTTCATGGGGGCGGCGACGCTGCCACGCGCGGGCGCTGTTTCGGTGAAAACCGACAAGGGTGTCGAGGAGCTGACCGCCAAGTCGATCATCCTTGCCACCGGCGCGCGGGCGCGCGAGTTGCCGGGGCTTGAGGCGGATGGCGATCTGGTCTGGACCTACCGCCATGCGCTGCAACCGGTGCGGATGCCGAAAAAGCTGCTGGTGATCGGTTCCGGTGCCATCGGGATCGAATTTGCGTCTTTCTTCAACACATTGGGCGCGGATACCACCGTGGTCGAGGTGATGGACCGCGTGCTGCCGGTGGAAGATGCCGAGGTTTCGGCCTTTGCCAAGAAGGCCTTCGTCAAGCAGGGCATGAAGATTCTGGAAAAGACCACGGTCAAGAAGCTGGATCGGTCTCCCGGTAAGGTCGTCGCACATCTGGAAGATGCCAAAGGCACCACGACCGCCGAATTTGATACCGTGATTTCCGCCGTGGGCATCGTCGGCAATGTCGAAGGGCTGGGGCTTGAGGCTTTGGGCGTCAAGATCGACCGGACCCATGTCGTGACCGATGAATTCTGCCGCACCGGTGTGCCGGGGCTTTATGCCATCGGCGACATCGCGGGCGCGCCTTGGCTGGCACACAAGGCATCCCATGAGGGCGTGATGGTGGCCGAGTTGATCGCGGGCGGCCATCCGCATCCGATCAAGCCGAACTCGATCGCCGGTTGCACCTATTGCCACCCGCAGGTGGCGTCGGTGGGCCTGACCGAGGCCAAGGCGAAAGAGGCGGGGCATGAGGTGAAGGTGGGCCGCTTCCCCTTCATCGGCAATGGCAAGGCGATTGCTTTGGGTGAGGCAGAGGGCTTTATCAAGACCGTGTTCGATGCGAAAACCGGCGAGCTTTTGGGCGCGCATATGATCGGGGCGGAAGTGACGGAGCTGATTCAGGGCTATGTCATCGGGCGGTCTTTGGAGACCACGGAAGAAGACCTGATGAACACGGTATTCCCGCATCCGACGCTTTCGGAAATGATGCACGAGTCGGTTCTGGACGCTTACGGGCGCGCGCTGCATATCTGAGGCAAGATTTTTCTGCGAAAAATCTTTGGGGGCTGTCTGCCCCCAAAGCCCCAATTTCGATGAAATTGGGGCTACCCCCGAGGATATTTTTGCGAAGAGGATCAAGGGATGCGCGCGGCTTTGACGGTTGTGGTGCTTTGGGCCGCGGGGCTTGGGGCTGCGGCGCAGTTTGGCAAGATTTCCGTTTTGTATGAGGCGCTTGGGGCGGCCTATGCGGATTATGCAGGCTTTGGCATCGGGCTGATGGTGTCGATTGTCGGCATGGTCGGGCTGGTGTTCGGCACCACGGCGGGGCTGCTGGTGGCGCGGATCGGGCCAAGGCGGGCGATTTTGGCGGCGCTGCTGCTGGGGGCGGGGGTGTCTATGGTGCAGGCGCTGTTTCCGCCCTATCCGGTGATGATGCTGACTCGCGTTCTGGAGGGGGTGTCGCATCTGGCCATCGTTGTAGTGGGCCCGACCGCGATTGCGGGAGTGACGTCTGCGCGGCATCAGGGGCTGGCGATGACGCTGTGGTCATCGTTCTTTGGCGTGACCTATGCGGCGCTGGCCTGGTTTGCGCCTGCGCTGGTTGCGGCGCAGGGGGCGGGGGCGCTGTTTGTGGCGCATGGGGTCTGGATGCTGGTCTGTCTGGCGGTGTTGTGGGTCTTGTTGCCGGTGGACCCTGTGCATGCGCCCGTGACGGGGCGGGGCAACCTGCTCGCACAGCATGCGGCGATCTATGCCTCGCCCTATCTGGCCGCGCCTGCGATGGGGTTTGTCTGCTACACGGTGACCTATGTGGCGGTGCTGACGCTGCTGCCCGCTGCGGTGACGACCGGTTGGGGCGGCTTTGTCGCTGTGGCGATGCCGCTGGTGTCGATTGCGGTCTCATTGACGCTGGGGGTGTGGTTGCTGTCGCGGATGCAGGCTTACCGGCTGGTGCAGGCAGGCTTTGCGGTGGCGATTATGGCGGCCCTTGGTCTGTGGCTGGTGTGGGGGCAGGGTGCGCGCGAGGCGGGCTTTGCCCTGCTGCTGGCCGCCGCCTTGGGTGTGGTGCAGGGGGCGAGTTTTGCCAGTCTTGCCCAGATCAACCCGACACCCGAGGATCGCGCGCGGGGGGCAGGGGCCATCGCGCAACTTGGCAATCTTGGCACTACCACCGGCACCCCGCTGTTGGCGATGATTCTGGCCAAGAGCGGGGCGACGGGGCTTGCGGCGTTTCTGATCGGCTTTTCGGCCTTGGGGATTGTGATCCATGCCCTGCAGGCACGGCGTAGAGCCGCGCGGACTTAGGCGACGGGACCGCCCGCGCTGACCCAATCGCCAAAGCCGCCGATGTTATGCGCCTCATAGCCCATGCGTTGCAGGGTTTGCGTGGCCATGCCGGCGCGGCCACCGACGGCGCAATAGACCGCAATCGGCTTGCCTTGGCCAAGGCGGGCGTCAAAATCCGGTCCCTGCGGATTGGCCTTCATCACCAGCGTCGCCAGCGGAATATGCAGCGCGCCCTTGGCGATCCCCGAGGATTTCACCTCGGCGGCTTCGCGCACATCGATCACGGTGATCTTGCCAGCGGCAGCGTGTTGGATGGCATCATAAGCGGTCAGTTTGGTCATGGCGGTTTCTCTCCATAGCTAGGTTGGTCTATATATATTCGAATAATAGAATATGTAAAGACCCTTCAGAAAAGGTTTTTGTTCATACTTCGTTCACAGTTTCTGGTTGGAGACTCAGCGAATTCGCCCTATCTCTGGCGTCGCAAGTGGGGTGGGTCATGGCCGAGCAGAAGTTCATCGAAGTGCGCGGCGCGCGCGAGCATAACCTGAAATCGGTCGATGTGGATATTCCGCGCGATCAGTTGGTGGTGATCACGGGGCTGTCGGGGTCTGGCAAATCCAGTCTGGCCTTTGATACGATCTATGCTGAAGGCCAGCGCCGCTATGTCGAAAGCCTATCGGCCTATGCACGGCAATTCCTTGATATGATGGGGAAACCTGATGTGGATCACATCAGCGGGTTGTCCCCTGCGATTTCGATTGAACAGAAGACCACCTCGAAAAACCCGCGTTCTACCGTTGGCACGGTGACCGAGATCTACGACTATCTGCGCCTGCTGTTTGCGCGTGTCGGCACGCCGTTCAGCCCTGCGACGGGTTTGCCGATCACGGCGATGCAGGTGCAGGATATGGTGGATGCGGTGATGGCGATGCCCGAGGGCAGCCGCGCCTATCTGCTGGCTCCGATTATTCGCGACCGGAAGGGCGAGTATAAGAAAGAGTTTCTCGATCTGCGAAAGCAGGGCTTCCAGCGTGTCAAGGTCAACGGCGAGTTCTATGAACTGGAAGAACCCCCCGTTCTGGACAAGAAATTCCGCCACAATATCGACGTGGTGGTGGACCGGATCGTGGTGCGCGAGGGGTTGGAAACGCGGCTTGCCGACAGCTTTCGCACTGCGTTGAATTTGGCCGATGGCATTGCGGTGATTGAGACCGCGCCTGCCGAGGGCGACCCCGAACGCATCACCTATTCCGAGAAATTCGCCTGTCCGGTCAGCGGCTTCACCATCGCCGAGATCGAGCCGCGGCTGTTCTCGTTCAACGCGCCCTTCGGGGCCTGTCCTGTCTGTGATGGCTTGGGGATGGAGTTGTTCTTTGACGAACGACTTGTGGTGCCGGACCAAAGCCTGACCCTGCTGGGCGGGGCGCTTGCGCCTTGGGCGAAATCGAAAAGCCCCTATTTCACCCAGACCATCGAAGCGATTGCCAAGCATTACCAGTTTGACAAAAAGACCAAGTGGAAAGACCTGCCCGACAAGGTGAAAGAGGTGTTCCTGCGCGGCTCTGGCGGCGAGGAGATTGCCTTCCGCTATGACGAGGGCGGGCGGATCTATCAGGTCTCCCGCGTGTTCGAAGGCGTGATCCCCAATATGGAACGCCGCTACCGCGAGACCGACTCAGCATGGTCGCGCGAGGAGATGGAGCGGTTCCAGAACAATCGGCCTTGTGGCTCTTGCGGCGGCTTCCGCCTGAAACCCGAGGCGCTTGCGGTGAAGATCGCGGGTCTCCATGTCGGCCAAGTGGTGAAGATGTCGATTGCCGAGGCGTTTGACTGGATCGCCACGGTGCCTGCCAGCCTGACCAACCAGAAGAACGAAATTGCCAAAGCGATCCTCAAGGAAATCCGCGAACGTCTTGGATTCCTTGTGAATGTGGGCCTGAACTATCTGACACTTTCGCGCAACGCAGGCACGCTGTCTGGCGGGGAATCGCAGCGGATTCGGCTTGCCAGCCAGATTGGGTCGGGTCTGACGGGGGTTTTGTATGTGCTGGACGAACCCAGCATCGGGCTGCACCAGCGTGACAATGACCGCCTGTTGACCACGCTGAAAAACCTGCGCGATGCGGGCAATACGGTGTTGGTGGTGGAGCATGACGAGGATGCGATCCGCGAGGCGGATTATGTCTTTGACATGGGGCCGGGGGCGGGGGTGCATGGCGGCAGGGTGGTCAGCCACGGCACGCCTGCGGAAGTGGCCGCCGATCCGGTCTCGCTGACGGGGCAGTATCTTTCCGGCGCGCGCGAGATTGCGGTGCCGAAGGTGCGCCGCAAGGGCAATGGCAAGAAGCTGACCGTGGTGGGGGCGACGGGGAACAACCTGAAAAACGTCACCGCCGAGTTCCCCTTGGGCAAGTTTGTCTGCGTGACGGGCGTGTCGGGCGGGGGCAAATCGACGCTGACGATTGAAACCCTGTTCAAGACCGCCGCCTCCCGCCTGAACGGCGCACATGAGACGCCGGCACCTTGCGAGACGATCAAGGGGTTTGAACATCTGGACAAGGTGATCGACATTGACCAGCGCGCGATTGGCCGCACACCTCGGTCAAACCCTGCGACCTATACGGGGGCCTTCACGCCGATCCGCGACTGGTTCGCGGGCCTACCCGAGGCCAAAGCGCGCGGCTATCTGGCGGGGCGGTTCTCGTTCAACGTCAAGGGCGGGCGCTGCGAGGCCTGTCAGGGCGACGGTGTGTTGAAGATCGAGATGAACTTCCTGCCGGATGTCTATGTGACCTGCGAGACCTGCAAGGGCCACAGATACAACCGTGAGACCTTGGAAATAAAGTTCAAGAACAAAAGCATAGCGGATGTTCTTGATATGACCTGCGAAGAGGCGCAGGTGTTTTTTCAGGCGGTGCCAAGTATCCGCGAAAAGATGGACGCGCTGTGTCAGGTGGGCTTGGGCTATATCAAGGTTGGCCAGCAGGCCACCACGCTTTCGGGCGGCGAGGCGCAGCGGGTTAAGCTGTCAAAGGAACTCTCGCGCCGCGCGACGGGGCGGACGCTTTATATCTTGGATGAGCCGACCACTGGCCTGCACTTTGAAGACGTGCGGAAGTTGCTGGAGGTGCTGCACGAGTTGGTCGATCAGGGCAATACGGTCGTGGTGATCGAGCATAATCTGGACGTGGTGAAAACCGCCGACTGGGTGATCGACATCGGTCCCGAGGGCGGCGATGGCGGCGGCGAGATTCTGGTGGTGGGGACGCCCGAGGATATCGTGAAAGAACCCCGCAGCCACACCGGGCATTACCTGAAGGACCTGTTGAACCCGCGCCGCCGCGAAACCGAACAAGACTAGGTGCGTGACAAGCACGCACCCTACCCTTGGCGTTTCATCTTGGCCTAAATACTCCCCTCGGAGCGTCCTGCAGCAGCGGCAAGAGCCTCCGGCGGGGATATTTAGGAACAGATGAAGCCGCTCAGGCCTTTTTCATCGGGCAGGTCGAGACGCCGAGGATAGAATAGAGCGGGCAATACCCCAGTGCGCCGGTCAGCAGCGGCACAATGCCGATCAGTTTGGCATAATGCCAGAAGCCTGTTCCCTGATCGACATAGAACCAGATCAGCAGGGCGAGGCCGACAAACACGCGGAGGGCGCGGTCCACGGTGCCTTCATTGGTCTTGAACATGGCGGTTTCCTTTACCTGTTTGCGAGGGTTTTCCCCTTCGTGCAGGAAAGGTAGCGGTTTGGCATTGTGGCGTCTGTGATCAGGTCACATTGGCGGCCAGTTGCAGCGCGGCCGGATCAAGTATCCGCACGGTGCCGCGATCGGTTTCCACCCAACCGGCGCGGTGGAACATATCAAGCCGTCGGGTGACCACCTCGCGGGCTGATCCGATCCGTGCGGCGAGTTCGGCTTGGGTGGCATGGACGGTGCCATCCTCGGCCAGATCCAGCAGGGCCGCAGCCAGACGGCTTTCGATCCGGCCAAAGGCCACACGTTCCAACAGCCGCGTCACATCCTGCATCCGCCGGGCAAAGGCCTGCATGACAAAGCCGCGAAAGCCGGATTCTTCATCCATCAGCGACAGGAACAGCGACCTTGGGATCATCACCATACGGGTCTCGATGGCGGTGATTGCCTCGCCGGAATAAGGCTCATCCGCCATCAGGCCCAGCGTGGTCTGCACGCAGGATTGCCCCGGCTCGACGGTATAGAGCAGGATCTCGCGCCCGGAGGGGCCGGTCAGATGCACATCGATGCGGCCTTGGTCCACCATGACAAAGCCCTGTGCCGGGTCGCCGGCGCGAAACAGCACCACACCTTTGGGCAGGGTTTGCACCGGCAGGGCGGCAAGCCGCGACCGGCTGCGGGGGGAAAGTGCTGCGATCTGGCAGGTCCAATCACTCATGCCGCAAGGGGACAACGCAGGCCCCGGAAAGGCAAGCAAAAAGGGCCGCGCGATGCGCGGCCCTTTGCGGTGGCTGTAACCGAAAGCTTAGTCCATCGGCTTGAAGTTCAGGCTTGCGCCCTCTTTCATGCCCGAGGGCCAGCGCGAAGTGATGGTCTTGGTGCGGGTGTAGAAGCGGAAGCTGTCCGGCCCGTGCTGGTTCAGGTCGCCGAACGAGGATTTCTTCCAGCCGCCGAAGGTGTGATAGGCCAGCGGCACCGGAATTGGCACGTTGATGCCGATCATGCCGACGTTGATGCGGTTGGCGAAATCGCGGGCGGTGTCACCGTCGCGGGTATAGATCGCGGTGCCGTTGCCGTATTCGTGGTCCATCGCCATGCCGATAGCGTCTTCATAGGTCTTGGCGCGCACCATCGACAGCACGGGGCCGAAGATTTCCTTGCGGTAGATGTCCATATCGGTCGTCACATGGTCGAACAGATGCGGGCCGACGAAGAAGCCGTCCTCATAGCCCTGCAATTTGAAATCGCGGCCATCGACGACCAGATTTGCACCCTGCGCCACGCCGGATTCGATCAGTTTCAGGATATTGGCCTTGGCAGCACCGGTCACGACGGGGCCGTAATCGACATCGTTGCCAGCGGTATAGGGGCCGACCTTCAGCTTTTCGATGCGCGGGATCAGGCGTTCGACCAGCGCGTTGGCGGTTGCCTCGCCCACCGGAACGGCCACGGAAATCGCCATGCAGCGTTCGCCAGCAGCACCATAACCTGCACCCACCAGCGCATCGGCGGCCTGATCAAGATCGGCGTCGGGCATGATGATCATGTGGTTCTTGGCGCCGCCAAAGCACTGCACGCGCTTGCCGGTGGCGGTGCCGCGCGCGTAGATATATTGCGCGATCGGGGTCGAGCCGACAAAGCCGATGCCCGAGATGATCTCGTTATCAAGGATCGCATCGACCGATTCCTTGTCGCCGTTGATGACCTGCAGCACACCATCGGGCAGGCCGGCCTCTTTCATCAGGGCGGCCAGCATCAGCGGCACGGTCGGCGCGCGCTCGGACGGCTTCAGGATAAAGGCGTTGCCGCAAGCCAGCGCCGGACCCATTTTCCACATCGGGATCATGGCGGGGAAGTTGAACGGGGTGATCCCTGCGGCCACGCCGATGGGCTGGCGCATGGAATACATATCAATGCCCGGACCGGCGCTATCGGTGAACTCGCCCTTCAACAGGTGCGGTGCGCCGATGCAGAATTCGATCACTTCCAGACCGCGCTGGATGTCGCCCTTGGCGTCGGGGATGGTCTTGCCATGTTCAGACGACAGCGCCTCGGCCAGCTTGTCCATGTCGCGGTTCAGAAGGCGCACCATCTCCATCATCACGCGCGCACGGCGCTGCGGGTTGGTGGCGCCCCATTTGACCTGCGCCTTGGCGGCGTCAGCGGTGGCGGCGTCAAGCTCTGCCTTGGTGGCCAGCGCCACACGGGCCTGCACTTCGCCGGTGGCGGGGTTGAACACATCGGCAAACTTGCCCGAGGTGCCTGCAACCAGCTTGCCGTTGATCCAGTGACCGATCTCTTTCATGGTATCTCTCCCTTGAGTTGGCAGCAGAATAGCCTTGCGAAAATGCCAAGAACAGCGGCAAGATTTCAAATAGGTTTTGCGTTTTTGCAAAGGCGGGCGGAATGGATTGGGATGATCTGCGGGTGTTTCTGGCGGTGGCGCGCAGCGAAAGCCTGTCGGGAGCGGGGCGGCGGCTGAAAATCGATCCGGCCACGGTGGGGCGGCGCATTGCACGGCTGGAAGATGCGGTAGGATCGCGCCTTTTCACCAAAACCCCGCAAGGCTACGCGCTGACCGAGGAAGGCACCCGATTACTGGCCCATGCCGAACGCGCCGAAGCAGCGGTGGATGGGGCATCTGAGGCCTTGTCAGGGCCAGAGGGGCTGACAGGCCAGATCCGCATCGGTGCGCCGGACGGTTGTGCGAATTACCTGTTGCCTCAGGTGCTGGCGCGGATATGCGACGCCAATCCGGGGCTTGAGGTGCAGATCGTCGCCCTGCCGCGCGTGTTCAACCTGTCGCGGCGCGAGGCCGATATGGCGATTGCGGTGTCGCGTCCCGAGGCGGGGCGGCTGACGGTGCAAAAGCTGACGGATTACCATCTGCACCTTGCCGCAAGCCAAGACTATCTGGCAATGCATCCGCCAATCACTGCCCCCGCCGATCTTAAGGCGCACCGGATGATCGGTTATATCCCCGACATGATCTTTGACAAAGAGTTGGACTATCTGACCGAGATCGGGGCTACGGCGCCGCCCTTGGCCTCCAATTCCGTCTCGGTGCAGTTGAATTTTCTGCGCCACGGGGCAGGAGTGGGGGTGGTGCATGATTTTGCGCTGCCTTCCGCGCCTGAATTGCAGCGCATCATCCCCGAGCAAATCCACCTGACCCGCGCCTTCTGGCTGATCCGCCATGCCGATGACGGGCGGGTAGACCGGCTGAACCGCTTTGCCACCCAGCTTGTTGCGGGTGCGCGCGCCGAGATGGTGCGGCTTGAGTCGCAGTTGCCCCTTCCGTGAAACAATCGCAAAGCAATCAACGGAATGCTTGACAGAATCTTGCGCGCGTCCGACCCTTTGCCTGACCTAGAGGGAGGTTGCCATGCTTGTAAGCCAAATCCTGAAGTCCAAATCCGATGACGGGGTCGTCACTGTTCCGCCCGGAACCACCATCGCCCGCGCGGCCGAGGTGTTGTCCTCGCGGCGGATCGGGGCGGTTGTGGTGTCCATTGACGGCAAGCGTCTTGGCGGGATCATCTCCGAGCGTGACGTCGTGCGCGAGTTGGGCCGCCGTGGCCCGGGCTGCATGTCTGAAACCGTCGATAGCATCATGACCGCGCGCGTGATCACCTGCGTGCGCGGCGATACGGCGGATTCTGTGCTGCAAAAGATGACCGACGGGCGGTTCCGTCATATTCCGGTGGTCGAGGGCGACGAGATGATCGGGCTGATTTCCATCGGGGATGTGGTGAAAGTCCGGCTGATGGAATTGACCTCGGAAAAAGACGCGCTGGAAGGCATGATCAAAGGGTTCTAGCCCGCCTGTTCCGGCCCATGCCGGCACGGCGGGCTGCGTTTTCGCGCTTGCATAGGCGCGCGCAATATTGTTGCGTGCGCCTAGTCTTTCGGCAGGAGTCCACATGCGTATCGGCCTTTATCCCGGCACTTTTGATCCGATCACGCTGGGTCATATCGACATCATCCAACGTGCGATGGCGCTGGTGGACCGTCTGGTGATTGGCGTGGCGATCAACCGCGACAAAGGACCGGCCTTTTCGTTGGAAGAACGTGTCGCCATGGTCGAGGCCGAATGCGCGCCGATCATGGCCAGAACCGGCGGCGAGATTCTGGTGCATCCGTTCGAAAACCTGCTGATCGATTGCGCCCGTGATGTGGGGGCATCGGTGATCGTGCGCGGGTTGCGGGCGGTTGCGGATTTTGAGTATGAATTCCAGATGGTTGGCATGAACCGTGCTCTGGATGCTTCGATCGAGACGGTGTTCATGATGGCTGATGCGCGGCGGCAGGCGATTGCCTCAAAGCTGGTGAAAGAGATTGCGCGTCTGGGGGGGGATGTGTCGAAATTCGTGACACCCCCTGTAGAAGCGGCGCTGAAGGCGCGATATGCCAAGGCCTGATCGCATTTGTGTTGGAATATTTGTTCCAGACTGTTAGCCTGACAGCCAGCCCCTCGGTCAAGAGACATTTATGGACGCCGCAGACCAGATCCTTCCCGACGCCCCGCGTGGCGCGGCACCCCTGACCGTCGAGGAATTCCGCGACCGGCTGGCCGAGATTACCGATGATCTGCCGCGCCGCTTGCGTCAATGCGCCGATTTTATCGCCGCCAATACCGACCGGATCGCGGTTTCCACCGTTGCCGAACTGGCCGCCGGGGCCGAAGTGCCGCCCTCAGCCCTGATGCGGTTTTGTCAGATTCTGGGCTTTTCCGGCTTTTCCGAAATGCAAAAGCTGTTCCGCGAGGCCTATGCGCCGGGCTTTCCCGATTATTCCACCCGCCTGAAAAATCTGAAAAACGGCGGGGCGGGCAGCCCCTCGGCGCTGTTGGGCGAATTTATCGAAGCAGGGCGTCTGTCGCTTGAGGCTTTGGCGAAATCCGCCGACGAGGCCGCGCTTGCCCATGCGGTGCAGGTGCTGTCGGGCGCAGCCACGGTGCATGTGGTGGGCCTGCGTCGCGCTTTTCCGGTGGCCACCTATCTGGCCTATGTCTTTGAAAAAATGTCGGTTCCCGCGATGCTGCATGACGGGGTAGGCAAGCTGGATCACCGCTTTGCCCTGCGTCCGGGCGATGCGGTTCTGGCGATCACCTTCGCCCCCTATTCCGAGGAAACCATCGCCCTGGCACAAGACGCGCATGATCGCGGCTTGCCAGTCGTGGCGCTGACGGATCGGTTGACCAGCCCATTGGCCCGCACTGCCGATGCCATCCTGACGGTGCCAGAAGTTGATTTTGGTGCCTTCCGGTCTTTGTCCGCAACCATTGCGATGGCGATTGCTTTGGCGGTTGCGGTTGGTTCTGCGCGGGACTGAAGAAAACACTTTTGCTTTTGCGAAAAATGGAATAAATATTCCAAAACGCGGGTGGTGCTGAGTCTTGCCACCCCAGACCCCGGATTTTCGCAGGAGAAGCAGATGAAGACGCTCGACGTGATCACCATCGGACGATCTTCGGTCGACCTTTACGGCGCGCAGGTGGGCGGCCGTCTGGAAGACATGGGGTCGTTCCAGAAATACATTGGCGGCAGCCCCACCAATATGGCGGCAGGCATGGCGCGGCTAGGTCTGAAATCGGCGCTGATCACGCGGGTTGGCGACGAACATATGGGCCGCTTTATCCGCGAAGAATTGGCCCGCGAAGGTGTAAACGTTGATGGCGTGAAAACCGACGCAGAACGTCTGACCGCGCTTGTGCTGCTGGGCATCCGTGACGAACATCAGTTTCCGCTGATTTTCTACCGCGAAAACTGCGCCGATATGGCGCTGTGCGAGGATGACATTGCAGAGGATTTCATCGCATCGTCGCGCTCGGTGATTGCCACAGGCACGCATCTGTCGCATCCGCGCACCGAAGCCGCCGTGCTGAAGGCGCTGCAACTGGCGCGCAAACATGGCGCGCAAACCGCGCTGGATATCGACTATCGCCCGAATCTTTGGGGTCTGGCGGGGCATGGCGATGGAGAGTCGCGGTTCATCGAATCCGCAGCCGTTACCGCTAAACTGCAGGCCAGCCTGCATTATTTCGACCTGATCGTCGGCACCGAAGAGGAATTCCACATCGCCGGTGGCTCTACCGATACCATCACCGCCCTGCGCGCTGTGCGGGCGGTGTCCAAGGCGACGCTGGTGTGCAAGCGCGGCGCGATGGGGGCTGTGGCCTTTACAGGCGACGTGCCGGACAGCCTTGACGATGGCCAGACCGGCCCCGGTTTCCCGATCGAGGTGTTCAACGTGCTGGGCGCGGGCGACGGGTTCATGTCGGGCCTGACCAAGGGCTGGCTGGATGGCGAGCCTTGGCCGGTGGCGCTGAAATATGCCAATGCCTGCGGTGCCTTCGCGGTTTCCCGCCACGGCTGCACCCCCGCCTATCCGTCGCTGGCCGAGCTGCAATTCTTCCTTGCCCGTGGCGTGGTGACGCCCGCGCTGCGGAAGGATGCGGATCTGGAGCAGATCCATTGGTCCACAAACCGCCGCAAGCAATGGTCCTCGGTGCGTGCCTTTGCCTTTGATCACCGCAGCCAGCTTGAGGATGTGGCGGGCGCCACGCCCGAAAAGATAGGGCGTTTCAAAGAGTTGTGCCTTGATGCGACGCTGGCGGTTTCCCAAGGCCGCGAAGGCTTTGGCATCCTCTGCGATAACCGTCTGGGCAAATCGGCCTTGCACCGCGCTTCGGGGAAGGGGTTGTGGATCGGGCGTCCTGTAGAATGGCCCGGCTCGCGCCCGCTGACGCTTGAACCCGAAATCGGCCCCGATTACGGCGGGCTTTCGGAATGGGCGCTGGAAAACGTGGTCAAGGTGCTGTGCTTCTGCCACCCCGATGACCAGCCCGAAATGCAGGCCGCGCAAGAGGCCACGATCACCCGGCTATTCCATGCCTGCCGGCGTAACCGCTTGGAAATGCTGCTAGAAATCATCCCCTCCAAGGTGAGTGCGGTGGATGACGCCACTACCGCCAAGCTGATCAGCCGCTTTTATGACATCGGCATCTACCCCGACTGGTGGAAGCTGGAGCCGATGCAGACGAACGCCGCTTGGGCTGCGACCTGCGATGCGATTCAGTCGCGTGATCCCCATGTGCAGGGCATTGTCGTGCTGGGGCTGGGGCAATCCGAGGCCGAACTGGCCTCGTCCTTCCGGCTGGCGGCGCACTATCCGCTGGTCAAGGGCTTTGCCGTGGGCCGCACCATTCATGGCGATATGGGCCGCGCATGGATGGCGGGCGAGGTTGATGATGCCACCGCAATCGCTACCATGGCCGACAATTTCCGCCGCCTTGTCACCGTCTGGGACGAGGCACGCGCCGCAGCAGGAGTATCCGTATGACCACGATCCGTTTGACCGCAGCGCAGGCGATGGTGCGCTGGCTTTCCGTGCAGATGACAGATGAGGGTGACCGTTTCATCGAAGGCATCTGGGCGATTTTCGGACACGGCAACGTGGCTGGCATCGGCGAGGCGCTGCACGCCCATCGCGACGTGTTCCCGACATGGCGCGGCCATAACGAACAGACCATGGCGCACACGGCGATTGCCTATGCCAAGGCCTCGAAGCGGCGTCGCGCGATGGCGGTGACGACATCCATCGGGCCGGGGGCACTGAACGTGGTCACGGCGGCGGCACTGGCGCATGTGAACCGCCTGCCGGTGCTGATCATTCCGGGCGATGTCTTTGCCAACCGCGCGCCCGATCCGGTGCTGCAACAGATTGAAGACTGGGGCGATGGCACGGTGTCCGCCAATGACGCCTTCAAACCCGTCAGCCGCTATTTCGACCGCATCACGCGGCCCGAGCAGATTTTGACGGCGCTGCCGCGTGCGCTGCGGGTGATGACCGATCCCGCCGAATGCGGCCCCGTGACGCTGGCCTTCTGTCAGGACGTGCAGGCCGAGGCCTATGATTATCCTGAGTCTTTCTTTACGCCAAAGGTCTGGAAGATCCGCCGACCCGAAGCCGATGCGGACGAGTTGGCCGCAGCGATTGCGCTGATCAAATCCGCGAAAGCGCCTGTGATCGTCGCCGGTGGCGGGGTGATCTATTCGCAGGCCGAGGCCGATCTGGCGGCCTGTGCCACAGCGCACAACATTCCCGTGGTCGAGACGCAGGGCGGCAAATCCGCGCTCGATTTCGACCATGCGCTGAACTTCGGCCCCGTGGGTGTGACGGGGGCAGCTAGCGCGAATACCGTCTGTGAAAATGCCGATCTGGTCATCGGCGTCGGCACGCGGTTTCAGGATTTTACCACGGGGTCTTGGTCGCTGTTCAAGAACCCCGACCGCAAGATCTTGTCGATCAACGTCGCGGCTTATGATGCCTACAAACATGGCGCGACAAACCTCGTGTCAGATGCGAAGGTCGCGCTGCAAGCCATTGGAAAGGCGTTAGGAAGTCAGAAATTTGCCGCAATTCCCGCGCTGCAAGCCGACTGGGCTGCGGCTACGGCTGCGGTGAAGGCAAAACCGATCCATGACAATGCCTTGCCGACCGATGCTCAGGTAATTGGTGCGGTGCAGCGGGCTTCGACCAAGGCCACGGTCGTCATGAGTGCGGCTGGCACCATGCCGGGAGAGCTTCACAAGATATGGGATGCGCCGATGGGCGGCTATCACATGGAATACGGCTTTTCTTGCATGGGCTATGAAATCGCGGGGGCCATGGGCATCAAGCTGGCGCGGCCCGATGCGGATGTGGTCTGCATGGTGGGCGATGGCAGCTATATGATGGCGAACTCGGAGCTGGCGACCGCCGTCATGATGGGCGTGCCTTTCACTGTGGTGCTGACCGATAACCGTGGTTACGGCTGCATCAACCGGCTGCAAAAGGGCACGGGCGGGGCGGGGTTCAACAACCTGCTGGACGACAGCTATCATGTGAACCCAAGCCATATCGACTTTGCCGCCCATGCGGGCAGTATGGGCGCGCGGGCGCTGAAAGTGGCTACGATTGCGGAACTTGAGGCAGCACTGGCCGAAGCCAAGGGCGCGAAGATCCCGACCGTGATCGTGATCGACACCGATCCCTGGCCCTCGACCGAGGCGGGCGGCACTTGGTGGGACGTGGCGGTGCCAGAGGTCTCGACGCGCGCCGAAGTGAACACAGCCCACGCCAATTACCAGAAAAACACGCAAAACCAGCGTCTTGCTGACTGATCCCGAGGATAGAATGATTACCTACGGCACCAACCCGATTGCATGGACCAATGACGACGACCGCAGCCTTGGCGCGCATATCAGCTTTGAGCAATGCCTGAACGAAACCGCGCAGATCGGTTTTGATGGCATTGAAAAGGGCCATAAATTTCCGACCACGGTGGCGGGGCTGAAAGAGGTCCTTGACCCGCGCGGGCTGAAATTCGTCTCGGGCTGGCATTCGACCAACCTGCTTGTGAACGATCTGGAGACCGAAAAGGCTGCGATGCAGCCGTTTCTGGACGTGCTGAAAGGTATGGGCTGCAAGGTTATCATCGTCTGCGAGACCTCGAACGCGATCCACGGAGCGGATGATATGGCGGTGAACGACCGCCCGCGTCTGAAGGATGCCGAATGGAAGGCCTTCGGCGCGGGGATCGAGGCGCTGGCGGCCTATTCAGCCGCCCAAGGCATCACGCTGGTTTACCATCACCACATGGGCACCATCGTGGAAACCGAGTGGGAGATTGACCGCTTGATGGCCGAAACCGGCCCGCATACCCATCTTCTGCTGGACACCGGCCATTGCTATTTCGGCGGCGGCGATCCGGTGCGGCTGGCGAAAAAGCACATGGGTCGTGTGCGCCATATCCACGCCAAGAACGTGCGCCCTGCGGTGATGAAAGACGTGCGCGAGTTGGGGCTTTCCTTCCTTGAGGGCGTGCGGCGCGGGGTATTCACGGTTCCGGGCGATGCCGAAGGGGCGGTGGATTTCGTGGGCGTTCTGGAGATCGCGGCGCTGCATGGCTATCAGGGCTGGCTGGTGATCGAGGCCGAGCAAGACCCCTCGGTGCGCAATCCGCTGGAATATCAGTCGATGGGGCTGCGCAGTCTGAAGGCTTTTGCCAAACGGGCAGGGTTGGACAAGTGACATCTGGCGGAGCGGGGGTTTCACACCCCCGCGCCCCCGTGGGATATTTATGCGAAGAGGATGAGCGGAACCATGTCCAAGTTACTGCGGAAGCCTGTGGGGACCTCGGGCAAGGTGCATGACGTCACGCCGGAAAACGCCGGTTGGGGTTATGTGGGCTTCGGGCTTTACCGGCTGAAGGCGGGGGAGCGCGCGGCAGAGGCTACGGGCGAGACCGAGGTTATTCTGGTTCTGGTCGAGGGGAAGGCACAGATCACGGCGGCGGGGCAGGATTGGGGTGTTCTGGGCGACCGGATGGATGTGTTCGAAAAGACGCCGCCGCATTGCCTGTATGTGCCGAACGGGCAGGATTGGGCGGCGGTGGCGACCACCGATTGCACGCTGGCGGTCTGCGCGGCCCCCGGCAAGGGCGGGCATAAGGCCGCACGTCTGGGGCCGGATGGGATTACCCTGACCCAGCGTGGCACGGGGGCGAACACCCGTTTTGTCAACAACATCGCCATGGAGGCGCTGGATGTGGCCGACAGCCTGCTTGTGACCGAAGTGTTTACGCCGCAGGGGAATTGGTCGTCCTACCCCAGCCACCGCCATGACGAGGACGACTTTCCGCGCATGACCTATCTGGAGGAAACCTATTACCACCGGCTGAACCCCGAGCAGGGTTTTGGTTTCCAGCGGGTCTATACCGAAGACGGGTCTTTGGACGAATCCATGGCCGTGAAGTCGCATGATGTGGTGCTGGTGCCCAAGGGCCACCATCCCTGCGGTGCGCCCTATGGCTATGAGATGTATTATCTGAATGTGATGGCCGGTCCGCGCCGCAACTGGCGCTTTGCGAATGACCCTGATCACGACTGGATCTACCGGCGCGACAACCCGCAGACTTGAACCCCTCTCGCCGCCTAGCCCATTTGCAAAAGTGTCAGGCGGCGGCCGGGGCCAAGGGCGCGCAGCTCTGTCTCGACCAGTCTGGGGTTGGGCAGCTTTGGGCAAAGCACGGTTATCTCTCCGGCAAAACCGAGCATTTGCAGGCGTTCGATCACCGCAAAGGCATCCTGTCTGGCCCCGAACAGCGCACAGATCACCCGATCCGGCATGGTTTCGGCCAACAGACCGGCTGTCAGGGCATCAAGCGCGACACTGCTGATCAGGCCCGCCTCCGTGCGGCTGATGCCAGTGGCTGTTGCGCCCAGATCAATACAAAGCAGGGTCTCCGAAGCTTTGGCGCTTTGGGGGCCGGGCAGGGGCAGGGGAAAGGGGGTGCTGCTGCTCATGCTGGGTCTCGGAGGATGTGCCGGTGGGCGCTGACGGAAAACTGTTACAACTTTTAGGGTATAAGGCCGCGCCACTTTTCGCGCTTTGGTTAAAACGTATCGTTGGCAATGCCACAAGCCAGAAATGCCTAGGGCTTTGACAAGGCTTGGGTTAAGTGGCGCAGATGCATCGTTGAGGCCATCATGGATCAAACCCGTTCTGTCTCGCTTTTGTTGGCGGCAATCCCGCTGCCCTGCGTGTTGATCGCGCCGGATGACAAGGTGCTGGCCGCCAATCCGCCCGCAGTGGCGCTGTTCGGCGCTGCGGCCCTGGGGCGGCATTTCGGATTGACCTTCCGGCAACCCGATCTTCTGGCCGCGATTGCGGCGGCGCAGCGGGGGGAAAACCCTTCGCCCTTGCGGCAGGTGCGGCCCGGCCCGTCACAGGACAGCGTTTACGAGGTGACGGTGACGGCGGTGCCGCATGGTGTGCTGCTGGCGTTTCAGGATTTGTCGGCGCTGACCCAGATGGACCAGATGCGCCGCGATTTCGTGGCCAATGTCAGCCATGAATTGCGGACGCCGCTGACCGCCCTGCTGGGATTCATCGAGACTCTGCGCGGCCCTGCGCGGGACGATGCCGCCGCGCGCGAGCGGTTTCTGGGGATCATGGCGACCGAGGCCGAGCGGATGAACAGGCTTGTGCGCGATCTGTTGCACCTGAGCAGGGTCGAGGCGGAAGAACGGATTGCGCCCGAGGGCAAGCTTGATCTGGGCGGCGTGGCGCGCACCGTGGCGGCGATGTTTGCCGAAACCGCAGCGGCGGCGGGGGTGAGAATTGTCATCGAAGGGGCGGATGCGCCCTTGATGATACGGGCCGACCGCGACCAGATGGTGCAGGTTCTGTCCAACCTGATCGAGAATGCGGTGAAATACGGCAGCCCCGCCGGAGGGCAGGTGACCGTCAGCTTCGCGCGAATCAACACCGCCCTTGGGCCAAAGCTGCAATTGACGGTGGCCGATCAGGGCGAGGGCATCGACCCGCTGCATCTGCCGCGACTCACCGAACGATTCTACCGTGTGGACGGGCATCGGTCGCGGCAAATGGGCGGCACGGGGCTGGGATTGGCGATTGTAAAACATATCGTCAGCCGCCACCGCGGGCGGCTCCAGATTGAAAGCGAGGCCGGAAAAGGCAGTCGTTTCAACGTGATATTGCCAATTTCCGGCTAGGTCCGGCGGGATGGTCCCCCGGTGTATACTGGGGCGAAAATTCACCGGAACGGTGCTATGTCATGGTTCTGTTACAATACTGTCGCAAAACCTTGTGTAACGGTCCCTAAACGGGCCAAGACGAAAGGCCAGACGGGCGTTTCGCATCGACACAGACAGGAGAGACTCAATGTCCCTGACCAAACTTGCCACTTCGACGCTGGCGATCCTTGCCGCCTCGACCATCGCTGCTTCTGCGCGCGACCAGGTTCAGATCACCGGTTCGTCGACCGTGCTGCCCTATGCCACCATCGTGGCCGAAGCCTTTGGCGAAAACTTCGATTTCGCGACGCCGGTTGTTGAAGGCGGCGGTTCGGGTGCTGGCCGCAAGAAGCTGTGCGAAGGCGTGGGCGAGAACACCGTTGATATCGCCAACTCTTCGTCGCGCATTTCGCAAGGCGATCTGGATCTCTGCGCCACCAACGGCGTGGGCGAAGTCATGGAAGTCCGTATCGGCTATGATGGCATCGTGTTTGCATCCGACATCGCTGGCCCGGCCTTCGCGCTGACTCCGGCTGACGTTTACGGCGCGCTGGCAGGCAAAGTTGCCAAGGACGGCGCTTTGGTTGACAACGCGGCCGCCCAGTGGTCCGAAGTGAACGCTGCTCTGCCCGCGCAGAACATCATGGTTTTCATCCCCGGCACCAAGCACGGCACGCGTGAAGTGTTCGACACCAAAGTGATCGTCGAAGGCTGCAAGGCAACCGGCGCTTATGATCTGTTCCTTGCCACCGCCGAAGGCGCTGACGACAAGGAAAAGAAAACCGCTGCCGAGAAAGCCTGCAACGAGCTTCGCACCGACGGCAAGTCGATCGACGTTGACGGCGACTACACCGAAACGCTGGCCCGCATTGATGCGGACAAGAACGGCGTGGGCGTGTTCGGCCTGTCCTTCTACCAGAACAACACCGACAAGCTTCAGGTCGCAACCATGAACGGCATCGTGCCGACCGTGGAAACCATCGCGGCCGGTGACTATCCGGTGTCGCGTCCGCTGTATTTCTACGTCAAGAAAGCGCATATCGGCGTGATCCCCGGCCTGAAGGAATACATCGAGTTCTTCGTGTCCGACGAAATGGCAGGCCCGGATGGCCCGCTGGCAGAATACGGTCTGGTTTCCGATCCGGAACTGGCCGCAACGCAAGCCGCAGTTGCCGCCGAAACCCCGATGGGTCCGCTGGAATAATCCAAATCACGCGGGGGGCAGCATTTGCCCCCCGCAGCCTTCATGACGGAAAGACCTGATGTCGGTTTCCCTGCTGCTTCTTGCTATTGCCCTGCTGGCCCTGATCGGTTTCGGTCTTGCGCGCCGCCGGGCTTTGTCCTCTGCCGGGGGCAACCCGCGCGAATTGCACTCGCTGCCCGGTTATTATGGCTGGCATGGGGCGCTGATGACGGCTTTGCCCGCGCTGGCCGGATTGTTGATCTGGCTGCTGGTGCAGCCCGTCCTGATCGAGCGCAGCGTTTCCGCGCATTTTCCCGCCGATATGATTGCCGCCGACAGCTCGCTTGCCTTGACCATGGCCGATGTGCGGCGCGTGGCAGGCGGGATCGATGTGGCACTGACCGCAGGCGCAATGAAGACCGATGATGCGGGCCGCATCACCACCGATCTGGCGCAGGTGCGCGACACGCTCAAGGCCGTAGGGGTTGCCCTCGGGTCTGACGTGACGACCGAAGTGCTGGCCGCCGCGCAGGATTACCGCCGCTTGGCCGCGCTTGGTGCCACCGGACGCGCGCTTCTGGTGCTGGTGCTGGCGATTGCAGGCATGGCGCTTGCCATCCGCGCCACCGACAAGGACTTCCGCGCCCGTAACCGTGTCGAGCAAGTCACCTTGGGCGCGCTGATGCTGTCCTCGTCTATCGCCATCCTGACCACCTTGGGCATCATCGCCTCGATGCTGACCGAGACCTTCCATTTCTTCGAAGCCTATCCGATCGCGGATTTCTTCTTTGGCCTCACATGGTCGCCAAACTTCAAGGGTGACTCGCAACTGGGCATTCTGCCGCTGATCTGGGGAACGCTGTATATCAGCCTTGTCTCGATGCTGGTGGCGGTTCCTTTGGGCCTGTTTGCCGCGATCTATCTGGCCGAATACGCCTCGGCCCGCGCCCGCGCCTGGATCAAGCCGCTGATCGAGTTGATCGCGGGCATCCCGACCGTTGTGTTCGGCCTGTTCGCCCTTGTCACCGTCGGCCCGTTCCTGCGCGATTACATCGCCTCGCCGATGGGCTGGGGGGATAGCGGATCGTCGGTGATGACCGCCGGCCTTGTGATCGGTATCCTGAACATTCCCTTCATTTCGTCGCTGTCCGACGACATCATCAACGCCGTGCCGCAATCGTTGCGCGATGGCTCGCTGGCAATCGGCGCGACCAAATCCGAAACCGTGCGTCAGGTTGTGCTTCCGGCGGCATTGCCGGGCATCATGGGCGCGGTGTTGATGGCCGCAAGCCGTGCCATCGGCGAGACGATGATCGTCTCGATGGGGGCTGGGGCCGCCGCGCGGCTTGATCTGAACCCGTTCGAAGCGATGACCACCATAACGGTGAAAATCGTCAGCCAGTTGACCGGAGACACCGATTTCGGATCGCCTGAAACACTGGTCGCCTTTGCCCTTGGCATGACGCTGTTCGTCATCACCCTTGGCCTGAATATCCTAGCCCTCGCCATCGTGCGTAAATACCGCGAGCAATACGAATGACCGATACCCCCAAATCCGGCTCGATCTTTACGCAGACCGGGCTGATGGCCAAACGCAACGCTTCGGAAAAGCGCTTTCGCTTTTACGGGCTGGTGGCGGTGGTGGCATCGCTGATGATGCTTGCCTTCATCCTGTTCACCATCTTTTCGGCGGGGCTGTCGTCGTTCCGGCAGACCACCGTGACTTTTTCACTGGAACTGACCGAAGCAAAGCTTGACCCCAAGGGCGGGCGTGATCCGGCAAAACTGGCCAAGGTCACCACGGTTGGCTATAACAAGCTGATCGGCACAGGCTTTGCCGCCGCGATCAAGGAACACGGCATCGAGATCGAAGGCCTGACCGACAAAGACGCCGCCGGTTTCCTGTCGGACGAGGCCGCCGCAAACCTGCGCGACCGCGTGCTGGCCGACCCCACGCTGATCGGCCAAACGGTTGAAATCAACGCGCTGGTGATGGGCCGCATTGACGGCTTCATGAAGGGGCGGGTGACGGCAGAATCCGCCGCCAACGATTCCAACATCTCGGCCGAGCAACTCGCGCTGGCCAAGGCGCTGGACGACAAGGGCCTGCTGCATCTTTCGTTCAACCCCGCCTTCATCACCGGCACCGATGCATCCGACACCCGCCCCGAAGCGGCCGGTCTGGGCGTGGCCATCCTTGGTTCGGCCTATATGATGCTGCTGGTGATCGTGCTGGCGCTGCCCGTCGGCGTCGCGGCCTCAATCTACCTTGAGGAATTTGCGCCGAAGAACAAGCTGACCGATCTGATCGAGGTTAATATCTCGAACTTGGCTGCAGTGCCGTCGATTGTCTTCGGTATCCTTGGCCTTGCGATCTTCATCAACTTTGCCGGACTGCCGCAATCTTCGTCGCTGGTCGGCGCGTTGGTGCTGTCGCTGATGACGCTGCCGACCATCATCATTGCCACCCGTGCCAGCCTCAAGGCCGTGCCGCCTTCGATCCGCGATGCGGCGCTGGGGGTGGGGGCATCCAAGATGCAGACCACCTTCCACCACGTCCTGCCGCTGGCGATCCCAGGCATCCTGACCGGCGCTATCATCGGCCTTGCGCGGGCGCTTGGTGAAACCGCGCCGCTGCTGCTGATCGGCATGGTGGCCTTTGTGCGCGAATACCCCGGCGCACCTCCGGCTGGCTTTTCCGACCCTGCCTCGGCGCTGCCGGTGCAGATCTACCAATGGACCCAGCGGTCCGACCCGGCCTTTGTCGAGCGTGCCTCGGGCGCGATCATCGTTCTGCTGGTGTTCCTGCTGGTGATGAACACAACCGCAATCCTACTGCGCCGCCGTTTTGAGCGGCGCTGGTAATGGGGACGCACATGAATGACATGCGAATAGTGGAGAGGCTCGTGGAGACTCAAGGCAACAAGATCTCGGCCCGCGCGGTGCAGGTGCATTATGGCACATCGCACGCGATCAAGGATGTCGATGTTGATATTCTGGACAAGACCGTGACCGCCTTTATCGGCCCCTCGGGATGCGGCAAATCAACCTTCCTGCGCTGCCTGAACCGGATGAACGACACGATTGCCGCCTGCAAAGTGACCGGCAAGATCACGCTGGACGGGGAAGACATCTACGACGCCCGCGTCGATCCGGTGCAACTGCGTGCCAAGGTCGGCATGGTGTTCCAGAAGCCGAACCCGTTTCCGAAATCGATCTATGACAACGTGGCTTACGGCCCCAAAATCCACGGGCTGACGCGCTCCAAGGCCGAACTCGACGAGATCGTGGAAAGCTGCCTTCGCAAAGCCGCGCTGTGGAATGAGGTCAAGGATCGCCTGACTGCTCCCGGCACCGGCCTGTCGGGCGGCCAGCAACAGCGCCTGTGCATCGCCCGCGCGATTGCCACCTCGCCCGAAGTGCTGCTGATGGACGAACCCTGCTCGGCGCTTGACCCCATCGCCACGGCGCAGGTCGAAGAGCTGATCGACGAATTGCGCGACCAGTTTTCGGTGGTAATTGTCACCCACTCGATGCAGCAGGCCGCCCGCGTGTCGCAGCGCACCGCGTTTTTCCACCTTGGGAACCTGGTCGAATACGGCGAAACCGGACAGATTTTCACCAATCCGCGCGATCCCCGCACGGAATCCTATATTTCCGGCCGGATCGGCTGACGGAGACAGATATGCTCAACGAACCCCATATTGCGCGCGCCTTTGACCGCGATCTTGAGGCCGTGCAGGCCATGATCATGCGGATGGGTGGCCTGGTCGAGGCGGCACTCTCCGATGCCGCAACGGCCCTTGAGACGCAGGATAACGTTCTGGCGGAAAAGGTCCGTCTGGGCGATGCCGCGATTGACGCACTGGAAGATCAGGTCAATTCCGAATGCGCCCGCGTGATTGCGCTGCGCTCGCCTACGGCAACCGACCTTCGCACCGTGCTGACCGTGATGAAAATCGCCTCCGGCCTTGAACGCTGTGGCGACTATGCCAAGAATCTGGCCAAACGCGCGATCGTGCTGAACACCATGACCCCGATCGAAGGGGCGGCCTTTTCGATCAAGCGCATGTCGCGCCTTGTGGGCCTGTTGCTGAAAGACGCGCTGGACGCCTTCATCGCCCGCGATGCGGCTTTGGCCGAGGATGTGCGCCAGCGCGACAAGGAAGTCGATCAGCTTTACAATTCGATTTTCCGTGTCTTCCTGACCCATATGATGGAAGACCCGCGCAATATCTCGGCCTGCATGCACCTGCATTTCATCGCCAAGAACATCGAGCGTGTGGGTGACCACGCCACCGGCATTGCCGAGCAGGTGATCTATCTGGCCACCGGTGCCTTGCCCGACGAAGCACGCCCGAAGTCCGACGTGCTGTCGGAAGGTCAAATCTGATGAGCGCGGATCGTCCCCTTGTGCTACTGGTCGAAGACGAACCGGCACAGCGCGAGGTTCTGTCCTATAACCTGACGGCCGAAGGCTTCGAGGTCATGGTTGCCAGCAATGGCGACGAGGCACTTGAGGCCGTGGCGGAAACCGCGCCCGATCTGATCCTGCTGGACTGGATGATGCCGCATGTCTCGGGGATCGAGGTTTGCCGCCGCTTGAAGGCACGGCCCGAAACCCGTGGCATCCCGATCATCATGCTGTCGGCGCGGTCCGAAGAGGTGGACAAGGTGCGCGGGCTGGAAACCGGTGCGGATGATTATGTGATCAAGCCCTATTCCGTGGTCGAGTTGATGGCCCGCCTGCGCGCCCAGTTGCGCCGTGTGCGGCCCTCGACTGCGGGGATCGTGCTGGAATGGTCCGACATCCGGCTCGACCCTGAAACCCACCGCGTCTACCGTGGCGACAAGGTGCTGAAACTGGGGCCGACCGAGTTCCGCCTGCTGACCACCTTTATGGAAAAGCCGGGCCGCGTGTTTTCGCGCGAATTGCTGCTGGACCGCGTCTGGGGGCGCGACATCTACGTCGATACCCGCACTGTCGATGTCCATATCGGCCGCTTGCGCAAATCGCTTTGCGCCTTTGGCGGTGAAGACGTGCTGCGCACCGTGCGCGGCGCGGGCTACGCGCTTGGGTAAGACGTGCTCGGAAAAGGGTCCGGTGGGCCCTTTTCAGCGTCGAACGCCCCGCGCGTCGCGGGGCTGGGAATTGCGTCCGTTCATCTTGGTCTAAATACTCCCGCCGGAGGCTCCCTGCATTTGCGTCAGAGCCTCCGGCGGGGATATTTAAGAACAGATGAATGGTTAGAGCCGTGCCAGTCGTTCGGTGAGCAGGTCGAAAAAGCCGTCGGCATCGACTGAGCCTATGAACAGCGCATTGGCGGGGCGGTTGGTGACGCCCCACCAGTCCGCGACGGTCATGCCAAGGGTCAGGTCTGACTGGGTTTCGATTTCCACGTTGATATGGCGGCCTTTGAACAGATCGGGGCGGATCAGGTAGGCGATCACGGTCGGGTCATGCAGCGGGCCACCGTCGCTGCCGTATTTCTCCATATCGAAGCGTTCAAAGAAATCCGCCCATTCTGCGGCGACGCGACCGACTTCGGTGTTCAACCCGCGAAAGGCTTCAACGCGGGCGCGGGTGGTCAGCACCTTGTGGGTGACATCCAGCGGCATCACCACCAGCGGCACGCCGGATTTGAACACGATTTCAGCGGCTTCGGGATCGACGTAGATGTTGAATTCGGCGGCGGGGGTGATGTTGCCGACCTCGAAATAGGCGCCGCCCATCAGCACGATCTGCTGCACGCGGCCCACCACATCGGGGGCTTGCAGGAAGGCTTGCGCGATATTGGTCAGGGGACCAAGCGGGCAGAGCGTGACGGTGTGGGCAGGCTCGCGCCGCAGGGTTTCGATGATGAACTCGACGCCGTGCTGGGTTTGCAGGGGCATGGTCGGCGCTGGCAGGTCGGGGCCGTCGAGGCCGGTTTTGCCGTGGACATGTTCTGCTGTGACCAACTTGCGTTTCAGCGGGCGGTCGCAACCGGCGAAAATCTTGGTTGCCGTCTTGCCAGACAGTTCCACAATCTTGCGGCTGTTCAGTTCCGTCAGCGGCAGCGGCACGTTTCCGGCCACGGCGACCACGCCAAGCACGTCAAGGTCCTCGGGCGAGGCGAGGGCCAGCAGGATCGCAAAGGCGTCGTCCTGTCCGGGGTCGGTGTCGATGATGATCTTGCGCGGGCTGTGGGTCATGGGGTGGCTCCTGTTGCCCGCCCAAGAAACGACAGCCCGCGCGATTTGTCCATCCGGTCAAACGTGAAGATTTGGCCGGTCAAACGCAGATCAGATCAGCCGTCGAAATCGACTTCCTCGATCAGTTTCAGCGCGGCCGGACGTTGGGCGGCCACATCCGCCAGCGGCAGGCTGTCGGCCGTGAACGCACCCCAGCTTTTCACCAGTTCCGAACGTTCGACGCCAGCCTTCACGGGGAATTCGTGGTTGGTCTCGGCATAGATTTTCTGGGCGGCGTCCGTTGACAGCCATTCCATCAGTTTCAGCGCGGCGTCATGGTTCGGGGCGGCCTTGGTCATGGCGATGCCCGAGACGTTCATATGCGTGCCGCTGTTTTCGAACTGCGGGAACACGATCCGCACCGAGTTTGCCCATTCGGTCTGCTCGGGGTCAGCCAGCATCTGCCCCATGTAATAGGTGTTGCCCACCGCGATGTCGCACTCGCCTGCCCAGATCGCCTTGACCTGATCACGGTCGCCGCCGTCGGGTTTGCGCGCAAGGTTGGCCTTCACGCCTTCCAACCAAGCCTTTGTATAGTCCGCGTCATGGTGCGCCAGCACGGCTGCTGTCAGCGCCACGTTATAGTCATTGGTGCCGGAACGGGTGCAGATGCGGCCCTTCCACTTGTCCGAGGCAAGGTCTTCGTAGGTGGTCACCTCACCATCCTTCACGCGGTCCTTGCTGGCATAGACGATCCGGGCGCGGGTGGTCAGGCCGAACCACTGGTTGCCCGGATCGCGGTATTCGGCGGGAATATTGGCGTTCAGGATGTCGGATTGAACGGGTTGGGTCACGCCTGCGTCCACCACCTGCATCAGGCGGGCCACATCGACCGTCAGCACCAGATCGGCGGGCGAACGATCACCCTCGGCCACCAGACGCTCGGCCATGCCCTTGTCAACGAAGGCCACGTTCACCGCGATACCGGTTTCGGCGGTAAAGGCATCCAGCAGCGGCTGGATCAGTTCGGGCTGGCGGTGCGAGTAGATGTTCACCTCATCGGCGAAGGCGGGCAGGGCGGTCGAGGCCATGGCAAGGGCGATCAGGGAAAGGCGTGTCATCTGTTGAGTCCTTTTGTCGGAAATCTTGCGGCTGTTAAACATGAGTCTTTTAGTCAGGTCAATACCTGACTAAAAGACTTTGGAAAATTTCCACACGGTCTCAGCCCTTCAAAACCGCCTTCTCCTCGGCCTTGGCGCGGTTCCACAGCGCGTCCATTTCCTCAAGATCGCTTTGGTCGGGGGTTTTACCGTCCTCTGCCAGCCAGTCCTCGATCCGGCCAAATCGGCGGGTGAATTTGGCGTTGGCGCTTCGCAGGGCGGCTTCGGGATCAACCTTCAGGTGCCGCGCAAGGTTGGCCATGACGAACATCAGATCGCCGAATTCCTCGACCACCTCGGCTTCGGTCAGGGCTTCACGGGCTTCGACAAGTTCGGCGGCTTCTTCGGCGATCTTGGCCACCACCTCATCCGTCGAAGGCCAGTCGAACCCCATACGGGCGGCGCGCTTTTGCAGCTTTACCGCGCGGGTCAGGGCGGGCAGGCCAAGCGCCACCCCGTCCAGCACCCGTGCTGGCCCGCGCTCTGCCGCCTTGATCTTTTCCCAGTCGGCGGTCTGCTGTTCGGCGGATTTGTCACGGCTGTCGGTGCCGAACACATGCGGATGCCGCGCAACCATCTTGTCGGAAATCGCCCGCACCACGGCGTCAAAGCCGAAAAGCCCCGCCTCTTCGGCCATTTGCGCGTGATAGACCACCTGCAACAGCAGATCGCCCAGTTCGGATGGCAACTCGTCCCAAGCCTTGCGCGCGATGGCATCGGCCACCTCATGCGCCTCTTCGATCGTGTAGGGCACGATGCTGGCAAAGTCCTGCTCGATGTCCCACGGGCAGCCCGTCTGCCGGTCCCGCAGCCGCCGCATGATCTCGCGCAACCGGTCGATCCCGCCATCAGGGTCACGCACAAGTTGATCGGAGGCGGCGTCAGAATGGGGCAGGGGCATTGCCGTTCCCTTCAAGATAAGATTTGATCAAAGGCAAGCAGTCAGGAGACTCCCATGCCCGTTCTCAACCGTATCGCCGCTTATGCCGAAGAAATGAAGGGCTGGCGCCAGCATTTGCACGCGAATCCGGAACTCGCCTTCGAATGTCATAACACCGCCGCCTTCATCGCCGACCGCCTGCGCGAGATCGGCGTGGACGAGATTCACACCGGCATCGCCAAGACCGGTATCGTCGCGATCATCAACGGCAGCGCCGAAGGCCCGACCATCGGCCTGCGCGCCGATATGGACGCGCTGCCGATCGAGGAAATCACCGGCAAGGACTATGCCTCGACCATCCCCGGCAAGATGCATGCCTGCGGCCATGACGGCCATGTGACCATGCTGCTGGGGGCCGCGAAATATCTGGCCGAGACGCGGCGCTTTGCGGGGCGGGTGGCGCTGCTGTTCCAACCTGCCGAGGAGGACGGCGGCGGCGGTCAGGTCATGGTGCAGGAAGGCGTCATGGACCGTTTTGACATCAAACAGGTTTACGGTATCCACAACGCGCCCAACATCCCCTTCGGCCATTTCCAGACCACGCCGGGGGCGCTGATGGCCTCGGTCGATACGGCCTTTGTCTATATCACCGGCAAGGGCGGCCATGGCGCCACGCCGCATGATTGCGTCGATCCGGTGGTGGCGGTGGTCGGCATGGTGCAAGCCCTGCAGACCATCATCCCGCGCAATATCTATGCCTTGGATGAGGCGGTGCTGTCTGTCACGCAAATCCACACCGGCACGGCGTCGAACATCATCCCCGAAGAGGCGATGTTCTGCGCCACCATCCGTTGCTTCAAACCCGACGTACGGGCGATGCTGAAAAAACGCTTCTACGAGATCGTCGAAGGCCATGCCGCCGCCTTCAACGTCACCGCGCGGATCGATTACGACTGGGGATACCCTGCCACCATCAACCACCCCGACGAGGCCGCCTTTGCCACCGAAGTCGCCGCCGAGGTCGTTGGTCCCGATGCGGTCGACGGCAACTCCAACCGTGAAATGGGGTCCGAGGATTTCTCCTACATGCTTGAGGCCCGCCCCGGTGCCTATCTCTTTATGGGAACCGGTCCCGGCGCGGGGTTGCACCACGCCGCCTTTGACTTCAACGATGAGGCCGCCCCCGTGGGCGCGTCCTTCTTCGCCAGACTGGTCGAACGCGCGCAGCCTTTGCCGTAATCTGCCGCAAGACAGCGCGCTGAACCCGCGTTAGCATGGGTGGCACCTGACAGGAGTTCGCCCATGTTCCGCGCAGCCTTTGCCCTATGCCTGCTTGCCAGCCCCGTGCTGGCAAATGAATTCGTGCAGTTCCATTCGCCCTCGGGCAATATCCACTGCGCCATCTCGACGGGCGAATGGAACAACGCGCGCTGTGATATTTTCGAATATACCCCCAGCTTTCGTATTCAGCCGAATTGGTGCGAGTTTGACTGGGGCGGTTCCTTCTCGGTCGATCTGGACAGCCGCAAGGGCGAGGTCGCCTGCGTCTCGGATACCGTCGCCAACGAGGACGGGCTAGAGCTGGACTATGGAAAAACCCTGTCCTTGGGCGGGTTTAGCTGCACCTCCGAGAAAACCGGCATGACCTGTACCAACCCCGCAGGCCACGGTTTTACCATCGCCAAGGCAAGACAGAAAATCTACTGACAGCATTTGATCAAAAATATCTGGCATTTTGGGCCGGTTTGGCTATGGTCGGGGTGGATATTGAATGGAGATTCAAAATGACCGGCCTGCCCAATACCTCCGCCTTCGATCTGGATCGCGCCCATGTGCTGCACCCTTGGGCCAATTTCGGCCCGTTCGAGACCGAAGGCTCGCTGGTGATCACGCGCGGGCAGGGGGCCAAACTGTGGGATGCCGAGGGGCGGGAATATTTCGATGCGGTGGGGGGGATGTGGTGCACAAACATCGGCCTTGGCCGCCGCGAGATGGCGGATGCAATTGCCGAACAGGCCGAGAGGCTGGCCTTCTCCAATACCTTCGTCGATATGACCAACGACCCTTCGGCGCGTCTGGCGGGCAAGCTGGCGGAACTTGCGCCCGGTGATCTGAACCGCGTGCATTTCACCACCGGAGGGTCAACGGCAGTGGATACGGCGGTGCGGGTGGTCAGCTATTACCACCATGCGCGCGGCAACCCTGACAAAACCGACATCGTTGCGCGGGAAAATTCCTACCACGGCTCGACTTACCTCACGCAATCGGTGGGCAAGCGCAACGGCGACCGGATCGAGGAGTTTCGCTACAAAACCGACGGCATCCACCACCTAAGCTGCCCCAACCCCTACCGCCGCCCCGACTGGATGAGCGAGGCGCAGTTCTGCGATCACCTGATCGCCGAGTTCGAGGCGCTGATCGCAAAGGTCGGTGCCGACCGCATCGGCGGATTTATCGCGGAACCGATTCAGGCCTCGGGCGGGATCATCATCCCCCCCGAAGGCTATCTGCGCCGGATGTGGGAGGTTTGCCAGCGCCACGACATTCTGTTCATCGCGGATGAGGTGGTGACCGCCTTTGGCCGCATCGGCCACTGGTTCGCCAGCCTGTCCGAATTCGGCGTGCAACCCGACATGATCACATCGGCCAAAGGCCTGACCTCCGGCTACCTGCCGCTGGGCGCGCTGATCCTGTCCGACCGGATCTGGGCCGCAATGGCGACAGGCGGTCACCGCTGGTTCACCACGGGCCTGACCTATTCCGGCCATCCGGTCTCTTGTGCCGCTGGCCTGAAGAATATCGAGATCATGGAACGCGAGGGCCTGCTGGAAAACACCACCAAGGTTGGAACCTATTTCCAGTCCCGTCTCAAGGCTTTGGAAACCCTCCCCCTCGTCGGAAACGTGCGCGGGCGTGGCCTGATGCTCTGCGTGGAAAGTGTGGCCAATCAGACCACCAAAGAGCTGCTGCCCGATTGGGTGAACGAATCCAAACGCATCTCGAACGTGGCCGAATCCCTCGGCCTGATCGTGCGGCCCATCGGCCATCTGAACGTGATGTCCCCGCCCCTGATCATCACCGAAAGCGATGTCGATTTCATCGCCGAAACACTGGAAACCGCAATCCGTCGCGTCACCGACGATCTGACGCGCGAAGGCATCCGCTTGGGCTGACCCCGCGAAGGGTGCGTGCAAAGCACGCCACCCTACCCTTCGGGGCGACACATGCGCCCGGCTCCAAGGGTCTGCGCCTGCCAAAGCGCGGGGCCTCCGGCGGGAGTATTTGGGCCAAGATGAAGCCGCGCGTTTCATCTTGGCGCAAATACTCCCCGCGGAGCGCCCCGCAGGTCCACCCCGCAACCCGTTCTGGATAGGGGGTAGGGTGCGTGATTTCACGCACCGCACGGCTTGACAGGATTGCTGCGGTCGCGTCCTTTAGCAGCACCGGATCCGCGCGTCTCCGGCCCGCTTACGGGAAAAAGACGTCAGCGTGAAAATCCCCGAGAATTCCATGGCCCTAGAAGATGCCAAATCCGAAGTCGATACCGCTTTCACCCGCAAAGGCCTGCGCGGCTATGCGTTCGAGAACGCTTTTGCCGGTGCCACCTCATTCCTGCGCCGCACCTATACCAAGGACCTGACCGGCGTTGATCTGGCTATCACCGGCGTGGCCTTTGATCAGGCGGTGACGCACCGCACCGGCACGCGCTTTGGCCCCCGCGCCATCCGCGAGGCTTCCAGCCTGCAGCCCTATGATCCGCCCTATGGCTGGCCCACCAACCCGCTTGAGGACATGTCTGTCATCGACTACGGCGATCTGGCGTTCGACTATGCCAAGACTGCAGATTTCCCCGAAACCCTGACCGCCCATATCCGCCACATCCTGTCGGCGGGGGCAGGCACTGTCACCCTTGGCGGTGATCACTACATCACCTTTCCGATCCTCAAGGCCTATGCCGAGAAATTTGGCCCGCTTGGCGTGATCCATTTCGACGCCCATTCGGACCTCTGGCCCGATGACGATCTGACCCGCATCGACCACGGCACCATGATGTACAAGGCGGTCAAGCAAGGCTATGTCGATCCCAAACGCTCGGTCCAGATCGGCATCCGCACCACGACCGAGGATTATCTCGGCGTCCATGTCATCGACGCGCGCGAGGTGCATGAGAATGGCACCGCCGCCGCTGTCGCCAAGGCCAAGGATATTGTGGGCGATCAGCCGACCTATCTGACCTTCGACATCGACGCACTGGATCCGTCGGTAGCCCCCGGCACCGGCACGCCGGTCTGGGGTGGCCTTCATTCCTGGCAAGCCGCCGCCATGCTGCGTGATCTGGCTGGCATCAACATGGTCGGCGGCGATATTGTCGAGGTCTCGCCCCCCTATGACACCACAGGGGCCACCGCCATCGCAGGCGCGCATGTCGCCTATGAGCTGATCTGCCTCTACCACTGGGCCAAGACCCAACGATGATGAAACCCATAAGCCTCGCCGTCCTGATCGCTTTGGCGGGGCTTATGGCCTATGTCCGGTTTGCCCCCGTCACCGCCGCCCTGTGGCATATCGATCTGACCAGCCGCCCCGCGCCCGTGACAACGCCCAGCCCCGATAGGGTCACGCAGCTGCGAAACGGAGCCTATACCGACACCACCGCTTCGCTCGCCAGAATTGACGCCGTCGCCCTTGCCACCCCGCGCACCCGCCGTATCGCCGGTACTTCCGCCGAGGGTCGCATCACCTATGAAACCCGCAGCCTGATCTGGGGCTTTCCTGATTACACCACCGCGCAATCCACGCCCCAAGGCACCCTGATCTTCGCCCGCCAGCGCTTTGGCGGCAATGACTGGGGCGTCAACGCCGCCCGCCTGCGCGACTGGTTGGCCAAGCTCTGACCGCTTCCCCCGATCCTCTTCGCAAAAATATCCTCGGGGGTCCGGGGGGAGAAGCCCCCCGGCGGCAGCCCCTTGACCAACCCTTCGCAATTCTTCAAACCCGCGCGCATGGTTCCGTTAGAAAAACTCGCCCAGATCACCCAGCGTTTCGAGTTTCTCGAAGCCAAGCTCAATGCCGGTGCATCGCCCGCTGAAATCGCCACGCTCAGCCGTGAATATTCCGATCTGAAGCCCGTGGCCGATGAAATCGCCGCCTATCGCCGCGCGCTGGATGATCTGGCCGAGGCCGAGATTATGCTGGCCGATCCGGAAATGCGAAGCTTGGCCGAGGATGAACTGCCCGCCCTCAAGGCTCGCATCCCTGAGATGGAGGCACGGCTGCAACTGGCGCTCTTGCCGAAAGACGCGGCTGATGCGCGCCCTGCGATCCTTGAAATCCGCCCCGGCACCGGTGGCGATGAGGCGGCTCTGTTCGCGGCAGACCTGTTGCGGATGTATCAGCGCTATGCCGAGAAAATGGGCTGGAGCTTTGAAATCCTTGAACAACAAGACAGCGAGCTTGGCGGGATCAAGGACGTCTCTGTCCATATCCAAGGTGAAGGCGTCTTTGCGAAACTGAAATTCGAATCCGGCGTTCATCGCGTGCAGCGCGTGCCGGAAACCGAGGCTCAGGGACGCGTGCATACCTCTGCCGCTACTGTGGCCGTTCTGCCCGAGGCGGAAGAGGTTGATCTGCAAATCCCCGCCTCTGACATCCGCATTGATACCATGCGCGCGTCAGGGGCAGGGGGGCAGCACGTCAACACCACCGACTCGGCGGTGCGGATCACCCACTTACCGACAGGCATCATCGTGACATCGGCGCAGAAATCGCAGCACCGCAACCGCGAGATGGCGATGCAAGTGCTGCGCGCACGGCTGTATGATCTGGAGCGCGCCCGTGTTGATGACGCCCGCGCGGCGGACCGCAAGGCGCAGGTCGGCTCGGGCGATCGGTCGGAACGCATCCGCACCTATAACTTCCCGCAAGGCCGCATGACCGACCACCGCATCAACCTGACGCTCTATTCTTTGGGCCAAGTGATGCAGGGCGATCTGGGCGAGGTGATCGACGCGCTGGTGGCCCACGATCAAGCCACCAAGCTGGCCGAGATGGAAGGATGATCCCCAAGCCCGTGACGGCGGCCGAGGCCCTGCGGGCCGCCCTGCCGCGCCTGCAGGCCGCAGGCATTGAAACCGCCGCCCGCGATGCCCGTGTGCTTTTGGCCCATGCGATGGGCATTGCCGCCGACCGGCTGACCCTGCATCTGCCCGATCCGCTGACCGATCAGGCGCAAGCCGCCTATGGCGCTGCCATTACCGCCCGCATGCAGCATCAGCCCGTCGCCCAGATCACCGGTCAGCGCCTGTTCTGGGGCCGCAGCTTTCACGTCACCCATGACACGCTGGACCCGCGCCCCGAAACCGAAATCCTTGTGGCCGAGGCGCTGTCGCGGCCCTTCCTCAAAGTGCTGGATCTAGGCACCGGAACCGGCTGTATCCTGCTGTCCTGCCTTGCCGATATGCCGATGGCGCAGGGGGTTGGTGCGGATATTTCTGAAAAAGCGCTGGCGGTGGCGCAGGAAAACGCCGACCGGTTGGGCCTGTCTGGCCGCGCCCGCCTGATCCAGTCTGACTGGTGTGCGGCCATTCCGGGGCGGTTCGATCTGATTGTCTCGAACCCGCCCTATATTGCCGTAGACGAAATGGCGGGCCTGTCGCCCGATGTGTTGCGCTGGGAACCCCATGCCGCGTTGACCCCCGGCGGTGATGGTCTGGCCGCCTATCGCATCCTTGCGGTGCAAGCCCCGGCCCGGCTGATGAATGGCGGGCGGCTTTTGCTGGAAATCGGCCCGACACAGGCCGCCGCCGTTACCGCGCTGCTGGCCGCGCAGGGGCTGGAGAACATCCGCACCCTGCAAGATCTTGATGGCCGTGACCGCGTGGTGGTGGCGCAAAAGCCCGCCGATCCTGACAGTTGTGGCACGCTCTAGCCTGCAAAAGCAGGATTTCGCAAGAAAGCCCTTGTCACAGCGCCCCCCCTGTGATTATTGAATCCCACGCGACCGGGGGCTTTTGCCCCTGATAGGCGCGGAACCCCGGACTTTCCTTCCTTGCCCCTTCTGGGGTGTCGGCCTTGAAGGGTCAGACATGGGATCAAGCCGGACCATCTGGATCAAAGGTAAAGATGCGCTCTTCCAAGTCTCGTTCGCGTTCGAAGACGAACCGCCCGCGCACCCTCGGCAATATCATCAACCGTGTCTTCGACAGCTCTGGCCCCGAAGGCAAGGTGCGTGGAACGCCGCAGCAGATCATCGAAAAATACCAGATGCTCGCCCGCGACGCGCAACTGTCGAATGACCGCGTTGCCGCCGAGAATTTCCTGCAGCACGCCGAGCATTATACCCGCCTGCTTGCCGAAGCGCAGCGTGAGATGGCCGCCGAACAGGAACAGCGTCAGCAGCAGCAAGCCAGCAATGGCAATGGCAACCGTGATCGTCAGGGCGACTACCGTCCTGAACGCGATTACCGCCCCGAACCGCGTGGCGATCAGTCCGAGTCTGACCAGCCCTACACCAGCGGCTTTGCCGTTGTGGATGAGGACGAAAACACGCTTGTCGAACTGCCCGAGGCCACGCGCCCGCAGCAGCCCCGCCGTGACGACTATCGCCGCGATGACAACCGCCGCAACGAAGGCCGCCGCGATGACCGTCCTCGTGACGATCGGCCCCGTGATGACCGGCCCCGTGACGAAGCGCCCCGCGAAGATCGCGCCCGTGATGACCGCCCCCGCGAAAACCGCGACTCGCAGCAACCCCGTGCCGAGCAGCCCCGCCGTCAGGAAAACCGCCGCGATGACCGCCCGCGTGAACAGCGCCCGCCGCGCCATGATCCGTCACGGCAAGAGCAGCCGCGCATCGAACAGCCCCGGTCTGAGCCGACGCGTTCTGAACAGCCGCGTTCGGAACACCCCCGCGCCGCGGAGCAACCCCGCAAAGAGCAACCGCCCGTCGAACAGCCGCGCGTAGAGCCAGAGCTTCCGCGCTTTGAATCTCCAGCTGCCGTGGTGGCGCAGGTTGAAAAAGCTGCCGCAGCGCCAAGGGTCCGCGCCCCCAAAGCCGATGCAAAACCCGAGGCCAAGGCGGAAGATGCCGCACCCAAGCCCACCCGCGCCCCGCGCGCGAAAAAGCCGGTGGCCAAAGCAGAGCCCGAAGCATCAAACGAAGTTACAGAATAACAAAAAGGCCCGCCGGTTTGGCGGGCCTTTTGCTATCCGGCCACCACGCGGGCCAAGGCGCAAAATCGCTCCAGCGATATTTCTTCGGCCCGCGCCGTCGGCTCGATTCCCGCTGCCACCAACTGCGCCTCGATGTCCGGTCCCATCCCCTTCAGCGAAGACCGCAGCATCTTGCGGCGCTGGTTGAAGGCCATCGCAGTGATCCGGTTCAGCACCGCCTCATCCGCCGGATAGCGCGGCTGCATCAGACGCGTCAGATGCACCACCGCCGAATGAACCTTGGGCGCGGGCGTAAATGCTTCGGGGGGCAGCACCAGCACGATCTTCGCATCGCAGCGCCACTGCGCCAACAGCGCCAGCCGCCCGTAATGCTCGGTCCGTGGCTTGGCCACGATCCGCTCGGCCACTTCTTTCTGGAACATCAAGGTCAGGCTGTCCCAGAACGGCGGCCAGACCTTGGGCGTCAGCCAGCGGATCAGCAGTTCCGTCCCGACATTATAGGGCAGGTTGGCGATGACCCGCACCGGGGCTGTCAGATGCGCCAGCGCGTCCACCTCCAGCGCATCGCCGTTAATCACCTCAAGCCGTCCCGGATAGGCGGCGGCAATCTCGGCCAGCACGGGCATGCAGCGCGGGTCTTTCTCGACCGCAAGCACCCGCCGCGCGCCTTCCACCAACAGCCCGCGCGTCAGACCACCGGGGCCGGGGCCAACCTCCAGCACATCGCAGATCGACAGATCCCCGGCTGATCGCGCAATCTTGGCGGTCAGGTTCAGATCCAGCAGAAAATTCTGCCCCAACTGCTTTTTCGCCACCAGATCATGCGCGCGGATCACCTCGCGCAGAGGCGGCAGCCCATCAAGTGTCGCCATAACCCACCCCTGCCATAGAAGATTTTTCGGACGAAAAATCTTCGGTGCCGAAAAATTTTTGGACGAAAATTTTTCTCATCCCCGCGCCGCAGCCATATCTGCCGCCATCCGCAGCGCCGCAATCAGACTGTCAGGCTTGGCGATGCCCTTGCCCGCAATATCGAATGCCGTGCCATGATCGGGCGAGGTCCGCACAAAGGGCAGGCCCAGCGTCACATTCACACCGCCATCGAAATCCAGCGTCTTGATCGGGATCAGGGCCTGATCGTGATACATGCAGATCGCCACATCATACCCCGCCCGCGCGCGCGCATGGAACATCGTATCGGCCGAGGCTGGCCCCGCCAGATCAAAGCCTTCGGCCCGCATCCGCGCCAGAACCGGCGCAATCAGGGTGATTTCCTCTTGCCCCATCGCGCCACCTTCGCCCGCATGCGGGTTCAGCCCTGCCACCGCAAGCCTTGGCCGCGCAAGCCCGAAATCGCGGCGCAAACCGGCGTCGGTGATGCGGATTGCCGCCTCCAGCAGATCTGCCGTCAGCGCCTTTGGCACTTCCGCCAGCGGGATATGGATGGTCACCGGCACCACGCGCAGCTGCGGGCTGGCCAGCATCATCACCACTTCGCAGCCCCCCGCCAGATGGGCCAGAAACTCGGTATGGCCGGGAAAAGCAAAGCCTGCGCCATCCTTCAGCGCCTTTTTGTGGATCGGTGCCGTGCAGATGGCCGAGGCCGCACCCGCCTGCACCAAGGCCACCGCGCGTTCAATTACCGCAATCACAGCCGCCGCATTTTCGGGCGCTGGCTGACCGTGCAGGGCAGGGGCCGCAAAATCATGCCGCAACACGGGCAGCAGATGCGCTGGCACCGCAACCGCCTGTGACGGATCGCTGATTTCGGCAATCGGGGTGGCTTGCGGCAGATGGCGCGGATCGCCGATCCAGAAGAACGGCACAGCAGCGCCCAAGGCAGCACGGGCCGCCACGGCCAATTCCGGCCCAACCCCGGACGGCTCGCCACAGGTCAGGGCAACAGGGGCATGAGGCATGGTCACGGCTCGCGGATGATGGCTTCCGAGCGCAACTCTTCCATGTAGACTTCGGCAAGGGCGGCAAGGCGCTGGTTGAGCAGTTGCGCGCGCACGTCCTCGCGCAGCGGCACAAGCGCCTTGTCATAGCCACGATTGCACAGCATCAGGAAAACCTGATAGCCGCTGCGCTGCAGGGCGGTTGTGCTTTCGCCCACGTCCAGCAGCGTCAGCGCCGCAGAAATATCCGACGGCACCGCCGAAAGCGGCAGGCTGTCGCGTTGCAAACGGTCCTCGGGCAAGCCTTTGGCCACCGTGTAAAGGTCATCGCAGGTGTCGACGCGGGCGCGCAAGGCCGCAGCATCTTCGCCCGCGGGCATCAGGAATTGCGCGTATTCCAGCACCAATTCACCGGGACCAGAGAGTTGCTCGTCGCTGATGGCGTGCATCTTGTAGAGCACGACACGATCTTCCATCACCACCGGTTCCGAAACCTCGTCCGGTTTCAGGCGGCGCACCACGGAAATCGCATCCTCGGGCAGCGAGGTCAGGCGCTGTTTGGCCAGATGCCCACCATTGCCCGCAGTCGGCCCCGCCGAATGGGCGCGGGCGGCGGCCTCGAAATCGCCTTTGACCGACAAGTCGATCTTCAGCCTGCGCGCCAGTGCCAGCGCGGCATCCCGTCCGTTCCCGGTGGCCGGAATCACGATTTCGGAGACATCCACCTGAGGCACCGAAAGCGGCACATAGCCCGCCAGCGCGCGGTCGATATCGGCTTCGGATATTGTGATGCCCGGGCCAAACTTGCCACGCACAACATCACGCCACACCAGACCGGACTTGATGAAATCGCGGAAAGACTCCGAATCCATACCGGCCTGCCCGATCGCCTCGACGAACTGCTCCGGGGTCAGGTTGGCCCGCGCCGCGAATTCCTCCATCCCCGCAAGAATTTGTTCGGGTGTGACGGTGACGCCAAACTGCTCGCCGATCCACAGTTGCAACTTGTCCTGCGTCAGCCCCCTAAGGGCCTCTTCCACCGGATCGCCCGGCTGGCGCAGCAGGGTCAGGAAAATCACCCGCTGGTCCAGCTCGTATTGCGAGATCACCTTGTCATTGATGATCCGCACCGGCGCGAAGGGACTGCTTTGTGCTGCGGCAGCCTGCGCCAGACCAAGGGCAAAAGCCGCCCCCAGCAGGGTTCGGGTCACACGCTTCAGGTTCGAAATCGCGGGCTGTGTCATCATGGCCTGCCGTCGTCCGTTTCTTGTTCCAGCGGTCCTGCCGCCTGATCCTGCTTTACGGGTCCGGCCTAGCGGCGGCATTGGCGGGATGGTCCCGCCTCGCTGCCCGCACCGAACCCCAAGAGTTCGACCGAAAGGCCGAAATCCGTTGTAGGCGTCACACTAGTCGAGGACGTGAAGCGACGCGAGAGAGAAAGATCGACCAGCAGACATTCGTTCTTGAAGGTCAGGCCCAAACCCGCCTTTGCCATGCGCTCGGCCTCGAAGTCATAGCGGCTGGCGGCGCGCGCGGTCCATGCCGGGGCAAGCTGCAGGCTGCCGTCCAGCGTCAGTTCTGCCGTAGGCAAGGGCCGGTTCTCGGCCGTATCCGCCGCGACATGCACATAGCCTGCCGCGATACCGTATTTTTCCGCCGTCACCGCCAGTTTGACCTCGGCCTTGCTGATCGCCAGACCGTCATCCAGCAAGAAGCGGTTCGAGAGCTTTACCCCGCCCGCCAGATCAAGCTGCGTCGTCGCAAGCCAGTCCGACGCCAGCCCGTCCAGCCCCGAGGCAAGGCTGAAATCGCCCCCCGTATCGGCGCGCACCACCCGTCCGACCGTCACGCCCAATGTCCAGCCCGCAGGATCAACCCGCAGATAGTTGACACCCAGATTGGCGCGCAGCCCCTGTTCCGTCTCGTCCCAGCCCGGAAAGCGGTTCAGCGCAAACAGATTGCCCTCGTCAAATTCCACAAGCGCGGAATCTTCGGCGGTTGCAAAACCGTCCGACCCGACCGAGGCCGCAATCTGCGCCACAGGTTCAAGAATATGGGCGACGCCGCCTGTCCCTGTCTTGACCAAAGGCCAGCGCAATTCGACCGCAGCCGTGCCATGACCGCGCCCGTAGGTGCCGGTGTTAAGCGCGGTATCCTGACGGATACCATAGAGATCCGCGCCGGCCTCGGCCAAAGCGCCCAGCACCATCCCGTTCGACAGCACCCAAGAACGGTCCCAATCCGCCCGGACCGAGGCACGCGCCACATCACGCCCGTCGGCAATACCATCGCCATTGCCGTCAACCGGTGAATCCGAGGCGCGATTGTGCGAATGGGTCTGGAAGGTCAGCCCGCCTTGGCCGCCCAGAAGGTCAAAGCGACTTTCGTGGGTGAAATCGCTGATCAGCCCCGGCAGGGCTTCGTTGATATCGGTATCGCGCAGCGAGTGCAGCCCGATCACCCGCCCCGAGATGTATTGATCCCGCTGCACCCGCGTCACTTCGATCCGGCTGTCCAGACGGTCGGCTTCAGAATAGCCGTAATCCAGCAGATAGCCCGGATCGCTGACCAGAATTCCCTTGAAACTCAGCCGGAAATCATGGGGCAGGGTGAAAAGACCCTCTGCCGCCAGATAGGCCCGCATATCCCCGGGGCGGATGTCATCGCGCGACACCGCGCCGGTCAGGGTCAGATTGCCGGTGGCAAAGGCCTGACGATATCGCAACTCAACCGTGCGACCGTTCTTGGTCGAAAGGTAAGGCGTCAGCAGCAGATCGCGGTGTTTCCCCAAAGTGATGAAGTAAGGCAGCTTCAGCCCCGTCCCCAAGGTCGAGGTGGTGCGGAACACCGGCAGCATGAAGCCCGTCGCCCGGGTCAGCGTCGGGTCCGGCATCCGCAGACGCGGCACGTAGAACACCGGCAAGCCCGCCACCCGCAACTGCGCGTGATCAAAATAAAGCTGGCGCTCTTGCTGGTCATGCACCACGCGTTTGGCACGGATTTCCCACAGCGGTGTCGTGCTGCCTGCACAGACCTTGCAGCTTGAGGCCACAACGCGGTTCAGCGCCGAATAACGCCCGTCCACCCGTTGCAACTCCGCCGCCGCCAGTTGCAACTGCTCGTTCAGCACCAGCCGCGCGCTGATCATCAGCCCTTCGGTCAGGTCCGCGCTCAGTTCCGCCTGATCCGCCAGAATCACCGTATCCTTGCCATCGGTCAGCAGGATCGGCCCGCTGATCTGCAACTGCCCTGTTGCCTGATCATACAGGATCTTGCTGGCGGTCAGGCGCTGGCCCTTGAAGAAAATCTCGATATGCCCCTCGGCTAGCAGCACCGAAGTGCCTTGCACCGATACGGAATCCGCAATCAGCGTGGCCCTGTCCTGGGCGCCTGCGGGCTGGCCCAGCAGGCACAGCGCGGTCAAAAGGGCGGCAAGGCTATGGCGCATCAGCCATCCTCCAGATGCAACAGCAGGCCCAGCGCCATCAGAACGGCACCAAGCGGCGGCGACCAAGCAGCGACCAGAACCGGAATCTGGCCGTTTTCACCCAGCACCTGTGCAAAGTTGCGTAGGAAGAAAATCAGAAAGCCCCCCATCAGCGCCAGCAGCACCATGCTGCCGGTTTTCCCGAACCGTGCATGACGCATTGTAAAGCCCGCTGCAATCAGCACCATCGCGGATAGCAGCAAAGGTGTGGCCATTTCCATCTGAAACCACACTTGGTAGCTGCGGGCCGAGAATCCGGCCTTTTCCAAGCCCCGAATATAGGCCGGAAGGTTCCAGAACGCCACCGCCGAAGGTGTGCCGAAACTGTCGCGCAGCCGGTCTTGCGTCATATCGGTGGGCAGGTGCAGCGGCTCGGCCACGGTCACCGCATCCCGTTCGGGGTTATCGCCTGCCAAGTCCCAGCGTTTGGCCTTGTCCAGCACCCAGAACCCCGGCTCCAGCCGCGCCGTTTCGGCGGTGATCCGTTGGGTCGGCGGGCCGCCGTTCACAAAGGTCAGAAAGGTCACATCATAGAGAACCGTGCCGTCGGCATTGGCCCGCGCGGCCTGAATCACGCTTTGCCCGCTGGCATCGCCCTGCCGCAGCCACAGCCCTTCGGCGCTGATCGACAGGATCGATCCGTCCCCCTGATCCATCGCGGCCGACAGCGCGTCATATTCCTTCGACGTGGCCGCAACCAAGGGATTCAACACCGCCACCGCCAGCGCACCAAGGATCAGCGCCGTCGCCACCGGTGCCATCAGAAACCGCAAGCCAGACCTACCCGCCGCCCGCACCACCACCAGCTCTGACGATCGCGCCAGCGCCAGAAACAGCGCAATCGCTGACAGGATCATCACCAGCGGCAAGATCTGATACAGGCTTTCCGGCACCGACAAGGCCGACAGATAGACCGCCTTGCCCATCGAAATGCCCGCGCCAGCGTGGCGGCGCAACTGATCGATCACCTCGATCAACATCAGGATGCCCAGAAACACCCCGAACACCAGCGTGAACATCCCCAGAAACTTGCGCGCGATATAGAACGACAGGATCATGCCGCCACCTGCCGCATCTGCCCCGCCCGCCGCCGCATCTGCCTTGGCCGTTGCGACAGCCAGATGATGCCAAAGGCCATCCCCGCCCCGATCACCGGCGCGGTATAGACCAGCGCCCATGCCTGATCCGATTTCATCGCCGCCGCATTTGCCGCCGTATTGATCGCCTGCACCACCACCAGCAACACCACCGCCACAAGGATCTGCCGCCACAGCCCGAACCGGCTGAACGCCCCCAGCAGCAGCGTCGCAAAGCCGATCATCGCCGCCACCGTTGCCAGCAGAGGCTCGGAAAACCGCATATGGCCATCATGCAGAAAGGTCGCGCGGTTCGACTTCGTCTCGGCCATCAGCGCCTCGGTGGGATGCAGCAGGTCATAGGTTGCAAGCTCGGCCACCCCGCGCCCCTCACGGGTGTTCACCCCGATCAACCCGCTCAGATCATAGGTGAAATCGGCAAAGCGCGTCACCGACAACCGCTGCCCCTTGGTGGTCAAGCCCTGCACCATGCCGTCAAACATCACCAGCTTTGGCCCGGCCTCGGTGCGCGCAAACAACGCCTTGCGCGCGGTATAGGTGTCACGCTGCGCCGGATTGCGGTCATCTGCCAGAAACAGATCCAGCAACTCGCCGCTGGGCGCCACTTCGCGGATATACAAGGTGATGCCCTTGGCCGGATGGGTAAACTGCCCGTCCGTCAGAAAGCGCGAGGTGACATTGGCCGAAATCTCGGCGGTGCGCTCGGCCAAGGCCGCACGGCTGGCCGGCACCAGAAGATGCATCAGCACCAACATCATCACCGCCACCACCAGCCCGAAATAGGCCACTGGCCGCATCAGCCGGAACCCCGAAAACCCCGTGGCCTGCATCACCACCAGTTCGGAGTCCTGCGTCAGCCGGTTGGCCACATAAACCGCCGCCGCAAAGGCCGAGATCGGCAGCACCAGCCGGATCACATTCGGGATCGTCAGTAGGGAAAATTCCAGAAATACCAGAGCCGACTGGCCATCCCCGATCAACTGGTCAAACAGCCCGACCGCGCGGTTCACCCAATAGACGGCCACCAGCACTAGCGAGAAAAACCCGAACACCGCAAGCAGTTGCGACAGCAGATATCTGTCGAATCTGGACACGGGCGGAATTCTCCTTTCAAAATGCTGATGCGAACCTATCGGAAATCCGGGACGGGGAAAACTCATATCTGGCCTTCCCTTGCCCCCTTCGTTAGCCTTGCGCGAAACCTTGCGCGCCTATCCCGCGCGGACCCTCGGAGAGTTCGATGTCCCATCCCGTTGCCATCCAGTTCCAATCGCCCCAGATCGACGCCCTTGCCAGCCAGACCGGCCGGATTGCCCTTCTGGTCGATGCCGCCAAACCCGCCACCCCCGCCGCCAAAAGGCTGGACAAGGCGATGCGGGGCGGCTTGGCGCGGGCGCTGGCCTCGGAGGCTTTCACCCGGCTGAAACCCGGCGAGTCGCTGGATCTGGCCTTTCCTGCAGGCCTTGCCGCCGAGGCGCTGCACCTGATCCACCTGCCGAAAAAGGCAAGCGTGACCGAGGCCCGCAAGGCCGGTGCCGCCATAGGCCGCGCGCTGACCCCCGCCGCCACGCTGGTGCTGGCCGAGGCGCAAACCAACGCACAGGCAGCCGAGCTGTCCTTTGGCCTTGCCCTGCGCGCCTATGATTTTACCCCCCATAAGACGGCCGAGAAGAAGGCGCTTGGCCCTGTCACACTGGCCGTGACCGCCCCCGAGGCGGTGGCCGCCCTTGCAAGCCCGCTGGCCGCCGTGGCCGAAGGCGTGTTCTTTACCCGCGATCTGGTCAACGAACCCGCCAATATTCTGACAACCCATGATTTTGCCGCCCGCCTTGCCGCCATGCAAGAGCTTGGCCTTGATGTCGAAATCCTTGAGGAAGACCAGTTGACCAAACTGGGCATGGGCGCGCTCTTGGGCGTGGGGCAGGGGTCGGAAAGCCCCTCCAAGGTCGTGGTGATGCAATGGCATGGCGGCAAAAAGGGCGATGCGCCCTTTGCGCTGGTCGGCAAGGGTGTGGTGTTCGACAGCGGCGGCATCTCGATCAAGCCTGCGGGCGGGATGGAAGAGATGACGATGGACATGGGCGGCGCTGCCGTGGTGGCGGGCGTGATGCGAAGCCTTGCGTTGCGCGGGGCCAAGGCCAATGTGGTGGGCCTTGTCGGCCTTGTGGAAAACATGCCCGACGGACGCGCCCAACGCCCCGGTGATGTGGTGAAATCCATGAAGGGCGACACGATCGAGGTGATCAACACCGATGCCGAAGGCCGCCTCGTGCTGGCCGATGTGCTGTGGTATGCCCAAGACCGTTTCAAGCCCTGCGGCGTGATCAACCTTGCCACCCTGACCGGCGCGATCATCATCGCGCTTGGCCATGAACACACCGGCGTGTTCTCGAACGACGATGCGCTGGCGGGGGCTTTCCTCAAGGCGGCGGCTGCCGAAGGCGAAGGCGCATGGCGGATGCCGATGGGCCAGGCCTATGACGACAAACTGAAATCCCGCATTGCCGATATGATGAACGTCGGCGGGCGCGATGGTGGCGCGATCACGGCGGCGCAATTCATCAAGCGCTTTATCAAGGACGGGATGCCTTGGGTGCATCTGGATATCGCAGGCACGGCGCTGTTGAAATCCGACAGCACTCTGGCCCCCAAAGGGGCTACGGGCTGGGGCGTGATGGCACTGAACCGCCTGATCCGCGACCAGTACGAGTCCAAGTGACAGCCTCCCCGCACAAAGGCGCGCGGTGATGGGCATCGCTGTCTTTTACCACCTGACACGCTCGCCACCGCTTGACACTTTGGCGACGATCCTGCCGCGCGCGCTGGCTGCGGGCTGGCGCGTGATGCTGCGCGGCACCGATCCTGCGGCGCTGGACCGGCTGGATCTTGCGCTGTGGACGATGACGGAGGACAGCTTTCTGCCGCACGGGCTTCAGGGCGGCGCACAGGACGCCGATCAGCCGGTCCTGCTGGGAACCGGTCCGATCAGCAATGGCGCCAACACGCTGGTACTGCTGGACAAAGCCGATACCACCCCCGCCGAGGCCGCCCCGCTTGACCGCATCTGGGTGCTGTTCGACGCTGCCGACGAAACTGCCATGACAACGGCCCGTGCGCTCTGGATCAAACTCACCACCGCAGGCCAGCACGCCCAATACTGGAGCGAAGAGTCCGGCCGTTGGCAGATGAAAACCGAAAAGAACGCCCCAGCCAAAGACTGATACAAGCCGTGGTTTCATCTTGGCCCAAATACTCCCCGCGGAGCGTCCGACCCTTGCCGCCAAGGTGCGTGACAAGCACGCACCCTACCCTTGGCCCGTCAGGTGGCGAAAGGGCTTTCGCTGTTGTTCGCTGCGGTAATGGCGGATGCCTCCGGCGGGGATATTTAAGCAAAGGGGATCGGGGGAAACCGCACCTATGATCGGGTAGGGTGCGTGCTTTGCACGCACCTTTGATGCAGATCAGCGTTGCAGGATCATCTTGTCGCCCGCGATCCTGATCGAGAACAGGCCCAGATAATCCATACCCAGCAGCGACATTTCCATCGGGCCGTCGGTGACGAAAGCCGTCACGTCCTGATCGGTGAAGGGGCCAAAGGTGACCAACGGCAGTTTGATCCGCGCGGTGCGCACCTCGCCGTTGGCGGTGACGGCGCGGCCCAGATAGGGCAGGCCTGTGGGATCAATGCCAAGCCTTGCGGCATCCTGGGCCGACAGGGTGATGCCCGAGGCGCCGGTATCGGCCATGAAGGTGACAGGCTGGCCGTTCACCTCCAGTTGCAGATAGTAATGCCCGTCCTGACTGCGTGGAATTTCAACCTGTTCGGCAGTTGCCACCTGCTCGGGCCGGATGTCGCGGCGCAGATCGCCCCATAGGCCATAGCCAGCCGCAACCCCCAGAAAGATCATCCCCCAGGCCAGCGCCACCCGCAGCGCCTGACCCAGCCTTGTGCGGTATTCCACCAGCACCCATCCGCCTACCGCCATCAAAAGCAGGCCCAGATAGACCACGCGGGCAATCTGGTCGGAGTCCATCAGATCAGACCTGTTCCGCGCACGCCATCAATCACGAATTGCACCGACAGCGCTGCCAGCAGCATCCCCAGCAGGCGTGTGATCACGATGGTTCCAGTGCGGCCCAGCAGCCGCTCCAAGGGCGGTGAGGCGAGCAGGAACAGGAAGGTCGCAAGGATCATCACCGCCAGCAGGCCCAACACCGCCAAAGTGCCGATCCAGCCATCGCCGGACTGGCCCACCAGCAGGATCATCGTCGCAATTGCGCCCGGTCCTGCGATCAACGGGGTGGCGAGCGGGAAGACCGACGGATCATGGTCAGGGTCGGCATGCTGGCCTTCCCGCCGCTGGGTGCGGCGTTCGAACAGCATGTCGAGGGCTGTCAGAAACAGCAAAATCCCGCCCGCGATACGGAAGGCGGGCATGGTGATGCCAATGAACCCCAGCAGGGTTTCGCCAGCAAGACCGAACAGCGTCAGCAGGATAAAGGCGATGATGCAGGCGCGCTGCGCCAACCTGCGGCGGTGCGGCGCATCCATGCCTTGCGTCAGCGCGATGAACAGCGGCACCAGACCCGGCGGGTCGATCACCACGAACAGCGTCGCAAAAGCGGTGATCAGAAAGGCGCTGTCCATCTATTTCGTCGCCGCCTCCAGCTTTTCCTGTGCCGACAGCCACATCGCCTCGGCACGGTCCAAGGCTTCCATCACCTCGGCGTATTTCTTGTTCCAGGTATCCAGTTCACCGCGCCGGCTGTCTTCGTAGAGTTCGGGATCGGCCAGTTTCTTTGCCAGCTTATCACGCATTTCATTAATTTTCGCCAAACGATCTTCGGATTTTTTCACCTCGGAGCGCAGCGCCTTGACCTCATCCTGACTGGCTTTCTTCGGCTTTTCAACGGGTTTGGCGGGCTTTGCCTCTTCATCGCCCGCCAGAAGCTGACGGCGGTAAGCCTCAAGATCCTCGGTATAGGGCTGCACGGCGCCGCCCTTCACCAGCCACAGGCGGTCGGCCACAAGGCCCAGAAGGTGCATGTCGTGGCTGACCAGAACCACAGCACCCGAATATTCGGTCAGCGCTTCGACCAGCGCCTCGCGGCTTTCCATGTCAAGGTGGTTGGTGGGTTCGTCGAGGATCAGCAGATGCGGCGCGTCGATGGTGGCGAGCAGCAGGGACAGGCGGGCTTTTTGACCGCCTGACAGTCGCCCGACGGCGGTTTCGGCCTGATCAGCCATCAGGCCAAAGCCCGCAAGACGGGCGCGCAGGCGGGGTTGGCCTTCGGCGGGGCGCAGGCGCATGACGTGCTGCAGGGGCGTTTCGTCGATGTGCAATTCATCGACCTGATGCTGCGCGAAATAGCCGATGCGCAGTTTCGACGACTGCACCATCTTGCCTTCGGATGGTTGAAGTTTTCCCGCCAACAGCTTGGAAAGCGTAGATTTTCCTTCACCGTTGCGGCCCAGAAGTGCGATGCGGTCGTCTTGGTCAATCCGCAGCGACAGCCTTTTCAGGATCGGCGGGCCGCCATAGCCGACGGCCACGCCCTCCATATTGATGATGGGGGGCGAGAGTTCTTCGGGTTCGGGAAAGGTGAACACCACTTTTTTCGCGTCTTCGGGCGCGGTGATGGTTTCCATCTTTTCCAGCATTTTCACGCGGGACTGGGCCTGCGCGGCCTTTGAGGCTTTTGCCTTGAAACGGTCAACAAAGGCTTGCAGATGCGCGCGGCGGGCGTCCTGTTTGCGGGCCTCGGCCTGCAAGACGGCGCGTCGTTCGGCAACCTGACGGGCGAACTGGTCATAGGGGCCGGACCAGTAGGTCAGCTTTTTATTGTCCAGATGCAGGATGCCGGTGACGGCGCGGTTCAGCAATCCGCGGTCGTGCGAAATGATCAGAACCGTGTGCGGATACTTCTGCAAATAGCTTTCCAGCCAGAGCGCACCTTCAAGGTCAAGGTAGTTGGTCGGTTCGTCCAGCAGCAGATAATCGGGCTGGGCGAACAGTACGCCAGCCAAGGCCACACGCATCCGCCAGCCGCCGGAGAAATCCGAGCAGGGGCGCAATTGCGCTTCGGAATCAAAGCCCAAGCCCTTGAGAATACTCGACGCACGGCCTTCGGCGGACCATGCGTCGATGTCATTCAGGCGGTGCTGGATATCGGCGATGCGGTGCGGGTCGGTGGCGGTTTCGGATTCCTTCATCAGCGCCGCGCGTTCGGTATCGGCGGCCAGAACTGTGTCCAGCAGGCTGGTGGACGAGGACGGCACCTCTTGCGCCACGCCACCGATACGGGCGCGGGATGGCATCGAAATCTCGCCGCCCTCCAGCGCCAGTTCCTTTTTGATCAGGCGGAACAGCGTGGTCTTGCCCGCGCCGTTGCGCCCGACAAGGCCAACCTTGTGACCGGTGGGAATGGTGGCCGAGGCCCCTTCAAACAGGGGGCGGCCTTCGACGGAATAGGTGATGTCTTCGATTTTAAGCATGGGGCGGGGCTTGCCCTATGGGGCGGGCGGCGTCAACGGGGGCTGTCGTTTTCCTGTAGTGTTCTTGTGGTTTATCCGTGGTCACAAGGGCCGCTACAGCCTTTTCATCAGGCGCGGCCCATGTTAGCAGGCGCGCACATTCATTCCGGGCGATCCCGCCCCACCTTATGGAGAGCCAAATGGCCATCGAACGCACCCTGTCGATCATCAAGCCCGACGCCACCAAGCGCAACCTGACCGGCAAGATCGTTGCCAAATTCGAAGACGCAGGCCTGCGCGTTGTCGCATCCAAGCGCATCCACCTGTCGGCTGCTACCGCCGGTGCGTTCTATGCCGAGCATGCCGAGCGCGGCTTCTACGGCGAACTCTGCGCCTACATGGCGTCCGAGCCGGTCGTGGTTCAGGTTCTGGAAGGCGAAGGCGCCATTGCCAAGAACCGCGAAGTGATGGGCGCAACCGATCCGGCACAGGCTGCTGCTGGCACCATCCGCGCAGAATTCGCGCTGTCCAAGGGCGAGAACTCGGTCCACGGGTCGGACTCGGAAGCCTCGGCTGCACGCGAAATCGCGTTCTTCTTCTCGGGCCTTGAACTGGTCGGCTGATTGATCGTGCGGGAAGCCTAGCGCTTCTCGATCACGCCAAAGAACTGAAGGGCCGTCTCCAGATCGGAGCGGCCCTTTTCTTTTGATCCGGCAAGGCTGGCCTTGATCGCATCAAACCGCAGCCGCAGCGCCTTTTTCTCATCGCCTTGGCAATCGTTCCACGGACGGCCTTGCAGGCCCATGACCAAGGCATAATAGCCGATGAAATGCGGCGGCAGGCCCGCTGTCAGCCAGCGGCGATAGGCTTCATCCGCGCCCATCTCGCGCAGGGCCTCGGCAGAGTGGATGCCGGCCTTGGCGAAATAAGCTTCGGTGGCGGGGCCAAGGTTGGGGATCGAGGAAACGGGAGTAGACATGCGGCAGACCCTGAAATGACAAAAGCCAGCCTAGCGGCTGGCTTGGTCTTGGGGAAGGCCGATCGGATCAGGCCGTTTTGTCAGATCGCGGCCCAATCGCGGAAAACCGGGGAGCTGCCTTGCTGCTGTTGCGGAGCGCTGCCGGATTGGCCCTGTTGCTGGGCCGGAGAGTTCGAGCCGCCCTGTTGCGGAGCGGGGGTAGACGTAGCCATGTGACTGCCTCGTGTCATGGGTGGCGGGACTGTTGCCTGCCTTGTGATTTAACCCCGCCTTTTGGCCGGAACAAGACCGAACAAAGGAAGGAATACGGCACTTTACCGTGATCGGGCGACGCCTGCAACCTGTGCCGCTGCGTTACGGAAGATCCGCAAGCGGCCTTTGCGGGGGCGGGTGGTTCTAGGCCGGAACGACCTGCGCGGGAAACCCGATGGTGTTCAGCGCGGACAGCAGGGCTTCGGGGGCGGCGGTGCCGGATACGGTGACTTTGCGGTTGGGCAGATCAATGGTGATCTCGCCCGCGCCGGGCAGGGCCGACAGCGCGGTCTCGACGGACGCTTTGCAATGGCCGCAGGACATGTCGGGAACGGAAAGCAGGGTCATGGCGGGTCTCCTTTTGGGGTCATTGAAGGCTTGCACCTGATCAGGGTCAAGGGCAATGCTGATCTGCCTGCTATGCCGGGTCTGGTCTTTTGGACGCAGCCCGTGCCGGATGGAAAAGGATACCCCATGTCCCATGTCAGATTCTCGCTTGAAGGAATGACCTGTGCATCCTGCGTGGCGCGGGTGGAGCGGGTTTTGACCGCGCTGCCGGGGGTGACGGCGGCTTCGGCCAATCTGGGGATGGAGCGGGCCGAGGTGGATTACACCGCCCCTGCCACGCCCGAGGCGATGGCGGCGGCGCTGGCGGGGGCGGGCTATGGCGCGCGGATGACGCATGTGACGCTGGCGGTCGAAGGCATGACCTGTGCCGCCTGCACCGGTCGGGTCGAGCGGGTGCTGAAGGCGCAGCCGGGGGTGGCGGGGGCGGTGGCCAATCTGGCAACGCGCCGCGCCGAGGTGACGTTGTGGGAGCCGGTTTCGGCGGAAACTTTGGCGGCGGTGGTGACCAAGGCGGGCTATCAGGCCGAGCCTTTGGAGCAATCCGCACCGCATGACGCCGAGGCAGAGCAACGCGCGCTGTGGCGGCAGACGGCGATTGCTGCGGTGCTGACGGCCCCTGTGTTTGTTGCGGAAATGGGCGGGCATCTGGTGCCTGCCTTCCATCACTGGCTGATGGCGGCGGTGGGGATGCAACAGCTTTGGCTGGCGCAATTCGCCTTGACCACGCTGGTGCTGCTTTGGCCGGGGCGGCGGTTCTTCACCAAGGGGATTCCGTCGCTGCTGAAGGGCGCGCCCGATATGAACTCGCTGGTGGCGGTGGGGGCGGGGGCGGCGTGGGTCTATTCCAGTCTGGTGACCTTTGCGCCCGATCTGATTCCTGCGGCGTCGCGCGCGGTCTATTTCGAGGCCGCAGCGGTGATCGTGACGCTGATCCTGCTGGGCCGCAGTCTTGAGGCGCGGGCGCGCGGGCGGGCGGGGGCGGCGATTGCGCGGCTGGTGCAGCTTGCGCCCAAGGTCGCGCGGGTGGTTGGCGCGGAGGGCGCGGTGACGGAAATGCCGGTGGAGCGGCTGTTGCCCGGCATGGCGGTGCAAATCCGCCCCGGTGAGCGGATTCCGGCGGACGGGCTGGTGGTTTCGGGGGCCTCGGCGGTGGATTGCTCGATGCTGACCGGCGAGCCTTTGCCGGTATCGGTGGCGGCGGGGGATGCGCTGACGGGCGGGACGGTGAACGGCACGGGCGGGCTGGTGATGGAGGTGCGGCAGGTCGGTGCCGAAACCGTGCTGGCGCGGATCATAGCACTGGTGGAATCGGCGCAAGGGTCAAAGCTGCCGGTGCAGGCGCTGGTGGACAAGATCACGCTGTGGTTCGTGCCGGTGGTGATGGGTATCGCGGTGCTGACGGTGGCGGTCTGGCTGGCGGTCGGTCCGGGTCTGGCCGAGGCGCTGGTGGCGGGGGTGTCGGTGCTGATCATCGCCTGCCCCTGTGCGATGGGGCTGGCGACTCCGGTCTCGATTCTGGTCGGGACGGGGCGGGCGGCGGAAATGGGCATCCTGTTCCGCAAGGGCGAGGCCTTGCAGCGGTTGGAGGGCGTGCGCCGGGTGGCGTTTGACAAGACCGGCACGCTGACGCTGGGCAAGCCGGTGGTGCAATCGGTGACCCCGGAAGGCTTGGGTGTGCTGGAACTGGCGGCGGCGGTCGAGGCGGGGTCGGAACATCCTTTGGCGGCGGCCGTGCTGGCCGAGGCCGCGCGGCGCGGGGTCACGCTGCCGGTGGTCAGCGGATTTCAGGCTGTGCCGGGCCACGGCGCGCGGGCGCTGCTGGGGGAGGAGATCATCGAGGTGGGGGCCGCGCGGATGTTCGCCAACCTGCCGCCCGCGCTGGCCGATATGGCGGCGGCGGCGCAAGGCAAAGGGCAGGGTGTGCTGTTCGTGGCGCGGGGCGGGTCGGTGCTGGGCATGATCACCGTGGCCGATCCGGTCAAGCCGACATCGGCTGCGGCGATTGCGGGGCTGGCAGGGCAGGGCATCGGCGCGGTGATGATCACCGGCGATGCCGAGGCCACGGCGCGGGCGGTGGCGGGGCCGCTGGGGATCACCGATCTGCGCGCGGGTGTGCTGCCCGAGGGCAAGGCGGGGGTGATCACGGAACTGGGCGCAGGCACGGTGTTTGTGGGCGATGGCATCAATGATGCGCCTGCTCTGGCCGCTGCCGATGTGGGCATCGCGATGGGGACCGGCACCGATGTGGCGATCGAGGCGGGGGATGTGGTGCTGATGACCGGCGATCCGATGGGCGTGGTGAATGCGGTCGCACTCAGCCGCGCGGTGATGCGGAATATCCGGCAGAATCTGGTCTGGGCTTTTGGCTATAACGCCGCCCTGATCCCCGTGGCGGCAGGGGGGCTGGTGCCGTTTGGCGGACCGCAGCTTTCGCCCATGCTGGCGGCGGGGGCGATGGCGCTGTCTTCGGTGTTCGTCTTGACCAATGCGCTGCGCTTGCGGCGGTTCCGCAGGCGTTAGGCGACCTTCAGCAGGCCCGACAGCGCGGTATTGCCATCCACCAAGGCCGCAAGGCTGACGCCATCCAGCTTGGTGTAGAACTCTTCCAGCGCATCCGAGAGGATACATTTCAACCGGCAAGCCCCCACCAAGGGGCAATTGCCGCCCTCTTCCGAGCAGGCGGTAAAAGGCAGCACACCTTCAAAGGTACGGAACACCTCGCCCACCTTGATCTCGGTGGGCGCACGACCCAAGGTCAGCCCGCCCGAACGCCCCCGCTGGGTTTTCAGATAGCCCGCGCGGGCGAGCAGGTGGATCACCTGCGCCAGATGGTTTTCCGAGGCCCCGCAGGCCTCGGCCACCTCGTGCTTTCGCACGATCTTTCCGGGATTCACCGCGCAGAACATCAGCGTCCGCATGGCCAGATTGGTTCGCGTGGTCAATCGCATGGCTTCACCGCCTTTGAATACATTGATTGTCTATTATCGGTGCAAACTCCGGCCCGCCTTGATTCAGATCAGATATGCATTTGTTTGCAACCTTGCTGCCGCCTGCGGGGCGATAGGGAGGGCGTCGGCAGATTTGATCGGGTAGTCAAAGCGCTTTGAGGAAAAATGCCCTTTGAACGGCACAGTAGAAAATGCGTGATTTTCACGATTGTTTGCGGTAACAGGAAAGCGGTTTGAATGAATTATCGGCACGGCTTGCCCCAAAGCGCTGCAAGGCTTCCTTGACGCGGGTGGTGGTCGGTCTAGGCTGGGGCAGACCCCGAAAAAACAAAGAGTGCGGACGAGACAGTGAACGATCTAAGCCTTACGCCGACCAAATTGCGCGCCGATGTGCTGCGTCATCTGACCTTTACGCTGGGCAAGGATGCGCCCAATGCCAGCCGCTATGACTGGCGGATGGCACTGTCCTATGCGATTCGGGATCGGGTGGTGGAGCCGTGGTTCGCCTCGACGCGCCGCACCTGGGCCGAGGATCGCAAGCGGGTCTATTACCTGTCGATGGAATTCCTGATCGGGCGTCTCCTAGAAGATGCCACCGTCAACCTTGGCCTGCGCGATGTGGCTGAAACGGTGATGGCCGAATTCGGGCAGAACTTGTCGGCTTTGGTCGAGGGCGAGCCGGATGCGGCGCTGGGGAATGGCGGGCTGGGGCGTCTGGCGGCCTGTTTCATGGAAAGCATGGCGACGGTGGGCTGTCCCGCCTATGGCTATGGCATCCGCTATGAACACGGGCTGTTCCGGCAAGGATTCCAAGGCGGGCAACAGGTGGAAATGCCGGAGGACTGGCTGAGCCTGACCAACCCGTGGGAGTTTGATCGCCCCGAAAGCGCCTATACCATCCCGTTCAAGGGACAGGTCGAAATGCAGGGCGGGCGCGAGGTCTGGGTTCCGGGCGAAACCGTGCTTGCCTCGGCGCATGACACGCCGGTGATCGGCTGGCAGGGCAAATGGGCCAACACGCTGCGGCTTTGGGCGGCGAAACCGACGACGCTGTTCGATCTGGAACGCTTTAATCGGGGCGACTATGCGGCGGCGGCAGAGCCGGAGGCTTTGGCGCGCACGCTGTCGCGCGTGCTTTACCCTGATGACACCACCTATCAGGGCAAGGAATTGCGGCTGAAGCAGGAATTCTTCCTGACCTCTGCCGCGTTGCAAGACATCCTGCGCCGCTTCAAGGCCACGCATACCAACCTGCGCGATCTGCCGAAGTTTGTGGCGATCCAGATGAACGACACCCACCCCGCGATTGCGGGGCCAGAGCTGATCCGCCTTCTGACCGATGAAAACGGCCTGACGTTCGAAGATGCGTTGGAAACCGCGCAGGCCTGCCTTGGCTATACCAACCACACCCTGCTGCCCGAGGCGCTGGAGCGTTGGGCGACGTTTACCTTCGGCACCGTGCTGCCGCGCCATATGCAGATCGTCGAGCGGATCGATTCATGGCACCGCCGCACCTTCTCGCCGCCGCATTACATCGGGATCGTCAAGCACCATGAGGTGCGGATGGGCGAATTGGCTTTTGTCATGGCGCATAAGGTGAACGGGGTTTCAGCGCTGCATTCCGATCTGGTCAAGAAGAACCTCTTTCCCGAGTTGAACGCCCTGCATCCGAACCGGATCATCAACCAGACCAACGGCGTCACGCCGCGGCGCTGGCTGAAAATGTCGAACCGCCCGCTGTCGCGGCTGATTACCGATACCATCGGCGAGGGCTGGGAGTCCGATCTTGACCGATTGAAAGGGCTTGAGAAGCACACCGGGGACAAGGGCTTTCTGGCGCAGTTCGATGCGGCCAAACGCGCGAACAAGGTGGCGCTGGCGGGCTGGATCGCGCAGGAATGTGGGCAGGTCGTTAATCCTGACGCGCTGTTTGATGTGCAGGTCAAGCGTATCCACGAATACAAGCGCCAGCTTCTGAACATCCTGCAAACGGTGGCGCATTGGCACCGGATCAAGCAGAATCCCAAGGCCAATTGGGTGCCGCGCGTCAAGATTTTCGGTGGCAAATCCGCGCCGGGCTATGTGGTGGCCAAGGAAATCATCCACCTTATCAATGATGTGGCGTCGGTTGTTAATGCGGACCCTGAAACCCGCGATCTGCTGAAAATCATCTACCCGCCGAATTACAATGTCAGCATGGCGGAACGGCTGATCCCTGCGTCTGATCTGTCCGAGCAAATCTCGACCGCTGGCAAAGAGGCGTCTGGCACCGGCAACATGAAGTTCATGATGAACGGCGCGCCGACCATCGGCACGCTGGACGGGGCCAATGTGGAAATTCTGCAAGAGGTGGGGGCCGACAACTTCTTCCTGTTCGGTCTGACCGCGGATCAGGTGATGAAACGCCGCGAAGATCCCGACCAGTCGCGCAAGGCGATCGAGGCCAGCGCAAGCCTGCAAATCGTGCTGCAACTGATCGCGGAAGGCCGGTTCAGCCCCGATCAGAAGGACCGCTATCACGGGCTGGTGCATCGGGTCTGGCACCACGATTACTTCTTGGTGGCGGCAGACTTTGACGCCTATGATGCGGCGCAGGCGCAGGTTGATCTGGCCTATGCCGACCGTCCGCGCTGGCTGAAAATGGCGGCGCTGAACACGGCCCGTTCCGGTTTCTTCAGCTCGGATCGCACGATCCGCAGCTACATGCAGGACATCTGGTCTATCCCTTCGGCATTGTGAGGACGGCATGACAGACACTCTCATCGACCCGAATGAAGCTGCGGCGATTGCCGAAGGGCGGCATGGCGACCCGTTTTCCGTGCTGGGCCTGCACAAGCGCGGCGGCAAATGGGTGGTGCTGGGGTTTGACCCCGGTGCCGAGGCGATGTGGGTGTTGACCGGCAAGGCGGGCAAGCCGGTGGCGGCTGCGCCGGTTCTGGGCGCGCATGGGCTTTTCAAGGCAGAACTGCCGCGCAAGGCCGCCTACCGTCTGCGCTGGCAGGGCCATGGCACCACGTGGGAGGGGGAGGACCCGTTCCGTTTCGGCCCCGTGCTGGGCGAGATGGACGAATATCTGCTGGGCGAGGGCAATCACAAGCGGCTTTGGCAGGTGCTGGGCGCGCATGTCATCACGCATGAAGGCGTGGACGGCACGCATTTCGCGGTCTGGGCCCCCAATGCCGAGCGGGTTTCGGTGGTGGGGAATTTCAACCACTGGGACGGGCGGCGGCATCCGATGCGGCGGCGCGGTGGCACCGGCGTTTGGGAAACCTTCCTGCCCGCGATTGGTGAGGGCGAGGCGTATAAATACGAAATTCGCGGGCCGAACGGTGTCTTGCTGCCGCTGAAGGCCGATCCGGTAGGGTTCGGGTCCGAACACGCGCCGAAAAATGCCTCTGTTGTGCGGCGGATCGACAATGCCGATTGGCACGATGCCGACTGGATGGCCAAACGCGGCGCGCATCAGAATATCGAGGCGCCGATTTCGGTCTACGAGGTGCATCTTGGCTCATGGCGGCGCGCGCCGGGGGACCGGATGCTGTCCTACACCGAACTGGCCGACCAACTGGTCGATTACGCCGCTGACATGGGCTTTACCCATATCGAGTTGCTGCCCGTTTCCGAATATCCCTTTGACGGGTCTTGGGGTTATCAGCCGGTTGGGCTGTTCGCCCCCACCATCCGCCACGGCACGCCCAATGAATTCCGCGCATTTATGGATGCGGCGCACCGGCGCGGGATCGGTGTGCTGCTCGACTGGGTTCCGGGGCATTTCCCGACCGATGCCCACGGGCTTGGCCGCTTTGACGGCACCGCCCTTTACGAACACCAAGACCCGCGCGAGGGCTTCCATCAGGATTGGAACACCCTGATCTATAACTATGGCCGCGCCGAGGTGAAGAACTACCTTGTCTCCAACGCCTTGTATTGGCTGGAGGAATACCACCTTGACGGGCTGCGGGTGGATGCGGTGGCCTCGATGCTGTATCGCGATTACAGCCGCGAGGCGGGCCAGTGGGTGCCGAACAAGGACGGCGGACGCGAGAATTACGAGGCCATCGCGGTTCTGCAAGACATGAATATCACCGCCTATGGCGAGGTGTCGGGTGTGATGACGGTGGCCGAGGAAAGCACGGCCTTTCCGGGCGTCTCGCGCCCTGTGAACAACGGCGGGCTTGGGTTCGGCTTCAAGTGGAACATGGGCTGGATGAACGACACCCTGTCCTACATGCAGAAGGACCCGATCTACCGCAAATACCACCACCACCAGATGACCTTCGGTCTGCATTACGCGTGGTCGGAAAACTACATCCTGCCGATCAGCCACGACGAGGTGGTGCATGGCAAGGGCAGCATGATCGAAAAGATGCCGGGGGGCGGGGACGAGAAATTCGCCAATCTGCGCGCCTATTACGGCTTCATGTGGGCGCATCCGGGCAAGAAACTGCTGTTCATGGGCTGCGAGTTCGGGCAGGGCCGCGAATGGAACCACAACCAGAGCCTTGACTGGCACCAGTTGGACATCCCCGCGCATCAGGGCGTGCAAAATCTGGTGCGCGATCTGAACCGCACTTACCGCGCCGAACCTGCGCTGCATGTCAATGACACCCGCCCCGACGGGTTCGAATGGATCGAAAGCAACGATGCCGAGGCGGGGGTTTACGCTTGGCTCCGCAAGGGGCGCGCGGGCGATCCGATGGTGGTTGCGGTGGTCAACATGACACCGGTCGAACGGACTTACCGGCTGGGCCTGCCTGCGGGCGGGCATTGGGCCGAGATACTGAACACCGATGCTGCGGTTTACGGAGGAGGTAACCGTGGCAATCTGGGCGGGGTGACGACGGAAGCGGTGGCGCATCACGGGCGCACCTATTCTGCACTTGTCACAGTGCCGCCCTTGTCTGCAATCTGGCTGAAACAGGACTGAAATAGCGCGGCGCGGCCGCCACCGAGGGAGGACAGGATGAATCCAAGACCGAATGCAAGGCTATCCTCGCAGGCCATGGCCTTTGTGCTGGCCGGAGGGCGCGGCAGCCGACTGAAGGAACTGACCGACCGGCGGGCGAAACCGGCGGTCTATTTTGGCGGCAAGACGCGGATCATCGACTTTGCACTGTCGAACGCGCTCAATTCCGGCATCCGCAAGATGGCGATTGCGACGCAATACAAAGCGCACAGCCTGATCCGCCACATGCAGCGCGGCTGGGGGTTCTTCCGCGCGGAACGGAATGAATATCTGGATATCCTGCCTGCTTCGCAGCGCGTGGATGAGAACAAATGGTATCTCGGCACGGCGGATGCTGTGGCGCAGAACATTGATATCGTTGACAGCTACGGCGTGAAATACATCGTCGTGCTGGCGGGCGACCATATCTACAAGATGGATTACGAGGTGATGCTGAAGCAGCACGTCGATTCCGGTGCGGATGTGACCATCGGCTGCCTGACCGTGCCACGGATGGAGGCGACTGCCTTTGGCGTGATGGATGTCGACAAGGACATGCGGATCACCTCCTTCCTTGAAAAGCCGAAAGACCCGCCCTCGATCCCCGGTGATCCCGATCATGCGCTGGCCTCGATGGGGATTTATATCTTCGACTGGGCCTTCCTGCGCGATCTTCTGATCCGCGACATGGCGGATGAAAACTCGAGCCACGATTTCGGCAATGACCTGATCCCCGAGATCGTGAAACACGGCAAGGCGGTGGCGCATAAGTTTGCGGATTCATGTGTGAAATCGGGGTTGGAGACCGAACCCTATTGGCGCGATGTGGGAACGATTGACGCCTTCTGGCAGGCCAATATCGACCTGACGGATTTCGTGCCGAAACTGGACCTTTACGACCAAAGCTGGCCGATCTGGACCTATGCCGAGATCCTGCCGCCCGCAAAGTTCATCCATGACGAGGATGACCGCCGCGGGATGGCGGTATCCTCGCTGGTTTCGGGCGATTGCATTGTCTCGGGGTCGGAAGTGCGGAATTCCCTGCTGTTTACGGGGTGCCGGACGCATAGTTTCAGCAGCATGGAATATGTCGTGGCGCTGCCGCAGGTGATCGTGAACCGCAAGGCCGAGTTGAAGAATTGCGTCATCGACCGTGGGGTGATCATCCCCGAAGGGCTGGTGGTGGGGCAAGACCCTGAACTCGACGCCAAGTGGTTCCGGCGCACGGACTCTGGTATCGTGCTGATCACGCAGGATATGCTTGACGCAAGGGCGCGCGCGCTGTCCTGAGGGGTTTGGTCTTTGTGGGAAGGCCGGGGGGCCGTCTGCCCCCCGGACCCCCCGAGGATATTTGAACGAAGAGGATTTCGGAAATGCAGCTTCGGGGGCGGGTGTTGTCGGTGGCCTCGGAATGTGTGCCGCTGATCAAGACGGGCGGGCTGGCGGATGTGGTGGGGGCTTTGCCTGCTGCATTGGCGGCGGTGGGTTGGGAGATGCGGGTCTTGATGCCTGCCTATCGCGCCCTGCGCGTGCGGCTGGCGGGCATGACCGAGGTTTGGTTCGAGGCCGATCTTTTTGGCGGCGAGGGGCGGGTGTTCGCGGGTGAAGTGGCGGGGATTTCCGTGCTGCTGCTGGATGCGCCGCATCTTTATGACCGCGAGGGTGGGCCTTATTCTGGCCCCGGTGGCGACTGGCCGGACAATGCACGGCGCTTTGCGGCGCTGTCATGGGTGGGCGCGCGGATGGCGCGCGAGGGGTTTGGGGGCTGGAAGCCGGACGTGTTGCACGCGCATGACTGGCAGGCGGGCTTTGCGCCGGCCTATCTGGCCTTTGGTGGCGCTGCGGGTGTGGCGTCGGTTCTGACCATCCATAACATCGCGTTTCAGGGTTGGGCGCCTGCGTCGGCCTTGATGGATTTGCGGCTGCCGTTCCAGCAGTTTCATCCCGATGTGCTGGAATATTACGGTGGCTTGTCGAGCCTGAAGGCGGGGCTGGTGACGGCGGACCGGATCACCACCGTGTCCCCCAGCTATGCCGCCGAATTGATGCGGCCCGAGTTTGGCATGGGGTTGCAGGGTGTGATCGCGGCGCGGGCGGGGGTGGTGTCGGGCATTTTGAACGGGGTTGATACTGGCGTCTGGTCGCCGGAGGCCGAGCCTGTGCCGTATTCCGTGACGGCTATGAAGGGCAAGGCAGCCAACCGTGCCGAGATTTGCGCCGAATTCGGGCTGGATGTGCCGGGGCCATTGGCGATTCTGGTTAGCCGCTTGACCGATCAGAAGGGCATTGACCTGCTGGCGGGGACTATCCCCGATTTCATTGCGGGCGGCGGCGGGTTGATCGTGCTGGGGTCGGGCGATCCGGCGCTGGAGGGGGCGGTTCTGGGGCTTCAGGCGCGGCATGGGGGCCGTGTGGCGGTGCGGATCGGTTATGACGAGGCGCTGTCGCATCGCCTCTTCGCTGGCGGCGATGCGGTGCTTGTGCCCAGCCGGTTTGAACCGTGTGGTCTGACGCAGATGTATGGCCTGCGCTATGGCACGGTGCCGGTGGTGTCGGCGGTAGGCGGTCTGGCCGATACGGTGATCCATGCCAGCCCTGCGGCCTTGGCGGCCAAGGTGGCGACGGGGATCGTGTTTCATCCGGTGGACGGGGTGGCGTTGGGGCAGGCCTTGCGCGGGCTGTTGGCGCTTTATGCCGACCGCGCGACTTGGGCGCAGGTGCAGAAGAACGCGATGCGGCAGGCCGTGGGCTGGGAAGCCTCGGCTGCGGCCTATGCCGCGCTTTATGAGGGTATTGCGCGGTGAATGTCGCCAGCCTGACGCTGACTGCGGGGCGGCCTTGGCCGATGGGGGCAACCCTGTCGGGCGAGGGCGTGAACTTTGCGGTGTTTTCCGCCCATGCGACGGGGATGGACCTGTGCCTGTTCTCGGGCGACGGACGGCGCGAGGTGGCGCGTCTGCCGATCACCGCGCGGGATGGCGATGTCTGGCACATCCATGTCGGCGGCATCGGTGCGGGGCAGCAATACGGCTTTCGCGCGCATGGGCCTTATGCGCCGGATCAGGGGCATCGGTTCAACGCGCACAAGCTGTTGATGGACCCTTACGGCCGCGGGCTGGCGGGGCGGTTGCGCTGGTCGGATGCGCTGATGGGCTACAAGATCGGATCTTCGCGCGGGGATCAGTCGTTTGACAGCCGTGACAGTGCCTTTGCGGTGCCGAAATCGGTGGTGGTGGACCCCAGCTTTGACTGGGGCGATGACTGCGCGCCCCTGACGCCTCTGTGCGACACGGTGATTTACGAGGCGCATGTCAAGGCGCTGACCGCGCGGCATCCCGGCATTCCGGCGGCGCTGCGCGGAACCTATGCGGGGCTGGCGCATCCGGTGATGATCGCGCATCTGCAATCGCTTGGGGTGACGGCGGTGGAATTGCTGCCGGTGCAGGCGTTTTTCGATGACCGCTTTCTGGTGGCCAAGGGGCTGAAGAACCACTGGGGCTATAACACCATGGGCTTTTTCGCGCCCGAGCCGCGCTATGGCGGCGCGAACCCGCTGCGCGAGATGCAAGGGATGGTCAAAGCGCTGCACCGCGCGGGCATCGAGGTGCTGCTGGATGTGGTCTATAACCACACCGGCGAAGGGGATGAGTGGGGGCCGACGCTGGGCTTTCGCGGCCTTGATAACCGCAGCTATTACCGCACCGTGCATGGCGGGCGCTATTATGCCAATGATGCAGGCACCGGCAACACGCTGGATCTGACGCAACCGGCGGTGCTGCGGATGGTGCTGGACAGCTTGCGCTATTGGGTCGAGCAGGTGCATGTCGACGGCTTCCGGTTCGATCTGGCATCGGTGCTGGGGCGCGAGGCGCATGGCTTTGATCCGAATGGCGGCTTCTTTGATGCGATCCGGCAAGACCCCGTGCTGTCACGGGTGAAACTGATTGCCGAGCCTTGGGATATTGGTCCCGGCGGCTATCAGCTTGGCGCCTATCCGCCGCCGTTTCTGGAATGGAATGACCGCTACCGCGACGGGGTGCGGCGGTTCTGGCGCAATGATGCGGGTATGGCGCCGGATCTGGCGCGCAGGCTGTTGGGGTCGGCGGAACGCTTTGACCATTCACGCAGGGCTGCGACAAGTTCGGTGAACTTTATCACCTCGCATGACGGGTTCACCCTGCAGGATCTGGTGACCTATACCGTCAAGCGCAACTTCGCCAATGGCGAGGACAACCGCGACGGCCATGACGACAACCACGCCGACAATATGGGCGTGGAAGGGCCAAGCGATGATCCCAGCCTGATCGCGGTGCGCGAGTTGCGAAAGCGCAACCTGCTGGCAACGCTGCTGCTGTCACAAGGCACGCCGATGCTGCTGGCGGGGGATGAGGTGGGCCATACCCAAGGCGGCAACAACAACGCCTACGCGCAGGACAATGATACCACGCGGATTGATTGGGCCAGAAGCGACGGGCGGATGGCGCGGTTTATCGGGAGGCTGACGGCGCTGCGGCGCAAGCATCCGGTGCTGCGGCAGCGGCATTTCCTGCACTCGCGCAATCGGGCGGCGGATGGCTTGCCGGATGTGATCTGGCATCGGGCCGACGGGGCGGTGCCGTCCTCGGGCGATTGGCATGACCACGGCTTTCGCTGCATCGGCGTCGAATTGCGGATGGCCGCCGAAGGGCAGGATGCGCCGGATGCGCTGTATGTCGTGTTCAACGGCGGCGGGGCGGTGGCCTTGACGCTGCCCGCCACGGCCCCCGCTTGGCGTCTTGTGCTGGATACCTCGCGGCCCGAGTTGGCCTCCGAGGCGGTGGGCGCGCGCGTCAACCTGCCCGGACAAGCCGTTTTTGTCTTTGAACCCCTTGCCGAAAAGGTGGCACCATGACCGTTCACACCATCCAGACCCAACCCATCGCGGGGCAGAAACCCGGCACCTCGGGATTGCGGAAAAAGACGCCCGTGTTCATGGGGCGGCATTACCTTGAAAATTTCGTGCAGGCGATTTTCGATGTGGTGGGGGCGGAAGGCAAAACCTTTGTTCTGGGCGGTGACGGACGCTATTTCAACGACCGCGCGGCACAGGTGATCTTGCGGATGGCGGCGGCGAACGGGGCGGCGCGTGTGATCGTGGGGCAGGGCGCGATCTTGTCCACCCCTGCGGCAAGCCACCTGATCCGGCTGAACAAGACCGATGGCGGGATTATCATGTCGGCCTCGCACAATCCGGGCGGCCCGCATGAGGATTTCGGCGTCAAGTTCAACATGTCCAACGGTGGCCCCGCGCCCGAGGGTGTGACCGAAGCGATGTTTCAGCGCACCACCGAGATCACCGAATACAAGATGCTGGACGCCCACGATGTCGATCTGGGCGCGGTCGGGCGGCATCACCTTGGCGGCATGATCGTCGATGTGGTCGATCCGGTCAGCGATTATGCCGCGCTGATGGAAACGCTGTTCGATTTTCCGGCCATCGCCGCGATGTTCAAGGGCGGCTTTCGGATGCGGATGGACAGCATGTGCGCCGTGACCGGTCCCTATGCCGTGGAAATCCTTGAGAACCGTCTGGGCGCGGCGACAGGCACTTGCGTGAACGCCACCCCCTTGCCCGATTTCGGCGGTATGCACCCCGATCCGAACCCCACTTGGGCCAAGGCGCTGATGGACGAAATGTTCGGCGCAGACGCACCGGATTTCGGCGCGGCCTCGGATGGCGATGGCGACCGGAATATGGTGGTGGGCGCTGGCGCCTATGTGTCACCCTCGGACAGTCTTGCGGTACTGGCGGCAAACGCGCATCTGGCACCGGGCTATGCGCGCGGGCTGGCGGGGGTGGCGCGATCAATGCCCACCTCGGCTGCGGCAGACCGCGTGGCGGATGCCTTGGGGATCGGCAAATATGAGACCCCGACCGGCTGGAAGTTCTTCGGCAACCTTCTGGACGCAGGCCGCGCGACGCTCTGCGGTGAGGAATCTTTTGGCACAGGTTCGGACCATGTGCGCGAAAAGGACGGGCTGTGGGCGGTCTTGCTGTGGCTGAATATTCTGGCCGTCCGCAAGCAATCGGTGGCGACAATTCTGGCAGAACACTGGGCCAAGTTTGGTCGCAACTACTATTCGCGCCATGATTTCGAGGCGATTGCCAGCGACAAGGCCGATGCGATGATGGCGGCGCTGCGGGCGTCTTTGCCTGCATTGGCGGGGCGGGTCGTCGAAGGGCTGACGATCAGTGCTGCGGATGATTTCGCCTATACAGATCCGGTCGATGGCTCGGTCAGCCAGAAACAGGGTGTGCGGATATTGTTCGAGGATGGCAGCCGGATCGTGCTGCGCCTGTCCGGCACGGGAACCGATGGTGCCACGCTACGGCTGTATCTGGAACGCTATGCGGCGGGACCAGAGGGGCTTGACCGCGATCCACAAGAGGCGCTGGCCCCGGTGATCCGCGCGGCGCATGTGCTGGCAGGGATCGAAGGTTATACGGGCCGCGTCACGCCGGATGTGATTACCTGAATCGCCAATGTCGGTTTCTGCTGAAAACTGGCGGAAACTGACCTTCAACTGTCGGCTCTGACCGCGACCCACACGCTATTCGGCGCATCCTTGACACAGGTGTCGAGGGAGAAGACGATGGCGGAACAACGGGTAAGGTCAGGGCGGCAGGCGCGGCAGGCAGAGCGGGCGACAAAAGGCACCGGCCTTGGGCGGCCCTATATCCTTCGCAATATCCCGACCTATGACATCTTGTCGGAAGAAAACCTGCGGAAGATCGAAGCAGCGGCGGATCGCATTCTGGCCGAAACGGGGATCGAGTTCCGGGATGATCCTGTCGTGCTGGAGATGTGGCGCAAGGCGGGGGCAAAGGTTGACGGTCTGCTGGTCAAATTCGAGCCAGGCCTGTTGCGCGAGGTGCTGCGGACAGCGCCCGCGCAGTTCACCCAACACGCAAGAAATCCCGCCCATTCGGTGGAAATCGGCGGCAAATCGGTGGTGTTCGCACCGGCCTACGGCAGCCCCTTCGTGATGGATCTGGACCGCGGGCGGCGCTTTGGCACGCTCGATGATTTCCAGAACTTCATCAAACTGGCGCAATCCTCGCCCAATTTCCACCACTCGGGCGGCACGATCTGCGAGCCGACCGACATCGCCGTGAACAAGCGGCATCTGGATATGGTAATGTCCCATATCACCCTGTCGGACCGCCCCTTCATGGGCTCGATCACCGCCGAGGACCGGTCCGAGGACAGTATCGAGATGGCGCGCATCCTGTTCGGCGCGGATTTCGTGGATCGCAACTGCGTGATTTTGGGCAACGTCAACGTCAACTCGCCGCTGGTCTGGGATGGCACGATGACGAAATCCCTGCGCGCCTATGCGCGGGCCAATCAGGCGGCGGTGATCGTGCCGTTCATCCTTGGCGGGGCAATGGGTCCGGTGACAAATGCGGGGGCCATCGCGCAATCGCTGGCGGAAACCATGGCGGGATGTGCGCTGACGCAGTTGGAACGCCCCGGCGCTCCGGTGATCTTCGGAAATTTCCTGTCCTCGATGTCGCTTCGCTCCGGCTCTCCCACCTTCGGCACGCCGGAACCCGCGATCGGGTCGATGGTGATCGGCCAACTGGCACGCCGCCTGAACCTGCCGCTGCGCTGTGCAGGCAACTTCACCACCTCGAAACTGCCCGACGCGCAGGCGATGATGGAAGGCACCATGTCGATGCTGTCGGCCATCCATTGCGGCGCGAATTTCATCCTGCATTCGGCCGGTTTCCTCGATGGGCTGCTGTCGATGTCCTACGAGAAGTTCATGCTGGATGCCGATCTGTGCGGCGCGCTGCATTCCTATCTGGACGGAGTCAAGATCGACGATGACCAACTGGCGGTGGATGCCTTTGCCGAAGTGGGACCGGGTAACCACTTCTTCGGCTGTTCGCATACCATGGCGCATTACGAAACCGCCTTCTGGGATTCGGACCTGTCCGACAATGAACCTTTCGAGAAATGGGAGGCCGCCGGTTCCACCGACGCCGCAACCCGCGCCAATGCGCTGTGGAAGAAACGTCTGGCCGAGTTCGAAGCACCAAAGCTGGACGAAGGCATCCGCGACGGTCTGCAAGAGTTTGTCGACGCCAAGAAGGCGTCCATGGCCGACGCCTGGTATTGATCTGATCTCGCCTGCAGGCTGATCTGTCGGATGCCTCCGGCGGGGATATTTAAGCGAAGAGGATGTAAACGGAGCCTTCCCCCGATCCTCTTCGTGAAAATATCCCCGCCGGAGGCATCCGCCGTTGTCTCAGGGGCGACCGGTCAGGATTTAAGGCCGGTTTCCTTCAGCAGGCCCTTGCGTTTGGCCTCGTAGTAATAGCCCTTGGCATACCACATCACCGCGCGGTCCTGACTGCCGCCGGACACAAGCCATGCGCCGCGCAGGTATTTGCCCGCGTAGTGCAGGTTGGTTTCGGCATCCAGAAGGCCTTCGGCGGGTCCACGGTAGCCCATGGTATGCGCCGTGCGCGGGTCGATCTGCAACAAGCCCCAGTAATTGGCGTGGCGGGCGCCGGGGTTATAGCCGCTTTCGCGCTGGATGATACGGTGCATCAGGCTTTCGGGAATGCCGTGGATCGCGGACCATTTCACGATCAGCGCGCGCATTTCCGGCGTCTCGCCCGTGTGCAGGTTGCCCGGATCGCGGGCGGTGCTGGTGGTGGGGCGGCGGCCCGCGCAGGCGGCGAGGGACAACGACAGGCCAAGGCCAAGCAGGCTGCGGCGGGAAAGCATTGGGGTCATAAGGCACCGGACTTTGATTTGTGCCTTGTTAGCGGGGACAGGGCGGCGGGGCCAGCCTGATTGGCACGGCCTGCGGGATTCCGCCGCGTGGTTCGACCTTTGGGCAATGGCGGGGCAAGGTGGTTCTTGGTAGCATGGCACAAAGAGGAAAGCATGTGATGACCGTCCAGACCCGCGATTTGCAGACCGCGCTGATTGTCGAGGACCATCCGCTGTTCAGCGATGCGCTTGCGATGACCTTGCGGGCGGTGGCGGGGATTGCCGCTGTAACCACCGCCGATTGTCTTGAGGCGGCCTTGACGCGGCTGGATCAGGGGGCTGTGCCGGATGTGGTGGTGCTGGATCTGAACCTGCCGGATGTGGACGGGCTTGACGGGCTGATCCGCTTGCGCGCAGCGGTCGGCGAAGTGCCGGTTGTGGTGGTGTCATCGCTGGCGGATAACCGTGTGATCGGGGCAGCACTGGCGGCGGGGGCGGCGGGGTTTGTCCCGAAACACGCGCGGCGCGAGGTGTTCCGCGCGGCATTCGATGCCGTGCGCGACGGCCGCATCTATTTGCCCGAAGGGTATGTGCCTGCGGTTGTGTCGCCTGCTTCGGGGCAGGAAAACGCGATGGCGCGGTTGGCGCTATTGACCAAGGCGCAGGCGAATATCCTGCAACTGGTTTGCGCGGGGCGGCTGAACAAGCAGATTGCCTTTGAAATGGGGATCGCCGAGACCACGGTGAAGGCGCATGTCACGGCTATCATGCGAAAGCTGGGCGTGCAAAGCCGCACGCAAGCCGTGCTGATTGCCAAACAGGCCTCATTCGCCAGTCTGATGCCAGAGAACGGGCAGGACTTGTCAGGCGCACGCCCGCACCTGTAGCCTGACCGCAGGGAGAGACATTCATGCAGCTTACGCCCCTTATCACGGGCGCGGCTTTGGTGCGGACGGCGTCGGTGGATGCCAGCCGCTTTGATGCCGTGCAGGCCTTGCGCGCAGGGCTTGGCGCGGGGCCTTTCGCGCTAGTCATCCTGTTCATGGCCCCGATTGTCGGGATCGAGGCGCAGGCGATGGCGATGGCGGCGGGATTTGGCGAGACGCAGGTGATCGGCTGCTCGACAGCGGGCGAGATTTCGGACGCGGGTTATGCCGAGGGGCAGATCGTGGCGGTGGGATTGCCTGCCGCGCATTTCGCGGCGGATGTGCTGCTGGTGCCGGATCTGGGCGCACTGGACCCGCATGCGCTGATCGGGTCGCTGATCCGGTCGCGCGCGGGCTTGGCGCGGCGGGTGCCGGCTTGGGAAAGTGAATTTGCCTATCTGCTGGTCGACGGGTTATCGATCCGCGAGGACGAGTTGACCTCGGCCCTTGCCTCGGGTCTGGGGCCAGTGCCGTTGTTTGGCGGCTCGGCGGGGGATGGCACGCGGTTCCGGCGGACGTTCGTGCTGCAGGGTGGGCAGATGCATGACAATGCCGCCGTGCTGGCGATGATCCGCAGCGATTGTCGCGTCAAGGTGTTCAGCCTTGACCATCTGCAACCCACCGAACGGCGGATGGTGGTGACGCAAGCTGATCCGGCGCGGCGGATCGTGCGGCAGATCAACGCCGAACCTGCCGCGCAGGAATACGCGCGGATTTTGGGCAAAGACCCCGCGCAACTGACCTCTTTCACCTTTGCGGCGCATCCGGTGGTGGTGCGGATCGGCGGCAAGCATCACGTGCGCGCGATTCAGCGGGTGGGCGAGAACGGCGATCTGATCTTTTTCTCGGCGATTGACGAAGGGCTGGTGCTGACGCTGGCCGAACCGATGGATATGGTGGCGCATCTGGACCGCGAGCTGTCGCGTCTGTCCGACCAAGACGCACCGGCTGCTATTCTGGCCTGCGACTGCATCCTGCGGCGGATGGAGGCAGAGGAGAAACAGAAAACCGGTGCGATCTCGGCCCTGTTGCGGCAGCATCGGGTGGTGGGGTTTTCCACCTATGGCGAGCAGTTGAACGGGATGCACGTCAACCAGACCATGACGGGGGTGGCGATCTATCCGCCCGAGGCACCATGATTGACAGCCTGATCAACCCAAGCGATTCCCCTGAACGGCAAACCGCAAAGCTGCTGACCATCGCACAGGTGCTGATGCGGCGGGTGGAGCAGATCACCGATGATTCAGGGGCCGCCTATGCCCAGTTCCAGCGCGCCGCCCTGCTGGAAGATCAGGTGCGCGAACGCACCCGCGATCTGGAACGTGCGCTTGACCTGCTGAATGCCTCCAATGGCGCGCTGGCCGAGGCGAACCGCGCCACCGAGGAGGCGCGGCGCAATCTGGCCAATGCGATCGAGACGGTGCAGGAAGGCTTCGCGCTGTTTGATGCGGATGATGTGCTGGTGCTGTGCAACTCGCGTTTCGGGATGCATTTGCTGGATGTGCAGGACCATCTGCGGCCCGGTCTGCACTTTGACGATTATGTCGAACGGGTCAGCCGGTCGGACTATCTGGCGCTGCCCGATGGCGAGACGCCAGAGCTTTGGGCCACCGCGCGGCGGCAGCGCCACAAGGACCGGCACGTGATCCTGAACGTGCGGATTGTCAAAGATCGCTGGTTGCAGGTGTCGGAACACCGCACGGAAACCGGCGGCACGGTGATCTTGCAGACCGATGTGACCGATATCATCCGGCTGGAGCGCCATGAACGGGGCCGCATGCTGGACGATCAGGCACGGGTGATCCGCGCCACGCTGGACCATATCGACCAAGGCATCTGCATTTTCGATGCGGGGGCCACTCTGGTGGGGTGGAATGCGCGGCTGGCGCAGTTGCTGGCGATCCCTGTGGCACGGTTGCGGCTGGGGGCGGATTTCGGACAGTTGTTGCAACGGCTGGTGATGGATTTCAGTTTTGGCGAGGGCATGACCGCGCAGGCGCTGGCGGTCTGGGCCGACGGGCGGTCAGGGCGCGGCAGTTTGCGCTTCGAGTTGCGCCGCGATGCCGGGCTGATTCTGGCGGCCTTCGGGGCCGAGATGCCGGACGGCGGTTTTGTGATGAGTTTCACCGATGTTACCGCCGAACGCGCCGCCTTGCAGGCAATCAGCCGCGCCAATGAGACACTTGAGGCCCGCGTGGCCGAGCGGACTCTGGAGTTGCAGGATGCGCTGGCCGATGCCGAACGCGCCAATGCCAGCCGATCACGCTTTGTCGCGGCCGCCAGCCATGACCTGCTGCAACCCTTGTCGGCGGCCAAGCTGTTCATCGCATCCGTCGCCGATGCCGCCCTTGCGCCCCGCGCGCGGGAGGCCATCGACAAGGCGCAGAACGCGCTGGTCTCGGTGGAAGGGATTCTGGATGCGCTGCTGGATATCTCGAAACTGGAAAGCGGCAAGGCGGCGGTCTCGGTCGGGCCGGTGCGGCTGAACCCGCTGCTGGCGCAACTGACGGATGAATTTGCGGCGATTGCGGCGGCCAAGGGGCTGGCGCTGCGGGTGCGGGGGCTGGATGTGATGGTGGGGTCAGACCCTGCCTATCTGCGCCGCATCCTGCAAAACCTGATCGGCAATGCGATCCGCTATACCGAGCGGGGGCGCGTGCTGGTGGCGGCGCGCAGGCGGGGCGGCATGGTGCGGCTGGAGGTCTGGGATACAGGGCCGGGCATCCCCGAGGCTGAACAGGACAATATTTTCAAAGAGTTCCACCGCCTGAACGCGCGGGCCTCGGCCAGTGAAGGCATGGGGCTGGGGCTGGCCATCGTAGAGCGTGCCTGTGCTTTGCTGGGCCATCCTTTGGGCCTGACCTCGCGCATGGGGCGGGGGACGTGTTTCATGGTGCAGGTGCCGCTGGTCGATGCGGTGGCGCATGAGGCCGAGCGCGGCCCTGCGCCGTCGGTGCAGGGGAACGACAAGATCGCGCTGCTGGTGGAAAACGATGCCGACCTGCGCCGCGCCTTGGTGCTATTGCTGGAAAGCTGGGGCATGAGCGTGCTTGAGGCCGGTTCAGGCGAAGAAGCCTTGGCGCTGATTGATGAATTGGGGATTCTGCCCGATCTCTGTCTGGTGGATCACCAGTTGGGCGATGGCTTGACGGGGATTGCGGCGATCCGCGCGCTTTGGGCGCGGCACGGGACCATTCCCGCGCGGCTGATCACCGCCAACCGCAGTCAGGACGTGCAGGATCAGGCGAGGGCGGCAGGGATTGCGGTGTTGATGAAGCCGATTGATGCGCGCGCGCTGCAAGGATTCATCGCGCAGGTGGGGGCGCAGGCTACGACCATGGTTTAATATGCGGGCGCGGTTTTGCACCGTAAGGTATGCGTCAAAAGGATACCCGATATGCAACTGACAGATAGCAAAGACATCAAAGCGGCCCCCGAAACGGTCTGGGCCGCGATTCTGAACCCCGAAGTCCTGAAGGAATGTGTGCCGGGCTGCGAAAGCCTGACCGGCAGCGTCGAAGAGGGATTCGAGGCCGCCGTGGTGCAAAAGGTCGGCCCCGTGAAGGCGCGTTTTACCGGTGTGGTAAAGCTGTCCGATATCGAGATTGGCCGCGCGGTTCGCATCAGTGGTGAAGGCAAGGGCGGGCCTGCGGGCTTTGCCAAGGGCGGCGCGATGGTGCGGCTTGAGGCAATCGAAGGCGGCACGCGGCTGTCTTACGAGGTCGAGGCCAGCGTCGGCGGCAAGATCGCCCAGCTTGGCAGCCGCATCATCGAAGGTTTCGCCAAGAAGATGGCGGATGAATTCTTTACCCGTTTTCAGGAGGCGGTTGAAGGGCCGGAGGACGACGAACCCGCTGCGGTCGAGGGCGAAGCCGAGGGTGGCGAAGTGAAAAAAGGCTGGTTCAAGCGTCTGATCGGCGCGTGATCCAAGCGGATAATTCAAGGGAGGATGCAATGACGAAAATCTCGATGACCGTGAACGGCAAGTCCGTTTCGGCCGAGGCAGAGGGCCGCACGCTGCTCTCGGGCTTTCTGCGTGAAGGGCTGGGGCTGACCGGCACGCATGTCGGCTGCGACACCTCGCAATGCGGGGCCTGTGTGGTGCATGTGAACGGCAAGCCGGTGAAATCCTGCACGGTCTTTGCGCATGATGTGGCGGGGGCGAATGTGACCACCATCGAAGGCATGGCCAATGCGGATGGCAGCCTTGGCGTGGTGCAGCAGGCGTTTCAGGACCATCACGGGCTGCAATGCGGCTTCTGCACACCGGGCATGGTGATGTCATCGGCGGCTTTGCTGGCCGAAAATCCCAAACCGACCGAAACGGAAGTGCGCGAATATCTGGAAGGCAATATCTGCCGCTGCACCGGATACCACAACATCGTCAAGGCGGTGCTGGCGGCCTCCGGTCAAAGCGTTGCGGCTGAATAACAAGATATAACAGGGTTTTAGGGGGCGTCTTTGACGCATCCCATTAGGGAGGACGACATGCCGAAAGACGATGGCATCGGCGCCAGCACCAAGCGGCGCGAGGATATCCGGTTCCTGACCGGCAAGGGGCGGTATACCGCCGACATCAACTTGCGCGATCAGGCGATTGCGGTCTTTGTGCGCTCGGAAGTGGCGCATGGGCGGATCAACAGCATTGATACTGCGGCGGCTGCGGCGATGCCCGGTGTGCTGGCGATTATGACGGGGGCGGATTTTGCATCCGTCGGGGGTAACCCCGCGGGCTGGTATGTGGCCAGCCGAGATGGCGCGACCATGAAGGAACCCAAGCGTCCGGTTCTGGCGCATGGCAAGGTGCGCCATGTCGGCGACGCCTATGCGGTCGTTGTGGCCGAAACGCTGGAGCAGGCCAAGGACGCCGCCGCCGCGATTGAGGCCGACATTACCGAGTTGCCTGCGATTGTGAACATGGCCGATGCCGTGGCCAATGCCGATAATCGTGTGCATGACGAGATTGAAAACAACGTCTGCTTCGACTGGGGCTGGATCGAGGACAACCGCGCCGCCGTGGATGCGGCCTTTGCCTCTGCGCCGCATGTCACCACGCTTGAACTGGTGAACAACCGACTGGTGCCGAACGCGATGGAACCCCGCGCCTCGATTGGCGATTACGATCCGGGCACGCAGGACTACAAACTTTACACCACCAGCCAGAACCCCCACCTGACCCGCCTTCTGATCGCGGCTTTCGTGCTGGGCATTCCTGAAAACAAACTGACCGTGATTGCGCCCGACGTAGGCGGCGGGTTTGGGTCGAAAATCTATCACTACGGCGAAGAGGCGGCGGTGCTGGCGGCATCCAAGGCCTTGAACCGTCCGGTGAAATGGGTGGCGGAACGCTCGGAATCCTTCCTGTCGGATGCCCATGGTCGCGACCATGTGACCAAGATTCAGTTGGCACTGGAAAAGGACGGCACCTTCCTTGCTCTGCGCACGGAAACCATGGCCAACGTCGGCGCTTATCTTTCGAACTTTGCCACCGTGACGCCGACCTTCCTGCATGGCACGCTGATGGCGGGGCCGTATAAAACCCCGCTGGTCTATGTGAACGTCAAGGCCGTGTTCACCAACACCGCCCCCGTTGACGCCTATCGCGGCGCGGGCCGTCCCGAGGCGACCTTCAGCATTGAACGCGTCGTCGACATGGCGGCGGACGAGCTGGAGATCGACAAGGTCGAAATCCGCCGCAAGAACCTGATAGGGGCCGACCAGTTCCCCTATACCACCCCCGTCGGGCTGGTTTACGACATCGGCAACTATCAGGCGACCTTGGACAAGCTGATCGAACTTGGCGATCTGGCCGGATTTGAAAAACGCGCCTCCGAAAGCAAAGCGCGCGGCAAGCTGCGCGGGCTTGGCCTTTCGACATGGATCGAGGCTTGCGGTATTGCGCCGTCGGCGCTGGTCGGTGCGTTGGGTGCGCGTGTGGGGCTGTTCGATGCGGCCACGGTGCGGGTCAATGCCACGGGGTCGATTTCCGTGATGACCGGCGCGCATAGCCACGGGCAGGGGCATGAGACGGTGTTTGCGCAAGTGGTGGCGGAACGTCTGGGCATCCCCGCCACGTCAATTGACATCGTGCATGGAGATACGTCGAAAATCCCGTTCGGGATGGGGTCTTATGGCTCGCGGTCTTTGGCGGTGGCGGGATCTGCCATGGTCAAGGCCGTGGACAAGATCATCGCCAAGGGCAAGAAGATCGCCGCCCACATGCTGGAGGCTTCCGAGAACGACATTGTGTTCGAGGATGGCAAGTTCAGCGTGACCGGCACCGACAAGGCGAAAACCTTCGGCGAGATCGCCTTCTCGGCCTATGTCCCGCATAACTACCCGCTGGAAACGCTGGAACCGGGGCTTGAGGAATCTGCCTTCTACGATCCGGCCAACTTCACCTATCCTGCCGGCGCTTATGCTTGCGAGGTCGAGGTGGATGCCGAAACCGGACAGGTTACCGTGGCTTCCTTCACCTGCGCCGACGACTTCGGCAATGTGATGAACCCGATGATCGTGGAAGGTCAGGTGCATGGCGGCGTGGGGCAGGGCATCGGCCAAGCCCTGCTGGAGAACACCAGCTATGACGAAAACGGTCAGCTTCTGACCGCAAGCTACATGGATTACGCCATGCCGCGCACGACGGATGTGCCGTTCTACACGGTGGATCATTCCTGCGTGACCGCCTGCACCCATAACCCCTTGGGGGTGAAGGGCTGCGGCGAGGCGGGGGCAATCGGCTCGCCCCCGGCTGTGGTCAATGCCGTGGTCGATGCGCTGCAGCGCGGCGGCTACACCCATGTGAAGCACATTGATATGCCGGTCTCGCCCTCGCGGGTCTGGTCTGCGATCAACGGTTAAGGAGGAACGGTCATGTATAACTTCGAGTTCGTGAAACCGGCCTCTATCGCCGAGGCCACGGCGGCGCTGGAATCCGATGGCGCGCAGGCGTTGTCGGGCGGGCAGACGCTGCTGCCCACCATGAAGCAGCGGCTTGCGGCGCCGGATGTGCTGGTCAGCCTGACCGGCATCGCCGAGATGCAGGGCGTTTGCCTTGGCGATGTGGGGCTGCACATTGGGGCTGCCACCCCGCATGCGGTGGTGGCGCGCGAGGCGGCAGCGCATTATCCGGCGCTGGCGAAACTGGCGGGCGGCATCGGCGATCCGGCGGTGCGCAACCGTGGCACCATCGGCGGCTCGGTCGCCAACAACGATCCGGCGGCCTGCTATCCGTCGGCGGTGCTGGCCTCGGGCGCGACGGTGGTGACAAACCGCCGCCGCATTGCTGCCGACGACTACTTCCAAGGTCTGTTCACCACGGCGCTGGAGGAGGGTGAGTTCATTACGCAAGTGCTGTTCCCGATCCCGCAGAAAGCCGCCTATGTGAAGTTCAACCAACCTGCCAGCCGCTTTGCATTAGCTGCTGTTTTCGTTGCGAAATTCGCAGATGGCGTGCGGGTGGCGGTGACGGGGGCGTCGAATGGCGGCGTGTTCCGCTGGGCCGAGGCCGAGGCGGCACTGTCGGCCAACTTTAGCGCCGATGCGCTGGCGGGGCTGTCGGTGGATGCCGATGACATGATCAGCGATCTGCACGGAACGGCGGCCTACCGCGCCAATCTGGTCAAGGTGCTGACGGGGCGCGCGGTTTCCGCCGCCTGATCTTTCAACATCGATGCGCCCGCAGGCCCCGTGCTTGCGGGCGTTTCAATTCTGCTGCCGACACGTCACAAAGCCGTTATGCGCGCCTGTTAGGCAGGCATCATGCACTCTGCATAGATGCGGGGGCTTGCCAGTGGGGAAACGCCAGATATAGTCCAAGCAATTGGGCTGTTTTCCACCCCAAGCCCGATGTGCGACAGGTTCTAGACGGAGTCTTTTGCGGCAATGGACGGCGATTTTCGACATCAATTCGTGCGCGACCCTGCGGCCTTGAAGCATTTTCCGGCGCTGGTGCTGAATGCCGATTACCGGCCCCTGTCCTATTACCCGCTGTCTCTCTGGCCTTGGCAAGAGGCGATCAAGGCCGCCGTGCTGGACCGCGTGCAGATAATCGCCGAATATGACGAGGTGGTGCGAAGCCAGCGACAAGAGTTCCGCATACCTTCGGTTGTGGTCCTGAAAGATTTCGTCAAACCCCAAAAGCGCGTGGCCTTCACGCGCTTTAATCTTTTCTTGCGGGACGAATTTTGCTGCCAATACTGCGGGGCCAAGGGCGATCTGACCTTTGACCACGTGCTGCCAAGGTCGCGCGGCGGCGTGACAAGCTGGGAGAACGTGGTGGCGGCCTGTAGCCCCTGCAACCTGCGCAAGGGCGCGCGCAGTCTGAAGCAATCGGGCCTGCATCTGGCCAAAGTGCCGCGCATGCCATCGCCCGAGGAAATGCAGGCGCATGGCCGCCGCTTTCCGCCGAACCATCTGCATCAAAGCTGGATGGATTATCTCTATTGGGATGCCGAACTCGACGCCTGATCATTCTTGGTTAACGCGCCGTCACAGTGGTTAAAACACTGTCATAAAACCTTCACATTCGCGAGGTGCCGTGCTGAACTCGGGTGTGGAGGGAAGGATAGTTTTCACCATATCGGGGGTTTTGCTTCCGGTATGGAAGCATCGGTTTCACCGGCCAACGTTTTGACGTGCTTGCGAATGATCCGGCCGAGGCTTCTGAAGGTAGCGCGACGCGGTCTCAGGCTATTCACATATCTCCCGCTTCCCTATCTCATTCAGTAATTGGGCCTTTCCAAAAATCGGAAGGATCCAATGAAAACAAAAGCTTCAACATTGACCCCACGCATGCTGTCAGACTTCTGCGCCAAGCGGCTTGCGCCAGTTCTGCCGGAAGAGGTGGTGAAACGACTGCATCAGTACATGGGCGAATTGCTGGCCCAACAGGAGTATCCGTCCTATCGCGGCGCAGGCCTTGACCTGACAGCCTTGGCGGAGACGCTGTCGCTAGATCTCGGCCTTTTGAAACCCCAGAAGGCGCAGATCAGGCCGATTTTCGATGCTATCGCGCGGGCAGTTGCTGAGGGGAGGCTGCGGGCAGGTGTGCCCTCGCGACAGCGCAGCATCCGAAAGGAAGAGGCCGGATCGGGATCGCCGCCCCGCGCGAAAATTGCGCCCCATTCAAGAAAAGCGCCTCGACGGCAACGGCGACCGGTGATTGAGTTCCCGGAGCCCCTGTTCACGGAATGGGATGAACCTGACAGTTTCGGCGCTGCCCTTCGGCTGCATGCAAGCCGCCACGGCGAGACGACCTATCACCTTTTCGACGCCGTTGTGCGCCCCGAAGACGGCGTCAACCGCAGCACCGTCATCAGCTGGGGGCGCGGAACCAAAATGCCGCGCGCTGCGATCAGTTTGGAAATCCTCTGCCGGATTGAACGGCGTTACCGTTTGCCTGCAGGATATTTTCTGGCCAAGACAGGCACCCCCGACCGCGCTCCAGGCGATTTCAATCTGGAAGGCGTGACGCCCGCTGAACGCAGGCGGCTTGCCTGGCACCTGCCAGATGATTTCAACCGCCGCCCACGGCACGCGCAGGCGGAAATTCTGGACTGGGTGCGCACGGTCATCATCAGCGGTTCCACGGATTACCGCCGGTATCAGGCCGCGATGATGCGGCACCGCTATGCCGTGCGGTTTTCCGGCCAGTCAGACCCGCGACGTCCGTCGTCCATCGCCCAGACGCCCGAGGAGTCGGGCATCATCCTCGCGCCAAAGCGGCTCAACGATGAAATGTCTGCGATCCTGACCTTCAAGACGGCCACCTTCGCGGCCTTCGGATTGCAAAGGAATGGGGTTTGGGGAACTGAGACCGCGGCGCAGAAGGTCGAACATTTCGGCCTGTGGTTCGGTGCCTTCGCGGCCCCGCCCGAAAGCGAAGTTCAGGGCCGTGGCGTTGACCCGAGGCTTTTGACCTTCGCGATGATGATCTTCCCGCAGGTCTGGGACTGGTATCTGACCTGGCGCGAACGGCGGCGGGGATTTTATACCAAATGGGAGGTCGACCTGCTGTCCATTGCCGCCGCCTTCTGCCGCGAAGAAACCGGCTGGCTGCGCCAGACCCCGCGCATCGCCGGCAACCTGGCTGTGATCGACGGCCTGATCAGCCCGGAGGACATCGCTGAAGTGGAGGCCGATTGGGCCGCAGCCTGTGACCGGATGTACAAGCATGCGCGCCGCCGTATCAAGGAAATCGACCGCGTTGCCCGCATCCATCGCGATCCC